>Ga0066652_100000013_pt1 | contig 192363 bp, 214 predicted proteins | sample GraSoiAngelo_101_FD_71413 | JGI IMG/M metagenome (GOLD analysis project Ga0066652, IMG submission 71413) | Grasslands soil microbial communities from the Angelo Coastal Reserve, California, USA - 14_0903_02_30cm | ecosystem: Environmental > Terrestrial > Soil > Grasslands | place: USA... | reverse complement strand
GCCGTTCACCCTTCGAGTGGGAAACCAAAGGAGTCATCCCGGCGAAGGGGCGCCCCGCAAAGTAGTACTTTGCGGGGACCCCGAAGGCCGGGACCAATGAACACTTTGGGTGCAGGAGAAGCGCAGACCTACGTCTTTCCACCGAATACAGAGTTCATGGGTCCCGGCCTTCGCCGGGATGACTCTGAAATCGCTCGCCAACTGGGCGAGCCAATTGAGTATGGATTCTAGGCCGCTACGTCGTAAGTCGCAATCTCGCCCGACAGATACAAATTCCGCGCCTTGGCCCGCGAAAGCTTGCCCGAGCTGGTGCGGGGCAGCGAGCGGGGCGGGACCAGCTCGATCACGCAGTTGATTCCGGTGATCGCCCGGACCCGCTCGCGGATCGCGTCGCGCAGGCGGCCGCGCTCGGCATCGTCGGAGGTGCGGCACTGGACGAGCACCGCGGGAGTCTCCTCGCCGCCCGGCGTGGTGATCGAGAAGGCGGCGATGTCGCCCGCCTTGAAGCCGGGGAGCTGCTCGACGGCCCACTCGATGTCCTGCGGCCAGTGGTTCTTGCCGTTGATGATGATCATGTCCTTGGCGCGGCCGACCACGTAGAGATAGCCGTCCGAGAGATAGCCCATGTCGCCGGTGTCGAGCCAACCCTCCTCGTCGAGGCAGGCCTGCGTCGCCTCCTCGTCGCGGAAATAGCCGGCCATGACCGAGGCGCCGCGGCAGAAGACGCGTCCGATCTCGCGCTCGGAGAGCGTGCCGCCCTCGTCGCCGCGGATCTCCAGTTCCATCTCGCGCACGGGACGCCCGCAATTGACCACCGCTCGGTAGCGCTGCGGCCGGTCGCGCTCGCCGGGGCCTCCGCCGGCGAGCAGCGTCTCCTCGACCAGCTCGACGAGGATCCCCTCGCCGGGCGGCATCACGGTCACCGCCAGCGTCGCCTCGGCGAGGCCGTAGCTGGGGAGGAAGCTGGTCGCCTTGAATCCGGCCGGAGCGAAGGTGTCGACGAACGACTGCATCACGTCCGGGCGGATCATGTCGGCGCCGTTGCCGGCCACCCGCCAGCGCGACAGGTCGAAGCGGTTGGCGACGTCGGTCTGGCTCGAAACGCGCCGCGCGCAGATGTCGTAGCCGAAGGTCGGCGAATAGCTCATCGCCGTGCCCTTGTGGCGGCTGATCAGGTCGAGCCAGGCGAGCGGGCGGCGGGCGAAATCTTCGGTCTTGAGATAATCGGCCGACATCTGGTTGGCGACGATCGAGAGCATGCAGCCGACGAGGCCCATGTCGTGATAGAAAGGAAGCCACGAAACGCCGCGGTCGCCCGGGCCGATATGCATCGAATGGGCATGGGCGGCGAGGTTCGACATCAGCGCCTTGTGGGTGATGACCACGCCGTGCGGGAAGCGGGTCGAGCCGCTCGAATATTGCAGATAGGCGATGTCGTCGGCCTTGGGCTCGGGCAGCGAGACCTCACCCGCTTCGGCGGCTGAGAAGGTCGCCCAATCCTCGGCCGCGACGCCGGCGCTCTCAGCAGCCGCGGCGGCCATGGTCAGCTCGGGGGGATAGAGCAGCAGCGCCGGATCGGCGCTCTTCAGCTGGACGCCGAGCTGCTCGATATAGGCCTCCTTGCCGCCGAACGAGGTCGGCAGGGGCAGCGGCACCGGCCATATGCCGGCGTAGAGCGCTCCGAAGAAGAGGGCGATGAACTCGGGCGCGGTCTCGGCGATCAGCGCCGCGCGCTCGCCGGGCGCGATCCCGCGCGCAGCGAAGCGGCGGGCGGCGGCGAGCGCGTCCTCGCGCAGCTCGGCGAAGGGATAGACGCGCACCAGGGTGGCGCGGGCGTCGTGGAAGTTGATGCCCTTTTGCCCCTGCGCGGCATAATCGAGCGCCTCCGTCATCGTCGCGAAATCGGCGTAGCGGCGCGGCAGATCGTCGTCGGTGGGAGTCGGCTGGAGCGCGCTCGCCTGCCCGGCGGGACGCGATTTCACCTGGCCATCTTTATCAAGCACGTCTGGCTGAATCCTTTTTGGCGGGCGCAAGGCGCCCAACGCGTTCAGCCTCCGCTCTAGGAGACGAGGCGCGTTCATAATCCGGCCCGACTGTGGCACAAACATGGCGGTGAGTTACAGCCGAAAGAGCAAAGACAGGCCCCCGATCGACGGCGAGGCGCTCGAGCAGGCCGCGCTTTTCTACGCCGGGCGCTATGCCACGACTCGCGCCAAGCTGCGATTCTACCTCGTCCGCAAGCTCAAGGAGCGCGGCTGGGCGGGGGAGGGGAAGCCGCCGGTGGAGGCGCTGGTCGAGCGGCTGGCGGCGCTCGGCTATGTTGACGACCGCGCCTTCGCAGCCGCGCGCGGGGCGGCGCTTTCCCGGCGCGGCTTCGGCGCGAGGCGGGTCGGCCAGGCGCTGCGCGCGGCCGGGATCGAGGAGGAGGACGCGCACGAAGCGAGAGGCGCGGCCGAGGCGGCGGCGTGGGAGGCGGCGCTTCGCTTCGCCGAGCGCCGCCGGATCGGCCCGTTCGCCGCCGCCGAGCCGGACCGGCCCGCCCGGGAAAAGGCCTTCGCGGCGATGGTCCGCGCCGGGCACCCGGCCGATCTCGTCCGGCGGATCGTCGGCGCCCGCCCGGGCGAAGTCCCGGATGCGGACGGGGCCTGAAAAGCTTATGGTTTCCAAATGTTGAAAACGTGATAGCTTTGCCGCCTGATCGAGGGGGATCGGGCGTAAATGACGTCGCGTCGCGATGCGCTTGCTGTGGGGGCTTCTTCGACAACGGAGAGCGGAGACGCGCCGAATGCGGCGCCGTCGGAAGACTCGCTCGTCCGGCTCACCGGCACGGTCAAATGGTTCGACGCGACGCGCGGCTTCGGCTTCCTTGTCAGCGACGGCGCTAATGGCGACATCCTGATCCACTTCAGCGTGCTCAAGGAGCACGACCGGCGCAGCCTGCCCGAGGGCGCGACGGTCGAGTGCCTGGTCGCCGAGCAGGAGCGCGGGCTTCAGGCCCGCAAGGTGCTGGGCATCGATCTGAGCTCGGCGGTGGCGCCGGACGTTCCGCGCGGCGCGGTTCAAGGGGACCGGATCGACCCGGTGAGCCTCGCAGACGAGGCCGGGCCGTTCGAGCCGGTGCTGGTCAAATGGTTCAACCGCCTGCGCGGCTACGGCTTCCTGGTCCGCGAGGACGATCTGAGCCAGGATATCTTCGTCCATATGGAGACGGTGCGGCGCGGCGGCCTTCACGACCTGCTGCCCGATCAGCGGCTGCGCGCGCGAATCGCGGACGGCCGCAAGGGCCCCCTCGCGGTCGAGGTCGAGCCGGATTGACCATGCGGGCCTGGACCGGGGCGCTGTTGCTGGCGCTGGCCGCCTGCCGCGCCGAGCCTGCGGCGAACGAGGCGCAAGCCGCCGCGACGGCGCGAATCTCGCCCGCTGGCATGGATCTCGCGACGCTGACGGTCGAGAGCGGCGGACGGCGGCATGTCTTCACCGTCGAGGTCGCGCGAACGCCGGCGCAGCAGGAGCACGGGCTGATGGAGCGGCACGAGCTTGCGCCGGATGCGGGCATGCTCTTCCCGTTCGATCCGCCGGCGCCAGCCAGCTTCTGGATGCGCAACACGCTCGTTCCGCTCGACATGATCTTCGTCCGCCCCGACGGGACCATCGCGCGGGTCGCCGCCAACGCCGTGCCGCTTTCGGAGACTGCGATCGCCGTTGCGGAGCCGATGACCGCGGTGCTCGAGCTGGCCGGCGGGCGGGCGGCCGCTTTGGGGATCCGCGAGGGGGACCGGGTCAGCTGGACGGACTGAGGGGCCCCTCATCCGTCATTGCGAGGAGCATAGCGACGAAGCAATCCAGCGAGCCTCCCAAGCAGCACTGGATTGCTTCGCTACGCTCGCAATGACGGCTTGGGTAAGATAGCACGCTCGCGCTCCAGGGCACTTGCGCCCTCCTTCGCTTCGGGGCTAGGCGCAAGCCCCATGGGTTTCTTCAAAAATCTGTTCACCTGGTGGGAGGGCGCGTCGACCGGCACCGCGCTCTACAGCTGGCACAATGGCAGCCAGGTCGGCAAGGACGATCTCGGCAATCTCTATTTCGAGGGACGCAAGGGCGGGCGCCGCTGGGTCATGTACAACGGATCGAACGACGTCAGCCGGGTGCCGCCCGAATGGTATTCCTGGCTGACGCGGCAGATTGACGACGTGCCCGACAAGGCGCTTCCGCCGGCGCCGAAGTTCCTCAAGCCCGCGACGGCGAACCTGACCGGAACGGTGGAGGCCTATCGCCCCTCGGGCGCGCTCGAGCAGGGCGGGCAAAGGGCGGCGGCGAGCGGCGACTACCAGCCCTGGCTGCCCGACTGATCATGGCCGGCCGGACCTGGACCCTGGCCCTCGCGCTGCCGCTCGCGCTCGCCGCCTGCGGCCCGCGCGGCGCCCAGCAGCAGAACCAGCAGGGCAATGCGGCCGCCGAGGCCGACACGGTCGACATCGCACAAACTGTCACCCGCGAGCCGCCGGGGACGACTCCGATGGCCCAGCGGGTGGCGGTGATCGGACTGCTCAACAAGCGCAACGGCATTTCGCGCGACCTCACGCTGCGTCCCGGCCAGGCGATTCGGGTCGGCGACGTGATCGTCCGGCTTCGCGCCTGCGAGATCAGCGCCCCGTGGGAGGTGCAGCAGCTGACCGGTGCCTTCGTGCAGCTCGACGTTCGCGAGCCGCGCTCGGACCGCTTCCGCCGGGTCTTTTCAGGCTGGCTCTACAAGGAAAGCCCGTCGCTCAACCTCGTCGAGCATCCGGTCTACGACGTCTGGCCCAAGAGCTGCGCGATGACCCACCCGGCGGGCGGAACTCCGGCGCCTTCCGGCCGCGACGCCAGCAGCCGGTCCAGCGCCTCGAACTCGACCGGCCCGGCCGGCGCGGCCCCGGCGCCCTCGCCGCCGCCCAGCGCCGAATCCAACAGCACGAGATAGTCCTTCTGGTCGATCTCGACCGCCCCGAGGCTCTTGAGGTGCGGGGTGATGAACTGGCAGTCGAGCAGGCGGAAGCCGCCGACGACGAGTCGCGCGACCAGCCAGGCGAGCGCGATCTTGGACGCGCTGGGCCTTAGCGAGACCATCGACTCGCCGAAGAAGGCGGCGCCGAGCCGGACCCCGTAGAGGCCTCCGGCAAGCGCCCCGTCCTGCCACACCTCGATCGAATGCGCCCGGCCGGCCTCGTGCAGGCGAACGTAGCTGGCCTCGATCTCGCCGTTGATCCAGGTCTCCTCGCGCTCGGCGCAGAGCCTCACGATCTCGGTGAAGGCCCGGTCCCGCGTGACCTGATAGGTCTCCGATTTCAGGAGCTTGCGCAGCGATCTCGAAAGGTGGAACGAATCCAGCGGGAGGATCGCCCGGCGCCTCGGCTCGACCCAATAGAGGTCGCTCGCGTCGCGGCTGTCGGACATCGGGAAGACGCCGATCGAATAAGCGCGCAGAAGCAGATCGGGATCGAGAATCTTCATTTGGAGCCGGCGAGTTTCCTCTCCACGCCTGTCCAAAGGCTGAACAGGGCGGAGGCGGCGGGCGAGGCGGGCGGAAGGCGCGCCACGCCGCCGGTCTCGGTGCTGATCGCCTCGAAGGCGCTGGCCATCGGGATGGCCGGCCAGTCGGGCTTGGCCTCGAGCGCGGCGCGGTGCAGCGAGCGGCGGCGGTCGACCATGTTGAACACCGGCAGGATCGGCCCGTTGCGCAGCGAATGACGGTCGAGATGGGCGACGACCTCGTCGAGCGCCCGCTGCGACAGCGGCGAGGGGATGACGGGCACGATGATCATGTCCGCGGCGCGAAGAACCTGCTCGCTCGTCTCGGTCAGCCCGGGCGGAGCGTCGAGCAGGACGCGGTCGTACTTCCGGCCGACATCCTCGATCAGCTTCAGCAGGCGCTTCTTCTTGCCGAGGCCGAACAGGAAGCGGTCGAGCCCGCGAAGCGAGGAATCGGCGGGGAGAAGGTCGAGCCGGGCGATGCCGGTGGCCTGGATCAGCTTCTGCGGATCGACGTCTTTGGAGAAGATCGCCTGGGCGTCGTTCCTGCCGTGGAGCGCGCCGCCGAGCAGGAAGCTCGCCGCCGATTGCGGATCGAGGTCCCACAGCAAAGTCCGCCGCGCCGAGCGCACGGCCGAGGCCCAGGCGAGGCTGACCGCGAGGGTCGTCTTCCCGACCCCGCCCTTCAGGCTGTAAACCGCGATCGAGCGCATGCCCTTCTCCCGCGGCGGCGACCCTACAGGATTTCGCGGACCCTGTCTTGCGGCCGGCACAGGCGCGCGCCCTTGCCGGTCTCGACCAAGGGCCGCTCGATCAGGATCGGGTTGCGGACCATCGCTTCGAGGATTTCATCGTCGCTCGCGCCGCGCTCGACGAGCGCCTGAGCCTCGGCCTCCTTCATCCGCAGCCCCTCCCGCGGGGCGATGCCGGCGCGCTCGTAGAGCCTGGCCAGCTCGGCGGCCGAGGGCGGGGTTTTCAGATATTCGACGACGTTCAGGTCGGTGCCGGAGTCCTGCAGGATTTCCAGAGTCTTGCGCGACGTTCCGCACATCGGGTTGTGATAGATGGTGGCTTTCACCCGAGGTCCCTTTCATGCGTCGGCGGCGTTCGCGGCGGGCCTATAGCCTACCAGCCCCCGCCCCCGCCACCGCCGCCGCCGCCGCCCGAAAAGCCGCCGCCGCCCGAGCCGCTGCTCGATCCCGGCGCGGTCGCCGCCGATGCGACGCTGCTGGCCAGGGCGCCGCCCACCGCGCCGGCGAAGCGGCCCGGGTCGGCCCAGGGAGACTGGCTGCCGACGTACCAGCCCATGCCCGTATGGCCGGACCGGTTCGGATCGGCGGCGGCCGCAGCGAGAACGGCGGCGAAGCGCGCCGCCCACCTGTTCTCGACTCCGAGCGCGATCGCATAAGGCAAATAGCGTTCGAACAGCTCGGGCGTCTTCTCCGGCGGGTGGAGCACTTCGAGCCGGTTTTCCTCGGTGACCGAGAGATATTTCTGAAAGCCGGCGATCGAGTCCATGGTCGAGCGGCCCTCCCTGGTCGGCGCCGCCATCCACCAGAAGGCGGAAATCACGAGCGGCAAGGCGAGCAGCGGCGAGAGGATCGGCAGCACCAGCCCGGCGCCCGAGGCTATGGCCAGCATCCCGACCAGCAAGAACAGCCCGGCCAGGCCGGCGAGGATGGAGACGACGAGGGCGATCCAGCCCCCGGCGCCGCTGCGCCTGGCCCGAGGCGCGAGGCCGAGCGCGACGAGGAACAGGCCGAGGCCGAGCCAGGCGACCGCGCCGTCGCCGGGATCGGCGAAGGGATCGGCGGAGATCAGCATCCCGCCGACCAGCATCATCGCCGCCAGCATCAGCCACAGCCCCGCCCAGGCCCAGCCGAGATTGGTCAGGAAGAGTTTGCCCTTATAGGCCTCGGCGAGGCCCTCCTGGAGGCCGCTCTTCGCCTTGCCGAACACGGCATGGTTCTTCTTGTCCATCTCGACGCTTTCGCTCCAGACGAACAGCGCGCCAAGCATCGCGCGCTCGGGCGGGGCCATGTCGTCGGGCTCGGCGGTCTTTTCGATGCGGGTCTTCTTGCCGCCGAAAAAGCCGCCCTCGCTCTCCACCAGGCGGATCTTGCCGTGGACCCCGCTGTCGACGATGGCGGCGGCGTAGCAGCGATTGTCGAAGCGCATCCGCCGAACGTAGCGGACCGCCGCCGCGCTCATCCCCTCGGGCGGCGAGAACAGCGGCACGACCGTTCCGGGGATCGGACCGCGCCCGGCCCGAAGCCAGGCGTAGAAATAGAATCCGGCCAGCGCCGCCAGGGCGAGCAGGCCGGCGGCGAGCGGGCCGTAATCCTGCATCCATTGCGAGAAAGCGGAAGGCGGCGGCGGGGCCGAAATCACGCCCTTCGGCCAGGTGACCGAGACGGTGAAGCCCTCATAGGGCCCCAGCGGCCGGGTGGTGCGCAGGACGATGGCGTCGGCCTCGCTCGAAACCAGCTCGGCGTTGTGGTCGGTCGATCCCTGTGGGCCGGTGTAGAGGTTCGTCTCCCCGAACTCGACCGGTTGGGGCAGGTGAACCCGGACTTCCGCCGAATCGATCGGGAAGACCCAGCCGTTGCCGGTCACGTTCCAGTAGAGCTCGTCGAAGGCGGGGTTGGAGAAGTTGAGCTGCCGCGTCGTGGTGTAGCGGATCGTGTAGACGTGCTCGCCGGGGGGCACGTCGACGTCGGCGTCGCCGATCTTCACGCGCACGCCGTTGCTGATCGATTCGCGCGACCAAGGCTCGGCCTGGCCGTCGCGCTCGACGCTCTCGACGGTGAAGCCGACTCGGACCGTGCGTCCGTCCCGCTCGTAGCGGGTGGGGAAATCGCGGTAGATGCCGTGACGGATGTCGCCGCCCTCGGCGTTGACCCGGATCGTCTCGGTAACGTGGAGCGAGGAATCGCGCGCGAGGTCGATGTCGCTTCGGTAGGAGACGATCCGCTCGCCACCCTGGCTGGCCGCGACGAACGGATCCTTGCCCCCGGTCGGCTTGGCGGGCGCGGAAGCCGGCGCGAGGAAGGCCAGCGCGACCACCAGCAGCGCGGCGAACGGCCGTGAGGCGGTCACCGGCTCAGGCCTTCGCGGCGTCGAAGCTCACCACCGGCGCGTTCTGGATCGAGGCGTCGGTGTCGGTGTAGAATTCCTCTTCGGTGAAGCCGAGCGGCCGGGCGAAGATCACGTCGGGGAAGGACTGGACCCGCGTGTTCAGGTCGCGGACGGTGGCGTTGTAGTAGCGCCGGGCGCTCTGCAGATTGTCCTCGATCTCGCTGAGCTCGTCCTGAAGCTGTCGGAAATTGTCGTCGGCCTTGAGGTCGGGATAGGCCTCGGCGACGGCCATCAGCCGCCCCAGCATCGCCGAGAAGGCGGTGTCGGCCTGGGCGGTCGCCGCGACCCCCTTGGCCGCAACCGCGTCGCCGCGATGCTCGATCACCTGGGTCAGGGTCTCGCGCTCGTGGGTGGCATAGCCCTGAACGGTGGCGACGAGGTTGGGGATGAGGTCGGCGCGGCGGCGCAGCTGCACCGTGATCCCGCTGAAGCCCTCTTTGACCAGGGCGCGAAGCCGCACCAGCCGGTTGTAGATCGCAACGCCCCAGATGAGCAGGACGACGACGACTCCGAGAACGATCAAAGTGATGAGCATGAATGCCTCCCCAATCCCCTATGGCTTCATAGGGCTGGCGGGGGAGGGGGTAAAGGAGGCGGCGGCGGGTCAGCTTCCGTCGCGCGCCAGCCACTCTTCCAGCCACTTGATCGTATAGTCTCCGGCCTGGAATTCGGGATCGTCGAGCAGCTTCTGGTGAAGCGGGATCGTGGTCTTCATCCCCTCGATCACGAACTCCTCGAGGCTTCGGCGCAGGCGGCGCATCGCGCCCGCCCTGGTGGTGCCGTAGACGATCAGCTTGGCGATCATGCTGTCGTAATAAGGCGGCACCTTGTAGCCGGCGTAGAGGCCGCTATCGACGCGGACGTTCATTCCGCCCGGCGCGTGATATTGCTTCACCGTGCCGGGCGAGGGGGCGAAGGTCCTGGGGTCCTCGGCGTTGATCCGGCATTCGATGGCGTGGCCGCGGAACTGGACGTCCTGCTGGCGAAGCGTCAGCGGGTGGCCGCCCGCGATCCGGATCTGCTCGCGGACGAGATCGAGGCCGGTGATCGCCTCGGTCACCGGATGCTCGACCTGGAGGCGGGTGTTCATCTCGATGAAGTAGAATTCCCCATTCTCCCAGAGGAACTCGATCGTGCCGGCGCCGCGATAGCCCATGTCGGCCATCGCCTTGCTGACGATGCCGCCCATCCGGTCGCGCTCCTCCGGAGTGACGACCGGCGAGGGCGCTTCCTCCAGAACCTTCTGGTGGCGGCGCTGGAGCGAGCAGTCGCGCTCGCCCAGGTGGATGGCATTGCCCTTGCCGTCGCCGAACACCTGGAACTCGATGTGGCGCGGGTCGCCGAGATATTTTTCGATATAGACGGTGTCGTCGCCGAAGGCGCTCTTCGCCTCGGAGCGCGCCTGGCTGATCTGCGTTTCGAGCTGGTCTGGCGAATTGACCACCTTCATTCCGCGGCCGCCCCCGCCCGAGGCGGCCTTGACGATCAGGGGATAGCCGGTGCCCTCGGCCACCTTCTTCGCTTCGGCGAGGGTCTCGACCGGCCCGGCGGAGCCCGGCACCAGCGGCAGGCCGAGCTTGGCCGCGGTGATCTTGGCCTCGATCTTGTCGCCCATCGTCCGGATATGCTCGGGCTTGGGGCCGATCCAGATGATGTTGTGGCTCTCGACGATCTCGGCGAAGCGGGCATTCTCGCTCAGGAACCCGTAGCCGGGGTGGATCGCGTCGGCATGGCTGATCTCGGCCGCGGAGATGATCGCCGGGATGTTGAGATAGGATTCGCTGGCCGGTGGCGGGCCGATACAGATCGCCTCGTCGGCGAGGCGGACGTGCATCGCCTCGGTGTCCGCGGTCGAATGGACTGCGACCGTCTTGATCCCCATTTCGTGGCAGGCGCGGTGGATTCGAAGCGCGATCTCGCCGCGGTTGGCGATCAGGACCTTCTCGATCGGCATCTTACTTCGTCCGACCCGGATGGATGACGGGGAGGCCGCGCTTCATTCGATGATCGCCAGCGGCTGCTCATATTCCACCGGCTGGGCGTCCTGGACGAGGATCTGCTTGACCACGCCGGAGCGCGGGGCGGCGATCGGATTCATCACCTTCATCGCCTCGATGATGAGCAAGGTGTCACCCTCCTTCACGCTCGCGCCGATGCTCATGAACGGCGCGGCGCCGGGCTCGGCGGAGAGGTAGACGGTGCCGACCATCGGGGACTTGACCGCGCCGGGATGCGCGGCGGGCGGCTGATCCGGGGCGGCGGGAGGAGGCGGGGCGGCGCTCGCGGCGGGCGGCGGAGGCGGCGCGTAGGCGGCGGGCGCGCCCGAAAGCTTGCGCTTGACCACGATCCGGCGGCCGTTGTCCTCGACCTCGATCTCGCTGAGGTCGTTCTCGTCGAGCATCTCGGCGAGCTTCCTGACCAGGTCCGTATCGACCCGCATCGGCTCGTCGGCGCTGTCCTTGTCGCTCATATTACCCCTCTACGCATGCCCAATCCCCATTGGGTGGGCGTTCCCTGTCAGAGACGGGCGGCCGCGTCCAGAGCAAGCTCGTAGCCGAGCGCGCCGAAACCGGCGATCGTCCCCTTGGCCGCGGAGGCGACCAGCGAGTGGCGGCGAAAGCCCTCGCGCGCCTGCGGATTGGAAAGGTGCACTTCGATCACCGGCACGGCGATCGCCCTGACCGCGTCGTGAAGCGCGACCGAGCTATGGCTGTAGCCGCCGGCGTTGAGCAGCACGGCCTTGGCGCTCGTGGCGTTCGCCTCGTGAAGCCAGTCGATCAGGTGGCCCTCATGGTTCGACTGGCGCATGTCGATGGCGAGGCCCAGCGCCTTCGCCTTGTCCTGCAGCCTGTCGGCGATGTCGTCGAGCGTGTCCGAGCCGTAGATCTCGGGCTCGCGAAGGCCCAGCAGGTTGAGGTTGGGGCCGTTGAGAACGTAGATGACCGGTAGCGCCGCCATGGCCAGCGCCTATATGACGCCCGCCGCGCAAGCGCAAAGGAAGGCGGATGGACGAGACGGTTTCGATCAGGGTCAACGGCGCGCACCGGCGCGTGGCGGCGGGGATCAGCGTTGCCGATCTCGCGCTCGAGCTCGGCCTCGAGCCGGCCAAGGTCGCGGTCGAGCGCAATCTCGAGATCGTGCCCCGATCGGCGCTCTCGCAGGTGCGAGTCGAGGACGGCGACGATTTCGAGATCGTGACGTTCGTCGGGGGCGGGTAGGAGATACCCACACCCGCTCATCCTGAGTAGCCGTTGAGCCTGTCGAAACGGCGTATCGAAGGATGGTCCTTCGATACGGGCCTTCGCCAGGCTCAGTCCCTACTGAGGATGAGCGGTGAATGGTTAATCCAAGCTGATCAGGCGATCGAATTGGTGTCGACGGGGGGCGGCGGAAGGCGGGCGCCGTAGCGGGTGGCGATCCGCTCCACCTCGTCGAACGTCGTCTCGATCGCCCCCTCGGCGGCCTCGACCTCCTCCATACCTTCGCCAAGAGTCGATTCGCCCTGCGCACTCTGGGCGCGCTCGACCGCGTCGGCCAGGCGGCTCCAGGCGCGGACGTGGAGCTGGTAGGCGTTCCAGAAATCCTCGGGCGCCCGGCCGCGCGGGATTCCCGTTATGATGTCGACGACGTCTCGGGCGCTCAGTCGGGTGGTGTCGAGATTGTCGGCGTTGAGGACTCGCTCGATCTCGGCGCGCGCGGCGTCGCCCTGGACGACGATATCGGGCTCCTGAGCGCAAGCCTGCGCGGGAAGGAGGAAGGCGGCCGAGACCAGGATCAGGAGTCGCAGGATCATGCCCGATTTGTAAGGCCGCCGGAGGCTTTGCGAAAGTCGGGGTTTCTCCGGGGGCGTTCGCGCCTATATCGGCGGCACCCACCCAACAAGGAACGGACACCCGCAGCGTGATTCCAGCCCAGGCGGACACATGGACCGTGGCCGGCAAGACCTTCTCCTCGCGGCTGATCGTCGGCACCGGCAAGTATAAGAGCTTCGAGCAGAACGCGGCGGCGGTCGCGGCCTCGGGGGCGGAGATCGTCACCGTCGCGGTGCGGCGGGTCAACATCTCCGATCCGGGCCAGCCGCTGCTGACCGATTATATCGACCCGAAGACGATCACCTACCTCCCCAACACCGCCGGCTGCTTCACCGCCGAGGAGGCGATCCGGACGCTCCGGCTGGCGCGCGAGGCGGGCGGGTGGGAGCTGGTCAAGCTCGAGGTGCTGGGCGAGGCCAAGACTCTCTATCCCGATATGCGCGAGACGCTGAAGGCCACGGAGACCCTGGTGAAGGAGGGCTTCAAGCCGATGGTCTATTGCGTCGACGATCCGATCGCCGCGAAGCAGCTCGAAGAGTCCGGCGCGGTGGCGATCATGCCGCTGGGCGCTCCGATCGGCTCCGGGCTCGGAATCCAGAACCGGGTGACGATAAGGCTGATCGTCGAAGGCGCGGGCGTGCCGGTGCTGGTCGACGCGGGTGTCGGCACCGCGTCGGACGCGAGCGTGGCGATGGAATTGGGCTGCGACGGCGTGCTGATGAACACCGCGATCGCCGAGGCGAAGGACCCCGTTCTGATGGCCCGCGCGATGAGGCTCGCGGTCGAGAGCGGGCGCCTCGCCTACCTCGCCGGGCGAATGGGCCGGCGCCGCTACGCGGATCCTTCGAGCCCGCTGGCGGGTCTCATTTGAGGATCAGGGCGAGCGCGCCGCTTGCGCGCCCGCCAATTCAGTGGCTGCCCGCAATCGCGCGATTTGCGACTGAACCAGGGCCACCTCGCCATCGATGCGCGCCTTTTCCGCGGCGAGCTGAGCGATACCGGCTTGATCCGGCACTCCGGTTTGCGTCGTGAGCAGATCCCTTTGGGCGATGAGAAGGTCGCGTTGGTTGGTGAGTTGGGCCAGCTGCTCCGCCCGGCTTGCGGCCGCTTCATTGCGCAAGTAGGTTTGCGTATCCCGCGCATATTGGATGTCGCTCCGGCGTTCGGTCTCCCTGGCCTCCTGCGCGACCTGATACCGCTCGGCAATATCGGCCGCGGTGCCTGTTGCCGCTGCGGCGGAGCTTTCCTCCCCATAGCTGAACTGCTCGACGAAGCCGTTGGCGCGCATCGAAAGCTTTAGCTCATTGTTCTCGAATGCCCTGCTTCGGAAAGGCAATAGCCGCAGCCGACCCAATTGGGGCGCGATAAGCGGTTCGTCGCGCAGAACGGGGCGTGTGCCGTTTGTGCACTCCTGGCCGGCCACCACCTCGGGCGCAGCACAGACAATCAGCCGCCCGTCGATCGGTTCACGAATGAATATCCCCCGAGCCCAGCGGCGGTCCGAAGGCGGGATCACCGAGGAATTCAACCTTTCATCGGCTGTCCGCGCCGGATGGGAATCCTGCGAAACCGAGGGAACAATGCCCAAGCTGAGCGCAGCAAGGTCGCTGAGACAGCGGGAGGCCGGCACCGGCTCCCCAATTCCGCGGCAAATCACGGACATTGGCAGCAGGTCCGCCGGTTGCGGGTCCATCCGTTGCCCGTCCACGTAAATCTCGAGCAACGTCATTAGTCTGCGAAGACTCGCCTGGTCCGGGCCGATCGTTGCGCTGTGCGCACCGGGTCCGCTCGGCTGGACGGGCCAATCCACCTCGTCACTCGCACTGAGCCGCGCTTGCAGGGTTGCGATTTGATCGACCAGCGTCCTCAGCTCCTGCTCCTTGAGCATGAGCGTATGAACCTGGGCGCTGAGCTCGGCCTGGTCCGCCGGCAGCATCACCTCCAGCGAAGCGAGCGCGCTGAGCCGAACGACGTCGGCGTTCAGCCCGGCGATGACGGGGGTCAGTGCCGTTACCGCGTCAGTCTTCTGCTTGAGTTCAGCGAGGTCGGCGCGGGCCGCGGCCGAACAACGAAGGGTCACGATCGGAACGGGGCCTTCGGCAGGGCGATGGATGTTCAGGTTCGAATAGGTCGACGCCGTGAGGTCATTGAAGGCAGCCGGGGCGATGGGTACGCCCCCCGCGGCGGAGGCGACCGAAAGACCGATCCTTGCAAGATTGGTGAGCACGGTACCGGTTTGGTCTTGCGCCCGGGCATTGACCGTCCTGATCGTCCCCGATTCATGCCACGTCATCTCAAAATTTGTTGTCTTCAAGATCGACGACATAACCTGATAGTCGACCTCGAACCGTTCGCCCGCGACATAACGCTCGCTGGCTTCCACCTTGGTCGCGAAGGTGGGGGGGCGGTCGTCCGGGCAGGAATCGAGCGAGCGGGAGATCTTCAAATGGTATTGCACCATGGGCAGCGCATAAGAAAGACCACGCTGAGCGCCCGCCGTCGAGGCGGCCCCTCCAGCGACGGAAGGAACGTCTCCCGTCGGATTGGTCTGCAAATGGGTGCAGGCGCCGCAAGTCGCGGTAATGAACAGGCCGAGCACGATATTGCGCAAATTTGCGCCGTATTCAGGCGAGTTGCCCATAGTTCCCCCTGCCACCTGAAAGGACAACAAAATACCATATTCCTTTATTGAGTTTGCGCAACATTATTTCATACCGTCCGAACCGCTCGCAGGATTGATTTGAGCGCCCAGCCGCCGGAACCGCAGGTTACTGATTTGAGTTATCTTTCCCGGGCGAGCGGCGGCGTGGTGCCGCCGACGCCGGCAGTCGTGAAGGGTCTCCTCATGGGCGAGTTCAACAAGGATCAGGGTCAGCAATCCGACCAGCAGGGCGAGAAGCCGGCTTTCGGGCAGTTCGACAAGCAGCAGGGGGAGAAAGGCGAGCAGGGCTCGCAGGAATTCGGCCAGGGCAAGCAGGACGAGCTCGCCGGCGCCGGCAAGGACCAGGCCCAGCAGGGCGGCCAGGAATTCGGTCAGAAGAGCGAAAGCGGCCAGGGCAGCCAGAAGGGCGAAGGCGGCTTCGGCGGCCAGCAGGAGCAGGGCCAGTTCGACAAGACCCGCCAGCAAGGCGAAGACAGCGACGATTTCGAGAAAGGCGGCTCGGGCCAGCCCAGCTGACCCCTCCGCGATCACGACGACTAATTTGCCGCGGCCGGTCGATCCGGCCGCGGCTTTTCATTCCTTTATCGCGAGCCACACCGTCGAGCCGCCGCAGTCGGGATCGCTCGCCTTGTGGGCGGCGACGCCGAAGCCGTTCGCGGCGAGCAGCGCTCGATATTCCTCGGGCGCGAGGCTGCCATGATAGAGCGGCTCGCCCATCCACTCGCCGATCGCCTCGCCATGGCTGGTTCCGCTGGTGAACATCAAGGGCGCGCCGGGAGCCGAATGGGCGGCGAAGATGGGAAACATCCCCCGCTGGTCGTCATGGGCGAGGTGGAAGAAGCTGTGCCAGGCGAGGATGCCGTCGAACGCCCGGCCGAGGTCCAGCCCGCGCATGTCTCCGACGAGCCATTCCATCTCGGGGAAACGGCTTTCGGCGAGGGCGATCAGCGAGGGCGCGGAATCGGTGCCGGTGATCCGGTAGCCCCGCTCGATGAACCAGCGGGCGACCGGCTCGCCCATGCCGCAGCCGATGTCGAGCACGCTGCCGCCGGCCGGAAGGAAGGCGGCGAAGCGCTCGAGCCAGGCCGCCTCGTGCAGATCGCGGGGGCGCTGGCGGTCCCAGGCGGCGGCATGGTCCTCGTACAGGCCGACGATCCGCTTCGAATGAGACATCGGGAACGCGCTCCGGCTTCAACCATTTAGCGCTGCATGCCAGACTTCGCGGCCGCGCGCGAGGAGATGGTCCGCCGCCAGATCGAGGGCCGCGGACTTGCCGATCCGCGCCTGCTTGGAGCGATGCGCGAGGTGCCGCGCGAGGCTTTCGTGCCCGAGCACCTCGCCCATCTGGCGCACGCCGATACGCCGCTGCCGATCGAGGCCGATCAGACTATCTCCCAGCCCTATATCGTCGCTCTGATGATCGACGCGGCCGAGATCGCGCCGGGGGATAAGGTGCTCGAGATCGGGGCCGGCTCCGGCTACGCGGCGGCGGTGATGGGCCGGATCGCGGGCGAGGTGATCGCCGTCGAGCGGCACGCCGAGCTCGCCCGCCTCGCGGCGGAGCGGATGGGGCGGCTCGGCTACGGCAACGTCCGGATCGTCGAGGGCGATGGCTCGGCGGGTCAACCGGAGGACGCGCCGTTCGACGCGATCCTCGCCGCCGCCAGCGGATCGCATGTGCCGGCGGCGCTGAAGCGGCAGCTCGGCGTCGGGGGCACTTTGGTCATGCCGGTCGGAGAGCCGAATGCGGTGCAGAGCCTGGTCAAGGTCACCCGCACAAGCGAGGACAGCTACCGAAGCGAGGATCTCGGCGCGGTCCGCTTCGTGCCGCTGATCGGGGAGGAAGGTTGGGACGAGAGCTATCCATTTGGTCTTTAGGGCGAAACCCATTATGGTTAACCTTCATCGCCACACGCGAGACAGGAGTCGGCCAATGAAGGAGCGTATTCTTTTCGGCGCAATTGCAGGGCTGGGTCTGGTCAGCGCAAGCCCACCCGTCGCGACCGCCCCGGCGCACTCCGACATGGCTTATCCGGCCTGCTCGCGCACCGTCACCGACCATTGCATCCAGCTCTACGAGCGCGGAGTCCGCACCCGGCAGAACCTCGCCGCCAACCGGATCGACTCGCCGGCGGTTGCCATGGCTCCGGCCGCTGCTCCCGCTCCCTCGGGCGCGGGCGCGATCGCTTCGACGACCGAGGCGCCGCCCTGCTCGGCGACGGTCACCGATCATTGCCAGCAAAGGCCGATCCGGCTCACCGCCCGAGTCCGCCGGGCGGGCGAGCGGGGGTAGGCGCACGCACTCAGCCGAGTCTCACATCCACGGATTGGCTCGGCACTTCAGAGTCATCCCGGCGCAGGCCGGGACCCATGAACTCTGACGGCGAGATCCGGCTCCGGCGGCGTCGCTAGTCCTCCATCATCGGCGTTCATGGGTCCCGGCCTGCGCCGGGATGACTCGGTTAGTTTGGCGGGGCAGGGCTTCCGCTAATTGAGTTCGGACCTTCGCTCCGCCGTCACCAGCGCCCGCTGGTCTTCCCGCCCCATGGCGAGAAGGACCGGTGCCCCTGAAGCCTGCGCTTCCTGAAACTCGGCCTTCGAACGCATCCCGCGCCATTCGATGGCGATCAGCGCCTGGGCGATCGCTCCGCCCAGCGTGTCGCCGGGGCCGAGCAGGATGATCCGGTCGGGCGCATATTCCTTCACCGCCACCTGAATCGCGCGGGTGAAATCATAGGGCTCCAGGATCTGGTCGGCGAAGGTGTAGCGCCGAAGCGCTTCCGCGTTGCTGGCGTGGGGACGCCAGATATGGCCGCGGCCGTCGATCATCGGCACGCCGGGCCCGCCGATCCATTCCGCGGGGAGATCGAGCGCTCGCTCGGACGAGCCTTTCATCAGCGGCGTGTGGAAGGGGCCGTGATTGACCAGCCGAAGCGGGTCGCGCGCCGGAGTTGGCGGGGCCTCGGCGAGCAGGGTCTCTAGCGCCTTCTCGGTGCCGGCGAGGACCATCATTCCGCCGAGCTCGATCGAGACGTAGAGGCCGTCCACGCGCTCGACGAGGGCAAGCACCTGCTCGCGAAGGCCGGGCAGCGGGCGCCAGTCCTCACCGACCAGGGTCAGCAGTACCTGGCCGCCGGGCTCGCCGGCCTGGCTGTTCTCGCCCATCGCGTCGACGATCGCGAAGCCGCGCTCCGCGCTCGCCGCGCCGCCGACGGCGAGCGCCGTGTACCAGCCCATCGAATTGCCGGTCACCGCGGCGACGGCGAAACGCTCGCGGTCGATGCTTAAAAAGTCGGCATAGGAAGCGGAGAAGATCAGCGGCGAGGCGATGTCGCCGCGCGTGTGCAAAGCGGGGCTGAAGCGCTCGGCGCCGTCGAGCTCGGAGATGGTCGGCTGCCCCCGTTTGGCGCGAAGGGCGTCGAAGGCTTCGATCAGGCCGGCCTTGTCGCCGTGGAAGCGCTTCAGATAGCGGAGCTCGGCCTTGCCGTAGGTTCCCCGGCCGGGGCAGACGACGAGCGCGGAGAGTTTCTCAGCCACGGACCAGCTCCAGCGCCGCGGCGACGATCGAATCGCGGCTCGGCAGGGTCAGGGTCGCCGCGCGGCCGAGCGGGATGAAGCTGTCCTCGGCGGTGATCCGGGCGCAGGGAGTTCCGGGCGCGCGCTCGGCGAACAGGGCCATCAGCGCCTCGCTCTGCGAGCCGGTCCTCCGGCATTCGTCGACGATCAGCACGCGCTCGCAGCCCTCCGTCGCCTCGATCAGGCCGTCCTCGTTCAGCGGCGCCAGCCAGCGCAGGTCGATGACCCGAAGCTTCAGCTTGTGCTGCTCGGCGAGGATCTTCTCCGCCTGGCGGGAAAGGTAATAGCCGTTGCCGTAGGTGACGATGGCGAGGTCGGTGCCGGTGCCATGGACTCCGAGATCGCCGAACCGGACCGGCTTGGCCTCGCCGGGCGCGGCATAAGGCGCGGTCCACAGGCCGTCGCCTTCTTCGTGCAGGTCGCGGGTCATGTAGAGCGCGATCGGCTCCAAAAAGACGATCACGCGCTGATCCTCGAGCGCGAGTCGCGCGCACTCGCGAAGCATCTCGACGGCGTCGGCGCCGTTGCTGGGGCAGGCGAGGATCAGCCCCGGGATGTCGCGGAAGACGGCGAGGCTGTTGTCGTTGTGGAAATGGCCGCCGAAGCCCTTCTGGTAGCCTAGCCCGGCGATGCGGACGATCATCGGGTTGGTGTACTGGCCGCTGGAGAAGAAGCTGAGAGTCGCCGCCTCGCCGCGCAGCTGATCCTCGGCATTGTGGACATAGGCGAGGAACTGGATCTCGACGATCGGCAGAAGGCCGTTATGCGCCGCGCCGATGCCGAGGCCGAGGATGCTCTGCTCGTCGAGCAGGGTGTTGATCACCCGCGCCGGGCCGAAGCGCTCGTGCAGCTTGGCGGTCACGTTGTAGACTCCGCCCTTGGGCCCGACATCCTCGCCGGCGACGATAACGTTCCTGTGCGCGAGCATGAGATCGGCCAGCGCCCAGGACAGCAGCCGCGCCATGTGCTGCGGCTTGTCCATCATCCCCAAGTCGCGCGCGAACAGCGCCTGGCGGTCTTCGGGCGAGGGCGTGTTCGCCGCCGGCAGATCCCGCTTCGGCGGGATCAGGCTTTCCATCACCGCCTTGCTGCTGGTCAGCTTCGGGCGCGTGATCGCCTGCTCGCCGATCCGGGCCAGCGTGGTCTCGGTTTCGTTATAGATTTCCAGGATGTCGGCTTCCGAGAGGATGCCCTGCTCGACCAGCAAAGCGGCGCTGTAGACGAGCGGATCGCGCTCTTCGTCGGCCTCGATCTGCGCCTTGGACAGGTAGGCGCTCTGCATGTCGGATCCGGCATGGCCGTAGAGCCGCACGCAATCCATGTGCAGGAAGACGGGCTTCCGCTCGGTCCGCGCATAGCGCGTCGCTTCCCGAGCGCCGCGCCAGGCGTCCACCATGTCGAGACCGGTGCAGTGGATGTATTTGAGCGCCTCGCGGTCCTGAAACGAGGCCGCGATCCAACCGCGCGGCGTGCGGGTCGAGATGCCGATGCCATTATCCTCGCAGAGGAAGACGAGCGGCATCGGCGTGCCCTGATAGGCGGCCCAGGCGGCCGTGTTGAACGCGCCCTGTGCCGTCGAATGGTTGGCCGAGGCGTCGCCGAAGCTGGCGAGCACGATCGAATCGCGGGCAAGGGGAGCGTCGTCGAGCTTCAGGGTTCGGGCGATGCCGATGCTGAACGCCGCGCCCACCGCCTTCGGCAAATGCGAGGCGATGGTGCTCGTCTGTGGCGGGATGTTGAGCGGCCTGGAGCCGATCACCTTGTGCCGGCCGCCGGAGATCGGGTCCTCGGCCGAGGCGGCGAAGGACAGCAGCATGTCCCAGCAGGGCGTCTGCCCCGGAAGTTGCTTGGAGCGGTGGAGCTGGAAGGCATTGGAGCGGTAGTGGAGGAAGGCGATGTCGCCCAGGCGAAGCGCCTCGGCGACCGCCGCGTTGTTTTCGTGGCCCGAACTGCCGATCGTGTAGAAGCCCTCGCCCCGCGCCTGCAGCCGGCGCGAGAGGCGATCCATCTGGCGGCTCGCGACCTGACTGTAGAACAGCTCGACCATCGCCTCGCGCGACAGGCCGACCTCGTCCGGCTGGATGTCGCTCATCCGCCGCGGCAGCCGTCCGCTGCTCAGCCTGGCGACGAACTTTTCGTGGATGGCTTCGGCGGCGTCCATGCCCGCCCGACTAGCGGGCTTGAAGCGGGGAGGGAAGGAGGCGGCTTGACGGGCGCGGCGGCGAAAGTCAGGGAGTGGCGATCGTCCAACGGAGAGCAGAGAACATGACCAAGAGCGAGATGGCCGCCCGCCTCAACGAGGCCCAGGCTTTCGTCCCCGGCAAGCGCGTCAAGCTCGACTTCGGCGATCAGGGCGTCGTCATGCTCGACGGCAATGCCAGCGCGGTGACCGAGGAAGACGGCGACGCGGACACGACGCTGAAGGTCGCCTGGAGCGATTGGGAGGATCTCGCCAGCGGAAAGCTCGACGGCATGACCGCCTTCATGCAGGGCAAGCTCAAGGTCGAGGGCGACATGTCCAACGCCATGCAGCTCCAGGGCGTGCTGGCGAAGCTCAAAGGCTAGGCAGCAAAAAGCCCCGGGGCCAAGCGGACCCGGGGCTCTCCACTTTGGCCCGTGGAGCCTTAACGGGGACCCTTCGGCCCCGAATTCGAGGTGGTCAGCTGGGGATTGTGCGCGCCCGAATTGCCCGGGGGCGGGCCGGACTCGGCGCCGTTGCCGTAGCCGTTGTTGTTCTTGGTCGTGGTCGGCGGGCAGGGCGAGCAGCCGGCGCCGCTGACCTGCGAAAGCTCAAAAGCGTGAAGATCGCGCATTCGATGTCTCCTGTTGGCGGGCCGTGGCCCCTGGTCCCATCAGCCTTCCCCGGCTGGTGTGATGGGGTGCCTGACAGGCTCAGATCGCTGCGACAACAGCGAAAAACGGCCCGTCCCAAGGGGGGACAGGAGCGCGTCAGCGGGTTAATCGGTTAGCGCGAACCGCTGCGCAGCCAGCCGGTTACCGCCATTCGGCGATGCGGCGCTGCGGGGGTGACGATCGACACGCTGTGCTGGCGCGGCACCGAGAACAGATCCAGCGTGTTGAAGCGCGGCACGTTGCCCGCCGCGGTGCGGTCGTGCTCGCCGTGGAACAGCAGCAGCCCGCCATATTCGAGCCGCCAATAGGGCGTCAGCCCGAACACGTAGGCGGCCAGCCGGTCCTTGCCTTCGACATCGTCGTCATGGCCGGTGAGGAAGTCGCCGGGGCCATAGGCGGTGGCCTGGCCGTCGGTGAAGCTCAGAGCGTCGTGGCCGGTCGCCGCGCGCAGGAATTCGAGCATTTCGCCGCTCTGCATGAAGCGGGCGAAATCGGTCAGCGGGTCGTCCAGGGAAGCCATCTCCTCCGCCGTCGGCACGCGCAGCGCCTGGTAGCGATATTGGAAGGCTTCGCGCACGCGCAGGTGCGCCTCCGCCTCGATCGCGGCCCAGCGCCTCTTGCCGATCCGCGCGCGCTCGGCGGGATCGATCTCGAGGACGTCGGCGCCGTTGTTGATGAGGTAGATCCAATCCGGCCGATCGCTCAAATGATCGTGCAGCTGGGCCGCGCCATCGACGAGCAGATTGTAGATCCGGACGCGGCCATCTTCATCGTAGGCGCGCCGGATCGCGCCGAGATCGAGCTCGGGATTGATCCGGAACGGCGTGGCGAGCGCGGGCGCCTGCCGGATGGGTACGTGGAGCAAAGGGCATTCCCCTGTCGGGTGAAAGCCCCTCCATAGCGGCACGCACTTTCGCGGCGGTTAAGGCCTGGCCGTCGCGGTTGACCTCGGTGGCGCGGGGTGACTATCGCGGCTTAGGACGAGGGAGCCTGCCGATGAAGAAAATCTACCCCGACGCCGCAGCCGCGCTCGAAGGGCTGCTGCTCGACGGAATGACGATCTGCGCCGGCGGCTTCGGCCTGTGCGGCATCCCCGAGCGGCTGATCGACGCGATCCAGGCATCGGGCGTCAAGGATCTCACGATCGCCTCGAACAATGCCGGGATCGACAATGAGGGGCTCGGCAAGCTGCTTCGCACGCGCCAGGTGAAGAAGATGATCTCGTCTTATGTCGGCGAGAACAAGGAGTTCGAGCGGCAATATCTGGCGGGCGAGCTGGACATCGAATTCTGTCCGCAAGGGACCCTCGCCGAGCGCTGCCGCGCGGGCGGGGCCGGCATTCCGGGTTTCTACACCAAAACCGGCGTCGGCACCGTCGTCGCCGAGGGCAAGGAGGTGAAGAATTTCGACGGCCAGGATTACATCCTGGAGCGCGGTATCCGCGCCGACCTTTCGATCGTCAAGGGCTGGAAGGCCGACGAGAGCGGCAACCTCGTCTTCCGCAAGACCGCGCGCAACTTCAACCAGCCGATGGCCACGGCGGGCAAGGTCTGCGTCGCCGAGGTCGAGGAGATCGTGCCCGTCGGCAGCCTCGATCCCGACTGCGTCCACGTGCCGAGCATCTATATCAAGCGCATGATCCTCGGCGCGCCCTACGACAAGAGAATCGAGTTTCGCACCGTGCGGGAGAAGGACGCGGCATGAGGGGGCGGGCCAAGGTTTCACGAGATCCGTTCGTGTCGAGCGAAGTCGAGACACCCTATCGAGCGAAGCCGAGATCAAGGGCCTCGGCTTCGGTCGGCGGGGTCCCTCGACTTCGCTTGGGACGAACGGTTTTGGGACTTGGTGTGGCTCTTTTCGCCGCCGCCGCTTCCGCCCAGACTCCGCGTCCCGCCACGCCGCCGGCCGGCATGCAATGGCTCTACGGCTCGGGCGAGGGCGGGGCGAGCGGGATTCAGGCCTATCACGCGTTCCGCAATTACGTCGTGGCGGCCGCCCGGCACCGTCCGCGCCAGAGCGTGGTGCTCGCCCCGGGATCGACGCTTGCCGCGCCGCGCTTCCTGCCTTGCGGGCGGCGGCCGCTCGCGGTCGTGCTCGACGTGGACGAGACGGCGCTTCAGAATCTCGGCTACGAATATGACGACGCCATCCATCCCGGCCGGACCTACGACCAGGAGCGCTGGAACCGCTGGGAGGAGACCGGCGCGAACGCCGTGCTTCCCACACCCGGGGCGGTGAGCGCCCTCAACGCCATCCGCCGCGCCCGCGTCACGGTGATCTTCAACTCCAACCGCCTGTCGCGCTTCGCCGCCCAGAATACCGCCACGATAGACGGCGCCGGCCTCGGCCCCGTGGAGCATGGCCGGACGCTCTGGCTTCAGGGCGACGTGGCGGCGGGCTCGGCCAAGGACCCGCGCCGCACGGCGATCTCCGAGCGTTATTGCGTGATCGCCATGGCCGGCGACCAGCTCGGCGACTTCTCCGACCTGTTCAACGCGCGCGACCTGCCCGTCCCGGAGCGCCGCCGCGCCGCGATCACGGAGCCGTTCGCCTGGCTCTGGGGTAACGGCTGGTTCATCCTCCCGAACCCCGTCTACGGCTCGGGCCTTCGCGGCGGAATCGACGACGTCTTCCCCGCGGATCGCCGCTGGCCCGCCCCCGAACGAGGAAACAACTGATGCCCTGGGACCGCAACCAGATGGCCGCCCGCGCCGCGAAGGAGCTGCGCGACGGCTATTACGTCAATCTCGGCATCGGCATCCCGACGCTCGTCGCCAACAACATCCCGCCGGGCATGGAGGTGACTCTGCAGAGCGAGAACGGGATGCTCGGCATCGGCCCGTTCCCTTATGACGACGAGGTAGACCCCGACCTGATCAACGCCGGCAAGCAGACGATCAGCGAGCTGCCCTCGTCGAGCTATTTCTCCAGCTCGGACAGCTTCGCGATGATCCGCGGCGGCCATATCGATCTCACCGTGCTCGGAGCGATGGAGGTGGCCGAGAATGGCGACATCGCCAACTGGATGATCCCCGGCAAGATGATCAAGGGCATGGGCGGCGCGATGGACTTGGTCGCCGGCGTCAAGAAGATCATCGTCGTGATGGAGCACACGTCCAAGAACGGCGATCCCAAGTTCATCCCCGCCTGCACGCTGCCGCTGACCGGCAAGAACGTGGTCGACATGATCGTCACCGATCTGGCCGTGTTCCAGCGGCCCGATCACCAGAGCCCGTTCAAGCTCATTGAGCTGGCCCCCGACGTTGCGGCTGAGGAAGTGGCCGCGAAGACGACTGCCCGCTACGTTTCCTGAGCCTTGCAAGGGCGCCCGTTCACGCTTTCACCGTGAACGCCGCGCCGCGATGCGTCCGGTTGCGGGTCGAAGCCATGCCACCGAGATGATAGGGGGTGCCATGCGTTTGGCTCTGCTTGCCCTTTTTCTCGCTTCCTGCGGGCCGGCGCCGCAGGGAAGCGCGGTGTCCGTTGCGGACGACCGGATCGACTGTCAGGTCGAGGGTTCGACCGCGTTCGAGCACAATTGCATCGTCGAGGCCGAGGGGCCGCTGCTGACCGTCCGCAAGCCGGACGGCGGCTTTCGCCGGCTCAGGGTCGCGACGGACGGAACGGGCGTGGGCGCTGCGGACGGGGCGGAGCAGGCGGTGGTCACCCTGCTCGACGACGGCCGCATCGAAGTGGCCATAGGCGGCGACCGTTTCCGCCTCCCGGCGCGGGTCCGCGGGCGTTGACCGGACGAACGATCCTCACCGCCGCCGAAATGCGCGCGGCCGAAGCGGCGGCAGTCTCGGCGGGTGCCAGCGTGGAACAGCTCATGGACCGCGCGGGCAAAGCCGCGGCGGAGGCAATCTGGCGCTTTGCCGGGCCGCTTCCAGCGCTCGTCCTGTGCGGCCCGGGCAACAATGGCGGGGACGGCTATGTCATCGCCCGCGAGCTCGCCGCGCGCGGAATGGCGGTGCGCGTCGCGGCGCTCGGCGAGCCCGGGACGGCGGCCGCCGGCTCGGCCCGGGCACGCTGGGGCGGGCCGGTCGAGGCTTTCGACGAGGCGGAACCGGCGGCGCTCCTGATTGACTCGCTGTTCGGCACCGGCCTCACGCGCCCACTCGACGATCAGGTATCGCGCCGCCTGTGCGCGCTGCCCGCCCGCGTTCGCGTGGCGGTCGACCTGCCCAGCGGTGTCTCGAGCGACGACGGCGCCATCCTCTCGCCCGTTCCGGACTGCGATCTCACCGTCACGTTCCAGACGCTGAAGCCCGCGCATCTGCTCCAGCCCGCCGCGCGCCACATGGGCCGGATCGTCGTCGCCGACATCGGTATCAGCGCCGAGAGCCGCCTCGCCGAGATCCCGCGGCCGATCGCGGCGGTGCCCGGGCCGGACAGCCATAAATATACGCGCGGCCTCGTCACGATCATCGCCGGCGACATGCCCGGCGCGAGCGCGCTCGCGGCCTCGGCGGCGATGCGGTCCGGCGCCGGCGTGGTCCGCCTCCAGGCCCGCGAATTCGTGCCGGGCGTGCCGGCCGCGGTGATCCAGATGCCCGGCGACCCGCTTGACCGGCTCGACGATAAGAGGATCGGGGCTCTGCTTCTCGGGCCGGGCCTCAGGAGCGGGCGGGAACTGCTCGACGCCGCTTTGGCCTCGGGGCATCCCTTGGTGCTCGACGCCGGAGCGCTCGCCATGCTCGCCGACGGCGGACCCGAGCGAATCGAAGGCGCGATCCTCACCCCCCATGACGGCGAGTTCCAGAAGCTGTTCGGCGCGCTGGAAGGAAGCAAGGTGGACCGCGCCCGCGCCTCCGCGGCGCAAAGCGGCGCGGTCATCGCTTACAAAGGTCCGGACACCGTCGTCGCCGCGCCGGACGGGCGGGCCGCCATCCACGGCACAGCGCCTCCCTGGCTCGGGACAGCCGGCTCCGGCGACGTCCTTGCCGGCATCATCGCCGCCGAGCGCGCCGCGGGGAAGGAGCCGTTCGAGGCCGCCTGCGCCGGCGTATGGCGCCATGCCGAGGCGGCGCGGCGGGCCGGTCCGAAGATGATCGCCGACGATCTCATCAGCTGCCTGTGAGCGAGGGGGAAACCATCGTCGCCCTCGCCGCGCGCGGCGACGGAGTGACCCAAAGCGGCCGGTTCGTGCCGATGACCGCGCCGGGCGACCGGATCGAGGGCGCCGCGGTGGTGCCCGGCCCGCACCGGCAGGATCCGCCCTGCCGCCACTTCCCCGAATGCGGCGGCTGCCAGCTCCAGCATGTCGACGACGCGGCCTATGCGAATTACCTGAATGACCGAATCGCCGCGGCGCTGGCCGCCCAGGGCCTAGGCATTCCCGATCTGCGCGCGCCTCACCTTTCGCCGCCGCGCACCCGCCGCCGCGCATCGCTGAAGGCGGCCGCAGGGCTGGTCGGCTTCAACGCCGAGGCCAGCCACCGAATCATAGACATGCGCGAATGCCACGTCGTGCGCCCCGAATTGTTCGCCCTCGTCGCCCCGCTCCGCCGACTGATCCGCGGCAGGGCGGCCGCGACCATGACCCTGGCCGACCAGGGCGTCGACCTGCTGCTTGAAGGAGTCACCGTAGAGGGGCTCGAGGCGACCGAGGCGATGATCGCCTTCGCGCAGGAGAACGGCCTCGCCCGCCTCGCGCTCGACGACGGCTACGGTGCGCAGACCCTCTGGGAGGCGCAGCCGGTGACGATCAGCCTCTCCGGCGTTCCCGTCGCCCTTCCGCACGGCGCCTTCCTCCAGGCCACCGCCGAGGGAGAGGCCGCGCTGGTCGCCGCGGTGCGCGAAGCCGCCGGCGGTGCAGGCATAGTCGCCGATCTCTTCGCCGGTCTCGGCACCTTCGCGCTGGCGCTGAATGCCAAGGTCTACGCGGCGGAAGGCGCGCGCGACGCGGCCGCCGCGCTCAAGGGCTCGGGCAGGGGCGTCTTCGTCGATCACCGCGACCTCTATCGCCGCCCGCTCGACGCCGCCGAGCTCAATCGATTCGAGGCGGTCGTGCTCGATCCGCCGCGCGCCGGCGCGCGCGAGCAGGTCGACGCGCTCGCCGCCTCATCGGTGCCGCGGATCGCCTATGTCTCGTGCAACCCGGCCACCTTCGCCCGCGACGCCAGGGCGCTGATCGAGGGCGGCTACCGGCTCGACTGGGTCCAACCGGTCGGCCAGTTCCGCTGGTCGGTCCACGTCGAGCTCGCGGCCTGCTTCTCGCGCTAGTGGGCGAGATGGCCGTGCAGGAGCATCGCCCCGGCGTGGACGGTCAGTCCGAGCAGGCAAAGCGAGGCCGCGGCGAACAGCAGGAAGCGCCAGCGGACGACGTTGGTCGTCGCCTGCACCAGGCTGTGGAGGATGCGAAGGCCGACATAGGCCCAGGCGAGCCAGACGTTGATCCAGATCCCGCCGCCGCCGATCAGCGCCAGAGTGATGCAGATCGCGTAGAACAAGGTCGGCTGCTCCAGCAGATGGTTGTAATTGTGCGCCTTCCACTGGACCTCCGGCTCGACCATTCCGTCGAGGTCGCCGCCCTTGCTCCCGACCCGGCCCTTGAGGCTGATGCCCTTTCGCCGCATCGCCGGGAAGCGGACTGCGTAGAGCCACAGCATCATGACGAGCGTCCACGCGACGAGCGCCACGACGGGCGCAAGAATCGAGCTGTGCATCTGCGTCTCCCTCTTCGATCCGGCGAACGTGCGGGAACCATTGCGCCGACGCAACGGACATGACAGCCTCGGTCGGGTAAGGGAAGCGGGATGACCTTGGCACGCAGGCAGATCGCGGCGAGGACGATCGGCAACGTGCCGATCTGCGCATTCGCGCCGGGACCTTGGGAGTCATTTACGCCCTCGCCATCGCGATCTTCGGAGGCACGACGCAGTTCGCGGTCAAGCAGCTGATTGACTGACCGGAAGCCGGTCGTGCCCGGCTGGTACATGATGATCGCCGTGCTCGGCGGCTTCGTGGGCATCCTCCTGATCGGCGAGGCGCCGCGGCGCCCTCTCGCTCTCCTCGCCGAGCGGGAAACATGAAACTCGATCGGTACTCAGAACGAAGTGCGCGGCCGGCCGGAATAGCACTCAAACCTGCGTCGTCCGGCCTGCCAGGCGCTCGCGTACCAAGTTGAACAGGCGAAACGCCAGGCCCTGGTGAGGCGGTTCCCCGGTTATAACCGGTGCTTCGGCCTGCCGGAGGGGAACCGCACTAAAGAGCAATTGGTGTAGATCGCCGATCCGCTTTTCCCGCTCCGTCGCCCTCGCCTCATCCTCCGGAGAAGTCGCGAGATAGGGATTGGTCGTGAAACGTTCGGCGATCAATCGGTTATACTCGGCCAAATCGGCCTCGGTGGCCCCGGCTGCAAGCGCTTTCGCAATATCGACGGGTCTCAGGGGTTCCATGGCGCGTTCCTCAACGGGACATAATGGTCCGGATGCGATCCAGCAAGAATTGGCGAGTCAGCTTGTCGTGACGGCACCGCTCATACTTACCGCCGGCGGCCTTCCAGAAGTCGTCCATCACCGCGGGATAGGCAGTATCGACGAGCTCGCAATGATAGGAAGTCCAGTCGTCCGGATAGGTCAAAGTTCCACCGCGATTGGCGGAGGCGGCATACCTGGTTCCGTCATAAACCGCGAAAAGGGAGGGTACTGGCCTGCCGCGGCGCTTGTTGATTCCCGACCCGCCATCGACATAGAGGTCGGTGACCATTCCGTTTTTCCAACTGGACGCGGCATGGCCGAATTCGTGCAATCCGACGATCGACGACGCACTCGTGTGAAGCGCGACCGTACCCGGCATGATGTTTTCGGGTCGGTGTACCATTGTCCGTCCGTCGATCGTGAAGCTGCGGCCGGCAACGCCCTCGTCATCCAGCGTGAACCAGGCACTGCTGCGGTCATGGGTGGCGGAGCCTGTAATCGCAAATACGACATCGGCCTTCAGCCTGCCCATTCCCGTCACTTCGATCGTTTCAAGGAATGGCGCGAACTTATCCTGCCGCGGCACGACGATGTTCGTGTTGTCATGCGAGATGAGGGCATTCTCATCCGAGCGCGGCCGCTCGGCATCGAACACGCTGATCACCCGGAAGTCTTGGGCCATCGTCCCCAGCATTGTCTCGCCCTGGCCCGGGAGACGGCCGAAGATCGCTTCGAGCAGGAAGCTGGCCCGCTCGTCAAAGACGTCTTCGTTCGAGATGATCGGGTCGATGACGAACCCATCGGGGCTCTCAGGCGCCTCGATCCAAGGATTGGCCAAGACAACGATCGTATAGGGCCAATGTTCTTCCGGCTTGATCATGCCCTGTTGAATTGTTCGCACGGTCGCCATCGCTCGACTCCACGGTCAGGCGACGGACATTGTCGGCCGCTGCTGGGAGCCCGTCAATCCCATCTGGCGCGGTCTGGGCCTTGGTAGGACGATCCGACTATTGCGGGTGTGAATTAGATTCGGAAAATCAGTCGAACATCTTACCGAACGCACGCTTCGTACGCTTCCTCCAGTGGCCGCGGTGATAGGCGTCGCTGGCGAGCAAAGGCAGGACGGTGGTCGCCTCGGCGAACACCATCTGCTCGAGCGCGGTCGAGACCTTGCCCCAGCTCGCCGCCTCCTGGAGGGTCGAGGAGGAGCAGGCGCCGTCGCGCACGTCGGCGACGGTGATCTGTACCGCATATTTATGCACCTCGACATCGTCGTGGCCGAGGATCTCGGCGCAGACGACCGTGTCCTGAACGAAATTCTTCGGCACGCCGCCGCCGATCATCAGCAGGCCCGTGGTCCCCGCCTTGATCTTGATGTCGGTCAGCTCGCGGAAATCGGCGATCGAATCGATCGTGAGATAGGGCCTGCCCGCCTTCATCGAGTCGACCTGGTGCTTGACGAGGCCGAAGCCCGCCGAGCTGTCGGTGAAGGCCGGGCAGAAGATCGGCACGTCATGCTCGAAAGCGAGCCTGACCAGGCTGTGGTCTTTCTTGCCGTGGGTCTGGAGGTAGCGGCCCATCTCGCGGATGAAGGCGCGCGAGCTGTAGGCCCTGGGCTCCAGCGTCTCGGCGATCTCGAAAATCGTGTGGTCGACGTGCTGGAGCTGCTCCTCGTCGATATAGGTGTCGTAGATCCGGTCGATGTAGAGCGAGCGCAGGGTGTCGTCGTCAGGGATCTCGTTCGCCTGGTAATGCTTGTGGCCGAGCGCCTCGAAGAAATCCATGTCGACGATGGTCGCGCCGGTGGCGACGATCGCGTCGACCATGTTGTGCTTCACCAGGTCCGCATAGAGATCCATGCAGCCGCCCGCCGAGGTCGAGCCGGCGACGACGAGGATCACCGAGCAATCCTTGTCGGCGAGCATCTCGTTGTAGATGTCGGTGGCGCGGCCCAGGTCGCGGCTGGAAAAGCTCATCTTGCGCATCGCCTCGACGATCGGGCGCGCGTCGAAGCTCTTGATGTCGATATGCTCGACGGTCGTCGACAGCAGCTCCGCCTTGCGGGTGTCGTTGGCGAGGGTGTCGGTGGTCATATTGGTCTCCATCCACCGTCATTGCGAGGAGCGAAGCGACGAAGCAATCCAGCCGGCCCGGACGCCGCACTGGAATTGCTTCGCTACGCTCGCAATGACGAAAAAAGTTACAGCGTAACGACGTTCGAAGGAACCGCCCGTTCCGCCTCGGCAGCCCCGTAGAGCGTCGCCATCGGCTCGTCCCCGGCGACGACGCGCATGTCCGAGCCGAAGCCGTTGAAGCCGGTCCGCATCGCGCAGCCATAGGCGCCGAGCATTCCGATCTCGACATAGTCGCCGGCCTGGACGTCCGAAGGCAGAAGGAACGGCCCGGCCATATGGTCGAGGTCGTCGCAGGTCGGCCCGTAGAAGCTGAACGGCATGTCCTTCGCGTTCGATCCCCCCTCGCGGAGCAGCTTCACCGGGAAGCGCCAGCCGATATGCGCGGCGTCGAACAGCGCGCCATAGGCCCCGTCGTTGATGTACAGCGTGTCGCCGCGGCGCTTCTCGACGCGCACGACCAGGCTCGCATATTCGGCGCAGAGCGCCCGGCCGGGCTCGCACCACAGCTCCGACGAATAAGAGACCGGCAGGTCTTCGAACGCCTTGTGGATGACCTCGAAATAGGTCTCCAGCGGCGGGGGCTCCATGCCGGGATACCAGGAGGGAAAGCCGCCGCCGACGTCGACGATGTCGACGGTCACCGCCGCCTCGACGATCGCCGCGCGAACGCGCTCCATCGCCTCGGCATAGGCCGCCGGGGTCATCGCCTGGCTGCCGACGTGGAAGCAGATGCCGAGCGCGTCCGCCGCCTGGCGGGTGGCCATCAGCAGCGACTTCATCTCGTTCGGCTCGGCGCCGAACTTGGAGGCGAGGCTTAGCTTGGAATGATCGGAGGAGACGCGAATTCGCACCAGCAGGTTGAGGTCGCTGGCCGCGACACCGCCGGTCGCCGTCGCATCGACGATCTTCTCCAGCTCGTCCTCGGTGTCGAGGCTGAAGGTGCGCACGCCATGGACGTGATAGGCCTCGGCGATCGCCTCCTCGGCCTTCACCGGGTGCATGAAGCACAGCACCGCCCCGGGCAGCGTCTCGGCGACCAGGCGCACCTCGGCGATCGATGCGACGTCGTAATGCGTGACTCCCGCTTCCCACAGGACCTTGAGCAGTTCCGGCGACGGATTGGCCTTCACCGCATAGAGCGAGCGGCCCGGAAACTTCTCGACGAAGAATCGGGCGGCGCGCCGCGCGGCGTGCGGGCGAATCAGCGTGACAGGCTGCACCGGGCGCAGCTTGGCGAGTTCGGCGCCGCAGGCGGCTCCGGACGGGGCGGTCGCTAGCCCCAGCGCGCTATGATGCTTGTGCAACTCAAGGGACCTCCAACGGGCAGTTGACGAAAAAGCAGCCTTGCGGTTTGGAAGTCCCCTGGGGCTGCGGGGCGCGATATATGGGTCACGGTCCGCCGTGTAAAGACCTTCGAATTTCCATTGTTTCAGAGGAGCTTGTGTGACTCAGAGAAGGCCCACGGCGAACGGTGTCAGCGAAGCGGCGAAAAGACTGGCCGGGATCGTCACCCAAACGCCGCTCCTGCCGCTCGATTGGCGTGGCCGGCGCCTCTGGGTGAAGGCCGAATGCCTCCAGCAGGGCGGAAGCTTCAAGCTGCGCGGCGCGAGCAACCGGCTGGCGCTGCTCGGCGAGGCGGAAAGGCGCCGCGGCGTGGTCGCCTTCTCCTCGGGAAACCACGCCCAGGGCGTCGCCCGCGCCGCCCGGGCGCTCGGCATTTCGGCGACGATCGTCATGCCCGCCGACGCCCCCGCGGTGAAGGTCGAGGGCACTCGGGCCGCCGGCGCCACGATCGTCTTCTTCGACCGCGCGACCGAGAGCCGCGAGGAGATCGGCGCGCGCCTCGCGGCCGAGCAGGGCGCGACGCTCGTCCCCTCGTTCGACGATGTCGACGTAATCGAAGGGCAGGGCAGCGTAGGGGTCGAGATCGCCGAGCAGCTCGGCGACGATCCCCCCTTTGTGCTCGTGCCGTGCGGCGGCGGCGGCCTCTCCTCCGGAATTGCGCTTGCGCTGCCCGGCTCGTGCACGATGGTCGTGGAGCCCGAAGGGTGGGACGACATGGGCCGCTCGCTCGCGCTCGGGCATATCGTGCCGGTTGTCGAGCCTGCTCCACCGACGCGCTGCGATGCGCTCCAGACCAAGCTCGTCTCGCCGCTCACCTTCGGCACCCTGCAGATGGTCGGCGCGACGGCGCTGGCCGTGAGCGAGGCCGAAGTCGCCGCGGCGATGCTGTTCGCCTTCCGCGAGCTCAGGATCGTCGCCGAGCCCGGCGGAGCGGTCGCGCTGGCGGCTTTGCTCGCGGGCAAGGCGGGCGACGTGCCCGAGGGCAGCGTCGTCGTCGTCTCAGGCGGGAATGTCGATTGGGCGGTTTATGCGGAGGTGCTGGAGACGGCCGCGACGAGCCGCGTCAGCTGACCCACCTGCCGCGCGGTGGCGCGGACGCCGGCCGAATAGGCCTCGGCATCGACCCCGGGCCGGGCGAGCGAGGCGCTCTCGATCACGCTGTCGAGCAGCCGCGAAAGATTGGGCAGGATCGCCTGGTCGATCGTGTCGACCGCCTGTTCGAACGGGCGATGCGCGGCAAAGCTCATATGCCTGGTCTATCCGCGCGCGCTTAAGGCTTTGTGAAAGCCGAACGCCGTGCCATCAACCGGCGAATGAACGGTCCCGGCGGCACCATCCTGTCCATCCTGATGATCGCCGCGTTCCTGCTGGCCGCGGGCGGGCTTTACCTGATCCTCAAGCGGGGCGAGCGGACCAAGGGCGCTCTCATGATCCTCGCCGCTTTGGTCGCGCTCGGCAACGTGCTGGTCTGGACCCTGTGAGCGTCTTCGCCTTCGACAATGCGATCGTCCGCACCCCCGCGCCGAGCGTCGTCCAGGGCCTGCGCACCGGCGCCGAAGCGCCGACCTACGAAGGCGTGCTCGCCGAATTCGAGGCCTATCTGGCCGCGCTTGAGGCCGCCGGCCTCGCGGTCGAGAGGCTCGAGCCGCTCGAAGCCTATCCCGATTCGGTGTTCGTCGAGGATCCGGCCTTCGTCCTCGCCGAGGGCGCGATCCTCCTCAAGCCCGGGGCGTGCAGCCGGATGGGCGAGGCAAGCGAGATCGCGCCGGTGCTCGAACGCCGCTTCGAACGGGTGCTTGCGCTGGACGAGGGCTTCGCCGACGGCGGCGACATCCTGATCCTCCCCGGCGAAATCCTGATCGGCCTCTCGGCGCGCACCGACAAGCTCGGCGCCAAGCGCTTCTGCGAGCTCGCCCGAGCGCTTGGACGCGAGGCGCGGGCCGTCGAGACCCCGCCCGGCGTGCTCCACCTCAAGACCGCCTGCGCGCTGGTCGACGAGGGGACGGTCATCGCCACGCCTGCGCTGGCCGGCATGTTCGGCGGGATGGAGGTGATGGAGACGCCCACAGGCGAGGAGAAGGCCGCCAACCTCCTCCGCCTGAACGACACGATCCTGATCGGCGCCGATTACCCGCGCACGGCGGAATTGCTCGCCGCCCGCGCGCAGATCGTCCCGCTCCCCGTCGCCGAGATCCGCAAGATCGACGCCGGCCTCTCCTGCATGTCGCTGCGGTGGAAGGGCCGATAGGGAAAGGCCGAGAACCAACGAGTCATCCCGGCGAAAGCCGGGACCCATGAACACCGAATTTCCACAGGAGGCGACGAACTGATCGCCTCATCTTCAGGAGCCCGCGTTCATGGGTCCCGGCTTTCGCCGGGATGACTTTAAGGGGTCACCTGATCGGGCAGGAGGGATCCAGCCGGAAGTCGAGATAGTCGTCGACCGCCTTCATCAGCTGGTCCATCTCGTGGGCGAAGAAGTGGTTGGCGCCCGGGATCGTCTTGTGCTCGATCGTGATGTGACGCTGGGTGCGGAGCTTGTCGACCAGCTTCTGGGTCGCCAGCGGGGTCACCACCTCGTCCGCCTCGCCCTGGATGATGATTCCCGAGGAGGGGCAGGGGGCGAGGAACGAGAAATCGTACATGTTGGCCGGCGGCGCGATCGAGATGAAGCCGCGCGCCTCGGGCCGGCGCATGAGGAGCTGCATGCCGATCCACGCGCCGAAGGAGAAGCCGGCGATCCAGGTCGTCTCCGCCTCGGGATGGATGGCCTGAACCCAGTCGAGCGCGCTCGCCGCGTCGCTAAGCTCGCCGATGCCGTTGTCGAACACGCTCTGGCTCTTGCCGACTCCGCGGAAGTTGAAGCGCAAGGTGGCGAAGCCGCGCCGAACGAAGGTCTTGTAGAGCGCCAGCACGATCGCGTTGTTCATCGTTCCGCCGCCCTGCGGGTGCGGGTGGAGGATCAGCGCGACCGGCGCGCGCGGGCGGGGGCCGGGGCTGAAGCGCCCTTCGAGACGGCCCTCGGGCCCTGGAAAGATGACTTCGGGCATTGCACCTGCGTTTGGAATATTCAAAGGAACGCGCACGTGAAGCGTGCGCGGGCGCCCTATATAGGGAAGCGGCGGCGATCCGCAATTTGAAAGGACGAACGGCCGGTGGCCACGCGCATCTATCTCGATCACGCCTCGACCACGCCGATCCTTGCCGACGCGGCCGAGGCGATCCGCGCCGCCTGCGATAGCTGGGCCAATCCGTCCTCGGCCCATGCCGAGGGACGCGCGGTCCGCGCCGCGATGGAGGATGCGCGCGCGCGCATCGCCGCCGCTCTGGGCTTCGAAGGCACCCTGGTCTTCACCGGCGGCGCCACCGAGGCGCTGGAGATCCCGCTTCGCCGCGCCAAGGCGGGGCCGCGGATCGTCTCGTCGATCGAGCATCCGGCGATCCTGCGCACCGTCCCCGACGCGCGCCAGATCGCGGCGCGCGCCGACGGCACGCTCGACCTCGCCGATCTCGATGCGGCCCTCGCGGGCGCCGATCGCCCCTTGGTCGCCGTCCAGTCGGTCAACAACGAGACCGGCGTGATCCACCCGATCGCCGACATCGCCGCGCGGGTGAAGGGGGCGGGCGGGCTGCTGCTCGTCGATTGCGCGCAGAGCGCCGGCAAGCTCCCAGTCCCGCAAGCCGATTTCGCGGTCGTCGCCGCGCACAAGCTCGGCGGCCCGCCGGGGATCGGCGCGCTGCTGATCCGCGATCCCGCGACGCTCGAAGCAGTCGGCGGGCAAGAGGGCGGCGTCCGCCCGGGCACGGCGGCGGTTCCGATGATCATGGGCTTCGCCGCCGCCATCGAGGCCGATCACGGCTGGTACGAGGAAGCGAAGCGCCTGCGCGCCCGGCTCGACGCGGCGATCCGCGATTCCGGCGGCGAGATCGTTGCCGAGGCCGCCCCGCGCATCGCCACGATCGGCGCCTATCGCATGCCGGGCGTCCCCGCCGCCGCGCAGATGATGCAGCTCGATCTCGCCGGAATCGCCGTCTCGGCCGGCAGCGCCTGCTCGTCGGGCAGCCTCAAGACCAGCCACGTCCTCCTCGCCATGGGCATGGCGGAGGAGCGGGCGCGCGAGGTGATCCGGGTGAGCTTCGGCCCGCGGACCTGCGAGGCGGACATCGACGCGCTGCTCGCCGAATGGCGCAAGCTCTACGAGCGCCGCCGGGCGGCGTGACGATCTACCTCGATTACCAGGCGACGACGCCGATGGCCCCGGAGGCCCTCGCGGCGATGCGCCCCTGGCTCGAAGAGAAATTCGCCAACCCGCACAGCCCGCACAAATTGGGGCGTGAGGCGGCTGCTGCGGTGGAGGTGGCGCGGGAGCAGGTCGTAGAGGCGCTGACCAATCCATCCGTTCGTGTCGAGCGAAGTCGAGACACCCATTCGAGCGAAGCCGAGAAACAGAGCCTCGGCTCCGCTCGGCGGGGTCCCTCGACGGAGTTTACCCAGAGCGACGCCGCAGGCGGCGTCGAAGGGCTCGGGACGAACGGGTCTTTGCACTTCACCTCCGGCGCCACCGAAGCGGCGAACTGGGCGCTCAAGAGCAGCGGCGCGAAACGCATCGTTACCCTCGCCACCGAACATGCCTGCGTGCTCGACAGCGCCGAATGGCTGGCCGGGCAGGGCATTGAAATCGAGATCCTCCCGGTCGGCCGCGACGGCCTCGTCGACCTCAACCTGGTCGAAGAGCGCATCACCCCCGGCACCGGCCTGGTCGCCGCGATGCTCGTCAACAACGAGATCGGCGTGATCCAGCCGGTCGCGGAGATCGCCCGAATCGCCCATTCGGCCGGCGCTCTGTTCTTCTGCGACGCCGTCCAGGGCTTCGGCCGAGTCCCGCTCCCGATCGAGGCCTGCGACATGGTCGCCTTGTCGTCCCACAAGATCCACGGCCCCAAGGGGATCGGCGCGCTCTGGGTCGGCGACGGCGTGGCGCTCGAGCCGTTCATGCACGGCGGCGGGCAGGAGGGCGGCGTCCGCTCCGGAACGCTCTCGCCCGCGCTCTGCGCCGGCTTCGGCGCCGCCGCGGCCTTGCTCGGGGAGGACGATGTCCAGCTTTTGTGGACGATCGCCCGCGAGATGCTGTCCGACTGGACCCTCAACGGCTCGGAGACCCGGCGCTACCACGGCAATCTCAACCTCCGCCGCGACGGCATCGACGCAGCCCGGCTGATCTCGGAGGTGCGTGGAGTGGCCTTTTCCGCCGGCTCGGCCTGCGCCAGCGGCTCGGGCCGGCCGAGCCAAGTCCTCGCCGCGCTCGGCCTCACCGAGCGCGAGGCCCGCTCCTCGATCCGCCTCGGCTTCGGCCGCTATACGAGCGAGGAGGAATTGCGCTCCGCTTTGGCCCTCATCAACGAAGCCGCCGATCGCCAGCCCGGCTTCGCCGCATGACCCCAAAAATGGTCAGCGTCCGCTTCGTCTCGGCCGACGGCAACGAGATCCAGGAGGTACTCGCGCCGCCAGGCGCGCGCCTGCTCGACATCGCCCAGAATGCCGGCCAGCCGCTCGAAGGCACGTGCGAGGGGCAGATGGCCTGCTCGACCTGCCACGTGATCGTCGCCGCCGAGGATTTCGCCAAGCTCCCGCCCGCCGGCGAGGAGGAGGAGGACATGCTCGATCTCGCCGCCCACGTCACCCGCCGCTCGCGCCTCGCCTGCCAGATCTGGCTGACGGAAGCGCTGGACGCGCTCACCGTCCACATCCCGGGCGGCTTCCACAACATGCAGGGGCGTTGACAATCTTTGCCATAGAATCGTAAAATGGCGTCATGGCCACGATGAACATCTCGCTCCCGGACGAAATGCGGGCTTATGTCGAAGCGCAGGTCGCGACAGGCTATTTCGCCAATGCCAGCGATTTTATGCGCTACCTCATCCGCGTCGATCGCGAGGACGGCCGCGGCCGCCTGCGCGAGCTGCTGGCCGAAGGCGAGCGTGGCGGCGTGAGCGATCTGACCCTGGACGAAATCTGGGAGCGTGCCCGGGAGCAGGCGAAATCGCGCGCCGCCTGATTGTACGCCGGCGGGCGGAAGAGGACCTTGCCGGTATCTTCCTCTACACCATCGAAAACTGGGGCCTCGAGCAGGCCGTCAAATATCGCGACCTCATCTTTGCCGCGATTGAGGGGTTGAGGATCAGTCCGAAACGAGGTGTTCCCGTCCCAGAGGCGCCGCGGCTCCGCTCCCGCAAGGCGGGCAGCCACCGCATCTATTATGTTTTCGATCAGCACGAGCTGCAGATCATCCGCGTTCTTCACGAGCGGATGGATGCGCCGCGGCATTTCCGGGGCCTTGCTTGATTGCGGCTTTCCTCCCATATGGCGCGCGGGAGTCGGGCGGACGGCGCTCTCGCCAACCCGGTCAGGTCCGGAAGGAAGCAGCCGCAACGAGTTCACGCGCCGGGTCGTTCCGGCTCCCACCTTTCCCTTTGATTCCGGCTCTGCCATCACTCCCTCCAGGGGGGTGAGCGCGCATGGGCGATTTCGAGTTTCTCGCCGGCTTTTACGGGATCCTGCTCGGCCTGATCGTCGCCGAGGTCGCGGTGAAGCTGGCGGACGCGATCGATTCGCATTCGCGGCGCCCGATCGGATGGCTCACTCCGATGCTGGCCGTGCTCGTCCTGTTCGACGTGGCGTCCTTCTGGATGTGGCTGTGGTCGCTCAGGACCGTTCTCGAAGTCACTTGGCCGACTGTGATCGTCTCGACGGCGCTGGGCATCGCCTATTTCCTCGCGGCGGCCCTCGTCTTCCCGCGAACGCCCGACGAATGGCCGGATCTCGATGCGCATTACTGGGCGCGCAAGCGCTGGGTGCTCGGCACGCTGGTCGGAATCAACGCGATCGTCTTCGCGCGCAATCTGGCGCGGCTCTTGCCGGCGTGGAACGACGTCTGGTTCTTCTATTGGCAGGGGGCCTATTACCTCCCGCTCGTCGCTTTGCTGTTCACCCGCAAGCGCCGCTGGGACGTCGCCCTGCTCGCCTTTTTGATCGTCTACTGGTCGCTCGGCGCGATGGACATCATGCCCGATTCCGATTGGGCCGATCGCCTCGGCGTCAATGGAACGCGCGCTTCGACGGGCGCCGTCGTCGCCCCGCGCTAGCGCGATGGCTCTCACGAACGCATCAATTTTGTCCCCTCTGGAGCCGGTCCTGGAGCTTCGACAGGCCCCGCCCGACTCGCTAGGGTGCGCGCGATGAGTGATTCCCCCCAGCCCTACCGGGTCCTCGCCCGCAAATACCGGCCGCAAAGCTTCGCCGAGCTGATCGGCCAGGAGGCGATGGTGCGAACGCTCGCCAACGCGATCGCGCGCGACCGGCTCGCCCACGCCTTCCTGCTCACCGGCGTTCGCGGGGTCGGCAAGACCTCGACCGCGCGCCTCATCGCCAAGGCGCTGAACTGCGTCGGGCCGGACGGCAAAGGCGGGCCGACGATCGAGCCCTGCGGAATTTGCGAGCCCTGCCGGGCGATCGCCGAGGGCCGCCATATCGACGTTATCGAGATGGACGCGGCCTCCAACACCGGCGTCGACGACGTTCGCGAGATCATCGATGCGGTGCGCTATTCGGCGGTCACGGCGCGCTACAAGGTCTATATCGTGGACGAGGTCCACATGCTCTCGAAGAATGCGTTCAACGCGCTTTTGAAGACGCTCGAGGAGCCGCCGGCGCACGTGAAGTTCCTGTTCGCGACGACCGAGGTCAACAAGGTCCCGATCACCGTCCTCTCGCGCTGCCAGCGCTTCGATCTGCGCCGGATCCCCGCGGAGCTGCTCGCCCGCCATTTCGGCGAGGTGGCGCAAAAAGAGGGCGTCGAGGTCGAGCCCGAGGCGCTGGCGCTGATCGCCAGGGCCGCCGAAGGGTCGGCCCGCGACGGCCTTTCGATCCTCGACCAGGCGATCGCCCACGGCGCCGGCAGCGTCGGCGCGGCCCAGGTCCGGACGATGCTCGGCCTCGCCGACCGCGGCGCCAACCGCGCGCTTCTCGGCCTGATCCTCGGCGGCGACGCGCCCGGCGCGATGGCTGCGCTGAGGGACCAGTACGATCTCGGAGTCGAGCCTTCGGCGGTGCTCCGCGGCCTTCTGGAATCGGTCCACGGAATCACCCGCGCCAAGGTCGGCGGCGGCGAGGATCCGGCCTGGTCGGCCGAGGAGCGCGAAGCCTATGCCGATTGGGCGGCGAAGCTCGGCCACGGCGCGATCCACCGCCTCTGGCAGCTCCTGCTCAAGGGGCTGGGCGAAGTCCACAGCGCGCCGATGCCGCTCGAAGCGGCGGAGATGGCGGTGCTGCGCGCGATCTATGCCTCGGAGCTTCCCGATCCGGGCGCGGTGCTTTCCCGCCAAAGCGGCGGGGAGGGGGCCGCGCCGTCCGGCACTCCGGCGCCCAGGGCCGACGAGCAGGGCGCGCTGCTCAAGGCCCCCGAAAGCTTCCCTGAGCTGGTTCGGGCGATCGAGCGCGGCGGCAAGGCGCATCTCGCCCAGCAGCTGCACGATTATGTCGGCCTCGTCCGCTACGCCCCTCCCGAGCTCGTCATCCGCCCCGCAAAGCCGCTGGCCGGCGACTTCCTTCGCGATCTGGGGGCGGCGCTCAAGGCGCTGACCGGAACCCAGTGGCAAGTCGGCGCGTCGGACGGGGAGGCCGAGCCGAGCCTGCTCGACCAGGAAAAGGGCGAGGCCGAGCGGCTGCGCCGGGACGTGCTCGAAACGCCGATCATCAAGGCCGCGTTCGAGGCCTTTCCGGATGCCGAGCTGGCCGGATTCAAGATTGAGGAACAACGGAGCGCGTGATGCAGAATCTCGATGAACTGATGAAGATGGCCCAAGAGGCCCAGACCAAGCTGATGCAGGCGCAGGAGGATCTCGACAAGGTCGAGGTCGAGGGGGCGTCGGGCGGCGGGCTGGTCAGGGTTCGCGCCTCGGCCAAGGGCCGGATCATCGCCGTCACGATCGACGAGAGCCTGCTCCAGCCTTCCGAAAAGCAGATGGTCGAGGACCTCGTCGCCGCGGCGATCAACGACGCCCGCGCCAAGGCCGACGTCGCCGCCACGGAAGCGATGCGCGGGGCGACGGGCGGCTTGCAGCTCCCGCCCGGGTTCAAGATGCCGTTCTAAGACGTCGGGACCTCGATCAGCCGCACATGATCGACCCTCTCAACTTGGATCGTCGCCTCGAAGGCAGGCCGTGGCACCCTTGGGTCGTTGCGCGCGGCGTTGGGCAAGGCGCGAATGATCCCTTCGAACTCAGCTTCGGCCGCGAGCGTGCGGGTCGCCGTGGAGAGGCGCCGGGAATCCATGATGGCGCGGTCCACTTCCGATATCGGCGACTCCCGCCAGTCGATCACAATGTGACGATCGCACCATAGCCCGCTGCTTTGTTCGGTCAGGAATGCGTATTCGACGTCCTGAATGACGATCGCCCTCAATCGCACTCTTTGCCCGTTGACGCGTTCCGGATGCCGAGCCACTTCGCATGTGTCGTGGGTCGGCAGGGTAAGGTGCGTGATAGCGGCGTCCTTCGCCGCGTCCCTTTGAGCGTTGCCGCCCTGCGGACTGCAGGCAACGGCCAAAGCGGCCGCTGTCGCCAATGCTAGCAAGGCCCGTTCTTGCACCATTGCCGATTGGTCTGCGCCTTCTCGACGTCGAGGCGGCTGAGGCGGCGCTGCTCGTCCCATTCGGCTTGGGTGACGCACACCCGCTGCCGGCGCAGGCGCGAGCTGGAATCGCTTTGGCTTCGGCAGACCATCTTGGTCGACTCGCTCGGGCCGGTGCCGGTGCCGGACGGCGCGGCGGAGGGCTGCGGCGCCTGGGCGAAAGCGGCGGTGGCCGCCAGCGCGGCGGCGGTGGAAAGGAGAAGGACCGGACGGCTCATCTGCTTGCTCCTGCTGGCCTTTTCCAAAGCTCCCTCAAAGCACGAGCCGGCGCAACCCCTTTCGGCCTAGGATGGATCGGCATTTCAATTTTCATCGTCATTCCCGCGAAAGCGGGAATCCAGCTTCTTCAATCGCCTGGGAGAAGAAACAAGCTGGCCCCCCCTTTCGCGCGGGTGACGGGCAAAGGGATGCCCGAATGTCGATCGGCCTAGCCCCGCCGCGCCTCGACGAGCGCGATCGCCGCGGCGATCGCCTCGTCCGGAGTCATCGCGCTGGTGTCGAGCAGATCGGCCCCCGGCGCCATCACCAGCGGGGCCGCGGCACGGCCGCTGTCGCGCGTGTCGCGGGCGTGGATGTCGGCGAGCACGTCGGGGAGATGGACCTCCAGCCCGCGCGCCGTCAGCTCCGCGAAGCGGCGCTCCGCACGCACCTCCGGGCTGGCAGTGACGAACAATTTGGCGTCGGCCTCCGGCGCGATCACCGTGCCGATGTCGCGTCCGTCGAGCACCGCGCCGTCCGGGTTGGCGGCGAAGCGGCGCTGGCGCTCGAGCAGCGCCTCGCGGACCAGCGGATAGGCGGAGATTCGCGAGGCGATTCCGCCGACCGTCTCGCTCTTGAGCTCCGGGTCGGCGAAATCGATCTGGCTGATGTCGCAGGCACGCGCGGCCTGGAACTCGCTTTCGGGATCGCCGCCCATCTCCAGCAGGTTGAGCGCGGCGGCGCGGTAGAGCAGGCCGGTGTCGAGATGCGGCAGCCCGAAACGGGCGGCGAGCGCTCGGGCGATCGTGCCCTTGCCCGAAGCGGCAGGTCCGTCGACGGCGATGATCATGCGTCCGCCAGTGTGTCGAGCGCGGCGGCAAAGCCCGGAAAGGAGGTCGCGACCGGTTCCATGTCGGCGATCCCTAGGGGCAAGCGCGCGTGAAGGCCAGCCACCGCGAAGGCCATCGCGACCCGGTGGTCCAGCCGCGGGTCGATCACGGCGCCGCCGGCGAGCGGCTCGCCGCCGCTGCCCTCGACGGTCAGGCTGTCGCCCGCCTCCTCCACTGGCACGCCGATCGCCGCCAGCCCCGCCGCCATCGAAGCGATCCGGTCCGATTCCTTCAGCCTGAGCTCCGCGAGGCCGTGCGCTCTGGTGCGCCCGCCGGCGAAAGCGGCGGCGACGAACAGGATCGGAAATTCGTCGATCATCCGCGGCGCGATCTCCGCCGGCACGTCCACCCCGGTCAGGGCGCTGTGGCGCACGACGAGGTCGGCGACCGGTTCGCCCGAAACCTCGCGCCGGTTCTCGAAGGCGATGTCGCCGCCCATTTCGGCCAGCACCTCGTAAAGTCCGGTACGCCCCGGATTAACGCAGACTCCTTCGATGCGAATCTCGGAGCCCGGCACGACGAGCGCGGCCACGGCAAGGAAGGCGGCGGCCGAGGCGTCGCCGGCTATCGTCAGATGTCGAGGGAGAAGCTCCGCTTGGCCCCGCAAGGCGATCCGCGGCCCGTCGACCTCGATTTCGGCGCCGAAAAGGCGCAGCAGCCGCTCCAGATGGTCGCGGGTCGGCGCGCTCTCGGTCACCTCGGTGATCCCCGGCGTGTTCAGTCCGGCGAGCAGCAGCGCGGATTTAACCTGCGCCGAGGGGATTTCGAGCCGGTGGCGGACGGGAAGCGCAGGACAGGCACCTTCGATCGTGAACGGCAGCCGGTTGCCGGAAATACGCGCTCCGATGCGGCGCAGCGGGTCGGCGGCGCGGGCCATCGGCCGCCGGCTCAGCGAGGCGTCGCCCGTGAAGGCCGCGCGAATTCCGTGGCCCGCGACGAGGCCCATCAGCAGCCGCGCCGACGTCCCCGAATTGCCGAGCGCGAACGGCGCTTCCGGCTGGAGCAGGCCGCCGACGCCGACTCCGTCCACCGTCCAGATGCGGTCGGCCCCTTGCCCGATCCACGCGCCCATCGCCCGCAGAGCGGCGATCGTCGCCGCCACGTCTTCGCCGTCGCTCAGCCCTTCGATCCGGCTCCGCCCGACGGCGAGCGCGGCGAGGATCAGGGCGCGGTGGGAGATGCTCTTGTCGCCGGGGACCCGGGCCGTGCCTCGCAAGGGCCCGCGCGGCGCGAACGACATCATGGCTTGGCTTTGACAGCGCCTACCCCATGTGGCAAGGCGCCCCGCGATCACGGCCTGTGCGCCGGCTCTTTCATACGAAACACGGAGATTTTTCACCCATGGTGAAACCGGAATGGGGCACCAAGCGGACCTGCCCCAAATGCGCCACCCGCTTCTACGATCTCGGTAAGGACGATCCGGTCCACTGCGTCAATTGCGGGGTCGCCTGGCAGCCCGAGCCGGTGCTGAAATCCAAGCAGCCGATGCCGTTCGAGCAGGCCAAGCCCGAGGCCGAGGTCGAGAAGGAAGACGCGGATCTCGCCGCCGAGGAGCTGGAGATCGACGTCGACGAGGAAGCCGAAGAAAATCCCGACGACGAGGTCGATCTGGGCGGCGACGACGATATCGGCGTTCCGGGCGCCGGCGGGGACGAAGAAGAGGTCTAAACCTCCCTTGCGAAGGGACGGCGCTTTGCCTACATGCGGCGTCCTTCGACCGCTCCCGGACCCACCCGGGAGCTAAAAAAGGTTCGGGGCCGTAGCTCAGCTGGGAGAGCGCTGCAATGGCATTGCAGAGGTCAGGGGTTCGATCCCCCTCGGCTCCACCAGCCTTCGCCCTGACGGGCTACGGCTGGCAAGCCAGCCTTGGTCCGGATAGGGCGAAGGCTGCCCGCCATAGCCTCTGGCGGAGGCGGGCTACAGGCGTATGAACTACGTCTACATCCTGCAAAGCATCGGCCATCCTGACCAGGTTTATATTGGCCTCATCGCGGCCATGCCCGGGCGGTCAGCCCGCCTCGCGGACCTCCGCCTGGGGCCGGGACGCGTCCAGCCGCGCCGTCTCGCGCTGCTCGGTGGCAAGCTTGAGCTCCCGCTCCAGCTCCTGCAGGATCTGGCTCGCGCGTTCCGACGGCTCACCCGCGGCTTCTATTTCCGCCACGATCCGGATCTGCTCGGCGACGCGGCGCGATACCTCCTCGACGCGGCGGTCGGCCGTCAGCAAATTGTAGTCCTCGACGGCAGCGTCGTCGATGCGGCCGGATGAGCCATGATCCTGGCCCGTTTCGGGAAGTTTCTGGATCGTCATGCCTCTGCGAATACAAAGGCTTTTTTGAGTGTAGCATGAACGAAAGCGGGAGAGTGGGTGCCTTTTTTGGGACCTCGTCCCGGCACTTCTCCCGCAGGCCCTCCTCCGCCGCTCTAGAATCTTGCGCGAAGGACGGCGACGACACGCGGCTCGTAAATGGCGCCGAGCGCCGACTGGGCGGTGTCGTAATAGCGGACGTCGACCGAGACATGGCGGGCGAAGCTGTAGCCGATTCCGGCGTTGAAGGCGGTATAATCGGGCGCGCCGTCGCGCTCGCGCCGGCTGACATTGGCGCTGAAGGTCGCGCGCGGGAACAGTCCGACCGCGGCGCCGGCTTCCGCGTAAAGCGATTCGCCGGTGCCGCCGAAATCGTCGGGGCTGTAGGTGACGCTGATCCGCGGAGTCACCGGTCCCACGCCGCGCGACGCGGTGACGTTGAATTCGAATCGGTCGTCGTCGAAATGCCCGATCGCGCCGGTCTGGATGTGATAGCCCACCGTCCCGGCCAAATCGAAGCCGCCCGCCCGCGTGCGGTAGCCGACGAAGGATTGGCCCTCTCCGGCGGCCATGGCCGAATCGATATTCTTCCACAAAAGGCCGGCGAAGACGTGGCCGACGGCAACCTCGCCTCGGACGAGGAATTGCGCATCCTCGGTCTGGCGCAGGCCCTTGGACACGCCCTGGCTGGCGATGCTGACTTCGAACGCGGGGTCGGGAGGCGGCAAATGGAGCATGTGCGATGGTTCTATGACGAATGTGAAACTTTGATGACGGGCGCGTTCCTAACCATCGGAGCGCCTCTTGTCCCGCCGCGAGACGGGTGGGACCATCGGTGAAATCTCCGATTGAACATGATGGTGAATCCTTTGTTAATAGCGATCATGAATCGCCTTTCGCCGCTCATCGTTCGCCGCTCCGGCCACCGGGCCCGGTCGCTGGCGGCTTATCCCGCGCGGCCGTTCGAAGGCGTCGAGGCGGCGGCCTGGCTCGACGATCTCAAGCTCTTCGCCACCGGATGGATCGGCGGCCTCGTCTTCTTCGGCACGCTCTTCAGCTAGGGTCCGTACTCAACGAGAAGGTCGGGTGTCGCTCCCAAGAGGAGTCACCCCGGCGAAAGCCGGGGCCCATGAACCGAAGCGGTCTGGGGCTGGCGGTGCGGTCTCGCTTTACCTCGAAAGCCGTGTTCATGGGTCCCGGCTTTCGCCGGGATGACTCTGTAATCGAACGAAAAACCGCCCAGCCTAATTGATTACGACCCTAAACGGTCGGCGGCAGGATTTCCGCGTCGGTGCAGGGCGCGTCGTCGCACGCCTTGTGCAGCTTCCACGCCAGCCACGCCGAAACCAGGCACATCGCCGCGGCAAGCAGCAGCTGGTCCTCGGTCGTGACGCCGATCTGGGTGAGGCCGAGCGCGAGCACCGAGCCGATCACCATCGCTCCCGAATTGACGATGTTGTTGGCGGCGACGGTGCGCGCGGCCTGCGCCTTGGGCACCGTCGTCGTGAGGAAGGCGTAGAGCGGCACGACGAACATGCCGCCGGCCACCGCGATTCCGAGCAGCGACCCGACGAGCGGCATCGCTCCGGGGTGGTGAATGAAATCGCCGATCCGGTAGAGCGTGCCGTCGGCCGCGCCGATCCAGGTCTTGGCCGTAATGTGGAAGGCGACGACGAACAGGCCCATGGCCAGCACCGACGGCGTTGCGTAGCGCGCCGACACCTGGTTCTTGAGCAAGCGGTTCACGGCCACCGAGCCGATCGCGACTCCGACCGAGAAGATGGCGAGGAACAGGCTGGCGACCGACTTGTCCGAGGTCAGCACGTTCTTCACCAGCGGCGGGAACTGGATGAACAGCACCGCACCGATCGTCCAGAAGAAGCTGATCGCGACGATCGCGAGGTAAAGGCGCGGGATGTGGAGAGTCGCCTGGACGAGCCGGATCGAGGAGCGCACGACATTGAGGTCGATGGGATGCCCGCCCTCGAGCGCGGGCGCCGGCGGCACGCGCCGTCCGGTCAGATAACCCACCACGGCGATCGCGATCACGGCGGCCGCCGAGGCCTGAACCGAAATGACTCCGGCGAGCAGGGTGCCGCCCAATATGGCGATATAGGTCCCCGCCTCGACCAGCCCGGTCCCCCCCAGCACTTCGTCGGCGCGCAATTGCTGCGGCAGGATCGCGTATTTGATCGGCCCGAAGAAGGTCGAATGAACCCCCATCGCGAACAGGGCCAGCAACAGCAGCGGCATGAACAGGATGTGGAAGACGGGCTGGAGATAGGGCGCATGCCTCGTCAGCCACGCTTGCCCGGATGGCCCGTAGAGCATCCAGGCCATCAGCAGGCCCGCCGCGCCGGCGATCATGATCGCGATCTCGCACGCCTTGACGATACGAATGATCCGCGCCTTGTCCGTTGCGTCGGCGAGCTGGCCCGACAAAGCCGAAAGCAGAAAGAAGGGCAGAATGAACACGCCCGTGGTGATCGCGCTGAACCAGGTCTCCGCCTGCTCGTTGTTGTAGACCTGATACACGACGAACAGGACCATCGCGTTCTTGAACAGATTGTCGTTGAACGCGCCCAGCATCTGAGTCGCGAAGAGCGGCAGGAAGCGGCGGGTGCCGAGAAGATGGAAGGCTCCGGTCATCGGGAACGAAAGCGAGCAAGTCCCTTGGCGGACGCCAGGCCAGTGATCACTTTATCGGCATCCTTGTGTCGTTATCAAAAACGGGCCTTGCGCGATGGTCATAGTCCGCGCCCGCGAAGCCGCACAAGACCCCGCAAACCGGCTATGTCCGTTCGAATCGTGCCAAGGCGCTCCCAATCCTGCCCTATTGGGGCTAAGGCCGGCCTTGCATGTTGACGCTGCCCAACCTGCTGACGCTCTCGCGCATCCTCGCCGTGCCCATCCTCGTCTTCCTGCTGTGGAGACCGGGCGGGTGGGATTATGCGGTGACCTTCGTGCTCTACTGCCTGGTCGGAATCACCGATTATCTCGACGGCTACCTCGCCCGCGCCCAGGGGACGGTGTCGCGGCTCGGCCAGTTTCTCGATCCGATCGCGGACAAGATCATGGTCGCCTCGGTGATCGTCCTCCTCGTGGCCCGGCCGCCGCTCGACGGGACTCCGGTCATCGCCGAATGGCACCTCATTCCCGCGCTCGTCATCCTCTTGCGGGAAATCATCGTCTCGGGCCTGCGCGAGTTCCTCGCCACCCTTCGCGTCTCGGTGCCGGTCAGCCAGCTCGCCAAGTGGAAGACGACCTTCCAGCTGGTGTCGCTCGGTGCGCTGATCCTCTCGGGCGCGCTGCCGCAATGGCCGTGGGTCCATCTCGTCGGCCTGATCAGCCTCTGGGCCGCGGCCGCCCTGACCCTGGTCACCGGCTGGGACTATCTGAGGGTCGGGCTGAAGCACATGGACTAGATTTCCTCCCTGTGAAGCGCAGCTTCATGGGGGAGGGGGGATAAGCTAGGCCGCCGCCTTCAATGCGTCGGCCAGCAGGCGAAACTCCTTCTCGCGCGGGCTGCCCTTGCGCCAGACGAGGGCTATGCGGCGGGACGGGTGGTCGGCGTCGAGGCGGCGGGCGACGATCCGGGTGCCCTCGAGAATGCCCGCGGTGACGGCCATTTGGGGGACGAGCGTCGTGCCGAGGCCGTTGTCGACCATCTGCACCAAAGTATGCAGCGAGGTGCCGAGAATGGCCGCCTCGGCGCGCATCTCCGGCCGGTTGCAGGCGGAAAGCGCATGGTCCTTGAGGCAGTGGCCGTCCTCGAGCAGCAGCAGCTTGGTCTCGTCGATCGCCGAGGCCGGCACCGCGTCGGGCAAGCCATCGGCCGCGCCGGGCGGAAAGGCGATCAGGAAACGGTCCTCGAACAACTCAGCCCGCTCGACCTCGCCGCAGGCGAAGGGGAGGGCGAGGAGCACGCAATCGAGCTGGCCGCGCTGGAGCGCGTCGCAGGCCGCCTGGCTGGTCTCCTCGCGCAGGTAGAGCTTGAGGTCCGGCCATTGATCGCGCAGTCGCGGAAGCAAGGTCGGAAGCAGGAACGGAGCGATGGTCGGGATCACGCCCATCCGGAGCTCGCCGGCGAGCGGCTCGCCGGCCGCGCGCACCATGTCCGCCAGATCCTCGGTCTCGCGCAGGATCCGCTGCGCCTTTTCCGCCACCCGGATGCCGAGCGGGGTGAAGCGCACCACGCGCCGCGTCCGCTCGACGAGCATCACGCCGATCAGCGACTCGAGCTCCTTGATTCCGGCCGAAAGGGTCGATTGGGTGACGAAGCACGCCTCCGCGGCGCGGCCGAAATGGCCGTGGTCGCGCAGCGCGACCAGATACTGGAGCTGCTTCAGAGTGGGTAGATAGGTGCTCATCGCCTTACTCGATCAAAGACAGCGATTTAATCTATTGGAACGATAAGTGCCAGCCCCTATATGCGCTGCACAAGGCTTTTACCGCAGCGCACAAAACAGGAGAAATGCGTTCCATGCTTACCGTTGGCGACAAGCTTCCCGACCTCACTCTTCCGGTCCAGCAGGGCACGTCCGCTCTTCCCTCGGGAGAGACGATCGATCTCGCCGAGACGAACGGCAAGTGGAAGATCCTGTTCTACTGGCCGAAGGACTTCACCTTCGTCTGCCCGACGGAGATCGTCGGCTATGGCGAGCTCGCGCGTGACTTCGCCGACCGCGACGCGGTGCTGATCGGCGCCTCGACCGATACCGCCCACGTCCACTTCGCCTGGCGCCGGTCGGACGAGCAACTGGCCGCTGCCGATTTCCCGTGGATCGCCGACAATGGCGCGAAGCTGGCCGAGGCTCTCGGCATCCTCGACAGGAACGAGCATGTCGCTTTCCGCGCCACGTTCATCGTCGATCCCGACAACATCATTCAGCATGTCACGGTCAACGGCCTCAATGTCGGCCGCAATCCGGCCGAGACTCTGCGCGTTCTCGATGCGCTGCAGACCGACGAGTTGTGCCCCTGCAACTGGTCGGCCGGCGAGGAGGTGCTCAGGCCCGCGGCTTAACCCCCCTAAGCCCCCGAACCGCCTGACACCTCGGAAGGGGCGCGGCAGCCCTGAAGGCGCCGCGCCCCTTTTTCATTCACGAACAAGGACGATCGCAATGGCTTTGAAGGAATTCGCCGACACGCTTCCGGACTATGCGAAGGACATCCGGCTCAACGTCGGCTCGCTGCTCTCCGACCAGATTCTCGGCGACGATCGCAAATACGGCCTGCTCCTCGCCTGCGCTCACGGCACGGGTTACAAGCCGCTGATCGACGCGACCGAGGCCGAGATCGCGGGCAAGCTCGACGAGGCTTATGCCAACGCCGCGCGCGCCGCGGCGGCGGTGATGGCGATGAACAACGTCTACTACCGCTTTCTCCACCTCGCCTCGAACCCGGTCTACCAGACCCTTCCGGCGAAGCTGCGCATGAACGTGATCGGCGCGCCGGGCATCGACAAGGCCGACTTCGAGCTGTTCAGCCTGGCGGTCAGCGCGCAGAACGGCTGCGGCATGTGCATCGACGCGCACGAGCGCGTGCTCACCCAGCACAACGTCAAGGCCGAGACGATCCAGTCCGCCGCGCGCATCGCCGCGGTAATGAAGGCCGCGGCGACGGTTCACGCCGCGCTCTAGGACAATCACCCGCCGATGCTGGTCTCGGCACCCTCGCAGTCGAGGAAGCGGGCGATGGTGTGGCCGTGCATCGGCGTCGGCTCCTGGGTGAAAGTGACTCCGTTCGCCTCGTGCGTGGCGTAGAAGCCGGCAAGGTCGTCGGTGCCGAAGCCGAGCTGGACGCCGCCGGCGGGGTGCTCGGCCGAAGCCGCGTGAAGCGCCAGCGTCGTCGCTCCGGTGTCGAACTCGCTCCAGAAGGGCGAGGCGAATTTGAGCGTCAGGCCGAGAATGTCGCGATGAAAGGCGACCGCCTTATCCATGTCGGCGACATATTTGATGGCGTAGGTCAGGCGCATCTCCGCTTTCCCTCAGGCCGCGGCGACATAGGCGTCGAGACGGGCAATATGCGCCGCCTTCGACTCTTCGTCCAGAAAGGCGCCGAGGAAGGAGTTGCGCGCGAGGGTGGCGAGGTCGTCCCGAGTCAGCCCGCGCGCGTGCGCGACGGCGCGATAATTGTCGTTCACGTAGCCGCCGAAATAGGCAGGGTCGTCGGAGTTGATCGTCGCCCGAAGGCCGAGCGCGAGCATCCGGTCGATCGGATGGGCGTCGATCGAGGCGACGTTGCACAATTTGACGTTCGACAGCGGGCAGACGGTCAACGTCATTTGCTCGCCCGCGAGGCGCTCGACGAGCGCCTCGTCCTCGAGGCTTCGATTGCCGTGGTCGAGCCGGTCGATCTCCAGCACGTCCAGCGCCTGAAGCACATAGTCCGGCGGCCCTTCCTCCCCGGCATGGGCGACCCGCCTGAGGCCCAGCGCGGCGGCGGCGGCGAAGACTCGCGCGAACTTCTCCGGCGGATGGCCGAGCTCCGATGAATCGAGGCCGACCGCCGCGATCCGGCCGAGCCAGGGCCTGGCCTGCTCCAGCGTGACGAAGGCGTCGGCCTCGTCGAGATGCCTCAGGAAGCAGAGGATGAGCCTGGAGGTGATGCCGTGCCGCGCCTCCGCATCGGCCATTCCGGCCAGCAGCCCGCGCACGACGGTGTCGAAGGGAATTCCGCGCGCGGTATGCGTCTGGGGGTCGAAGAAAATCTCGGCGTGGCGCACGTTGTCGGCCGCCGCGCGCTGGAAATAGGCGGCGGCGAGATCGCGGAAATCCTCTTCCGTGCGAAGCACGTCGGCGCCCTGATAGTAGATGTCGAGGAAGTCCTGCAGGTTCGAGAAGCTGTAGGCCGCGCGCAGGTCCTCGACGCTGGCGAACGGGATCTCGATCCCGTTGCGTTCGGCAAGCGCGAACATCAATTCGGGTTCGAGGCTTCCCTCGATGTGCATGTGCAGCTCGGCTTTCGGCAGGCCGGCGATGAAGGCGTCTAGATCGGTCATCGGGCGAGAATGAGCGAAGGCGCGGCCGCGCGCAAGGTCAGGACAGCCCGAGCAGCCAGCGCGCGAGGTCGGCGGGCGCGACGGCGGCATCGGGCGCGGTCCGGGCCAGCTCGGCGCGGTTGGCCATGATCCATTCGAGGCAGAGCGCCCGGCTTTCGAAGCAAGGATAATTGTCGCGCGCCGGGCGGCGGCTGTCCTCGTCGATCAGGAAACGCGCGCCGCGGCGGCAGCCGGGCGCGCCCGCCCAGTCGCGCTCGGGCGCCCGAACGCTCGGCACCCACCAGGTCCGCGACGCGTCGAGCGCCTCGATCTCGGCGCGCTTCATCCCTTCAGGTCGAAGCGGTCCGCGTTCATGACCTTGGTCCAGGCGGCCACGAAATCGCGGACGAATTTCTCGCCGGCGTCGGCCGCCGCATAGACTTCCGCCAGCGCGCGGAGCTGCGCGTTCGAACCGAATACGAGGTCCGTGCGCGTCGCCGTCCACCTTTGCTCGCCGCTGGCCCGGTCGGAACCGACGAAGGTCTCGTCGCTGCTGTCGTCGACCTGCTTCCACGCCGTCGCCATGTCGAGCAGGTTGACGAAGAAGTCGTTGGTGAGCGTGCCCGGGCGGTCGGTGAGCACCCCGTGCTTCGATCCGCTTTGGTTGGCGCCGAGGACTCGAAGGCCGCCGACCAGCACGGTCATCTCCACCGCCGAGAGGCCGAGCAATTGGGCGCGGTCGATCAGCAGCTCTTCCGTGGGCACGTTGTAGCGGACCTGGAGATAGTTGCGGAAACCGTCGGCCTTGGGCTCGAGCGGCTCGAAGCTCTCGGCGTCGGTCTGCGCTTCGGAGGCGTCGCCGCGCCCGCCGGTGAAGGGCACGCTGACGTTGTGGCCCGCATCCCGAGCCGCCTTCTCGACCGCCGCGGTGCCGCCGAGGACGATGGCGTCGGCGAGCGAGACGCTGCCGCGCAATTCGTGGAGCTTGGCCAGCACCTTGCGCAGCTCGGGCGGATCGTTGACCTCCCAATCGGTCTGCGGAGCGAAGCGGATGCGCGCGCCGTTGGCGCCGCCGCGATGGTCCGACTTGCGATAGGTGCCGGCCGAAGCCCAAGCCGCCTTGACCAACTCGCTGATGGTCAGACCGCTATCCAGGATTTTCGCCTTGAGCTCGGCGACCTCGCTGTCGCTCGGGGCAGTCCCGGCGGGCACCGGGTCCTGCCAGATCAGATCCTCGGCCGGCACCTCCGGTCCGAGGTATCGAACCTTCGGCCCCATGTCGCGGTGGGTGAGCTTGAACCATGCGCGGGCGAAGGCGTCGGCAAAGGCGGCCGGGTCCTGGCGAAAGCGCTCGGAGATCTTGCGATATTCCGGGTCGGCCTTGAACGCCATGTCGGCGGTGGTCATCATCGTCGGCACGCGCCGGTCGGGGCTGTGCGCGCCCGGCGCCATGTCTTCCGGCTTCTGATTGACGGGCTGCCATTGCTGGGCGCCGGCGGGGCTTCTCACCAACTCATATTCGTAATCCAGCAGCATGTGGAAATAGCCGTTCTCGGTGTTCCACCGCTTGGGCGTCGGCGTCCACGGCCCTTCGAGGCCGCTGGTGATGGTGTGATCGCCCATGCCGCTCTCGTGGCCGCTCTGCCAGCCCAGGCCCTGCTGGGCGATGTCGGCGCCTTCCGGCTCGGCGCCCACCTTCGACGCGTCTCCGGCGCCGTGGCACTTGCCGAACGTGTGGCCGCCGGCGGTGAGCGCGACCGTCTCCTCGTCGTTCATCGCCATTCGGGCGAAGGTCATGCGGATGTCGCGCGCCGACTGGAGCGGGTCGGGGTTGCCGTCGGGGCCTTCCGGATTGACGTAGATGAGGCCCATCTGCACGGCGGCGAGCGGGTCCTCGAACGCCTTGCCTTCGACAATTCGCGTCTTGGCGCCCTTGCCGACCCAATTCTCCTCGGTGCCCCAATAGACATCGTGCTCGGGCTCGTAGACGTCGGCGCGGCCGCCGCCGAAGCCGAACACGGGGCCGCCCATCGATTCGATCGCCACGTTGCCGGCCAGGACCAGCAGGTCCGCCCAGCTCAGGTTGCGGCCGTATTTCTGCTTGATCGGCCAGAGCAGGCGCCGCGCCTTGTCGAGATTGGCATTGTCCGGCCAGCTGTTGAGCGGGGCGAAGCGCTGCTGCCCGGAATTGGCGCCGCCGCGCCCGTCGCCGGTGCGGTAGGTGCCCGCCGCGTGCCAAGCCATGCGGATGAAGAAGGGGCCGTAATGGCCGTAATCGGCCGGCCACCAGGGCTGGCTGTCCGTCATCAGTGCCGTCAGGTCGCGCTTCACCGCGTCGTAGTCGAGCGCCTTGAATGCCTCGGCATAATCGAAATCGTCGCCATAGGGGTCGCCGCTCTGGCCGTGGCGGGGCAGGATTTCGAGGCTGAGCTGGTTGGGCCACCAGTCGCGGTTGGTGCGGCCGAGGAGGGAGCGGAGCGCTGCCGGCTCCTTCGAAGGGTCGCTGAGCGGGCTTCCGGTCCTTACGTCCATCTGGTCTCTCCGATCGCTACGGCTGTGCGCCGCAAGGCTTAGGCGCGCCGCGTCAGCCGCTGAAACGATTAAAAGCGCTGAGTGTGATCGAATGAGACGATGTTATTGCGCCGCAACATGGGCGGCGGTCAAAATCCTACCTCGATGAAAGCCGCAGGCCCGGCGAAGGAGTAAGTGAAGCGGCCATTATAGTTCGGCTTCTCCACGTCTACGCGATAATCGACGTAGCGGAACATGATACCGGCGCCGAAATTGCGGGCGAAGCGGTAGGACAGGCTCGCCTGGGTGTTGAACAGCCGCCCGTCATAGTCGCCGAGCCCGAGCGACAGCCAGTCGATCCGTCCCCCGAGCGTCAGCCGCGGCGCGATCTCCCAAGTGCCGAATAGCCCGATCGTCGGCATCGGCGCGAGGAAGTCGTGGCGGCGGACCTGGTTCGATATCGGCGCCGTCCCGACCGTGCCCTGGCCCTGAAGGCTGATCGAGAAATCGGTCGCGTGAAGCCCGATCGAGGCGCCGAGCTCCGCATTGTCGCGCCTGAGGAAGGCGTAGCCGATGCTCAACCGATAGACGTCCGAGCCGAAGCCCGCGGTGACCGACGCGTTGACCGGATAAGTCACATTCTCGACGGTGATCGCGCGGTTGATCGTGGCCGTCGTATTGCGATCCAGCCGGTAATAATCGGCGATGATCGAGAAACGGCCCCCGATCCGGGCGCCGGCGTTGATCGCGGGCAGGATCTCGCGGTCGTCGAGCCCGAAATCGCCTTCGAGGTCGATCTCGGTGCCGCCGTCCGGATTCGACGCCGGGGCGAGCCTCACATCGGTATCGATTTTCGGATAATAAGCCGAGGCCTGGAGCCAGAACCGGTCCTGGAGCGCCTGCGCGCCGGCCGGCGAAGCGGCGAAGATCGCGACCCCGAACGCGGCGGTGCCGAACAGCCTGATGATCACTCCGTGCATCTTGCCTTCCCCTATTCTCACCGAGTCGGGCTATCAGCCGAATCCCTAGGGCACACTCGGGAATAGACCTGAGAGGGGCATGCTGCCGCCCGGATGCCGTCAGACGAGCCGCTCAAGGATTCCGGCGAAGATCAGAAGGCTCGCCGCCGACATTATCAGGGCCATGATCAGAACGAGCCGGATGAGCCGGAAGGGCTCCACGCGGCTGACGTCGCGCAACGTCATCCAATAACTGATTGTGCCGAACAGGATGGACGCGATTCCCATCGCGCAGAGGACGAGCGCGACCCGGCGCGGGCTTTGCGTCCGCTCGAGAATGCCTTCCAGGACCATTCCATCGAGGAACTTGTAGATCGCGAAGCCGAAGCCGAGCATCGCCAGCGACGTGCGGATCCAGGCCATCAGCGTGCGGTCGGCGGCCAGGATCGTCCGCACTGCGGCGAGGTCGTTGGGCAATGCCGGCGGACGGCTCATCGCTTCATTGTCAGGAGTGGTGGCGCGGCGACCATCGGGCCAAACCCCGGCGGCCGCTTCCGATTCCCCCTTGATCGCCTCGCCCCTTGCCAAGCCGGTGCGCGGCTGGAACGGTAGGGTCTCAAACGACTCACTCCTGGCGGGATTGGCACTCATGGATAGACGAAATTTCCTCGCGTCGGCCGGCGCGGCCTCGGCGATCGCATTGCTCGCCGGTCTCCCGACCGGGCTTCTGGCCCAAGGCGCGGCGACCGCGCCCGCGGGCGCCTCCGATGCGGCGCTCTCGGCGCTGATGGACCGCATCTTCGCATATTTCATGGAGAACAATCCGGAGTTCGCGACCCAGCTCGGGCTCGACACCGGTCCGCGCGCCGGGCTGCGCAGCAAGCTCGGCGACTATTCGCCGGCCGCGCGCGCGCACGATCTCGCCGCCTTCCGCCGCTTCAAGGGCGAGATGGATGCGATCCCGCGCGCCGGTCTCTCGGAGCGCAGCCGGCTGCACTACGACACGCTCGGGGCGATCAACGGCATCGCGCTCGAGGGGTTGGAGCGGTTCGACTACGGCAATAACGGCTTCGGCTATTCGCCTTACGTGATCAGCCAGCAGGACGGCGCCTATCAGGGCGTCCCCGACTTTCTCGATCGCGCCCAGCCGCTCGCCAACGCCGCGGACGGCGAGGCCTATCTGGCCCGAATCGCGGCCTTCGCCACCGCCCTCGACCAGAATAGCGAGAAGCAGCGCCAGGACGCCGCGAAGGGCGTCTTCGCCCCGTCCTTCGTGCTCGATACGACGCTCGCCCAGCTGCGCGCGCTGCGCGATCATCCGGCGGGGGAGAGCGTGCTGGTCAGCTCGCTGGCGCGCAAGGCGGGCCAGGCCCATCTGGGCGGCGAATATGCCACCCGGGCCGAGGCGATCGTCTCCGGCCAGGTCTACCCGGCGCTCGACCGGCAGATCGCGCTTGTCACCGAGCTGCGCGGCCGGGCCACCGACGCCGCGGGCGTCGGCCGCCTGCCGAACGGGGAGGACTATTACGCGGCCGCTGTCCGCGCCGCGACCACCACCAACCTCACGCCGGAGGAAGTGCACCAGCTCGGCCTCGCCCAGGTCGCGGAGATCAGCGGGCGGATCAATACGATCCTCGACCGCCAGGGAGTCGCAGCCGGAGACACCGGCGCCCGCCTGACCGCGCTCGGCAACGATCCGGCCCAGCTCTATCCGAACACCGACGAGGGCAGGGCGACGCTCCTCGCCGATCTGAACCGCCAGCTCGATCATATCCGCCCGCTGCTGCCGCGCGCCTTCGCCACCCTGCCGCAGGCCGAGCTCCAGGTCGTGCGGGTCCCCGCATTCATCCAGGACGGCGCGCCCAACGGCTATTACAACAGCGCTCCGCTCGATCATTCGCGGCCGGCGCTCTACTACATCAACCTCAAGGACACGCACGACTGGCCGAAATACGGGCTGCCGACGCTGACCCACCATGAGGGCCTGCCCGGGCACCATCTCCAGATCAGCCTCGCGCAGGAAAGCCGCGACACGCCCATGCTGCTCAAGCTGTCGCCCTTCGGCGCCTATACCGAAGGCTGGGCGCTCTATTCCGAGCAGCTCGCCGAGGAGCTCGGAGTCTATGAGGGCAATCCGCTCGGCACGGTCGGCTATCTTCAGTCCCTGCTGTTCCGCGCCGCGCGGCTCGTGGTCGACACCGGCATCCACCACAAGGGCTGGGGCCGAGCCCAGGCGACCGACTACATGGTCCGCACGACCGGCTTCCCGGTACCGCGCACGCAGCGCGAGATCGACCGCTATTGCGTCGCTCCCGGGCAGGCGTGCAGCTACAAGGTCGGCCACACCGTTTGGACCCGGGTGCGCGCCAACGCGCAGCAGGCGCTGGGCAGCCGCTTCGATCTCAAGGAATTCCACCAGATCCTGCTCAAGGGAGCCTTGCCGCTCACCATCCTCGAGCAGGAAGTGAACCGCTGGGTCGAAACCCGGCGCGCCTGAGGGCACGCTGCGCGCTCTGGAAATGTTAACCGAAGCGGACTATCTCTAGGCCATGGCATCGGCCCTTCTGGCCTATCTGGACTCGGTCAAGGCGCGCGATCCCGCGCCTCGGTCCCGCTGGGAAATCCTGCTCTATCCGGGCGTCTGGGCGCTGCTCTACCACCGCATCGCGCACTGGCTCTACAAGGGCGGCCTGTTCTTCCTCGCCCGGCTGGTCAATCACTGGTCGCGGATGCTGACCGCGATCGACATCCATCCGGGCGCCGAGATCGGCCGCAATTTCTTCATCGATCACGGCTTCGTGGTGATCGGCGAAACCGCGACGGTCGGCGACGACGTCACCATCTATCAGCAGGTCACGCTCGGCGGCACCAACCCGACCGACGGGACGCCGGGCAAGCGCCACCCGACCATCGGCGACGGAGTCATCATCGGCTCGGGCGCTCAGGTGCTCGGCCCGATCCATGTCGGCGCGCGCGCCCGGATCGGCGCCAATGCGGTGGTGACCAGGGACGTGCCGCCCGGAGCGACGATGGTCGGCATTCCGGCGCGCTCCACCCTGGTCATGGCGGAGCAGAGCTCGAAAGCCTTCCTGCCCTACGGCACGCCGTGCACCGACACTCTCGATCCGGCGACTCAGAAGCTCGAGATCCTCCAGTGCGAGGTCGAGCAGCTGCGCGCCCGGCTCGCCGAGCTGATCGACGCGCAGGGCGGCATCGAAGGGAGGGCGTCCAAGGGACGCAAGGTCAGCAACCGGAGCGGCGCCTGATGGGCACGGTCCTCCCGTTTCCGCAGCAGGGCTCGGGAGGGCGCGAAGAGACGGTCGGTTTCGACCGCGGCGAATTGAAGCGAATCGTCGACCTTTACGGCCGGATGGTCGCAGCCGGCCAGTGGAAGGACTATGCCATCGCCTTCGAGCCGGGCGCCGCCGCCTTCTGCGCCTTCCGCCGAAGCTCCGAGCGCCCCGAATGCCGGATCGAGAAGCGCCCCGCCCTTCAGGACCGGCAGGGCATGTGGGCGCTGATCGGCGAGGCGGGCCAAGTGCTGAAGCGCGGCCGCGACCTCGGCCCGGTCCTCGCGCCGATCGAGCGGCGCCTGCTCAAGGTCGTATCCGGCTGAAAATCAAAGAAAACCCCCCCCGTGTCGCCACGGAGGGGTCAGGTAGTCGGCCGGCTCGGCTCAGGCAGGCAGCGGCACCGCGGCGGACCTGTCGAGCACCGGAAGGCGCGCGCGCAGCCCCTCGGGCAGCGGGTTGACGACCGCCCGGCGAGCGCTTGCCCAGAAGGCGGAGAGCAACAGCAGGGACGATCCGATCACCAGCGCCGTGAGCGCGAAGTTGAGCTCGACGACGCCGTAGGTCTCGAACAGCCGGTTCAGCGCGAACAGCACATAGGCCAGCGCCGAAACGAGCAGCGCCCGGCGGTCGATCGCCAGCGCCACCATGCCGAGCCCGACATAGAGCACGACCACCGCGATCGCCCCGAGAGCCGTTGCCGCGCCCTGGGTCAGCCCGAGCAGGTCGAAGATCGGGTGGACCATCAGCGGAGCCGCCAGCAGGTGGAGCCAGAAGGCGACGTCGGAGCGGCGGGTCTCGCGGCGCGGATCGGACGAATCCCAGCGCATCGCGAGGAGGAACGTGCCGAGGCCGAGCAGCAGGGCCACGGGCTCGAGGACGTTCTTCATCCGCTCGGCGTCGGCGTCATTCATGTCCGGCGTGACGTAGCCCGAGGCGAGCAGGCCGAGGACCAGCGCGACCACCGCGGCGGCGCCGACGGCGACCGTGATCGGGACCCGGAACCGCCGCCAGTGCATCCAGGCCGCGGCTGCCGCGACCGCGGCGCCGAGGGAGATGACGATCGCCACCGCCGATCCGTTTTCTTCGAAATAAGCGTCGCCGAGAGCGGTGCCCGCGCCGAACACGATCGTTCCGAAAACGCCGCCGACGAAGGCGAGCAGCAGGATGATGCTCGGCAGAGCCATCCGCCGCTGGCGAGTGAAGAATTCGGCGAGGCCCCAGGCGGTCGCGGCGACGAACAGGCCCATGAAGGGCGTGGGTCCGTCGTCCCCGACATGCGGCCCGACATAATAACCGAGCGCTCCCACCGCGATCAGCATGATCGCGGCGGCGATGCCGACGAACACGTCGTTGAAGCCGGTCAGCAGCCGGAAATGTTCCTCGTCGACCATCGGCGCATGGCGCCCGGCCGCGACGTAGCCGCGGAAGCTTTCCGCCTGCGCAGGGGTCAGCGCCCCCGCCGCGACGGCATTTTCCAGATCGCTCTCGCTATACATAGATCCACCCTCCTGTGGGCAGAGGCCTAGCACAAGTGTATTGGTGAGGCAATACAGCAAGGCGGAGACGAAAAAAACCCCGGCCGGGCGATTGCCAGGCCGGGGAATTCCTTGCCTCGACAGGCCTTAGCGGGTGGGGCTGCGGCCCCGCTCGTAGGTCTGGACGCAATTGTCGGTGACGGTCCGGCTGCACGCCGGATAGGAGGCGTCGGCGGGCTGGGTCGCCGGCGGCGAGGAGGCGTCGACCAGCGGGCCGCCCATGCCGTTCATGCCGGGCGCCTGGTTGAAGCCGGCCGGCGCCGTGGCCGGATCGGAGATCACGGGGATGCCGCGCGCGTCGCGCTCGGGATTGGCGTTGCTCGGCATGACGGTCTGGCTCGTGGCCATCTCCGGCGCCGTCGTCGTGGTCGTCGTCGTGGTCGAATAGGTTTGGGCCGTGGCCGCGCCTGCGAACAGAAGAGCGGTGGCGAACAGAGCTGATTTCATGATGGACCTCCTTGTTTAGGCGCTCCCGTTGGGCGCCCGTCATGTGTCACCGCGGCGCAGCGCGCGGACGATGGAGGCTAAACGTGCAACGCGTTGCTTTGCTCCACGTCATGCCTGCCGATCGAGGTCGAGCGCGTATCCGGCCGACCGGACCGTTCGAATGATGTCCGCCATCCCGCCCGCATTGATCGCCTGCCGGAGGCGACGGATGTGGACGTCGACGGTGCGCAGCTCGATGTCGCTGTCGCGGCCCCAGACGGAATCGAGCAGCCGCTCGCGCGAGAAGACGCGGCCCGGATGTTCGAGAAAATGGCGCAATAGGCGAAATTCGGTGGGCCCGAGCGCGAGGGGGCGGCCACCGCGTTTCACCCGGTGGGCGACGAGGTCCATCTCGATGTCCGCGTAGGACAGGGTTTCTCCGGCGAGCGCTGGGCGGACCCGGCGAAGCACGGCGAGCACGCGCGCCACCAGCTCGCGCGGGGAGAAGGGCTTGGTCACATAATCGTCGGCGCCGGTTTCGAGGCCGCGGATTCGGTCGCCCTCCTCGCCACGCGCCGTGAGCATGATGATCGGCACGTTGGCCGTCTCCGTCCCGCGGCGGAGGCGGCGGCAGACCTCGATCCCCGACAGGCCTTCCAGCATCCAGTCTAGGATCACCAGATCGGGCGGCCCTTCGCGGGCGATCAGCAGCGCGTCCTCGCCGTCCGGCGTGCTCCGGATCTCGAAGTCCTCGCGCTCGAAATGATAGGTCAGCAGCGCGACCAGCGCCGGGTCGTCCTCGACGAGCAGGATCCGGCCTCTAGCTGCCAAGGTCGTCGGCCCCGATCGCGGTCGTGTCCGCGCCCTTCGGCCGGTCGGCGAGATGTTCGCCGGTGGCCGCGAAATAGACCATCTCGGCGACGTTGGTCGCATGATCGCCGATCCGCTCCAGATTCTTGGCGACGAACAGCAGGTGGGTGGCAGGCGTGATGTTGTGCGGGTTCTCCATCATGTGAGTCAGCAGCGAGCGGAAGATCGAATTGTAGAAATCGTCCACCGCGGCGTCGCGCTCGCACACCATGGCGGCCTTGGCGGCGTCGCGCGCGGCGAAGGCGTCGAGCACGTCGCGCAGCATCTCGCCGGCGATCCGCGCCATTTCGGGAAGCAGCGACAGCGGCCTGATCTTGCTGTCCTCGATGCTCGGGACGCGCTTGGCGATGTTCTTGGCATAATCGCCAATTCGCTCGACGATCCCGGCGATCTTGAGCGCGGCGACGACCTCGCGCAGGTCGTCGGCCATCGGCGCGCGCAGGGCGATGATCTGGACCGCCTGGCGCTCGATCTCGAACTCCAGCTCGTCGATCCTCTTGTCGCGCTTCACGACGGCTGCCGCCGCCTCCTGGTCGCGGCGGACGAGCGCCTGCATCGCGCCCTGGATCGCGGTTTCGGCGAGACCGCCCATCTCGCAGATCGTGCCGCGCAGAGTGTCGAGCTCCGCGTCGAACGCCTTGATCGTGTGGCCGATCGTCGCCATGCCTGTTCTCCTCAGCCGTAGCGGCCGGTGATGTAATCCTTGGTGCGGGTCGCCCTGGGATTGGTGAAGATATCCGAGGTCTCGCCATATTCGACGAGGCTCCCGAGGTGGAAGAAGGCGGTGCGCTGGGAGACTCGGGCCGCTTGCTGCATGTTGTGGGTGACGATCACGATCGCATAGCGGCCGCGAAGCTCGTGGATCAGCTCCTCGATCTTGGCGGTGGCGATCGGATCGAGCGCAGAGCAGGGCTCGTCCATCAGGATCACCTCGGGATCGACGGCGATCGCCCGGGCGATGCACAGCCGCTGCTGCTGGCCGCCGGAAAGCGCGGTACCGCTCTCCGCCAGGCGGTCCTTGACCTCCTCCCAAAGGCCCGCGCGTCGCAGCGAGCGCTCGACGATCCGGTCCATCTCGCTCTTGCCCGAGGCGAGCCCGTGGATTCGGGGCCCATAGGCGACGTTCTCGTAGATCGACTTCGGGAAGGGGTTCGGCTTCTGGAACACCATGCCGACCCGGGCGCGAAGCTGTACGACGTCCATCGACGAGGCGTAGATGTCCTCTCCGTCGAGCGCGATCCGCCCCTCGACCCGCGCCGAGGGAATCGTGTCGTTCATCCGGTTGAGGCAGCGAAGAAAGGTCGATTTGCCGCAGCCCGAGGGGCCGATAAACGCCGTCACGTGCTCGCGGCCGACGTCGATCGAGACGTCGTCGATCGCTTTCTTGTCGCCGTAGAAGACGGAAACGCCGCGCGCGGTCATCTTCACCGCGCCCTCGGCGGGGCCCGCTTCCTCTGCGGCAATGGAGCGAAGGTCCGTCATATGGTTCACCAGCGTTTCTCGAATTTGTTGCGAAGATAGATGGCGATGCCGTTCATCGCGAGCAGGAAGACGAGCAGGACGATGATCGCCGCCGAGGTCTTCTCGACGAAGCCGCGGCTGACCTCGTCCGACCAGAGAAAGATCTGCACGGGCAAAGCGGTCGCCGGCTGCTCGAAGCCGCCCGGAGGCGCGGCGATGAACGCGCGCATTCCGATCATCAGAAGCGGTGCCGTCTCGCCGAGCGCTCGGGCCATGCCGATGATCGTGCCGGTGAGGATTCCGGGCAGCGCCAGCGGCAAGACGTGGTGGAAGACGACCTGGATCCGGCTCGCGCCGATGCCGAGCGCCGCGTCGCGGATCGAAGGCGGCACCGCCTTGATCGCGTTGCGTCCCGCGATGACGATCACCGGCATGGTCATCAGCGCCAGCGTCAGCCCGCCGACCAGCGGCGCCGAGCGCGGCAGGTGCCAGGTGTTGAGGAAGACCGCGAGCCCCAGCAGGCCGAAGATGATCGAGGGCACCGCGGCGAGATTGTTGATCGAAACCTCGATCATGTCGGTCCAGCGGTTCCGGGGCGCATATTCTTCGAGATAGACCGCCGAAAGCACGCCGACCGGGAAGGCGAGCAGAAGCGTGACGATCATCGTCAGCAGGGAGCCCTTGAACGCCCCCCAGATCCCGACTCGCACGGGTTCGGTCGCGTCGGCCCCGGTGAAGAATCCCCAGTCGATGCCGCCATTCTCGACAAAACCGCCAAGGCCGTTCATCAGCATGTTGCCGAGCAGGAAGGCGAGGAAGCCCGCGGAGATGAGGATCGCCGCGAGCCCGGCCAGCCGGAAACGCCGCTCGGCCGCGTAGCGGCGGCGGATTCGCCGCTGGATCGCGCTGCCGCTCCAGTCGGTCGGCGCCGGGCCGGCCGCCGCTTCGAGGGTCGGGTCACTCATAGGCTTCGCGATATTTCTTCACAACGCGAAGCGCGACGATGTTGAGCGTGAGCGTGATCAGGAACAGGACGAGGCCGAGGGCGAAGGCGGCGAGCGTCTTCGGGCTGTCGAACTCCTGGTCCCCGGTCAGCAGCTGGACGATCTGGGTCGTCACCGTGGTTACGCTGGCGAAGGGGTTGGCGGTGAGGTTTGCGGCGAGCCCCGCCGCCATCACCACGATCATCGTCTCGCCGATCGCCCGGCTGACGGCGAGCAGCACGCCGCCGACCACTCCGGGCAAGGCGGCGGGCACGAGCACCTTCTTGATCGTCTCGCTGCGGGTCGCGCCCATCGCCAGGCTGCCGTCGCGCATCGCCTGCGGCACCGCGGCGAGGCTGTCGTCGGCCATCGAGGAGACGAACGGGATGATCATGATGCCCATGACCAGGCCTGCCGCAAGCGCCGATTCGCTCGAGGCCGGAATGCCGAGGGAGAGGCCGAGGTCGCGAATGGCCGGCGCCACCGTCAGCGCCGCGAAATAGCCGTAGACGACCGTCGGCACTCCGGCGAGGATCTCCAGCAAGGGCTTCATCCAGGCGCGCAGGCGGGGACTCGCATATTGGGTCAGGTAGATCGCGCTCATCAGCCCCAGCGGAATGGCGACGATCATTGCAATGATCGCGCCGATGAAGATCGTCCCCCAGAAGAGCGGGATGGCGCCGAACGCTCCGGACGATCCGGCCTGATCGGCGCGGATCGCCATTTGCGGGCTCCACTTGAGGCCCGTCAGGAATTCGAGCGGCGAGACGAAGCCGAAGAATCGCAGGCTTTCGAACAGGAGCGAGACGACGATGCCGAGAGTCGTCAGAACCGCGATCAGCGACGCCCCCAGCAGCAGCCCCATCACCATTCGCTCGACGCGCGTGCGCGCGCGGAATGCGGGGGAAATGCGGGTGTAGGCGAAGGCGCCGCCGGCGAAGGCGATCAGGGCCGCGACAGCCAAGCCGATCCAGGCATAGAAAGAGATCGCCTGCGCGTAGACCGGCGCGAGGGCGCGCGCCTGCGGGTTGAAGGCTGCGGTCGCTGCGCCGGTGGCGAGCGCATAGGCCTCGCCGAGGATCGCCGAGCGCTGCATGGCGAAGCTCGGCAGCGCCGTCGCCTGCGGGCTGGCCATCACCTGCTGATAGATCAGCCCTCCCGACACCTGGCCCCAGACGACCAGGAAGACGATCGCCGGGACGGCCGCGAACAGGGCCGCATACCAGCCATGATAGCTTGGCAGCGAATGGGGCCGGGCGCGGTCCGGCCCCAGGAACGCCCGCGCTTTGGCGCGCCCCGCCAGCCAGGCGATAAGCCCGAAGCCCAGCAACAGCAGCGCTATGGTCGTCGTGGTCACTTCCGGTTCGCCCCGGCTCGATCCGCTCTAGTGCAGCCCCTCGGCCGTGATCGGCGTCGGATTTTGCACGATCGCGAGCGACGCGGCGCGCTCGGCGTCGGTCAGCGGGATGAGGCCGTGCTGGGCGAGATAGCCGCCCGGTCCCCAGGCTTGCGAGTAAGCGGCCAGGAACTCGCGAAGGCCCGGAACGGCGCCGAAATGCTCCCCCTTCACGTAAAGGTAGAGCCGCCGCGCGCCGGGATAGGTGAAGTTCTGGATCGTCTCCGCCGTGGGAGCGATTCCGCCGATCGGAATGCCGCGCACGCGATCCGCATTCTCCTCCAAGAACGAATAGCCGAGAACGCCGATCGCGCCCTGATTCTCGGCGACCCGCTGCATCAGCAGATTGTCGTTCTCGCCGGCCTCGATGAATGCGCCGTCCTCGCGGATATGCGTGCAGACCTGCTTGTGGCGGTCCGAATCGGCCGACTTGAGCGCGACCATCGCCGGATCGCTGTCGCAGCCCTTTTCGAGGATCAGCTCGGCGAAGCTGTCGCGTGTGCCGGAGGTGGGCGGCGGGCCGTAGACCCGGATCGGGACGTCGGGCAGCGCAGGATTGACCTCGTGCCAGCTGTGCGCCGCCTGAGGACGGCCGAACGGGTTGGCGGCGAGCGCCATGTAGATGTCGCGCGGGGTGAGGCGGAAGCCGGTCGGCCGCTGCGAGGATTCGATCAGGGCGAGCCCGTCGATTCCGACGGGGACCTCGACGATCTGGCGCACCCCGTTATGGACACACTGCTGGAACTCGCTCGCCTTGATCCGCCGCGACGCGTCGGCGATGTCGGGATGCTGAGCGCCGACTCCGTTGCAGAACAGGTTGAGGCCCGCACCGGTGCCGGTCGATTCGACGATGGGGGCGCGGAAGCCGCCGCTCCCTTGAGCGAATCGCTCCGCGACCGCCACGGTGAAGGGGTAGAGCGTCGAGGAGCCGACGATTCGAATTTCCTGCCGCGGGGCGGTTTCGCCGCCTGTGCCGGTCGGGCTGCCGCAGCCGGCGAGCGCGAGGGCCGCGCCGAGGATCGTCATCAGCGATTTTTTCAAGTGAGCCTCCCTGGCGACCCTCAGGCGGGTCAGGACGGGATGGCTTGTGTGGCGTCTGGATGACTCTTTGATGACAGGCCTTCCGCCAGCGGCAGGTAGACGCTGACGGTGGTGCCGACTCCGGGCTCGCTGGCGATATCGAGGCGGCCGCGATGGCGCAGCACGATGTGCTTGACGATGGCGAGGCCGAGGCCCGTCCCGCCGACCTGGCGGCTGCGGCCAGCGTCGACGCGGTAGAATCGCTCGGTCAGTCGAGGGATGTGCTCCGCTGCGATGCCTTCGCCCTCGTCGGCGACGCTGAGGCGGACGCATTCGCCCTGGGCCGCCTCCAGCCTAATTCGCACAGGCGTCCCCTCGCGGCCATATTTGATCGCGTTGACGACGAGGTTGCTCAGCATCTGCGCCAGCTCCCCGCGGTCGCCGCGGACCGCCGCGCCGGGCACACGATCGTCGACCGCGACGTCGTGCCCTGCGACGACCTCCGCGACGATCGGCGCGAGCGCGACCGTCTCACCTGGCAGCGCGTAACGGTCGGCCTCGATCCGCGAGAGGGACATCAGATCGTCGATCAGGTCGCGCATGCGCTTCGCCTCGCCGGACATAATGGCGAGGAAGCGGTTGCGGGTCGCCGCATCGCCGCCCGCCGCCTCGTCCTCGAGCGTCTCGAGAAACCCGAGCAAGGTCGCCAGCGGGGTCCTGAGCTCATGGCTCGCATTGGCGACGAAGTTGACGCGCATCTGCTCCGCCGCCCTGACCTGGCTGTGGTCGCGCAGCCTCACCGTGCGGCTGCCGTCGGGAAGCGGCGTTACCGCCAGCTCCCATTGCCCGCCCGACTCGCCGAGGCTGATCAGCTCGAACGCCTCTTCCCGCTGGCCGTGATCTCCAAGCCGCTCGGTCGCAGCGGGGTGGCGAATGGCGAGGCGGACGTCCGATCCTTCGATATGGTCGCCCAGCAGGTCCTTGGCCGCGCGGTTGGCGATCAGCACGCGGCGGTCGCGCACGAGCAGCATCGGATCGGTGACCGAGTTCAGAAGGTCGCCGGCGGGGGGAAGGGGCGTCGGGGCGGGCCCGGCAGGCACGGTCTCCGCAGGCATTGGAGCCTCCGCACCGGCCGCGATCGCATAGGAGGCAATTCCGGCGACAAGCGCGATGAGCGCCGCGACGGGAGGCGCGCCGGCAAGGATGGCGGCGCTCGCCCCGGCAGTGCCCGCGACGCTGATCGCCGCTGCCTTGATCGCCGTCTTCTCCGTCATCCCGCCCCTGTCCCGAAGCGGGACGCCTGGATATGCCGCCGCTCGCCTCGTCCCCGCTTTACCCTTATTAAAGGGCCCAGGTGTATCGGAAATTCCATGAGCGGCACTGACGAAGAGGCGATCGGGACGAGCGGCTTCGTTCCAAGCCGGCGCACGGTCCTCGTGCTGGGCGCGGCGGCCGCTTCGACGGTCATCACGGTGCGCCCTGCGCTGGCCCAGACCGCGGGCTCGGTGCTCAACTGCGAGATACCGGTGCCCGCGCCGACGGCCGGCGGCTCCTATGTCGCGCCCGACGGCAGCCTGGTCGCTCCCGGCACGCCTGGCGCCGCGCCCCCTTTGGCGCGCCCGCTGCGCGGGGAGGAGGTCAAGAACCTGCTGCGCTCCGGCGCCACGCCCGCCGGCGTCGATCCGAGCGCTGCTCAGGCCTATGCCAATTACATCCGGCGGCTGCAGGCGGGGATGAGCGGCTTCACCTGCTACGCCTCGCTGCAGATGCCGCGCTGAGCGGGGCGCGGCCGATGGCCGATCCCGTCTATATCGCGGATTGCGGAGCGGTTCGTTCGGTCCCGCTCGATGGCCTCACGGTCGTCTATCATGTATCCTCCGGCATGACCCACATCGTCGCGCCGCCGGCGCCGGAAATCCTCGACGCGCTGGGCGCGGGCCCCGCCGACGCCGCCGAGCTGCTCCGCCGCCTGGGCGCCCGTTTCGCGTTCGAGGGCGGCGAGGTCATCCATGCCCGGCTGAACGAGCTTGAGGCGGCCGGTCTGGTGCGACGGGCATGAGGCACCAGTTCGACGTGCAGATCGGCGCGGTGGGCTTTCGCATCGGCAGCGCCTGGCCCGGGCCGCTCGACGCGCTCGCCGATCTCTACCGCGGCTATCCCGCGCCCGAGGGGGGCATCGCCGATTTCACCGTGCGGCTCGAGCCCGAGAAGCCCTGGCGGCGATTCCTTCGCCCCTCGGTGGCGATCCGCGGCGATTACGTCCTGCCCGACGCCGCGCCCCTGCCCTTGGCCCTGGGCCTGCTCGCGGCCGAGATGGGCATGAACCTGCAAATGGCGCTCGGCCAGAAGAACTGGCTCCTTCTCCACGCCGCAAGCGTCGAGAAGGACGGGCGCGCGCTCATTCTCACAGGCGAATCCGGCGCGGGCAAATCGACTCTCGCCGCGCTTCTCGGCGAGCGCGGCTGGCGCCTGATGGGCGACGAATTCGCCCTGCTCGACCTGGAAAGCGGCATGCTGCTTCCCTTCCCGCGCGCGGTCAGCCTCAAGAACAAGGCGATCGCAGTGATGGAGGCGGAGGCCGAGGCCGCGCGCTTCGGCCCGCGCCTCGCCGGCACGCCCAAGGGCGACATCCGTCACCTGCGGCCCAATCGGGAGGCGGTCGAGCGGATGGGGGAGGGCGCGAGGCCGGCGCTCATTCTCTTCCCGCGCTTCGGTGCCGAAGCGGCCGTGCGTGCGGTCGGGCAGGCGGAGACGTTCATGCGGCTCACGCAGGCCTCGACCAACTATGTCGCGCTCGGGGAGCCGGGTTTTACGGCGCTGACCCGGCTCGTCCGCGCCGTGCCCGCGCTCGCCATCGACTATCCCGACACGGCGACCGCGCTCGGCCTGGTCGAGGATTTCCGGCAGGAGCTTGCCGCGTGAAGGCCGCCGGGCTTCTCGCTCGCGCCCTGAGCGATCCGCACGGGACGGCGATCGAGGACTGGAATGCGCTCATCAGCGCCGCGCGCGCCGAGCAACTTATCGGCAGCCTCGCCTGCCGCATGGAGGGCCGCGCCGTTCCACCGCGCGTCGCGGCTATATTCGACGCCGCTCGCCGCGACTCCGCCCGCCAGCGCACACAGGCGCTGTGGGAGGCGGAGATGGCCCGCCGTGCGCTCGCCCCGCTCGGCGTGCCGGTGATTCTGCTGAAGGGCACCGCCTTCCACGCCGCCGGACTGGAAGCCAGCGCCGGGCGCAGCGTCGGCGATCTCGACATCCTCGTGCCCCGCGAATCCCTCGACGCGGTCGAAGCGGCGCTGCTGGCCGCCGGCTGGGAGCATGTGAAGGACACCAAGGGATATGACGACGGTTATTACCGCCGCTGGATGCACGAGCTGCCCCCGCTGATCCACCGGGACCGCGACCGGATGATCGACGTGCACCACACGATCCTGCCCCCGACGGCGCGGCCCAGCCCCGACGCTGGGGCGCTGATCGCGGACAGCGTCGCGCTCGAAAACGGGCTTCGCACGCTTTCGCCGGCGGACATGATCGTCCACGCTGCGGCGCATCTCTTCGCGGACGGCGACCTTGCTGGCGGTCTCAGGAATCTCTGGGACATCGATCGTCTGCTGCGCGAGTTCGATTCGGACGATTTCCGGCGGACGCTCGATGCCCGCGCGCGGCGTCACCAGCTTGCCGGCCCGGTCGCTCGCGCGCTGCGGCTTGCGCACCGCCTTTACGGCACCCCGGCTGGGGCCGGCCGCGCGCGCCTGTCCGACCGGCTCTTCGAGGCACGCCTGCTCGCCCGCAACGGATGGGGCCAGGAGCGCCGCAAATTGATCCGCTTTTTCTTCTACGTGCGCTCGCACTGGCTTCGAATGCCGCCGCTGATGCTTGCGCGGCACCTATGGATCAAAGCCACGCGCTAAAGGCGCTCCAGCACATCGATCAGCTCGGCATAGTCGTCGATCACCGCGTCGGCCCCGAACTCGGTCGTCGGAAGGTCGGAAAAGCCGAAGCTGACGGCGATGAATGGGATGCCTGCCGCTTGCGCCGTCTCAGCGTCGATGATCGAATCGCCGACGAAGGCCATCCGACCGCCGCCGACGCGCTCCAGGGTCTCGAGCAGGGGACGCGCGTCCGGCTTGCGCCATGGCAAGCTGTCGCCGCCAACTATGGCGGCGAAGCGCTCGGACCAGCCGAGCGCGTCGAGCAGCTTGCGGGTCAGCGCCTCCGGCTTGTTCGTGCAGAGCGCGAGCCGCACGCCGCGCGCGGCCAGATCGTCCATTGCTTGCTCGACATGGGGATAGCGGACCGTGCCGGCGCAGACGTTGTCGCCGTAACGGTCGAGGTAAATCGGATAGCCCTCTTCGACGAGGGCATCGCCAGCCTCGCCCGTGGCCGCCAGCGCCTTGCGGATCAGCGATTTGGCGCCGTCGCCGATCAACGAGCGAATATGTTCGGGCTTCAGCGGCGGCCGCCCGAGATCGCCGAGCATCAGGTTCAAGGCCGCAGCGATGTCGGGCGACGTGTCTGCGAGTGTGCCGTCGAGATCGAAGGCGACGACGTCGAAAGGAAATGAGACCATCGCCGTCGATTGGGGACGGCCTCTGGAAATGGCAAGGCTGTCGTGCCATGCCGCAGCACACATGACGCGCGCCCGCCCCTTTGCCGCCATCATCCTCGCTGCCGGTAAGGGCACGCGAATGAAGTCCGACGTGCACAAGGTGCTTCACCCGATCGCCGGCCGGGCGATGCTCGATCATCTGCTCGGAATCGTCGACACGCTCGCTCCGGCGCGCAAGATCGTCGTCGTCGGGGCCGGCCGGGAGCAGGTCCAGGCCCTCGTCGAGGCGCGCGGCGGCGAGCTCGTCGTCCAGGATCGGCAGCTCGGCACGGCCCACGCCGTGCGCCAGGCCGAAGCGAACCTCGCCGGCTTCGAAGGCGACGTCCTAATCCTCTACGGCGACGTCCCGCTGATCGAGGCCGAGACGATGGCCCATATGCTGACGCGGCTGAACGCGCCGGACTCGCCCGCGGCGGTCGTGGTCGGGTTCCGCCCCGCCGATCCGCAGGCCTATGGCCGGATTCTCGCGGCGCCCGACGGAACCATTGAAAAGATGGTCGAATATAAGGACGCGACTCCGCAGGAGCGCGCAGTGGACCTCTGCAATTCGGGGCTGATGGCGGCGCGCGCCGAAGATCTGTTCGCCTTGCTCGCCCGGGTCGGCAACGACAATGCGGCCGGCGAATATTATCTTCCCGACGTGGTGATGCTCGCCGGGCGGGACGGCCGCAAGTCGGCCGTGATCGAGGCCGAACCATGGGAGATGGCCGGCGTCAACAGCCGCGCCGAGCTGGCCCTGGTCGAGGCCGAGTGGCAGCGGCGCCGCCGGCTCGAGGCTATGGCGGACGGAGTCACCCTGGTTGCCCCGGACACCGTCTGGTTCGCCCACGACACCCGGATCGGGCGCGACACGGTGATCGAGCCCAACGTGGTTTTCGGCCCCGGAGTCACGATCGGCGAGCGGGTCACGGTGAAGGCGTTCAGCCATATCGAAGGCGCTGTCATCGCGGCGGGCGCACAGGTGGGTCCCTATGCGCGTCTTCGTCCCGGCGCCGACATCGGCGAGGACGCCCGGATCGGCAATTTCGTCGAAGTGAAGAAGGCGAAGCTGGGCAAGGGCGCCAAAGCCAATCATCTCGCCTATCTCGGCGACGCGGAGATCGGCGCGGGCGCGAACATCGGCGCGGGCACGATCACCTGCAATTATGACGGCTTCTTCAAATATCGGACGGTGATCGGCGACGGAGCCTTTATCGGCTCCAACAGCGCACTCGTTGCCCCGGTGACGATCGGCGACGGCGCCCTGGTTGGCGCGGGCTCGGTGATCACCAGAGATGTGCAGCCGGACGCCGTGGCGCTGGGCCGGGGCGTCCAGACCGAAAAGCCGGGCGGCGCCAAGCGTTTCCGCACGGCGATGGCGGCCAAGAAAGAGAAAACGAGTTGAGTATGATATCGCGATATGATATCAACATATCATGCGCACGCTGATCGACATTCCCGATGACGATATTGAAAAGCTCGATGCCTTGGCCGCCAAGCGCAAGCAATCCCGTGCGGCGGCGATTCGCGAGGCCGTGATCCTTTACCTGGCGCGCAATTCGAACAACGACTGGATCGACCGCGGCTATGGCCATTGGTCGGGCCGCGCGGACATCCGGGATGGATTGGAATACCAGCTCGCCATTCGCGAGGATCGGACCTTCGACTGACCTCCATGTCCGATCCCTTTTTCGACACGAATATCGTTATCGACTGGCTGCTCCGCCGCGCGCAGGCGCGAGCGGAGCTCTTCCGCTATCCGCGCCACCGCATCAGCAGGATCGTTTGGACGGAGGTAATCGCCGGCGAACCGCTCGAAAGCCGGGCGGAGGTTCAGCAGTTGATCGAGCCTTTCGAGGTGGTCGAGCTGGACGCGCGGATCGCCGCGGCCGCCGCGGACATCCGGCACCGTTCGCGGATGAAGCTGCTCGATGCCTTCATCCTCGCGACGGCGCAGGTGAACGGCGCGGTCCTCGTCACGCGTAACACCAGGGACTTCCCGGCGAACATGCCAGGGGTTCATGTACCCTACACTTTGTAGAAAGAGCATTTCTGATGTGCGGAATCATTGGGATCGTCGGGCGGGAGGAGACGGCCTCGCGCCTGATGGACGGCCTGAGGCGGCTCGAATATCGCGGCTACGACTCGTCCGGCATCTGCACCATCGTCGACGGCCGGCTCGACCGCCGCCGCGCCGAGGGCAAGCTCGACAACCTGCAGCGCGAGCTCGAGGCGGCGCCGCTGCCCGGCCATGTCGGCATCGCCCATACCCGCTGGGCGACCCACGGCGCGCCGACGGTCGGCAATGCCCATCCGCATGTCGTCGAGGGCGTGGCGGTGGTCCACAACGGGATCATCGAGAATTTCAAGCCGCTCCGCGAAGAGATGCAAGCCAAGGGGCGCAAGTTCGAGAGCCAGACCGACAGCGAGGTCGTCGCGCATCTGGTCGCCGACCAGCTCGCCCAAGGCCTGGAGCCCCGTAATGCGGTCGCAGCGGTGCTGCCGCGCCTTCACGGCGCTTTCGCCCTTGCCATCCTGTTCCGTGACCATCCGGGGATGATCGTCGGCGCCCGGCTCGGCGCGCCGCTGACGGTCGGCTTCGGCGCGGGCGAGAATTATCTCGGCTCGGATGCGCTCGCGCTCGCCGCGCTGACCAAGCGGATCGCCTATCTCGACGAGGGCGACTGGGCGGTCGTTACCCACGACGCGGTCGAGATTTTCGACCGGGACAACAATCCCGTTGACCGCGAGACGGTCGATTCAGGCGCCAGCGCCGAGCGGGTGGACAAGGGCAATCACGCCCATTTCATGCAGAAAGAGATTTTCGAGCAGCCGGTGGTCGTCGCTCAGACGCTCGGTTCCTATCTGCGCCCGCTCGAGCAGAAGATCGCCCTGCCGCAGATGGACTTCTCCTTCGCTCCGGTTCCGCGGATCACGATCGTCGCCTGCGGCACCTCCTTCTACGCGGGCATGGTCGCCAAATATTGGCTGGAGCGCTTCGCCCGCGTGCCGTGCGACCTCGATGTCGCGAGCGAGTTCCGCTACCGCGATCCGGTCCTGGAAGAAGGCGGGCTGGCGCTTTTCATCAGCCAGTCGGGCGAAACGGCCGACACGCTCGCCGCGCTTCGCCATGCCCGCGAGCAGGGGCAGAAGATCGCGGTCGTCGTCAACGTGCCGACCAGCTCGATGGCGCGCGAAGCCGACCTGCTGCTTCCGACCCATGCGGGGCCCGAGATCGGCGTCGCCTCGACCAAGGCCTTCACCTGCCAGCTCGCGGTGCTCGCCGCTCTCGCAGCCAAGGTGGCGCGGGACAAGGGAAGGATGAGCGAGGAGGAGGAACGCGAAATCGTCCTCCACCTGACCGAGGCGCCGGCGGCGATGAACGCCGCGCTCGGCCACGACGAGGATATCGCGGCCATGGCTCATCTCATCGCCGAGGCCCGGGACGTGCTCTATCTCGGCCGAGGCCAGGATTACCCTCTGGCGCTCGAAGGCGCGCTCAAGCTCAAGGAGATCAGCTACATTCATGCCGAGGGCTATGCCGCGGGAGAAATGAAGCACGGGCCGATCGCATTGATCGACGACAATGTCCCGATCATCGTCCTGGCGCCGTCCGGCCCCCTGTTCGAGAAGACCGTCAGCAACATGCAGGAAGTCCAGGCGCGCGGCGGCAAGGTCGTTCTGATCTCGGATGCCCAGGGAATCGCACAAGCGGGCGAAGGGGCAATCGCGACGATCGAAATGCCCCATGTTCACCCGCTGATCGCCCCGCTCGTCTACGCCGTCCCGGTGCAGCTACTTGCCTATCACGTGGCCGTCGCGAAGGGCACGGACGTCGATCAGCCGCGCAACTTGGCCAAGTCGGTAACCGTCGAGTAATTAATCCAGATTAGACTCCAGGGTAACAATTCCTCAGCAATTTTCGTGGCATAGGCCCAAATCCGGAAGCGGCCGGAAGGGGGTTTGGTTTATGCACGAGATACGTTCACTCATGCAGGGGGGCGGCGCGCGCGAGATCGTCGTCCGCAAGGGCGCCGAGCGCGCCGCTCCCCGGCCCAGTGCGGGCCTTACGGGAATCGCCGTTCGCCGAGAGGAATCGCGCACGACCAACCAGCGGCGCGAGGATCGGCACATGAACCTCGCCGACAAGGCGGTGATCACCTTCCGCCGGAAGAAGATCGAGGTTGCGGTCGTCAACGTCTCGTCGCACGGAGTCATGATCGACAGCGACATCGAGGCGCGGGTCGGCGAGCGAATCAGCATCAGCATCGAGGATTGCAACCAGACCCGCTGTGCCGTGCGCTGGGTCAAAGGGCGGCACATCGGCCTGGAATTCGCCGAGGAAACGGTGCTCATCGCTCCCGCCAACGTGCGCCAGCTGATCGTCAGCGGCCGCCGCGCGGGCGAGCAGCCGGAAAAGATCGCGATGAGACCGGCCCGGGCCCCTCGCCAGGCCCTGATCCTGAAGGGCGTGCTCCATTGCGGCATCGAATCGCACGAGGTTCGGCTGCGCAACATTTCCGCCAACGGCGCGATGCTCGATTGCGGCGAGGATCTCCCGGAAGGGGCGCCGGTGGTGCTCGAGCTTGCCGGCGGCGGCGCGGTCGCCGCCCAGGCCCGTGTGCGCTGGTGCCGCTCGGGCCAGATCGGCTTGCTGTTCGAAGCGCCGTTCGACATGCGGCTGCTCGCCGACGGAACGCCCGTCACGGCGCCGAAATCGGGCCTGTCGCGCTACGTGAAGCCCGATTATCTCGGCAGCGACGGCGATCCGGAATCGCCCTGGTCGGCGCGCACCTACGGCCTTCGGCCCGAGGACCTTTGAGCCGGGCATGCGGACTGCCGTCGATAAAAGGCTCGCGCTCGACGAGGATGTTCGGCTCGCGCCCAACGATTGGAGCAGCGTGGAGGTGCGCCTGCTCGAATGCAGCGAGACCAGCTTTCGCGCGACCTGCGACGTCACGCTCAGGCTCCACGCGCCGGTGACTCTCGAGGTGCCGGGCATCGGTCCGCGTCGAGCCTATGTCGCCTGGCGCCGCAACGGCGAGTTCGTCGCCAAGTTCGAGGACCCGATCGATCTGGACCGCGCGACGTTCATGTCGCTCAAGCAGGAGGTCGTGCTCGCCAGGCTGCTCTCGGAGCGTGCCCGCGCCCATGCGGCCGGGCGGGAGGCAGATGAGCGCGCCTTACGGGCGCAGATTCGGATCGGCCTCCCCGTACGCCGAGGCGACGTTCAGCCGTAGACGCAGCGGTCCAGCCCGTCGCGGCCGGTGATCCGCATGCGGGCCAGGATCATGTTGCCGTAGCGGCGGGTGAAGCCGCGGGGGTCGATCGCCGCGCGCCGCTTCGGCAGCGGGAAGACGGCCGCGATTCGCGCCGCCTCGGCGGGGCTCAGCGAGGAGGCGCCATGGCCGAAATAGCGTTGGGCCCCGGCCTCGGCGCCATAGGTCCCGATCCCCGTCTCGGCGACGTTGAGATAGATTTCCATGATCCGCCGTTTTCCCCAGATATTCTCGATCAGCAGCGTGAACCAGGCCTCGAGGCCTTTGCGGGAATAGCCGCCGCCCTGCCAGAGGAAGACGTTCTTCGCCGTCTGCTGGCTGATCGTCGATCCGCCGCGGATGACCGCGCCACCGGCCGCGTTGCGGCGCATCGCCGCCTCGATCGCCTCGGGATCGAAGCCCCAATGCTCGCAGAACTTGCCGTCTTCGCCGGAGATGGCGGCGCGGACCATGTCGCGGTCGATCCGCTCGATCGGAAGCCAGGCCCGCGTCAGGCCATTGCCCCACATTCCGTCGGCGGCCTGGGTGAAGGTGATCGGGGGATCGACGAAGCGGTAGGCGAGCACCCAGAGCACGCTTCCGATGAGGAAGATCAGCAGGCCGCCGACGAGCCATTTGAGAATGCGGAAGGGGAGGGAGCGGCGGGAGCGGCGGGGCATGGCGCCCGGCTTAGCGGCGGCGCCCGGGGCCGTCATCTCCCAAGCTGTTCCGCCCGTGCCGCGCCATGCTAGAGCAAGGCGATGAACCCGCTCTTCGCCAACATGCCGACCTCGATCTTCGAGGAAATGTCGATGTCGGCGCGCGCGGTTGGCGCGGTCAATCTGGGCCAGGGCTTCCCGGATTTCGGCTGGCCCGAGGACGTGGTGGCGAGGGCCGCCGAGGCGTTGACGGCGGGCTCCAACCAATATCCGCCGATGCGCGGCCTGCCCGAGCTCCGTGCGGCGGTCGCAGCCCATTATGCCCGCCACCAGGCGCTCGCGCTTTCGCCCGAGCAGGTGATCGTCACCTCGGGGGCGACCGAGGCGCTCGCGGTGAGCCTGATGGCCCTGATCGAGCCCGGCGACGAGGTCGTCCTCTTTCAGCCGCTCTACGACGCCTATCTTCCGCTGGTCCTGCGCGCCGGCGGGGTGCCGAGGCTGGTCCGACTGACTCCGCCCGGCTGGAGGATCACCGAGGAGTTGCTGGCCGAGGCTTTCAGCCAGCGCACGCGGCTGGTCCTCTTCAATAACCCGCACAACCCGACCGCGCGTGTGTTCGATGAGGGCGAGCTGGCGCTGCTCGCCGATGCGGCGGCGCGGGCCGGGGCGATGATCCTTTCCGACGAAGTCTGGGAGCATCTCGTGTTCGACCGGCCGTTCGTGCCGATCGCATCCCTGCCGGGCATGGCCGAGCGGGTGATCAAGATCGGCTCGGCGGGGAAGATATTCTCGGTCACCGGCTGGAAGGTCGGCTGGGTCGTCGCGCCGCCGACCATCGCCGAGACCATTGCCAAAGCGCATCAGTTCGTCACCTTCGCCACCGCGCCCAATTTGCAGAGCGCCGTGGCTTACGGTCTCGCCAAGGACGACGATTATTTTAATTCGATGCGCTCCGGCTTCGCGCAGCCGCGCGAGGCGATGCGCGCCGCGCTGGAGGCCGCGGGCTATGCGGCCTTGCCCTGCGAAGGGACCTATTTTCTGTGCGTCGACCTCGCGGCATCGGGCATCGCATTGGCAGACATGGATTTTTGCCGCCGCGCAGTCGCCGAAGCGGGGATCGCCGCCATTCCCGTTTCGGCCTTCTACGCCGAGGCGCCGGTCACCAATGTCGTGCGCCTGTGCTTCGCCAAGAGGCCCGAGACGATCGCCGCGGGCGTCACCGCGCTGGCCCGAGCGAGGGAGCAGTTCACCCCCGCGTGAAACCAGCCGCCGCCGCGCTCGTTACGCCCTCGTACAACATTGGGAGAGTTTCCATGCTCGGCACGATTCTGATCATCCTTTTGATCCTCCTCCTGATCGGCGCGCTGCCGTCGTGGGGCTACAGCCGCGGCTGGGGATACGGCCCGTCGGGCATCCTCGGCCTGATCGCGATCGTCGTGATCGTCCTGCTCCTGATGGGCAGGATCTAGTCGCTCTCTAGCGAACCGTCCGCCTTGTAGCGGGACTCGATGAAGCGGCCCTGGGTCTGGAAGGCGTCCACATCCTCGCGGGCAAGCTTGCGGCCGAGATCGTCCAGCGCGGTCTTGGCCGCATCGAGCCCCTGAACGAGCCGGTCATCCACGCTCAGCCCCTCGGCGTCGCGCTCGCGGCGGTAGGGGGCGGGCACGCGCTCGTAGCGTTCGATCAGCTCGGGCAGATGCTTGCCCATCAGCCGCCGCGCATCCTGAGCGAGCGGATCGAGTAACTGAGTCTCGGACAGGCGGCTTTCGAGCAACGGGAGCTGAGCGCTGATCGCATCGATCCGGCTTGCCGCCGGGGCAGGAAGGGCTGTGCGCTTGCGCGTGAGCAATGTTCCAAGCCGCTCCACGACAGCTTTATTCGGCATGTCCTCCCTATAATCGACGATCGGCTTTTCACGCCCGGCGTAGAGCATCAAGCCGGCGACGATGATCCCGAGCAAAACCACCGTGAACACCCCGCCCAAGCCAATCGGTCCAACGATAAGACCGAACGCGACCGTGGCGACCAAAAGGCCCACGAACGCCATGGCCAGCGCGGCAATTCGCTTCGCCCAAGCCGTAGTCGTGCGCGAGAAGCCCTGCCGCGCCGCAGTGACGCGCGGGATTCGCGCATTCGCTTCGTCAAAGCGGGCAACTACCCGATGGACCCGAGAGTCGGCGGTCATCTCATCCCTCGAGCGCGGTGAACGGCGAATCCGCGGTCCGCCCGGCCAGCTGGTTCTGGGCAACTCCCTCGGCGCGGGCGATGTAGCCGCGACTCTTCTCGACCTCGCGGCCGAGCGTGTCGACCGTCTGCTTCATGTTGCCGAGCGCCTCGACCTTGAAGCGGTCGATCGTGTCCATCGTATCGTAGATGTTCTGGAACGCGCGCTGAAGGGTCTCGAGCGGAATGGTCGAGGACGCGGCCTGCTTGTGGATCTCGGCCGATTGGCTCTTGAGCAATTCGCCGGTCGATTCGATCATGTTGGCCGTCGTGGTGTTGAGCGCGGTGATCTGCTCCAGCACCAGCCTCTGGTTGGTCAGCGCCTGGGCGACGGTGACAGCGGTCCGCAGCGCCGAGACGGTGGTGGTCGACGCGCGGTCGACGCCCTTCACCAGCTCGACGTTGTTCTTCTTGACGATGTCGAGCGCGAGATAGCCCTGAACGGTCACCGCCATCTGGGTCAGCAGGTCGGTGGTGCGCTGGCGGGTGTAGAAGAGCGCGGTCTCGCGGATCGCCTTGGCCTTTGCGGGATCGGTCGCATCGAGCTCGTTCGCTTTCTCCTCGAGCTTCGCGTCGAGCGCCTTGGAGATGTGGATCATTTGCTCGAGCTTGCCCATCGACTTCCACAAATTGGCGCGCTCGGTGTCGATCGCGGCATTGTCCATCAACAGCTCGTCCTTGCCGGAGGCGAGCGCGGCGAGGATCGCGGCGATGTGGCTCTGGGCGGACTGGTATTTCAGGAAATAGCCGCGCAGCCGGTTGCCGAACGGGATGATGCCGAACAATTTGCGCGGCTTGGCCAGCGCGCCGCCGCGGCCGGGATCGAGATCCTCGACCGTCTTCCTGAGCTGCGTGAGGTTGGCGCCGATGCCGGTGTTGCTGTCAATCGCCTTGACCGGCCGGTCGAGGAAACGGTTGGAGGCGCCGGCGGCTTCGGCGATCTCCTTGCGGCCCATCGTCGTCAGCTGATCGACCTTCTTGCCGAAATCGGGCGAGTTGGCGTCGAGCGCGACCAGCTCGCCGATGAACTGGTCCACCTTTTGCTCCAGCGCCGATTTCTCCTCGGCCTTGAGCGGTACCAGGCCCGCCGCCTGCTCGGGCTGAACCATCTGGAGCGGCTGGGGCGGATCGAGCGTCAGAGTGGACGCGGCGGTGGCTTGGGTGTCGGTCTGGGTGGCCATGTCTGTCCCCGTTCGTGATCGGAGGAGAGATTGGTGCCTCGCGCCTGCGAGCGCAAGGGATAAAGTGTATTATTTATACAATACACGTTCCCGCAAATGCTGAACGGCGGCTGACGAATGCGGTCAGCCTCGCTTCAGCCGAAGGTCGGTAGAAGCATCCTCGTAGCGATCTATCGGTACGGGCCAGTTGCGTAACGCCCCGCCGGTTGCAGGCGCCCCGGCTCCCCCCTGGCCGGGGCGCTTTTCGTTTGGCCGGCTGGACGCGCGCCGCACCTTCATTATGAGGAGCGGCCCGAGTAAGCGTGGAGTGGATCTGTGAAGCATCTCATCCTTACCGCCGCGGCGCTGGCCGCTCTCGTCACCACCGCCGCAGCGCAGAATCGCGCCTCGTCCGCCGCCGAGACGATCCGGATGCGCCAGGCCAATTACAAGCAGATGGGCGGAGCGATGAAAGGGATCAACGACCAGCTGAGGAGCGGCGCGCCGTCGATCGACGCGATCCGCGCCGGCAGCCGAACCATCGTCGGCCACGCGCCGAACGTGCTGCGCTGGTTCCCCCGCGGCACCGGAGCGGAAAGCGGCGTGCGCACGCGCGCCCGGCCCGAAATCTGGAGCGACCATTCCGGCTTCACCCACGCCGGCGCGGCATTGCTCGTGGCCGCGCGCAATCTCGATGCCGTCGCCCGGCGCGGCGATGTCGACGCCGTCCGCGCCGCGGTCCCGGCGGTCGCGCGGGCGTGCAGCAACTGCCACGACAGCTACCGGGCGCCCGAGCATTGATGGTCGAGAGGGTTCGAGTCTGGGATCTGCCGATCCGACTGTTTCACTGGGCGCTGGTCCTACTCGTGCCGGCGCTCTGGGCGACGCACGAACTCGATATGATGGACCTCCACATCCTGCTCGGCGAGGTCGCTTTGGGCCTGGTTCTGTTTCGTCTGATCTGGGGCCTGATCGGCAGCTCGACCGCGCGTTTCGCCGGCTTCCTTCGTGGCCCGAGCGCCGTGCTTGCCTACCTGCGCGCGCCCGGCGGCGCCTTCGGACACAACCCGCTCGGCGGCTGGAGCGTCGCGGCGATGCTGGCCGTGCTCGCCGTCCAGATCGGCCTCGGCCTGTTCGCGAGCGACGAGGACGGGCTTGAGACCGGGCCGCTTTCGCACCGGGTCTCCTACGAGAGCGCACGAACCCTCGCCGAGCGCCACGAGACCTTCTTCTATGTCCTGCTCGGCCTGATCGCGCTCCATCTGGCGGCGATCCTCTATTATCGCTTCGCCAGGCGCGAAGATCTGGTCATTTCGATGATTACCGGGAGCCGGGAAGCGCCGCTGTCCGGAGAGACGATGACTTCCGCGCCGCTGTGGCGTTTCTTGGCTGCCGCCGCCCTGTCGCTCGGACTTACCCTGATCGTCGCCAATTATTTGTAAGCTGGCATTCAGATTCGCGGTCCTACTGTCCTAGAGGGATAAGACACGGGACGAGCGAATGGGCTGCGACTTCACCGTGATGGATCGGCAAATCGAATCGCCGCGCGGGCCGGTGCCCGACGGCAAGCTGGTCTATTGCGCGCTTGGGCCGGGCAGCTCGATGATCGGAGCCCCCGCGCCCTCGCTCAAGCTCGTGCTCGACGGCGACGAGCGCTACGAGATCGACGGACGGACGATCTCGGTCAAGCCGGGCGAGTTCCTCTATCTCGACGCCGGCAGCCAATGCATCGGCACCAACCGCTCGGCGATGACGGGCCTGTGCCTACTGCTGCCGACCAATGGGGCCGCGAACCTGCCCGCGGGCCATGGCGACGATCCCGTGCTCGGCCGCGCTCTGGTCCTGTCGACCCGCGCCAGCGCGCTGGGCCGGACCTTGTGGGACTACGGCCGCCGGATCGCCCACAACCCGCTGCTCGGGCCGGCGATCGCCGACGAGCTGGTGGCCCGGGTCGAGGTGGCGATCGCCGAGCCGCTCGAGCGCAGCCGCGCGGCGATCGACGGGCTCAAGGCGGTCAAGCTTTCGACCCGCCGCGAGCTCTTCCGCCGGCTCGAGCGAGCGCGCGAATTCCTTCACGCACATATCGCCCGGGCGGTGACGCTGGCCGAGATGGCTTCGGTGGCCGGACTGTCGCAATTCCACCTCGCCCGATACTTCAAGGATGCCTACGGCGAATCGCCCATCTCCTACCATCGTGCGCTGCGTCTCGATCGCGCCGCGAAGTTGCTTGCGGCCGGCGGCCGCTCGCTCGCGGAGGTGGCCGAAGCGACCGGCTATTCCGACCAGGTCGCGCTGAGCCACGCCTTCCGCCGCACCTACGGCGTCTCGCCGCAGAGCTGGACCCGGCAGCGGGGGCTGGCGGCGTAGAGTCCGTATCCGATTGGAAATTCCCCTGGAGTGGGAATTCAACGGAGTCATCCCGGCGAAGGCCGGGACCTATGAACACCTTGGATCGGGAAGAAGCGCAGACCTACGTCTTTCCCACCGAACATTGAGTTCATGGGTCCCGGCCTTCGCCGGGATGACTCTAAAGATTGCTCGCCAATCCAAGCAAGCCAATTGAGTCCTGACCCTAAACCTTCGGCAAAACCTGGCTCGCCTCGCCCCAGCCCTGCAGCAGGCGCGAGGAGGCGCGATCGAGCAGCAGATCGGCATCGCGCACGCTGAAGCGGGCGCCCGACTGCATCTCGTCCAGCTCCTCCCAGTTGATCGGGGCGGCGACCGGGGCGCCTTCGCGGGCGCGGGCGGAATAGGGCATGATCGCCGTCGCCCCGCGCTGGTTGCGCAGATAGTCGATGAAGATCCGGTCCGTCCGCTTCGCCTTCGAAAGCGCTGCCGTGAAGCGCTCGGGCTCGGCCTCGGCCAGCGCCAGCGCGAAGCGGTGGCAGAAATCCTTGACCTCCGGCCACTCGGCCTCGGGAGTCAGCGGAGCGATCACATGCACGCCCTTGCCGCCGGTCAGCATCGGGAAGGTGGTGAGGCCGATATCCGCGAGGTGGCGGCGAACGTCGCGCGCCGCCTTCTTCACCAGCTCGAAATCGAGCCCGACGTCCGGATCGAGGTCGAACACGATCCGGTCAGGCTTCTCGACGTCGGCGACCTTCGATCCCCAGCCGTGGAACTCAATCGTCCCCATCTGCACGCAGGCGATGACCCCGGCCGAATCCTCGACGTAGAGATAATCCTCGTTGTGCCCGTCCTTCTCGCGGATCGGGACATGAAGGACGTGGGCGCCGAACGTGCCGCTGTCGTGCTTCTGGAAGAAGCATTTCTTGGCTCGGCCCTGCGGGCAGCGCACCAGGCTGATCGGCCGGTTCGCGGTCCATTCGGCCATGAGCTCGCCCACCTCGCGATAATAAGCGGCAAGCTCGCCTTTGGTGACCTTGGCGTCGGGGAAGATGACCCGGTCGGGATTCGAGATCTTCACGTCGTCGGTGGCGGCGGCGGGCGTCTTTTGCGGCATTTCGGCGACGACCTCCTTGGCCGGCTTGTCGCCGCGCAGCCCGAGGAAGCTCGCGTGGCGGACGACATTGTCGGCGGTGAACTCGGCGAAGGCAATCTCGGCGACGAGCGTGGGCTTGACCCAATGCGCGCCCCGCGCTTCGGCGCGAGGAACGGGAGCAGGGGCCTTCTGCGTCGCCAGCTTGTCGAGCCTGGCGCGCAAATCGTGCTGCACCGCCTGCGAGAAGCCGGTCCCGACCTTGCCGGCGTAGCGCAGCTTCCCCCCTTCGTGGAGGCCGAGCAACAGCGCGCGGAATCCGCGGCCCTTCTTGTCGCTCTCGCTCCAGCCGACGATCACGAACTCCTGGCGGCGGGTGCATTTGATCTTCAGCCAGCTCTTAGTCCGCGCGTGGCGATAGGGAGCGTCGGCCTTCTTGGAGATGATCCCTTCCTGGCCGGCCTCGCACATCGCCCGGTAGAGCTGCTCGCCCTTGCCGAGGATATGGTCGGCGTAGAGGATGAACGGAGGGCGGCCCGGGCCGAGCAGGGAGGCGAGCTTCTGCTTGCGCTCCAGATTGCCCTTGCCCTCCAATTTCTCGCCGTCGATCTCCAGCGCGTCGAACAGGAACAGGCTGAGCCCGCGGCCGCCTTCCGAAATGGCCTGCTGAAGCGCCGAGAAGCCGGTATTGCCCTTCTCGTCGAGGGCGACGATCTCGCCGTCGAGCAGGGCGCTGCCGCATTCGATCCCGCGCGCCGCCTCGGCGATCTCGGGGAACTTGTCCGTCCAGTCGAGGCCCTTGCGGGTGTAGATCCGCGCCTCCCCGCCGGCGATCGCGAGCAGGCAGCGATAGCCGTCATATTTCATCTCGTGCAGCCAGCCGGCGCCGGTGGGCACCTCGTCGACGAGGGTGGCCTTCTGCGGCTCGCGGAATTTGGGGAAAGCCGTTCCCCGGCGCGGGTCGGGGTCCAGGCCTGCGGCCTGCCTGGGCCCCGGCCTTCGCCGGGGAGCAATTTCCCTCGCCTTCTTGCCCGACGCGATCTCGTCCATCGTCCGCCCGGTCTTGACCGACGTCAGATAGGTGTCGACGAGGCCGGTGGGGCTGCCCGCATAGGCGTCGTCGACCTTCTTCAAGATCCAGTTCTCGCCGCGCTCCTTCCCTCGTGGCTTCATCCGGAACATCACCCATTCGCCCTTCATCCGCTCGCCATCGAGGGTGAAATGGAGATGGCCTTCCTCGATCGTCCGCCTCGGGTCCTTGCCGGGCGCCGGAGTCCAGGTGCCGCGGTCCCACAGCATCACCGTTCCGCCGCCATATTGGCCCTTGGGGATGGTGCCTTCGAACGTGGCGTAGGACAGCGGGTGATCCTCGGTGCGCACGGCAAGGCGGCGGTCGGCCGGGTCCAGGCTCGGCCCGCGGGTCACTGCCCAGCTCTTGAGGACTCCGTCCATCTCGAGCCGGAAATCGTAATGGAGCCGGGTCGCGTCGTGCTTCTGGACCATGAAGCCATGGCGGTCGCCTTTGGCGAGCGCGCCGGCAGGCTCCGCGGTTTTCGCGAAATCGCGTTTCTTATTGTAGGTGGCGAGGGGGTCGGTCTTGCGGGAGGGCATGGTTCAGACGCGGCGCAAAACGCCCTCTCCCGTGGGGAGAGGGTCGGGGTGAGGGGGTCGGGCGTCGGCGGGTAATCGCGGAGGCTGAAACCCCTCACCCAACCCTCTCCCCACGGGAGAGGGCTTTATGACCGCGCCCTCCATTTACGCCCGCTTCCTTGCCGGCGCCGCCTTTTTCGCCGGCGCCTTCTTCGGGGCGGCCTTCGCGCCGGGCTTTTCTATCGATTTCTTCAGCGCGGCCATCAGATCGACGACGTTGGAGCCGCGCCGCGGCGTTTCGTCTTCCTCCTCCGCTTCGATCCGCGCCCCCTTCGACTTGCGCTTCTTCTCGATCAGCTCGCGCAGGGCATCGACGTAGCGGTCGTGGAACTTGGCGGGATCGAATTTGGCGGTCTTTTTGTCGATCAGAGTCTCCGCGAGCTCGAGCATTTCCTGGTCCGGCTTGGCGTCGGTGATCTCGCGGAAATAGCCCTGCGCCTTCACCACCTCGTCGGAATAGCGCAACGTTTCCAGCAATATGCCGCGCCCGCACGGCTTGAGGCTGACGACATATTCGCGGCCGCGCAGCGTAAGCTGCCCGAGGGCGACCTTCTTCGTGTCCCTCAAAGCCTCGCGCAGCACGACGAACGCTTCCTCGGCGAGGTCGTCCGCGGGCACGACATAATAGGGCCGTTCGTAATAAAGCGGGTCGATCTCGCCGGGCTCGACGAACTGGGTCAGCTCGAGCGTCTTCTTGCTCTCCAGCTTGACCGCCTCCAGCTCCTCGTCGTCGAGCAGCACGTAGCTGCCCTTGCTGTATTGATAGCCCTTGACGATCTCGTCCGGATCGACCGCGCCGACGCCGGGCACGACCTTCTCATATTTGATCCTCTTGCCGGTCGGCTCGTGGATCTGGTTGAAGGCGATGGTCGCGCCGGAGCGGGTCGCCGAATAGATTTCCACGGGGATCGAGACCAGAGCGAGCCTGATCTGTCCCTTCCAATAAGGCCGCGCGGCCATGATTCGCCTCCCGATCGTGTCGCAGGCGATTCAATTGATGGGGAAGGGGAGGGTTCCCTCAGCGCGCGGGCATCGCGGCGCCGGCATAAGGATCGGGATTGGCGGGCGGCGGCTGGGGAATGGCCGGCGGCGGCGGCGCGGGCGCGGGCTGGTAGGCGTAGGCATCCGTCTGGGCTCCGTCGTCGGCGCGCAGGCCCGCGACGATCGAGCGGGCGCCGAATAGGATGAAGCAGCCGAGGACGACGACGATTCCATGGCGCAGGTTCATCCGCCCGGTGAGCATCATCAGCCCGATCGAGGCGATGGCGATGACGGCGACGGTCGTCGCGACAGTGCCGAGCAGGGTGCCCTCGAGCCACGACACCGCCGCGACGAGGACGCTGGAGCCGGGAGGATCGGTTAGCGAATAGGAATAGGATCCGGCGATCATGGAGGCCATCATAGCGCCGGAGCGATCATATTTGGAGGCCCGAGCCGGAATCGAACCGGCGTGCAAGGATTTGCAGTCCTCTGCGTAACCACTCCGCCATCGGGCCGCCGCGGGCGAAATGGGCGGGATTGGCTTGGCTGTCAACCGCGCCGGCGCTAGTCTTGGGCGATGCAAGCCGCGGCGTCCCTGGCGCGAAGCGCATTCAGGCCGATCCTCGATTTCGCGCTTCCGCCGCGCTGCCCGGCCTGCGGGGCGATCACGCCCGACCCGCACCGCTTCTGCCTCGATTGCTGGTCGAAGCTGGTCTTTCTCGGCGATCCTTGCTGCGCGCGCTGCGCGCTGCCGTTCGACTATGGCGAAGGCGGCGCGGTGATCTGCGGCCAGTGCATGGCCGAGCCGCCGGCGTTCGACCGGCTGCGCGCCGCGGTGGCCTATGGCGACATATCGCGCGCGGTGGCGCTCAAGCTCAAATATGGCGGCCGGCCCGGAATCGCCGAGACGATGGCCGCCTTGATGCTTCGCCATGTGGACGCGGGCGATCTGTTCGTCCCCGTGCCGCTGCATCGGTGGCGCATCTGGCGGCGCGGCTACAATCAGGCGGCCCTGATCGCCACGGCTCTCGCGCGGCGCACCGGCGGCGAGGCCCGGCTCGACTTGGTCGAACGGGTCAAAGCGACGCCGGCCCTTCGCGGCCTCGGCCGCCGCGCCCGCCGCGACGCGGTGCGCGGCGCCTTTCGAATCGACCGTCGGCGCAAGGAGGAGATCAAGGGCCGCGCCGTGACCCTGGTCGACGACGTCTATACGAGCGGCGCGACGGCCAATGCCTGCGCGGGCGCTCTCAGGCGAGCGGGCGCGGTGCGGGTGAACGTCTTGTGCTGGGCGCGCGTTGTCCGCGAGGAGGATCATTGACAGGCGCACGGCTGGCCCTCACCTCCGCATTCGAGGAGAATTTTGAATGGCGCGCGTCGAAATCTACACCAGGGCCTTTTGCGGCTATTGCTCGCGGGCGAAGCGTCTGCTCGATGGCAAGGGCGTCGCCTATGAGGAGATCGACGTCGGCATGGACTCGGGGAAGAAGGCGCAGATGATCCAGCGCGCCAAGGGGCGCACCACGGTGCCGCAGATCTTCATCGACGATCGCCACATCGGCGGATCGGACGACCTCCACGCGCTGGACAGCGACGGCCGACTCGATTCGATGCTCGAGGCATGAGGATCGCCCTGTTTCAGGCGCAGACGGGGATCGATCCGGAGGCGAACGCGAACGAACTGGCGGGCCGTGTCGCGGAAGCGGCGGGGGGCGGCGCGAGGATGCTGTTCACCCCCGAGATGAGCGGCCTGCTCGACCAGGACCGGGCCAGGGCCGCGGCCCATCTCCATGAAGAGGCGGACGATCCGGTGCTGGCGCGGGTGCGCGCGGCGGCGGCCGGGGCCGGGATCTGGGTCCATCTCGGCTCGCTTGCGCTGAAGGGCGGCTCGGACGGCAAGCTGGTCAATCGCGGCTTCGTCATCGACGGCGAGGGCAGGGTCCGCGCGCGCTACGACAAGATTCACCTGTTCGATGTCGACCTGCCTACCGGGGAGAGCTGGCGCGAATCGGCCTCCTATCGCGGCGGGGACCGCGCTGTCGTGGTCGACACTCCGCTCGGCCCGCTCGGCCTGTCCATTTGCTACGACCTTCGTTTCGCCGGGCTTTATTCGGCGCTCAGCGACAGCGGCGCAAAGGCCTTCAGCATCCCGGCGGCCTTCACCGTGCCCACCGGCCAGGCTCATTGGCACGTGCTGATGCGCGCCCGGGCGATCGAGGCGGGGGCCTTCGTCATCGCCGCCGCCCAGGTCGGCAAGCATGAGGACGGCCGCGCCACCTACGGCCATTCGCTGGTGGTCGATCCCTGGGGCAAGGTGCTGCTCGACATGGGGGGCGAGGGGCCGGGCATCGCCTTCGCCGAAATCGACCCCGCAGCGGTCGACGAGGTGCGCCAGCGCGTCCCGGCCATCCAGCATCGCCGCGCGATTCCACGGCCCGAGCTCGCGTGATCATCTTCGATCTGCGCTGCGCTGCTCAGGGCCACGTTTTCGAGGCATGGTTCGGTTCGAGCGAGGATTATGAGGCGCAGCGCGCGCGAGGCTTGGTCGCCTGTCCGGTCTGCGGCGCGGCCGAAGTGGAGAAGGCCCCGATGGCCCCCAGCGTCGGAGCGAAGGGAAACCGGGCGGCCTGCTTGCCTCCCGAGGCGGTGAAGGCGGCGCTGGCGGGGATGGCCGAGGCCCAGAAAAGGCTGCTCGAAAAAAGCGAGCATGTCGGCGACCGCTTCCCCGACGAAGCCCGCGCGATCCATCTCGGCGAGGCGGAAGCGCGGGCGATCCACGGCAGCGCCACGCCGGCCGTCGCCGAGGGCCTTCGCGAGGAGGGAATTCCGGTCGCCCCCTTGCCCTTCCCGGTCACTCCGCCGGGCGAGCAGAACTAATAGAGGCCGGGAATCAGCCGGTAGCGCACGTCGGCCTGGTAATCGCGATAGGCTGCATCGCGCGACAGAATCTTCTCCTCCTCGCCGATGCGCATCACCTGCATCGTCCACGACAGCGCGTAAACCGCTGCGTTCCACAACGAGGGATTGATGAGAAGAAAGCCGATCTGGGTGACGATGTAGCCGGCGTACATGGGATGGCGGACAAGGCGATAGGGGCCGCCGCGCCGAACGCCCCTGCTGGCCGCGACGATGCCGAAGCTTCGCCGCAGAAAGCCTTTGGCGGCAAGGCTGAACATGAGGCCGGCGACCATCAGGCCCGCCGCCACTGCCACGGGGAGCCCGGATTCGTTCGACGTCGGCAGCACCAGCAACGGCGCGCACGTGCCCAGGATCGCGATCGCCCAGGCGTAGAAGCTGGTGGCCATGGGTCCGGGCCGGCGGACCAGGACGAGGAGCGCAGTCAGCGTCTCCGAGACGAGGATGAGCATATTGTACGGATGGTCTGCGACGCTTGGCAGGATGTGCGACAGGAACCAGCCGAAGAAGAGCAGGAGGATGAGGCGCTCGCCGAAGTCGACGGACTGCGCTCCCTGCCAGCCGCGAGCGAGCGCGCCGTTCGGATTGAGGTTGATCGGCATGCCTGTCTCCCTTGAGCCAGTGTCTAGTTGCGAGTGGTTAACAAGGGGTAAGATTGGTCGCATGGCGGAGTGTCGAGAATTGACCGCGCCGGGCCGGTGCGCCAAACCGCGGCCGTGGCGGAGGCCCCGTAGCTCAGCAGGATAGAGCGACTGATTCCTAATCAGTAGGCCACAGGTTCGAATCCTGTCGGGGTCACCACCGCGTAAGGCGGCGTTCATTTCCCGCCCGTTACGAGCGCTGCCATCCATCCCTGTGCGGAAGGGAACCAGCCGATGAAGCCGACTCGCCCGATAAGCAGGCGTTCGTTCCTCGCCAGGGTCGGAACCGGCGCCGCCGGGGCGGGCTCGTTCCTCGCTCTCACCGGCTGCGTCGGAATGGGCGGCCACAGCGATGCCGACCCCTACGATCCGATCGGCGCCGGGCACGGCTATCGCGGCTACGGGCGCTACGCAGGCGGCTATCAGGGCGGCCGGGGCGGCTGCTCCGACAGCGATTCGGGCGGTGGCGCGGATCCGGCGGGCAACGGCCGAAACTGCCAGGGCGGCGGCGGCTTCACCGACAATGACAGCGGGCCCCAGGCCGATCCGGCAGGGCACGGGCGCGGCGGCGGCGGCTATTCGGACAGCGACAGCGGCCCGCAGGCGGATCCAGCGGGGCATGGCCGAAACGGCGGCGGCGGCAGAGGCGGGGTCACCGACAACGACAGCGGCGCTTATGCCGATCCTGCGGGCCACGGGCGCGGCGGCGGCGGGGGCTATTCCGACAGCGATTCCGGGCCGAGCGCCGACCCGGCCGGCCATGGGCGGCGCGGCCGCGGCGGGACGAGCGACAGCGATTCCGGCCCCAACGCCGATCCGGCAGGGCACGGCAGGCGCGGCAATGGCGGTGGCGGCGGCCTGACCGACAACGATTCCGGGCCCAACGCCGATCCTGCCGGCCGCGGCCGGCGCGGCGGTTTCGGCAACGGCAACGGCGGCGGAATCACCGACAGCGACAGCGGTCCGCAGGCCGATCCGGCAGGGCGCGGCCGCGGTGGACGCGGCGGCAGCCCGCGCCGAATGGGGTGCACCGACACCGACAGCGGCCCCAATCGCGATCCCGGAGGCGGCGGCCGGCACTGCTGACATCTAGGCGCAGGCCCGGCCGCCGTGTATTCGCCCTCCCGAGGGAGACAGGCGAATGAACGGCGGCGGCCCCGAGGACGGGGATCTGGTGGGCGAACCGAACAAGATCGCGGTTCCGAAGGACGTCCAGGAGGCGGTGCGAACGCTGATCCGCTGGGCCGGCGACGATCCCGAGCGCGAGGGGCTGCTCGACACGCCGGCGCGGGTGGCGCGCGCCTGGAAGGAATATGCCCGCGGCTATGACGAGGATCCCGCGCGTCACCTTTCGCGAACCTTCGAGGAGGTCGGCGGCTATGACGAGATCGTGCTGCTCAAGGACATCCCGTTCCAGTCCCATTGCGAGCATCATCTCGCGCCGATCATCGGCAAGGCAGCGATCGCCTATCTGCCGCGCAACCGGGTCGTCGGCATCTCCAAGCTCGCCCGCGTGCTGCACGGCTATGCGCGCCGCCTGCAGGTCCAGGAGCGGCTGACGGCGCAGGTCGCCGACTGCATTTGCGAGCATCTCCAGCCGCTCGGCGTGGCGGTGGTGATCGAGGCGAGCCACGCCTGCATGAGCGCCCGGGGAGTGGCGACTCCCGGCGTGATGATGACCACCAGCCGGATGATGGGCGTGTTCAGGGACGACGAACGAAGCCGCCGCGAGGTGCTGGCCCTGATGGGCTATTGATGCGCGCCTGGCTGGCGATCGTGTTGCTGGCGGCCGGTTGCGGCCAAAGCGGCGAGCCGGTGCGCGGCGGCGCCAGCGAGAATCAGATCAAGCAGCTCTCGACTCCGGAGAAGGAAGAGGTCGATCCCCAGGCCGCCGCGCGGATCGCGCCGCTCGCGCCCACGGATCTGGCCGCGCTGGGTGTCACGGCCTGCGATTTCAGCCGCGGCGGGCGCATCCTGCTTGCGGTCACGCCGTCCGGGGCGATCGCCCGGGTCGCCGGGCTGCTCCGTCGCTTCACTCCTTCGGGTCCGATGGGACCGACCGGGGGCTTTTTCGAGGATCGCGAGGTCGGCATCAGCGTCGGGCGCACCGGCGAGATTCCGGCCGGCGAGGGCGCGGCGGGAAGCTGGCCCGGGCGGATCACGGTCACCAACCGCCGCGCCAGCCAGCAGATGGAGCTGGACGGCGTGTGGCGCTGCGGAACCTGAAGGGGGAGGGGACTTTGGCACAGGAGCAGGCGACGCCGCTGAGGCGGGTGCTGATGGCGAGCCTGATCGGCACGACCATCGAATGGTATGATTTCTTCCTCTACAATTCGGCGGCGGCGCTCGTCTTCGGCCACCTCTTCTTCCCGCAATACGATCCGCTGACGGGGACTCTGCTGGCCTTCGCCACTTATGCGCTGGGCTTCGTCGCCCGGCCGCTCGGCGGAATCGTCTTCGGCCATTATGGCGACCGGATCGGACGCAAGCGCCTTTTGATGCTGAGCCTGCTGCTGATGGGCGCCGCGACCGTGCTGATCGGCCTGCTTCCGACTTACGAGACGATCGGAATCTGGGCGGCGGTGGCCTTGATCGTCCTGCGCCTCGTCCAGGGCTTCGCGGTCGGCGGGGAATGGGGCGGGGCGGTGCTGATGGCCGCCGAGCATGGCGACGCCGCGCGGCGCGGCTTCTGGGCGAGCTGGCCGCAGGCGGGAGTCGCTGCCGGCTTCCTGCTCTCCGCCGGAATGCTTGCCGCCATCAGCGGCACGCTGAGCGAGGCGGATTTCCTCGCCTGGGGCTGGCGCGTGCCGTTCCTCGCCTCGATCGTCCTGATCGCGGTCGGCTTCTACGTCCGCAACCGCGTCGCCGAGAGCCGGATGTTCGAGGCGGCGCTGGAGGAGTCGGAGACGCCGCCCAAGCTTCCGGCGATCGAGGTGCTGCGCGAGCGCCCCAAGGCGGTGCTGCTCGGGGCGGGCCTGAGGCTCGGCGAGAACATTTCCTATTACGTGCTCACCGCCTTCTCGCTCACCTTCCTCGTCGAGATTTCGGCCGAGAGCCGCTCGCTCGCGCTCAACGCGCTGCTGATCGGCGCGGCGGTGCAGTTCGCCGCCATCCCGCTCGCGGCGCGGCTTTCCGACCGGATCGGAAGGCGGCCGGTCTATGCGATCGGCGCCTTCGGCCTCGCCGGCTGGAGCTTCGCTCTGTTCCCGCTGCTGGCCAGCGGAGACAAGCTGGCGATCGTCGCCGCGCTCGTCGTCGGGCTGGTGCTCCACGGCACGATGTACGGGCCGCAGGCGGCGATGATCGCCGAGCTGTTCCCCACTCGCATCCGCTATTCGGGCGCCTCGATCGCCTACCAGCTGACCGCGATCTTCGCCGGCTCGCTGGCGCCGATCGTCGCTTTGCGGCTCTACCAGAGCTACGGATCGGCGACGCCCGTCGCGCTCTACGTCGCCATCGCCTGCGCGATCAGCGGGGTCTCGGCGCTGCTGGCAAAGGAGACGAAAGGGGTGGCGCTGGACGCGATACGCTAGGCCACGTCGCCCTGGTCAGTTCGTCATTGCGAGGAGCGTAGCGACGGAGCAATCCAGCGGGCCTCGGACTCAGCACTGGATTGCTTCGCTACGCTCGCAATGACGGACCAAATCAGGCCCAGTCGATCCTGTCTCAAGCCGTCTCGCCCCATTTGCGCAGCAGGTTCGCCTGGACCAGCTGGAGGCGGGTGAAATTGGCCTTGTCCATCCTCAGGCCTTCGAGCGCGGCGACTTCGTTGAGCTCGTAGAGCGTCTCGCGATTGGCGGTGTCGGGGATTCGGCTCTGGATGAAGGTGATGGCGACGAGGCGTTCGCCCTTGGTCACCGGCTCGACCTCGTGGAGCCTGTCCGACGGATAGACGATCGCGCTTCCCGGCTTTCCGCGGAAGGAGACGCTCCGAGTGCCGAGGTGGATGGTGAGCGCGCCGCCCTCGTAAGCCGCCGGATCGCCGAGGAAGATCGTGCAGCTGAGGTCGGAGCGAAGCGCCTGCGCCCCGAGCTGCAGGAAGGCCGCGTCGGCATGGGCGCCGTAGCGCATGCTGGGCGTGTAGCGGGTCATCAGCGGCGGCAGGATCGCCACCGGGAAGGCGAAGTTGCGGAAATCCTCGTGCGCGTAGAGCGCCTTCAGCATCAGTTGCGAGGAGGCCTGATAGGCCTTGTCGTCGTCGAGCTGGAGGTTGTTCTTCACCGTCGAATGCGGATTGGAGATGCGGCCGTCGACGAACCGCGCGGCGCTCGCGATTCGGGTCAGTTCGGCGACCTGGGCCTGTGTCAGTAGATCCGGGATTTCCTTGAACATCAGCCCTCCCCGCGCGCCCGGCGAATCGCCTGCGCGGCGCAAGGATAGCGGCTTTCGAGGGCGGCTAGCCAGTTCAAGGCGTCGCGGATCGGCGCTGCATGGCGGCGGCGGGCGTCGGCGAGGATCTCGCGGCGGAGCGCGGGGGAATATTCATATTCCAGCGCCTTGGAATAGCGGCGCATCAGCGGGCCTTCGCAGACCGCTTTGGCGGTCGCGGAGTCCACGCTTTCCCCGAAATGGGCGGCGATTTCGATGAGGTGGCGGGCGGGATCGTCGAGGAAGCGGTCGAAATCGAGCCACATCACGCTTCCTTGCGGCAGCGCCGCGGCGGCCCGCTCGAGCGAGGTCGTCTCGCAGGCCCAGCCGAGCGCCGCCTTGAGCCCGTCGTGCATCGCGGCGATGTCCGCTTCGAGGCCGGGGCACCGGCTTTGCAGCCGCGCGAGGCGGGTCGGGCTCAGCGCTGCAAGCGTCTGCCAGCTGTTCTCGCCGGCGAGGATGTTCTCGAGATAGCGCTCGGGCGAAGCGTAGAGGAACAAGGCGCGCGAGCCCGGCGCGACCAGGCGCGGCGCGATCTCGCTGGTGAAGCTGGTGGCCTTGACGTTGGCGCGCTGCTCCGGGCGAAAGGTTCGCGAGAGGAGCGCGACGAGCGTGTCGAAGCGCTCGCCCGGCGGCGGCGAGGCGGCGAAATCCCGAAGGAGGAGCGGCTCGCGAAGGGCGAAGATCCCGGGCAGCTCGCCCAGCAAGCGCGAGATCAGGGTCGAGCCGACATTGCCGATGTGGAAGATCCAGTTGGCGTCCCGCCGCGCCTCGGCGGGCAGGGCGATCTCGGCCCACCCAGCGGCGCGAAGCTCGGATCGGGGCGTCAATATGCGCTGGTCGAGAAAGCTCGCCGCGCGATAGTCCGCTTCCTCGAGCTTCAGCAGGCAGATCCCGCCGCTTGCCGGATCGGGCGCGAACGGCAGCCATTGCGGGCTTCGGGCGATGCCTTCGATCATGCTCAGCCGGCCGGCATCACCAGAAACTGCTCGAACCTCCCGGCCGCGCCGGGCTCGGCATAGGTGACGACGGTCAGCCGGCGGCCCTGGTAGGTCACCGCGTAATTGCGGTTGACGAAGCCGCCGCGAAGCCGCGCCGGCCCGCTCGCGGCGAAGCCCTGCGGGTCGCCGAGGGGGCCGAGGCTGTCCCGATAATCGTGCTGGACCTCGTCGGTGAAGTAGAAGTTGGCGTCCTCGGTCAGCAAAGCGCGGTCGAGCCGGCCGCCGCGCAGCTGGTCGTAGACCCGGCGCGCGGCGGCCAGAGCGGCATCGTCGTCGCCGGTGGCGCCGCTCGCCAGCGGCGGGTGCATGATGTCGATGATCCCGCGCGCGATCCGGTCGTGCGAATCGCCGAACCAGGCATTGACCAGCACGACCACCGCCTCGCGGTCGCGGGGGAAGACGATGTTGGTCGAGAGGAAGCCGACCGCCTCGCCGCCATGGCTGATGGCGTGGCGGCCGGCGATGTCGTTGGTCTGGACGCCGAGGCCGTAGCTGGTCGTGCGGCCGGTCGAGAGGTCGACCGGCGTCTCCTGCTCCTGCCAGTCGCGCGCCGGCAGGAGGGAGCGGTCGATCCGCGCGATGTCCCAGCGGGCGAGATCCGGCGCGCTCATCGCCAGCTCGCCCGCCGCGTAGAGCCAGCCGGTCCCCGCCGGAGTCTCCGGCCGCACCGGCCCGAGCGCATTGCGGCGATAGCCGACCGGAAAGCCCCGGCCGACGGCGAGGTCCTGGTCGATCGGGTGAATGCCGAGCGGGCGGAAGATGTGCTGCTGGAGGAAGGCCAGGAGCGGCTGGCCGGAGACGCGCTCGACGATCAGCCCGGCGACGACATAGCCGGTGTTCGAATATTGCCACTGCGTGCCGGGCTCGAAGTCGAGCGGCTTGCGTGCCCAGCGGTCGACGATCACCTGCGGGGTCGTCGGGTGCGACATCGCCTCGAAGCTGTAATCCTGCGGCCAGTAATCCTGCAGGCCCGACGTGTGGCTGAGCAATTGGCGGATGGTGATCCGCTCGCCGCCGGTGATCCCGGGAATATATTTGGAGACCGTGTCGTCGAGCGAGAGGCGGCCCTGATCGCGAAGGATGAGGATGGCGGCGGCGGTGAACTGCTTGGACACGGAGGCGATCTGGTAGAGCGCGTCGGGCGAGGCTTCGCGCAAGGCCGGCGATTGCGTGCCGTAGGCGCGGGCGAAGACGATCCGGCCGCCGCGAACGACCGCGATCGAGGCCGAGGGCACGCCCGTCGCTTCGAGCGAGCGGTGGACCAGCGCGTCGATCCGCGCGGTCTCGGCCGCCGTGAATTGCTGGGCGGAGGCAGGCGCCGCGCCGGCGACGAGCAAGAGAAACAGGATCCGGCCGAACACCCGCAGCATCATCTCATTCACCCTCTTCCTGGCCCGCCGCTCATAGGCAAAGCGGAAGAAAAAAGAAAAGGGCCGCCGACTCCAGCGGAGCGGCGGCCCGTTCGCAATTCGTCATTCCGAGCTAGATTTCGGAGTCCGCCTTCTTGCCCGTGCATAGTCGCGGAATAAGAATCTCTTTCGTTGATCCGGACGCGCAACCTTTCGAACTATCCTTTTTAGAAAATACACCTGCTTCGGGGTCGAAACCTTAAATTGAAATAGTTTTTCGGACCCGGCATTGTGGCGGCGGGGGGATCAGCGATGTGTCACCGTTTCTTGTTGGCGGTAGCCCTGATGTTTGCCGGGTTGGCGGTCGCCGCTGCGGCTCCGGCACCCAAACATCGGCCAGCTCCAGCCCCTGCTCCGGCGGCGAACATCACGGCTGAGGCGTCTTCGGCTTCGGCCAACGCATCCGCCTCGTCTTCTGAAAATCTTGAAGAAGTTTTCAGAAGGCCCCTGCTACCGCCCGCCAATATCTTCACCGCGTATCCCAATCCGTGGAGCGACGATTGCTATCGCGCTCGCAATCACGAAGTCGCCGACCTATGCGCACAATGGCGCGCTGCGGAAGCCGCGACCGAGTCCGTTAACGTCGCCAACAATAGCCTCGTAGTGGCTTCGATAGGCGCCATCCTCTCTCTTATGAGTATCGTTCTTGTCCTCAGGGCACTCGGGCAAGGCCGGATCTCTATCGCGCTCGCACGCGAAACCGCTGATGAAACGAAGAAGGCGACGAGTCATCAGGAGGCGCAATTGAACCTCGCGCGGGCTGTGGCTCGTGCGGAGCTACAGCCCTACGTTCACGCTACGCGCGCACTGGTCTACCTATCCGAAGAAGAGGGCCGGCTGCCTCACGCGAAGGTCACCTTTGAGAACAGCGGGCGGACACCTGCGATTTCTGCGGAGTTCTACGCCTTTCTCGATGCCGGCGATTGGAAGGCCGTGAACCGATACAAGAAGGTTGCCCGCAACATATCGAGTAATGTCGGCGTGATTCCACCGGGTCAGCGCCGCGATAGGGAAGTGCGGCTGACGCGCGAGGGCATCCGCAAGGCTTGGGCGAAGTGGTCTGAGTTAGAGGCGGATGAGCCTAGAGGGCACTTCGTCCTGAGGGGCTTTGTCCGTTATCAGGATACCTTCGGGGCCAGCTACGTCACAGAGTTTTGTTATGTCGCGCCCGAACTCGACAATGACGGTGAGACAAAGTTGAAGCCGGTGCACATTGTGGGGCCGACCTATCAGCCCGTAGATGCGAAGACGAGCCTATGGGTTGGGGCGCCAAGCTCGGGTTCGTCGGCCCGCCGGAAGCTATGTTGGACGACGTGGACTCTGACGCGTAAATTCGTCAACTGAATTCGATGCGACGTCACCGATCTGCCCAATGGGCTGACCTTCATGGGAGCGAATTAGGATGCAGATGTTCCGAGCTCGCTTGTCTGGTCGCATGTGCTGCGCGGCGGCCGAGAGGGAAGATGGACCCCGGATCAAGTCCGGAGTGACAAGGAATTAAGGCAAAGAAAAAGGCCGCCAGCGAACTGGCGGCCTCTGTCTTTTTGTCGGCGGCAGCGTCAGGCCTGGTCGGCCGTCTCGCCTTCCTCGTCCGCGCCAGCCTCGGCGGTCTCGGCCGGAGCAGCCTCGGCAGCTTCCGCCGCCGGCTCCGGTGCGATCTCGCCCGGCTCGAGCGTCTCGTCGCGCTCCTCGATGAAGCCCGAGACATCCTTCTCGAACATCTCGGCCATCACGTCCTTGCCGGCCGCCTGAAGCTCGGCCTCTTCGGGCGAGCGGGCGACGTTTACGCTGATCGTCACCGACACTTCGGGGTGAAGCGCGATCCGAACGTCCTGAAGGCCGATCGACTTGATCGGCTTGTCGAGGACGATCTGGTTCTTGGCGACCTTGTGGCCTTGGGCCTCCAGCGCCTCGGCGAGATCGCGCGCGCTGACCGATCCGTAGAGATGGCCGGCGTTCGACGCCTGCCGGATCAGTTGGATCTTGGCGCCGTCGATCTTCTTCGAATCGGCCTCGGCCGCGCCGCGGCGCTCGGCGTTGGTCGCTTCGATCTTCTCGCGATTGGCCTCGAAGACCTTGCGGTTGCTATCGTTGGCGCGAAGGGCCTTGCCGCGGGGAAGGAGGAAGTTGCGGGCATAGCCGTTCTTCACCTTCACCACGTCGCCGATCGAACCCAGCTTCTCGATGCGCTCGAGCAGAATGACGTCCATCGTCCTCGCTCCTTATTTCACGACATAGGGAAGCAGGCCGAGATGGCGGGCGCGCTTGATCGCCTTCGCCAACTCGCGCTGCTTCTTGGTGGAGACCGCGGTGATGCGGCTCGGGACGATCTTGCCCCGCTCGGAGACGAAGCCCTGCATCAGGCGGACGTCCTTATAGTCGATGCGCGGCGCATCCTTGCCGGAGAAGGGGCAGGACTTGCGGCGGCGGAAAAATGGGCGTGCCATCGTGTCTTGCCTCCTTAAGCTTCGATTTCGTCGCGGTTGCGGCGCGGGCCGCGGTCGCCGCGGTCGCGGTCGCCGCCGAAGCGATCGCCGCGATCGCCACGCTCGTCGTCGCGGCGCTTGTCGCGCTCGCCGCGGCGCATCATCGCGCTCGGGCCGGCCTCGTGCTCATCGACCTTGATCGTGAGGTAGCGGATCACGTCCTCGTTGATCTGGGTCTGGCGCTCGAGCTCGGCGACAACGTTGGATGGCGCCTCGAAATCGAGGGCGACGTAGTGCGCCTTGCGGTTCTTGGCGATCCGGTAGGCGATGTTGCGAAGACCCCAGGTCTCGGTCTTGACGACCTTGCCCCCGTTGTCCTCGATGATCTTGGTGGCGTTTTCCGCCAGCGCGTCGACCTGGGCCTGGGCCAGATCCTGACGCGCGAGAAACACATGCTCGTAGAGAGCCATGTCGCGCTTGTCCTTCTTTTGGCCGATCGCTGGCGCCGCCCAATGCGGACGCCCCTCCGGCTGTCGTCGTAAAGCAAAAGCCGGGGCGAAAGGCTGAGCCTTGGCCCCGGACTGCGGCGCCTCTGGCCGAGATGGGGAGAAAAAGCAACCCCTGCGGGTGCCAGCAATGACTCGACAAAGCGGCGGCCCGCGTCGAGGGGAGCCCCGATGATTCTGCGCGAACTGATCGACACGACCGACGTGCCCGGCGGCGAGCAGCTGCGGCTGTTCCGGCGCGGGGCGGACTACATGATCGTGCTCGACCGCAACGAGCTGATGAACAGCCGGATGAGCGGATCGGAGGCGGCGCTCGCGGAGATGAGCGTCGTGCGATTGCAAGGGCGCCGCGCGCCGCGCCTGCTGATCGGCGGTTATGGCATGGGCTTCACCTTGCGCGCGGCGCTGGCGGCGCTCGGCAAGGATGCGACGGTGGTCGTCGCCGAGCTGGTGCCGGCGATCATCCGCTGGGCGCGGGGGCCGATGGCCGAGCTGACCGCGGGCTGTCTCGACGATCCGCGCGTCAGGCTGATCGAAGGCGACGTCGCCGCCGAGATCGGCGCCGGACGCGCGGTTTACGACGCGATCCTGCTCGACGTCGACAACGGGCCGGACGGGCTGACCCGCGCCGGCAACGACGCGCTCTATTCGGCGGCGGGGCTGGCGGCGGCGCGCGGCGCTCTGAAGCCCGGCGGACTCCTCGCCATCTGGTCGGCGGCGCCGGACAAGGCGTTCGCGAGGAGGCTCGGCGGCTCCGGCTTCGCGGTCGACGAGGTGGCGGTGCGCGCCCGCGCCAACGGCAAGGGGCCGCGCCACGTCATCTGGTTCGCGACGCGACGCTGAGGCTGCTTGCGCGCCGGCGGGACGCTGCCTAACCAGCGCCGCACGACAAGGAGACGGACCATGCGCGCATTCATCTTCCCTGGGCAGGGGAGCCAGTCGGTCGGCATGGGCGCGGCCCTGGCCGGGGCCAGCCGGGAGGCGCGCTCGGTGCTCGAGGAGGTCGACGAGGCGCTCGGCCAGTCGCTGGCGCGGCTAATGGCCGAGGGCCCGGCGGAGGAGCTGACGCTGACCGAGAACGCCCAGCCGGCGATCATGGCCAACGCCATCGCCACCTTGCGCGCTTCGGGAATCGACCTTCAGGACAAGGCCGATTTCGTCGCCGGCCACAGCCTTGGCGAATATTCGGCGCTCTGCGCAGGTGGCACGTTCGATCTCGCAACGACCGCGCGCCTGCTCAAGACGCGCGGCCGGGCGATGCAGGCGGCGGTGCCGGTGGGCGAGGGGGCGATGGCCGCCTTGCTCGGCGCCGATCTGGCGCTTGGCCAGCGCGTGTGCGAGGCGGCGGCGCAAGGGGAGGTCTGCACGGTCGCCAACGACAACGATCCGTCGCAGATCGTCATCTCGGGCCACAAGGCGGCGATCGAGCGGGCGCTTGAGATCGCCAGGGAGATGGGCGCCAAGCGGGCCTTGCTGCTGCCGGTCTCGGCGCCGTTCCACTGCCCGCTGATGAAGCCCGCGGCCGACGCGATGGCCGAGGCGCTGGCCGGCGTCGCGATGAAGCCGCCGGCGGTCTCGCTCTACGCCAACGTCACCGCTTCGCCGGTCGACAGCCCGGACACGATCCGCGAGCTTCTCGTCGAGCAGGTGACCGGGCGCGTGCGATGGCGCGAAAGCGTCGCCAACATGGCCGCCGCGGGCGTCACCCATTTCGTCGAGCTGGGCGGCAAGGTGCTGGGCCCAATGGTCAAGCGCATCGCGCCGGACGCGGGCGTGAGCAGCGTGATTACGATGGACGACATCGACGCGCTGGTGAAGGAAATATAGTTCACGCGGAGGCGCGGAGAAGAAAGGAGAGGCGCGGAGAAGGATGAAGGAAATTGACGAGATCACCGCCGATGTCCTGGATGTAGCCCTGCGCCTGCATCGCGAGCTCGGTCCCGGTCTTCTGGAGTCCGTCTATGTGGCGCTGCTTGCGGGGCGCCTCAAGGATTTGGGCTATGGTGTCGTCACGCAGCAGCTCATCACCGCCGAGTTCGAGGGAATCGTCTTCGAGGCGGCGTTTCGAGCCGATCTCGTTGTGGACGACCGGCTCCTGGTCGAGGTCAAATCGGTGGAGCGCCTTATGCCGGTCCATAGCAAGCAGCTGCTGACCTACCTTAGATTGAAAAGGCAGCCCGTTGGGCTGCTCATAAATTTTGGCGGCGAAACCTTGAAGGAAGGCGTGAAGCGAGTGGTCAACGATTACCGCCCCTCCGCGCCTTCCCCTTCTTCTCCGCGCCTCCGCGTGAACATCCCTTCTTCTGGAGCCTGAAACCATGTTCGACCTCAATGGAATGACCGCACTCGTCACCGGCGCCTCGGGCGGGATTGGGTCCGCGATTGCGAAGGGCCTCGCGGCGCAGGGGGCCCGGCTGGCGGTTTCCGGGTCGAATGCCGAGAAGCTGGAGGCGTTTCGTGGGGAGCTGGGGGGGGAGCATGTCGCTTTGGCCTGCGATCTCGGCGACGGGGCGGCGGTCGATGGGCTGGTGCCGCGGGCGGTCGAGGCGCTGGGGCAGCTCGACATCCTCGTCAACAATGCCGGAGTGACTCGCGACAATCTGGCGATGCGGATGAAGGACGAGGAGTGGTCGGACGTCATCCGGATCAACCTCGAGGCCGCCTTCCGCCTCGCCCGCGCGGCGATGAAGCCGATGATGCGCGCGCGCTTCGGGCGGATCGTCTCGGTCACCTCGGTGGTCGGAGTAACCGGCAATCCGGGCCAAGCCAATTATGCCGCGTCCAAGGCGGGCCTGATCGGCATGTCGAAGGCGCTCGCCCAGGAGGTCGCGAGCCGCGGGATTACGGTCAACTGCATCGCTCCGGGCTTCATCCGATCGGCGATGACCGACGTGCTGCCGGACGCGCAGAAGCAGGCCCTGCTCGGGCGGATCCCGATCGGCGATCTCGGCAAGGGCGAGGACATCGCCGCGGCCGCCGTCTATCTCGCCAGCCGCGAGGCCGGCTACGTCACCGGCCAGACTCTTCACGTCAACGGCGGGATGGCGATGTTTTGAGGCGCGCCGTCGAGCGCGGCGGCGCGGCGCAGCGCCAGCACGAGCACGATGATCGCGCTGGCCTGCCCGAGGGGTAGCAAAGCGAGCGCCCCGAGCTGGCGCGCGAAGAAGGGCGCGATCCAGCAGAAAGCGAGGAGGGTCTTCTCCCAGTCCAGGAAGCCGCTCCGAAGGCCGTCGGCCGCGAGGAAGGCGATGGCGATCCCGAGCAGGACGAAATCGTAGTCGAGCACATAGGGCGTGGAGATGAGCGCCGCCGCCAGCGCCGCGGCATTGCGCTCCGCGGCCCGGCCTTGCCATGCGAGCCACAGCGCGGCGCCGATCGCGGCGAGGGTGGCGAAAGCCTGCACCGCGTAGGCGAAGGCGATGCCGCCGCCCCACATGCGGATCATCGCGAACGGGCTCTGGATCTTTTCCCAGCCGGTGCTGCCGGCCTCGAGCACGACCGATTGGGTGAGCGGCAGCGAATCGAGAAAGGCCCGCCATACCGGCCAGCCCCAGATCGCCAGCGTCAGCGCGACGAGCAGGCCCGCCGACAGCGCCGCGCCCGGGATCGCGCGCCACTGCCGGGAGACGAGCAGCAGCGGCGGGATCAAGAGCGCGAATTGCGGCTTGTAGATCAGGCAGCCGAAGAGGAAGCCAGCGAGGAACGGGCGCCGGTCGAGCAGCAGCAGCCCGCCGCCGAACAGCGCGCCGGTCAGGAAGCCGTTATGCCCGTGAGCGACGCAGATGAAGGCGACCGGCGCGCCGAGCGTGGCGAGCAGCGCGGTCCGGCCCGGAACGATGCGCTGCACGAGCAGGGCGGCCGCGCCGAGCGTCGTGGCCTGCCAGACGAACAGGGCCGCGAGATAGGGCAGCGTCGCGAGCAGCGCCGCGACGAGCAGGAACGGGGGCGGATAGTGCCAGCCGTAAAAGGGCACGGCGGGATCGCCGTGGAGTGCCTGCTGGGCGCCGTGATGGGCCTCCCAGTCCCAGGCCTGGGCCGCATGGCCGTCGAGCGCCATCCGGCCGGCGCTCCAGACGCCGGAGAAATCGGTGCCGAGCGGCCGCCCGTAGCGGTCCAGAGTGCCGTGCGCCGTGGCGATGAGGAAGACGATCATCGCCACCGCCGCCGCGAGGGAAAGCAGGGCGATCGTGCGGAGCCGCCGCTCCGTCAGCCATGATCCGCTCGCCAGCCCCCTCAACATGGCTCCTGAGTGGCGCAAAAGGGATTAAAAGACCATCTCGACGACAGGCGAGGGCTGGAGACCCGCACCCCATCTCCACTTGCCTTTCCCGCCCGCGTGCGGCTAGGGCGTGTGGCAACGAATAAGCCTCTAGGGAAAGGTGAACTATGAGCGAGACCGCTGACCGCGTGAAGAAAATCGTCGTCGAGCATTTGGGCGTCGAGGCGGACAAGGTCACCGAGGAAGCGAGCTTCATCGACGATCTCGGCGCCGACAGCCTCGACATCGTCGAGCTGGTCATGGCGTTCGAGGAGGAATTCGGGGTCGAGATCCCGGACGACGCCGCCGAGAAGATCACGACCGTCAAGGACGCGATCGACTATATCGACCAGAACAAGGCCTAACCCTTAGGGAGCGCCTCCGCCGGCCGGCGGAAAGCGAGCCGCTTTGTCTTAAAAACGGCTCCCCGTCTCCGGTCGGGGGGCCGTTTTTGTCTTGAAGGAGTATCCGTACATGCGCCGCGTCGTCGTCACTGGTCTGGGTCTCGTCACGCCGCTCGGCGGTGACGTCGAGACGAGCTGGAGGAACATCCTGGCGTCCAAGAGCGGCGCCGGAAGGATCACCAAGTTCGATCCGAGCGACCAGAAGTGCACGATCGCTTGCGAGGTGAAGCCGAAGGATCATGAATATGGTTTCGATCCGGACAAGCGCGTCGACCATAAGACGCAGCGGCAGGTCGATCCCTTCATCATCTACGGCCTCGACGCGGCCGGGCAGGCGCTCGAGGATGCGGGCCTCACCGACATGGACGAGGCGACCCGGCTTCGCGCCGGGGTCTCGATCGGCTCGGGCATCGGCGGCCTTCCGGGAATCGAAAGCGAAAGCCTGCTGCTGGCCGAAAAGGGGCCGGGACGCGTCAGCCCGCATTTCGTCCACGGGCGGCTGATCAACCTCATCTCGGGCCAGGTGAGCATCAAATACGGCCTGATGGGGCCGAACCACGCGGTCGTCACCGCCTGCTCGACCGGCGCCCATTCGATCGGCGACGCGGCGCGGATGATCCGCGACGACGATGCCGACATCATGCTTGCCGGCGGAGCGGAAGCGACAATCTGCCCGATCGGAATCGCCGGCTTCGCCCAGGCCCGGGCGCTCAACATGAGCTACAACGACCGGCCGGAGCAGGCGAGCCGCCCCTATGACAAGGACCGCGACGGCTTCGTCATGGGGGAGGGCGCCGGGGTCGTCGTGCTCGAGGAATATGAGCATGCCAAGGCGCGAGGCGCGAAAATCTATGCCGAGGTGGTGGGCTACGGCCTGTCGGGGGACGCGCATCACGTCACGGCGCCGCATCCGGAAGGCTCGGGCGCCTACCGGTCGATGGAGATGGCGCTGAAGAAGGCCGGAATGGCGCCGAGCGACATCGACTATATCAACGCGCACGGCACCTCGACCATGGCCGACACGATCGAGCTCGGCGCCGTGAAGCGCCTGTTTGGCAACGCGATCGGCAAGGTTTCGATGAGCTCGACCAAGTCGGCGATCGGCCATTTGCTGGGCGGCGCGGGCGCAGTCGAGGCGATCTTCTGCATCCTTGCGATCCGCGACCAGATCGTGCCGCCGACGCTCAACCTCGACAATCCGGACGAGGGCACCGAGGGCGTCGACCTCGTGCCGCACAAGGCCAAGAAGCGCGAAGTGAAGGCGGTGCTCAACAACAGCTTCGGCTTCGGCGGGACCAATGCCAGCCTGGTGATGAAGGCGATCTAGGGTTCGTGCTCAATTAGAATTGAGGTTTGGGGCAAAAAAGGGAGTCATCCCGGCGAAGGCCGGGACCCATGCACACCGGAGGGCGAAGAAAGGGTGGCAAAGTCCGGAGCTTTTTCTGGCGATGCAGAGTTCATGGGTCCCGGCTTTCGCCGGGATGACTCTGTAATTGGACGGAAATCGCCAAACCTAATTGAATGCGGACCCTAAGCCGGGTGTCGCGCCGCCTCCTGCTCGTCCTGTTCGTCCCGGCGCTGCTGATCCTCGCCGCGGGCATTGGGACGTGGCTGCTGTGGGTGGGGCCCGGGCCGGCCTCAGCGCCGGTGACGATCATCGTCGACCAGGGATCGAGCGTGGCCAAGGTGGCCGGGCAGCTCGAGGCGGCGGGCGCGATCCGCGGCAACGCGACAACCTTTCGCGGCTTCGCCCGGCTGTTCGGCGCCCACGCGCCGGTCCAGGCGGGCGAGTTCCTGCTGCCAGCCGGAATGAGCGCGGCGGCGGTGCTTCACCACCTCCAGTTCGGCCGGCCGGTGCAGCGGGCGGTGACCGTTCCGGAGGGCATGCCGTCCGTGCTGGTGCACGAGCGACTGATGCGGCTGCCCTATCTCACCGGCGCGATCGAAGTGCCGGTCGAGGGCTCGGTGCTGCCCAACACCTACAATTACCGGCGCGGCGAGAGCCGGGCGGCGGTGCTCGCGCGGATGCAGAATGCGATGCGGCGCGAGCTCGACCGGCTGTGGCGCGCGCGCAGGCCGGGCGCGGCGGTGGTCAGCCCGGAGGCGGCGATCATTCTCGCGTCGATCGTCGAGAAGGAGACCGGAAAGCCCTCCGAGCGGCGGCTGATCGCCGGGGTCTATTCGAACCGGCTGAGGCGCGGAATGCCGCTCCAGGCCGATCCCACGGTGATCTACCCGGTCACCCGCGGCCGGCCGCTCGGGCGGCGGATCCTATTGTCGGAGCTGAGAGCCAATAACGGCTACAACACCTACGCCTCGGCCGGCCTTCCGATCGGGCCGATCGCCAATCCCGGGCGCGATTCGATCGCCGCCGTGCTCGATCCGGCGCCGACCAATGCGCTCTACTTCGTCGCCGACGGAACGGGCGGTCACGTCTTCGCCGACACGCTGGCGCAGCACCAGGCCAATGTCGCGCGCTGGTATGCACTCCGCCGGGCGCGGGGGGAGATGTGAGGGTTAGAGCGTGAGATATGCACAGGTCTTCGGCCGACCAACCAAACCGAGTCATCCCGGCGGAAGCCGGGACCTATGAACTCCGACGGTGAGATGCGGGCCAGGCGGCGGCACCTCTCCTGAAACGACCGATGTTCATGGGTCCCGGCTTCCGCCGGGATGACTCTTTCTGGCCGGCCCGAGCTGATCGAGAGCGGACTTCTAGCTGAGCCAGCCTTTCCTGTCCGCGTCGTGAGCGAGCCAGGCGAGGAAGACGGCGATTACCAGCACCGCGATCGTCACGCCCATTTCCGCCCCGGCCATGGTCGAACTGAGGCCGGAGAGCGCGAACATCCACACGTCCATGGCGATCACGCCGAGCAGCGACAGCAGCAGCAGGAGCTTCGACCAGCGCTTGAGCATGAGCAGGCCGACGCAGCCGAGGGCTCCGCCGAAGACGGCGATGGCGAAGGCGCCGGTGACCCAGGCGGGCATGGAATCGGCGGCGGCGGCGTCCATGCCCTCCACCATTCCCACGGTCATCAGATAATTGTAGATACCGAACAGGTTCCAGACCAGGCCGAGCGCCGCGACGATGCGAAGCCAGGCCGGCGCGGGCGCGCCGATCGTTCCGTTCATGCCATCCTCCCCTTTGTTATCGGGGGAAGGTGCTCGTTTCGGGAGCGAAATGCAATGGTCAGGCCAGCCGGTGCAATCGCCTCTCGGGATGGAGCGCGAGCGCCTCGACCGTCACCCGGCCTGACTCCGCGCTGGCGTGGATCATCATCAGATCGTCGATCATCAGCCCGGCACCGCCTTCGAACAGCACCAGATCGCACCGCTCCGCTCTGGCGCCGTCCGGGACCGGGTCCCCGAAGCTCCTGAGCTGGTCGGGCAGGCGCGGCGAGCGGATTCCGGCGAGGCCGAGCGCGAGCTGGACGAGGCCGGCGGCGTCGATCCCTTGCTCGCTGCGGCCGCCGGGAAGCCAGGGGACTCCGAGCAGCCGCTCGGCGACGACCACCGGATCGGGCTCGGGATCGTCGAAGGCGCGCAAATGACTCATCGAAACGCAGCCATATTCGGTAGCGAGGCAGCCGCCGCAGGGGTGGCCGTGAAGCCGGGCGCCCATCGGCAGATGGGCGATGACCGGCGAGGTCACCCGTTCGTCGGCGGCGACCGGCGCGTTCCTTTCGCAAACCACGTGGGTCGGCTCGATCGGGTCGGCCAGAGCGATCGCCTCGACATAGCCGACGACGTGATCCGCCTTGCAGAAGCCCCAGGCGCGTCCGCCGGCATATTCGAGCACCGCGAATTCCTCCCCGGGGAGGAGCTCGCTGATCGCGTCGCCGTCGCCGAGGGCGCCGGGCCAAACGAAAGCGGGCTGAGAGCCGCAGGCGCGGACGATCGGCCTGGCGTAGTGAGGAGCGAAGATCCGGCCGGCCAGAGCGACGTCGGCGAGGTCGCTGCGCCAGGCGTGGATCCGGGCGTCGATCGGCCGTGAGGGGCCGTCGAGGCGGAAGACTTCATCCGTGCTGGAGGAGGAGTCCGGACTCCCGGGGCGCTCTGCGGTCGCTCCCCGAATGTTCGAGATTGCGGTTGAAGCCTTCAAGAAATTCCTGTCCCGTGCTGGTCTTCGCGACGAAGACATTGCGCCTGTCGCTCTCGTCGCGAACGCGGCGCAGATAGCCGAGCGCGCCGAGCGTGTTCAAGGCGCGAGTGATGACCGGCTTCGACACGCCGAGCAGCTGCGCGAGCCCGCGCACCGTGTGCGGCCCCGGCGTCAGATAAACGAGCATCATCAGCGCCATCTGGCGGTTGGTAAGATCGGGCTGCCCTGAACGCACATAGTTGATCAGCGTGTGCATCCAGCTTCGCAGGGCTTGATCGGCCACGTTCCTGCTCCGACTCGGTAAGAGGGTAAGGCTGTTCGAACGTAACAACCTTCCAGAGACCGTTTCGTTTCCGATTAGTCGCGGGAGCGAGGCGATTCGGCGGCGGAATGCTATCGGCCGTAGCGCCGGCGAAGCACTTCCCAGGCGGCGCGAAGGCCGAGCGCGTCGCCGCCCTTCGGCCGCCCCGGTTTGGCCGACGAGCGCCAGGCGAAGGTGTCGAGATGGGCCCAGGGGGTGCCCTCCGGGACGAAGCGCTGGAGGAACAGGGCCGCGGTGACGGCGCCGGCCATCGGCGCCTCGGCCATGTTGCCGAGATCGGCGATGTCCGACGCGAGCATCTCGTCATAAGGCTTCCACAGGGGCATGCGCCAAAGCGGGTCCGACGCTTCATGGCCGCAGGCGAGCAGCTCGGCGGCGAGCGCCTCGTCGTTGACGAAGGTCGCCGGAAGATCCGGCCCCAGCGCGACCCGGGCCGCGCCGGTCAGGGTCGCGAAATCGAGGATCAGCTCCGGGGCGCCTTCGGCCGCCTTGGCCAGAGCGTCGCCGAGGATCAGGCGGCCCTCGGCATCGGTGTTGCCGACCTCCACGGTCAGCCCCTTGCGGCTTTTGAGTACATCGCCCGGCCGGAAGGCGGCGGCCGAGACGGCATTCTCGACCGCCGGGATCAGCAAATGGAGGCGGACCGGGAGCTTGCCGTGGATCACCATCCGCGCCAGCGCCAGAGCGTGCGCAGCGCCGCCCATATCCTTCTTCATCAGCCGCATTCCGGAGGAGGGCTTGATGTCGAGGCCGCCGGAATCGAAGCAGACGCCCTTGCCGACGACGGCGATTCGCGGGTGGCGCTGGTCGCCATATTCGAGCTCGATCAGGCGCGGCTCGCGGCCCGGGGCGGCGGCGGCGCCGACCGCGGCGATCATCGGATAGCCTTCGGCCAAGGCGTGATCGCGGGTGACGGTAACCTTTGCGCCGCTTTCGTCGGCGAGGGCGAGGACGGCGGCCTCCAGTTCGGCGGGACCCAAGTCCCCGGCGGGGATGTTGACGAGGTCGCGGACGAGGAAGGTCGCTTCGGCCGCGAGCACCGCCTCGCCGATCCGCGCCGGATCGTCGGTGAGAAGCACGCGCGGGCCGGCCGGCCTCTTTTCCTTTTTATAGCGATCGAACCGGTACTGCCCCAGCAGCCAGCCGAGAACCGCGGGCCCCGGCCCGCGTCCGGCCACGCGGTAAGTGCCTTCGGGAAGCGCTTCGGCGGCCTTGGCGAGGCACCAGGGGCTGAGATCGTCGACATTGGCGACTCCCAGCGCCGCGGACCATTCGTCGCGCTCGCCGGGGAGGATTGCAAGCTGGAAGCCCTCGCCGCGAAAGCCCTGGGCATCGAGCGCGCCGCGAACTCGGGCGGGCTGGTCCTTGAGCCAGGCCTCGAAGCCCTTCCTGTCGACGAGCTGGAGTGGAATCGCATTCCGGCCCTGATCGGGTTTCAGCAGCGCTTTGAGGTCGATCATGCGCACCCGCTTAGCCCAACCGCGCGAGAGCCGCCAACTGGAACAGCGTGCCCGGGGCGGGCAATCGTTGCGGCCAAGAAATTAATTGCCAATTGCCCCCGTCGGACCGATAACTTGGATGCGCAGATCACTGCACCAGTATGCGTTTCCACAGATGAAGGGGGGAGTTCGGCATGTTGATAACATATATTCTCGTGGCGGCTGCTGGCTGGGTGTTTGACGATTTCTGCGGAACGCCGCCGCGCGGGCCGGGCCCGGGACCATGGTGGGCCTTCTGGCTGCGCAAGGCCGCGGCGATGGCTGCCGCGATCCTCGCCGCGCGCCAAATCCATCCCAACTGGGCCGAGGGCGACATCACCTCGATCATCATCGTTGGAGGCATTGCCGGCGGGTTTGTCGGATCGCTCCTCGGCGCGACCGGTATTCTCGGCCGCAAGTCCGAGCAGGCGGGCGGCTGACAGGCCGTAAGGAGCGCCCGTGGCTCCGCGTGGGCTACGGGCGGTCCATAGGGCTCCCTCTCCCGTGGGGAGAGGGCTGGGGTGAGGGGTTCCAGCATCCGCGAATAACCGCGAACGCCGTAAACCCCCACCCTACCCTCCCCCTCAGGAGGAGGGATTAGACAGTTGAGTTTCCGTACGACCTAGCGAGTCGCCCCCGCCGCACTTATGTCGGACCGGCAAGAGGGAGAGCGCCATGGTCTCGGGCATCGTGTTGCTGGTCATTGTGGTGATGAGGCTGTTTCCCGCGATTCCGCTGTCGCGCGCGCTTCATCGGGCGCTGGTCGAGGCGCCGCTCGAGAGACTCGGGGCGATGAGCCGGAGACACCTGATCTATGCCGCGCTGCTGGCGGGCATGATGATCGCCGGGGCCGAGGTGATCCTCCTGCTCGGATCGGCCGACATGGCGATGCTGATGGCGTGGGACGTTTCGCTCTATGTCGACGGCTTGATCGCGACCTGGACGATAAGCGCGCTCGTTAGGGGCAAATCGGCCTGGAATGTTGTGGCGGCCCGCTGGCTCTCACCCTTACGCAGGGCCGCAAGGCCACGTGCGCGGCGGCAGAGGCGCGACCCGACCCGGACGGCCGCAAACGACTCCGACGAAGGCGGGGGAGGCCGGGCTTACGCGTTCGCCGCCTGAGCGGGCACGCCGTACAAATCGTGCTCGTCCGCGTCCTCGATGAGGACCGGGACGATGTCGCCCTGCGACAGGTGCCCGGAGTCGCGCAGATGGACCTCGCCATCGATTTCGGGGGCGTCGGCCTTGGAGCGGCCGGTGGCGCCGCCTTCCTCGCCGACCGCGTCGACGATCACGTCGATCGTCCGGCCGACCTTTGCGGCGAGCTTCGCCGCGGAGATGGCGGCGGTCTTTTCCATGAAGCGGGCGTAGCGCTCCTCCTTGACCTCTTCGGGGACGATGCCCGGAAGATCGTTGGCCGCCGCGCCGCTGACGGGCTCGAACTTGAACGCGCCGACCCGGTCGAGCCGGGCCTCGTCGAGCCATTGCAGCAGATAGTCGAAATCCTCGTCGGTCTCGCCGGGGAAGCCGACGATGAAGGTCGAGCGGATGGCGATGTCCGGACAGATCTCGCGCCAGCCGCGAATGCGCTCGAGCACCTTGGCCTCGTTGGCCGGCCGCTTCATCGCCTTCAGCACCTTGGGGCTCGCATGCTGGAAGGGGATGTCGAGATAGGGCAAGACCAGCCCCTCGGCCATCAGCGGCACGACCTTGTCGACGTGCGGATAGGGATAGACGTAGTGGAGCCGGACCCAGGCACCGAGCTTGCCGAGCTCGCGGGCCAGATCGGTCATGTGGGCGCGGACCTCGCCGCCTTTCCAGGGCCATGAGGCGTGCCTGAGATCGACTCCGTATGCCGAGGTGTCCTGGCTGATCACCAGAAGCTCTCTGGTGCCGGCCGCGACGAGCTTTTCCGCCTCGCGCAGGATCGCGTCGGGGCGGCGACTGACGAGGTCGCCGCGCAAGGACGGGATGATGCAGAAGGCGCAGCGATGGTTGCAGCCTTCGGAAATCTTCAGATAGGAATAGTGGCGCGGCGTGAGCTTAAGCCCTGCGTCGGGCACCAGGTTCAGATAGGCGCTCGGCGGGATGGGCGCGGCGACGTGGACGGCGCCGACCACGTCCTCATATTGGGCGGCGCCGGTGATCGCGAGAACTTCGGGGAAGCGCGCGCGGATCATCTCCGCTTCCTTGCCCATGCAGCCGGTGACGATCACCCGTCCGTTCTCGGCGATCGCCTCGCCGATCGCGCTGAGACTCTCCTCCTTGGCGGAATCGAGGAAGCCGCAGGTGTTGACCAGGACGACGTCGGCGCCGGCATAATCGGGCGACATCTGGTAGCCGTCGGAGCGCAGCTTGGTGAGGATGCGCTCGGAATCGACCAGCGCCTTGGGGCAGCCGAGCGAAACCATGCCGACCTTGGGCGGGGAGGGGAGTTCGAGTTCCATGGGAGCGCGCCACATAGTGGCTGCGGGCGGATTTTCCTAGGCCGAAAGCCGCAGCGGGGCGGACCGCCGCCGAATGCGCGCCGGGCGAGCGGATTTTCGTCCGATCTCGACGATTCGGCCGGCGCCGGGCCTTCGATGGCGTTTGACACGTCCGGGGCCGCCGGTTAGCCCTTCGAGAATAAGTCTTTCCCGGACTTAGATAAAACTCAAACGAGGAGGGGATCATGAAAGCTTTGCTTAGCGTCGCAATTCTTGCGCTCGCCGCCGCCGCGTCGCCGGTCGGCGCCGCGTCGCCGGATCACGGGCCGCGCGCGCAGACCGGCCTGCCGCCCGGCTGCACCTATGTGATGGGCGTCCTGATCTGCGTCGACGAGCCGATCGGCCCCTAGGCCCGGGCCGGACAGCCGGGGCTTGCGAGCCTCGACAGCTGATTGGGGGCTGAAGGACTCGAATCCTTCAGCCCCTTTTCGTTGGCGGAAGGGCGCCGGACCGAATCCGCTCAGGTCGGGCCGAGCGCGGCCTCGGTCGTGGCGGTCGGCAAGATCTCGACGATGCAGTCGCCGGGGATCAGAGACTTCGCTTCCGGCTCCCAAAAGCCGTAGGGCCGGCCGTCGCGGTAGAGGCGGACGCCGAGCCCGCGCGTGATTCCGGACAAAGGCTTGCCGCATTCCTCGTCCGTCACCAGGCGCTCGTGAAGGCGGACCCGGCCGCTGGAGGAAGCGAGATCGGCGATATAGTCGGCGATATGGGCGCCGTGGGTCGATCCGGCGAGCAGCAGGCCGGCGAAGCTAACCGGGTTGATCACCGTGGTCGCTCCGGCCTGGCGGGCGAGAAGCTCATTGTCCTCGTTGCGGACGGAGACGCTGATCGTGAGGCCCGGGGCGAGGTGGCGGGCGGTGAGGACGATCAGGATTGAGGTGTCGTCGCTGCCGGCGGAGATGACCAGCGCCCTGGCGCGGTTGATGTGCACCGCGTTCAGGGTCTCGTCGCGGCTCGCATCGGCCTGGAGGATCGCGCAGCCGAGCGCTTCCGCGCGCTCCAGCACCTCCCCGGAGCAATCGATCACGACGATGTTCGACGCCGCCGTGCCTCGGGCGATCAGCTCGTCCACTGCCTCCGAGCCGCTCGTGCCGTAGCCCGCGACGATCACATGGCCGCTCAACGTCCGTTGCAATCTAGCCATCTGCCATTTGTCCCATGTCCGGCGGAAAACGAAGGTGTAGGCCGTGCCGATGAAGATCAGCACGAAGAAGATGCGGATCGGAGTCACCACCAGGGCGTCGAACAGCCGCGTGTGATCGGCCACGGGCACGACGTCGCCATAGCCGGTGGTGGTGATGCTGATCATCGTGAAATAGATCACGTCGACGAAGCTGACCTCGCCGTCGAGATTGTCGTGAAGCCCGTCGCGCTCGATCCAGTGCACCGCGAGGGTGAAGAGAAGCAGGCCGAGGACCAGCGCCGCGCGCCAGCCGATCTGGGCCCAGACGGGCAGCGGGCTCTTGCGGCGGAGCGCAAGGCTGGCGGGCACGCGCGGCCGCGGAGCCATCAGCGGGAGGAGCCGGCGTTCGTCACGTCGTGGGATTAATCCGTGCCGCGGAGATTGGATAGGGGCGGAGTCGCCACTGCGTCGCTTGGACGAAGCGACATTCATTTTTCTAATCCCTCCCCCTGAGGGGGGAGGGTAGGGTGGGGGTTTACGGAGCTTGCGGTAGGACGCGGACGCCGGAACCCCTCACCCCAACCCTCTCCCCTTGGGAGAGGGAGTCTTCAGGCTCGCTATGTCGATCCGTGGCTAACCCTCGAACGCGGCGGCGAGGGTTGCGAGCGACTGCTCGTGGGTGAGATCGAGGTGGAGGGGGGTCACCGCGATATAGCCGTCGGCGATCGCCTCGAGGTCGGTTTCGTGGCCCGGCGTGTGGAGCACGGGGCGAAGGCCGAACCAGTAATAATCGTAGCCGCGCGTGTCGGTGCGCCGGTCGATCCTCAGGCGGCCATAGTCGCGAAGGCCCTGGCGGACGACGCGGATGCCCTTGACCTCGCCGGGCGGAAGCGCGGGGAAGTTCACGTTGACCAGGGTGCGCGGGGCGAAGGGGGCGGCGAGCAACGGCTCCAGCACGCGCCGGGCCCAGGCCTCGGCGGCGGCGAACGGCACGGTGTCGCCCATGCCTTCCCTGGCGTAGCCCTGCGACAACGCGATCGAGGGAATGCCGGCCAGCGCCCCTTCCATCGCCGCGGAGACCGTGCCCGAATAGGTGACGTCCTCGCCGAGATTCGCGCCGCGATTGACGCCGGACAGAATCAAATCCGGTCGCGAGTCCTTCATCAGATGCGCGAGGCCCATCATCACCGCGTCGGTCGGCGTGCCGGTGACGCAAAAGCGTCGTTCGCCGAGCTTTCGAAGGCGGACCGGGACGGTCAGGGTCAGCGAATGGCCGGCGCCCGATTGCTCATCCGACGGAGCGACGATCCAGATGTCGTCGGTGAACGTGCGGGCGATCGCCTCCAGCACGCGAAGGCCGGTGGCGTTCACGCCGTCGTCGTTGGTGAGGAGCACGCGCATGAGCCCCGCCTATGGGCGAACGCGCGGGGAGGGGCAACCATCGCGCGGCTTGTGGCGTTCATCGGGGCGGACAAGATGGAGCGCAGCGATGCATATTCCACACGACAGCTTCGTTCTGGTCGCCGACGGCCGGAAATCGCTTTTCTTCCGCAACGAGGGCGACGGCGCGTTCCCGAACCTTCGCGCGGAGCGCAAGGAGGTACGCGACAATCCCGACCATCACGAGCAGGCGAGCGACACCGCGGGAATGGCGATGAACGTGATCGGCGGCCACGGCGGATCGATGACCGAGGTCGATTTCCACCAGCTCGAGGAGAATCGCTTCGCCGCCGACACCGCGGCGATGCTGGAGGAGCGCGCGCTTCGCAACGAATTCGAGGCGCTGGTGATCGTCGCTCCGCCGAAGACCCTCGGCGAGCTGCGCAAGCATTATCACAAGGCGGTCGAGCAGCGCATCCTGGCGGAGGTGCCCAAGGACCTCGTCAACATGCCGGTCGCGGAGATCGAAAAGATCCTTCAGGCGCAATGAAAAAGGCCCGCCCGGACGGATCCGGACGGGCCTGAATTCCCGGGAGCTACGGTCAGGCCGTGGCGGCCTTCGCGCGCTTGCCGAGTCGGGCGCGGGCGACGAGCGTCGCGGCGCCGGCGCCGAACAGGAGGATCATCGGCGGGGCCGGAACGTGGGTCCCGCCGGTCGATCCCGAAGAGGAGCCCGAGGAGCTGCCGCTCGACGAGGAGCTGCCCGACGTGGACGAGCTGCCCGAGGTCGACGAGCTTCCCGACGAGGACCCGCTGGTGCTTCCGCTGGCCGAGGAGCCGAAGCTGCTCGAGCCGGTGCTCGCGCCGGAGCTGGAGCTGGTCGACCCGCTGGTGCCGGAGCTGGTCGAGCTCGACGAGGAGCTGCCCGACGAGCCGTGGCCGTGATGGCCGCGCCCGCCCGACGAGCTGCTGCTGGACCCGTTCTGGTTCTGGTTCTGGTTCTGATTCTCGTTCTGATTCTGGTTCTGGTTTTGATTCTGGTTTTGATTCTGGTTCTGGTTCTGGCCCTGCTCGTTGCTGTTCGTATTGGTGTTGTTGCCGCCAGTGTTGGTGTTGGTGTTCGTGCCGCTGCTCGTGCTGGTGCTGTTTTCGTTGCTGTTGTTGATGTTGATGATGATGCCGCCGGTTCCGCTGGCGCCGCCGTTGCTCGCACTCTGCTGGTCCGGGGTGCCGGAGCTCGTGCCGGAGCTGGTGCCGCTGCTGGTACCGGAGCTCGTTCCGCTGCTCGTGCTGGTGCTGGTGCTGGTGCTGGTGCTGGTCAAGCCGCTCGATCCGCTCGCCGAGGTCGGATTGACCACGCCGCTGCTGGTGCCGCTGCTGGTGCCGGAGCTGGCCTGGTCCTGGCCGTTGTTGATGGTGATCGTGCCGCCGGTCGAGCTGCCGCCGAAGAAGCCGCCCGAGAAGAAGCCGCCCGAGCCGCCGAAGAAGCCGCCGGAGCCGCCGATGACGATCGGCACGCCGCCGCCGCCGCTGCTGGCGATGGCCACGGGAGGCGGCGGAGGCGCGAACATCGGCGGGATGATCATCCGGGTGACGGTCTGCGGCTGCGCCGCATAGGTGCGCCGGACGGTCCGGCGGACCAGGCGGCGGCCGCTCGCGCGGTACGAAGAGCGATAAGAGGAGCGGGAAGCGCTTGCGGCGCAGCACGCATGCGCCGAGCGGACCGCGGGCCGGGGCGGCGGGTTCTCCGCGACATGGGTCGCGCCGGCGCCGATGATCGCGCCGCCGCAGGTGCAGGCGCAGAGTTTTGCCAAAGCCATTCGTACAGACATAGCAGCATTCCCTGTTCTGGCCCGGACCGTCCGGATGTTCCCGTCTGGACCGCGGCGTACAGACCACATGCAAATGAAGGGTTTAAGTGCAAGCGCGTTAACCCTCTTCTTGCCTGAAACGGGCCGGATTCGGGGGCTTGGCGGCCCTTCCGTCCCAGAACCGGACAGCCCCGCGCGGCAGGTGAACGGTTCGGGGAAAACCCGGAGGCCGGCGCGGCACACTTTTGGTCGTCCGCCGGCCCGATTCGCGGCCCGCTGCGCCGAGTCGCTCCAGGCGCGGGGCGAGGTGCTTGACTTCGCCCAATTTTCCGCCGCGTTTGAGTGACTTGTGCTGGCCTTTCGGCGTAGCTATAGGCCGGTTCGGGGTGGGAGGTTTAGATTCGGGGGCACACCTGACCCTCACCCCTTGTTCGGGCCCCCGGCGTGCGCGCCGGGAGACGGGGAGTGGAGGGGTAATGGCTACGCTTCATAGTGACGTACTGAATCCGCAATTCGTCGGCGGCTATCGTCCAAGCGCCAACGAAGAATTCATGAATTCCGAGCAGCTCGCCTATTTCCGGCAGAAGCTGCTCGCCTGGAAGGACAGCATCGTGCGGGAATCCCGCGAGACGATGGCGGCCCTGGCCAGCGGGCCGATCCAGGAAGCCGACCTCACTGATCGCGCGTCGAGCGAGACCGATTGGGGAATCCACCTTCGCACCCGCGACCGCCAGCGCAAGCTGATCTCCAAGATCGACGCCGCGCTTCACCGCATCGAGACCGGCGAATATGGCTTTTGCGAAGTGACCGGCGAGCCGATCAGCCTCGCCCGGCTGGAGGCGCGGCCGATCGCGACGATGACGGTCGAGGCGCAGGAGCGTCACGAGCGCAACGAGCGAGTCTCGCGCGACGACTGAAATCGAAAACGCCGCCCCGGCGGTCCCGGGGCGGCGGGCCGGGTCAGTGGATCGGCGACGGGCCCTGAAGCCCGTTCATCTCTTCCTTGACCCTGAGCTTCTCTTTCTTGAGCCGGGCGAGCGTCGTCGCGTCCGGCAGCGGGCGCTGGCTTTCCTCTTCGATCCTGGCCTCGAGTCCGGCATGCTTGGCCTCGAGAGCCGAAACGTGCGCCTGGTGCATTCCCATCTCCTTCGTGGCTGATGCCCCCATCCTAAGCCCGGCGGCGGCCCCTTGTCTCCCCGCAGAACCGCGTTCCAACGGATATGCACGGCGGCTCGGCGAAGGTTCGGGGCCCAAAGGTTGCCTTGACGCAAATCCGCTCCGTCACGACCATTGTGGGGATCGGGTTTGGACCCTAATATGGGCCATCGACAGCACAGCAGCGAGGGACGCCAATGGAAGCGAACCACTCAGCCGCTCAGGATCCGGAATCGCGACTCGCGATTCTGCGCACCGAGCATCGCGATCTCGACAGCGCAATCGACGCACTCAGCGGCATGACCGCCAGCGACGACGTCCAGCTCGCAAGGCTGAAGAAACGAAAGCTGAGGCTGAAGGACGAGATCGCCCAGCTCGAGGACATCCGAATCCCCGATATCATCGCCTGAGGAGGGGACGGCCCGGATCGGGACGTTCTTTACCCTCTTTTGCCGTTTTCGCCCGCCACGCGATGTGGCAGGGAATGGCGATGGGCAACCCCGCGCTCCAGGGACAATTGACGCCGAAGCTGGTCGACGCGCTCTACGTCGAGGCGATGGTGCTGGCGGACGAGGCGCGCTCCTATTTCGACACCAGCGGACGCGACGACCGCCTCTCGCTCGATCCGGTCGACCGGGTCGGCTTCTCGTGCGAGTCGCTCAAGGTCACCACGCGGCTGATGCACGTCATCGCCTGGCTGCTGACCCAGCGCGCGGTGGCCGCCGGCGAGCTTAGCCCGGCCCAGGCGGGAGAGGACGAGCGGCGGCTCGGCGAGGCGCCGCTGACAGACCGCGAGCTCTTCACCCGCCTGCCCGAGGCCGCCGCCGGCCTGGTCCAGGCGAGCGAGGAGCTTTACGAGCGGGTCAGCCGGATCGATTCCGGCCATGTCGCGCTTGAAGCGGGGGGAAGCCCCGCGCGAAGCCTGCTGAGCCGGCTCCAGCGCTCGCTTTGACGTGACGCGGGCCGAAAGCGGCTCTATTTCCACCTCCATGCAGCCTTTCGAGTTTCACTACGGCCCGAAGTTGATCGCCGGGAGCGGCGCGGCGACCCGGCTCGCGGAGCTGCTGCCCGAAGGGCCATGCCTGTTCGTGACCGACGCGAACGTGCGAGCGCTCGGCCTCGCCGACGCGGCGCTGGCAGCGCTCCCGGATGCGATCGTATTCGACTCGGTCGAGCAGGATCCCTCGCGCGGTACGCTGATGGCGGCGGTCGCCGCGGGAGTGGGCTGCGCCTCGGTGGTCGGGTTCGGCGGCGGCAGCCCGATGGATGTGGCCAAGCTCGCCGCCTACCTCATCGGCAGCGGCGACGATCTCGACTCGATCTGGGGCGTCGGCAAGGCGACCGGAAAGGGCCTGCCGCTGGCGCTGGTGCCGACGACGGCGGGCACCGGATCGGAGGCGACATCGGTTTCGGTGATCACGGTGGGCGGCAGCGTCAAGAACGCTGTGAACAGCGCGCCGCTCAATGCCGATTGGGCGGTGCTCGATCCGGAGCTGACCGTCGGCCTGCCGCGCCACGTCACCGCGGCGACGGGGATCGACGCGATGGTCCACGCGATCGAAGCCTATACCTCGGCGCGGCGCAAGAACCCGGTCTCCGACATGCTGGCGCGCGAGGCGCTTCGGTTGCTGTCGCAGAACCTCATCGCCGCCTGCGACCGGCCGGACGATCTGGAGGCGCGCGGCAAGATGCTGCTCGGCGCCCATTATGCCGGAGTCGCGTTCGACAGCGCTCCGGTCGCCGGAGTCCACGCGCTCGCTTATCCGCTGGGCGGTCACTTCCACGTGCCGCACGGCCTTTCCAATTCGCTCGTCCTGACTCATGTACTCGGCCACAACATGCCGGCGGCGATGGCCGACTATGCCGAGCTCGGCTGCGTGCTCGATCCTGGCCTGGAGGCGCTGGGGACTCAGGCTCAGGCGCAAGGGCTGGTGGAGAGCCTCGCCACGCTGACCCGCGCCACCGGGCTGCCGCTGCGCCTCTCGGAAGTCGGAATTGGGCCGGAGCATCTCGACCTGCTCGCCTCGGAAGCGATGAAGCAGGAGCGGCTCCTTCAGAACAATCCCTGCCCGATCGGCGAGGCCGACGCGCGGCGGCTCTACGAGGCCGCGCTTTGAGGGCGCGCGCCGATTATCCGGTGTGGCGCGAGATCGCCACCCGCTGGGCGGACAACGACGCCTACGGCCACGTCAACAACACGGTCCATTACGCGTGGTTCGATACCGCGGTGAACGGCTGGCTGATCGAGGCCGGGCTGCTCGACGTCGCGGCCGGCGATCCGATCGGCCTCGTCGTCGAGACCGGCTGCCGCTACGCCGCTTCGCTCGCCTATCCGCAAGCCGTCGAGATCGGCCTCGGCGTCGAGCGACTCGGCACTTCGAGCGTCACCTACCGACTGGGAGTCTTCGCCAAGGGCGGGGAGGAAGCGGCCGCCGAGGGGCATTTCACCCACGTCTACGTCGGGCGGGAGTCCCGGCGGCCGGCGCCGCTGCCCGAGGGTTGGCGGGCGAAGCTGGAGGCGATCCGCTTGAGCGAGTGATAGCACTATGTTATCAGGGCTAGATGGCGCAGGCACTCATCCGCAAGATCAAGGACGAGACCTTGGAGGCGTTCCGTGCCGCAGCCAAGGAAAAGGGCCGGTCACTTGAAGCCGAATTGCGCGAGTTGATCGAGACCAACCGCCCGTCAACCAGAAAGGACTCCGCGACGCTCCTGAAGCTATCGGCGGAGCTTCAGGCGATGACTCCGCCCGATGGGCCGGATGCCAGTGACAGCACGTTACTGATCCGATGGGATAGAGACACGGATCACGGGAGATGGGTGGACGACGGCTGGGCGGACGATCGCAGTGCCGCTCGTCGTTGACGCGAGCGTCGCGGTCAAATTTGTCGTGCGCGAGCCTCGCTCGGAAGCGGCGCGACACTATCTGGAGATTTCAGATCCTCTAATCGGTCCGGACTGGCTTTTGATCGAGGCCGCGAGCGCTTTGTGGCGAAAGGTGAAGCGATCCGAATTGCTGTCAATTCATGCGGAGCGGAATCTTGAGGCCCTGCCCGAATTTTTCGAGCGGTTGCATCCCGCGCGCGAGCTGGTCGGCGAGGCACTCGCCTGGGGCTTTCGATTGCAGCACTCCGTCTATGATTGCCTGTATTTGGCACTGGCGCTTCGCGAGGATTGTGGATTGGTGACCGACGATGAGGAGTTTCATCAAGTCCTCGAGGCGGGCGGCCATTCGGGAAGATCGGTGTTGCTGCCCAGAACCTAGAATCTGAAACCGACAGGAGACGGTGGTGAATGACTGACACGATGGCCGGCGGCTGCGCCTGCGGCAGGGTTCGCTACACGGCGCGTATCGAGAATGGCGACGCTTATCTCTGCCATTGCCGGATGTGCCAGCGCGCGACCGGGAGCGTCTCGATCGCGTTCAAGAATGCGATGAAGGCCGACGTCGCCTGGGAGGGGGAGCCGGACTGGTTCGAGAGCTCTCCGATCGCCCGGCGGCCTTATTGCGCCTCGTGCGGCACGTCGCTTGGCTTCGACTATCCGGACAGCGACAAGATCGACCTGACCGTCGCTTCGTTCGACGATCCGTCGCGGTTCGTGCCCATCAGCCATTTCGGGGCGGAGAGCATGCACCGGGACTGGCTCAATACCGAGGGCCTGCCGGAGATGCGCAGCGAGGAATACGAGCCCCTGGTCGCGCGGTGGACCAAGGCGACCGGCGGCATGCCGCATGCAGGTTGAGGCCGCGGGAGACTCGGCAATGAGGCAGGTTTTCACGGCTCCGGACGGCGTCGAGCTCGCCTGGCACGAGCAGGGGGAGGGGAAGCCTGTCATCCTGCTCCACGGGCTGTTCTCCGACGCCGACACCAACTGGATCCGCTTCGGCCACGCCGGGGCGATCGCCGGGCGCGGGTTTCGGGTGATCATGCCGGATCTGCGCGGGCACGGGACCAGCGCCCGGCCGCACGAATCCTCGGCCTATCCGAAGGACGTGCTCGCGGGCGACGGGATCGCACTGGTGAAGCATCTGGCGCTCGCCGATTACGATCTCGGCGGCTATTCGCTCGGAGCCCGGACGGCGGTGCGAATGGTCGCGAAGGGCGCGGCGCCGCGGCGGCTGATCGTCAGCGGCATGGGCTTGCAGGGGCTGCTCGACACCGGCCGCCGCTCGGAGCATTTCAAGACGATTCTCAAGGGCCTCGGGACGCATCCGCGCGGCTCGCCCGAATGGCTGGCCGAGGCGTTCCTCAAGACCACCGGCGGCGATCCCGAAGCGCTGCTTCCGCTGCTCGATTCGTTCGTCGATACGAGCGAGGAAATGCTGCGCAGCATTTCGATGCCGACGCTCGTCCTGTCGGGCGCCGAAGATCACGACAACGGCTCGTCCGAAGCGCTCGCCGCTTTGTTGCCGGCGGGCGAATATGTCGAGGTTCCCGGCAATCACATGAGCGCCGTCACGAAGCCGGAACTCGGGCAGGCGATCGCGGATTTTCTCGCCCGTTGACCCTGTGTTTTCGCAGGTCCATGAGCGCCGCACGCCAGATGACATTGCGAGGAGTGCCGACCCGATGAAAAGCAGCGTATCCCTGCTCGCCCTGACCCTTTCCGCCTGCCTCGCCGCCGGCTGCACGACGGCCGCGGCCGACCAGAGCGCAGCCGCCGGTGCGCCGCCCGCGGCAGCGTCCGCACCGGCGGCCGCTCCGACCGCCGCCGAGGCCGACGCGTTCATCGCCCGGGCGGAGCGGGAGCTCAGCGAATTCGGCGCCATTTCGGCCCGCGCGCAATGGGTCAACGCGACCTACATCACGCCGGACACCGACGCGCTCGCCGCGCATTTCGGAACGATCGGGACGGAGATGGGCGTTCGCTACGCGACCGAGGCGGCGCGCTACGCCAACGTCCCCGGCCTCAGCCCGGACACGCGGCGCAAGCTCAACATCCTTCGCAACGGCCTCGTCCTCGCCGCTCCGGCCACGCCGGGCGCCGCGGCCGAGCTCAACCGGATCTCGACCGACCTTTCGTCGCAATATGGCCGCGGCCGCGGGACGATGGGCGGCGAACAGCTCACCGGCAACGAGATCGAGGCGCGGATGGGAACGGTCCGCAACCCGGCCCAGCTTCAGGAGATGTGGAAGAGCTGGAACGACAATGTCGGATCGCCGATGCGCCAGCCCTACCAGCGCATGGTCGAGATCGCCAATGCCGGGGCACGCGAGCTCGGCTTCGCCGACACCGGCGCGATGTGGCGCTCCAAATACGACATGAGCCCGGACGAGTTCGCGGCGCTGACCGAGCGGCTGTGGACCGAGGTCCGCCCGCTCTATGTCGAGCTTCACTGCTTCACCCGCGCCGGCCTCAACCGCCGTTACGGCGACGCCGTTCAGTCCGCCGACGGCCCGATCCGCGCCGATTTGCTCGGCAATCTGTGGGCCCAGGAATGGGGCAATATCTACGACGTCGTCGCGCCCGCCGGATCGGGCCGGCCGGCTTACGATCTCACCAACCTGCTCGAGCGCGCGCATTACACGCCCGAGCGGATAATCCGCACCGCCGAGGGCTTCTTCACCTCGCTCGGATTCGAATCGCTGCCGCAGACCTTCTGGGAGCGATCGATGATCACCCAGCCGCGCGACCGCGAAGTGATCTGCCACGCCTCGGCCTGGGACGTCGACAACGTCAACGACCTCAGGATCAAGATGTGCACGCGGGTCAACGCCGACGACTTCGTCACCGCGCACCACGAACTCGGCCACAATTTCTACCAGCGCGCCTACAATAGGCAGCCGTTCCTTTATCTCGACAGCGCCAATGACGGCTTCCACGAGGCGATCGGCGACACGATCGCGCTTTCGGTCACTCCCGAATATCTGCAGCAGATCGGCCTGCTCCAGGCGAACCAGATGCCGACCCCGGACCAGGATCGCGCGCTTCTGCTTCGCCAGGCGCTCGACAAGATCGCCTTCCTGCCCTTCGGCCTGCTCGTCGACCGCTATCGCTGGGGAATCTTCTCCGGCCAGATCGCGCCCGGCGAATATCAGGCGGCTTGGGACCGGATGCGGCTCGAATATCAGGGCATCCGCCCGCCGGTGGCGCGGAGCGAGACGAACTTCGACGCCGGCGCCAAATATCACGTTCCGGCGAGCGTGCCCTACACGCGCTATTTCCTCGCCCGGATCCTCCAGTTCCAGTTCTTCAAGGCGGCGTGCGACATTGCCGGCTGGCAGGGGCCGCTTCACCGCTGCTCCTTCTACGGCAACCGCGAGGTCGGCCGGCGGCTCAACGAGATGCTCGCCATGGGCGCTTCGCGGCCCTGGCCCGACGCGCTCCAGGCCTTCACCGGCACGCGCGAGATTTCGGCCGAGCCGATGGTCGAATATTTCCGGCCGCTGCTCGGCTGGCTGCGGGAGCAGAACCGGGGACGGCGGTGCGGCTGGTAGCATCGACCGCATTGGCGCTGGCGGCGTCGTCCGCCGGCGCCCAGGCGCCGCCGCCCTGGAATCCGGCAGCGCCCGAAAACCGGCAGGTGCTTTCGACCTTCAACTACGAGACGGTCGAAAGCGTGCTGACCCAGATCCGCGCGCAGTTCGTCCGGCGGGGGACGGCCGAGCGGCCCGCGCTGGACGTCACCTTTCCCAACCGCCGGCGCGCGGCGATCCTGTTCGGCAATTGCGAGCGGGCAGGGGCGGCGTGCAAGGCGATCAGCATCCAGGCGCTGTGGAACCGGCCTACGGGGCCGGCCGCGGCGCGGCTGCCGGCGGCGGTCCAGGCTTTCAACCAGCGCTACGCTTTCTCGCGTGCCTATCTCACCGCCGACGGGCGCCCGGCGCTGCAGCGCTATTTGACCGCCGATTTCGGCTTCATCCGCGGCAATCTCGCGGTCAACCTGCTGGTCTTCGCCAACCAGAGCGACCGCTTCGCCGCCGAGGTGATCGCGGCGCGCTGAACGCGTGACGTTGGTGGTGAAGGTCGTCACGGCACCATTGTGCCGTGACGTCGATCGGGTTCGGCGTGCGCCGACCCGTCGGCCGGCCGGGCCGACTCCTTCGGCAGCTCCGGGGCCGCTTCGCGTCCGCGGTGCTGCCGTGGGGACGGCCTCGACTACAGCTGCCCGACCAGGAACTCCGCGCTCGACACGTTGAACGCGCCGGGCTCCTCGACGTTGAGCCGGGCGACCACGCCGTCGTCGACGATCGCCGACCAGCGCTGGCCGCGCTTGCCCATGCCGAACTTGGAAAAGTCCGCCGAGAGGCCGAGCGCGTCGGCGAAATCGCCGTTGCCGTCGGCGAGCATCGTCACCTTCCCGTCGGCGCCGGCCTGCTTGCCCCAGGCGCCCATCACGGAGGCGTCGTTGACCGAGACGCAGGCGACCTCGTCGACGCCCTTGTCGCGAAGCTCCTCGGCGCGCTCGACGAAACCGGGCAGGTGGCGGGCCGAGCAGGTCGGCGTGAAGGCTCCGGGCACGGAGAAGAGAGCGACCTTGCGGCCGGCGAAGAAGTCGCGGGTCTCGACCGGCTGCGGGCCTTCGTCCGTCGCCTTGGTCAGGGTCATGTCCGGAATACGGTCGCCGACCTGGATCGTCATGTCACTCTCTCCTCGAAATTCGTTCGGGCCGGGGCCTTAGAGCATGATCCACTTCGATTGAAGCGGATCATGCTCTAAAGTTTTTTGTCGCCGCATTTTCCGAGCCGTCAGGCGATCCGCCTGACTGGAAAATGCTTCAGGCAATTGTCCGCGCCTTCGCCAAACGCCTATAGCGCGGCCATGGACGCCCCCCGATTCCTCAGCGGCCAGTTCCTGCTCGCCATGCCGGGCATCGGCGATCCGCGCTTCGAGAAGGCGGTGATCGCCATGTGCGTGCATGACGAGGAAGGCGCGCTCGGCATCGGGCTCGGGCGGGTGGTGCCGCGGCTCGGCTTCCACGATCTGCTCAAGCAGCTCGACATCGAGCCGGGGGAGGCGCCGAACGTCCCGATCCACCTCGGCGGCCCGGTCGAGCCGCAGCGCGGCTTCATCCTCCATTCGAAGGACTGGAGCGGAAGCGAAAGCGTCTATGTCGGCGAGCGCTGGATCCTGTCGGGGACGATCGACGTGCTGAAGGCGATCGCCGAGGGCAAGGGGCCGGAGCGGTGGGTCGCGGCGCTCGGCTATGCCGGATGGGGCCCGGGCCAGCTCGAGCAGGAGCTGGCGCGCCACGGCTGGTTCGCGACTCCGGGCGACGAGGCTTTGCTCTACGGCTGCGACGTCGACACCCGCTGGGCCGCGGCGTTCCAGGCGGCGGGCATCGATTCGCGGCTGCTCACCGCCGATTTTGGGACCGCCTGAACTTCACATATAAAGATATCTTTATATTTGCATTTGCCTCCTTCCCCGGTTAGTGGGCCTGCCATGCGACCGCCTGCCTCGCCGGGCGGTCTTTTCGCTTTTTCAAGGAGACACGCCGTGGCCACCCAGCCCAAGCCCGACTTCAGCGACTATGTCGTCGCCGACATCAACCTCGCCGCGTTCGGCCGCAAGGAGATCGAGATCGCCGAGACCGAGATGCCCGGCCTGATGGCGCTGCGCTCGGAATTCGGCGCGTCGCAGCCGCTGAAGGGTGCCCGCATCACCGGCTCGCTCCACATGACGATCCAGACCGCGGTGCTGATCGAGACCCTGACCGCGCTCGGCGCCCAGGTCCGCTGGGCCTCGTGCAACATCTTCTCGACCCAGGACCACGCCGCGGCGGCGATCGCCGCCACCGCCGTGCCGGTCTTCGCGACCAAGGGCGAGACGCTCGAGGAATATTGGGATTACGTCGTGCGCATCTTCGACTGGGGTCAGGACCAGACCTGCAACATGATCCTCGACGACGGCGGCGACGCGACGATGTTCGCCTTGTGGGGCGCGCGAGTCGAGGCCGGCGAGGCTCTGTTCGCGCCGACCAACGAGGAAGAGGAGGTGTTCGTCGCGACCCTCAACCGCTTCCTCGCCGAGCGCCCGGGCTACCTGACCAAGACCGTTCAGAACATCAAGGGCGTCTCCGAGGAGACCACGACCGGAGTCCACCGGCTCTACGAGCTGGCCAAGAAGGGCAAGCTTCCGTTCCCGGCGATCAACGTCAACGACAGCGTGACCAAGTCGAAGTTCGACAATCTCTACGGCTGCAAGGAGAGCCTGGTCGACGCGATCCGCCGCGCGACCGACGTCATGCTCGCGGGCAAGGTCGCGACGGTCGCCGGCTTCGGCGACGTCGGCAAGGGCAGCGCCGCGAGCCTGCGCAACGGCGGCGCGCGCGTTCTCGTCACGGAGGTCGACCCGATCTGCGCGCTCCAGGCGGCGATGGAAGGCTATGAGGTCGTGACCATGGAGGAGGCGGTCACCCGCTCCGACCTCTTCGTCACCGCCACCGGCAATGCCGACGTGATCACGGTCGATCACATGCGCTCGATGAAGAACATGGCGATCGTCTGCAACATCGGCCATTTCGACAGCGAGATCCAGATCGCGGCGCTCCAGAACATGAAGTGGACCGAGATCAAGCCGCAGGTCGACGAGGTCGAGTTCCCGGACGGCAAGAAGATCATCGTTCTCGCCAAGGGCCGCCTGGTGAACCTCGGCTGCGCCACCGGCCATCCGAGCTTCGTGATGAGCTCAAGCTTCACCAACCAGACTCTGGCGCAGATCGAGCTGTGGACCAAGGCGGACTCGTACAAGAACGACGTCTACGTCCTGCCCAAGCATCTCGACGAGAAGGTCGCCGCGCTCCACCTCGACAAGCTGGGCGTAAAGCTCTCGAAGCTCAGCCAGAAGCAGGCCGATTATATCGGCGTTCCGGTCGAAGGCCCGTTCAAGCCCGACCATTACCGCTACTGATCGCCACGGGCGAGACGACGGCCGCCGGGGCAAGCGCCCCGGCGGCGTTTTTTTTGGTCCGGCAGGCTCGATGGCGGCGCGAGCCGCGCTTTGCGCCCCATGATCTCAGTTGCTTAAGGCGAGAGGGGGGCGGGCGATGAATGTGGCATTAATGTAACAGGTTTGACATTATCCGGAGGACGGCTCGCAAGCGCATTTCCTTTTGCTGACAAGCCGATAATGAGAGCCACAGCCAAAAACCTGCACTTTTGGGGGATTCTCCGTATGCGCCGTCTCCAAGCTTCCATTCTCGGCTCCGCTTCCGTAGCCGCCCTTGCCATCGCCGGCTTCGCAACGCCGGCCGCCGCGCAGGACACGCCGTCCGCGGGCCAGAATTGCTCCAGCCTTCCGACCCAGGCCGAGCGCGACGCCTGCGCCGCCGGCGAAGTCGGCACGCAGGGGACCGCCCCGGCGACCGAAGGCGGCGCCATCACCGTCACCGGTTCGCGCATCCGCCGCCCCAACCTCGAATCGACGGTTCCGATCACCTCGGTCGGCATCCAGGAGCTGACCGACACGGGTGACGTCAACCTCGGCGACAACCTCAACGACCTGCCGTCGCTGCGCTCCTCGTTCAGCTCGGGCAACTCGACCCGCTTCATCGGCACCGCCGGCCTCAACCTGCTCGACCTTCGCGGCCTGGGCACGAGCCGCACCCTGGTGCTGGTCAACAACCGCCGCCACATCACCGGCTCGCCGGGCGACTATCTGGTCGACGTCAACACGATCCCGCTGACGCTCGTCGAGCGCGTCGACATCGTGACCGGCGGCAACTCGGCGATCTACGGCTCGGACGCCGTCGCCGGCGTCGTCAACTTCATCCTCCGCCGCGATTTCGACGGCCTGCGCTTCCGCGCCCAGGCCGGCGTCTCCGATCAGGGCGATCGTCCGCAATATTTCGCGGGCCTCACCTGGGGTCGTAACTTCGCCGAGGATCGCGGCAACGTCGCCGTGGCGCTCGAATATACCCGCGCCGAGGCGCTCTACTTCACCGATCGTCCCGACCTCACGGGCGCTTATGACGGCCGCTGCCAGTACGACCTGGTCGAACCGCAGGGCGCGGCCGGCGGCGAAACCGGCCTGAGCAACTCGGACGGCACGCCGGACACCCAGTTCCTCTGCGGTATCCGCAACGCCGGCATCTACAACGGCGGCAGCGTCGCCCCGGCGCTTCCGACCGGCCAGACCTGCGCCCTCGGCCTTGCCAACAGCATCCCCGCCGGCCCGATCCGCACCGCGCGCTGCGAAGCCAACGGCCAGCCGAGCATCTTCTACTTCAACGATCGCGGCGAGCTCGTCCGCGACGTGATCGGCAACGATCTCCGCCTCAACGGTTCGGGCAACGTCCAGGGCAGCCACGGCTCGACCCTGCGCGACACCGGCCAGCTCGCGGCGGGCATCACGCGCTACGCGGCGAACCTCCTGGCGCGCTTCGAAGTGTCCCGCGCCTTCCAGCCGTTCCTCGAAGCCAAATACGTCCACATCGACGCCACCCAGGAAGGGCAGCCGAGCTTCGTCCAGGGCGGCACGCTCGGCACGCTTCGCTGCACCAACGCGTTCGTCACGCCGCAGATCCTGGCCCAGCTCCAGGCGGTCGGCCGTTGCACCACTCCGGCGACCGGCACCTTCCCGATCAGCCGCTTCAACGTCGACTTCGGCGGCCGCGGCGAGATCCACGATCGCGACACCTATCGCATCGTCGCCGGCTTCGAAGGCGATTTCATGGACGACTGGCACTATGAGGTCGCCTTCAACTACGGCCACCTCAAGACGCACATGCGTTCGCTGAACAACCTCGTCATCGCCGACCCGACGGGCAATTTCTTCGCCCGCTACGTCGATGCGCTCGACGCCGTGCAGACCTCGTCGGGCCCGCAGTGCCGGATCAACACCGACGCCGATCCGACCAACAACGATCCGGCCTGCGTGCCGATCAACCTGTTCGGCGCGGGCGCCCCGAGCGCCGCGGCGCTGGGCTACGTCAACACCACCGCCATTCGCCGCGAGACGGCGTCGGAGCTCCAGGCGACCGCCTTCGTGTCGGGCGACTCTTCGCAGTGGTTCGAGCTGCCCGGCGGTCCGGTCGGCTTCGCGCTCGGCGTCGAATACCGGCGTGAGGAGGCCTATTCGGCCTTCGATCAGCTGACTCAGAACGGCGCGACCTTCCTGAACGCGATCCAGACGTTCGATCCGCCGGCGCTGGAAGTGAAGGAAGCCTATGGCGAAATTCGCTTCCCGATCCTTCGCGACATGCCGTTCGCCCAGGAGCTGACGATCGAAGGCGCGGCCCGCGTCTCCGATTACAACCAGGGCAGCACCGGGACGACCTGGTCGTACAATCTCGGCGGCACCTGGGCTCCGATCCGCGACATTCGCTTCCGGGCGAATTACTCGCAGTCGGTGCGCGCCCCGACCCAGTCGGACCTGTTCTCGCCGCTGTCGGAGAACTTCAACCAGCTCGCCGATCCGTGCGACGTCGCCAATATCGGCATCGGCAGCCGTGCATCCAACTGCGCCGCGGCCGGCGTTCCGGCGACGGCCACGGCAGCCCTGGTCGCGGCCTGCTCGGGCACGGCCTTCCCGGCCACCCTCGGCGGGCCGTTCATCAACTGCCTCGCACGCTCGTCCTCGACCAGCTTCCTTCAGGGCGGCAACGAGAACCTGCGCGAAGAAACCGGCAAGAGCTACACGATCGGTGCGGTGATCGAGCCGCGCTTCCTGCCCGGCTTCTCGATGACCGCCGATTACTACCACATCAAGGTCGAGAACCTGATCTCGGTCCTGGGCGCCCAGCAGATCCTCAACGGCTGCTACGACCAGGCTCCGGGCAACTCGCTCTGCACCTCGATCAACCGCGATCCGGCGACCGGCCTGTTCACTCCTCCGGCACTGCTCGCCGCGGGCGTGAACTTCGCCCGCCAGGTGACCGAAGGCCTCGACGTCGAGCTGGCCTATCGCCGGACCTTCGAAAACGGCCATCGCCTCACGGCGCGCGCGATCGGCACCTACGTGTTCGAGCTGACCAACTACATCGATCCGTCGTTCCCGAACGTTCCGAACCGTCAGCTTTCCGAGCTCGGCGATCCGGTCTTCTCGGCGAACCTCAACCTGAACTACGATTTCGGCGCGTTCGATGTGACCTACAACATGCGCTACATCGGCAAGCAGACGATCACGGCCTACGAGACGATGCACTCCTATCCGGGCCTGTGCACCGCCGCTTATGCCGCCGCTCCGCCGGCCGGCCTCGGTTGCTCGCTGAACTCGGTGGCCCTGCTGCCGCCGACCAATGCCGACAGCCGTCCGCGCATCCACTATCCGGACGTGTTCTACCACAGCATCCGGCTCGGCTACCAAGTCAACGAGCAGTTCAGCTTCTACGGCGGCGTCGACAACATCCTCGATCGCCTGCCGCCGCTGGGCCTGCTGGGCACCGCCGGTGGCGACCCGTTCGACTCGATCGGCCGCTACATCTACGCTGGCGTGAACGTGAACTTCCGCTAAGCGCAAGGCAGCTTACGAGAAACTGGGGGCGGGCCGTTCGGTCCGCCCCTTTTCTTTTGCCCGCGCCCCGCCTTCCGAAAGCGCGCCGCCGCCGCTAGACAGACTCTCATGAGCGAAGGGCGCGGGACTTGGTAACGCTGACGCCGGCAATGGCGGGCTTGATCGCGCTCCTCGCCGGGGCGTGGCTCGCCGTGGCCTTGTGGTTCACGATCGCCGGCGCGCGCCGTTCCGCCGCGGCGCGGGCCGTGATCGACGAACATGGCCGGCTCGGCGCGCTGATCGAGGCCGGCCCCGCCGCGCCGCTGCTTGTGGCGCCCGACGGCGCGATCTCCGGCTCGGGCCGGCTCGCGGGGGCGCTCGGCCTCACCGAGCTTCCGCCCCGCTGGCTCGCCTTGTTCGGCGACGACAAGCCCTTTCCGGCCGAGGCCGCGGCGCCGCTGGGGCGGGTGCTCGCGGAGGCGGCGGCCGGCGGCCGTTCCAGCCTGACCGTGCGCCCGGCGGGCTCGGCGCGGATATTCAGGGTCGATGGCAGCCCCGCTCCGCCCGGCTTCGGCGAGCGAAGCGCCGTGCTCTGGTTCGTCGACGTGACCGCGTCCGAGGAGGAGAAGGCGCGCCTGACCGCCCAGCTCGAGCGCCGCTCCGAAGCGCTCGACGCGCTTTCGGTGCTGATCGAGGCCGCGCCCTTCCCGATGTGGCACCGCGGGCCGGACCTCAGGATGGTGATGGTCAACGGCGCCTATGTCGACGCGGTCGAAGGCGAGAACGCCGCTTCGGTCGTCGCCGAAGGAACGGAGCTGATCGACGAGGCGGAAGGCCGAAGCCCGCTCGCCGACGCCGCCTGGGTGCGCGATCGCCAGGAGGCCTCGTTCCGCACCGTCCCGGCGACCGTCGCCGGGGAGCGGCGGATGATGCAGGTGGTCGAGATCCCGCTCGGGCCGAACGGCGTCGCGGGCTACGCGATCGACGTCGAGGACCAGGAACGCGCCCGCTCCGACCTCGACCGCTTCGTCCGCGCCCAACGCGACATGCTCGACCGCCTGTCCGCGGGAGTGGCCCAGTTCGGCCGCGACCGCTCGCTGATCTTCTTCAACGAGCCCTTCGCCCAGATGTTCGCCCTGCCGGCCGACTTCCTCGGCGACCGCCCCGAATTCGACCGCGTGATCGAGGCGATGCGCGAGGCCGGAAACTTGCCCGAGGTGCGCGACTTTCCGGACTGGAAGGAAGCGCACCGGGCGTGGTTCACGAGCGGGCTGGAGGCGGAGGAGGAGGACTGGCTGCTTGCGGGCGGGAGGCATTTGCGAGTCGTCGCCCAGCCGCTGCCCGACGGAGGCCTGCTGACGATCTTCGAGGATCGCACCGAGCAGATCCAGCTCGCCTCGGCGCGCGACACCCTGCTTCGGGTCCGCTCGGCGACCTTCGACAATCTGTTCGAAGCGGTCGGCGTGTTCGCCGCGGACGGGCGGCTGAATCTTTGGAACAACCGCTTTCGCGAGGTGTGGGGCTTTGAGGAGGAGCAGCTCGCCAAGCACCCGCGGGTGGACGCGCTCGCGCCGCATCTCGCCGGCAAGCTCAAGCGTGCCAGCCATGCGGGGCTCGTGCGCGAGCTGGTGCGCAGCGCGACCGTCGAGCGCAAGCAGCGCGGGGGGCGGGTGTCGATGCTCGACGGGCGCGAGTTCGAGTTCGCCGCGGTGCCGCTGCCCGACGGCAACGCGCTGTTCACCATGCTCGACATATCCGACAGCCGGAAGGTCGAGTCCGCGCTTCGCGACCGCAACGAGGCGCTGGAGGAAGCGGACCGGCTGAAGACCGCCTTCGTCTCCAACATGAGCTACGAGCTGCGCACCCCGCTGACCTCGATCGCCGGCTTCGCCGAGATGCTGTCGGCGGGCTATGCCGGCGATCTGCCGTCGGTGGCGTCCGAATATGTCACCGCAATCCTGGACAGCGTCGTCCGGCTCGGCGCGCTGATCGACAACGTGCTCGATCTCACGCAGAGCGAGACCGGCGGCCTTCTGCTCGCCGAGGAGGAGGTCGACCTCGGAGACCTCTGCAATGAGATCGCCGAAGACACCCGCCGCCTCGCCGACCGCCAAGGTATCGAGCTCGCGGTGCAGTCCAAGGGGTCTGCGGGAGTGATCACCGGCGACAGGCGGCGGCTCGCCCAGGCAGTCGGCAACGTCGTTCGCAACGCGATCGCCTACACCGACAAAGGCGGACGCGTGCTGCTGCGCGTGGAAGGCGGGCGCGATGCGGCGAAGATCATCATATCGGACAATGGCCGCGGAATCGCTCCGGCCGATCAGGCGCGAGTCTTCGACCGCTTCCAGCGCACGGTTGAGGGGCGCGGAGACGAGCAGGCGTCGCTCGGCCTCGGCCTTCCGCTCGCGCGCCAGTTCGTCGAGGCGCACGGCGGCGTTCTTCAACTTCAATCCAAGCCAGGCGAGGGGACGACGGTCACCATCCGCCTGCCGCGCACCGCCGACCAGCGCGCGGGCTACGCCGCCGCCCGCGCCGCGGGATGATCCGCCTTCCGGACGAGGCGGCGACCGAGGCCCTCGGCGCTGCGCTGGCGCGCGTGCTGGCGCCCGGCGACGCGATCGCGCTCTATGGCACGCTCGGCGCGGGGAAGACGACCCTGGCTCGGGGACTGCTGCGTGCCCTCGGCCACGAGGGCGACGTCGCCAGCCCCACCTTCCCGATCGTCCAGGCCTACGATCCGCCCGATACGCATATTCCCGTCTGGCACGTCGATCTCTACCGGATCGAGCATCCGTCGGAGCTCGACGAGATCGGGCTCGACGAGGCGCGGGGCGAAGCGGCCTTGCTGATCGAATGGCCGGAGCGGCTGCCCGCCTTGTGGGCCGATGCGCTCCGCCTGACCCTGGCGGTGGAGCCGGGCGGCGCGCGCGCCTTGACTTCGCAGGTGCCGCCCGCTTGGGGAGGGCGATGGCCGCCGAGATGATTCCGCCGCCGGGCGCGCCCGATTTCCTCGCCGCGCACGGCTGGGACGGCTGCAAGATCCTCCCTTTGGCCGGCGACGCGAGCTTCCGCCGCTATTTCCGGGTCCATCGCGGCTCGGAGCGCGCGGTGCTGATGGACGCGCCTCCGCCGCACGAAGATCCGCGCCCGTTCATCGCCGCCGCCGAATGGCTCGCGAAGGCGGGGCTTTCCGCCCCGGCGATCCTGGCCCGCGACCTCGATCAGGGCCTGCTGCTGATCGACGATTTCGGCGACGCCCGGCTGCGGGAGACGCTCGACGAAGCGCCCGGGCGCGAGGCCGAGCTCTACGCCATCGCCACCGACCTGCTCGTCCACCTCCACGCCCGGCCGCCCATGCCCGGGCTGAGGCCGCACGGGCTGGAGCAATGGATCGAGGAGCTGCAGCTTTTCCCAGACTGGTATTGCGAAGCCCTCGGCCTGTCCGTCGACCGCGCCGCCTACGATGAAGCCTGGCGTCAGGTGCTGGGCGCCGTGGCGGCGGACGGCCTCGGCCCGGTCACCGTCCTTCGCGACTATCATGCCGAGAATATCATGCTGATCGAAGGGCGCAGCGGCGTCGCCCATCTCGGCCTGCTCGATTTCCAGGACGCGGTCGCCGGCCATCCGGCCTACGATCTCGCCTCGGTGCTGGAGGATGCGCGCCGCGACGTCTCCCCCGAAATCGAGCGGGTGATGATCGATCGCTATGCGGAGGCGGCGGGGAAGGGACCGGAGTTCGAGCGCGCTTATTGGGCGCTCGCCGCCCAGCGCAACACGCGAATCCTGGGAGTCTTCACCCGCCTGTGGAAACGCGACGGCAAGCCCGGCTATCGCCGCTTCCAGCCGCGCATGTGGGGCCTGCTGGAACGCGATCTGGAGCGCGAGACGCTCGCCCCGATCAGGGCCTGGTTCGACTCGAACGTGCCGACCGATAAGCGCGCGGCGGCCTGGGCATGAGCCGGTACCGAAAGCCGCTGTCGCTCCGTCCCGATCCGGCCGCGGCGGTCCCCAGGACCGCGATGGTGATGGCCGCGGGCCTCGGCAAGCGCATGCGCCCTTTGACCGCCACGCGCCCCAAGCCTTTGGTCCAGATCGCCGGGAAGGCGCTGATCGACCATACCCTCGAACATCTGCGCGCGGCGGGCGTCGAGAAAGCGGTGGTCAACGTCCATTATCTCGCGAGCGCCCTCGAAGCTCATCTCAAGCACAATGTTCAAGGCATTGAGATCGTTGTCTCAGATGAGCGGAAACAATTGCTCGAAACGGGCGGGGGCCTGAAGCGGGCGATGCCGCTGATCGACGCCGATCCGTTCCTCGCGGTCAATTCGGACAATCTCTGGGTGGATGGGCCGGTCGACGCCCTGCGCCTGCTCGCCTCCCATTGGGACGAGGCGCGAATGGACGTGCTACTCCTGCTGGTGCCCCAGGCGCGGGCGCATTGCCATCTGGGGCCGGGCGACTTTCATATGAGCGCCGGCGGCGCCCTCCGCCGCCGCAAGCCGCGCACGGTGGCGCCATTCGTCTTCATCGGCATCCAGATGATCTCCAAGCGCCTGTTCGAGGAAGAGACGCCGGAGGGCCCCTTCTCGACCAACCTGCTGTGGGACCGCGCCATCGCCCGCGGCCGCTGCTACGGCACCGTCCACCAGGGCCTGTGGTTCGACATCGGGCGGCCGCAGAGCATCGCCAAGGCCGAGGCGATACTGCAAAGCATCTGAGCTCAGCCTTGCCCCATCGAGGGGAGGGGGCTTTCAAGCCGGGTGGCCGACCGTTACCGTCGTCCCTGTGCATCCCAGCGTCTTCACCATCCCCCTGCACCGCGCCTTCGCCGATGCGCTCGCGGCGGGGCTGATCGCGCTTCACGGCCGAACGAAGACCGGGCTGGCCTCGGGCATCGTCCTCGTCCCCAACAGCCGCGCGGCGCGCGCCATCCAGGACGCGTTCGTTCGCCGCTCGGGGGGCGGGCTGCTTCTGCCGCGGCTGGTTCCGGTCGGCGATCCGGAGCTCGACGAGCGCATCGGCGGGACTCTCGAGCCGCTCGACGCCGAGCCGGTGCCGCAAGCGATCGATCCGGCGCTGAGGCTGATGCTGCTGGCGCGGCTGGTCCAGATGCATTTGGGCGGCGACGCCGCGGAGGCGGTGCGGCTGGCGGAGGATCTGGCGCGCACGCTCGATCAATTGCTGATCGAGGAGGTCGATCCCGCGCGCCTGGCCGATTTCGCCGCCGACCAGCCGGAGCTCTCTCTGCACTGGCAAAAGTCGCTCGCGCAGCTCGAGCTGATCCTCGAGGACTGGCCGGCGATTCTACAGGACCGGGGAATGATCGACCTGTCGGACCGGCGAAACAGGCTGTTGAACGCGGCCGCCGCGCGATGGCGGGCGCGGTCGCCCGGCGGCTTCGTCTGCGCCGCCGGAATCACCACCGGCGCGCCGGCGGTGGCGCGGTTGCTCGCCACAGTCGCGCGGCTCGAAAAGGGAATGGTCGTCCTGCCCGGAGTGGACCTCGATCTGCCGCAGGAGGAGTGGGAGTCGCTCGGGCCGCACCGGCCGGACCAGGTTCACGGCCGCCGCGCACCGGCGATCGAGACTCATCCGCAATTCCACCTCAAGCTGCTGCTCGACCGGATGGGCGTCGCGCGCGGCGAGGTCCAGCGCTGGCGGCGAGGCGGCGGCCGCGATTCCCCCGCCGCGCGCAGCCGCGCCATCCAGAACGCGATGACCGCCGCCGCTTTCACCCGGCGGTGGCAGGGCCTGGAGCCGGCGGAGCGGCGCCTCAGCGGCGTCCGGGCGCTGGAGGTGCCCGATCCGGCAGCCGAGGCCCAGGCCATCGCTCTGGCCCTGCGCGAGGCCCTGGAGCAGCCGGGGCGAACCGCGGCGCTGGTGACTCCGGACCGGAACCTCGCCCGGCGAGTCTCGGCCCACCTTCGCCGCTGGGGAATCGTCGCCGACGACAGCGCCGGCCAGCCGCTCTCGCAGACTCCGCCGGGAACCCTGCTCCTCGCCGCGGCCAATGCCGCCGCGGAGCGATTCGCCCCGGTGCCGTTGCTTGCCCTGCTCAAGCATCCGCTGGTGATGGCGGGGCCGGGGCGCCTCGATTGGCTCGACGGCGTTCGCGCGCTCGACCTCGCTCTGCGCGGCCCCCGGCCGGGCGCGGGCTTAGCCGGAATCGTCGCTCATCTCGCCGACCGCGGCGGCCGCGATTCGGCGCTGAAGGAGCAGGCGGCGATCTGGTGGGGCGAGGCCGCGCCGCTGCTGGCCCCGCTGGAGCGGACGTTCGAGGGCGAGCCTTCGCTCCCCGCTTTGCTCGCCGCGCTGCGCGAAGGGGTTGACCGACTGGCGGGCGACGGCGCCTGGGCCGGGCCGGCGGGCCGGGCCGCGGCGGCGCTTTTCGCCGACGTCGAGGCGGTGGCGGGGCAGGGGCCGGAACGGGCGGAGCCGCGCGACCTCCCGGCCATGATCGAGCGGCTGATGTCCGGCGTGGCGGTGAGGCCGCCTTACGGCCAGCATCCGCGTCTTTCCATCTGGGGCTTGATCGAGGCGCGGCTGCAGCATGCCGACCTGCTGGTGCTCGGCGGGCTGAACGAGGGCTCATGGCCCGCTTTGCCCGCCCCGGATCCATGGCTCGCGCCGCGGCTTCGCGCCGAGCTCGGCCTGCCCTCGCTGGAGCGCCGCATCGGCCTTGCCGCCCACGATTTCTCGAGCGCTCTCGGCGCCCCCCGAGTGCTCGTCACCCGCGCCCGGCGCGATGCGCGCGCGCCGGCCATCGCTTCGCGCTTCTGGCTGCGGCTCGAGGCGATGACGGGCGGGCTGACGCGCGCGCCGCAGCTCGCCAAATGGGCCGCGGCGATCGACCGGCCGGGCGAATTCGCTCCCGCAAGCCAGCCGGCGCCTGCGCCGCCCGCCGAAATCCGGCCGCGGAGCATCTCGGTCACCGAGGTCGACCGGCTCAAGGCGGATCCCTACGCCTTCTACGCCCGCAAGATGCTGAAGCTCAGTCCTCTCGATCCGGTCGACGCCGATCCCAGCGCGGCATGGCGCGGAAGCGCGGTTCACGAAGTCCTCGAGGGATGGATGAAGGAGGACGATTGCGATCCGGACAAGCTGTTGGCGCGGGCCGAAGCGCTGTTGACCAGCCAGGCCGCACACCCGCTGATGCGCGCGCTCTGGCAGCCGCGCCTCGCCGAGGCGGTGGAGTTCATCGCCGGGCAGGTCGAGGAAAACAGAGCAGGAGGGCGACGCCCACTCGCCGCGGAGATCCGCGGCAGGGCCGTTGTCGCCGGGGTCGCCCTGGGCGGCACGGCGGACCGGATCGACAGGATGGCGGACGGGAGCCTCGCCATCGTCGACTACAAGACGGGCGCGCCGCCGAGCGCCAAGGCGGTGCAGAACGGCTTCTCGCTCCAGCTCGGCCTGCTGGGCCTGATCGCGGACAAGCGCGGCTTCGATGGGATCGAGGGCGCCACCGCCTGCTTCGAATATTGGAGCCTGGCGCGCGACCGGTCGGGCGCGCTCGGCTATGTGAAGAGCCCGGTCGGCGGGCGCAGCGGGATCGACCCGGCGGAGTTCACGGAAATGGCCGAGCGCAACTTCGCCGCCGCGGCCGCGCGCTGGCTGACGGGCAGCGAGCCGTTCACCGCCAAGCTCAACCCGGCCTACGCGCCCTACGGGGACTACGACCAGCTGATGCGGCTCGACGAATGGTACGGCCGCGAAGATTAGGGCGGATCAGCTTATGCTGAACCGCTCATCCTGAGGAGGGACCGAGCTTGTCGAGGGCCCGTCTCGAAGGACCGTCCTTCGAGACGCCGTTTCGACAAGCTCAACGGCTCCTCAGGATGAGCGGAGCAAAGCAGTCAGGGCGATCATTCTCTAAATCCAGTGAATTGCCTTCAATATCCCGTAAATGCTGGTCGCCACGAGCACGATTCCGACCATGATCAACAGGCCGCGCGCGGGGACGCGCTTGGCCACGTAGCCGCCGAGCGGCGCGGCCAGCAGGCCGCCGATGAGCAGGCCGACCATCGCCTTGGTGAAGGCGTCGAAGCCGAGGGAAGCGATGAAGGTTGCCGAGATGGTGACCGAAAGGAAGAATTCGGCCGTGTTGACGGTTCCGATCACCTTCCTCGGGTGAGCGCCCTGGACGAGAAGGTTGCTGGTCACGACCGGCCCCCAGCCGCCGCCGCCCGCCGCGTCGAGGAAGCCGCCGACGAAGCCCAGGGGCTCGACGATTCGCGGCTTCTTCTCCTGGTGGCCGTGGCGCACGCCGCGCCAGAGCAGGTAAAGGCCGATAGCGGCGAGATAGGCCAGCACCAGCGGTCGCGCTTTCTCGGCCGGGATTTGCGTCAGTACATAGGCGCCGAGAACGCCGCCGATCACACCGGGAATGACGATCCGGCGAAACAGCTTCCAGCTCACATTCTTGTGCAACGTGTGGCTGATTCCCGACGCGCCGGTGGTGAACACCTCCACCGCATGAACGCTCGCCGAAGCCGCCGCCGGAGGAACGCCGAGGCTGACCAGCAAGGTGCTCGAGATCACGCCGAACGCCATTCCGAGCGCTCCGTCGACCAGCTGGGCGGCGAATCCGACCATCACGAACGGCAGAAATTCGCTGAAGGTTGCGGCGCTTAGGTCCAACGGGAGCTACCTCCGGCAGCGCGGGGGCGCGCCCGATCCGCACATAGCGCGGCGCCGCGCCGCTGCAAATGGTTCGAACATCGCGCCGAACCGAGCTCGCGGTTAGGAATTCGTAAACCTGCGGGGCCGAAAATGCGCGCATTCGGCCCAGTCTTGAGGGGCCGTCAGTTGCGCGAGTAAGCGGTGTTGGACACGATCTATTCCCTGTCGGGCGAGGTTCCGGCGGCGCTCGGCGCCGGTGACGGCCAGGACGACGGCGCTCTGCGCGAAGGCGCGCTGACCTCGGGCAGCGTTCGCAGCGCCTGCTGGGTGCGGAAGGTCAGCGCCGGCGGGGCGATCCTTCACTGCACGCACGACGTCGCGATCGGCGAGCGGCTCGAACTGGAGCTTCTGAACGGCGAACGGCTGGGCGGCCGCGTGATCTGGCAGAGCGGCGCCGACATCGGCCTCAGCTTCGACATGCCGGTGGACGTGTTCGCGATCATCGCCCGCGACATCGTCAACCAGCCCGGCGAGCGCAGGCGCATGCCGCGGGTCGAGATCGTCAGCCACGCATTGCTCGAAACGCCGGGCGGAACCGAGCTCGTCACCACCCGAGATATCTCGCAGGGGGGCGTCAAGATCGATGTGCCCTTTCCGCTTGCGGCCGACCAGAAGGTGACGGTGACGCTGGACGGGCTTCACCCGGTTCCGGGCGTGGTGCGCTGGTCCAAGGGCAACGTCGCCGGAATCGCCTTCCAGCCCGAGCTCGGCTGGCAGGACCTGATGCTGTGGATCAAGGAGCAGCGGCACGCCGCCCGGAACGAGCCCCCGGCCAAGCTCGCTTCGCCGCCGGCCGCGGATGCCCCGCCGGCTCCACCGCCGGAGATCGAGGACGGCCTTGCGCTCAACCTCCCGGCGCGCGTGCGCGACGGCAACCGGCGCTGGGCGATCGACGTCGTCTCGATCACAACCCGCTCGGTCGCGTTCGATTCCTATGCCGCGCTGCGCATCGGCGCGTTGCTGTGGATCGTGCTGCCCGGCCTCGAAGGCTGGCCGGCGCGGATCGTCTCGGTCGACGGCTACCGTTTCAATTGCGAGTTCACCCAGCCGCTCCACCCGGCGGTGCTGGAGCGGATCCTGGCGCTGGCCAAGGAAGGCGGCGCCTAGTCTTCCTTGCGTGCCCGCTTCGAACGGGCCGAGCGGTTGGCGTAGAGAAGGGCGGCGACGATCGCCGCCGATCCGATCCCGATCGCCGCGCCCTTGACGATGCGGCTTTTGCGGCCGGGATGAGGCTTGTTTACCTCGGCTTCGGAAGCCTCGGCGGGCTCGGCTGGTTCGCTCGACATGCAAGGTCCCTTAGCCGCTTTGGCGCGGATGTGAAGCGTCGCCGCAAAGGCTTATGGTGCCTGCGTGACGAGTCGTTCGGGATGGGCGGTGTTCGAGACCGCGATAGGCGCCTGCGGGCTCGCCTGGGGGCCGAAAGGCCTGCTCGGCGTACTTCTGCCGGAAGGCGAGGCGGGCCGCACGCGCACGCGCCTGATGCGGCAATTTCCCGAACTGGCCGAAGCCGGGCCGCCGGATGAGATATCGGAGGGGATCCGACGGATCGCGGGGCTTCTCGGCGGCGCCCGGGACGATCTGCGCGATCTCGCGCTCGATCTCAGCCTCGTCGGCCGGTTCGACGCCGATGTCTACGAGGAGGCGCGGGCGATCCCCCTCGGCGAGACCATCACCTACGGAACGCTCGCCGCCAGGATCGGCGATCCGGCCCAGGCGCGCGCCGTCGGCCAGGCGCTCGGCCGCAACCCTTGGCCGATCGTCGTTCCCTGCCACCGGATCACGGCCGCCGAAGGCAAGACAGGCGGCTTCTCCGCCCCCGGCGGCGCGGCGACCAAGCTCAGGATACTCGAAATCGAAGGGGCGCTGGACGCGGACAGGCTGCCCCTCTTCGCCCATCCGCCAGCCCCTTGAAACGCCTTCGATGTGTATTACATCGATAATACACATCGAAGGGAGAGCGAAATGAACGTGCTCAGGAATATCGAAGCCCGAGACTGGGTGATCGGCGTCGTGGCGTTCCTAGCGGGAGCCTGGATCTTCTGATCCTGCCGTGGTGACGGGGGCGGCGCTGTGCGTTAGCGTCCGGTGTGTCCAATCGCCTGAAGCCCCTCGCACGACTTGAAGGCGACCAGCTGCGCGCCTCGGCGCCGAGCGACCATGCCGCTCTTTCGGCCTCGGCCGGAACCGGCAAGACTCACGTGCTCACCGCGCGGGTCCTTCGGCTGCTGCTGGCGGGGGCCGATCCCTCGTCGATCCTCTGCCTGACCTTCACCAAAGCCGGGGCCGCCGAGATGGCCCAGCGAATCCACGAGCGGCTCGCCTTCTGGGTAAGGCTCAAGGATTCGGAGCTTCGCAAGGAGCTGTTCAGCCTGGGCGAGGCGAACGATCCCGACAGCCTCGATAAGGCGCGCACCCTGTTCGCCAGCGTGCTCGAGGCGCGGGGCGGGGGCTTGCGCATCCAGACCATCCACGCCTTCGCACAGAGCCTGCTCGCCGCCTTTCCCGCCGAGGCGGGACTCGCCCCGGGCTTCCGCCCGCTGGAGGGCCGCGAGGAGCAATTGCTCGCCCGCGCGACTCTGGCCGATCTGCTGGTCCGCGCCGAGGAGCAAGGAGATCTGGGCCTGATCCGCGACCTGCAGGCGCTCAGCCTGCGCCTCGGCGAAAGCGGCGCCGAGCGCTTCCTCAAGGCCTGCGCCCGTGCGCCGTCGGCGATGGACTGGCTCGGGCCGCGCCAAGGCATAGAGGCGAAGCTGCGGCTGGGCTTCGGCCTGCCGCTCGGCGACGTCGGCGAGATCCTGGCGCGGGAATGCGAGGCTTTCGACCTTGATTTGCTGGAGAGCATAACGGCGGCCAACCGCGCCTGGGGGACGTCCACCGGCCTTGCCTGCTGCGACTCGATCGCGGCCTGGCTTTCAGGCGACGGCCCGGCCCGCGCCGGCGCTCTGGCCGATTTGGCCGGAGTGGTGCTGACCAAGTCGGGCGACCCGCGCAAGACCCCGGCGGGCCTGCTCAAGGCCGAGCCGGGCTACGAAGCGCTCGCCGCCCGCCTCGCCGAGTGCTGCAGCCGTCTGACGACGCTGGCGCGGCTGGCGGCGCTGGTCGAGACGCTCGCCGCGGGCCTGCGCGCGGGGCAGGCATTCGCCGACGCCTATGCCGACGCCAAGCGCGGCGCCGGAGCGGTGGATTTCGACGACCTTATCGCCCGCGCCGAGGCGCTGCTGCTGACCCCCGGCATGGGCGACTGGGTCCGCTACAAGCTCGACCAGCAGACCGATCACGTCCTCGTCGACGAGGCGCAGGACACCAACGAGCGCCAGTGGAATATCGTCCGGGCGCTGGCTGGGGAGTTCTTCGCCGGCGAGGGGGCGTCGCCGCGGCACCGGACGATCTTCACCGTCGGCGACTACAAGCAGGCGATCTTCGGCTTCCAGGGAACCGATCCGCAAAGCTTCGACGTAGCCCGGGCCTGGTTCGCGCGCGAGGCTGGGGCGATCGAACGCGATTTCCTCGATCTTTCGATGGACCGCAGCTTCCGCTCCGCGCCGCCGATCCTCGCCGTGGTCGACCGGGTGATCGACGATCTCGGCCATGAGGCGCTCGGCTTGCCGCGCCGGCCCAACCCTCATGAGAGCCATCACGCGACGCGCCCCGGCTCGGTGACGCTCTGGCTGCCCTTCTCCGAGGAAAGTGAAGCCGACGAGGATGCCGGCGACGAGGGCTGGATCAGCGACTCCGTGCGGCGCTACGCGGCGCGGCTCGCCAGGCAGGTGAGGACGTGGCTCGCCAATCCCTTCTTCCTCGAAAGCAGGGGGCGCCCGCTCCGGCCCGAGGACATATTGATCCTGGTCCGGCGCAGGGGCGAGCTCGCGGCCCTGATCGTCGCCCGGCTCCACGCCGAGGGGGTGCCGGTGGCCGGGGTCGACCGCCTGCTGCTCTCCGCGCCGCTGGCCGTCCAGGACCTGCTCGCCGCCGCCCGCTTCGCCGCGCAGCCGCTCGACGATCTCAACCTCGCCGGCCTGCTCGTCTCGCCGCTGATCGGGTGGAGCCAGGACCAATTGTTCGAGGCCGCGTTCGGCCGCGAGGGACCGCTCTGGCCGCATATCCGCGGCAGGGCGCCGGAGGGGCTGCACGAGATCCTGGCGATGGCCGATTACGCCACGCCGCACGGCTTTTTCGAAACGATCCTCTCCGGGCCGCTCGATGGGCGGCGCAAGCTGCTTCGGCGGCTCGGAGCCGAGGCGCGCGATCCGATCGAGGAATTGCTGTCCTCGGCTCTGGAGTTCGAAAGCAGCCAGGGCGCCTCGCTCCAGGCCTTCCTCGACTGGTTCGTGCGCGGCGACGTCGAGATCGTCCGCGATCCTTCCGCGCCCCTCGACGCGGTCCGGGTAATGACCGTCCACGGCGCGAAGGGGCTTCAGGCGCCGGTGCTGATCCTCGCGGATGCCTGCGCCAATCCGGACAATATGGGACCGGGCGGCGGCATCGCCGGGCTGCGGCTGGGCGAGGATGCGCCCGTGATCCCCGCCTTCCGCCCGCGCAAGGACGAGGTCGCCGAGCCGCTCAAGAGCCAGATCGAGCGGCAGGACCGCCTCGACCGCGAGGAGCATTGGCGGTTGCTCTACGTCGCCCTGACCCGGGCCGAGGAGCGCGCTTATGTCGGCGGCGCCCTGGGCGTGCGCGACCGCGGCCAGCCGGCCGAGGCGAGCTGGTACCGCGCCCTGCAGACGGCGCTCTCCGGCCTCGGTGCCGATTGGGCGGACGAGCCGCTTTGGGGCCGCGCGATGCGCTTCGGCGACCTCGAAATGCCTGCGAAGGCGAAGCCTCCAGCCATTCGTGAGCAAGCCTTGCTTCCGGACTGGCTGCGCAGGGCTGCCCCGGCCGAGGAGCGCCCGCCGCGGCCGCTCGCGCCCTCCTCGCTGGGCGAGGACGATGTCGCCGATCCGCCGCCTGGCCCGGAGCTGCGCCAGGCCGCGCTTCGCGGGCGCCTGCTTCACGCCTTGTTCGAGCGGCTGCCGGGCGCTCCGGCCGCGGACCGCCCGGCGCTGGCCGATCGCTGGCTCGAGCATTCGGCGGGAATCGACGACGCGGCGCTCCGTTCGTCGCTCGCGCAGGACGCCTGCCGGATCATCGATCATCCGGACTTCGCCGGCCTGTTCGGACCCGAGGCGCTCGCCGAGGCGCCGATCGCCGCCGTCATACCCGGCGGCGCGGTGATCGCCGGCACGGTCGACCGGCTTCTGGTCGCCGACGGCCGAATCCTGATCGCCGATTTCAAGACTGGCCGCAGGGCGCCCGCCGGTGTCGCGGACATTCCCGCCGCGCACCTGCGCCAGATGGCGGCCTATCGCGCGGCGCTTCGGGTCATCTTCCCCGGCCGCACGATCGAGGCCGCCTTGCTCTACACCGCCGCCCCTGTGCTTCACGCGCTCCCCGACGCGCTATTGGACACGCACGCCCCCGCCGGTGGTTGAGGACCGGCCTGTCCCGCCCTACATCGGCACAAAGCCAGATCAGGAGATTCTCATGGCCACCAATTCCGTCACCGATTCCTCCTTCCAGGCCGACGTGCTCGACGCGTCGAAGCCGGTGCTCGTCGATTTCTGGGCGGAATGGTGCGGGCCGTGCCGGATGATCGCGCCGGCGCTCGAGGAGCTCAGTGCCGAGCTCGGCGACCGGGTGAACATCGTCAAGCTCAACATCGACGAGAATCCCGAGGCGCCCGGCAAATATGGCGTTCGCGGCATCCCGACGATGATCCTGTTCAAGGACGGGGCCCCGGCCGCGACCAAGGTCGGCGCCGAGCCCAAGAGCCGTATCCAGGCCTGGCTCGAAAGCGCTCTTTAAGTCGTCTCGAGAGGGGGGCGAGCGGTGGGCGCGGGCTTCGTGCGGATCTGCACGGACGCGAATTTCGAGCGGGACGTGCTGGGCTCCAGCCGTCCCGTCCTCGTCGCGTTCGGCACGTCGTGGTGCGGCCCCTGCCGGCTGCTCGGCCCCGGCCTGCGTGCGCTGGCGGCGACCGAGAAGGAACGGCTGATGGTCGCCAAGCTCGACGTCGACGCCAATCCCGCGACCGCCGAGCGCTACGAGGTCGAGACCTTTCCGGTCTGCATCCTTTTCAGCGACGGCAAGGAGATCGAGCGGCTCGACGGCTACATGCCGCTGCGCAAGATCGAGACGCTCCTCGCGCCGCATTTGGCGGCTGCCTGAAACCTGTTCGAGGGCTCCGCTCCCCTTGGAGTTGGGCAAATTAACCGCAAGGGAACGGGTGCGTGGCTAGACCGAGGGAATGAAGGCCATTCCTTCCCTATCTATCGTATGCTGTCTTGCCGCTTGCGCGCCGCGGCAGGTGGACGTGTCCGAATATCGCGGTCGTTGGACTTGGGAGGGCACCGACTGTGGAACGGCCCACCTTGAGATCGAGGAGAGGCAAATCACCTATAAGGATTTCGCCGGCGAGCGCGGAGCGCTTTTCCGCATTCGGGCAGATGCGACGTCCAATCGGTGGAACGAGCACATCTTCAGTCTGCAGACGGTTCCTCACGCGTCCATGCCCCGATGGATGCGAGAAAGAGTAGCGAGAGGCGAAGCAGACTATGCGATCTTGCTCAAACTCGACGGAGAGGAGATTACCCCCCTTATCATCGTTGGTCGCGCAGGAACGCGCGTGTTGAGGCCTGAAGACTACCAATATGGACTCTTCCACGTTCGGCGGTGTGCCTGACCAACGTTCACGCGAATGCCATGGTCGCAGCGCCCGAAAAGGGCTGGCAGTGGCCCAGCCCACGCTGCCGCAGGCACACAGCCGCCTTCCATCGTCTTTCCATGCTCGCCGGCCAGGCAAATGCCGCCGATTTTTCAACGCGTGCGCCGCTTGAAGGCATGGACCTCCGCGCGCTTCGTCCCTATGTCGCGCGGGTGACGGAATTTCTGCTGATCCTGTCGGCGATGCTGAGCGCGGTGACGGGCGCCTTTTCGGGCGTTCGTGCGCCCGACGTGCGTCCGCATCACGCGGCGTCGATGGAGGCGCAGGCGCCCTGCGTCGAGCAGGTCCAGCGGGTCGCACGGCTGCAAGTGCCGGCGGCCAGTTTCGCGCCCCGTATCCGGGCGATCTTCCTTGCGCCCCGCTTCGATCTCAAGGCGGCGGTGGCTCTCTACGCGGACCGCCTGATCGAGTGAGCCCGCGGCGCATCTTCCGCGCCCTCCCGATCCCGCTTTCCCAAGCTCCGGCCGCCGGCCGGGCTGCACCGCACAAATTTCAGGATTCCAACATGCTCGCCGGATTCGCCAAAGCCATTTTCGGGTCGTCGAACGACCGCTACGTCCGCTCGCTCCGCAAGATCGTCGACAAGATCAACGCGTTCGAGCCCTCCATCCAGGCGCTGAGCGACGAGGAGCTCCAGGGCCAGACCGCCAGGTTCAAGGAACGCCTCGCGGCCGGCGAGACTCTCGACGACATCCTTCCCGAAGCCTTCGCGACGGTCCGTGAGGCCGCGCAGCGCACGCTCGGCCAGCGCCATTACGACGTTCAGCTGATCGGCGGAATCGTCCTCCACCGCGGCGAGATCGCCGAGATGCGCACCGGCGAGGGCAAGACGCTGGTCGCGACCCTGGCGGTCTATCTCAACGCGCTCGAGGGCAAGGGCGTCCACGTCGTTACCGTCAACGATTATCTCGCCAAGCGCGACGCCGACTGGATGGGCCAGATCTACCGCTTCCTCGGCCTCACCGTGGGCGTGATCGTCCCCAACATCGCCGATTTCCAGCGCCGGGACGCCTACCACGCGGACATCACCTACGGCACCAACAACGAGCTCGGCTTCGATTATCTGCGCGACAACATGAAGTTCGACCGCCAGCAGATGGTCCAAAGGCCGTTCAGCTATGCGATCGTCGACGAGGTGGATTCGATCCTGATCGACGAGGCGCGCACGCCGCTGATCATCTCGGGGCCGACCGACGACAAGTCCGAGCTCTACATCTCGCTCGACCGGATCGTGAAGACGATTCCGGCCGAGGATTACGAATATGACGAGAAGGACAAGCGCGTCCTTCTGACCGAGGACGGCACCGAGCGGATGGAGCGCCTGCTGGAGACGGAAGGCCTTCTGGTCGGCTCCAACCTCTACGATTTCGAGAACACCCAGGTGGTCCACCACCTCAACCAGGCGCTGAAGGCCAACGTCGCCTTCAAGCGGGACATCGATTATATCGTCAAGGAAGGGAAGGTGGTGATCATCGACCCCTTCACCGGGCGGATGATGGACGGCCGCCGCTGGTCCGACGGCCTTCACCAGGCGGTCGAGGCCAAGGAAGGCGTCAACATCGAGCCGGAGAACCAGACTCTGGCCTCGATCACCTTCCAGAATTATTTCCGTATGTATCCGAAGCTTTCGGGCATGACCGGCACCGCGGCCACCGAGGCGGCCGAATTCTACGACATCTACAAGATGAACGTGGTCTCGATCCCGACCCACCGCCCGGTCAGGCGAAGCGACGACGACGACGAATTCTACAAGAACCAGGACGACAAGTTCGGGGCTATCGTCGAGGCGATCCGCGAGAAGCAAAAGAGCGGCCAGCCGATCCTCGTCGGCACCGTCTCGATCGAGAAATCCGAGCTCCTCTCCGAATGGCTCAAGAAGGAGAAGATCAAGCACGCCGTGCTGAACGCGCGCGAGCATGAGAGCGAGGCCCATATCGTCGCCCAGGCCGGCCGGCCCGGGGCGGTGACGGTCGCCACCAACATGGCCGGCCGAGGCACCGACATCCAGCTCGGCGGCAATATCGAATTCCGCATCAACGACGAGCTCTCGGCAATGGAGCCGGGCCCCGCGCGCGAGAAGGCGGAGGAGAAGATCCGGCAGGAGGTGGCCGAGGAGAAGGAGCGCGTGATCGCCGCCGGCGGCCTGTTCGTGCTCGGCACCGAGCGCCACGAGAGCCGCCGGATCGACAACCAGCTGCGCGGCCGCTCGGGCCGCCAGGGCGATCCGGGCCTCAGCCGCTTCTACCTGAGCCTCGACGACGACCTGCTGCGCATCTTCGGCCCGCAGACGATGTTCGCGCGCCTGATGAACAAGAACCTCGCCGACGGCGAGGCGATCATCAGCCCATGGATCTCCAAAGCGATCGAGACCGCGCAGAAGAAGGTCGAGGCGCGCAACTACGACATCCGCAAGCAGGTCGTCGAATATGACGACGTGATGAACGACCAGCGCAAGGTCATCTACGAGCAGCGCGCGGACATCATGGACGCCGCGACGGTCGGCGACGTCGTCACCGACATGCGCGCCGAGACGGTCAACACGATCGTCGGCGAGGCGATCCCGCCCAATAGCTATCCCGAGCAGTGGGATCTCGCTTTGCTGACCGAGCGGGTCGAGAAGGTGTTCGCCCTGACGCCGCCGTTCGAGGCGTGGGTCAAGGAAGAAGCGGTCGAGCCCGAGATGTTCGTCGAACGGCTCCAGGCGCTGGCGGATTCGCAGGTCGAGGAGAAATCGCGCGAGATTCCCGAGGACAGCTGGATCCAGCTCGAGAAGGAGATCCTGCTCCAGAGCCTCGATCACCACTGGAAGGAGCATCTTTCGATGCTCGACGCGCTACGCCAGGTCGTGCACCTGCGCGCCTACGCCCAGAAAAAGCCGATCGACGAATACAAGCACGAGGCCTTCGCGATGTTCGAGCGGATGCTCGGACTGATCCGGGAGGACGTCACGCGCACGCTCGCGCTGGCGCAATTCAGCATGTCCCCGGCGGACCTGCCGCCGATGCCCGATTTCGTCACCCACCATATCGATCCATTCACCGGCGACGACGACACCTACGACATCGACGCGGGGACCGGCGCGATCCTCTCGCGCCTGCCGCCGCTCCAGACCGCGCCGCCGGAAATGCCGTTCATGGCCGGCGGCGACGTGCCCGTGCCGGAGAGCCGCAACGCGCCCTGCCCGTGCGGCTCGGGGCGCAAGTACAAGCATTGCCACGGGATGGTCGCCTGAGCGCGACCATCGCCGTGGCCTGCCCGGTCAGGCGAGCTTCATTCCCTCGCGCTGCATCGCCGTGGTGAGCCTGTCGCTCTGCTCCTCGCTGAGCGCGGCGCGGAAGGCGGGGAAGACCTGCTCCTCCTCCATCCGCATATGCTCGTCGAGCATGGCGCGGAACTCGCGCGCCTTTTCGAGCCAGGCGGCGCCTTCCTTGGGCATGGTGTCGAGTTCGTAGAGGTAGGTCTTGATGTAGCCGTGCTCGCCGTTGAGCGCGTCGGCGTCGTGCGCCTGGTTCGCCTCGCGGAGCGCGGGGTAGATGACGTTCTCCTCCTGGAGCGCGTGCTTGCCGAGCGCGTTCTTGATCTTGGTGAGCGTGTGGGCGCGGATCCAGGTCTGGCCGTCCTCGGTCGCTTCAAGCTTGTCGAACAGGGCGCGGACCATGTCGTGCTCGGCCTCCAGCATCTCCTGCCAATCGCCGGTCATGCTCTGGACGACCATCTTGCGCCCGTAATTGGCGGCGAGCCCGACCGCCGCTCCGGCCACCGCCGCGGCCGCGAGCACGCCGGCCTGGCCGCCCGACCAGCCGGAGGATGTCCGGCCGCCGCCGCCGCTTTCGCTGTTCTCGTTGGTCGATCTGGAACGGGTACGGGTCGCCATGTTCGCCTCCTCTTTTCTTTGTCCCTGCAAACACATCGCCGGGCGGAGCGGTTCCCGAACCATGCCCTCCGTTCACCGCGTTCGCGCTACGGCCCGAGCCGCGCCTGCGGGTTAGTTGCCTCGGGATGTACCCGGAGCCGGCCATGGGCAATGAACCCGACTATCGCCGCCTGACCGCAGGCCTATGACCGTTCCGGCCGCTCCACTCGCGCGCCGCATTCGATCTTCGGAACCGCACAGGTCGCCTGGAACCCTCTCCAGGCGCCGGCGCCGGGCCGCGAGCGAATGACCCCGTTCGAGGAGCGCATCCGCAACTGGAGACTGTCATGCCCACAAATGACGAAGCCGCCCCGGCCGACCCCAAGGCCGCCGCACCCGACAAGCGCAAGCCGAAGGCGCCCGAGCCGCAGGTGACCCCGCCGGACCTCTTCGCCTTGACGATCGACGCCGCCAATGGGCGGATCGTGAAGCTCGAGCGGCTGGACGCGACGGGCGCGCACCAGGCGCTGTCGGCCGAGGACAAGGCCCGTCTTGCCAGGATCAAGGCGGGCGCCACGGTCCGCCGGCTCGTCGAGCAGGCGTTCGAAGCCGGAATCGAGTGCGTCCTCGGCGACGACGGCGAGGCGCACCCCACCGAATCCAGGGCCGACGACGAGCTCAGCGCGATGCTGCTGCAATCGCTCCTCGAGCGAAGCCGCGCCCGGCAGCTGACCGAGAGCGAGGTCCTCAACCGCGCCATCGTCGGCACGCTGATCGCACAGGCCGCGACCACCGCAGGCACCACGCCGCACTGATCCACCGTCCCAACGAGGAGAGTGAAGATGACTTATGCAGCTCATAACGGCGCCGGCCGGTTCGGCGGGCGAGACGACGACGATCTGGCCAGGATCCTCGCAGGGGGCAGGATGGCCAAGGGCAAGCGCCTGCGCCGTCTGCTGATCGCCCGGCTGCTTCGCGACCGGCAGGGGGACGACTGCGACACGGTCGGCGACATCGACGAAGATGAGGACGAAGGCGGCGAGGATCATCGCCTCGCGGCCCTCCTGCTCGGCAGCGCGGCCCGGCGCCGGCGACTGCGCCGGTTGTTCGTCGCCCACCTGATCCGTCAGCGCGACGACGGCGATAACGGCGAGGAGGTGGACGACGAGGACGATGACGGCGACGGCCGGCTGGTCCGCTTCCTGCTCGGCCGCAAGATGCGCCGCCGGAGGATCGGCCGCGCTGCCCTCATTGCCCGCCTGCTGGAGGCCCGCTCGAGCGATGAGGATGATGGGGACGAGATCGACGACGAGGAGGAGGGCGGCGAGGAGCATCGCCTGGCCCGCCTCCTCTTCGCCAGGAAGATGCGCCGCCGCCGGTTCGCCCGTGCCGCGCTGATCGCGCGCTTCCTGCGCGCGCGATCGGATGAAGACGACGAGGACATCGACGACGAGGATGAGGAGGGCGGCGGCGAGCATCGCCTGGCGAAGCTGCTACTGGCCAGACGGATGCGTCGCCGCAGGTTCGGACGCGCGGCGATGATCGCCCGTTATCTGCGGTCCGATGCCGACGACGACGACGATGACGACGGCATCGACATCGACGACGAGGGCGGCGGCGAAGAGCACCGGCTCGCGCAGTTCCTGTTCGCCAGAAAGCTGCGTCGCCGCCGGTTCGCCCGTGCCGCGATGCTGGCGCGCCATCTGCGCGCCGATACCGATGACGATGACGACGATCTCGACATCGACGATGACGGGGAAGGCGGCGAGGAGCACCGCCTGGCGAAGCTGCTGATGGCCAAAAGGATGCGCCGCCGCCGGTTCGGAAGCGCGGCTCTGGTGGCCCGCCGCATGGACTCGGACGATGAAGACGACGACGACATCGGGGAGGAGGGCGGCGACGACAATCGCCTCGCCAAGCTCTTCTTCGCCAAGGGCGTCCGCCGCCGGCGGCTGCGCCGGCTGATCCTCACCAAGCTCTTCCACGAGCGCGGCGAAGGGGACGATGATGGTGCGGATGAGGACGAAGGCGAGGGGGCCGGCCCGGGCCGGCGACTGGCGCGGGCGGCGGTCGCCAAGCGTGCAGTGGGTCGCCGCCGGATGCGCAAGGTCGCGCTCGCCGACGCGGCAAGCTGATCCGACACATCCGTCTTAGGGCGCAAGGTGCGGCCGGGGCCAAAGCTCCGGCCGCGCTCGCGATTCGGCGGCGGGTGGAGGAAGCGGAAATGTTGGAAATGGCTCCCCGGGCCGGATTCGAACCAGCGACCATTCGATTAACAGTCGAACGCTCTACCACTGAGCTACCGGGGAGCAGCCTTTCGGCGAGGCGCGGCTATAGCAAGGCGCCGCCGCGATGCAACCCACGGCGGCCTCTTTTCAGACGGCGAACTGCTCCATCGTGATCCGCTCGTCGAGCGCGTGCTCGGGATCGAACATCAAGGTCAGGTTCTCGATTGCGTCGATGCCGACCTCGACCGTCGCCACGTCGCGCACCTCGATCTGGTCGGCGACCGCGGAGATCGGGCGCTTCTGCGGATCGAGCACCCGGAACGAGATTTTGAGATTGTCGGGGATCAGCGCGCCGCGCCAGCGCCGCGGGCGGAACGGGCTGATCGGGGTCAGAGCGACGAGCTTCGAGCCGAGCGGGAGGATCGGCCCGTTGGCGGACAGGTTGTAGGCGGTCGAGCCGGCCGGAGTCGCCACCAGCACCCCGTCGCAGACCAGCTGGGGCAGCACCACGCGGCCGCCCACCGAAACCTCGATCCAAGCCGTCTCGCGAGTCTCGCGAAGCAGGGAGACCTCGTTGATCGCATGGTGGCGGAAGCTCTGCCCGTCGGCCGTCACCACCTTCATCTCCAGGGGGGAGACGGTGAAGGTCTTGGCGCGCGCGAGCCGCTCGATCAGCCCGTCGAGCCGCCATTCGTTCATCAGGAAACCGACCGTGCCGCGGTTCATCCCGAAGACCGGGCAGACATGGCCGTCGCCGAGGCGTTCCCTGAGGGTGTGCAGCAGGAACCCGTCGCCGCCCAGTGCGACGATCAGCTCCGCCTCCTCCATCGGGACGAACTCGTAGCGCTTGCGCAGCATGACTTCGGCCGCCTGCGCCGCCTCCGCATTGGAAGCGACCAGCGCCATCGGCTTGTGCGGAGCCCCTGTCATAGCCCTAGCTAGGGGGCGGGGGCGGGGGGCGTCAATGCGCCATGCGGTTGCGCTCCGAGTAGGAGATGTGTATAAATGGGGGCGGAGATACACATGCGGACAAATATCGTCATTAACGACGCGCTGATGGACGCGGCGATGAAAGCCAGCGGCGCGGCGACCAAGCGAGAAACGGTCGAGCTTGGCCTGCGCGCGCTGGTGCGGTTGCGGCGGCAGGCAAGCATCCGGGAGCATCGCGGCAAGCTGACCTCGTGGACCGGCGATCTGGAGGCGATGCGGACGGATGGCGCCGAGTGATCCCGCAGGCATGATCTTCGTCGATTCGAGCGTGTGGATCGACTATTTCCGCGGCGCCCCGACGCCGGAGGCCGACCGGCTCGACGCGCTCCTCGGCGAAGACGAGTTGGTCACCGGCGACGTGGTCCTGACCGAAGTTCTGCAAGGGTTCGACTCGGAGCGCGATTTCCGAACGGCGCTTCGCCTGTTCGACACGCTCACGATCGTCGAAGTGGGCGGGCGCGACGCCGCGGTCGAGGCCGCTCGCAATTACCGGCTGCTACGCGCCAAGGGCGTGATAGTGCGCAAGACGATCGATACTTTGATCGCGACCTGGTGCCTCCGCAACGGCGCCGCCTTGCTCTCCGCCGGCCGCGATTTCGCGCCCTTCGTCGCGCATGTGGGTCTGCAATCCGCGATGGCCTGAACGTCCCAAGGCGGGAAACACAGGTTAAGCCGATTGGCGGGGCTTCGCGGCGCGGTTAGACACGCGGGATGGGAGCACCGCTCTTCATTCTTTCCTTTCGCCATCGCGACGAATTGTCGCGCCTTGCCGAGGGCGCCGGGTGGCAGCCGATCGCGGCGCGGCGGGCGGACAATGCCGAGGCGCGGTTCGTCGCTTCGGGCGCCTCGGTGGCGGTGATCGATGCGCGCGGCGCTCTGGCCGAGGGGCAGGAAGCGGTGCGGGCGATCGCCGACGCGGCCGAGGCCAATGCCGCGGCCCTGCTGGTGCTGCTCTCCAGGGGCGATGCCGCGGCGCTCGAGACCTTCCACCGCCACGGCGCGACCCATTTCCTCGTCAGCCCGTTTCCCGATGTCCAGCTCGTCCAGGCCCTGCAGTTCGCCCGGCGCCATGCCGAGCGGGTCGGCGGCGACCTGCGCACGACCCGGCGGGCAGGCGAGGCGGCCGATTCCGCCTCGTGGCGCTGGCAGCCGGGATCGCGCACCGTCGAGCTTTCGCCGGCGCTCGCCCGGCAGGTCGGCTTCGGCGCCGGCGAAGGCGGCCGGATCAGCCTGATGGACCTGTTCCGAAAGCTCGACCCCGCCGGAAGGCGCGCGGCGCGCGACGCGGTCGACCGGCTGCTGGAAACCGGCGAGGCGACCGCCTTCGCCCATGACGAGGAGGGCGGTGAGCGGATCGCCCATCACCTGCGGCGAAGCGAGGGCGACGTGGTCGGTCGCGCCGAGGCGATCAGACGCGGGCCGCAGGGCCGCGACCCGCTCACAGGGCTCGCCGACGGCCGGACCGCGCGCGCCTGGATCGCCGAGCAATTGGCCGCCGAGAAAGCGGGGACAGTTACTAGTGAGAAAGCGGGGACAGTTACTAGTAACTGTCCCCTGGTCGCAGTGCTCCTCTCGGTCAGCCGCTACGACGCGATCAACGCCGCCTTCGGCCGCCAGACGGGCGACGCGGTGCTTCAGGCGGTGGGGCGGCGGATCGAGCGCCATGTCGGCGGCGCGGCGCGGCCGCGGCTGGTCGCGCGCATGGCGGGCGCCGAGTTCGCCGTGTTGCTCGCCGCGCCCGCCAGCCTCGCAGACGGCCAGTTCCTCGCCGGCGAGCTGATCGAGGCGATCGGCCGGCCGTTCGTCTCCGGCGATCATGTCATCAACCTCGGCAGCCGCGCCGGGATCGCCGCCGCGGCGCCGGGCGACGACGCGGCCGCCTTCCTTCGCCGGGCAAGCGCCGCGCTCGCCGAAGCGGGGGGCGAGGGCGCGCCGGTCCATGTGATCGAGGCAGGCGCCGAAAGCGCCACCGCGCGCGGCGACCGGCTCGAGGTCGACCTCAGGCGTGCGCTCGACCAGGACGAGATCGAGATCCGCTTCCAGCCGCAGGTCTCGGTAACGAGCGGCGCGATCAGCGGGGTCGAGGCGCTCGCGCGCTGGCGGCACCCGCAATATGGCGAATTGGGCGCTGCGACCCTGTTCGGAGTGGCCGAGGGCTCGGACTATCTCGCCCAGCTTTCGGACCATGTGCAGCGCAAGGCGATCGCCGCCGCGGCCGCCTGGCCCGAGGCGCTCGGCCACCTGAGGCTCGCGGTCAACATCACCGCCGCCGACATCGCCCGCCCGGGCTTCGCCGGCCAGTTCCTCGCCTCGGTGCGCGAGAGCGGCTTCGCGCCCGAGCGGCTGACGGTCGAGGTCACCGAGAGCGGGCTGATCGAGGATCTGGCGGCGGCGGCGGCTTTGCTGGCGGAGCTGAGGAGCGGGGGCCTTCGCGCGGCGATCGACGATTTCGGCACCGGCTATTCGAGCCTCGCTTATCTGAAGGCGCTTCCGCTCGACTATCTCAAGCTCGACAAGAGGCTCTCGCAGGACATCGCCGGATCGGCCCGCGACCGGGTGGTGGTGAGGAGCGTGATCGAGATGGCGCGCTCGCTCGGCCTCGACGTGATCGCCGAGGGGGTGGAGACCGAGGAGCAGCTGGCCCTGCTCGCCGAGGAGGGCTGCACGATGTACCAGGGGTTCCTGTGCGCTCCGCCTGTTGCAACCGACGAACTCATCAGCTTGATCGCAGGCTGATTCAAACAAAAAAGGGCTTTCAGCCCAATATCGTTGTCAGTCCCTTGGAGCGCTCACAGGCGGAAGCCGAAGCCGGTTAGCGCAGGCGGGCGGTTACGTCGGTGCCGGCCGAGGCGGCGAAGGTGGCCGCGGCGATTGCCATGGTGGGCGCGGTGGCGGGAGCGGCATCGCCCGGCGCCTCGTTGTAGATGAAGCCGGCCGCCCGGTTTGAGCGCAGCCCCAGCGAGCGCTGCGGCGCGTACCAGACGCGGACCTCGCTCCAGTCGCCGTTCGGAGAAACGTCCTCGGCCAGCGCCCGGCGCTCGATCCGGCCGGGGCCGGACCAGTTGGCGTGGTTGAGATAGACGTGACGCCCGTCGACGATCTCGGCGACGACGGCGACGTGCCCGATCGGCATGGCGCGCGAGGGCTGGAAGGCGAGCACCGCGCCGACGCGGGGCTCCGAGCCGCGGCGGTAGCGTCCCGCCGCCTGGTCCCACCAGGTACCGGCATTGCCGTGGATCTCGATTCCGGACTGGGCCCGCGCATAAGGCGCGCATTGCAGCGCCGCGGCGGCGGGAGCCGCGGCAGCGGTGGCCAGCCCCACGGCTAGCAGAATGCGAAGCGCCAAGCGCGTGATGGACGGCGAAAACGTCATGAATCCCCCCGGACCCCGGAATGAGGTCACCCTACAGGGATTCCCTGAAGCAAATAGCCACGGCCGGGTCGGCGTATCCCGGCGGGTGAACGGTTCGTCCCGGACGTTGGCTGAAGCGTGGAACGAAGTTAACGCGGTGGCCCGCCGGCCTACCCCAGAATCTTCGCCAGCCCCTTCGACAATTGCAGTGCACCGTTGAGGCGAGATTCGGCATCCGGCCAGCCGCGGGTGATCACCAGCTTCGAATCCGGGCGCAGCTTGGCCGTGCCCTTGAGGTGCTCGACATAGGTGAGCAGGCCCGGCAGGTCGGGGAAGCTGTCGTTGTGAAACGCGACCAGAGCGCCCTTGGGCCCCACATCGAGCTTGGCGACCATCGCCTGCTTCGCGTTCATCTTGATCTCGATGATCTTGAGCAGGTTCGCGGTCTCGGGCGGGAGCTTGCCGAAGCGGTCGATCATCTCGGCGGCGAAGGGCTCGATGTCGTCGCGGGTCTCGAGCTCGTTGAGGCGGCGGTAGAGGCCCATGCGAAGGTCGAGATCGGGGACGTAGGCCTCGGGGATGAGGATCGGGGCGTCGACCGTGATCTGCGGCGAGAAGGCTTCGACGCGCGGCGCGAGGCCGCCCGCCTTGGCTTCCAAAATCGCCTCCTCGAGCATCGACTGGTAGAGCTCGAAGCCGACCTCCCTGATGTGGCCCGATTGCTCGTCGCCGAGGAGGTTGCCGGCGCCGCGAATGTCGAGATCGTGGGTGGCGAGCTGGAAGCCGGCGCCGAGGCTGTCCAATGCGGCGAGCACCTGGAGGCGCTTGTCGGCGGTCTCGGTGAGCAGCCGGTTCGCGGGGGTGGTGAAATAAGCGTAGGCGCGGGTTTTGGCCCGGCCGACTCGGCCGCGCAGCTGATAGAGCTGGGCGAGGCCGAAGCGGTCGGCGCGGTGGATGATCATCGTGTTGGCGCTGGGGATGTCGAGGCCGGATTCGACGATCGTGGTCGACAGCAGCACCTCATATTTGCGGTCGTAGAAGGCGCTCATCCGTTCCTCGACCTCGGTCGGCGACATCTGGCCGTGGGCGACGACGTAGCGGACCTCGGGAACCTCGCCCCGGAGGAACTCCTCGATGTCGGGTAGGTCCTTGATCCGCGGAACGACAAAGAAGCTTTGCCCGCCGCGATAATGTTCGCGCAGCAGCGCCTCGCGGATGACGACCGGATCCCAGGGCATGACGTAGGTGCGCACTGCCAGGCGGTCGACAGGCGGCGTCTGGATCACGCTGAGCTCGCGAAGGCCAGACATCGCCATTTGCAGCGTGCGCGGGATCGGGGTGGCGGTGAGGGTGAGGACGTGGACGTCGGCGCGCAGCGCCTTGAGCCGCTCCTTGTGGGTGACTCCGAAGCGCTGCTCCTCGTCGACGACGACCAGGCCGAGATTGCGGAACTCGACCGATTTGGAAAGGATCGCGTGGGTGCCGACGACGATGTCGATCTTGCCCGCCTTGAGGCCTTCTCTGGTCACCTTGGCTTCCGCCACCGGGACGAGGCGCGACAGGCGTCCGATCTCGATCGGGAAGCCCTGGAAGCGCTCCTTGAAGGTCGTGAAATGCTGGCGGGCGAGGAGGGTGGTGGGTGCGATGAGCGCCACTTGCAGCCCCGACATCGCGGCGATGAAGGCGGCGCGCAGAGCCACCTCGGTCTTGCCGAAGCCGACGTCGCCGCAGACCAGGCGGTCCATCGGCCGGCCGGCGGAGAGATCATTCACCACGTCGGAGATCGCGCGGTCCTGGTCGTCGGTCTCCTCATAGGGGAAGCGGTCGGCGAAGGCGGCGTAACCGGTGTCGGGCTCCGCCACCGCGCCTGGGCGCAGAGCGCGCTCGGCGGCGATCTTGATGAGGTCGCCGGCGATCTCGCGGATTCGCTCCTTCATCCGCGACTTGCGCCGCTGCCAGGCCTCGCCGCCCAGCTTGTCGAGCGCCACGCCCTCGCTCTCGGAGCCGTAGCGCGAGAGGATGTCGATATTCTCGACCGGCACGTAGAGCTTGTCGCCGCCGGCATATTCGACCGCGACGCAATCGTGCGGCGCCTTCTGCACGGGGATCTGGGTCAGCCCCTCGTAGCGGCCGATGCCGTGATCGGCGTGGACGACGAGGTCGCCGGGCGAGAGCGTTGCCAGCTCGGCGAGGAAGGCGTCGGCGCCCTTCTTCTTGCGGCGGCGGCGCACCAGGCGGTCGCCGAGCATGTCCTGCTCGGTCAGCAGCGCGACGTCGCGGCCGGTGAAGCCGTGATCGAGCTGGATGACGGCGAGAGCGACAATGGCCGAGGCCCCCAGCGCTTCCTGCCAACTCTCCGCTTCCTCGACCTTGGTCAGCCCATGGTCCGCCAGCAGCCCCTTGAGCCGCTCGCGCGAGCCGGCGGTGTAGGAAGCGAGCACGACCTTCTTCTTCGCCCGCCTGAGCGCGGTGATGTGCTCGACGACCGCCTCGTAGACGTTGGTCCCCTGCGCCCGCTCCGGCGCGAAGTCGCGCGGGGCCTCGACCGCGAAGTCGATGACGGCGGCGCTCTCCGGTTCGCGGAAAGGAGTGACGAGGTGCATCGGCCGGGCGGCGACCAAGGCGTCCCATTCCTCGCGCGGCAGATAAAGGGCGTCGGGCGCGAGCGGGCGGTAGGAGCCGGCGTCGCTGCTCTGCGCGCGCTTGCGGTTTTCGTAATAATCGGCGACCGCCTCGAACCGCGCCTCGATCGCGCCCGCGTCGCCCGGATCGCGGACGATCACGTCGTCGTCGGCGAGATGGTCGAACAGGGTCGAAAGACGCTCCTCGAACAAGGGCAGCCAGTGATCGACGCCGGCGATCCGCCGCCCGTCCGACACCGCCTGGTAGAGCGGATCGCCGGTCGCGTTGGCGCCGAACAATTCGCGGTAGCGCGAGCGGAAGCGCTTCACGCTCTCCTCGTCGAGCAGGGTTTCGGAGGCGGGCAGGAGGGTGAAGCCCTCGATCCGGTCGATGCTTCGCTGGGTGGCAGGATCGAAGCGGCGGACGCTCTCGATCTCGTCGCCGAAGAAATCGAGGCGCAGCGCCTGCTCCTCCCCCGCCGGGAAAAGGTCGACGAGGCCGCCCCGCACCGCGAACTCGCCGGGGTCGCGGACGGTCTCGGTGCGCCCGTAGCCGTTGGCCTGCAACAATGTGCTCAGCCGGTCGCGGTCGATCCGCTCGCCCGGCGCGAGGCGGGCGACGAGCTGGCGCACGCGGAACGGAGTCAGCGTCCGCTGCGTCGCGGCGTTGACGGTGGTGACGAGGAGCTGGGGCTTCGTCGCGGGCCGCTGCAGCGCGTGGAGCGTCGCCAGCCGTTCGGATGTGCTGCGCAGGGAGGGCGAGGACCGGTCGTAGGGCAGGCAATCCCAGGCTGGGAAACTCAGCACTTCGAGCTCGGGCGCGAAATAACCGGCAGCGTCGGCCAGCGCCCGCATCGCCGCCTCGTCGGGAGCGACGAACACGGCACGGCCTTTCGCGGCGCGTGCGAGGTCCGCGGCCAGCCACGGCATGAATCCGCCGGGCACGCCGGCTAGGGTGATCGGCTTCGCGGCCGTCAGGATCTTCTGGAGGTCGTCGCTCATGGGTGCTGGATATAATCGAGGGCTTGAAGGCGGTTCATCATCGTGCCCCGCCAGCGCTCCGGCGCATCGGCGGTTCCCATCGCCCAGCCGAGAATGTCGACGTCCTGCTCCTCGAGCAAAGCCTCGAACCAGGCCATGTCATCGTCGCTCCACGCCTCGTGCCAGCGGTCGAAATAGCCGCCGACCAGCATGTCCGCCTCCCGCACGCCGCGGTGCCAGGCGCGGAATCTGAGGCGTTTGAGGCGGTCTCTGCGGTCCATAAGCTCCACGCGGAAAAGGCCGCGCTGGAAATCCAGGCGGCTTCGATGGGCCGCTGTAGGGCTCTCCCTTTCGCCATGCCAGCGAAAGCTGGGCTCTTATTTCTTCTTCGCGTTCTTCGCGCCTTCGCGTGAAAGAAAAAGGAAGTTGGTTTCACGCGAAGGCGCGAAGGACGCGAAGGAAGAAGGGAAGGAAATGCGATTCCAGCTTTCGCTGGAACGACGATCTGGGGCAGACCAATGAGCGATCATGCGCCCAGACATTCTCAACCCATTGTTCGCCGAGGTGGAGGTGCTGAAGGGCATCGGGCCGGCGCTTGGCCGTCCGTTGCACCGGCTGAAGCTCGACCGGGTGGTCGATATCCTGTTCCACCTGCCGACCGGCTGGATCGACCGCAAGAAGGTGGAGCGGCTGGACGAGGCGGACGTCGGGCGGACGATCACGGTGGAGCTGACCGCGCGCGACTATCGCCAGAGCGGCGGGCGCGGGCCGTTCCGAATCTTCGCTCAGGATGCCGGCGGCGATTATGTGACTTTGACCTATTTCAACAATCCCGGCTGGGGGAAGAAGCAACTGCCGATCGGCGAGCCGCGAATCGTCTCCGGACGGCTGGATCGCTACGGCCAGGAATTGCAGATGGTCCATCCGGACCATGTGATGGCGCCCGAGGACGCGGCGGCGATCCCGGAGCGCGAGCCGGTCTATCCGCTGTCCGAAGGCCTGACCAACCATCGCCTGTCGGACCTCGCCGGGCAGGCCCTGGCCCGCCGGCCGGAGCTGGCCGAATGGATCGAGCCGAGCCTCAAGGCGCAGCAGGACTGGCCCGGCTGGGCCGAGGCGCTGGAGACCGCGCACCGCGATCCGGCCGCGGCCAAGGCGCGCGAGCGGCTCGCTTATGACGAGGTGTTCGCCAACCAGCTCGCGCTCAACCTCGTCCGCGCCTCGTCGCGCAGGCGCAAGGGCGTGCCCCTGAAGGGCGACGGCCGGCTGCGCGACCGCTTGAAGCTCCCCTATGCACCGACCTCGGCCCAGCGCGGCGCGGTGGCGGAAATCGAGGGGGACCTCCAGCAGGAGGTGCCGATGCTCCGCCTGCTCCAGGGCGACGTCGGCTCGGGCAAGACCCTGGTCGCCTTGATGGCGATGCTGGCCGCGGTCGAGGCCGGCGCCCAGGCGGCCTTGCTCGCGCCGACCGAGATCCTCGCCCGCCAGCATTACGACACGCTTTCGCGGCAGCTTTCAGGGCTCGGCGTCAATGTCGCCATCCTCACCGGGCGGGAGAAGGGGAGGGCGCGGGAATCCTGCCTGATGGGCCTCGCCGACGGCTCGATCGACATTCTCGTCGGCACCCACGCCATCTTCCAGCAGGCGGTCGCCTACAAGAGGCTCGGCCTTGCCGTGGTCGACGAGCAGCACCGCTTCGGCGTCGCCCAGCGGATGATGCTGGCGGCGAAAGCGGAGCGGCCGCCCCATCTCCTGGTGATGACCGCGACTCCGATCCCGCGAACGCTGACGCTGACCCATTATGGCGAGATGGACGTCAGCCGGCTCGACGAGATGCCGCCGGGCCGCCAGCCGATCGAAACCCGGGTCGTCAGCGAGGAGCGCCTGCCGGACGTGATCGACGGCCTCGGCCGTCATCTTTCGGCGGGAAGGCAGGCTTATTGGGTCTGCCCCTTGGTCGAGGAGAGCGAGACGAGCGACCTCGCCGCGGCCGAGGAGCGCGCGAGCGTGCTTCGCCTGCGCTTCGGATCGAAGGTCGGGGTCGTCCACGGCCGAATGAAGGGCCCGGACAAGGACGCGGTGATGGAGGCGTTCGCACGCGGCGAAATCGGCGTGCTGGTGGCGACGACGGTGATCGAGGTCGGGGTCGACGTTCCCAACGCGACCTTGATGATCGTCGAGCATGCCGACCGCTTCGGCCTCGCCCAGCTGCATCAGCTCAGGGGCAGGGTGGGGCGCGGCGACCAGCACAGCATCTGCCTGCTGCTGCGCGGCAACACGCTGAGCGAGACGGCGCGCGCGCGCCTCAGCCTAATGCGCGAGACCAATGACGGCTTCCGGATCGCCGAGGAGGACCTGCGCCTGCGCGGCGCCGGCGAGATTCTGGGGACTCGGCAAAGCGGCGAAGCCCAGTTCCGCCTCGCCGGCCCCGAGCAGATCGCAGAGCTGGCCCCGATGGCGATGGACGACGCGCGCCTGCTGGTCGACCGCGATGGGGGGCTGGAGGGTGAGCGCGGCCGGGCGGCGCGGATCCTGCTTTATCTGATGGAGCGCGACGCGGCGGTGGGATTGCTAAGAGGCGGCTAAATTCCTCCCCGGAACGGGGAGGGGGACCATGCGAAGCATGGTGGTGGGGCCGACGGCATCTGGATGGCCACGAAAGGCTGGCTCTGCATAATTATGCAGCCTTATGCAGTCGGCGCGTCGCCGAAATCACGTCAGGAGGCGCGAAAACATCGTTTTGCGCCGCCCGGAACGCTATCCGGCGGCGAGGCTCCCGGCGATTTTCAGCGGTGCTCCCCGTGATTTTTCTGCGGCGCTCCCCGTGATTTTTCTGCGGTGCCCCGCAAATTCCGCAGGGAGGTGCGCGTGACTGTTGAAATCCTCCCCGGAACGGGGAGGGGGACCGCGGCGCGAAGCGTCGTGGTGGTGGGGCCGATCCGAGGCCGTCGACCCCTCCACCATGCTTCGCATGGTCCCCCTCCCCGTTCCGGGGAGGAATTAGGGAACCAGCAGCCCGTGCTTCTTTTTGCCGGCTGAAACCCGGACTTCGCCGGAAACGGCGATGCTCTGGTCCTCACTCACCGCCTCGCCATCCACCCGCGCTCCGCCCTGGGCGATCAGCCGCCGCGCCTCGTTCTTGGAGGCGACGAGGCCAAGGCCGATCAGCGCGTCGATAAGGCCGATCTCGCCGGTCACCTTGAGCGTGGGAAGCGCTTCCCCCGCGGCGCCTTCCTCGAAGGTCTTGCGCGCCGTCTCCGCCGCGCCCGCCGCCGCCTCCTCGCCGTGCAGGAGCGCCGTCGCCGCATCGGCCAGAACCTTCTTGGCCTCATTGATCTCCTGCCCTTGCAACGCCTCAAGGCGCGCGATCTCGTCGAGCGGCAGATCGGTGAACAGCCGCAGGAACTTGCCGACGTCGGCATCCTGCGTGTTCCGCCAGAATTGCCAGTAATCGTAAGGGCCAAGCTGCTCCGCGTTGAGCCAGACGGCACCCGCTGCGGTCTTGCCCATCTTGCCGCCGTCGGCGGTGGTGATCAGCGGGGTGGTGAGGCCGTAGAGCTGGGTGCCGTCTACGCGCCGCGCCAGCTCCATGCCGTTGACGATGTTGCCCCACTGGTCCGATCCGCCCATCTGCAGCCGGCACGCCACCCGGCGCGACAGTTCGAGGAAGTCGTAGGCCTGGAGGATCATGTAGTTGAACTCGAGGAAGGTCAGCGGCTGCTCGCGCTCGAGCCTGAGGCGCACGCTGTCGAAGGTCAGCATCCGGTTGATCGTGAAATGCGGGCCGATGTCGCGCAGCAGCGGAATGTAATCGAGATGGTCCAGCCAGTCGGCATTGTTGACCATGATCGCGTCGGTCGGGGTCCCCTCCTCACCCTGGGGCGCGAAGGTGAGGAAATGCTGGAAAGTGCGGAAGATGGACTGGATGTTGGCCTCGATCGTCTCGCTCGTGAGCAATTTGCGGCTCTCGTCCTTGCCCGATGGATCGCCGATCTTGGTCGTTCCCCCGCCCATCACCACGATCGGCTTGTGCCCGGCCCGCTGCAGGCGGCGGAGCATCATGATCTGGACGAGGCTGCCGACGTGGAGCGAGGGCGCGGTGGCGTCGAAGCCGACATAGCCCGGCACGATCTCCTTGGCCGCGAGCGCATCCAAGCCCGCGGCGTCGGTCACCTGGTGGATGTAGCCGCGCTCGGAGAGGGAGCGGAGGAGATCGGATTTGTAGTCGGTCATGACGGCGTGTGCTTACCGAGACACGTGCGCCACGTCATCCCCGCGCAAGCGGGGATCCAGCTTCTTTCTTGCTGGCGCGGGGCAGAGAAGCTGGATTCCCGCTTGCGCGGGAATGACGTAGGGGGAGGCGATGCACGTCGATCTGATTTGTCATCCGGATACGCCTGCCCGGTCGGTCGAGCGAATCCGCGCCACCTTCGCGCCAAGTGGCTATCGCCCGACGATGCTCGAATATCGGGTGTTCGCAAGCGGTGGGCTGGCCGTGCCGACCCCTGGCCGCGTCGAGCGAAGCGGCGAGCTTTGGAAGACGACATGCTTCGAGCTCTTCACGCGGGAAGTGCCGGACGATTCCTATTTCGAATTCAACTTCTCGCCGTCCCGCGCCTGGGCCGCCTACAGGTTCGATTCCTATCGCAAAGGCATGCGCGACTTGCCGCTCGCTCCGCCGAAGATCGACTTCTGGAGCGACGTGACCGGCTGCTCGCTGCGCGTCGCGCTCGATTTGATCGCGCCGTGGACTGGTCCCAGTCGTTCCGGCCTGTCGGCGGTGATTGAGGAAGTCGACGGGACAAAGTCTTACTGGGCGCTCGCCAACCCCAATCCTGAGAAGCCCGATTTTCATCATCCGGATTGCTTTGCGATCGAACTCCCGCCACTCGTCTGACCATGAAATTCGGTATCGACCGCCTGCTCGCCGACCCCGCCTTGCGCAAGCCGCTGGAGGGGAGGCGAGTCGCCTTGCTCGCCCATCCGGCCTCGGTGACCGAGGATCTGACCCACTCGATCGACGCGCTCGCCGCCGTAGGACTCGATCTCACCGCCGCCTTCGGCCCGCAGCACGGCCTCAGGGGCGACAAGCAGGACAATATGGTCGAATCGCCGGATTTCACCGATCCGGAGCACGGAATCCCGGTGTTCAGCCTCTACGGCGAGGTGCGGCGGCCGAGCGGGCAATCGATGGGGACGTTCGACGTGATCCTGGTCGATCTCCAGGACCTCGGCTGCCGGATCTACACCTTCATCACCACCTTGCTCTACGTGATCGAGGCGGCGGCGAAGCACGGCAAGTCGGTCTGGGTGCTCGACCGGCCCAATCCCGCGGGCCGCCCGATCGAGGGGCTGACCCTGCGGCCGGGCTGGGAAAGCTTCGTCGGCGCGGGGCCCTTGCCGATGCGCCACGGCCTGACCCTCGGCGAGCTCGGGGCGTGGTTCGTCGACAAGCTCGGGCTCGACGTCGATTACCGGGTGATCGAGATGGAGGGCTACGCGCCCGAGGAAGGTCCCGGCTTCGGCTGGCCGCTGGCCGAGCGGGTGTGGATCAACCCCAGCCCCAACGCGCCCAACCTCAACATGGCGCGCGCTTATGCGGGGACGGTGATGCTCGAAGGGACGACGCTCTCGGAAGGGCGGGGGACGACCCGGCCGCTCGAACTGTTCGGCGCGCCCGACATCGACGCCCGCCGGGTCATCGCCGAGATGCGCGCGCTCGCGCCGGAATGGCTCGAGGGATGCATCCTTCGCGACATCTCGTTCGAGCCGACCTTCCACAAGCATGTCGGCCACTTATGCAGCGGCGTGCATATTCATGCGGAAGGGCGCTTCTACGACCATGAGGCGTTCAAGCCGTGGCGGCTCCAGGCGCTGGCCTTCAAGGCGATCCGGCGGATCTATCCCGGCTACGCCTTGTGGCGCGACTTCGCCTACGAATATGAGCACGGCAAGCTGGCGATCGACGTGATCAACGGCTCTCCGCTGCTGCGCGAATGGGTCGACGACGCCGGCGCGGAGCCGGGCGACCTGGATGCGCTGACGGTGCCGGACGAGGCGGCCTGGGCGGAAGAGCGCCGCCGCTATCTGCGCTACTAGAGCCTGATTGCCATTAACTGCCTTGCCGCTCATCCTGAGGAGCCGTTGAGCTTGTCGAAACGGCGTCTCGAAGGACGGTCCTTCGAGACGGGCCCTCGACAAGCTCGGTCCCTCCTCAGGATGAGCGGTTCAGCAAGCTGAGCAGGCCTTAGACCGGCCCTGCGCCCGCCGAAGCCCGGCAGACCATGAACCGGGCCGGACGGTCGTCGGGAGAGCGATAGCCGCGCTCGACTGCTTCCCGGACCCGCTCGACCAGCGCTTGCGGCGCCAGAGCGACGATGCAGCCGCCGAAGCCGCCGCCGGTCATCCGAGCGCCGCCCTCGCCGCCGATCGCCTCCGCGGCGATCTCGGCCAGCCGGTCGATGGCGGGGAGGGTGATCTCGAAATCGTCGCGCATCGAGGCGTGCGATTGCGCCATCAGCAGGCCGAGCCGGGGAAGATCGCCGCTTGCCAGCGCCTCGGCGGCGGCGAGCGTGCGCGCATTCTCCGTGACCACATGGCGCGCCCTTCGAAAGGCGACTGGATCGAGTCCTTTGCGGCCCGCCAGCAGCGCCTCCTCGTCGAGGTCGCGCAACGCGGCGACGCCGTAATGGCGCGCCGCCGCCTCGCACTGCCGCCGCCGCTCGTTATAGGCGCCGTCGACCAGCCCGCGCTCGATCCCGGAGTGGATCACGATCACCGCCAGCCCCTCGGGCATCGGCACCGGGCGGCAATCGAGCGAGCGGCAGTCGATCAGCAAAGCCTGGCCTTCGCCGGCCCTGGCCGAGACGAGCTGATCCATGATTCCGCAGGCGCATCCGACGAAATCGTTTTCGGCTTTCTGGGCGAGCAGGGCGATTCGGGTCGGGCCCAGTTCCAGCCCTTGGAGGCGCGCCAGCGTCGTGGCGAGCGCTACTTCCAGCGAGGCCGACGAGGAGAGGCCGGCGCCCTGCGGCACGTCGCCGGCTATCGCGACCTCGGCCCCGCGCGCCAGGCCTTCGCGTCGCAGCACCTCCGCGACTCCGCGGACATAATCGCGCCAGCCGCCGGCCCGCGCGATCGGCGAGTCGAGCGCGATCCGGTCCTCTTCGCCAAAATCGGCGGCGACCGCAGCCAGGACGGCGTCGCTCCGGCGGCGCGCGGCGATCACCGTGCCGGAATCGATCGCGCAGGGCAGGACGAAGCCGTCATTGTAATCGGTATGCTCGCCGATCAGGTTCACCCGCCCGGGCGCCTGCACGACCAGGTCCGGCGCGCCGCCGAACGCCGCGGCGAACGCCGCTTCGGCGCGGCTCCCCGTGCCCCCCCCGCTCATCGCCTCTCGCGATAATGGATCGGGCTCACGGCGCGCAGCCGCTCGGCCGCCTGCTCCGGGGTCAGGTCGCGCTGCGCTTCGGCCAGCAGCTCGAAGCCGACCATGAACTTGCGCACGCTCGCCGAGCGAAGCAGCGGCGGATAGAAATGCGCGTGCAGCTGCCACGGGGCGTCGTCCGCGTCGCTGGGAGCGCCGTGCCAGCCCATCGAATAAGGAAAGCTGGTCTCGAACAGATTGTCGTAGCGGATCGTCAATTCCTTCAGCGCGGCCGCGAGATCCGCGCGCGCCGCCTCGTCCAGATCCTGCAGCCGGGCCACGCGGAAGCGCGGGAGCAACAGCGTCTCGAACGGCCAGGCCGCCCAATAGGGCACGATCGCAAGCCAGAGCGGAGTCTCGACCACGACCCGCTCGCGGGCCGCCCGTTCGCGCGCGGCGAGATCGAGCAGCATGCTGGCGCCGTGCCGAGCCAGCCAATCGCTCTGGTTGAGCGACTCGCGCGCGATCTCGTCCGGGACATAGTCCGTCGCCCAGATCTGGCCGTGCGGGTGCGGGTTGGAGCAACCCATCGCCGCGCCCTTGTTCTCGAATATCTGCACCGAGGGGAAGCGCTCGCCGAGCCGGGCCGCCTCGCCGCACCACAGGTCGATCACGGCCCGGACCGATTCGAGCGGCAGCTCCGGGATCGAGAGCGAATGATCGGGCGAGAAGCAGATCACCCGGGCAGCGCCGGTCACCGGCTCCGCGACCTGAAAGGGATCGCTTTGCTCCGGTCCGTCCGGCGCGCGGTCGGGGACGGCCGCGAAGTCGTTGTCGAACGCGAATGCCGAGGAATAATCGGGATTGCGAACGCCCGACGCGCGCTCGACTCCGGGACACAGGTAGCAGGAGGGATCGAAGGAGGGCGCCGCTTGCGCCGCCCTCTCGCTGGCGCCGGACCAGGGACGCAAGGCCCGGTGCGGAGAGACCAGCACGTGGCGGCCGCTCAGGGGATCGAAGCGCCGGTGCGGGTGCAATGCGGGGTCGAAGGCGGTCGGTGTCATCGGACTCGGGCAGGTGCTGCTTGCGCCGCTCGCTACACCAGCGCGGCGGGCCGCTCAAAGGTCATTCGACCCCGCGCCTTGCGCCGCGGCGTCCCGGCCGGTGATCCGGCGAAGGAATGCGACCTCGTCGGGCAGATGCGGGGTACCGTCCGGATGGAGGATATCGTGGAACCAGGGCATCGACCCTTCGCAGATCAGCGGATTCTCCTCCGCATTCCAGGCGAGGTTGGTCTGGGTCCGCCCGCGCACCAGGCCCCAGCAGAACGCCGCCACCCGCTCTTCCTTGGCGCTGGGAAGGATCGCCTCGAACGTGCTGCCGGTCGAGCGCGCCATATATTCGGTGCACATCGTCGGCCGGCCAAAGCCCTTCAGCCAGCGAACGCGCTGATCGAAATCGGCGGTGGCGCCGTAATTGTGGAACGAGATGAAATCCGAATGGGCGGTCTGCGCCCGCTGGATCGGGCTCAGCAGATCGGGCGCCGACCAGTCTCCAAGCCAGATTCCGCTGGTCAGCGGCTGTTCGGGCGCCGCCGAGCGCGCCCAGCCAAAGGCAGCGATCAGCAGAGGGGCGACGAGCGACGCCTTCGCGGCGAGCAGCCTCGGATCGCACAGGGCGACCTCCGGGCCGTTGTCGGGCTCGTTCCAGATATCCCAGGCGAGCACCCGCTCGTCCCGGGCGAAGGCGGCGACGATGCCCGCCACATAGTCGCGCAGCCGGTCGTGCTGGGAGGGGTCGGACAGGGCCGGATCGCCCGGCGACTGGACCCAGCCGGAATTGTGGACTCCGGGCCGCGGGTCGCCCTGGGGACCCAGCGCAGGATGCGGGTCCCAGCACGAATCGAACAGCACCAGCATGGTGCGAATGCCGTGGCGGCTGGCGGTCGCCAGAAAGGCGTGGATGCGCTCCACGAAGCCCTCGGCATCGTGGTGCCAGAGCAAATCGTGCAGGTAGACCCGAGCAGCGTTCATGCCCAGCTCCGCGGCCCATTGGAGCTCGCGGTCGATCACCGCGAGATCGAACGTCTCGGCCTGCCAGAATTCGAGTTGGTTGATCGCATAAGAAGGCGTGAAGTTGCAGCCGACCAGCCACGGCAGCGCCGAATACCAGCCATGCGCGGCTTCGGACGTCCAGCGCTCGTGCGCGGCGGCACGCAGTTCGAAGCGTTCAGCCGCGGCGGCCGGCATCTTCTTCCCCCCCGATACGCATACAAGGCCAAGACACGCCTCCGGTTATGGGGGCGCATTGCGATAATTCCAAGAAATTATCATAGGTTATCCCCAGAAGATTCGGTCTTTCGCGCGCGCTGGCGGCCCGGCGGCGACCGGTCAGCGAGGCGCGGCGAAGCGCACTTGCGCCTCGCCGGCGACTTCATCGTCTGCCCCGCCCGGCACATGATCCTGGAGGCTAGCCCGATGCGCCCAGTTCCTGTGAAGCGACGCCGACTCGCCGGATGAGGCCGAGCCGCTCCTGGCCGCTCCCCGCGCTGCTCCCGCTGGCGGCGGCGGCCGCGCAGCCGGCGTCCGATCGCGCCGGGAATGGCGTCGCCTCTCCGCCGCCCGACGCGCTCGAAACGATCGTCGTGACCGCGCGGCCGGGCCCGTTGCCGCCGTTGCGCGATGCGATCGATTATTTCCGCCTGTTCTGCTTCGAAGCGAACCGGCTTACCGGCCGATCGGCGGCGCCGGAGGACCGCGACTGGCAGCCCCTCGACTCGGCGGCCCGCGAGCGGCTCGGAATCGCGGATCCGCAGGCCGGCGCATTCGGCCTCGCGGACCGCGCGCGCCGGCGCACCTTGCTGTTGAAGATCGAGCGGATCGATCGGCCCGGGCGGCTGGTGGAAAGCCGGTGCACGCTGATCGTGATCGGCGGCGACGAGCACGCCCGGCTCGCAAGCGGCATGGCGGCGCTTTTTCGCGGTCCCGGCACGCAGCGTCACGTCGGCGAGGCGGACGGCGTGCCTTCGCTGCCGGGCTGGCGGCAATGGCTCTGGACCGGAATGCCGGCGCGCGGCTCGCGCAGCTGGCGGGTCGTCGCGCCGCCGCGCGGCAGCGGCCCGACCTCGCTGGTGGTCACCGACCTGCGCTTCTACGATCAATATGACTTCCTGATTGGCGACCTCAAGACCCGCGACGACGGCCGCCCGCTGAGCATTCTGAGCTTCGCCTATACGACGCGCGCGGGGCATTAACCGCGTTCGCCCGGGCTTCAGTTCTTCCGGCTGAGCGTCCGCATCGCCTCGTCCAGCCCCTCCAGGGTCAGCGGGTACATGCGGTCCTGCATCAGGGTGCGGACGACCTGGATCGAGCCGGTGTAGCTCCAATATTTCTCGGGCACCGGGTTGAGCCAGACCGCGGCGGGATAGGTGTTCGTCAGCCGCTGCAGCCAGGCCGCGCCCGCTTCCTCGTTATAATGCTCGACCGAGCCGCCCGGGTGGGTGATCTCGTAGGGGCTCATGGAGGCGTCGCCGACGAACACCAACTTATAGTCGTGGCCGTATTTGTGAAGCACGTCCCACGTCGGCGTGCGCTCGTTGAAGCGGCGGCGATTGTCCTTCCAAAGCGCCTCGTAGGGGCAGTTGTGGAAATAGAAGAATTCGAGATTCTTGAACTCGCTGGTCGCCGCGCTGAACAATTCCTCGCAAAGCTTGATGTGCGGATCCATCGATCCGCCGACGTCGAGGAAGAGGAGCAATTTCACGGCGTTGTGCCGCTCGGGCCGCATGGCGATGTCGAGCCAGCCCTTGCGCGCGGTGCCGGCGATCGTCTCGTCGAGGTCGAGCTCCTCGGCCGCGCCCTCGCGGGCGAAACGGCGCAGGCGACGGAGCGCCACCTTGATGTTGCGCGTGCCGAGCTCCTTGCTGCTGTCGAGGTTGCGGAACTCGCGTTTGTCCCAGACCTTGATCGCTCGCCCCTGGCCGCCTTCTCCGCCGATCCTGACACCTTCGGGATTGTAGCCCGAATTGCCGTAGGGCGAGGTGCCGCCGGTGCCGATCCATTTGGAGCCGCCCTGGTGACGGCCCTGCTGCTCCTCGAGCCGCTTCTTCAGCGTCTTCATGATCTCTTCCCACGAGCCCAGCGCCTTGATCTCGGCCATCTGCTCGGGCGTGAGGTAGAGCTCGGCGACCTTCTTCAGCCATTCCTCGGGGATGGGGACCGCCTCGGCGCCGTAGCTCGTCTCGATCCCCTTGAAGACCTTTCCGAACACCTGGTCGAACCGGTCGAGCAGCCCCTCGTCCTTCACGAAGATGGCGCGGGCGAGATAGTAGAATTCCTCCGGCCGACTCCCGATCACCGCGGCGTCGAGCGCCTCCAGCAGAGTCAGGTGCTCCTTCATCGAGGCGGGAATGCCCGCGGCGCGAAGCTCGTCGACGAAGGAGAAGAACATGGTTTCGCGTCTAACCCGCGCGCGGGCTCAGTTCCAGCGCGGGTGGCTGAGGATCAGCAGGCCGAAGAATAGCACGAAGGCGATTGCGGGGAGAGCCAGGAGCGCCAGCACGGCGGTGGCCGCTCCGCGTTGCCCGCGCCGGGCCAGATACAGTCCTCCGCCCAGAATGGCCCCGGCGCCGCCCACGAGGGCGAGCCAAATGCCGATATTGAACGACGAGACGCTGCCGTCCGACAGGCCCCACAGGAAGAAATAGCCGAGCACCGCGGCCGCGATCGCCGCAACAACCAGAAAAAATGGATAAAGGATCATTGCAGGACCATAACGAACGGGAAGGGCGCGGGACAGCGCTCTTCCGCGAGCGGTGGTTAACGCGCTTTCAACGAATTCCGATTAGCCACCGTGCGACAAGCGAAGAGGTTGGGGATCAAAGTGGCTACAAGCGCGACGGAGCGGACCGACGGGGAAGCGATCAACCAGGTGGCGCGCAATTGCGGGTCGCTGGCGATCGAGTGCAGCGACGTTGCGGGCTACGTGTCCGGAGTCAACGAGCGCATCTCCGCCAACCTCGCCATGCTCGACCAGCTCGAGGACGTCACCACCCGGCTGATGGCCGATCAGGCCCAGGTCTCCGATTCCACCGACGAGGCGCGGGTGCTCGCCGAGCAGGCCCGCGACAAGCTCAACCAGGGCCGCGCTGCGGTCGGCGACACGATCCAGGTGTTCAGCACGCTCACCGACCTCGTCGTCCAGCTGGGCGAGCGGATGGCCGGCTTCGCCGAGGCGATGGCCCAGGTGCAGAAAGTCTCCTCGGCGATCGAGACGATCGCGTCGAAGACCAACATGCTCGCGCTCAACGCCACGATCGAGGCCGCCCGCGCCGGCGAGGCCGGCCGCTCGTTCGCGGTGGTCGCGGCCGAGGTCAAGAAGCTCGCCCACGATACGCGCGCGGCGACCGGCGAGATCGCCGGAACGATCGCCTCGCTGACCCGCGAGGCCGAGGCGGTGACCAGCGAGATCAGGAGCGGAGTCGAGCAGAGCCGGGTTGCCCAATCCTCCTTCTCGCGGATCAACGACACCGTCCGCGACGTCGCCGACATCGTCGCCCTGGTCGACCGCCAGACCGACGGCATCGCCCAGTCCACCAGCCACATCCAGGCGAGCGTCGACAGCGTGAAGAGCGGCCTTTCCTCCTTCGCCGCCGACGCGCGCGCGAACGGCGGCCAGCTCCAGGAGACCCAGGAGCGGCTGTCCAAGCTCGAATTGCTCTCCAACGAGATGCTCGACCGGCTCGCCTCGTCGGGCGTCAGGATCGACGACACGCCGTTCATCGAATACGCCCAGCGCGCCGAGCGCGAAATCCAGACTCTGATCGAGGACGGAATCGAGCGCGGCGAGATCAGTTTCGAGGACGTGTTCGACACCGATTATGTCGAGATGCCGGGGACCAACCCGGTCCAGTACGAAGTGCGCTTCTGCGATTTCGCCGACGCTCACGTCCGGCCCGTTCTCGACCGGCTGATGCGCGAGGAGACGCGGCTCATCGCCACCGCGATCACGGACATGAACGGCTATCTGCCGACCCATATTTCCGAGCGCTCGCAGCCGCAGAGCGACGATCCCGAATGGAACGCGGCCTATTGCCGCAACCGCCGCAACTTCCTCGACGACACGACCAGGCGGGCGATCGCCAGCGACAAGGAGGCGATGCTCGCCACCTACTCGATGGGCTTCAGCAAGGGCCGGCATCTGGCGGTCAAGAACGTCTTCGTGCCGCTCTACGTGCGCGGCCGCCGCTGGGGCAATTTCGAGCTCGCCTATCGCGACGAGGAAGTGCGCTAGGCGAAGGCCGCGCCGCTGGCTGGACGAAGGCGCACCCGCCGCATTATTCCCGTTCGAATGCCGGACTCCGATTACGGAACGCCTTTCGCCGAGGATTCGAACGACCCGATCGACGATTGGTCGCGGGCGGTGTTCGAGGCATGCCGCAGCTGGCCCCTTGCCGGCTCGGGACGCTGGTTCCGGGTGGAGGAAGGCTGGCTTCGGCTGCGCATCGAAGAGGCGGATGGGGAGCCGCTCGAGCCGCTCTTCGCGATCGACGTCGATCTGCCGGACGGCCATATCCTGCTCGATTTCGGAAGCTGGGCCACGCCGATCCATCCCCTGCACGGCCCGCTTGCCGAGACCGCCCCCCAGTCGGTGGCGACGGCCCGCTCGGTGGTCGAGGGATGGCTCCGAGGCGCGACCAGGATCGTCGTCTATAGCGACGAAAGCGGCCCGCGCGGCCACAGGCTCATAGAAGGCGGAGATCTTCCGGATGCGCTCGAGCCGGCCCCGATCGGGAGCGACGAATTCGCCAAGGCGGTGGTGAAGGCCCCGCGGCGATCGGATTGGCGGTATTTCCACCATTACGGCAACGGCATCTGGATCGAGCAGGCCGCGGGCGAAGAGGGGATTTGACCCCTGCCGGCCTAGCCGTCTTGCCGTTGAGCCCGGGTTTCGCTCGCAAGGGGCTGGGGCTTCTGGACCAGGCTTACGAGCACCACCGAGATGATCATCAACAGGTACCAGGAAACGAGCTTGGCGAAGGGGACCATCGTCCAGCCGTGGCGCTGGCTGGGATAGGTCCAGGCCTGCGAGAGCGTGCCGAGATTCTCCGCGATCCAGATGAACAGGGCGACGAGCAGGAAGCCGAGCAGGACCGGCATCGGCCGGTAGCGGCGGAACGGGCGGAACCAGAAGACGGCGCGGCCGAAGATCAAGGCGGTGGCGATCAGCAGCGGGACGCGTGCGTCGGGCAGCCAGTGATGGGCGAAGAAGTTGACGTAGATCGCCGCCGCCAGCGCCCAGGTCGTCCACAGCGGCGGATAATGAGTGAAGCGGATGTCGAAGATCCGCCAGATGCGCGCGATGTAGGAGCCGACCGAGGCGTACATGAAGCCCGAGAAGAGCGGCACGCCGGCGATGCGCAGGACGCTCGGCTCGGGATAGAGCCACGAGCCGGCCGAGGTCTTGAACAATTCCATCAGCGTGCCGGCGACGTGAAAGGCGAGGATCACCTTCGCCTCGTCCCAGGTTTCGAGCCGGAAGCGCAGCATCAGGATCTGAATGACGAGCGCCGCGAGAGTCAGGAAATCGTAGCGCGGCAGCCAGGCGCCTCGCGGATAGACGAGGTGGGTGACGACCAGCAGCGCGAGCATCAACGCGCCGAACAGGCACGCCCAGCCCTGCTTGAAGCCGAACAGGAGGAATTCGTAGGCGTGAGAGCGCCACCCCGAGCGCGGCTCGAACGACTCGAGCGCGAGGCGGACCCGCTCGAAGCGGGTGTGCGAATTCCCCCTCTCCCCTCTGGGGAGAGGGCCGGGGAGAGGGGGAGTCAGAAACTCCTCCCGAGCGTTGCGAGAATTGCGAGTGCCACGCCCTCCGGATTGGTCATCACCTCGCCGTTGGTGAAGCGGATCACCTGCCAGCCCTGGCATTCTAAGAACGCCGTACGGTGCGCATCTTCATCGGCCCGTCTCGCGTGCGTTTCTCCATCCAGCTCGATCGCCAGCCGCGGCATGCGAGCGGCGAAGTCGATGTAAAAGGGCCCGCATTCGACCTGGCGGGTGAACTTGATGTCCTGGAGCCGGTGCGCACGCAGAATCCGCCACAGCGCGTGCTCGGGCGGGGACATGTTGGCGCGCAACTCGCGGGCTCGTCTTAATTTCTCAGGGTCCCTGCGCGGCATCGACTCCCCCTCTCCCCGACCCTCTCCCCGGAGGGGAGAGGGGGAGCTAGACTCCCTGCCGCCGGCTCATGAACGCCAGCCGCTCGAACAGCATCACGTCCTGCTCGTTCTTGAGCAAGGCGCCGTGCAGCGGCGGGATGGCCTTGGCGGGGTCCTTCGACTGGAGCACGTCGAGCGGCAGGTCCTCGTGGAGAAGGAGCTTCAGCCAGTCGATCAGCTCGCTGGTCGACGGCTTCTTCTTGAGGCCGGGCACGTCGCGCACCTGGTAGAAGATGTCCATCGCGCGCGAGACGAGGATTTTCTGGATGCCGGGGAAGTGGACGTCGACGATCGCCTGCATCGTCTCGCGATCGGGGAATTTGATATAGTGGAAGAAGCAGCGGCGAAGGAAGGCGTCGGGAAGCTCCTTCTCGTCGTTCGAGGTGATGACGACGATCGGGCGCTCGGCGGCGCGGACGGTCTCCTTCGTCTCGTAGACGTGGAACTCCATCCGGTCGAGCTCCTGGAGGAGATCGTTGGGGAATTCGATGTCGGCCTTGTCGATCTCGTCGATCAGAAGGACCGGGAGGGCGGGCGAGGTGAACGCCTCCCACAGCTTGCCCTTGCGGATGTAGTTGGAAATGTCGTGGACTCGCGGATCGCCGAGCTGGCCGTCGCGAAGCCGCGCGACGGCGTCATATTCGTAGAGCCCCTGATGCGCCTTGGTCGTCGACTTGACGTGCCATTCGATCAGCGGCGCGCCCAGGGCGGCGGCGATCTCGTGCGCGAGGATGGTCTTGCCGGTGCCCGGCTCCCCCTTGACGAGCAAAGGCCGGCGCAAGGTGACCGCGGCGTTGACCGCGACCTTGAGATCGTCGGTCGCGACATAGGATTTTGTGCCTTCGAAGCGCATGGCCGCAGGGCATAGGTGCGCGCCTGGAGGGGCGCAAGGCGCTTGGGGTCCGTACTCAGTACCCGCAATGGCCTTCTCCGGGCGACCCCAAAGGGGCGGGCGGCTTTTGGGCCAGGGTTACGTCGCAGCGTCGGTCACGATGCGTCAGCATCGCTCCCTCCTCGCTCCTTGCCCTGACCCAAAATCCGCTCCGTCACGGCCGTTGCGGGTACTGAGTACGGACCCCTTAGAGGGCGCGGGCCTGCGCTCTCGCCTCTAGAAGGTCCCACAGCGCGCGATGCTGGAGGGCCAGCTGCTGGCCGCCGAACAGGAGGGCGCGCTCGGATGCGCTGGCGCTGTCGGCGACCTCGCGAACCAGTTCGCGCGGGCCGAAGGTGAGGGGGCGGGGCTCGACCGCGAAGCGACGGGCGGCGGCGTCGAGCACGGCGCGGATCGAGAGCCAGTCGGCGGCGAAGGCGAGCGCGGCGCCGAGCGCGCAGCCGCGCCGGTCGGATTGGGCGAGGGTGGCGAGCGCGGCGCGCTGGGCGACGATCGCCGCCTCGCTTCCGTGGGCGCCCGGAGTCGACGGAATCGGGCCGGCCGCGACGGACAGGCGGGTGAGATAGAGCCGCTCGTCGGTCATCGCTTCGGCGGTCTGGCCGAGCCAGGCGCGGCCGGCGGCGTCGAGCGTCCGCGCGGCGGCATGATCGATCACGCCCGGGTGGCGGCCGTGCAGAGCGCACAGAAAATGGATCGCGTCGGCGAGATTGCGGGTCGCCTCGGGGCCCTGCCGGAGCGATTCCGCGGAGAACCAGGGATGGGTCACGCTGCCGGAATCGGCGACGCAGGCGAGCAGCAGCGTTCCCGTGCGGATACCGCCTGCCGACTCGAGCGGACGTGATGCCATGCGATCCTCCGGGCGCCCCGCGCGCCTAACGCAAGGGCCGTACACCGCTCGGCGTAAAGAGGAGGTTTACGCGGCCTGAGGCCGGAGTCGGGGCTTTTACGGAGAAAGGGGGGCGGCCAAGACTTCCGTTAGCTTAGCCATGCGTCACGGGACCATTGTCCCGTGACGTCGGACGGGCTCGGCGGACCAGATGTCCGCCGCCCCGCCGGCCGGGGCTGCCGCTTTTTCGGCGTGTAAGCCGCGCTTGCTTCGCAAGCCCGTCTTACTCGCGGGCGTCAGCCCGCCAAATCAAACAAACGGTTGTAGGCCTGGAAGCCTTTTTCCTCGGCGAGGGAGACGACCTGGTCCTCGGTCAGCACCTGGGTGCCGACGACATACTGGCCGCGGAACTCCTTGCCCTCGATGATCCGGTGATAGACCGGACGGTGCGTCTTGCGCAGGAACTGCGCCGCCTCGCTGGCCAGGCCCGGGCTGATCGAGGGGACGAGCTGCTTGGGCAGAGCGGCGGTCGCGAACGGGCGGATCGTGGCGGTGCAGCCGGTTTCCTTGCGCCAGCGGGTGACGGTCTTCTCGCCGACGCCATATTTCTCGGCGAGCTGGCGGTTGGTCTTGGACGGCGCGTGGTCGGTGAAATCGGAAGGGCAGACGAGAACGGGCATGGTTTCGTTTCTATCGATGTGTGGAGGCGCGCATGACGCGCCGGGTCGCACGCCTATCTGGTGCGCCCGGCCCAAGAGTCAAGCTTTGTCTTCGTCAAGCCTTCTTTTGCAGAGGGGAAAAGGCGATTCAGGCGGCCAGCGGAAGGGCCTCATTCTCCTCGGCGACAGGCGCGGCCGGCGCCTGTTCGGCCTCGACCTGAGTCGCCGCGCGGGGATCCGGCAAGGCCCAGCGGGCGGCGGCGAGCAGGACGGCAAGGGTCGCGTAGAGCGTTATCACCGCCACCGGGTTCCACAGCACCGCAGCGCCGAGCGCGACGCGCAGCCAGTTGGGATTGAAGCCGAAATCCTCGCCGAGCGACTGGCAGACCCCGAGCAGGGTGTCGTCGCGAACGATGGGGGCGGAAAATTTGGTCTGCATCGATCGGGCTCCTTTTGCCGCGGGCCTCGAGCCCGCCTCTGCCCGTCTCTCAGCAACAGCTGTGCCAAAAGTTGAAAACACAATTATCCCATATGCTTACGCTAACGCGTGGTTCGGCGGACGCGAAAAGACCAAAGCCGCTGCCGCCAATAATTGGCGGAATTCGCCAAGAGTGAGGGCCCCGCCGCAACTGCGCTCAAAAGCGCTCGAGCAGCAGCTCGATCAAGGGAAGCTGGCTCGCCAGGATTTTAGTGCGCGCCTCGGCGATCGTGAACCACGCGGCCCGGTCGATCTCGGGATAGGATTGGAAGCGCCCGCTCTTCGGCGGCCATTCCAGCGTGAAGGCATTGCTGCGGATCGCCGCGGGATCGAGATCGCCTTCGAGTGCGAACGCCTCGACCCACTTGCCGCCCTTTTGGCGAATCCGGCCGAGCGGAACGAGCGTGCCCTCGGGGACGAATCCGAGCTCTTCCTCGAACTCGCGCCGGGCGCAGCTTTGCGCATCCTCGCCTTCCTCGATCAGGCCCTTGGGGATCGCCCAGGCCCCCGCGTCGCGCTTCGCCCACAGCGGGCCGCCGAAATGGCCGAGCAGCACTTCGAGGCCGCGGGCGCCCCGCCGCCACATCAGGATCCCCGCGCTCGACATTGCCATGGGCTTGAAATCGCTGCCCGAGCGATCTTCGTCAATGGAAGCCCGCGACGGGCTTGATTACCGGTCCGAAATGACGGACCTTCTTTTTCTCGCAGGAAGAGGGGGAAGCCGATGGAATATATGTTCATGCCGCTTAAGCGCTATTTCGATTTTTCGGGCCGCTCGCGCCGGAAGGAATATTGGATGTACGTGCTGCTGCTCGTCATTCTGATAATCGTCACCATCACGCTGGACTCGCAGCTTGGACTGGGCGGCAAGACCGAGAGCTATTCGGACTTTTCCGACGGCAACGCATCGGTCGGCTTCAACTCGACGGGCGGAATCCTCACGATGCTGCTTTGGCTGGCGACGTTCATCCCGAGCCTCGCTCTGTCGGTGCGGCGCGCCCACGACAACGACAAATCGGGCTGGTGGATACTGGTGCCGATCTACGGCTTCATCCTCACGGCCATCCTCCCTGGAACGGCAGGCCCGAACCGCTTCGGCCCCGATCCCAAGGGCGGCGCGGCCGACGCCGAGGTCTTCACCTGATCGCACGACGGCCGGCGGGCAGGCATTGCGGCCCGCCCGCCGCCGCACTAGAGAACCGCCTCCGATCCGTGCCCCTGTGGCGGAATTGGTAGACGCGCTCGACTCAAAATCGAGTTCCGCAAGGAGTGCCCGTTCGACTCGGGCCAGGGGCACCATTCCAGTTGTTATCGCTCTTCTCAGCGGGCTTCGGCTCGGGCATTGTCGCAGGCATGAGCGACAAGGACGTCACCGCCCAGGATATCGAAGAGCTCGAAATCGAAGTCGAGGCCGCGGCGTTCCGCAGGGACCGGCTGCTGGCGTCGGTCGCCCTGATGATCGGCGCCGCCCTGCTGCTCGCCTTGCCCTTCGCCTTGAGGGCGGGGGCTGAGTTCTTCCTGCCGGTGACCGCGGCGCTGGTCATCGCCATCGCGCTGGTGCCCGCGCTTGAATGGCTGGAACGCAGGCGAGTGCCTTCGCCGCTCGCCGCGTTCCTGTGCGTCGTCCTGTTCCTCGGGGTGGCCAATGCGGCGGTCGCCGCGATCCTCTTTCCCGCGAGCGAATGGGTCCGCCTGCTTCCCGAGCGGATCGGCCGGATCCGCGATACGCTGGGCCCGCTGTTCGACATCTATGCCGATCTCGAGGCGTTCATCGACGATGTCGCCCGCCAGCTCGGGCCCACGCCCGGCCTCGCCCACCGGACGGTGACCGTCGAGACTCCCAATTCGCTGCTTCAGATCATCGCCACGTCGGCGCCGTTCGCTGCGATCCAGATGTTCTTCGCGGTGCTGGTGATCTATTTCTTCCTCGCCGGCTGGACGCGAATGCGCAAGCGAACGATCGTCGGCCGGACCAGCTTCGACGGCGCGATGACCACGGCGCGCGTGATCCAGCAGGTGGTCGACGCGACCTCGCTCTACCTCGGAACGATCACAGTCGTGAATCTCGGCCTCGGCGCGGTGGTGGCGCTGATCCTCTATCTGATGGGGATGGAATCGCCGCTCATGTGGGGCGGCATCGTCGCGGTGCTCAACTATATCCCCTATCTCGGCCCGATCGCCTCGGCGCTGCTGCTCGCGGTCGGCGGGCTGATGCTGTTTCCCGATCCCTGGTACGCGATGCTTCCCTCGCTCGCCTTCGTCGGAGTCCACCTCGTCGAGGCGAACATCGTGACCCCGACGGTGGTCGGCCGCCGGCTTACGATCAACCCGCTGATGATCCTGCTCGCGCTCAGCTTCTGGGCCTGGGTGTGGGGCACGACAGGCGCCTTGCTCGCGGTGCCGCTGCTGATCATCTTCCGCACCGTCCTCGACGCCGCCGGCAAGCCCGACGTGGCCGGATTCCTGTTCGAGGAAGGGACCTTGATCCACGATCATCCGGACGAGCCTAAAGCGGCCGCGGCGAGCGGCTGACTGCCGATTCGAGGGGTCAAAAGCTGCGCGTCCCGCCTTGCTTGACAGCCCCCGGCCGCGCCACTAACTCGCCGCCTTCACCAATACGCGGGTGTAGCTCAGTTGGTTAGAGCGCCGGCCTGTCACGCCGGAGGTCGCGGGTTCGAGCCCCGTCACTCGCGCCATTTCCGAAGCGAGGCGCGCAGCGAGGCAGCGCGGCGATCCGGCGAAGCCGGACGCGAACGGCCGGCCAGCGCCGCCGGGCTGCCGCGACTGACGTCACGGGATTCACTCCCGCGACGCCCCCCGGAATCGCCCCGTTTCCATCCAGCGCAAGAGCGGCCGCAGCGGCAGGATCCAGGCGATTCCCGCGACGAGGTAGTAGAGCGCGTGGAGCCAGCCCGGGAGGCCGCCCAGCAGCGGCGCCGCGCTGACCACGAGCACCGCCCAGCCGGCGATCAGAAGCACGATCAGCGCCATCCCCGCGCCCTGACGCCAGCTCGGCTCTACGCGCATGAAATCCACTCCTTCGGGGTTGCGATCGCGTCGAGCCGCATGTCCCACGGATCGGCGGGGAGCGGCCCTTCGATCACCTGGTCCTGCCAGGCGAGGCCGATGGTGAAGACGGGCTGGCCGCCTTCGCGCAGGTGCGCCAGAGCGCGGTCGTAATGGCCCTTGCCGTGGCCGATCCTGACGCCCGTCCGGTCGGCCAGGACGATCGGCACCAGCACCACGTCCGGCGCGAGCGCTTCGGCCGAGGAAGGCGGCTGCAGCACGCCCCAGGGACTCGCCTCGCTCGCCGGCCCCTCGCGCCACAGGAAGCGGGAGTCGCGATCGGCGAACCACGGGATGCCGTGCCGCTGGCCCCGGCCGAGACCGTCAACGATCGCCAGGGGGCTGATCTCGTCCTTCAGGGGATGATAGGCTCCGACGATCCGCGCGCCGGCAAGGTGCGGCAGGACCAGCCGGGCGAGCGCGGCTTCGAGCTCCGCGCGCAATTCGGGGCTGAGGCTTTGCGCGAATTCGCGCCGCCGCCGCAGCCCTTCGGCGCGAAGCTCCGGCTTGGTAAGGGAAGTGGAGGGTGACGGGACCGCCATAGCCGTTTGCCTGGAATATCCTCTGACGCCTCAACGTCAGGTGGGGACCATATACGTCGGGCCAAGACCCGGGCAGGGACAGTCCCCTAGGATGCTTATGGCTCAGGGATGTTCGCTGAGGCTCGTACAGGGCAGTACCCGTCTCCCCTCATGTAGGCCCTCTATGCGATCCGCTCAAGGCTGTCGGCGAGCGATTCGACCCGCGAAGCGAGTCGCTCCAGCGCCTGGGCGACCGCTGGATCGGGCGGCAGCGGCGCCGGATCGGGAATGCCGCGGCCCGCGCGGATGTCCCTGATGTCGTCGGCGATCAGCAAGGCCGCGTACAGCAGCTGGCGAGTCTCGGTGAGGCCGCCCAGCGCCGCGGCCGCATCGCGCGCGCGCCGGTCGACCTCGGCCGCGACCGAGCGGAGATGATCCTCGTCGCCGTCGCGGCAGGCGACGTTGTAGCGCCGGCCGGCGACCTCGACGTCGATATTCGCCATCAGCCCGCCTCCGTTTCGAGCAGCCGGTCGATCTGGCCGATCGCGCTCTCCACCTTGGCGCGAAGCGAATGGTGGACGTCGCGCAGCTGGCGCAAATCCTGGGTATCGGCGGTCGATCCCCGGCTTCGGGTCGCGGCCGCCTCGATTCGCGCAAGCGCAGCCTCGATGCGATGAATGGCGGCAAGGGCGCGTTCGTCGGACATCGGCCAAAGGCATAGCATGACTGCCGGGCGCGGCAAGCCGCCAAGGTTGACGGGCGGCCCCCTGCCGATAAAGGAACCGCAGCGCCGCCGCGCGCGTCCGCCCCAACGGATTCACCGCAGGAGCCCCATGGCCACCGAGACCCGAACGCTCGCGAACGCGATCCGCGCCCTTGCGATGGACGCGGTCGAGGCCGCGAACAGCGGCCACCCGGGCATGCCGATGGGCATGGCAGACGCGGCCACCGTGCTGTGGACCGAATATCTGAGGCACGACCCCGCCGACCCGAGCTGGCCGGATCGCGACCGCTTCGTGCTTTCGGCCGGCCACGGCTCGATGCTGCTCTACGCGCTGCTTCACCTGACCGGCTACGAGCGGCCGACGATCGACGACATCAAGGGCTTCCGCAAGCTAGGCAGCCCTTGCGCCGGACATCCCGAGAATTTCCTGCTCGACGGAGTCGAGGCGACCACCGGGCCGCTGGGGCAGGGGCTGGCGATGGCGGTGGGCATGGCAATCGCCGAGCGGCACCTGAACGCCGAATATGGCGATGGCCTGGTCGATCACCGCACCTGGGCGATCGCCGGCGACGGCTGCCTGATGGAGGGCGTCAACCACGAGGCGGCCGGGCTCGCCGGGCATCTCGGCCTCGGGCGGCTGATCGTCCTGTGGGACGACAACCGGATCACCATCGACGGCGCGACCGGTCTTTCGACTTCCGAGGACGTCGAGGGGCGCTACGGCGCTTATGGCTGGCACGTCGTGCGCTGCGACGGCCTCGACGCGGCGGACGTGCGCCGGGCGATCGACGAGGCGCTGGCCGATCCGCGGCCCTCGCTGATCGCCTGCCGGACGATCATCGGCTTCGGCGCGCCCAACAAGCAGGGGACGGCCGCGACCCACGGCGCCGCCCTCGGTGCGGACGAGGTGGCCGCGGTCCGCACGACCCTCGGCTGGGATTCTCCGGCGTTTGAAATTCCCGCCGACATTCTGGCGTCATGGCGGCAGGCGGGGAGGGAAAGGCAGGCCGCCCACGCGGATTGGCGGGCGCGGCTCGACGCCAGCGAAAAGAAGGCGGAGTTCTCCCGGCGCATGGCCGGCGACTTGCCCGGGGATTTTTCGCTCGACGACTACGTCCAAAGCCTGATCGCCGACCCGCAAAAGGTCGCGACCCGCAAGGCGTCGGAGATGGCGCTCGGGGCGATCAACGCGCTTCTGCCCGAGACGATCGGAGGATCGGCCGACCTCACCGGTTCGAACAACACCAAAACAAAGGACCAGAAACCTCTGACGAAAGAGGATTATTCCGGCCGCTATCTCTATTACGGGATCCGCGAGTTCGGAATGGCCGCGGCGATGAACGGAATGGCGCTGCACGGCGGCGTGATCCCCTATGGCGGCACCTTCCTGGTCTTCGCGGATTATGCCCGCCCCGCGATCCGGCTCTCGGCGCTTCAGCAGGTCCGGGTGATCTACGTCATGACCCACGATTCGATCGGGCTCGGCGAGGACGGCCCGACCCACCAGCCGATCGAGCATCTGACGAGCCTTCGCGCGATGCCCAACCTCGCGGTGTTCCGCCCGGCCGACGCCGTGGAGACCGCCGAATGCTGGGCGCTTGCGCTGGGCCGCAAGGATCGCCCGTCAGTGCTCGCGCTCACCCGCCAGAACCTGCCCCAGCTTCGCTCGGACGGGGCGAACCGTTGCGCGAGAGGCGCCTACCGCCTACGCGCCGCCGTGGAGCCGCGAAAGGTCGTTCTGATCGCCACCGGATCCGAGGTCGAGGTGGCCGTCTCGGTGGCCGAAAGGCTCGAGGGGCGGGGAATCGGCGCGGACGTCGTCTCGATGCCCTGCTGGGAGCTGTTCGACGAGCAGGACGCCGCCTGGCGCGCCGACATTCTTCCGGACGATGCGCTGCTGGTTTCGATCGAGGCCGGCGCGACGCTCGGCTGGGAACGCTACACGGGCCGCTCCGGCCTCAATATCGGGCTCGACCGGTTCGGCGCCTCGGCCCCGGCGGGCGACCTTTTCACCCATTTCGGCTTCACCGCCGAGGCGATCGTGCCGCGCATCGTCGCGGCGCTCGAACATTAAGGAGATCAACGACATGGCGACCAGAGTTGCGATCAACGGTTTCGGGCGGATTGGCCGGCTCGTGGCCCGCGCGATCCTCGAAAACCCCGATTGCGGCCTCGAACTGGTGGCGATCAACGACCTCGCCGACGCCGAATCCAACGCTTTGCTGTTCAAGCGCGATTCGGTTCACGGCGCCTATCCGGGCGAGGTCCGCGCCGACGGCAACGACCTGATCGTCGACGGCAGGAGGATCAAGGTCACCGCCGAGCGCGACCCGGTCAAGCTGCCCCACGGCGAAGACGGAGTCGCGCTCGCGCTCGAATGCACCGGCTTCTTCACGGATCGCGACAAGGCCGGCGCGCATCTTGCTGCGGGCGCTAAGAAAGTCCTGATCTCGGCGCCCGCCAAGGGCGTCGATCTGACGGTCGTCTACGGCGTCAATCACGACAAGCTGACGGCCGAGCACAATATCGTCTCCAACGCCTCGTGCACGACCAACTGCCTGGCGCCGGTCGCCAAGGTGATGAACGACAGCGTCGGTATCGCCCGCGGCCTCATGACGACCGTCCACGCTTACACCAACGACCAGAAGATCCTCGACCAGATCCACTCCGACAAGCGCCGCGCGCGCGCCGCCGGCATGTCGATGATCCCGACCACCACCGGCGCCGCCCGAGCGGTCGGCGAGGTGCTTCCCGAGCTCAAGGGCAAGCTCGACGGCTCGGCGATCCGGGTTCCGACGCCCAACGTCAGCCTGATCGACCTGACCTTCACGCCGAACCGCGACACCAGCCTCGAAGAGGTGAACGGCCTGCTGAAGGCCGCCGCGGAGGGGCCGCTCAAGGGCATCCTCGCCTACAGCGAGGAGCCTTTGGTCTCGATCGACTACAACCACAATCCGGCCAGCTCGACGGTCGACAGCCTCGAGACCGCGGTGCTGGAGGGCAAGCTGGTGCGCGTGCTCTCCTGGTACGACAACGAATGGGGCTTCTCGAACCGGATGGTCGATACCGCGGCGGCGATGGCCCGGCTGATCTGAGGGCGGACCTGACGTCATGACGCCCGCCAAAGTGAGAGAAACCGTTCGTGTCGAGCGAAGTCGAGACACCCCTTCGAGCGCAGCCGAGAAAACCCTGCCTCGGCTTCGCTCGGCTGGGTCCCTCGACTTCGCTCGGGACGAACGGGATCAGATCGAGGTCGGATGATGCCTGACTTCCGCACCCTCGACGATCTCGGCGACGTGGCCGGCAAGCGGGTGCTGGTCCGCGAGGACCTCAACGCACCGATGGCCGGCGGTGAGGTCACCGACGACACGCGGCTCCGAGCCGCGGTTCCGACAATAGCCGAGCTCGCCGACAAGGGCGCGATCGTCCTCGTCCTGGCTCATATCGGCCGGCCGAAGGTGCCGGCGCCCGAATATTCGACGGCGCTGGTGACCCGGGCCTTCCAGGAGGTGCTCGGCCGGCCGGTCCGCTACATCGACTGGGAAGGCGCTGCGGCAGCGGTGGCGATGCTTCAGCCGGGCGACGTCGCCCTGCTGGAAAATACGCGCTTCTTCGGCGGCGAGGAGAGGAACGACCCGGCGGTCGTGCAGCGTTTCGCGGCGCTCGGCGATCTCTATGTCAACGATGCCTTCTCGGCGGCCCACCGCGCCCACGCCTCCACGGAAGGGCTGGCGCATGCGCTCCCGGCTTATGCCGGCCGCTCCATGGAGAAGGAGCTGAAAGCGCTGGAGAAGGCGCTGGGCAACCCCGAGCGGCCGGTTGCGGCGGTGGTCGGCGGGGCGAAAGTCTCGACCAAGCTCGACGTGCTGAGGCATCTCGTCGCCAGGGTCGATCATCTGATCATCGGCGGCGGCATGGCCAACACCTTCCTCGCCGCGCGCGGCGTGGCCGTCGGCAAGAGCCTGTGCGAGCACGATTTGACCGGAACGGCCGAGGAGATTTTCGAGGCCGCGGAACGGGCGAGCTGCACCGTCCATCTTCCCTATGACGTCGTCGTCGCCACCGAATTCGCCGCCAATCCGCCGAGCCTGCGCACCTGCAACGTGCACGAGGTCGCCGCGGACGAGATGATCCTCGATATCGGCCCCGCCGCGGTCGAGGCGCTGGCGGACGCGCTCAAGACCTGCCGCACTCTGGTCTGGAACGGCCCCCTCGGCGCGTTCGAGACTCCGCCCTTCGATGCCGCGACCGTCGCGCTCGCCCGAACCGCCGCGGCGCTGACGCAGGAGGGCAGCCTCGTATCGGTCGCCGGGGGCGGCGACACCGTCGCGGCGCTCAACCAGGCCGGCGTGGCCGACGACTTCACCTTCGTCTCCACCGCCGGCGGCGCTTTCCTCGAATGGATGGAAGGAAAGGAGCTGCCGGGAGTCGCCGCCCTGATGCGTTAGGGCGCGGGTTCGTTGAGCAACGGGATCAGCACCTGGTTGAGCTGATCGAGATTGAACGCGCCCGAGCTGGCGTAGCGAACGCGCCCCGAGCGATCGATGACGAAGTTGGTCGGCAGCCCCTCCAGCGTGCCGTAGGGCCCGCGGATCGTGCGCACCGAGGGAATGGCCATCGCCGCGAACAATGCGTGCAGGCGGTAGCGCGGAACCGACCCCTCGGTGGTCACCGCGAACACGCGAAGCCCCGCGTCGCGGCGTGCCCGGTAGTAGCGGTCGAGCAGCGGCAACTCCGTGCGGCAGGGCACGCACCACGTCGCCCAGAAATTGAGCACGACGACCTGGCCGCGCAGATCGGAAAGGCGGACCCGGCTTCCGTCCATCAAAGTCATCTGGAAATCCGGCGCCTCGCGGCCGACCGCCGGCGTGCTTCCCGGGGTCGCGGCAGCGAGAAGCAGTGCGCACAGCATCGATCCGAGCAGTCTTTTCATGAGCCTGGCCCCCTTCCCGGCAATGTCCGGTTGGTCGCGGAGGGCTCCGGCCAAGTCAAGCATTTGTGCCGCGCGCGGCGCTGCGATAGGAGGCGCGCCGAACCGCAACAGCCAGGACTAAGGACTCACAGATGCACGACCCCAAGGCGCAGATGGAAAACGGCAAGGGCTTCATCGCCGCGCTCGACCAGAGCGGCGGCTCGACGCCGAAGGCGCTGAAGGGCTACGGCATCGAGGAAGACGCTTACGCGAACGACGAGGAGATGTTCGGCCTGATCCACGAGATGCGCGCGCGGATCATCACCTCGCCCGCCTTCACCGGCGACAAGGTGATCGGCGCGATCCTGTTCGAGCGGACGATGGACGGGCAAATCGACGGGAAGCCGGTTCCGGAGGTCCTGAACGAGCGCGGAGTCGTGCCCTTCATCAAGATCGACAAGGGCCTCGAGGCCGAGGAGAACGGCGTCCAGCTGATGAAGCCGATGCCCGAGTTGGGCGCGCTGCTCGCCCGCGCGAAGGGGCTCGGCGTGTTCGGTACCAAGGAGCGCTCGGTCATCAACCTCGGCGACCGTGAAGGCATCGCCGCGATCGTCGCGCAGCAGTTCGAAGTCGCCCGGCAGGTGCTGGACGCGGGGCTCGTCCCGATCATCGAGCCCGAGGTCAACATCAAGAGCCCCGAGCGCGCCGAGGCGGACCGGATCCTGCTCGACGAGCTGACCAGGGCGCTCGATGCCATGCCCGGCGACGAGCGCGTGATGCTTAAGCTCTCGCTGCCGGTCGAGCCGGGCCTGTTCGGCCCGCTCGTCGATCATCCGCGCGTGCTTCGCGTGGTCGCGCTTTCGGGGGGCTACAGCCGCGGTGACGCCTGCGCCGAGCTGGCGAAGAATCGCGGCATGATCGCCAGCTTCAGCCGCGCCCTGCTCGAGGATCTGCGCCACGCAATGAGCGACGAGGAATTCGATCGCGCGCTCGGGACAGCGATCGACGAAATTTATCGCGCCTCGACCGAGAAGGTGAACCGGTAGGCGGCGGGATCGGCCTCGCGGCCGGCGATGCGATTCGGCTCCGCGGCCGCGAGGGTGAGGCGGCCGGCCTCCACATCGATCGGAACGCCGAGGGTCAGGTCGCGAGTCTCGCTTCGCCCGCGGCTTTGGACCTCGGCGCGAAGGACAAGCCGCCCCGCCCAGACGCAGTTCGCGTTGGCCGGACAGCGGCTGTCCTCGATCACCCGTAGCGGGCGGATTCGAATTCCCTCGACGCTGGCCACCTGGCCCAGGCCGGCGACGGGACCCGCCGCGGCGGGCGGTACGGTCGCGCAGGCGGCGAGCAAGGCAGCGGCGAGAAAGATCGGGCGTCTCATTGGCCCACGCCTGCCGCTCCGCTAATGAGCCGCCCATGAACGACGAACCGGACGACAAGCCGCTTTTCCAGCCGCCCGAGCGGCGCAATCCCTGCCAGCTCTATCTGGTCTCGCCGCTCGACGTGGGCGGCGCGTTTCCGGATCGGCTTGCAGGGGCGCTCGACGCCGGTGCGCTCGCCGCTTTCCAGTTTCGGGTGAAGGGAGTCGACCAGCACGAGGCGGCGCGGCTCGCCGAGCCGCTCCAGCGCCTGTGCGCCGAGCGCGACGTCGCCTTCATCGTCAACGACGACATGGGGCTGGCGAAGCGGCTGGGGGCGGACGGCGTTCATCTCGGCCGGGGCGACGGCGATCCGCGCGAGGCACGCGCCCTGCTCGGTCCGTCGGCGCAGATCGGAGTCACCTGCCACGACAGCCGCCACCTGGCGATGGAGGCGGGCGAGGCGGGCGCCGACTATGTCGCCTTCGGCGCCTTCTTCCCCACCGGGACCAAGGAAACGCGCCACCGGCCCGATCCCTCGATCCTCTCTTGGTGGTCGGCGATCTTCGAAATCCCTTGCGTCGCCATCGGCGGGATCACGCCGGCCAATGGCGGCGGGCTGGTCGCCGCCGGCGCCGACTTCCTCGCCGTGTGCAGCGCCGTGTGGGACCACTCTGAGGGTCCGGCCGCGGCCGTGAAGGCGTTCGAGAGCGTTTTGCGGTCCTAGCGCATCGCCTGGGCCACCATAGCCTTCAGCGTCTGCGCATCGTGGATGGCGTCTGCGCCGATGTCGTTGTTGAAATAGCACCAGACCGGCCGCCCAGCGCGCGCCTCGGCGACGATCCAGTCGGTCCATGAGAGCAAGGCCTCGTCGGAATAGCGGCCCCAATATTTCCCCGCGCCGCCGTGGAAGCGGACATAGGCGATGGGCCCCACGGCCGCGCGCTCGCAAGCCGATCCGGCCATGTCGTGGACGCAGAAAGAGGCGCCGTGGCGCTCCAGCAGCTCGAGCGTCTCGGAGACGTACCAGCTCCTGTCGCGAAACTCGAAGACGTTGGTCACGTCCCTGGGAGCGATCCTAAGGAAGCTTTCCAGGCGCTCGAGGTTGATCCTGAGGCTCGGCGGGAGCTGATAGAGGATCGGGCCGAGCCGGTCGCCCAGCGCCCGGAAGGGCGGCATCATCCGCTTCAGCGGCTCCTCGCAATCCTTGAGCTTCTTGGCCTGGGTGAGGAAGCGGTTGGCCTTGACCGCGTAGCAGAAGCCCGGCGGCGCCTGGTCCCGCCATTTCGCGAACGTCTCCGCGGTCGGCAGCCGGTAGAAGCTGTTGTTGATCTCCACCGTGTCGAAATGCTCGGCATAGAAGGCGAACCAGCGCTTTTGCGGCAGGCCCTTCGGGTAGAAGAGCGCGCGCCAGTGCCGGTAATTCCAGCCCGAGCAGCCGATCCGGATCCGCGCCGTCGTCATGAAGCGGGAACGATGCGGGGGCGAAACAGGTTTCCTGATCCATGCAAAGACTGGTGCTCGGCCTGCTTGTCCTTATCACTGCCGGAATGATCCTGTTCTTCGGCAGCATGATCTTCCTCTCCGCGCCGGTGCCGGAGGCGCCACGCGAGGCGGTCGTCCCTTTGCCGGTTGCGGCAGCGCAGGCGCCGGTCATCGCCCCCTCGGGCCTCGCCATCCCCGTAACCGGAGTGCGCGCAATCCAGCTCACGGACACCTATACTCAGGCCCGCGCGGGCGGCGCCCGGATCCACGACGCGATCGACATCATGGCCCCGCGCGGCACGCC
>Ga0066652_100000012_pt1 | contig 215099 bp, 177 predicted proteins | sample GraSoiAngelo_101_FD_71413 | JGI IMG/M metagenome (GOLD analysis project Ga0066652, IMG submission 71413) | Grasslands soil microbial communities from the Angelo Coastal Reserve, California, USA - 14_0903_02_30cm | ecosystem: Environmental > Terrestrial > Soil > Grasslands | place: USA... | reverse complement strand
CGACGTGACGCCGCGCGACTCCTTCCAGTTCTTCAGCAGCTCGCCGCGGAAGCGGATCGAGCTCGCGGCTTCGCTCGGATCGGCGTTGGCGATCGCGATCGCCTCGTCGAACACCGCATCCGCGACGTTGAGATCGCGCAGCACCATGAGCGCGGCCTCGCGGACGCTCTTGTCGGTCTTGCTCTTCGCCACGGCGAGCAGCGCAGGCGGCGCGTTCTCGCGCAGCCACGTCTTCACCATGGCCGGGCTGTAGCTGTCCCATTCGCCCACGGCTTCGATCATGTCGATGATGTCGTCCTGCTCGGACGCGTTCTTCGTCGACACCAGACGATCGAGGAGGGGAGTGAAGTCGCGAGCCGGATCGATCGAACCGTCCGCGACGGCCGCCGTCGCCTTCGCGATCATCGCTTCCACCGCCGGCGGCTTCGCTGCGTAAACGGACGCCGCCCCCAGGAAAACCACCAGAAGCGCGGTACGCATGAAAAAAGTATACCGGTTGCGGTGCATATCGATCCTGACGATCGCGTGTTGATCCGGCGGCCGGAGTACGGGCGCCGAAGCGCTGAAGAATGTGGGGACGGGGACGGCTTTAGTCTGCATTTCTCACACCTTGCCGTCATCTCGAGCCGCGTAGACGGCGAAAGATCTCAATCTACGTAACCTGAGATCCTGCGCCGCGCTTCGCCGGCTCAGGATGACGTTTGACACTTGCTCCACGCCTTTTCAGATGCTGTAAGAAATGCGGGTGAGCGAAGCGCCGTCAGTCGGAGATGATGTTCCCGAGGATCTTGCCGCCGAGGCCGGCGATGCCGCGGGACTCGTCGCGGTGGCTGCCGATGGCGGCGGCGACGCGGTTCGCGAAGCGGCTGAACGGGAGCGTTTGCAACACGATGTGTCCCGGTCCGGTGAGCACGGCGTAGAACAGACCTTCGCCGCCGAAGAGCGCGTTGCGGAATCCGCCGACGAACTGGATGTCGTAGTGGACCGTCTCCGCCATCGACACGATGCAGCCGGTGTCGACGCGCATCGTCTCGCCGGGCGCGAGATCGAACTCGATCATGTTGCCGCCGCCGTGCAGGAACAGGAGTCCGTTTCCGCTCAGCTTCTGCAGGATGAAGCCTTCGCCGCCGAAGAGTCCCGCGCCGAAGCGTTTCGTGAACGCGATCGAGAGATCGACGTTGCCGATCGCGCAGAGGAACGCGTTCCGCTCCGCGAGGATCGTGTTGCCGCGCAGCTCGATCGGAAAGATCTTGCCCGCAATCGGATTCGCCAGCGCGAGCCGTCCGTCGCCGCCGTTGCAGCGGAAGACGCTCATGAACATCGACTCGCCGGCGAGGAACTTGCGCATCAGTCCCTTCATCACGCCGCCCTGCATCCGCGCCTGCAGCTCGATGCCGCTGCTCATGTACAGCATCGATCCCGCCTCGGCGTACAACTCCTCGCCGGGGCGGAGCGTGACTTGAAGCGCTTGCATGACATCGCCGGTGATCTTGTAGTCCATGGGTTTGGTCCTCGCGTTAACGATAAGGATGAAGGATGAATGATGAAGGATGACGGATGACGGATGAGCGATAGAGGCTAATTCATCCCTCATCCTTCATCGTTCATCCTTCATCGCTAATGGTTTCATATGATCGCGCCGTGCCCAAGACGCTCCTCGACTCGCTCGCGAAGCTCTATCCCGATTCATCGAAGACCACGCTCCGCCAGATGCTGCAGTCCGGCCGCGTGCGCGTGAACGGCGAGATCGAGAAGAACGCGAAGCGCGAGCTTGAGTCCGACGAGATGATCGACGTCACTCCGAAAAGCGTGCAGCGGGCGTTGCCGCCGGAGCTGTCGATCCTCTTCGAGGACGAGCACGTAATCGTCGTGCTGAAGGCCAACGGGCTGCTCACGGTCCCGACGGAGCGCGAACGCGACACGACGGCGCAGGCCTATCTGAATACCTACCTCGGCGCCATCGGCGAAGAGCGCATCCACGTCGTGCACCGCCTCGATCGCGAGACCTCCGGCATCCTCGTTTTCGCGAGACACTTCGCCGCGCGCGAGGCGCTCAAGGAACAATTCGCCGCGCATACGGTCGATCGGATTTACGTCGCGATCATCGAAGGGGCGATGTCGTCACCCGCCGGAACGTTTCGCTCGCATCTGCGCGAGATGCGCGACCTGAAAATGGTCAGCGTCAAAGCGCATCCCGACGCGAAATTCGCCGTCACGCACTACCGCACGATTCAGTCGGCGAACGGCTACTCGATGCTCGAGATCACGCTGGAGACCGGCCGCAAGAACCAGATCCGGGCGCACCTCTCCGAGGCGGGACATCCGATCGTCGGCGATCGGATGTACGGGAGCGAGGTGAATCCGATCGGCCGCCTCGGATTGCACGCGAAGCTCCTCGGCTTCGACCATCCGATGACCGGCAAGCATCTCGTCTTCACCGCGCCGGTTCCGAAAGCGTTTCGCGATCTGTTCCGCGGCGCGGTTTCGTAACGGAATCCTCGGGTGTCCGTATTATTGTGGAGACCCGCGCATGAATCGGATGCCACGAGCGGTCACGTCCCTGGAGCGACGCGTCACCGCAGTGCTGTGCCTCCGTCAGGCGTTCGTCTGGCTTTCGGCGTGGGCGATCGTCTTCGGCGTGATCGCGCTGGTCGCGCGCTTCACGCTCGCCGGGTCTCCGCCTCCGCTCGCATTTTTCGCCGCGCTGCCGCTCATCGCATTCGCCGCCGCGTTGCACGCGCGCCGCATGCGCCCGTCGCGCGACTCGCTGGTCGCATTCCTCGACGCCGACGTTCATTGCGGCGGACTGTTGATGGCGTCGACCGCGGTGCCGCTCGGCGAATGGAGCGTCGACGTCGATCGCATCCCGAAAGTGAAATGGATGAACAAGCGACACGTGATCGTCGCGCTGCTGGCGATCGCGTTCGCCGCGGCGGCGATGCTCATGCCCGCGCGTGCATCGCAGTCCAAGAAGACGCTCGACATCCGCCGCGACGCCGAACAGTTGCAGAAGCGCATCGATCTGCTTCGCGAGGAAAACGTCCTCACCGACGCGCGCGCGGAGTCGATGACGAAGACCGTCGACGCGCTGCAGCGCGATGCGGAGGCGGAAGATCCCGCGAAGGCGTGGGAAGCGCTCGACAGCATCGCCGAGGCGACGTCGCAGGCGGCGAAAGAGGCGGGGGAGGAGGCGCTGCGCAAAGGGGAGTCGCTCACGCGCGCCGAGGCGATGGCGCAGGGACTCGCCAGCGACGCGCTCGATCCGTCGCAAGTCGCGGCAGGCATGCGCGAGATGTCGAACGAATTGCAGTCGTCGCAGAACGAGGCGAAGGAACTGCTCGCGAACCTCCCCGCCGAACTGCGCGATGCGATTGCGAAGAACACGCTGACGAAAGAGCAGCTCGGGAAACTCGCCGGCGTCGCGGGAACTTCGAAAGAGAAGCTGCACGCGATGCTGAACAAGCTGAGCAACGCGGGGCTCATCGATCCGAAAACGCTGCGGCAGTTCGAGAACGGAACGAATCCCGGCGATCGCAGCGAGCTTGCGCAATTCCTCAAGCAGCACGGCAGCGAGACGAAGTTCTCGACGACGATCGGCCAGTGGTGCCAGGGAAAACCGGGACGCGATCGCGGACGCGGCGACGCGCCGATGTTCTTCGGCGAGCAGGCGCGCGAAGACGGCGCGTTCAAAGAACAAACGCTGCCGCCCGCAGCAGCCGCGGCGCTCAGCGGATCGCAGCTCGTCGCGGTCAGCGCCGCAACGCCGCAAACGAAAGACGCGCAGCGCTCGACCGGTGGCGCGCTCGCGAACGCACGAGCAGGATCAGGATCGGCGTTCACGACCGTCGTGCTGCCGCGCCATCGCGGAACGGTCGAGCGCTTTTTCGAAAGGAAACCGTGAAAGGACGGTTGCGCAGTCGCGCGGTCTCGCGGTTGCTCGGCGGTTTTGCCGCGAGCCTGAGGGACCGCGTAACTGCGCAACCACAAAAACCATGAGCGACGTACTGATGCAGCCCGCCGAGCTTCGCGTGCACGCGGAGCGCGCCAACGCCATCCTCGACGAGCTCGATCGCATTCTTCTCGGCCGCACCGATCTCCATCGCATGGTCGTCATCGGCATTCTCACGCGCGGCCACATCCTGCTCGAAGGCGTTCCGGGCCTCGGCAAGACCGCGCTCGCGAAAGGGCTCGGGGACATTCTCGGATTGCAGCTCAAGCGCGTGCAGTTCACGCCCGATCTCATGCCGGGCGACATCCTCGGCACGAACATCCTGCAGGAAACCGCGGGCGGACAACGGCAGCTGCAATTTCAGCCCGGCCCCGTCTTCACGAACATCCTGCTCGCCGACGAGATCAATCGCGCGTCGCCGAAAACGCAGTCCGCGCTGCTCGAGGCGATGCAGGAGCACGCCGTCACCATGTTCGGCGTCACGCGTCCGCTGCCGTCGCCGTTCTTCGTGATGGCATCGCAGAATCCGATTGAATTCGAGGGAACGTACCCGCTCCCCGAGGCGCAGATCGACCGGTTTCTGTTCAAACTGCAGGTGCTCGGACTCGATGCCGACGTGCTCGACGAAATCATCTCGACGCGTCGCCGCGGCGAGCCGCCTGCGCCGCGCATGACCGTCACGCCGTCGGAGCTCGACGAATTGTTCGCTTCGGTCGATCGCGTGTTTTTGCCGCGCGCGGTGTCGCGCTACATCGCGCGCCTCGTGGCCGCCACGCACGGCAGCGCGGTCGAGATGATCGCGAAGTACGTGAGCCTCGGCGCGTCGCCGCGCGCCGCGATCGGCTTGGCCGAGTCGGCGCGCGCGCTCGCGTTGCTCAACGGACGGCCGACCGTCGGCTTCGACGACGTGAAGCGCGTCGCACACGCCATCCTCAATCATCGACTGATCCTCAGCTATCGAGCGCGGCTCGACGGAGTCAAAGCGGACCAGATCATCGATGAGCTGCTGTCGAAGATCGACGAGACCGAGATGCGACTGCCGGACGACGTCGTGGTGCGAGGGAGTGCGAATGCGTAACGCGCGCCCCTCATCCGGCCTTCGGCCACCTTCTCCCCGCAAGCGGGGAGAAGGGCAACAGGGTGGTGGCCCCTCGCCCCGCTTGCGGGGAGAGGGTGGCGCGAAGCGCCGGGTGAGGGGCGCGTGCGTGATCGCAATCCTCTTCGCGCTCGCGACGATCGCGTCCGCCGAAGAGTACGGACCGATCGCGATCGAGCAGCTGCCGTCGCTCGGTCCGCCGCGCAACGGCGCGTATTGCGAGTCTCGCTTTCTGATCCGCAACGATTCGGCGCAGCAGCACACCGTGCGCATCGACATCAAGTCGATGGTCTTCATGATGTCGTCCGGTTCCACGCACACGTCGCGCGAATTCACGATCGCTCCGCGGTCGAGCGAGTCGCTGAGCCTTCCCGACTTCGTCGCCGCGAACGCGATCGGGTCGGGCGACGCGATCGTGACGATCGACGGCCGCGACCAGCGACAGCATCTCACCGTCACGAGGCCCAACGTCGGCGACTGGAATCGCGGCGGCGGCTACGTGCTCATCGGCCGCGAAGTGCCGCAGACCCTCGTCACGTTTCTCTTTCCCGATTACACGAGCGGCCTGCCGGTCCGCGCCGACATTCCGCCGAGTGGCTGGAGCGATCAGTGGATTCAATACGGCCGCTTCGACGGCGCGATTCTCACGCCGCGCGACTGGTCGGAGACTCCGCCGCCGGTGCGCGCGGCGCTTCTGCAATGGGTCTCCGCCGGCGGCACGCTCATTTTTCTCGGACGGCCGGACAGCTATCCGTCGCTCCGTCCCGCGAACGAGATCACGGAGTTTGCGGCAGGCCACTATGGCTTCGGCACAGTCGTCTTCACAGGCAATGAGCCGTTGTTGAACGAGGAGCAGGCGAAGCAATTGCGCGCGCAGTGGCAACGGGCGCCGCAGGGGACGCAGGCAACCGATCAGCTCAACGCGTCGATGCCGATCCTCGACAGCAACAACGTTCCGATCGGCGCGATGTTCTCCCTGCTCATCGTCTTCGCCATCACCGGCGGTCCGGTGAGCCTGTTCGCGCTGGCGAAAAAAGACCGCCGCATCTGGATTTTTCTAACGCTGCCGCTGCTCGCGATCGGAACGGCGGCGATCGTCGTCACCGCGCTGATCTTCAGCGAAGGGTGGGTGCGCGTGCAGAAGACGACGGCGCTCACGCTGCTCGACGAAGGGCGCGGCGAGGCGACGACGATCGGCTGGACCGGCATCTACTCGACGTTCGCGCCGAACGGAAAGGTGCGCTTCGACTCCACGAGCGAAGTGCGTCCGTTCTTTTTTGCGAAAGACGCGGCGACGGATTGGACGGACGGACAGCGATTCATGTCCGGCTGGATCGCCAGCCGCGTGCCGAGCCACTTCGCGCTGCGCAAGGTCGAAGCGCGGCGCGAGCGCATGCCGATCCGCGTGGATGGAGGGAAAGTGTTCGCGCTGAACGGACTCGGCGTGCCGATTGAGGAATTGCACGTCGAATTGGAGAACGGTGCAATCTATCGCGCTGAGCATATTCCCGCGGGGAAAGAGGTCGTGCTGAAGCCGATGGGGAAGAGCGCCGTCGTGGACACCAAAGATCCATCAGCGTTGTACGGCTCGTCGGCGACGTGGCATTCGCTGGCCGGACGCGTGAAGAACGAAGTGTGGGACTACCTGACGCCGGGGACGTACATCGCGGTGATCAAGCGCTCGCCGTTTGTCGAGCCGGCGCTCGAGAACGCGACGAAATCAACTTCCGACACCGTCGTGATCGGACGGAGCGCGCATGCGAGTTGAAGTCCGCGGTCTGCGAAAAGACTTCGGCCGCACGACCGCGCTGGACGGCGTGTCGTTCTCGTTCGGTCCCGGCGAGGTGATGGGATTCGTCGGACCGAACGGCGCGGGGAAGACGACGACGATGCGCATCCTGGCGACGCTCGACGAGCCGAGCGACGGCGACGCGCTGCTCGACGGCGTCTCGATCGTGCAGGAGCCGGAGCACGCCCGCCGCTCGATCGGATTCGTCCCCGACGCGCTGCCGACGCACTCCGACATCACCGTGCACGAGTATCTCGACTTCTTCGCGCGCGCGTATCGACTGAACGGCGCGCAGCGGAAACAGGTGATCGAGAGCGTCGAAGAATTCACGAACCTCACCGGCATCCGCCACAAACTGCTCAAGGCGCTGTCGAAGGGAATGAACCAGCGCGTCTGCCTCGCGCGCGCGCTCCTGCACGATCCGAAAGTGCTGATCCTCGACGAGCCGGCGGCAGGACTCGATCCGCGCGCGCGCATCGAGCTGCGCGAGCTGATTCGCGTCTTCGCGACACAGGGGAAAGCGATTCTCATGAGCTCGCACATCCTCACCGAGCTCGCCGAGATCTGCACCGGCACCGTGATCATCGAGCGCGGACGAATCCTGCGCGCGGGCACGCTCGGCGAAGTGCTCTCGATCAATCGCGAGAAGCGGACGCTGATCATTCGCTCGATCGGCCGCACCGAGGAATTGCAGCGCGCAGTGCTGGAACTGCCCGGAGTCGTGGAGGCGCAGCCGGACGATGACGCGGTGCAAGTCGAGTTCGCGGGAACGGAAGAAGGCGCGAGCGACTTGCTGACCGAGCTTGTGCGACGCGGATTCCGCATCGCCGAGTTCCATCAGCGAGGCGTCGATCTCGAGCAGGTGTTCATGGACATCACCACGGGAGGCGTGCAGTGAAGCGCGGTTACGGTCTTTCGCGGTTGCGCAGTTACGCGGTCTCGCGGTTGCGCGGCAAAAGCGCGTGCGTTTCTCGCGCCGAGCAACCGCGCGACCGAGCAACCGCGCAACCGCGTCTCTCTGCGCAACCGCGCAACCGCGCGACCGCGCAAGCGGGCACGGGAGGTGGTTCATGAACCGCATCGACGACTGGCTGAATCCGATCGCCGTCAAAGAATTGCGCCAGGCCGTGCGCGGACGTTTCGTCGCCGTCGCCGTGATTCTCTCGCTCATCGGCCAGCTCCTGGCGATCGCGCTGCTGATGATCACGACGTCGCTTCGCACCACCGTCGCCGCGGGCTTCGCGCCCGCGCCCGGCGCGATCGTGTTCATGGCGCTCTACAGCGTCCTCTTCACCATCTGCATTTTTCTCATCCCCGCGTACACCGGCATCCGCATGGCCGCCGAGCGCGGGGACACGCACACCGATCTCCTGTTCATCACCACCATCCGCCCGCGCACGATCGTGTTCGGCAAACTGATCACCGTCGTGCTGCTGGTCGTGCTGATCTTCAGCGCGTCGCTGCCGTTCCTCGTGTTCTCCTACGTCCTGCGCGGCATCGATCTCTTCTCGATTCTCGTCCTTCTCGCCGTCGCCTTCGTGGTCGTCATCAGCCACTCCGTGCTGGCGCTCTTCCTCGGCGCGCTCCCCGCGTCGAAGCCGTTCAAGGTCCTGGTCGCCGTGGCATTCTTTCTCGGCACGTTCGCGACGTTTCCGATGGTCTTCGCGTTCGAATCGCAGCTGTTGCGCTCCGGCTTCGGCGCCACCGTCCTCTACGGACAATTCCTGGCCGGAGTCGGCGCGTTCCTCGCCACGATGCTGGTGATCGACGCGATCCTCATCGTCGTCACGATTGCGCTCATCACGCCGGCGGTGGCGAACCGCGCGCTGGCGATTCGCGTGATGCTCGCGGTGATGTGGGCGATCTCGCTCGGCGCCGCCGCGCTGGCGACGCTGGCGATGGCGCGCGACGAGCTCCTGCGCCTTTGGGCCGTCTACTTCATCACGCTGATCTCGCTGGTGCTGCTCTCGGCGAGCGGAGAGCGGGAGTCGTGGGCGCCGCGCGTCGCGCGTACGATTCCGAACAACCCGCTGCGGCGCGTGCTCGCGTTTCTCTTTTACAGCGGCAACGCCGGCGGCGTCCTCTGGTCGATTCTCTTCTACGCCGCAACCATCGTGTCGTACAACTTCATCGAAGTGCTGGTCGCGGGCGCCGGGCGCTTCAGCATCGACATCACGCGCGCCCTCGTCGACGCCGCGCTCTGCGTTCTCGCATACACGCTCACCGCGACGCTCATTCGCCGCAAGTTGCTGTCGCGCATTCCGCCGCGCGTGACGTGGGCGATCGCGCTCTCCCTTTTCGTTTTGCTCGCGTTGATCCCGGGCCTCATCGCGCTGGTCATCGACGCGCAGTCGAAGCAGCTCGGTGAGCTGATGCAGCTCGCGACGTTCGCGAATCCGTTCCCGATGGCGTCGCGAACCGGCGAGCTGCGCGACTTCCGCACGCTGTTCCTCCTGATCTGGGCCGCGCTCGCGTTCGCGTTCAACGCGCGATCGTTCATGCAGCAGGCCGCGCGCTTCCGGCGCTTCGACGTGAAAACCGCCGCGCCGATCGATTGGGCCTCGCCGCTGCGCCTCGGGGAAGCGAGACCGGAATGACCGGCAGCGAGCGCGCGGCGATCGCGGAAGGGGAGCGCGTCGGCTCGCTGCACGTGCTCGTGCCGCCGCGCGCGATCGCGTCCGGCGCGGGCGGCGCGCGCATCAGCCGCCGCGCCGGAGGCTCGCTCGAATTTCGCGATCATCGCGACTACGAGCCGGGCGACGATCTGCGCCATCTCGACTGGAGCGTGTTCGCGCGCAGCGACCGCCTGACGGTCAAGCAGTTTCACGAAGAGATCAGCCCGTTCGTCGAGATCGTCGTCGACGGATCGCGATCGATGGCGCTCGCCGGCACGCGCAAGTCGGAAGCGACGCTCGCGATCGCGGCGATGCTCGCCGCCGCGGCGATCAACTCTGGCTTTCCGTACGCGCTGTCGATCGTGCGCGAGCGCTTGCATCGCATCGCTGGCGGAAGCGCGCGGCCGTCGTCGTGGGAGCCGATCGCGTTCGACTACGCGGGCACGCCGGCGGGCGCGATCGCGTCCGGCGCGCGCTCGCTGCGGCCGCTGAGCATGCGCTTCTTCATCAGCGATCTGTTGTGGCCCGGCGAGCCGCAGGCGGTGGCGGCGGCGCTTGCGCAGGACGCGACGGCGACGGTGATCATCCAGGTGCTCGCGTCGGAGGACGCGAATCCCGATCTGCGCGGCGGATGGCGCGTGCTCGACGTCGAGAGCAACGAGTGGCGCGAGATTTTCTTCGACGCCGCGGCCGCGGCGCAGTACCGCGACGCGTTGTCGCGGCTGCGGGAGTTGTGGGATGAAGCGGCGCGCTACGCGCGCGCGGTGGTGACGCGTTGCATCGCCGAAGACGTCGAAGGGAAGCTCCTGTTCGACGATCTCGCGGCGGCGGAGATCCTTCGGCCCGCATGGTCCCGTTCCTGACGTCGCCCTTCGCGCTGTTCGCGCTTCTCGCCGTTCCGGCGCTGGTCGCGATCTATCTCTTCCAGCGCCGCTATCGCGTGCGCGACGTGTCGAGCCTCGTGCTGTGGGACGCGATCCGCCAGCCGAGCATCGGCGGCCGCACGCGCGAGCGCCTGCAGCTTCCGCTCACGTTCTGGCTCGAAGTGCTCGCCGTCTTGTTGCTCGCGTTCGCGGCGGCGCAGCCGCTGCTGCCGAAGTGGTCGCACTCGCGTCCGCTGGTGATCGTCTGCGATGACTCCCTGTCGATGCAGGCGGGGAGCGCGCGCGAGAAAGCGATTGCTTCGGCAAAAAGCGAATCAGCGAAGCGGCAATTTTCGCCGGTGCGCATCATCGTCGCCGGCGCGACGCCGCGATTCGAGCGCGACTTCGCGCAGTGGACGTGTACCTCGCCGTCGTCCGATCTCGATGCGGCGATTGCGCTCGCGGCGTCGGCAGCCGGACGCAACGCGCTCGTGCTCGTCCTCACCGATCACGCGCCCGAGCGCGCGATCGATCCTGGCCGCATCCGCTGGCGGGCCTTCGGCGCTCCACTCCCGAACCTCGGCTTCGCCTCCGCCACGCGCGCCGGCGATCGCATCCTGCTGGAGATCGCAAACGATTCTTCGTCCGCGCAGTCGACGACGCTGCACGTCGTGCGCGACACGCGCATCGAAGTCCCGCCGCATGCGCGGCAACGCGTGCAGCTCACGCTTCCCGCAAACAGCGGCGCGATCCAGGCGACCCTCGGCGACGACGCTGCGCCGTTCGACAACCGCGTGACGCTGCTTCCCGATCATCGCCCGCCGATCCGCGTCACTCTTCGCATGTCCGATCCGAAGATTGTCGAAAGCGCGTTGCGCGCGACCTCGCGCGTGACGATCGACGCGGTTCATCCGCAACTGACGATCGGCGACAGCGCATCCACCGATGAATGGAGCGTCGAGCTGCAACAGGGTCGCGGAGGCGCGGCCTTCGTCGGGCCGTACGTCATCGATCGCACGAGCGCGCTCACGACCGGACTCGCACTCGACGGATTGGTATGGGGCGCAACGCGCGGGGCGATGCAAGGACAGCCGGTGATCCTCGCCGGCGATCAGCCGCTCGTCACGATCGATCAGCATCACCTGCGCATCCGCTTCGATCCGTCGATCTCGAACCTGCATCACGCGCCCGCGTGGCCCGCGCTCTGGTGGAACATCATCGAGTGGCGCGCCGCGCAACTTCCCGGCCCGCGCAGCGCCAACGTGATCCTCGGCGCAAACGCGTTCGTGAATCTCGAATCGAGTGACGCCGAAGTGATCGCGCCGGATGGCGAGCGCCGCAAGCTCGACGCGCGCGACGGCACTGTCGTCATCGCTACCACGCAGCCCGGCATCTGGCGAGTGGGCAACTATTCGTTTGCCTGCAACGCGCTCGCGGCCGGTGAAACCGATTTCTCGCACAACACGAGCGGCGACTGGGGGAAGTGGAACGACGAAGCACTCGTGTCGGCGGGCTTCGAGAACGTCGCTTGGATCCTGCTGCTGATCGCACTCGCGATTCTCGTGTTCCATCAGAGAATCAGTGGAGCGGCGCCCGCTCCGGGCGCCGGGATCTCGCGAGTAATCGGCGGCCGAAGCGGCCGCCGCTCCACAGGAGCCGCTTCGTGACGTTCAGCGATCCCATTTGGCTCCTGCTCGCGCTGCCGCTCGCCGCGGCTCTTTGGTTGTGGCCCGCTGTGTCGCGCACCGTCATGGTGTTGCGCGTCATCTTGCTCGCGCTTGTCCTTCTCGCGCTCGCGGGTCTCGCGTTGCAGTTGCCGGGACGCGAAGGCGTCGTGGTCGTGGTCGCGGATCGCAGCCGCTCGATGCCGCAGACTGCGGGCGCGAACGAGCGCGAGATCGTGAAGACGATCGAGTCGAAGCGGCGCGGCGAATCGCGCACCGGCGTCGTGTCGTTCGGACGCGCGGCGGAGATCGAGCTGTTGCCGGAAGGCGCGCGCTTCGGCGACTTCCGCATGCGCGAGGCCGAGGACGGATCGAACCTGCACGACGGCATGCAGACCGCGCTGTCGATGATCCCGCGCGACGTGCCGGGACGCATCGTCGTCATCAGCGACGGTCGCTGGACCGGCCGCGATCCTTCCGCCGCCGCGCTTCGCGCCGCCGCGCGTGATGTTGCGATCGACTATCGCGTCGTCACGCGATCGAGCGCGGCCGACGTCGCGGTGGAGCGCGTCGACGCGCCGACGGTCGTCTCGCCGGCCGAGTCGTTCGTCATCGCCGCGACGATCGACGCGCCGCACGAGACGACCGTCACGATCGCGCTGAAACGCGGCGCGACGACGATCGCATCCGGCGAGCATCATCTCGTCGCAGGGACGAATCGCATCGCGTTCCGCGATCGCGCGTCCGCAGCCGGCACGCTCGCGTACACCGTAGACGTCGGCGTGACCGGCGACGATCCCGTTCCCGAAAACAATCGCGCGCGATTTCTCGTCGGCGTCAACGGTCCCAAGCCGGTGCTCGTCGTCTCCGGCTCGTCATCGCATCTGCCCGCGCTCTTGAGATCGAGCGGCGTCGACATCGCGACGCCCGCGCAACCCGACTGGTCGCTCGATGCGATCTCGAACTACTCCGCCGTCGTGCTCGAGAACATCCCCTCGCAAGGCCTCGGCGTCGGCGGCATGCAGACGCTCGCATCGTGGGTCACGGAGAGCGGCGGCGCGCTGATGCTCACCGGGGGCAAGAGCTCGTTCGCGGCCGGCGGCTATTTCAAGTCGCCGCTCGATCCGCTGCTGCCGGTGTCGATGGAATTGCGGCGCGAGCATCGCAAGCTCGACATCTCGATCGTCATCGCGATGGACCGCTCCGGCAGCATGGGGATGGAAGCGAGCAACGGGCGGACGAAAATGGAGCTGGCGGATCTCGCCGCCGCGCAGGTGCTCGATCTCCTCTCGCCGCACGACGAGCTCGGAGTCGTGGCCGTCGACAGCAGCGCGCACATCATCGCCGACCTCGATCCGATCGAAGGACGCACGGACCTGCGCAGCCGCATCATGAGCGTGCAGTCGGCCGGCGGCGGCATCTTCATCTACGAGGCGCTGTCGACGGCCTCGAAGATGCTGCTCACCGCGCGCTCGTCGACGCGGCACATCATCCTCTTCGCCGACGCTGCCGACTCCGAGGAGCCGGGGATGTATCGCGAGCTCCTCGCGCAATGCGCGAAGGCGAACATCACCGTCACCGTCATCGGCCTCGGCACGCCGAAGGACTCCGACGCCGAGCTCCTGCGCGACATCGCCGCGCGCGGCGGCGGCCGCATCTTCTTCACCGAGGACGCGAACGATCTGCCGCGTTTGTTCGCGCAGGACACGTTCATCGTCGCGCGCAGCGCGTTCGTCGACGAGCCGGTCGCGCAGCGCACGAGCGGATCGCTCCTCACGATCGCGGGACGGCAGTTCAGCGGCATCCCATCGATCGGAGGCTACAACCTGACCTATCTCAAGAACGGCGCATCCGCGGCAGTGCTGACCGACGACGAACATCACGCGCCGGTCGTCGCAGCGTGGCAGGCGGGGAGCGGCCGCGTGCTCGCGTACACCGGCGAGATCGACGGCGCGTACACCGGCGCGCTCGCGAAGTGGCCCGCCACCGGCGACTACTACACGAGCCTCGTGCGCTGGACCGCCGGCGCGCGGTCGCAACTGTCGCAGGACATGCTCGTCACGCAGCGCGTCGAGAACGGCGTGTGCGACATCTCGCTGCAACTCGATCCCGAGCGTTCCTCGACGAATATCACCCGCACGCCGCGCGTGACGACACTCGCGGGAATGCCGGGCGGCGGCGCGCCGGCGATCACGCGCGCGGAGATGACGTGGCGCACGCCCGACGAGCTGGGCATCGAAGTCCCGCTCGACGGATCGGCGACGTTCCTCTCGTCCGTCGACGTCCCCGGCGTCGGCCGCGTCACGCTCCCACCGGTCGCGTTGCCCTACTCACCCGAGCTTGCGCCTGCGGCTCCAGGCGAGGGACGAGCCGCACTCGAGCGCATCGCGCGCGCGACGGGCGGAAAAGAGCGCATCAACGTCGCCGACGTCTGGCGCGATCTGCCCGTGCGACGGCACAGCATTCCGCTGCGGACGTTTCTTTTGCTTGCGGCAGTAATCGCGTTGCTCGCGGAGGTGATGGAGCGAAGGATGCGTGTGTTCGGTGCGTGGACGCCCGTAGTGCGTGTTTCCGGCGTACGTCCTGTGGAGCGGCGCCCGCTTCGGGCGCCGGTTATTCGCGAAAAGCCGGCGGCCGAAGCGGCCGCCGCTCCACAGGAAACGATCGAGAGCCCGCTTGTCGACGCCCTCGAACGAGCGGGCAAACGTGCGAAGCGAAAGACTACGTGAAGCTCACCGCGAGCTTCGATCCTTCTTCGCGATAGATCGAGTCGACGAAGCGGATCACGTTCGACTTCAGCGCCATGAACAGGGACGAGACGCGGATGCCGCCGCCGAAGAAGCGGACGCCGCGCAGGAGGTCGCCGTCGGTGACGCCGCTCGCGCAGAAGATGATGTCGTTGCCGGACGCGAGCTCCGCGGTGTCGTAGATCTTGTCGTGATCGGTGAAGCCCATCGCTTTCAAACGATCTTCCTGCCACTTCTCGAGCGGCGCGAGGCGTCCCTGCATCCGTCCCGCGAGGCAGCGCATCGCGGCCGCGGTGAGCACGCCTTCCGGCGCGCCGCCGATTCCCATCGCCGCGTGCACGCCCGTGCCGCGAACGGCGGCGGCGATGCCGGCGGAGAGGTCGCCGTCGGTGATCAGCTTGATGCGCGCGCCCGCTTCGCGGATGCGCATGATGAGATCGTGGTGGCGCTCGCGGTCGAGCACCGTGATGGTCAACTCATTGATGTCGCGGTCGAACGCCTTGGCCATGCGTTGCAGGTTCTCTTCGACGGACGCGGCGAGGTTCACCGATTCGGCGGCGGTCGGCCCGACGACGATTTTGTCCATGTAGATGTCGGGCGCGTTGAGGAGGCCGCCTTTTTCGGATGCCGCAATGACGGCGATCGAGTTCGCGGAACCGGTCGCACAGAGGTTCGTCCCTTCGAGGGGATCGACGGCGATGTCGACTTCCGGATAAATCTCGCCTTCCGTCCATCCGCGCCCGAGGGGCTCGCCGACGTAGAGCATGGGCGCCTTGTCGCGCTCTCCCTCGCCGATGGTCACCGTGCCGCGCATTTTCAGGCGATTGAGCTCTTCGCGCATCGCCTCCACGGCCACCTGATCGGAAAACTTGCGGTTGCCGTAGCCCATCGTGCGCGCCGCGGCGATGGCCGCCTTTTCCGCCGCGCGGAGAAATCCGATTTCGAGACTCGATTCCATGACGCTCCGATCCCCAGGATTTTTTGCGGCGTGAACTGTAACACCTAAATCGAGCGCGCGATGCGCGCGCCGATCGCGGCGATGCGGCCGTCTTCGTCGCACGACGGATCGTAGGACGCGAGGACGAGTCCCGCGATCGTGAAGTGCTCGCGCGCCTCCTCGATCACGCGCAGCACGTCGTCGGGGGAGAGCCCTCCGCCGACGGCGTAGGGATTCGCGCGGCCGAACTGCGGATCGATGACGTCGAGGTCGACGTGCACGAGGATGCGGTCGGCGTCAATGCCGGCGAAGTCCGGCGTCATGCGCACGCCATCGCGTTCGAGCGCCTCGCGCTCGCCGGGGCTGTAGTTGCGCGAGCCGATCTGGATCGTGCGCGACGGCGCGACGGGCGCGAAGCCGGGAATCGTGTGCGCGAGGTTGTGGAAGCAGCGGCCGGTGAGAACGGCGAGGCACATGCCGTCGAGAAAGCCGCTGTCGGTCGTGTCGGGAGTGTTGTAGTCGCCGTGCGCGTCGAACCAGAGGACGGCGAGACGATCCGTGCCGAGGCCTGCCGCGGCGCCGATGGCGGAGCCGCAGTTGCCGGAGAGGACGACGGGGAATTCGTTCGTCTCGCGAATGCGCGTCGCAAGCGCGCGATACAACTCGAACGCGGTCGTGATCTCTCGTCGGAATGGACTCGCGGGCTCGATCTCATCCGCGTCGACGCCCAATTCCTGCGCGAGACGGAAAGGGCCCGCGCCCATGCGCAGGCCCTTGTATCCGGAGTCGTACGGAACGGTGAAGTAACGCGTCATCGTCATCCCGAGGCGCGAAGACCATTGCGCATTTCCAAAAGCTTTGTGGTGACCGCTGCCCTCAGCGGTCGCAGCGCCGCCGATGGCGGCGCCAGCGGCGCTTCGCGCCGCCGTGACCGCTGAGGGCAGCGGTCACCACATTCCCAGGACGGCGGCTTTGCCGCCGTCACTTCTTCGCGGTCGCAGCCACCGCCGCTGCTTCGCTCAGCTCCCGCTCCTGCTGCGCCGACATCGGCGGGTTGTAGGCGGGGATGCCGGTGACGGTGTGGCCGATGATCAGGTTGTGAATGTCGTGCGTCCCCTCATACGTATACACCGACTCCAGATTCATCATGTGGCGGATGACCGGGTATTCGTCGGAGACGCCGTTCGCGCCGAGGAGGTCGCGGGCCATGCGGGCGCACTGCAGCGCGATGTTGCAGTTGTTCATCTTTGCCATCGATACGTGCTGCGGCTTCAAGACGCCGCGCTCTTTCATGCGGCCGGCCTGCAGCGCGAGGAGCTGTCCCTTCGTGATCTCGGTGATCATCCAGGCCAGCTTGTTCTGCACGAGCTGATGCGACGCGATCGGCTGTCCGCCGAACTGGATGCGCGACTTCGCGTACTCGTTCGCGGTATGAAAGACGCTCATCGCCGCGCCCAGCACGCCCCACGCGATTCCGTAGCGCGCCTGCGTGAGGCAGCCGAGCGGGTACTTGAGGCCGTCCGTTTCCGGCAGCACGTTCTCGAGCGGAATGCGGCAGTCTTCGAAGAAGAGCTGCGACGTCACCGACGCGCGCAGCGAGAACTTCCCCATGTGATACGCCGTCGTGAAGCCGGGCGTGTCCTTCTCGACGAGGAAGCCGCGGATCGTTCCTTCCGCTTTCGCCCACACGATTGCGACGTCGGCGATGCTGCCGTTGGTGATCCACGCCTTCGCGCCGTTCAGCACCCACGAGTCGCCGTCCTTGCGCGCGTGCGTGCGCATCGCGCCGGGGTTCGATCCGAAGTCGGGCTCGGTCAGGCCGAAGCAGCCGATCTTCTCGCCCGCGGCCAGCTTCGGGATCCAGTAGTCGCGCTGCTCTTTCGAGCCGTACGTGTAGATCGGATACATGACCAGTCCCGACTGCACGGACGCGAACGAGCGCAGGCCGGAATCGCCGCGCTCCAGCTCCTGCATGATGAGGCCGTAGGCGACGGGGCCGAGGCCGGGGAGATCGTATTCGCTGATCGTTGCGCCGAAGAGACCCATCTCCGCCATCTTCGGCACGAGGTGATGAGGAAACTTCTCTTCGCGATTCGCGTGCTCGATGATCGGCAGCACTTCCTCATCGACGAAATCGCGAACGGTCTGGCGCACCATCAACTCGTCTTCGGTGAAGAGCGAGTCGATATCCATGTAATCGACGCCGGGGAAATTAGGCACGGTGAGACTCCTTGCGTAGTTTCCTCGATGATATCGCGTTCCCTTCCCGCGCCCGCGCCCGCGCCCGTGCCCGCTCCCGTGCCCGGGGTGGGTGGGGTGACTTTTATCGCTGCGCTGAGCCCCCGCCCCGGGCGCGGAAGCGGGCGCGGGCGCGGGCGCGGGATCGCGAGAGGCTACTTTCTCGCGAGAAACAGCAGGTGCGGATGCGGATACCCAAAATCCACGCGCTTCGCGTGTACCTCGCGAAAGCCGATGCGTGTCAATCGCGCGATGAACGCCTCGCTTCGCTCGTAGTCGAACGCGTTTGCCATCGTGATGCGCAGCAGTCGCATCGAGATCCATTCCTGCGCGCGGTTCCATCGGTTCTTGACCGATGCCGGGTCCATCTCTTTGATGAGCAGCGTGCCGCCCGGTGAGAGTCGGTCAAACAAGCGCGCGAGGAGAGCGTCCCAATCCGAGATCGGGATCGCGTAGAAGACGTCGAGCATGGCCACGACGTCGAAGGTGCCGCGGATAGCATCGTCGTAGGCGACGACGGATCGGACACCTTCCACCGATCCGAATTTGCGCAGGTCCGGCTCGACGGCAACGACCTGCGGGACTCCACGCGCGGCAGCAAGGCGGGAGAAGAGGGCGTGGCCGGCGCCGACTTCGAGCAGCGAGCGGGCATCCTTCGGGATCGATTGCAACACGCGCGTGAACGGGCAGGTGAGAAAGCGAATCAACGTGTGCAGGCGCGTGCCGGGCGGCCTCTTCCGGTAGGCGCGGTACGTTACAATCGTGTTACGGAGCAATCCCATCGTCCAATCTCGAAGACCCGACTGGCGGCTGTACGCGGGCGCGGCTGTCGTGCTCGTCTCGCGTCTCTTGACGTTCCCACGCACGCCGTGGGAGCTCGATGAGTTTCATTTTCTCGAGGCCCTTTCCAGGTTCGAGCCGCTCCGCCACCACCCGCATCCGCCCGGCTACCCGCTCTTCGTGGCTCTTGGCAAGTTCGCCAATTTGCTCATTCCCAATCCCTTTGCCGCGCTCGTCGCGCTGAACATCGTCGCCTGCGTCGTCGGCTTCGCCGCACTCTATCGCGCCTTCCGAAACTACGTCGACGACGCCGACGTCGCGCTGGCCGGCTCTCTCATTTTCTATCTGTCGGCGGGGATGCTGATCCATGCGACGCTCGCGCTCGCGGACGCGACGGCGCTCATGTTCCTCGCGCTGACGTTTCATTCTCTCAGTCAGCCGGGAGTGGTGCGCGCCTCCGGCGCGCCCACCGAAGGCGCGCCGGAGGCGCGCACCACTCCGGCTCTGACGCCGGCGGTTGCATCGGCTCTCTTCGCGTCGGCGTCGATCGGCTGCCGTCCACAGCTCGCGATTCCGCTCGTGCCCGCGCTCATCGTCGCGCTGTTCCTCTGCTTTCGTACGTGGAAGCAGCGCGCGATTGCGATCGCCGTCTTCACCGTCGCATCGCTGATCTGGCTCGTGCCGTTGATTCAGGCGACGGGCGGGTGGAAGGGATTCACGAATTACGAGCTCGGGCAGGCGCGCTATTTCGCTGCGCACGACGCCGCCGCTTCACGCGGATCGAAGACGCTCCTGCGCATCGCCGCGCGATTCGTGCTCCGCGCGTGGGGCTCGTCGATCACGATCGCATTGATCGGTCTCTTCGCGGCGATCGGCGTGATCCCGTTTCTCCGCGGCTGGCGCCGCTCGATCATCCCCTTCGTCGTCTTCACGTTCGAGCACCTCGGCTTCGCCATCGCGGCGATGGATCCCGCGGACGCCGTCCGCTACTCGCTCCCCGCGCTTCCGCTCTTCGCCCTCCTCGCCGCACTCGGACTTCGCTTCGTGCGCATTCCGTGGTGGATCGGAACGGCGGTCATCGTGGGACTGTCCGCGTGGTACGTGAGTCCGATCGTCATCGATCGCGTGACGACTCCGTCGCCGATCGTCGCCGCCGCGCGCTACGTGAACGCGAGCGTGCCGCGCAACACGGTCGTGCTGTATCAGGCCGGCACGCGCTCGCACGTGGAATGGCTGCTGCCGCTCTATCGCTCGCGATTTCTCGAGCGCGCGATGCTCGATCTCTACGACCAGCCCGCAACGCCCGCGGTGATCATCCTCGACGGCGGCTCGGTCGATCGCGACGCGCGCGTGTTCGCGTGGCACGAGAGCAACGCCTACGTGAAAATGACGCGCAACTTCGGACTGCGCGTCAGCGTCGACCCGCTGCGGCCCGAAGAGCGCTTCCTCGAAGTGTTCGGCGTGCATCACCTCGAGGCGACGGCGAACGAAGGGGAGTGGCGGTGGCTCGGACCGGAGGCGACGATCCGCCTGCCGCAGCTCGGCCGGAAAACGGTCGCGTTGCAATTCAGTCTTTCGATCGATGCACCGTACGAGAGCAATGCGGTAGAAGTGCTCGTCGACGGGCAGCGGGCCGCGCAAGTGAACGTGCCGAAGAAACCGGTCTGGGCGATCGTGCCGTTCGGAAAAGAAATCACGATCCGTTCGGCGCGCTCCTTCCGGCCGGACGACGTGCTTCACAACCAGGACCGGCGCCGGCTGGCCGTACAACTGACGCTGTTCGAACAACGCTGATCTATCATCAGCGAAAGCTGATCGTCATCATGCCTGTCGTGGCCCGGCCGTCCGTCTCGCTCGTCATTCCGATGTTCAACGAGGAGTTGAACATCGAGCACGCCGTCTCGGCGGCGGTCGAAGCGTTGACGAAATACTCGGACGACTACGAGCTCATCATCGTCGACGACGCGTCGACCGACGACTCGCCGGCGATGGCCGCGCGGATGGCCGAAGAGAACCCGCGCATCCGCGTGCTGCGCCACGAGAAGAACCGCAAGCTCGGCGGCACGATCCGCACGGGATTCGCCGCCGCGACGAAAGATCTCGTGCTCTACATGGACGCCGACCTGCCGTTCGATCCCGACGTCCTCGGCCGCGCGATCCGCGCGATGCACGTAACCGGCGCCGACCTGATCGCCGGTTACCGTCACGACCGCACGATGGAAGGGCTGCGGCGCACGATCTACTCGTACGTCTACAACACGCTCATCGGCGTGCTGTTCGGCTGGCCGCACCGCGACATCAACTTCTCGTTCAAGCTCTTCAAGCGCAGAGTGCTGCAGAAGATCGAGCTCAAGTCCGAAGGATCGCTCATCGACGCGGAGCTGATCGTGAAAGCGAAGAACCGCGGCTTCGCCATCCAGCAGATCGGCATCGACTACTTCCCGCGCATCCGCGGCACGTCGAATTTGTCATCGCCGTCGGTGATCTTCAAAATCCTGCGCGAGCTGGTGAAGCTCTATCCGGAGATGCGCAGGCGGCAGAACCTCGCAGTTGATCCCGCGACCAATGAAACCATCAACGATCATGTAACCAGAGATCCCGCGTCTTCGCGCGGGATAAACTAGAAAAATCAAACGCCTGCTGATAGTCACAGCGGATGACGTCGGCCTGCATCGCGGGATGACCGACGGCGCGATCCGCGCGCATCGCGACGGCATCGTCACCGCGTGCAGCATCGTCGCGAACGGCGCGGCCTTTGACGACGCGATCGAAAAACTGCGCGGCGTCCCCTCGCTCGAAGCCGGCGTGCATCTCACGCTCGTCGAAGAGAAGCCGCTGACGTGCATTCGCTTCCCGCGCAAATACACATCGTTCGTTCCGCTCTACCTCGCGCGCGTGATCTCGATCGGCGCGATCGAGCGCGAGCTGCGCGCGCAAATCGAGAAGGTTCTGGCGACCGGACTCAGGGTCACGCACCTCAACGGACATCAGCATCTCCACGTCCTGCCGCGTATTTTCGAAGTCGTGAAGAAGCTCGCGAGCGAGTATCTGATCGACTACGTGCGCATCGTGAACGAAGGAGCGGGAGTGGTGCGCGCCTCCGGCGCGCCTTTGGGCGGGGGCACGCCGGAGGCGCGCACCACTCCCGCCCGCCGCGTCGCCATGAGCGCCCTCAGCTTCCTCGGACGTCGCGCAAGAGCCGGCGGCCGAGGGCGGCCGCCGCTCCACAACGATCGCACGATCGGCGTCGCCGAGGCCGGCCGTCTGCGCGATGTCATCGCGCTGTTCGATCGCGTCACCGAGGGCGTGACGGAGCTGGTTACGCATCCCGGCGTCGCCGTGCGCGGCTACGATCACTGGGACTACGATTGGGACGACGAAACGCGCGCGTTATGCGATCCGCGTCTGCGCGGCGAGCTGGCGAAGCGGGGCATCGAGTTGGTTGCGCCTTCCGTGATACGTTCGGGTCAATGACGAAAAGAATCGCCGTGATCCCCGGCGACGGGATCGGACCGGAAGTGATCGACGCAGGTATGCGCGTCCTCGAGCGCGTGAATGACGAGCACCGCCTCGGGCTGGAGTTCACGCACTTCACCTGGAGCGCCGACGAATATCTGCGCACCGGCGTCTCCATGCCGCCCGGCGCGATGGAAGACATCCGCGATCACTACGCCGCGGTCTATCTCGGCGCATTCGGCGACCCGCGCGTTCCCGACATGAAGCACGCCGCCGACATCCTCCTCGGCATGCGTTTCCAGCTCGACCTCTACGTCAACTATCGGCCGGTGAAACTGCTCGACGAGCGTCTGTGTCCGCTGAAAGGGAAAGGTGTTGCCGAAATCGACTTCGTCATCTTCCGCGAGAACACCGAGGGCGCGTACGTGGGGATGGGTGGAGCGTTCAAGAAAGGGACGGCCGAAGAAGTGGCGGTGCAGGAAGACGTGTCGACGCGCAAAGGCGTCGAGCGGATCATCCGCTACGCATTCGAGTACGCGAAGAGGACCGGACGCAAGTCCGTCTGCATGTCCGACAAGAGCAACGTCATGCGCTTCGGCGGCGACCTCTGGGTGCGGACGTTCGAGGAAGTGGGGAGGGAGTATCCCGGCATCGAGCACTTCCACATGTTCGTCGACGCGCTGACGATGCAGATGGTGCGCGCGCCGGAGATGTTCGACGTGATCGTGACGAACAACATGTTCGGCGACATCGTCACCGACCTCGGCGCCGCGCTGCAGGGCGGCCTCGGCGTCGCCGCGTCCGGCAACATCCATCCCGGCCGCGTCTCGCTCTTCGAGCCCATTCACGGCAGCGCCCCAAAATACGCCGGCAAAGACACCGCGAACCCGATCGGCGCGATCCTCACCGCCGCGATGATGCTCGAATACCTCGGCTTCTATGAAGAGTGCTCTCTCATCGAGCGCGCCGTGACATCCGCGATTCTCGACCACGAGACCACGAAAGACCTCGGCGGCTCGCTCGGAACGCGAGCGGCGGGCGAGGCGATCTTGAAGCGCCTCGGGTAGGGAATCATCGCGCGTACAACGCCGCGACCATCGCTAACCCCACAAGGGCGTAAAGCGCGCGGTAACGCGCCTGCAGACGGGAGACGCTCGCATACGTGAGTCCGTCGCGCAGGGCCTCGTGCGACCAAAGAATCTGAATCGGATACAGCACGACCAGCGCGGCGAGCGCGCGCGGAAGAATTCCGTTCAGCGCCAGCAGGAGAAAGAGAATCTGCGCGGCGCTGAACAGGACGAGGCTCGCGGCGAACGTGCGACGCGGACCGAAGCTGACGGCGTTGGTCGTGATGGCGTTGAAGGCGTCGCCGTGATAGTCGCGGGTCTCCTGCGTCAGATGGCCGGCGGCGAAGATCAGAGCGAAGAACGTGGCGATGGCGACGCCGCGCCCGTCGATGGCGTGACCGAGCGAGTAGCCGAGAAGAAAGTGCAGGATTCCGCCGGCGAGATGCACCGCGGAATTGAGAAACGGTCTGCCTTTCCAATGGAGTCGCGGCAGGGAGTAGAGCGCGCTCAGCGTCGCGATTGCGAGCGATAAGCCGAGAGTGATCGGACCGAGGCGGCTGAAGAGAAGGAGACTCGTAATCAGCAGGCCGGTCGTGAGAATGCCGAGCTCCGCGCGTCCGACACCTCTCGCCGTGAAGACGCCGGCTGCTTTGTTCGGATCGGCGAGATCGGTCGTCAGGCCGGACCAGTCGTTGAGCATGAAGATGTGCGTCACCAGAAACACGTTGGCGACGACGAGAGCCGCCAGCGTCCCCATGTGCCGCGAGGGGTGGGGAATCGCGAAGGCGGCGCCGAGGAGGGGCGGGCCTTGAAGCACGAGAATGTCGAGGAGGCGAAGGCGTGAAAAGTAGCGGAAAACCGAGGCCTTAGTGGCCGGAATCGGGAGAACCGATGAATTCATATTCGTGATAGAGCCTCAACCAGAGCGCGTAGCCGGCGTCTTCAGACCAGTAGTACCGCGAGACACTCGCGGTCAGATCATTATGGTAGAGGAGTGGGGGACTCGTTCGTAAGAGGAAAAAGTCGTTCGCTGCGAGATCGCGCAGAATTTCGTGGATGCGTTCGGCGTCGGGCGCTGACGTTCCGCTCAGAGGCTGTGAAAAAATCCCCGTCATCCTGAGCCGCGCAGACGGCGAAGGATCTCTAAATTGCAGGCTCTTCGTATTTTGAGATCCTTCGTCGCGCTTCGCCGACTCAGGATGACGGGGGATTTCTTCACGGCCGCTCAGCAGCAGCCGGACGACATCGACCCAGATCTGCTGCCCCGAAACGTCCGTGTGCATCCGCGACTCCGGCAACTTCAGATCGCAGCCGGCGCGGCGGAGGTCGGGAAGTCGCAGGATCGGAATCAGCGGCGCCTTTCGATAGTAGACCCACACGCGATCCTGATCGACGACGGGACGGAGCGCTTCACACAATGCGCGTCCGGCTTCCGGTCGCACGTCCGACAAGAGCAGCAGCAGGTGCATCTGAATGGCGATGTCCGTCGGATTCGGATCGCGGCCGGGATCGAGACATTGGTAGGCCTCACGAGGTGCGAGCCACGTGCGATAGAGCCCCTCGGGTGTTCGATAGCGATCGATCGTCGCCAGTGCCGCCGTCAGTTGCGTGCGATCGGCGCCGGGAGCGAGTCGCCAGACGAGCGTCGTGTCGTCGGTGTCCGGCGTGATCGCGCATCCAAGCGTTCCGATGCCGGGAGCGTCGGGCAGACCATGAAAGCGCACCAGTCCGCCGGGCTCGATCTGTTTCGTGAGGTGCCGGCGTGCGCGCTGCAGACTGTCTGTGAGTCCGTTCGCGCTCGCGAGAGGATCGAGCAACTCCACGAGCAACGCGGTGAGAAACGTGTTCATCTCCGGATGCGGATCATGAAAACTCGTCCCGCTCGTGTAGGCGGTCAGCCAGTACCCCGGTGCCTGCTGGTGCTCTCGAATTCGTGACGCAGCGCTCCTCGAGCTGGCTTCGAGATTCTCGAGACTGAACCTGCGCTCGTACAGGTATCGTCCTTCACCTTTGGCGTTGGTCCGTGCGAACGCGGTCACGTAGTGATCGCCCGGAGCGAGACCGGCGGTGCTGAACGGAATGCGCCAGCCGGCGGGACTCGCCTCGTGCAACGCATCGCGAACGTCCGGCCGGTCGAAGAATATCTTCGTGGTGACGGTCTGCCGGCCGTCGATGATGAGGGAGACTCGCGCGGGCGTCGCGTGGCCGATGAGCGCCCATCCGCTGGCGATCGCTTCCTGCCGTGTCGTGACATCGATGGCGTCGAGACTGCCGCGCGTCCCGGCCAGCGACTCCGCGGGCGCGAGGCCCTGCTTCAGCGAAGCGAGAAACGGTGCGTTTCGCCAGTTCCACATCGCACGCATCCCGCTGTCGGTGAAGAACACCCAATCGGTCATGCCGGTGTAGCAGAAGGCACCGATCGCCTGGATCAAGATCGCGACGCCGACTGCCGACAGAAAGAGCAGCCGGCCGGCGCCGCGCAGCGCGCTGACAACCGGGACCAGCATCCACATCAGGAACGGCAGAAGGTCCGTCATGTAACGCGGACCCCAGGAGACGCCGGCGCGCCAGTCCGCCTTGGCGTAGAGCAGGATCTGCAATACGACGGCAATCATCATCGCCATCGTGAGAGCCCGCTGCCGGCGATCACGCGGCAGGTGCCGCCACGCGAGAACGAGGAAGACGAGAAAGGGAGAGAAGACGAGCAGCCCGCGCGTCGGACTGACGAGCAATCCGCCGATCCCGGAGAGCAGGTCGTGATGAAAAAACTCTGGCCTCCCTTGCACCCCGTAGCCACCGGCGAGATTGCCGGCGACGCCGAGGTTGTAGAAGAGCACGAGGCCGGCCGGCAGCGCGGCGCCGGCGGCGAGGAGCGCAGCGCGGCGCCGGCCCGCCCAGAAAAGTGCGTACGCCCCGAGAGCCGCAGCGAGGATGACATCGGGCGGGCGGTTGGCGGCGATGAGGCCGCACAACAAGCCGACGGCAAGTGCTCGCGGCGCAGTGCATGGTCCGGTGACGAGCAGCAGCGCGCCGATGACCAGGAACTGCGCGATTCCGTGCTGCCACAGAGCCTGACTGCTGATCACCCAGGTTGTCGTACCAAACGCATAAGCGATCGTGAGCAGCAGCGCGACCGGTCCTGTCGTACGTTTTCGCAGAAGAAGATAGAGAAGCGCCGCGGAGAGTGCAGCGATGAGAGAAGCGGAGAGCTTCTCCATCACTTTCGCCACATGGTCCAGCCGCGGGTCGCTCCAGCCACGGAGGTGCAGGTAACCAACCGCCGGAAGGTAGAGCGGCGCGATGAGCACCGGCAGCGTGACGGGGTACAGCGAGATGACGTGGCCATTCGGGAGGCGCACCATCCAGAACGCGGTATTGCCTCGTCCCTGCGCTGCCACGATCACGACCGGATCGAGAAGGACGGTGTGATTTTGCAGGATTGCGAACGGCAGGTAGCGCGCCGGATACGTATCGCCGGCAGGGATCGCACGACGGTTGGCGTTGTAGATCAGCAGGCAGCAGAGCCCGATGAGGAGGCTTACCCGCCCTCTTCGCATTCCAACGATACCCAGTACCGCGCCTTGCGCGGCGTCGCCTCGCCCGTGCTCACAACGTTCTCGAGTTTACCGCCGACACTCTCGATGATGCGAGCAGAAGCCCGGTTGTCTTCATCGCACGTAATCAACACCCGCCTCAATCCTTCGGCGCACGCGAGCGTCAGACCTTGCCGCAGCATGCTCTTCGCGTAGCCGCGGCCGCGAAACTGCGGCAAGACCGCATATCCGATATTGCCGCCGATCAGCAGCAGGCGCTCATTCAAAACGCGCCGAAACTGAAGACGTCCGACTACTTCATCGCCGGCAAAGCCGAACATCGTGATCGACGGCACCCAGCCGTCCGGCAGCCGCTCCCCTCGCGCCTGCGCATCGAGCAGCCGGACATATTCGCCGACGCCGGCAGCGGGATCGAAGTTCGGCGCGAATGTCGTCGCCTCGTCGCGTGGCCACGACGCAATCGCGCGAACGAAGACAGCTTCGTCATCCTCGCGAAGTCGCCGCAAAACGACAGGCTCCATGATCAGGGGATGATAACGGAGCCGGCATCGCCGGCTCGGGAGCCGTCTCCAGTGGAGCGGCGCCCGCTTCGGGCGCCGGGATCTCGCGAGAGCCGTCTCCTGTGGAGCGGCGCCCGCTTCGGGCGCCGGGATCTCGCGAGAGCCGTCTCCAGTGGAGCGGCGCCCGCTTCGGGCGCCGGGATCTCGCGAGAGCTGGTCTCCTGTGGAGCGGCGCCCGCTTCGGGCGCCGGGATCTCGCGATACCTCGGCGGCCGAAGCGGCCGCCGCTCCACTGGAATCGTAGACGGTCAGTCCCGATACACCATCCCCGGCCCTTCCGGCGACAGGCCGTGCCACCGCCCGCCCTCGCCGGCGAGCTTGATCTTCCAACGGCCTCCCTCATCGAGGAGCACGAGCGGTTGCCAGTATCCCCAATGCGCGTACCTCACGACGAAGACGACGTACGCGTGCTTGCAGTCGGGGCTGAAGACGGTATCGGGGAAGTAGTAGAACGTCTTCGGCTCGCGTGCAAAATGCGCGTCGGTATACGCGCGCAACGCTTCCTCGGGAGAGCTGCCGGTAAATGCGACGTCCAGGCGGAAATGCTTGAACGCGTCTTCTTTCGTCCACTTCTGGATCAACGGTTCATCGTTCGGATCGAACCAATAGATCAACAGATTCTTCGCGCGCTCCGCGGGCGATACGCCGTACTCATCGTCGGCGACTGCGAACGCCTTCGACTGCGCGATGGTCAGCAGATCCTCCCGCACCGCTCCGAGATGTGAGTAGTACTGCTCGATGCGCTCGTCGAAGTCGTTCGAGTTGAATGCGCGCCGTCCTACGAGATCGAGCAGGAGCGACAACCGGAGCACCGGATCCGCCGCGCGTTCGACGTCCGCAAAAAACGCGTCGTCGATGACGCGATTCAAAACGATCGACTCCCCTTCGACCGTTCCGCCCGACCATCGCCGCCACATCAGGAAGCTCGGCGCGTGAATTTCGAGACCGATGGCGTCTTCCGCGCGCGTCTCCGCCGCGATCGCGAACCGCCCGCTGTCGTCGGTCGCACCTTTCGCGAGCTCGTCGAATTTCGTTTGACCGTCGACCGTGCGAATCCGGATGACGATCACCGTCGCGCCGGCAACCGGCTCATCGAGACTGTTGCGGACGATGCCGCCCGCGATCGAAGACTCGCGGCCGATCGCCTTCTCCGCCGCGCGATGTTGAAGGACTCGCGCGTAGTAGAGCTGCGCCGCGTCCGGATCTCCGGCAGGCGCGGACAAGGCGCCGAGGATGAACGCCAGCAAGACGAGACGTCGGAAGTACTGAAAATCTATCACTGCGTTTCGCGCCTGATCACAAGATCCCAACGAGGATTGTTACTGCGAAATTCATGGTCGCACTGTTTCATTCGCGCGCCTCGCGACCGTGCTGATCGCCGGCGGGTACTCTTTCATCACCGGGTTGTGTCCCCAACGGATTCGACGATTCGGCGAGCGTCATCGGCAACAGAACCGCCAGGACGTAGATGAGTTGGCGAAGACGGAAGAGCGTCCCGAAATTCGTGACGCTGTAGATCAGCGGACCGGCGGTGATCAGCAGCAGCAGCAGGAAGAACACGAATGCCGGCGAGAGGCTTGCGCCCGCTCGCAACCGCCGGATGCACCACGCGATGGCGATCACGATCGTCGCGTCGAAGACGAGCGTGTCGATGTCCGCGAAGAACCATAATCCGCGGCCGCCGCCGATACGCACGAGACCGGCCGGCTGCGCGACCGTACGCGGAAGGAATGTTGCCGCGAGTCCGGCCGCGAACGACCGCGCACGGCCGCCTTGCGCCAGCAGAGGACCGGCAATGATGTGCGTCCCGCCGCCGGTCTGGTCGAAGTTCATTCGCGCGTGTTCCGGCCGGGCGATCCTCCTCTGCACGCGCCGCAGCTCTTCGCCGCCGCCAAGGCGCGTCACCTGTGTCAACGGAAGAAGGAGAAGCACGCCGAGAATCGCCGCATCCCAACGGCGTCCTCGCGCGGCAACCATCACCACGAACGGAACGAAGAGCGCACAGATGAACACGGCCATGTATGCGCGCGTCGCGGCGATGGCGAAGAGCACGGCGATCATGGCCGCGGTCCAGGCGAAAAACCGCCGCCAGTCGATCGCCCGCTCGCGCCTCCATGACAGCTGCCAGTGATCGAGCAGTTTCACCAGTGCCGCGAGCAGAAAGCAGAACAGCGAGTCTTTCAACGGCTGCGTCGACCAGAGGATGTTCGATGGGTTGAGCGCAAGAGCGACAAGAGCGATTTTCGTGTACGAGCTGCGCCCGCCGAGATCCTCGATGAGCAGCGCCGTGCCGAGGTATGCGAAGCAGTTGAGAAGGATCGCCGCGGAGACGACGTTTCCGAATGCCAGCATCCAGTACGCGAAGAACTGTACGACCGGAATGGACGCGGCGGCGCTGCTGCCGGTGAGAACGAGCTCGTTCGCGGCTCGGTAGTAGAAGGCGCCATCGAGCGAAAAGAACCAGAGGCCCTCGCCGATCTGCAGCGAAGAGGCAATCGGAAGTCGCAGCCAGGAGATCCAGAAGAGGGCTTGCGCCGCGAACGCACGCAGGAGAAATCCTGCGGCCGTGATCCGGCTGGTCGATCGCCGCGCCAGCCGCCAGAGCGCGTAGCAGGCAATGCCGGTGAGAACCGTCTGGCAGACGGCAACGATCATGCGCGGTCTCGGGCTCGCTCCTCGGCGAGGATACGCGCGCGCTCACCTCCAACGCGCCAACGGCCCGTGTAGCGGGCAAGATCATACCGGCGGCCCGCCGGACGCCCGCGTTCGTACACCAACAGTCCGAAACGGCCGGCGTTGACCGCGATGACGGAACTGCCGGACGAGAGCGTCTGCCAGGCCCGCCACATCCCTTCGTAGAGATAGATGTCGTCGAGAATGATCAGAGCCGTGCCGGCGAGATGCCGTGAGATCGTCTCGACGTAATGCAGCGTCGCCGCTTCTTCGTGATGTCCGTCGACGAACGCGACGTCGACCTTCTCGCCGGTCTCGGCGAGGCGGTCGAGCGTAACGACCAGCGTTTCCTCGAACGCGCCGACGATGACCTCTCCACGGTCCGACACCGCCGCGAGGGATTCTCGAGCAAGCAGGGCAAGCGGCGGCGAACCCTCGAGCGTAATGACGTGCGGGCGGGAGCGGATGGAGGCGAAGTACGCGCTGGAGATGCCGACGCAAGCACCCATCTCCAGGATCGTCTTCGCATCGAACGCCTCGGCGCAAAGGTGCAGAAACACTCCCCAGCGCTTCGGAACGCTGACCGAGGTCGCCAGGTGATCCGACGTGACGACAGCGTTCGTTTTCCCGGCTCGCTCGGCCAGCCGCACCGGCCCGAGCGCGCTGTCTGAAACAGCGAACCGATAGGCCTCGGGGCGCGCAGCGATCTGCGCGCGCAAACCCTCGATCGTGCACGCTGCCTCTTCCGCGGCCGCGGGCGCCTCGCCGCTGAACAGAAACCGGAGCGCCGGTGCCAGCCGGGCCGGCAACCCGTCCTCGATCATTCGCTCGAGAGCGCGCGCGCCGAATGGCGCGAGCAGCCGTTCCATGGTGCCGCGAACCATCCGGCGCGGAACATCGAGGAGAGTCCTCACGCCTTCGGCTCCTCGAACAACGCCGTCGTTTCCGCAACTGCTGGATCGGACAAATTCACCGCGGCGCGTATGCGCCGTCCCGTCTTCAGCATGACCGCGGCGATCCACGCCTGCGAGACCAGCGTGACGAAAAATGCGACGTTGTATGCGATGCCGAGTGCGAGCGCACCATGCCGGCGCGCCAGAAAAAACGTAGTGATCAGCGCGCATCCCCACAGCAGCGACTGCAGGACCTGTCCCCACGCGTCACCGCTCGCCACGAGCGCCGATCGCAATGCCGCCGACAGCGACGCGAGCACGGAAGAGAGCGCGAGGAGGCACAGCACGAGCGCTCCCGACGCGAAGCGGGAGCCGTAGGCGCCCATGATCCAGCGCGCGAACACCACCACCGGCAATGCGATCAACAGTCCCGCGCCGAAGGCGATGAGGAGCATATCCCGCAACAACCGCTTGAAATTCGCGGTCTCGCCTTGCGCGAGCAGGCTCGTGAGGATAGGCATGGAGGGACGTGTAATCTGCGTCGGGACCATGAGCACCGCGGCGCCCCACGAGTACGCGGCGCTGAACACGCCCACCGCGGCCAGACCGTCCGGGCCGCGCGCCAGAAGCGCTCGCGCAAGCCACGCGAACGGCTGCGTGCCCAAGCCGAAAAGAGCGGAGGGAAGTACCAGGGTGCGAAGGAGCGGGAGCTCCGCGGTCATGCGCTGTCCCCGGCGCACCACGATGCCGTGCGCGCGACAGATCGCCGCGAGCGCGCGGCGCCGGAGAATGTACGCCGCGGCCGCGGCGAGGATCATACCGAAGACGGCGCCGCGCACGTGGTCCGCGTACGCGCCGCCGACGAGCAGGGCGGCGGTCAGCACGCCTTCCGCGGCGAGCAGCCATCCGCCGACGGCGAACGCTTCGAAGCCGTTCAGCGCGCCGATCTGCACCGCGCCCATCGACGCGAAGAGGACCGCCGGAGCAATGAGCGCGAAGACCGCGGTGAGATGCGGCATGCCGAGTTGACGCGTGATCGGCACGGCGAGCACGAGACAGAGGAGGGCCGCAACCAGGCTGACGATCAGACTGAGATCGAAGAGAACTCCCAAAACGCGGCCCGCGCGTTCCGCATCGGTCCTGCGCAGTTCCGCGATCGCTCGCGAGGCCGCCACGCCGAGGTTCGCTCCGGAGAGGAGCGTGAAGGTGAGCAGAGTCGTGCGCGTGATCGCCAACTCGCCGAATCGCACGGCCCCCAGGAGTCGTGCCGCGCCGATGGACCCCAGCATCCCCGCACCGAGCTGCACGCTGGTTCCGGCCATGGTCCAGAAACTCGCATGCGCCAGACGCCGGCGCGGGGTGGTCATCGAGAGACCGCGGGGCGGTCGTAGTCCGCATTCGCGCGCGATCGTGCATGTTCCATCGCGTCCATCATCCTTTCGATCTGCCGTGCCCAGTCGAACTCGCGTGCCAAGGCCATGCGGCGCTGCTCCGCATCCGGAGTGTTCCGCGCGAGCTCCGTCCGAAGCGCGCTCGCGAATGCCTCGGCATCGCTTGCAAACGACATCATCCCCGGGTGCGCCGCGGCGAACGACACCAGCTCCGGCAGCGGTGTGGCGACGACCGGCAGACCGGCCGCGAAATACTCCTTCAGCTTCACCGGCATCACCGCCGCGGTGAAACGGTTCAGCACATACGGCAGGATGCCGACGTCGAACCGCACCATCAATTCGATCACGTCCTCATGCGGCATCTCACCGAGCAGATGAACGTTGGGGAGAGCTGCGAGCTCGCGCGTGTCGGCGAGGTGCGGCCCGGCCAGCACGAAATTCAGATCCGGCGCGAGCCTCGCGACCCTCGCCGTCAGATCGAGGTCCGTCGCGCTGCGCAGGCTGCCGGCGAAACCGATCACCGGCCGGCCGATGGTGTCGAGGAGATGGGGACGTTGCGATCGCAAGGCTCGCGCGCGGGCAAACTCCTGGCAGCGGACGCCGCTGACGAGCAACTCCACGTTCGCGGAAAGGGTTTTGGCCATTTCGTACAGCTCATGCGACGTCACCAGCACGAGGTCCGCCTCGGCGAACAGCTTGGCCTGGGAAGTCGCGACTCGGCGCGCTGCCGGCGAGCTCTCGGCCAGGTCGTCGATGCAGTAGTAGACGGCGAGCGACGGCTGCAGCGCGTGGATAATTTCCAGCGCCAGCGGCGTCGGCAGAAATGTGATGACGATCAGCGGTCCGCCGGCACCGGTGCGCTCCAGCCACCGGCGGATGACCCGCCGCAGAATGCCGCGGTTGATGGCGGTGGCGGTGCGTGAGTACGGGAACGTCAGGAGCAGCGGCGAATAGATGTCGATCCCGCGCACGGCTTCGGCACGAAGGCCGCCGCGCGCGCGCCACCAGTTCGTCAGTCGCGACCAGAGCCGCGGCAGGTCACGCCATTGCGCGCTGCGCACACCGCTGTTCTCGATGAAGAGCACGCGGTTGCCGGAGGCAGCGAATCCGAGGGCGACTTCCTGCGGGTTTTGCCGATTGAAGTCCCAGTCGATCGATGAAAGACAGATGATGTTGGCGTCGCGCAACACCCGTCTCCTAGGCCGGCGTCTTCCCGTGCGTGGCCGCTGTGAGCGCGCCGGCGAGCTCGATCGATCGCGTCGCCGCGGAGACCATGACGAAATAAGGGAGCGCGAGCAGTGCGATTCCGATCTGACGGCGATGTCGCACCATCCGTGCCCAGTCGATGAACAGCCGGCGCGCATAAATCGCCGGCAGCGCCGCGGCTCCGAGCCGCCGGAACAAGCGTGTGCCGCGAAGCACGGCCTGCTCGTCGAGGCGGTAGACGACCACGCCGTCGTAGCCGCGGTCGAAATGCTTGCGTGCGAAGCCGAGGCCGCGGATGTCCAACCCATGCGCCACCGTGGCCCGCGGTTCGTAGACGATGCGCGCGCCCGCGGCACGCAGTTGATGGAAGAGAAAATAGCAGCCGCCGTTGCGCCGGATGCGCGCATCGAACGGGTGCCCGAGCAGTACCGCGCGGCGAAAGGCGAGGTTGTTGATGTTGAACCCCGATGCACCGTCATCTTCGCCATGCACGTAGGCGAAGTCGGGAATGGAGAAGGTCCGCGCGGTCAGCGAGCGGCCTTCGTATCGCGTGCAGCCTGCGACCGCTGCAACATCGTCCTCGAACCGCGAGAACAGCACCTCGAGCCAGTCGGCCGCCGGCACGCAGTCGCCGTCGAGCAGCGCGATGAAGTCGCCCGATGAGGCCGCGGCGCCCGCGTTTTTCGCCGCGAAGTAGTTGCTGGCATTCGACGACACGAACTTCACGTCCGGGTATCGCTGCCGCAGCTCGGTCACCGTGCCGGAGGAGACGTTCTCATCGATGACGACGATGGTCTCGATGCGATCGCGCGGATACGTCTGCCGCGCGATGCCGTCGAGCGTGGCCTGGAGATCGTTCGCAAGCGATCCGGTGGTCGAGTCGAAGCGGGCCGTGATCGTCTCGACGACCACCGAAACGAGCGCTCCGTTCATGCGAGGAGCCGCCCTCCGCGCACCCGGACGTGATGAAGCACGAACGCCGCGGTCCATGGCGCCGTGAGGAGGCCGGCCACTGCCGCGGCCGTGCGCCAGGCGAGCCGCAGCGGATGCGGCGTGTTGCGGGCGCGCCTGCGAACGGCCGCCAGCGCGAGCTGCAGCGCGAGGTTGAAGAGCAACTGCCGCAGCAGCGCGCGCTCCTTCCGGCCGGTGGCGCGCGCGAGCTCGTCGAAGAAGAGACGGATGCGCGCCTCGAGGGCGCGGCCCAGATCGAAGCTGAGGCTGCCCGGACGAACCGTGTAGTGCGCGACCGGACGATCGACGTAGTCGATCTCGTGGCGCAGTGCGATTCGGAACCAGGCCAGATAGTCCGCCGAAAGAGGCGTCGTCTCGACGAATCCTCCGATCTCTTCGAGGCAGCGGCGGCGAACGAGAGTGGTGATGGTCGGAACGAAATTGCATCGCACCAGGCCGCGCGCGGCGTGTCCGCGCCGCGGCGGCGCGGCGCGGAAACACGACAGCTCCGTGCGGGATCCGCCCGGCTTCACGTGGATGGCGTCTCCGAACACCAGCCCCACTTCGGCGCGCCCCATCAGCGGAACCTGCAACATCAGCCGGTCAGGAAGCCAGACGTCGTCCGCGTCGAGGAACGCGATCCATTCTCCCTGCGCGTGACGCACGCCGAGGTTGCGAGCCGAATAGACGCCGCGGTTCGGTTGCTCGAGCAGCCTGACCCGGTCGCCGAAGCTTTCGATGATGCGGCGCGTTCCATCGGTCGAGCCGTCGTCCACGACGATGAGCTCGACGGGCCGGTACGTCTGCGAAAGCACGCTCTCGATCGCTCGCGCGATCCACGCCTCGCCGTTGTAAACCGGCAGGATCGCTGTCACCAGGGCCTCGATCACGACCGCGGGATTGTACGCGAGTGTCATCGTTCCTTGTTAGGGCGAAAGGGAAACGACGCGCATGATTTTGGCTGCGCTCGCCGTCCCGGACATGGATGGCGGTTGGAGTATCAGAGGTGATGCCGTGCTACGCCAAAACGGCTACTCCCGCGTCACCAGCACGAAGGTGCTTCCTCCCAGCAGCTCCCTTCGAAAATGCTGGAGTACGTTGAACCGCGGAGGGATCTCGCCGCGGCGGGTCGTGCCGCTGAGGAGGATCGGGAGGCGGAGGCCGCGCTCGGGGATGGCGAACGGCGGCGTGGCGGCTTGCCTGACGCCGGCTGCGAGGTAGAGGCGACTGGTGTCGTACGCATCGATCGACTTGCCGAGGACCTTGCGCGCGGCTTCGAGCTGGTCGGTGGTGGGGGTGGTGATCTTCAGCGGGGATCGTTCCGGCAGGGAAAACGGCGGCATGTCCCTCGGCAGGAAGAAGGCGAGGGCGGAATCGGGGCCGCCGAGGAGCTCGAAGGAGAGCGTGGTCTCGTTCGATGGCGGTCCGATGATGTCGAGGATCGCGGCCGACCAGGGTGGCGGGGCGGGGCCGGGCGGCTTCGGCGGGGCGTCGACGATGTGCAGGTTTTTCAGTCCGGTGCGTTTGTCGAGTTTCACCAGCGCGTCGACGTCGAAGATCTTGTGCGCGGCGGGAATCGGATCATCGGCTGAATCGACGACCAGCAGCAGGCATGAATGCGTGGGCTGTCCCATCGGAGTCAGCCAGTCCCACTCCAGGACGGCCGGCAATGTCGGTGTGACCGTTACGGTCTTGGCTGCGCCGATGGGATGCCACGGCGTGTTCGGGACCGCGGAGTTGCCGGGGAAGGCGGTCCAGAAATCGTTCGGCAGCGGCGGAACCTTCGCCGTCGAGTCGGCGAAGATGAGCTTCACCGTCACAGTCGCCGCCTTGATGCCTCGGTTGTGAACCTGGGCGAAGACGTGGTTGACGTTGCCGCGCTCGGCGTTGCGGTGAACGAGCTGGGCCTCGAAGACCACGAAGTCGACCGCGCTGGTGGCGTACTGGTAGGACAGCGGGTTGCCGAGGAGCGCGTCGACTTTCATGTCCGCGCACATCCAGTGGCGCTGCGGATCGCCGAGGTCGATGAACTGGCCGATGTTCTTGAACGCGGCGGGAATGCCTTCCGGCGCCAGCCCCCGGCCGCTGTCCATCATGTGATGACGCACGTAGATGTCCACGTCCGGCAACGACGCCACATCCACCCGCCTCTCCCAGACTCCGCGGCCGTGAGTCGCCGCGCGCAGGAGATGCGACGCGCCGTGCAGACGCATGTCGTAGACCGCGGTGTTCGGGAGACCCTGGCCGAAGTTCTCCCACTGCCCGCCGGCGTTCATGGTCCTGAAGACGCCGATGTCGGTGCCGACGTAGTAGGTCGACGGTGCAGCGGGATCGATGACCAGCGAATTCGCCGGAACGTCCGGAATCGCCGTGACGCCGCTGCCGCTGACGTCCGTCCACGCCGCGACGCCGCTCTGCGGCACGATCCCGCTCCAGACGTGACCGGTGCCGTAGCCGGAGACGACGACGATGACGTGCGCGCTGTCGTTCGGCATCACGCCGATGTCCCAGACGAATCTCGCCGGAAAGGGAGCGGCGTAAATCGGCTCGGCCGCCCAGTCGACGCCGCCGTTCATCGAACGGACGGCATAGACCTGACCGTGGATCGACGCACAGTAGATCAAGGTCTTGCTGACGAAGTTGATGGCCGAGATCGAGCCGGTGTTGCCCGGCAGCGGGACGAACGTTGGCCAGCCGCCGGTTCCCTGTGCCTTGTCGATGAAGAGGACGCTGGTGCCGAAGGCGATCCAGTCCGGATCTTCCGCGCAGAGCGCGTAGGGCGGATAGAAGAGCGGCACGCCGCTGAGACCCGGCGAAATGTCGGTGAAGGTGAGGTACTCGCCGGCCTGCGTCGAGCGCTCCGGCGAGGCGTAGTAATGCTCCAGGAGGACGTTGTGGGGATTGTTGAAGTCGACGGCCGTGAAGCCGCCGTCTCCGCCCGAGGCCACCGGAAAAACGGTGCTGTTGCGGAACTGCTGCGTGCCGTTGTCCTGCGTGCCGCCGAACAGCACCGCGTCGGACGTGGGGTGGTGATCGAGGAACTCGAACTGCGTGATGCAGAGACCGCGGTTGATGCCGTCGCTCCACGAGCCGCCGCCGTCGGACGACTCGTAGATTCCGCCGTCCGTTCCCGCGTAAAGATGGAGATGGTTCGCCGGATCGATCGCGAGGAAATGATGATCGGCGTGGGTCGTCCCCTGTCCGATGATGCCGCTGCTCCAGGTCATGGCGACCGGGTCGAACGTGAACTTGTTCAACTGCGGGATGCCGCTGAGGTAGACGATGTTGGGATCGACAGGATCGATGGCGACATGGTTGCCGTAGTCGTAGGTCGTGCAATTCACCGGCGCCGCGCCGGTCGGCTGCCAGTTCTGCCCGCCGTCCGTCGAGAACCAGAGCTCGCCGGAGACCGCCGCCATCATGCGCAGCGGTTGCGAAGGTGAGAATGCGATGCTCCCTCGAACCTGGGTGAGGGGCAAAGCGGCGGGAACCTGGACGAACGCCGGGCTCACGCCGTTGGCATTCGTGCTCCTGTAGATGCCGCCGTTCACGAAGTAGGTGAAGGCGATCGCCGGATCGGTGGGATGGAGGACGATCTCCGTGCTGCCGGTGAAGGTGCCGGGCACGATCGGGGGGAGGCCGTTGGTGACCGGCGTCCATGACGTCCCGCCGCTGTCGCTGAGAAAGAGACCGTTCGACGTCGCGGCCCACACGCGGCTCGGATTCGCGGGATGCACGGCGATGCGGAAGAAGGCCCCACCGGTGAACTCCGCCTGCCCGTAGAGGTTCCAGCTCGTCCCGCCGTTCGTGCTCTTCAGAAAACCGGCTCCGTAGTAGCTTTCCTGCGTCGAGTCGGGGACGTTGACGACATAGAAGATGTTGCCTTCTCCCGTGCCCGCGTAAACGGTCTGCGCGTCGTTCGGGGCGAGAGCCATCGCGCCGATGGCGAGCGACATCTCGTCGTCCGACATCGGCGCCCATTTCTTGCCGCCGTCCGTCGTCTTCCAGACGCCGCCCTTGGCCGCGCCGATGTACATGGTGCCGGCGGCGGTCGGATCGATGAGGATGGAGCTGATGCGTCCCGTCCAGAACTGAAGGTTCTTCGCGTAGGGCGGACCGTTGGTGGTGGACATCGGCCCGACCTGCACCCAGTTGCTGGCGCCGGGAACGGGCTTGAGCGCGGGCGGCCCTTGTTCTTTCCCCGGCCGGCCGTGACGCTTCAATGCCGCGATGCGCCGCCGGGCGAGGAACTCCCGCTCGTTGCCGGCGCGAATGTCGGCCTCGAGGCTGCCGATGCGGAGATGCGGCTTATCGATGGGGGTGCGGATTCCTGGGAAGTATGATCGATGGAAAGCCTTGGACCAAATCGCGGCCGTGTTCGCCATCCCTGAATCGGATGCATCCGTCCCCGAGCCGGGCCCATCCATCCCTTCGTTATTGTCTGTTCGCGCCGGGACTGCCTAACGTGTGTCCATGTCGATCCGCAGGCATTTCTCATTGCTCCCGCTCACTGTCCTGTTCACGGTTCTCCTCGCGATGGCCGCAACCGCGCGCGCCGAGTGCGGCGCGAACGAGCCGATTCCGTGCGTGAACCAATGGCGGCGGTGGGAAACGTCGATCACCAGCCACTCGGATTACATCGGCGACGGATCGCTGAATCCGTCGCGGGATCTGGTCCTGACCGTGAAGTTCACCCAGGTGGAGGGCGGGTCGCTCACCTATAACGCCAGGGCGTTCTGGTATGGGCTCGACGCGAATGGCCAGCTGAAGCCGAACGGTCAGCCCTACGGCAACACGTTTCGCATTCGCGGAGCGTTTCCGCCGGGAAAGTGGAATTGGCTGCTCACGTGCGCGACGCGCAGCGACGCCCGTCCCAACACACCGAAATGCGAGGACGACGACTGGCTCGATCACGTCAGCGGGCAATTCAAGGTGGCGGAGGCAGGCGGCGGTGTGCTTTACACCAACGGCTTACTGCACGTCGAGAAGGTCAATCCCGATCCGCCGGCTCTCGTCTTCGACAATAAGGAGAGGTTCTTCTGGCTGGGCGATACCGTCTGGAATGCCAACATCGGGATGGACAACCCCGCGGATCCGAGCCACACGCCGGATTGGGACGAATTGGTCGGCGGTCGCGAGGGGTTCAGCATTCTCCAGCTGGGTTTCGCTCCTCTCGACTTCCTCAACCAAAAGAATCCGGCGCAGAAGCCTTTTGTGAGCGTCGGCGGCGCCAACTGTCCCGCGATTCCCACGCAACCCACCGATCCTCCTTCAGCAGACCAGTTGGTCGACAAATGCCACCGCTTCAACCCGATCTGGTGGCGGGCGCTGGATGACAAGGTCGAGAAAGCCAACGCGCACGACATCGTCGTGGTACTTGCGGGCTTCATCGATCCGATTACCGGCAAGGCGAAGCAGGTTCAAGCCAACAAGACCGAAGCAACGTACTTCGCCGAGGCCGTCACGGCCAGGATGCTCGGGAATTTCGTCATCTATTCGCCGGGCTTCGACCACCGGCTGAGCTGCCTCAAGGACAACATCCGGACAGTCGGCAAGGACATCGGAGCTGTCGATCAGTGGAAACTAGGCAACAAGCAGCGATCGATTCACCCGATCGGCAACCACACTGCCGGCAATACGAGAAAGGAGGATTACAAGGATACCGACCGGACCAAAGACGGGTTCCCGCACAAGGAGTCGTGGCTCGATTTCCAGCTGTTCCAGAGCGGCACGCCCAACAAGACGCCGCCGGTGCCGACTCTCACGAACACTTGTCCTGATCCTCCCGCCGACGCAAACGAGCTCGAGACCATGACCGACCGGGCCGTGAAGGTGGCCGACTTCGTGAGCAAGCTCACCCCGGTGAAGCCGGCAATTAACGGCGAAACGGTCTATCCCGGGACTGGGCCGCTCGACACTCTCAACATCCATACGCCCTATCGTGCGCGGCAGACCGCGTACTACAGCATGCTCTCCGGAGCGCAGGGCTACACGATGGGCGTATGCAGCGTGGTCAACTGGGGTCTGCCGAGCTTCGGCTGTCCCGGCGAATGGGATCCGCAGCAACTGGGCCGGCAGAATCCCGGTGTTCTGCGGACCATCGGTTCGACGAGGATCCTGCGATCGTTCTTTCAATCGCTTCCCGTGTCGTGGCTCCAGCTCAAGCCGCAGTCGAACCGCATCTGGAACCAGCCGGGGCCCGTTGAAAAGCAAATGGTGCTCGCGTTTGCCGGCAAAAAGGTTCTTGTGGCGTATCTGCCGAGCGACGTCACGGAGGCCCAGATCAACTTCAATATCTCGGGCGGCGTCACGGGCCTGAAAAACGCCACGACATGGCCCACATCCCTCTGGACCGCCAACTGGATCAACCCGCGAACCGGCTTATGCCAGATCGACCCCAACACGAATCAGTGCAAGGCTGTGAAGCCGCCCAACCCACCTTCGAACATGAAGGGGATTTTCACATTCACGAAGCCGGGCGGGAGTGTCGATCCACTTTCTTGTGAGCAGTACACCTCGGCCACCACGCCCGACTGCAATGACTGGGTGCTGAAGATCACCAGTGCGAAGTCGACCGTCGCCCCCACCTCCGGCGCCCAGATTCAAATCGTCAAAGACGCGGGGCTGACGGTGCAGGTCACCGACTCGTTCGGAAAAGCCCTCGGTCCGCAGGTTCTCGACGACGGCAGCAGCGGCAATCCCGTTGCGCCGCAGATCGCCACCGAGGCCGGCGGCACCAGCATGGTGGTGTGGCAGACCGGCATGGGGCCGAGCGCGAAGATCCTCGGCCGCATCCTCAACGACCAGGGCGTTCCGGTGGGCGGCCAGCTCGAGATCGCGAGCGGGACGACGGCGTCGCCCGGCCATCCGTCGGTCGCCGCTCTTTCGAACGGCGACTTCCTCGTCACCTGGGCGGGCGCCGACCCGAATCACTACGGACCATGGATCAGGACGCGCCGGTACATCCAGAGCACGCACCAATTCGCCCCGGCCGAGCTGCCGGTGGCGTGCAGCTTCGTGGCGGGTGACTATCCGCAGGTCGCCAGCGCCGGTTCCATCGGCGGCTACGTGCTCGCGTGGGAGATCACCGAGAACAGCGGAATTTATGTCCTGAAGGTCGACGCGTCCGGCAATAAGAGCGACGCGCGGTTTGCGGAAGTCGCCGATACGTCGGCAGTCATCGAAAACTTCGAAGTGACGGGCTCCGCGATCATCGTGAGCTACGGCCTATATGCCGAGGATGGCACGCTGATCGGGGCCGACACTCCTGCGGTGACGTTGCAACCCCGCTCCTCGTGCGGCCTGCCGCCGCTCGCTTTAGCCGACGCGTTCTCCACCGACGCCAATCAGGCCCTGACCATCGGCCTGCAGGAGTTCCTGGCGAACGACGCGCCGGGCGTGACGTTCCACCATGCCGACCCCAAATGCGTGGTGAACGGGAGTGTCTGCACCTACACGCCGCCGTTCGGCTTCACGGGCAACGACACGTTCACGTACACGGTCGTCGACGCGGCAGGCCGTCAGGGTTCGGCGGCCGTCACGGTTGCGGTCAATCCGCCGTTGATGGCCAACCCCGACAGCTTCAGCATGGAAGGCGACTCATCGCTGCAGATCACGAGCACGCAGCTCCTCGCCAACGACTCGGCGGATGCGAAGTTCGGGGGCGTTCAGAACCCGGTCCACGGGATCGTCAGCTGCGTCGGTAGCGATCCGGCGACGTGTACTTTCACTCCTGACGCCGGCTTCCGCGGAACGGCCAGCTTCGAGTATCTGATCTCGCGGGACGGCAACCCGCCGTTCACGATCGGCACCGTGACGATCACGGTCACCGCGCCGTCGTCGATGCAGATCACGTCGCGCTGCACCGACGGCGTATGCGTGTTCACCGCGCTCGCGCCGAATCCCAACGCCGTCAGCCTGTACATCTGGCGCTTCGGCAACGAGCCGTCCGGCGTCGACGCCTACAAGGTCAATCACCGCTTCATGGCCAGCGGGCTATACACCGTCTCGGTGATCGTCACATACCACTTTGGTCTCCCGCAGCAAACAGGCTCGACGACCGTCGACATCCACTACGCCCCCGCCGCCGACTGGACCACGCGAGTCAGCGGCCTCGGGTTCAACCTGGATGAGTTCAAGCTGCTGATGTTCCCGTTCGGATCGACGCCGGCCATCAACTGGAGTCCGAACGCCGAGGATTGCTACAACCCGGCGGACGGATGCGGCAGCGTCTACATGAACACCGACACTTCGTGCGACTTCCAGAACTGCCGCCTGTACGGCCTCTACAGCCATGCCGGCGTCTTCGACGCCACGCTGCGCATCATGAATGCGGGGCAGATCCTCAAGGAGTATCCGGTCGCGTTCGAAGCGGTCAACCACCAGCCGTCTCCGACCTTCACGGTGTCACGTCCCAATCCCAACGTACGGAACTACAGCTTCACCAGCGCCGACGGCGGCGACGACGGACCGTTCCCGTTGACGTATGAATGGGACTTCGGCGACGGAGCGCATGGCACCGGGTCCGAGGACCGGACGCATTTCTATGCGGCCCTCGGCACCTATGACGCGACTCTGACCGTCACCGATGGAGATGGCCTCATCGGGTCATTCACCAAGACGATCACGGTGGCCAACGTTCCGCCCGTTCCGCGCGCGACCGTCAACTGCAGCGGCTCGATTTGCGAGCTGGGCGGGGAGGGGTCGACCGATGACGGCTCGAACATCACCTCCTGGAATTGGGATTTCGGCGACGGCACGACAGGATCCGGTTCCCGCGTCGTCCACCAGTACGCCGCCGGCTGCTACAACGTGACGCTCACCGTCAACGACGGCGACGGCGGAAGCGCCTCCACGACGCTGAAAGTCGTCGCCGGGCCGCCGCTCGTTTCGACCAACACCAGAGTCGTGGTCGATGCCCACGTGCAGTCGTACTTCAGCTCCGCCGGCGGCGTCACCGCCTGGAACACCACCAACGGCAATCTGAACGGCATCCTCGAGCCCGGAGAGACGGCCGTGGTCGAGCCGACCTGGCCGATCGCGCCGTCGGCGCAGCAGCTCCCGGTCAGCGCGTTCGGCGTTCCGCCGTGGGGCAATGACTACGGATTCCGCGATACCGCTCCGTGGTACGACATCTCCGCCGGCGTCTCCGACTGCTGGTCCCTCGGCCACTGCTATGCCGTGTTCATGCTGCCGCAGTTCGCGCAGACGCGGCCGGTGCATGCCGACATTCAGTTCAACGAGACCAACCTCACCACCGGCCAGCCGACGCCGGGCAGCCCGGTCACGATTCACGTCGGCAAGAGCTTTACCGACGTGGAGAAGACGGACTGGTCGTACGCCGGCATCGAGTCCGTGCTGCACTTCGGCGTCGACACCGGCTGCGGCGGGACGCAGTTCTGCCCCGGCACGGTCGTCACGCGTGGCGAGGTCGCGCGCTGGCTGATGAAGGCGGAGCACGGCGGGTCGTATCAGCCGCCGGCCTGCACGGCGGCGCCGTTCACCGATGTTCCGTGCAGCCATCCGTTCGCGGCGTGGATCGCGCAGGTCAAGGCCGAGGGGCTGACGAGCGGGGTAGGCGGGGGCAACTACGCGCCCGATCAGGCCCTGACTCGCGCGGAGGCGGCCGTGTTCCTCCTCCGCACGAAGATGGGAGCGGCGTACGTTCCGCCGGCGTGCTCGCCCGACTTCGGCGACGTCGCGTGCACTACCGGCACTCCGCATTGGGCAGCCGCGTGGATCAGCGACGTCAAGGCACGCGGCATCTCCAAGGGCTGCGATCTGACGGAGTTCTGCCCGAACAATGCGGTCGACCGCGCGCAGGCCGCCGCGCTCTTCGCCAAGACGTTCGGATTGCGCATCGACACGCTGCAATGTCCGATCGTGACCAACAACGGGTTCGATTTCGTGCCGTCGCACGTCGATCTTCAGCCGATCGTCGACATCACGTTCAGCCCGAACCCGGCGGTGGTCGGCGGTCCGTCGACCGCGACGATGACGATCGGCGATCCGCCTCCCGTGTCGACCGACATTGCACTGTCGATCGACAGTCCGGCCGCGAGCGTTCCACCGACCGTGACGGCGCCGGCCCTCGGCACATCGGCAACGTTCGCCGTCACGCCGGCGAACATCACCGTGCGCACCACCACGCACATCACCGCCACGTATCTCGGCTTCACGAAGACCGTGACGCTCGACATCTGCACACAGCCGCCGTCGATCGGCGCGCATCCGACGTCGCGCATCATCGACAACGGCGAGTCGACGACGCTGTCCGTCACGGCGTCCGGCGGCGGCGGACCGTTGAGTTATCAGTGGTATGAGGGAGTCACCGGCAACACCACGAAGCCGGTGCCGGGCGGGACGAACAGCACGCTCACCATCACGCCGTCCGTGACGACGAGCTATTGGGTGCGCGTCACCGCGACGTGCGGCATCAAGGACAGCAACACCGCCGTCGTCACCGTCTGCAACCCGCCGCTGATCCCCGGTCCGCCGCTCGACGACGTCGTAGTCATTGGCAACACCGACACGCTGACCGTCACCGCGACGGGAAGCGATCCGCTCACCTATCAGTGGTACGAGGGAACGAGCGGCACGACCACCAACCCGGTCGGCACGAATGCGCCCACATTCACCACGCCGGCGATCAACGTCGCGCATTCGTATTGGGTGCGCGTCACGAGCACGTGCAACGGCATCAAGACCAAGGACAGCCCGACTGCGACCGTCACGCCGGTCACGCAGATCACGCGCCGGCAGATCGCGGCCAATACGGTCAACTCGTTGACCAGTATCACCACGAACTGGACGCGGCCGACGCAGCCAGGAAGCCTCCTCGTCGCGGTGATGAGCTCGAGTCACGTCGCTGCTGTCGGCGCCTTCGGCGTTCCGGCCGGATGGCAACAGGCCGCCGGCTACGAGTGGAACCACCTCAAGACCACCATCTACTACTACCCGAACAACCCGGGCGGACGAACCGCGGAGACGATCACCACCGCGAGTTTCCGCGAGTCGGTGCTGCAGCTGATCGAGTACGTCGGCGCGACGGCATCGCCGCTCGACGTTACCGCGTTCGACGGCGACAACGCGCCGCGCTCCGGCATCGTCTCCACCGGCACTCCCGGCTGGCCGACGTCGCAGGCGAAGGCGGTGATCGTTTCGGCGCTGTCGACGAACGCGCTCGCGCATTTCACCGCCGCGACGAATGGATTCGCGAAGCTCGACGAGCGCTCGGTCTTCACGATGCTCACCGCCGCCGTGCACGAGCGCATCGTCACCGCGGCCGGCGCGTACGGTCATGACGCGACTGCCGACAGCACGAGCGAGTGGCTCGGCATGGTCGCGGCGTTCAAGTCGATCGACGGCTGCACGACAGCGCCGGCGATCAGCGCCCACCCTGCGTCGACGACCGTGAACGCCGGCTCTCCGGCCCTGCTTTCCGTGACCGCAACCGGCAGCAGCCTGCAGTATCAGTGGTACCAGGGCACCGCGCCATCGATGACGACGCCGGTGACCGGCGGCAACGGCGCGACGCTCACCGTCACACCGGCGTCGACGACGAGCTACTGGGTCCGCGTCTTCAACGCGTGCGGCGCCGCGAACAGCAACACCGCCACCGTCAACGTCTGCGCGGCCCCGGGCATCACCGCGCATCCGCTGTCGCAAAGCGTGACGTCTGGATTCTCCGCGACGCTTTCGGTGACGCCGAGCGGCAGCGGACCGTTCAGCTATCAGTGGTACGACGGCGCGAGCGGCACGACCACCACGCCGGTCGGTACCAATAGCGCCACGTTCACGACGCCCGCGCTCACAGCGAACAAGTCGTACTGGGTGCGCGTGACCAGCACGTGCAACGGCACGGCGAGCGTCAACAGCAACACGGCCGTGCTCACCGTGAGCGCGGCGAACCAGATCGCGCGGCGGCAGTTCGCCGCGAGCACCGCGAACTCGCAGACCAGCATCACCACGAACTGGACGCAGCCGACGCAGGCCGGCAGCCTGCTCGTGGCCGTCGTCTCGGCGCAGCACAACGCCGCCGTCGGCAACTTCACGCCGCCCGCGGGATGGCAGCACGCGACGAGCTACGAGATGGCGAACGTGAAAGCCGCGATCTACTACTACCCGAATCATCCGGGCGGCCGCACGTCGGAGACATTCGGCGTCGCCGGCTTCCGCGAGCTCGTCCTCCAGCTCATCGAGTACACCGGCGCGACCGCGGCGCCGCTCGACAAAGTCGCATTCAACGGCGACATGCTGGTGAGCGGGGGAGTCGTGTCGACCGGTACGACGTCCGCGACTTCGCAGGCGAAGGAAGCGGTCGTCACCGCGCTGACGATCGCCGGCGCGGCGACATTCACCAGTCCGACGAACGGATTCACGAAGCTCGACGAACGCTCCGTTTTCACCATGATCACCGCCGGCATACACGAGCGGATCGTTTCGACCGCCGGCGCGTACGGTCACGAAGCCAACGTCAACGCGAACACGCAGTGGGTCGGACTCGTGGCCACGTTCAAGTCGCTCGATCTCTGCAGCGCCGCGCCGTCGATCACAACGCAGCCGGCATCGACGACGACCAGCAGCGGCGGCACCGCCACGCTCAACGTCACCGCAACCACGAGCGGCGGCACGCTCAGCTACCAGTGGTACGAAGGCGCGAGCGGCACGACCACCACGCCGGTCGGCACCAACAGCTCGACGTTCACCACGCCCGCGCTTACTGCAACGAAGTCGTATTGGGTGCGCGTGTCGAATGCATGCGGCTCGGTCAACAGCAGCACCGCGACGGTGACGGTGTGCAATGCAACCGGCATCACCACGCAGCCGGCGTCTCTGACGATCAACAGCGGCGGCACGGCCACGCTCAGCGTCGTCGCCAGCGGCACTGGTCCGTTCACGTATCAATGGTACGAAGGCGCGAGCGGCGTAACGACGACCCCGGTCGGCACGAACAGCGCGTCCTTCACCACGCCTGCGCTGACAGCGACGAAGACGTATTGGGTGCGCGTCACCGGCACATGCGGCAGCGCGAACAGCAGCGCCGCGACCATCACCGTCTGCGCGCCTCCGGGCGTCGCTACGCAACCGGCGTCGCAGACGATAAGCAGCGGTGCCACGGCTACGCTCAGCGTCGTCGCGAGCGGCACCGGTCCCTTCACGTATCAGTGGTACGAAGGCGCGAGCGGTGTAACGACGACACCGGTCGGCACGAACAGCGCGTCCTTCACCACACCCGCGCTCACGGCGACGAAGTCGTATTGGGTGCGCGTCACCGGCAGCTGCGGCAGCGCGAACAGCAACGCCGCGACCATCACCATCGCGCCCGCCCTTGCACGCCGCCAGTTCGCCGCCAGCACCGCCAACTCGCAGCAGACCATCACCACCAACTGGACGCAGCCGACGCAGGCCGGCAATCTGCTCGTGGCGATCGTCTCCGCCGAGCGGTCGTTCTACCCGATCGCCAACTGGCAGCCTCCCACCGGCTGGCAGCTCGCGGTGTCGTACGAAATGACCAACGTGAAGACGTCCATCTACTACTACCCGAACAACCCCGGCGGCAGAACGTCGGAGACCTTCGCCGACGGCGGCTACTTCGACGACATGATCCTGCAGCTCGCCGAATACACCGGCATTGTCACCGCGTCGCCGCTCGAGAAGACCGCTTTCAACGGCGACCAATCCAACAGCGGCTTCGTCGACACCGGCTACACGGCCCAGACGTCGCAGGCAAAAGAGCTCGTCATCACCGCGCTGACGTCCCACTCCATCACCGACTTCTCCAGCCCCTCGCAAGGCTTCGCCGAGATCGACGACCGCAACCAGGGATTCGGATTGCTGACCACCGCCGTCCACGAAAAGATCGTGACCACCGCCGGCTCGTGGGGCCACTCCGCACAGGTCGGCAATCCCGCGGAGTGGGTGGGGGTGGTGGCGACATTCAAAGGGCAGTGATTGCGGTTGCGCGGTTGCGCGGTCACGCGGTTGCGCAGCCGCGTGACCGCGCTACGACGAGCCTTTCCGCGCCCGCGCCCGCGCCCGCGGGAAAATCGACGCTGACGTTAAGTTGCCCCTTCCCCTGACTAACCAACGAATCCGGTGGAGCGGCGGCCGCTCTCGGCCGCCGAATTGTCACGCGGATTTCGAATAACGTCGCCCGCCCACCCCGGGCGCGGAAGCGGACTCGGGCTCGGGCGCGGGAAAATCGACGCTGACGTAAGTTGCCCCTAGCCTGATCAATAAACGAATCCAGTGGAGCGGCGGCCGCTCTCGGCCGCCGAATGTCACGCCGGGTTCGGCGGCCGAGGGCGGCCGCCGCTCCACAGATTCGTTTGTAGGCGAGGTCGGCTCACGAGCTTTCATCGACAGCACGATTGAAAGGCGCTGCATCGATCGAGCTGACGGTGATCAGCAAGATCGAAAGGCCTTGCTTCGATCGAGCTGACGCGGTGAGCTCACGAGCTTTCATCGACAGCACGATCGAAGGGCGCTGCATCGATCGAGCTGACAGCGCTCAGCAAGATCGAAAGGCCTCCCATCGATCGAGCTGACGCGCTCAGCACGATTGAAAGGCCTTGCATCGAACGAGCTGACGCGGTCAGCTCACGAGCTTTCATCGACAGCGCGATCGCTGAGCGCTGTAGCGATCGAGCTGACGGCGACAGCACGATCGCTGGGCGATGCTTCCATCGAGCTGGCGCAATCAGCTCCCGAGCCTCGCATGCACTCTTCACGATGTGTGGCATCAATGATCGCAAGGCGGTGGCATCATGCCTTCATGTCCGACGACGATCCGCGGCCGGACGATCCGGAAACGAAGCTTGCCGTGTCTGCGTCCGAGCTCCTCGTGATCCCCGGCGATGCCGCGCCGCTCGTACTGGCGGATCCCGACAGGCTGGTGGAGGCGCTTCGCTATCTGGCGCAGCGGATCCCAGGCTTCACCCAACTGTCGACCGAGGAGGAGCGCAAGCTGACGCGCGTCGCGTTCCTCGATCCCGAATTCCTCGAAGCCGGCGTTCGCGCCGGACGTGCCTGGGACGAGGCGAAGGGCGTTACCGGCCTTTCGGGAGAGGAGATGCGCGACCTGGCCGAGGAGAACCGCCGCTGGGACGAGCTGGAAAGCACGGTCCGCGCGTTCCTGAAAGGCATCTCCGCGCGCAACCGAAAGGAGCGCCACCGCCTCGGCGACGCGATCCTGACGATGTACGGGATCCTCGGCAGGACCATCAACCGCGAACACAGCCGGCACCTCCGCCCGCTCTACGAGGAGATGAAGCGCGCCTACATGCGAAGCCGTAGGCATCGCGGTAAGGGGGAGGGAGGGGGGAGCGGATAAGACGGGGGAGGAATGAAGGTTCAAGGTTCGTTCAACACTTTTTTCGCGACATGTTCGACGCGCGTGCGGAACTGCGAGCCTTCGGGCTGGCCCTCCACGGCTCGCAACGCGCTCTCGGCTTCGGCAAATGCCGCTTTCGTCTCCCCCAACCGGTGAAGCACATTCGCAAGCGAGACCCGTGTCAACGCGGTGTAGGGGTGATCGTCGCCGAGAGAGCGTTCGTGCGCAGCCAGCGCCTCCACGAATAGTTCATGCGCACGTGGAAGATCACCGGCATCGCACACCATCATTGCGAGATTGAAGCGGCGGATCGCCACGTGCGGATAGTTCCGCTTCGGCCGCCAGTCGCTCGCGAGAAATCCGGCGCCCGAGAGCGGGCGCCGCTCCACAGGATTTCGAAAGCGGCAGCGTTCGCTGCCGCAGTCCCCGAAGGCATGTTCAATCAGCAAATGGAATTGATTTGCGACGCGCTTCCACGCGGCGCCAGAAGAAGTACGACAGTCCCCACAGCACGCTGGTGAACGCCGCCCAGCCCCACACCGCCGGGGCGTCGCCGACGGAGAAGTGGGCGATGAGCGCAGAGCCGAGGGTGATGGCGAAGCCGGCGTAGGCCCATTCCTTGAGCCGCGACGGCACAGGCGCGAGCAGCAGCACCACGCCGAGGAGCTTGACCCAGGAGAGCTCCACCCGGAAATAGCCGGGGAAGCCGAGGTGCGTGAACATCTCCGCCACCTGCGGCAAGCGCAGTTGCGCGTAGGCAGTGAAGGCCATCTGCAGGCAGAAGAGCGCAGTGACGATCCAGAAGGCGATGAGCAATCCCCTGGAGCGGGGAATCGCGGTCTCGTTGGCGATCAGGGCCGGGTTCTGCAGAGTCGATTCCATGGAATTCTTCCTCCTTTGTTCAACGCATCTCGATGCCGAACTGCTTTGCATACTCGGCGTGCAATCGCTGCCAGCCGTCCACTTTCATCGCGTCGGGACCGGCGGTGCGTCCGATGGGCCGGCCGTCGAGCATTCGATCCAGTACGTCGAAGCAGACGTGCCATCCGGCGGCGCCCATGGCGATGAATCGGCGATCGATGTTGGTCCAGAGCGTCAGGCGCGTGCCGTCGCCTGAGGCTTCGAGCTGCCAGCGCATATCGAAGCCGCCCCAGTTGTACTCGAGCAAATGGGGAGCGTCGGCTCGCGTCACTTTCGTTTCGGTCACGTGCGGCGTCGGCGCTCCGACTGTCGTGAGCTTGACCGTGGCTCCGGCCGCATCCAGATTTCCGTCGGCATCAAAGGGTGCCCATTCGCGCAGATGCTCCGGCTGCGTGATCGCGCGCCAGACTTTCTCCGGCGGATGGTGCAGCTCTCTGACGAGAACGAGCGTCCATCTCTCTCCGTCCTTCTCGACGTGCGCTCCGCGCGCGGGACCCGGTGTGTACTGCGCGTGTTCGGTCATCTACTTCTTCCTCGTCTTCTTTTTCTTTGAGGTTGGCCGATCCATTTGCTCGAGGTGGCGCTCGAGAGCATCGAGGTGACGGGACCAGAGCCGGCGGAACGGGGACAGCCAGTGATCGATCTCCTGAAGCGGCTCGGGATTCAGCCGGTACAGACGCCGCTGCGCGTCCACCGTGGCTTCCACGAAACCGGCATCGCGCAGCACGCGCAGATGTTTTGACACGGCCGGCTGCGACATCCCGAGCTGGCGCTCGATCTCTCCGACCGACTGTTCGGACGAGATCAGGAGGCTCAGGATCGCGCGGCGATTCGGCTCGGCGATGATTTCGAATACGGATTCCACGCTCGCTAATATACGTTGAAGGTAATATACCTGTCAAGGCATATTAATGAGAGTTACGCGGTCACTCGGTCGCGCGGTTACGCGGAGCGGCCGTTGCGACCGCGCGACCGTGCGACCCCCGGAACCGCCCCGTCCGCGGGCGAGACCTCGATCCACGTGACGCTGCCGCTTCGGTGCTGCGTCCGCTTCTCTCCGGGGACGTGATGCCCCGCGATCAGATCGCACGTTCTTCCACCGAAGAGCCTCGTCATCGATCCGCACGTTCCGATCTGGTCGAGCAGTTGTTCCATCTTCTGGCGCACGGCTTTCTCGCTCAGCGCCGTCTCCTCGAGATCCGGCCGACCGTTGATGGAGCCGTGCCACTTCGATCCGACCTTCTTCGTCGCAATGTCCGCGTTCATCACGAGAAGCTTGCGGAGATCCGGCGATCGAGGTCAACGAAAGGAAAGGTTGCACCCGCGAAGGGGTGGATCGAGAGGCGCGTTTTCTACGGAACGTGGACGCGTACGCGTAGCCGTGGAGTGCGTCCTCGCGAGGCGCCGTTCTGTCCGCGTTGGAGGAGCGTCGGGCCCGCGCACGCAAGTCTTCACGAGAGCAACCGCATGGCATGCGGACCGCTCATCCGCGCAGCATGAAGTCGATGGTTGCGCTCCTCTTCTTCGCCGTGCCGCTGTTCGCGCAGGAGGAACCGCGGACCGTGCTCGCCGTCGGCGGCGAGGTGTCGTGGGGCATCGGCGTCAACGGGCGGGCGGTGGGATTTTCACTCGCGCAACCGCATCCTCACCTCACGATCGCCGCGCGTCTCGGCAACGGAGGCGGGCACGCGTACTTCGAGGCGTACCTGATGCGCAGGGTCGGTCCCGGAGCCACGGAGGACGATGAGGTGGCCCGCACGTCGCTCGATCTTTCCTATCCCGCCCTCGGATGGATCACGCTGTTCGAGGACCTGGATCTCGAGCGCGGCGTCTACTGGCTCGTCATCGCGAAACCTCGCGACAAGGCCTTCAGCTCGATCAACTGGATCGCCGCCAGCCCGATGGTCCTCGAAACCTCCTGCGGCGGCGTCGGCTACCTCGGCACCAGGGCCTACACCTTCCTCAGCGATGCCGCCGAGTACATCCCCGCCTCGAAGTTCGAGAAGGAGATCGACCCGTACGGGTTCCAGATCGCGCTGACCGAGCCGTGGGAGGAGATCGCGCGCCCGTGATCGAGGCCGGCACTCGCGGCAGCTAGCCGGTACGGCCGGCTGCGTGGATTGCTCCGCCCAGGGTTGGGTTGTTGGTGGCATGCTATCGCGGTGTGGTGCGGGCTTTCCAGCCCGCCCCCCGGGGCAGGTTGGAAAACCTGCCCTACGCCTCGCGGCATGCTTGTCGCCACGTCACGACCTGCGGCTTCGAGCGGCGCAACGCGCCTGAGATCGTCGTTCGTGCCGCGCAAGCTCCATAGTGGCCGTTCGTTCCATAGGGATCTATATTTATGGACACAACGCCTTGAATGCCTTCCGTTGCTGAGAGTAGGGAACCCCCATGCCAGGATTCCGGAGTGCGCTTCAGGTTGTCACGCGCCCTCGGCGTTTGGTTGTCATCGTTACCCTGCTGCTCGCTGCCTCGGGTGGCCTTTTGCGCGCGGAAGGGAAGCGGTCATTCGTGGCGGGAGTCAACTATCCCTGGATCGCTTACGGCCACGATTTCGGCAAGAACGCGTGGGGGCACGACGGGCTGATCACGAGCGGCTGGACGTATCAGACCTGGTTCGATAGTCAGGGTCTCGTCGATACGCGTGTCTCCACGAAAAAAGCGCGGTCGGGAGCGGGATCACTCGAGATCACTCCGGATCTCGTCGGAAAGCATCCGACCAAATCGCGGGGAGAGGTGTACATCGATCTGAACAACCACAGGCCGCCCGGCACGCCGGTCCCCATCGATGTCCGGCATGCGACCGTGAGTTGCTGGTTGTATCTGCCCCGGGGAAGTGCGGGCGACGCCCGGAGGGCGCCGAATGGCGTGCAATTCTTCTTCAAGAGCGGCAAGGGTTTCAAATCCCACTACACCGTTTATCAGAACATCAGCGGCGATCAGGAGGAGCGATGGGTACGGTTTACCGCGGATGCATCGACGGGAGAATCCGACGCCGAATACGATCCAACAAAAGTGGTCGCCGTGGGTCTGAAAATCGGAATCAACTCCGACTCCGGGGCAACGCTGACGGCCCCGATCTACGTCGACGACTTCGTCATCGGCACCACGCCACCGATCACCTTCGATTTCGAGCAACTGGAGATCGACCGCGACTTCGCCATCTTGCAGCAGGCCCTGGGCGGATGTTCCACGCCCGCGGTCCGCGTCTTCGTGTTCACCGACGGGCGCGCCTCGCCGGAGCTCACATTCAGCGATCAAGTGACCGGTCTCGACGAGTATTTCTTCCAGGATTTCGATGCACTGCTGGAATCGGCCGCACGGCACAAGCTGAAGATCATTCCGGTCCTGCTGGACTTTCACTGGTTCGACGCGGCTAAAGACGAGAATGGCGCGCAACTCGGCGGACGATCCAACGTCATTCGCAATTCGGTGCGGAGGCAGTCCTTCCTCGAGAACGCGCTCGAGCCGCTGGTCCGGAGGTACTGCGGCAATCCGGCGATCCTGGCCTGGGACGTGATCAACGAGCCGGAGTGGGCGACGAAGGAGCTTCCCGACAAGCCGACGGTGGACGCGGTGCCGTTGGCGGAGATGCAGGAGTTTGTCCGCGCCGTCGCATCGACGATCCATTCGTCCTGTCCGGGACAAACCGTCACGGTGGGGAGTGCGCGCAGACAATGGCTGCAATCCTGGAGCGGTCTGGGATTGGATCTCTATCAGTTTCACTGGTACGACTGGATGGCGGCCGCCGAACCGTTCCCGTGGCTGCCGTATGCACAACTGGCGCTCGACAAGCCCGCCGTCGTGGGTGAGGTAGCTACCGCAACGACCGGTCACACCACGCAGGACTTTTTGATGTCCGCCGCCGACAGCGGCTATCAAGGCTTGCTCGTGTGGAGTTACCGCGCCGGAGACGACCGGTCCGACTATGCCAACGCTCGATCGATGCTCGAAAGCTGGTGTGGCGCGATTCCGCGGCGTCGCTCCGTCCGCTCGTCGAACGACTGAAGCGAAGGAGACGTGCGGCGGCTGCGCCGCCGCACGTCGAAGGCTTACCAGTTGATCGTCACGAAGCCCAGTGCGCGCCGGCCGAGGATGTCGCCGCCGAAGGCTTCGTAGTGTGCGTCGTCGAAGACGTTGCTGACGTCGGTGCCGAAGCTGAAGCGTTGGGTGATGCGGTAGCTCGCGGCCAGGTTCACGACGTCGTATTGCGGGACGGTTCCGACGAAGATGCCGGCCGCCCATGGGAACTCGTCGACCCAGCGATACGACACTTTCGCGTTGAACTTGTTGCCGCGCCAGGCGAGGCCGAGGTTGTATTTCTTCTTCGGCGCGTTCGGGAGGAGCTGATCGCCGATCGCTTTCGACTTCACGTCGAAGTCGAAGTAGGAGTAGTTCCCGTCGAGGACCCAGTTGCTGCCGATGTAGTAGTTGACGGCGAGCTCCGCGCCTTCGGTGTCGACCTTGCCGGCGTTCGCGTAGGAGAACACGACGGCGGGCTTGCCGTTGACGGTCGTGAGTCCCGAGTAGTTCACCGGGCCGAGTGCGGCTTTGAGGAACGCGGTGACGCCGGCCTGCACCGCCGGCGGAATCGTCGGGATGTTGGTCGGCACGGTGTACGGCGCGTACGCGGTGTTGACGCCGGGGAGGAGGTCGGTGACGAAGTCCTCCATGTGGCTCTTGTAGAGGTCGAGGGTGAGGTAGACCTTGCCGCCGTAGATGCCGGCGTATCCGAGCTCGTGGCTGCGCACTTTCTCCACGTTCAAGGCGTTGTTGCCGCGCGCGACGATCGGCAGCGGGCCGAAGCCAAGGGCGGCCAGGGCTGGGGCGAGCGGCGCGGTCTGCGGATTCAGCGTCGCGGCGCCGGCGAGGTTCGCGGGCGCGGCGGCGGGAACGGTGAGGAACCGTTCGGAGTAGTTCGGGCGCTGGAAGGCGCGGTTGTAGCCGTAGCGGAAGGTGTGATTGCCGACGTTGTAGACGAGCGCGCCTTTCGGTGAGAACTGCGCGTCGTACAGGTTCGAGTCGTCATAGCGCGAAGCGGCGACGATTCGGAGATTGTTCGTGATGTTGAAGTCGAGCTGTCCGAACGCGCTCTGCGCCTTCTCGGAGTGCGGACGATCCATCAGCGTCTGGACGCCGGCGTCGTTCGAAGTGTCGACGTCCTGACCGTTGTACGCGACGCCGAGGACGACGCGCGATTTCTCTTTCATGAACGACCAATTGGTCTGGATCTCGCCGTGGATGTTGTGCGAGTCTTCGAACAGCCCCGCGCCGGACGACAGCGCGATCTGGTTCTTCGCGCGGCGGGCGTCGTAGTAACCGCTGAAGTTCCAGTGCGGCATGTTGTAGTTGAGGCGCGTCCACGGACGCTTCACGTCCGTCACCTGCACGCGGCCGATGCCGGTCTGGAACACCGGACCTCCGAGCGTTGCATATCCGCCTTCGACCGTGAAGACGTTTGTATTCGGGAAGTACTTGTCGAGACGAAGTCCTCCGAACTTGATATTGGTGTGATCGAGCTCGAGCGGACGTCCTTCGAGGCGCAGGCCGGGATACTCGACGCTGACGTTGCGCGAGCGCGCCCAGTCATCGCTTTCCTGGTATCCGCCGACGACGCGATAGAACCAGTCGCTACCGAATCCGCCGGCGTGGCGGATGTCGCCGCGGCGCGTGTTGAGGTCGCCGGCGGAGAGCATCACGCGTCCGCCTTCAGTGTCGCGCGGCGCTTTCGTCGTCATGTTCAACACGCCGCTGAACGCGTTTGCGCCGTAGAGCGCGGAGCCGGGTCCGCGAATCAGCTCGACGCTCTGCATCTCGTCGAGCGGAAACGAAACGGCGGCCCACTCTTGCGATCCGAGGAATGCGATCGCGGGATCGCGGCCGTCGATGAGCGTGAGGATGCGGCGGTTGAGCGAGCTGTTGAAGCCGCGCGCGTTGAAGTTCGTGTCATAGAGGCCGCTCTGCGTGAAGTCGACGCCGGGAGCGGTCTCGATCATGCGCGGCGCCTGTCCCGACGGCGCGATCGCGGCGATGTCTTCCTGCGGGACGACCGTCACGGCCGCCGGCGCCTCGGTCACACGCTCGGTGCGGCGCGATGCGGAGTAGACGGTGATCGTCTCGGCGATGCTCAGGTTCCAGTCGACTTTCTTGTCGACCTTCGTCGTACCGCCGCTCTCGACCGTGACATTGTTCTCCGTCGCGACCTGCTCGCCCGCGACGAACTGCACGGTGTAGGTGCCGGCAGGGACGTTGAGATGGAACGAGCCGTTCGGCTCGGTGAGCGTTCCCTGCGACGCTTCGATCGCATTCACGATCACGCCGCCGATACCCGTGCCGTCCCCGCGCGTGATGCGGCCGGTGATGTGGCCCTGCGCGGCGAACAACGGGGCGGCGAAGAGAACGAGCAGAACAGCAATAGACAGCCGACGGACAGACCACAAACGGGGCATGCGCAAATTCCTCCTCAGACGTGCTGGAGCCGAATGGACGTACTTAGATTGTGCGGGGAAGGTAGCGCGGGGCGGGCGGGGGAGTCAACTGAGAGGCGGTGCTGAGTGCTGGGTACCGGGTGCTGGGTGCCAGGTGCTGAGTGCTGAGTGCTGGGTGCTGGGTACCGGGTACCGGGTGCTGAGTGCTGAGTGCTGGGTACCAAGTGCTGAGTGCTGGGTGTCAGCGTGCTGAGTGCTGGGTACCAGCGTGCTGGGTATCAGGTGCTGGGTATTGTGTTAGGAGCCTTCAATACGCAGCACCCAGCACTCAGCACTCGGCACTCAGCACCCAGCACTCAGCACCCGGCACCCGCCACTCAGCACTCAGCACCCAGCACCACACCGCCCTACGACTGTCCCGCCAAATACAAAATGATCAGCACGACCATCAGCACCGCGAAGATCGTCAGCGTCACTTTGATCCACGACCATGGGGCGTTGCCGCTCACTTTTCCCGTCACGCCGTTGACGAGGAAGCGGTACGGCTTTCCTCTGTAGTCGTACGCGGCGATCCAGACGGGCAGCAGCGCATTCTTGTATGCGAGCGCGGAGAAGGTCGTGTTCACTTGCAGGTTGCGGTGTGTGTCGCCGGGGACCTCGCTCGCGCAGGCGGATTGGATTTCGTTGCGCATGCGCTCTTTCGCACTCTCGAGCGCCTCGGGTAAGTCGATCGCGTTTTCTTCGGCGAGGAAGCCGGAGAGATATGACGGGTCGTAGGGCGTGAGATCGGCGGTCGGATACGGCTCGATGTCGCGGCAGAGCGATGAGTCGAGTCCGCGCGACGCGGGGACCGGCACGTCATCGAAGAATTTCTCGAGCTGTCCCGACGCCGGCTCCCATCGCACGCGCTGCTCCCGATGCCGATTCTGTCCGCTGCCGACTTCGACGTAGTAGTAATAGCCGGCTTCTGCCGTCCACCACGAATTCGTCGCGGCGTCGAACGTCCAGAAGGGGATGTACGCGCCCTGGATCGCCGTCATGCGCGACGACGATTTCAAATCGTTCGGACGAAGCCAGAGTCCGTGCAGCCAGTTGCGGAAAGACTGCAGCGCGCTGTCGCGCGTGACGCGGAACGGCAGCAGTCCTTCCGGGCGGACGACCTTCGAGTCCGCAGGCGCTTCCACGACGGCCGTCGTGCCGCAGAACGCGCACGAGCTCGCGGACACGAGCGGATCGAGCGTCGTGTGCGCGCCGCAGCGTTTGCAGACGATGACTTTGCGCTCGGCGCCCCATCCGAGGTCGCGCGGCGCGCGCAGCGCGGCATCAACGGACTTCTCGCGAATTGCGTCGCCGCTGCGCGCGACCTCTTTCTTGAATCCGCAGTACTCGCATCGGAGACTGGTGACGCCGGGCTCCCAGCGGAGATCGGCGCCACAGTTCTCGCACGGAAATTTGCGGACTCTCGCTTGCAGTGCTTCGGCGGTCATGGCTTCTTCGTAACCTGTGGAGCGGCGGCCGCTTCGGCCGCCGACCTCTCGCGAGAATTCGGCGGCCGAGAGCGGCCGCCGCTGCACTTGTTCATTTCGACGGAGGCGGCGGTGGCGGAGGCGGCGGTGTTCCTCCGCCGAGTCCGAGCTCCGAGTACGACTCGAGCGGCGCCCATCCCGATGCGCCGGGATGCCACGCCGACGTCGATGCCGCAACCTGTCCGCTCTGAATCATTCCTTTCAGCGCGTCGTCGGTGTACGGGCCGTAGGTCTTGCCGTCGATGGCGAGCGACCAGCGCGGTGTGTTGGCAGCGCCGCCGGGAGGCGGAGGTGGTGCCGTGGACGATCCGGGCGGCGGAGGCGGTGCGTTGAACGCGCTGCCCATCGTTTGTCCGATCGCCATTCCTGCGCCGAGGCCCGCGCCGATGCCGGCGACACCGCCGGGATTCGCGGCCGCGATCTTGATCGACTCCGCGGTCTGCATCTGCGCGTATTGGCCGAGTCGATCGCCGAGGACGCCGAGCTTCGTGCGCTGATCGATCGCGGCCTCGACTTCTTCCGGCAGCGAGATGTTGTCGATGTTGAAGCGCGAGACTTCGAGTCCGAACTGCGCGAATGCGGGACCGAGGTCTTTCTGCGACAGATCGGAGAGCTCGCGATAGCTCGACGCGAGATCGAGCGCCGCGATCTTCGACTCCGCGATGATGTCGGAGAACTGGCTGATGATCGTCGAGCGCAGCTGCCCGAGGATCTCGTCGGTCGTGGTGAGGCCCTGCGTGCCGACGATCGTCGTGAAGAACGCTTTCGGATCGGCGATGCGCAGCGCATAGGTGCCGAACGCGCGCATGCGGATCATTCCGAATTCCGCGTCGCGCATCATCACCGGATTCGACGTCCCCCACTTCAGATCCGTGAAGATCCGCGTGTTGAAGAAGTACACCTCGGCTTTGAACGGCGACTGGAACCCGTACTTCCATCCGCGCAGCGTCGTGAGGATCGGCAGGTTCTGCGTGGACAGCTCGTAACGGCCGGGTTTGAAGAGATCGGCGACCTGACCTTCATTGATGAAGATCGCGGCCTGGTTCTCGCGCACCGTCAGCTGCGCGCCCATCTTGATTTCCTGGTTATAGACCGGGAAGCGATACACCAGCGTGTCGTTCGAGTCGTCGAGCCACTCGATGATCTCGATCCATTGGTGACTGATTTGATTCTTCAGATTGTCGAAGAAGCCCATGTAATGAAACCTCCGAAAGTGTGAGCTTGTGAGTGTAACGCGTCCGGCTGTCATCCCGAGCGTGAGCGAGGGACCTGGGGCTCGGGTGGCGGCACGAAGCTCGTGCAACGCAGCGCCGCCCGCCCACCCAGGTGCGTTCAGGTGTCATCCCGAGCGTGAGCGAGGGACCTGGGGCTCGGGTGGCGGCGGGAAGCTCGTGCAACGCAGCGCCGCCCGCCCAGGTCCCTCGCTCACGCTCGGGATGACATTCCGCGTGTTTCCGGTTTAGCCGTCCCGTATGTTGAAAAAGCTCGCACTCTTGCTGCTGCTCGCCGTCCCCGTGCTCGCCGATGAAGGCATGTGGATGCCGCAGCAGATGCCGCATCTTGCGGACAGCCTGCAGAAGCTCGGATTCAAAATCGATCCCGCGCGATTCTCCGACCTGACCGGTGATCCGCTCGGCGCGGTCGTCTTGATCCCCGGCTGCACGGCGTCGTTCGTCTCGCCCGATGGGTTGATCGTGACGAACCATCACTGCGCCTTCGGCTCGATCCAGCACAACTCGACGCCGCAGCGCGATCTCATCACCAACGGCTTCCTCGCGAAAACGCGCGAGGAAGAATTGCCGGCCGCGCCGGGAACGAAGGTGTGGGTGACGACGAACATCGAAGACGTCACGAAGCGGATGACGGAGAACATCGACGCCAGGACGCCGGACGCCGGCCGCGCACGGACGCTCGACCGCCGCGAGAAAGAGCTCGTCGCGGAGTGCGAGAAGCCGGGCGGCCTGCGCTGCAGCGTGTCGTCATTTTTCGAGGGCTCGCAGTACCTGCGCACGACGCGCATGGAGCTGACCGACGTCCGCCTCGTCTACGCGCCGGCGGAAGCGATCGGCAACTTCGGCGGCGACATCGATAACTTCGAGTGGCCGCGCCACGTCGGCGACTTCTCGTTCTATCGCGCGTACCAGAACGGCAAGCCGTACAAGCCGGCGCACTGGCTGAAGCTCGCGACGAGCGGCGTCAACGAAGGCGATCCGGTGATGGTCATCGGCTATCCCGGCCGCACGTTCCGCTACAAGACCGCGGACGAAGTGCGCAACTATCAGGAGTTCGTCTACCCGGTGAACATCCGCTACTTCAGCGAAGCGTTGAAGATGATGGAAGACGCGGGGAAGAACGATAAGGACGCGAAGATTAAGAACGCGTCACGCATCGAAAGCTTCGCGAACTCGCTGAAGAACTATCAAAGCGTGAGCGAAGGCTTCGCGAAGGACCACATCTTCGAGGCGCGCGTTGCGCGCGAAGAGCAGATGAACACGACGATGCGCAGCCGCAACACGACGCTCGACGACATCGCGGCCGCGAATCACGAGAAGCTGCGTACGCGCGAGCGCGACCTGATTCTCGACTGGCTCCCGCGCGCGCAGATGGTCGGGCAGGCGTTCAACATCGCGCGCGTCGCGACGGAGCGTCCGAAGAAAGACATCGATCGCCTCGCGCGCTACCAGGAGCGCGAGTGGCCGAGCCTCTTGCAGTCCTCGGTGCGCGCGCAGCGCACGCTCGAGTTGCACAGCGATCGCGCGATCCTCGGCACCTTCCTCAATGAGGCCGCGAAGCTGCCCGCCGATCAGCGCATCAAGCCGATCGACGATGCCGTTGCCGCAGCGGCCAGCGTCAACGCACTCCTCGACAGACTCTACGGCTCGACGAAAGTCGCGTCGCAGGAAGAGCGCGCGAAGATGCTCAATGAATCGACGGCGCAGCTCCGTGCGCGCAATGACGCGATGGTCGACTTCGCGCTGTCGCTCCTCCCGCTGCTCAATGCGCGCGAAGAACGCGACATGGCTTGGAGCGGCGCGATGATCCGCCTCCGCCCGCGCTACTTCGAATTGCTGCGCAACATGAGCGGCAACGCGCCGATTTATCCCGACGCCAACTCGACGCTGCGCATCACCTTCGGCCGCATCGCAGGCTATCGCCCGAAAGACGCCACGTGGTACACGCCGCAGACGACACTGCGCGGCGTGGTCGAGAAAGAGAAAGGGGAGGAGCCGTTCGCGAGTCCGAAAACGCTGCTCGACGCCGCGAAAGATCCGAACAGCATGGTCGGACATCAGGACCCGGATCTGAAAGACGTGCCGGTCAACTTCCTGTCCACATGCGACACCACCGGCGGCAACTCCGGCTCACCGACGCTCAACGCGAATGGCGAGCTGGTCGGCCTCCTGTTCGACGGCAACTACGAGTCGATCGACGCCGACTTCCTCTTCCACGAAGCCGACACGCGCTCGATTCATGTCGACACGCAGTACATGCTCTGGATCATGGACGCGGTCGATCACGCGGATCACTTGATGAAGGAGCTTGGCGTTCGATAAGCTACGGCCGCCTCTCTGATTCCCTAAGGAGTTCCCAAATGTCCGGCCATAGCAAATGGAGCACGATCAAGCACAAGAAGGGTGCTGCCGACGCGAAGCGCGGCAAGGTCTTCACGCGCATCCTGAAGGAAATGACGGTTGCCGCGCGCCTTGGCGGCGGCGATCCGATCGGCAATCCCCGTCTTCGCGCGGCAGTGGCCGAGGCGAAGGCGAACAACATGCCGAAAGACAACATCGAGCGCGCCATCAAACGCGGCACCGGCGAGCTCGAAGGCGCGACGTACGAGGAGATCACGTACGAGGGTTATGGTCCGGGCGGCGTCGCGATCATCGTCGAGGCGCTGACCGACAACACCAATCGCACCACCCCCGAGATCCGCCACATGTTCGAGAAACACGGCGGCAACCTCGGCACACCGGGCTCGGTGAAGTTTCAGTTCGAGAAGAAGGGCTACTTCGCCGTCGAGAAGAGCGCCGCCAGCGAAGACAAGCTGATGGAAGTCGCGCTCGAAGCGGGCGCCGACGACCTGCAGAGCGAAGACGCCGAGGTGTTCGAGATCTACACGACGCCCGACAACTTCGAGCCGGTGCGCCTGGCGCTCGAGACGAACAAGATCCCGACCGTCGAAGCGAAGCTCGGAATGATCCCCGCGAATTACGTCTCGCTCGACGAAGCGAAATCGAAGTCGGTCATGCGTCTCCTGGAGATGCTCGACGACCACGACGACACCCAGAACGTCTGGTCAAACTTCGACATCCCCGCGGAGATGATGGAAACCGCTTAGCCCGGCACGGCATTCTCAGGCTTTGGGTTGTGGTGACCGTGCCCTCAGCGGTCACAGCGCCGCCGAATGGCGGCGCCCAGCGGCGCGGTGCGCCGCCGCGACCGCTGAGGGCAGCGGTCGCCACATAGTTCAGCGACGACGCGTGGCCAGCACCGCGACGACTGCCGCGATCGCCAGCGCAGCTCCCGTGGAGAACGCCGCGCGCGGCGAGATCTCCTGATACATCACGCCGAAGATCGCCGTTCCCGCGAGGACGCACATTCCGTTGGCGAGGTAGTAGATGCCGAAGGATTTTCCGCGCGCGTCGGCGGGAACGAGATCGGCGATCCACGCGCGCTCCGCGCCTTCGGCGAGCGTGAATGGGATCGCGTAGACGATGAAGAGGACGAAGAACGCGGTGAGCGTGCGCGCGTAGGGAAACGCGGCGTAGATGATCGCGTACGACGTCCATCCCGCGACGAGCAGCCAGCGGCGGTCGACGCGATCGGAGAGTCCGCCCGCGGCGGTGGTGAAGAGCGACTTGATCACGTGATGCGCGGCCCACAGCAGCGGCAGCAGCGCGGTCGTGACGCCCATCGCGTGCGCCTGCAGCAGCAGGAACGCGTCGCTCGAGTTCGCGAGGGAGAAGAGCGCGATTGCGAAGATGGCGTGCGTGAACGTCGAAGGTAAACGCGTTGACGATTCGCTGCTCGGCGTCGTGCGCGGCTCGCGCGGCTCTTCGCGCAGGAACACGAGCAGCAACAGCACCCCGATCGCGCCCGGAATCACCGCGAGATAGATCGTCGTGCGCAGCGACAAGCCGATTCCGCTCATCACCAGCATGGCCATCAGCGGACCGATGACCGCGCCGGTGTGGTCGAGCGCGCGCTGAAATCCGAACGCACGTCCGCGCTCTTCGCGCGGCGTGACGTCCGAGATCATCGCGTCGCGCGGAGCAGAGCGGATGCCTTTGCCCGTGCGATCGATGAGACGCGCGGTCAACACCACCGGCCACATCGTCGCCGCCGCGATGAGCGCGCGCGACGCCGCCGCGAGCGCGTATCCCCACACGACGAGCGGCTTGCGGCGCTGCAGTCGATCCGACCACGAGCCGGCGAAGTATTTGAGAATCGACGCGAGCCCGTCGGCTGCGCCCTCGATCAGCCCGATGACCGCCGGCGACGCGCCGAGGGTCGACGTGAGGAAGACGGGGAGGAGCGGATAAATCATCTCGCTCGCGGAGTCGTTGAGGAGCGAGACGAGGCCGAAGAGGAGGACCTGGGGTTTTAACTTCCGTTGCGACACGGGTGCAAGGATAGCGAATGAAGGCAGAAGGCAGAGGGCAGAAGGCAGAAGTAAGAAATGAGAACGGCTAACTTCTCACTTCTGCCTTCTGCCTTCTGCTTTCATCCTTCGCTTAGAATGCGCCCGACTTTCCGAACAGGAGTTCTGACATGGCAATCAAAAAGGTGGGCGTGCTCGGCTGCGGCCTCATGGGCTCGGGCATCGCTCAAGTCGCGGCGCAGGCGGGATATGACGTCGTCGTCCGCGAAGTGGAGCAGAAGTTCATCGACAAGGGACTCGGCGGCATCCAGAAATCCCTCGGCAAGTTCGTCGAGAAGGGGAAGATGGCGCAGGCCGACATGGACGCGACGCTGTTGCGCCTCCAGGGAAGCACGAGCCTCGAGGCGCTCGCCGACTGCGACATCGTGATCGAGGCGATCATCGAGAACGCGAAGCTCAAACGCGAGACGTACGCGGAGCTCGACAAGATCGTGAAGCCGGAGGCGATCTTCGCGTCCAACACGTCGTCGCTGACGATCACCGAGCTCTCCATGGCGACCGCGCGTCCGAAGCAGTTCGTCGGCCTGCATTTCTTCAATCCCGTGCCGCTCATGAAACTCGTCGAAGTCGTGCGCACGATTCTCACGACCGACGAATCCTTCAACACCGCCTACGAATTTGCGAAGAGCCTCGGCAAAGACCCGGTCTCGTGCCGCGACAACTCCGGCTTCATCGTCAATCGCCTGCTCGTTCCCTACATCCTCGACGCCATCCGCGCGTACGAAGAAGGCGTCGGCTCGATCGAAGACATCGACAAGGCCATGGTCCTCGGCTGCAACTACCCGATGGGCCCCTTCCAACTCCTCGACTTCGTCGGCCTCGACACGACGTACTACATCACCCACGTGATGTACGAGGAGTATCAGGAAAAGCGCTTCGCGTCGCCGCCGCTGCTCAAACGCATGGTTCTGGCCGGCCGCTACGGCCGCAAAACCAATGCGGGTTTTTATGACTACGCGGACGGAAAAGTAATCGGTTCTTTCTCAGGTCTTTGATTCTCCCGCGCCCGAGCCCGTGCCCGCTTCCGCGCTCGGGGTGGGGGCACGAAGTCGCTTCGCTCGCCACCCGCCCCGGGCGCGGGAGCGGGCACGGGCGCGGGCACGGGAAGAGAGTGCACAGCAAATGGAAAACATAAAAACAGAAAACAAAGACGGCATCCTGATCATCACAGTTGATCGCCCCAAAGTTCTCAACGCGCTCAATGCGCAGACAATCGCTGAAATCGGGGAGGCGTTTCATGTGGCGCGTTTTGATGAAGCGGTCAAGGCCGTCATCCTCACCGGCGCCGGGGAAAAAGCCTTCGTCGCCGGCGCGGACATCAACGAGCTCGCGCAGTGCAACGCGATCACCGGAAAGACGACAGCCGAAAAAGGGCAGCGCATTTTCATCGCGATCGAGCGCTTCCCGAAGCCGGTCATCGCCGCCGTCAACGGCTTCGCTCTCGGCGGGGGATGCGAGCTCGCGCTCGCGTGTCACATTCGCATCGCGTCGGAGAACGCGAAGCTCGGGCTGCCGGAAGTCACGCTCGGGATCATTCCGGGATACGGCGGAACGCAGCGGATGGCGCGGCTTCTCGGAAAAGGGAAAGCGCTGGAGTTGATTCTGAGCGGCGACCGCATCGATGCGAGCGAAGCGGAGCGCATCGGACTGGTGAACAAAGTCGTCCCGCTCGATCAGCTGATGCAAACGTGCGAGGAGCTGGCGCGTCGAATCATGTCTCGGGGACCGCTCGCCGTCACCGCCGCGATCGAGGCCGTCATGAGCGGCAGTGAAATGCCGTTTGAAGAGGGACAGTTCCTTGAAGCGACACTGTTTGGGTTGCTCTGCGCGACAGAAGACACGAAAGAAGGGATGAAGGCGTTCATCGAGAAGCGGGCGGCGCAGTTCAAAGGCGCGTAGGTTTACTTGATCCCGCGCGCAGACGCGGGATCTCCGGTAGCACCGCGCGACACTCGCCTGTCGGGTTGATCTCGAGATCCCGCGCCTGCGCGCGGGATAAACTGTGAAGAGTGACGATGGAAACCCTCGAGCACCTGATCTACGACTGGAACGTGCAAGGCGAGCAACCCGCGAAGCCTGCGCGCAAGGTCGAGTTTGACGACGAGACCCTGCGCGACGGGCTGCAGTCGCCGTCCGTCACCGATCCGTCGATCGAGGACAAGCTCCGCATCATCCACTTCATGCACGCGATCGGCGTCGACAACGCCGACATCGGTCTGCCCGGCGCGGGACCGCACGTGCAGCGCACGGTCGAGCGGATCGCGCGCGAGATCGTCGATCAGAAACTCTCCGTCTATCCGAGCGCCGCCGGCCGCACGCACGAGAACGACATCAAGCCGATCATCGACATCTCGCAGCGCGTCGGCATCGCCATCGAGGCCGATCTTTTCATCGGCTCGTCACCGATCCGCCAGTTCGCGGAAGAGTGGGACCTCGACTGGATCATCGCGCAGTCGGCGAAGGCCGTCCGCTTCGCGACCGACAACGGCATCCCGGTGATGTACGTAACAGAAGACACGACGCGTGCGACACCGGAAGCGATCGAGAAGCTTTACAGCGCCGCGATCGACGCGGGCGCGGTGCGCATCTGCATCGCCGACACCGTCGGTCACGCGACGCCGTGGGGCACGCGCAACGTCGTACGTTTCGTTCGTCAATTAGTGGACCGCTTGAACCCGAACGTGAAAGTCGACTGGCACGGACATCAGGATCGCGCGATGGGCATCATCAACTGCATCGCTGCGCTCGAGGCCGGCGCGGACCGCGTGCACGGATGCGCGGCCGGCATTGGCGAGCGCGTCGGCAACACGCCGATCGATCTCCTGATGGTCAACCTCAAACTGATGGGGTGGATCGACAACGATCTCACCGCATTGCCCGAATACGTGAACTTCGTGTCACAGGTGACGCGCGTGCCGTTGGACGATCGTTATCCGGTATTTGGGCGCGATGCGTTCCGCACAGGGACCGGCGTTCACGCCGCGGCGATCATCAAAGCGAAAAAGAAGGGAAGCGAGTGGCTCGCCGACCGTGTTTACAGCGGAGTTCCGGCGGGAATGTTCGGTCTGCAGCAGGTCATCGAAGTCGGGCCCATGTGTGGGCTCTCCAACGTGATCTATTGGCTGGCCGCGCACGGTTACCCGCAGGAAGAAGAGCTCGCAAAGGATATTTTCCAACTTGCAAAGTCCACGAACCGCGTATTGACGGATGATGAGATCCGCTCGACCGCGGAGCGATGGAAGGAGAAGCAGATGGCAGATGGCAGATGGCAGATGGCGAAAAGCGAGTCGTAAGACTTGCCATCCGCCATCCGCCATCCGCCATCCAACAATGCCCGAGTGGCGGAATGGTAGACGCAGAGGTCTCAAAAACCTCCGGTTGCAAGGCCGTGCCGGTTCGAGTCCGGCCTCGGGCACCACGAATTCTCGATCGATCGACAAAACAACTATGCGCCGACTCTCGACTCTGCTGTTCGCCTCCCTCATCGCCACCACCGCGTTCGCGGCGACGAAAAATGAAACGGATCCGCAGCTGAACCGCGACTTCGATCGCGCGCGGCACATGATCCTCAGTCCCGCCGCACCGCTGACCGAACAGGACCGCGCCGATCTGCTCGCGGAAGGAATCGAGATCCAGCGGCCGCTCACCGGCGGGCGCTACATCGCGCGCGTCGCGCCTTCGGCTCGATTCGCTGAGGATGCGCGGATTGCGTCCGTCGAACCAATGACGGCGGAGCACAAGATTTACGGCTCCGCGCGCCGCGCGGGCGACGTCACCGTCATCTTCCATCAGGACGTCGCACTCGACGACGCTCGCAAGTCGGTGCTCGCCGCCGGCGCCACGCTCGACGACTTCTTCACGTCGAACTACGGGCCGTCGCACGTCGTCAACGCGCGCATCGCGCCGTCGTCGCTCAACGCGCTCGCCGCCGATGAGAACGTGCTCGCGATCTCCGGACGCATTCGCTCGCACTTCGTCGAAGACAACGCGATCGCCGCGCAGCTGTCGCATGTGACCGACGTTTATGCGGCGCCGTACAACCTCAGCGGAGCGGGACAGATCGTCATGGTGTCGGAGCTCAGCGACGCACAGAGCACGCACCCCGAATTCGGCGGACGCCTCGTCGCAGGCGGAACCGCGCAAAACGGACAACACTCGACGCACGTCTCCGGCACGATCGGCGCGTCGGGCGTGAATCCCCTGGCGAAGGGAATGGCGCCGAACGTTCAGATCCGCGAGTTCAACGTCGGCGGATCGATCGGCAGCCATCTCCACGCGCTCAATACGAACCTGGCCGCGCTCCATCCCGTCGCCAACAACACCTCCCTCGGATTCCCACTCGGCTGGTGCGACCAGTGCGACACCGACATCCCGCTGTGGCTCGATCAAGATGTGTACTACGGTGCGTACGATCCGGGCGCGACGCTCGTGTACGACGACATCACCGCGACGTACGGAACGCTGCTCGTTTTCTCCGCCGGCAATGACGGACAGTTCCCACAATTTCAGAGCGGATGGCGCGAGCACTATCACGCCGACGACAATGGCGACGCCGATACGACGAAGGAATTCTGCGTGACGCTCAACGGCAGCGGCACCGATTGCCCGGCCGTCCCGTGCAATGCCGGATGCGAGCTGGTGATGCATCACAACCAGACGCCGTGGGACACGATGACGGTCACCGGCGCCGCGAAGAACGTGCTCGCCGTCGGAGCGCTGCAGACGACGACCAATCCGCCGTCGATCGCATCGTTCAGCTCGCGCGGTCCGGCGAAAGACGGACGCGTGAAGCCCGACATTACCGCGCGCGGACGCAATCTCCTGTCGACGTGGCCGGGCAGCACGTACCAGACGCTGAGCGGCACATCGATGGCCTCGCCGGTCGTCACCGGCATCTCCGCGCTTCTCGGCGAGCAGTGGCAGAAGACATTCAACGGCAAGGCGACAGTCGCGGAGCTCCGCGGCGTCATCCTCGCCGGCGCCGACGACCTCGGCAACACCGGTCCCGATTACATCTACGGCTTCGGTCTCATCAACGCGAAGGCGTCGGCGGACCTCATCATCGGCGACGGCGGCACGCGCGGCCAGATCGCGAACGTGAACATCTCGCAGGGCACGCGCGTCGAGCGCGCCGTCACCGTCACCGCGACGCAGAAGTTGAAAGTGCTCGTGACGTGGGCCGATCCGACGGTCGTGCTTCTCGGCAACGATTCGTTCCAGGCCAAGGCCCTTGTGAACGATCTCGACGTGCAGGTCATCGGACCGGACGGCACGACCTACCTGCCGTACGTGCTCGACAAAGTGAACTACGAGAATCCCGCGACGAAGGGCGTGAACAACACCGACAACACGGAGCTGGTCGAGATCGCGAATGCGACTCCCGGCGTCTACCGCGTCATCGTCACCGGCTCGAGAGTGAATCAGGGTCCGCAGACCGCGGTCGTGATCACGAACGCGAAAGCCGCTTCCGTCACGCCGTGCAGCGACCTGCAGGAGCCGAACAATTCGGCCGAGAGCGCGTGGGGCAACGTGCCGCCGGGAACGCTCAGCGGCGCAATCTGCAGCGCGGGCGACGTCGACTTCTTCAAGTTCCAGGCGACGAAGTTCGGTCCGATCACCGCGACGATTCAGGCCGGCGACACGCCGCTGAAAGCGACGCTGTCCGGACAGGACGGCTCGACCTCCAGCGTCGACATTCCGGCGGGACAGACGAAGACGGTCAGCCTGCAGTACGGCAGCGGCAGCGCGCAGGCGCCGGCATTCAACGTGACGCTGAAGATCGAGGCCACGGCGGCGATCGGCTCGAACCCGACGTACAAGCTGACGCTCGCATTCGGCCAGTTCGCAGGAACGAAGCATCGCGCGAGCCATCACTAACGACATGCGCGTCCTCGTTTTCGCGTTAGTCGTCTCCCTCAGTGGAGCGGCGGCCGCTCCGGCCGCCGACCGCTTCACTGAGGACAAGATCCAGCCCTCCGCGTACCGCGCGGCCGCGCGCGCCGAAGCATTCGCGCGCGTCAACGTCTACTTCAAGGACAATGTGTCGTTCGACGACGCGCGCGCGGCGATTCTCGCCGCCGGCGGCGCGCTCGACGACATCTTCGCGACCGACTTCGGATCGACGCGCGAGATCACGGCGAAGATCGCGCCGCCGTCCTTGAACGCGCTCGCGAACGATGAGCGCGTGCGGATGATCGGCGGCTCGCGTCACTTCCAGTTGAAAACTCACAACGCCGTGTCCGCGTCGCTCGCACACGTGACGGAGTTGCAGGCCGCGCCGTATGGATTGTCGGGCGCGGGTGTCGTCGTCTCGCAGTTCGAGCTCGCGGCAGGGCAGTCGTCGCACATCGAGTTCGGCGGACGCTTCAACGTGATGACGACGGGCGGCGCGACGGGCGATCAGGCGCACGCGACGCACGTCGCCGGCACGATCGCCGCGTCGGGCTTGAATCCCTCCGCGAAAGGAATGGCGCCGAACGCGACGATCTATCAGTTCAAGGCGGAGCTCGGACCGAACGGCGAGGCGCTCTACAACGCGACGAAGACCAACGAGCTCGCGTCGCGCGGCGTCGTCGCCGACAACAACTCCTGGGGATTCGTCATCGGCTGGAGCGCGCCCGTCGGCGGCTATCCGGTGTGGGACAACAACTCCGAGTACTTCGGTGCGTACGACTATGAATACTCCGCGCCGCTCGATCAGATCTCGCGCGACAAGGGAGTGCTTTTCGTTCATTCATCCGGCAACGAAGCGGATGACGGCCCCGGCGGAACATGGAACGAGCATCGTCATCGCAACGCGTCAACCAACGCCGTGATCACCGATCAGGTCTTCTGCTACTCGAAGAACAGCAGCGGCAGCGACTGCCCGTTGCCGTGCACGAGCTGCGAGACGACGAAGCATCACGCGGCGCAGCCGTTCGACACGATCTCGGTTTCCGGTTCCGCCAAGAACGTCCTCACCGTCGGTGCCGTCAGCACAAACGTCGAGATCCTCGGCCTCAGCTCGCGCGGTCCAGCGAAAGACGGACGCATCAAGCCGGAAGTCGTGGCGCGCGGTGCCAGCGTCTTTTCCAGTTTTCCTACCAATTCCTATGGCAGTCTGTCTGGTACTTCGATGGCAGCGCCGGTGGTCACGGGAGTGGCTGCGCTCGTGACCGAGCAGTGGCGCCGCACGTTTGCGACCAATCCGAAGCCGGAAGAGCTGAAGGCGCTGATCATCGCCGGCACCAATGACCTCGGCAATCCCGGTCCCGATTACACCTACGGCTTCGGCATGGTGAACGCGAAGGACTCGGTCGATCTCATCGTCGCCGATCACGGCGCTCACAATCGCATCCGCTCGATCACGCTCGCGGACAAACAGCAATTCGAGATGCCGGTGGTCGTGCAATCGACGCAGAACCTGCGCGTCGTGTTGCAGTGGCCCGATCCGCCGAAGTTTCTTCCTGAAAATCAGGTCTCGACTGCACCGGCGCTGGTGAATGATCTCGATCTCAAGATCATCGGACCGACCGGCACCACGTACTTGCCGTACGTCCTCGACAAGAATCACGTCGACGCCGTCGCCACACGCGGCGTGAACACCATCGACAACACCGAGATGGTCGAGATCGCGAACGCCGCTCCCGGCGCGTATCGCATCGTCGTCACCGGCACGAATGTTCCACAGGGACCGCAGAGCGCGACGATCGTCACGACCGCGCGCGGCGCGCGTCCGTGCGCCGACGTGCAGGAGCCGAACGACACGAGCGCGACCGCATGGGGCAACATCGTCGACAACGCGAAGATCTACGGCGGCTTCTGCACGGCCGGCGACGTCGACTTCTACAAGTTCCAGTTGACGTTGAACAGCACGACGCTCGTCGACATCCACAACACCGGCGACACGCCTCTGCGCGCAACGCTCACGGGCGGCGGTCAGTTCGCCATCGTCGACGTGCCGCCGTACTCGACGGGCGCGGTTCCGCTCGGAAGCAAAGTGCCGGGAACGACGATCACGTTGAAGATCGAGCCCAACGGGACACTGGGCGTCGAGCCCGACTACTGGTTCCAGGCATTCTTCGGACAGGCAACTCCGCCGCGCGCTCGCAGCGTGCGACATTAGATTGCTCATGTGATGACCGCTGAGGCAGCGGTCACCACATGCAGCTCCACTACAATCCGCGTCGTATGGCGTACAACACACTCCTCGTCGAGCTTGCCGACGGAGTTCTCACCGTCACTCTCAACCGCCCCGAGGTGCACAACGCGTTCAACGATGAACTGATCGCGGAGGCGGTCGACTTGTTCGAACATGTCGACACCGATGCGGCTCGCGCGATCGTGATCAAGGGCGCGGGCAAAACGTTCTGCGCGGGCGCGGACCTGAATTGGATGTCGCGCATGGTCGCGTACACGCGCGACGAAAACGTGCGCGACTCCTCGCACGTCGCGAAGCTGTTCGCGCTGATGAATTCCTGTCCGCTGCCGATCGTCGGACGTATTCAGGGCGCCGCGATCGGCGGAGGCGTCGGACTCGCCGCGGTCTGCGACATCGCGATCGCGATGAGCGACGCGAAGTTCGGACTCTCCGAAGTGAAGCTCGGCATCCTCCCCGCGCTGATCTCACCGTACGTGATCGCGAAGATCGGCGAGACGCACGCGCGCGCGCTCTTCCTCACCGGCGAGCGCTTCGAAGCGGAGCGCGCGCTGCGCATCGGACTCGTGCATCGCACCGTCGACACGATCGAAGAGCTCGACGCTGCGGTCTACGAAACGGTCACGCAGCTCAAGACCGCGGGACCGGAAGCCGTGCGCGAGTGCAAGAAGCTGATCGCACACGTCGTATCGCACGAGCTCGTCGATGCAATTCCGTACACGATCGAGGCGATCGCCGAGCGGCGCGTGTCGGAAGAAGGACAGGAAGGCATGAAGGCGTTTCTCGAAAAGAGGCTGGCGTCGTGGATCGTGAATTAGGTTGCGCGGTCACTCGGTCGCTCGGTTGCGCGGCAAATTGCCACCCACCCGCCGCGCAACCGCGTGACCGAGCAACCGCGCAACCGAAAGCAGCGCAACCGCGCGACCGAGTAACCGAGCAACCATGATTAAGCTCATCGTCCCCAATCGCGGCGAGATCGCCGTGCGCATCGCGCGCGCCTGCCGCGAGCTCGGCATCGCCTCCGTTCTCGGCTACGCCGAAGGTGATGACATCCGCTTCACGCAGCGTTTCTTCGACGACGCCGTCTCCCTCGGCAACTCTTATCTCGACGTGAACCGCGTCATCGACGCCGCGCGTGCGTGCGGCGCGGACGCGCTTCATCCCGGCTACGGGTTTCTCTCCGAGCGCGCGGAGCTCGCCGCCGCGTGCGAGGACGCCGGCATCGTGTTCGTCGGACCGAAGGCGACGTCGATCGCCGCGATGGGATCGAAGGCGCAGTCGCGTCATCTCATGCAAAAGCTTGGCGTCCCCGTCGTGCCGGGCTACGACGGAGACGAGCAGTCGATGGACGCGCTCCTGCGCGAAGGAGAGAGCGTCGGATTTCCGCTGCTCGTGAAAGCATCGGCGGGCGGGGGCGGGAAGGGGATGAAGATCGTACGCGCGTCAAATGAGCTGCGCGCCGCGATCGAGTCCGCGCAGCGTGAGGCAATGAAGGCCTTCGGCGACGATCGCCTGCTGCTCGAGCGCTACATCGAAGAGCCGCGCCACGTCGAGTTCCAGATCTTCGGCGACGCGCACGGCAACATCGTCCATCTCTTCGAGCGCGACTGCTCGCTGCAGCGCAGGCATCAGAAGGTCGTCGAAGAAACACCCGCGCCGCGCTACAGCGACGAGCTGCGCCAGCGGATGGCGAAGGCCGCGATCGCGGCAGCCGCAGGCGTCGACTATCGCAACGCCGGCACCGTCGAATTCATCGTCACGCCGGACAACGACTTCTACTTCCTCGAAATGAACACGCGCCTGCAGGTCGAGCATCCGATCACGGAGCTCGTCACCGACGTCGATCTCGTGCGCGCGCAACTTGCAGTCGCATCCGGCCAACCGCTGCCGTGGAAGCAGAGCGACCTGCAACAGCGCGGACACGCGATCGAGGTGCGCGTCTACGCCGAAGACCCCGACGATCGCTTCCTCCCGCAAAGCGGCACCATCGCGTACTACAGCGAGCCGTCCGGCCCCGGCGTGCGCGTCGACGCCGGCGTCACCCGCGGCAGCGAGATCGGACTCCGCTTCGATCCCATGCTCGCAAAACTCATCTGCTTCGCCGAAACCCGCGACGCCTGCATCGACCGCATCGCCCGCGCCCTCCGGGAGTACACGATCCTCGGCACGAAGACAAACGTCTCCTGGCTTCGCCGCGTCGTCACGCATCCCGCTTTCCGCGAAGGCCTCGTGAGCACGCGCTTCTTCGAAGAACACGGCGACTCGCTCCAGCCGCAGGCGAGCGAGGCCGCGCCGCTCATCGCCGCCGCCATCGCGAGCGCGCCGCGCGCGATCGCAACCGGCGCGCAGCGCCGCGTGAGCGACGTGTGGAACACGGTCGGCGCGTGGGGACGCTGAGCGTTTTCTCCGGCTTCCGTTTTGCTTACTATATATGGCAAGAGGGAGGTTCTTACTTATGTCGCGTGTGCGCGTTCGTCTTTCGTTGCTCGTCGTCGCTTGTCTGCTGTCCTGGAACATCCACGCCGGACAGATCCGCTTCGTCGCGACTCTCACGGCGTCGGCCGTGGACGCGCAAGGCATTTTTCACGTCATCGATGGCGTCGGGACCGCGACCGGCATCACCGGCTTCACGTCGCTGCAGGGGATCGCTCCGTCGATGTTCACGTTCAAGTTCCACGTGAGAACGGCCAGCATGAATTTCAATCCGCAGGCGGGCGACTTCGTGGTGGTGCTTGCTCCCGATCCGGGCGTGTCTCACACCAGCGAATTCTTCGTGAACGGAGGTCTGATCGCGCATACGTCGGACGCTTCCTGGATCTCGACGGGCAACGTCGTCACCAACCGGGCGCAGTCGCGCTCCCGCGAGCATCTCAACAGCGCGACCGGTCATCCGTTTCACACCGAAGTGCTTTCGCAGACGCGCGGCACGGGCGTGATCTCGGTGACGTTCGATCCCTATCCGCCGGCGCAGCCGACGGGAGTGTTCCAGGTCACCGGCACCATCACGACGACGTTGCCGTTCGACGTTCGCGTTGAGCCGCAGCCTGCTGCAGCAGGTGAAAACCTCACGATGATCGTCTCCGGCGAAGCGTGCCGGGCCTCGTACTCGGCCGCGGAGCTTGCCGCCGGAGCCGCGACCGTCGTTCGTCCCACCGAATGTTTCGATGCGCCCGCCGCGTTCACCGCGCGCGTACCCCTCGGCGCATTGCCCGCCGGCGCGTACAAAGCACGCGCCGTGGAAAACGCGGGCACGCTCGACGGCGAGGTGGAGTTCACGGTCAATCCGCGAACCGATCCGCCGGCAGAAATTTGTGTACCGGACTCCGACACGCTCTGTTTGCGCGGCGGCAGATTTCGCGTACGCGCCTCGCTCGAAGAGCAGGCGCTGCTCGCTCGATTCGGAACGCCGAAGGCGCGTCTCCTGAGCTTCGAAGGCGGCGCGTTTTCTTTCTTCTCGAGCAGCAACCCCGAACTGTTCGTCAAGGTGCTCGATGGATGTGCAGCCAACGGATCGTACTGGCTCTTCAGCTCCGGCCTGACGGAGCTCGGAGCGTCACTGCAAATCCGCGACATGCAGACCGGCGCGGAGCGGACGATCTCGAACGCGCACGGAGCACAGTTCCAGTCGCGGACGGACGTCGCTGCATTTCGTTGCTCGGGTTAGGAATTTGCGCGCCAGAAACGACGATCTCAGGCGCGTTGCGCCGCTCGAAGCCGCATTCGTGACGTGGCGGCAAGCAGGCCGCAAGGCGGAGCAATCCACGCAGCCGCCCGTGGCGGCTAGGGACGTCCGAGACTCTCCGGCGAACGCACCCGCCCCGCCACCCCGCACAGAATCAGCAGCGTGACGACGTACGGGACGGCGAGCAGGATGTGGAACGGGATGCCGCGGTTCGCGGCCTGCAGCGCGTACTGCAAGGCGGCGGCGAGGCCGAAGATGGCGGTGCCGAGGAGGGCGCCTTTTATCTTCCAGCGTCCAAAGATCACGATCGAGAGTGCGATGAAACCGCGGCCGGCGGTCATGTTTTCGGCGAAGCCGCTGGAGAGCGCGAGCGACAGGTATGCGCCGCCGATGCCGACGAGGAGTGCTTCGATCATCAGCGCGGCCCATCGATGCATACGGACGGAGCGGCCGGTCGCGGCAAGCGCTTCGGGATTTTCGCCGCATGCGCGGAGGCGCAGGCCGAAGGATGTGTTCCAGAGAATCGCGCCGAGGATGAGCGGAGCGACGATCCATGACAGCGCGGAGACGATGTCGGTGTGGAGTTGCGGGATCGGTCGCTGGAATGCGGCGACTTCGCGGTAGACGAAGCTCGTGCCGCCGAGGGCGAGGAGATTGATGGCGGTGCCGGTCACGATTTGATCGGCGCGCAGCGCGATCGCGAAGACGCCGAAGATCGCGGTGATGACCATCGCGCCGGCGATGCCGCCGAGGAATCCGATCGTCACGCTGCCGGTCGTCTGCGCCGCGAATGCCGCGGTCATCGCGGCGGTGAGCATCATTCCTTCGATGCCGAGGTTGATGATGCCGCCGCGTTGGACGAGGAGCTCGCCTTCGACCGCGAGCAGCAGCGGGATCGACGCGACGATCGCGATCGGAATCGAGTTAGCGATCAGCTCGTACATGTTCGAAAACAATCAGCGTGAGAATGACGACGGCCTGTCCGAATGTCGCGACGCCGGCGGAGATGCCGGCGGCGCGTTGCAGCTCGCCCGCGCCGGTGACGAGCGCGCCGAAGAAGAGCGACGACGCGATCGTCGCGAGCGGATGCAACTGCGCGAGCAGCGCGACGGCGATTCCGGAGTAGCCGTAGCCGGCGGCGAAGCGCTCGAAGAGACGGTGCGTGACGCCGAGGAGCTCGATGCCGCCGGCGAGACCGGCGGCGGCGCCGGAGATGGCCATCGCGCGTGCGAGTTGCGCACCGACCCGGATGCCCGCCCATCGCGCGGCGTTGGGATTGAGTCCCGTCGCGCGCAATCGCAGTCCTGCCGCGGTGCGATACAGCAGCCACCATGCGAACACACTTGCGGCGAGCGCGATGACGATGCCGAAGTGCACGCCGCCGATTTCCGGCAGCGCGACGTGCGCGAGATCGGTTTGCGGATATTGCCCCGCGTGCTCGCGCAGCGGTCCGTTCACGCTCCATCCGAGCAAATGAATCGCGGTGAAGTTCAGCAGGATCGTTGTCAGCACTTCCGGCGCGTTGCGCCAGAGACGCATCGCGGATGCGATCGATGCCCACGCCGCGCCGGCGAGCATCGCCGCCGCGAGCGATGCGACGATGCCGAAGCGTGAGGCGACGAGCGCCGCGAGTCCGCCGACGATGAACTGTCCTTCGCCGCCGATGTTCCACACGCCGGCGCGAAAGGCGATCGCGACGCTGAGTCCCGTCAAGAGAAGCGGAACGGACTTCAGCAGCGTACTGGCGAGCGCGAAGCGCGATCCGACCGAGCCGCTCGCGACGATCGAGAGCAGCGACCACGGCGAGTGGCCGAACAGCGCGCCGGAGAAGGCGAGGAGCACGATCGCCGCGGCCGCAGCGATGACGGCGACCGCGAAGCGCCTCACGCGACTCCCGCCATGAGTGAGGCCACGCGCGTCGCGGCTTCCGACGGCGTGAGCGGATCGGAGAGACGTCCGCGATAGATCACCTGGATCGTGTCGGCGAGTGCGAACGCCTCGTCGAGGTCGGACGTGATGAGGAGAATGGACGCGCCTTCGACTGCCGCGGAGCGAAGCTGCTCGTGCACGAAGCGCGTCGCCTCGATGTCGAGTCCGCGCGTCGGCTCCGCGGCGACGATGCGCTTCGGCTTGCGATCGAGCTCGCGCGCGAGGATCACCTTCTGTTGATTGCCGCCCGACAGATCGCCGGCGCGCTGCAGCGGACCGCTCGCGCGAATCGAATATAGCGCGATCATCCGCTCCGCGTGCCTCGCCGCTTCGCGCGCGTTCCAGCGCTTCGCTTTCAACGCCAGGTTCTCCGCGATCGTCATCTCCGCGACGATCCCGTCGCGCGTGCGATCTTCCGGAATGTGCCCGGCGTCGCGTTCCTCATCGCGCAACTTCGCCGCGAGCTCGGCTTGTCCGTTTCCTGCGACTCCGACAATCGCTGTGATCCTTCCCGCGGTTGCGCGGTCGCTCGGTTGCTCGGTTATGCGGCCGACCATCGCGTTGGCGAGGTCCCGCACGTTCGTGTCGCGTGCCGCGCTCTCCGCAATCACCCGCCCGCCGCGCATCACGACGATCCGGTCCGCCACTTCGAGAACTTCGGGAAGTTTGTGGCTGATGAACACGACCGCCGCGCCTTCGGCTGCGATGCGTCGCATGACGCGAAACAATTCCGTGGTCTCGTTTGGCGTGAGGACAGACGTCGGCTCATCGAGGATCAGCGTCGAAGGCTTGCGTGCAATCGCTTTGATCAGCTCGAGCTTCGATCGCTCGCCGACCGAAAGCTCCGCGACGAGTCGCGATCCATCGCGCAACTCGATGCCTGTGCTCTCGATGATCGCCGACGCTTCACGCTCGATGATCCGCCGCGTGGTGAAACGAAAGCCGCGATGGGTGAGCGCGAGGTTTTCCGCGATCGACAGCGCGTCGACGAGGAGGAAGTGCTGATGCACGAGCTCCGCGCGTCCTTCGCGATTCACGCTGCCGCCGTCGGCGTCGATCTCGCCCGCGGCGATGCGCATCAGCGTCGTCTTGCCCGCGCCGTTCTCGCCGGCCAGCGCGACGATCTCTCCGTTGCGCACGTCGAGCGAAACATCATCGACGGCGCGCGTGGCGCCCAATGTTTTGGTGATGTGGGAGAGGTGGATCATGTGGATGGCAGATGGCAGATGGCGGATGGCAGGCGATCGGCGCGTTTCCGCCATCTGCCGTCAGCCATCTGCCATCAAAAACCAGCCGGCGGTTTCAGCGTCCCGGCTTTGATCTCGTTCGTCAGCCGATCTACTTCGGCGATCGTCTGCGGCGAGATCGACGCTTTCAGTTTGTCGTTCCACTCCAGCCGCACGATGTTGTTGTTGAAGCCGAAGTGCTGCTCGCCGGGCTTGAATCGCTTTTCCTTCACGATCTTCGCCATCTCCACGAACGCCGCGGGCACGTCGACGACTGCCGAGGCGACGACGTAGTCGGGCGCCATGTCGGTCTGGTTTTTGTTGGATCCGAAGCAGCGCACTTTGCGCTCGGTGCAAGCCTGGAACACGCCGCGCCCCGCTTCGTTGGCCTGATGGAAAATGAAATCGCATCCGGCGTTGATGAGCGACAGCGTCGCGACTTTCGCCGCGCCGACGTCGTCGAAGTTGCCGGTGTAGATCGTCTTCACCTCGAATTTCGGATTCACCGACTGCGCGCCCGCTTTGAAGGCGACGAAGCTGGAGTCGATCGACGGGAGATTGATGCCGCCGACGAGTCCGGCCTTGCCAGTCTTCGACTCGCGCGCGGCGATCACGCCGAGGAGATAGGTCGATTCTTCGATTTGAAAGCGCATCGGTGAGACGTTGTTCGTCACCGTGTTGCCGGAGCTGGTGATGAAGATCGTGTTCGGATACTCGGCGGCGGCCTGCTTCGCCGGCTCCTGGTACTCGAAGCCGTGGCCGAACGCGATGTCGAAACCCTTCGCACCGTAGGAGCGGAAGCCGTCGAGCATCTCCGGCGGCGTCTTCGTCTCCTGATTCGAGACCTCGGCGCCGAGCTCGTTTTTGATGCGCTGCAAACCTTCGTATGCGATCGCGTTCCATCCGCCGTCGTTGATCGATCCCGGCGTGAGGAGGCCCGCTTTGAACGGCTTCGCAGCGGGAGCCGGCGCAGCGGCAGAAGGAGCCGCGGTCTCCCGCTGCTGACAGGAGAAAACTGCAAACAAGACACAAACAAGAAGAGTTCGTTTCATCGCGGCGGATTGTATTGAAAGCAGAAAGCAAAAAGCAGAAAGCAGAAAGAACACCGCCAATGCCTGTCAAAGCCACCGTTTTTGCTTTCTGCCTTCTGCTTTCTGCTTTCTGCTTTCCTGTGATACACCGCTCGCCCAAGGAGAGAAGGCCATGGACGATATCGAACGCACCGACGGCGACTTTGAAGATGAAGACGAACAGATCGAGCAGATGATCATCGAGAACGGCATCCTGCTGCACAGCCTCGCCGCGCTTCTCGTCCGCAAAGGCATTCTCAAGCAGGAAGAGATCGACGCCGAGATGGACCGCCTCTACGACGAGATGGAAGATTTCGAGCAGCAGTGACCGTTTCCGCTCGCGACTAGCACGTACTGGAGACCGAATGAACATCCGCAACATCGTTCTCGCGGCGGCGGCCGCGGCCGTAGCAGTCAGCGCCTCCGCGCTCACACCCGAGCACGCCGCATTCGGCAAGGGACCGGCGGCGGTGCTGATGACGAAGGAAGAGATCGCGCAGTGGAAGGCGGTCTCGACGGACGACGCCGCGGAGAAGTTCATCGCGCTGTTCTGGGCGCGCCGCGATCCGACGCCGTCCACGCCGCGCAACGAATTTCATGAAGACTTCGACGCGCGCGTCGCGGCTGCGGACGCGAATTTCACGGAAGGAAAAACCAAAGGGTCGCTGACCGACCGCGGCAAGGCGCTGATCCTCTACGGCCAGCCGTCGAAGCTCGAGCACAGCGGCGCCAATCTCGTCGCGCCGCACACCGGCACGACCGCGAGCGATGTCGAGGACGAGAAGCAGGGCGCGGAGATGTACATCTGGACCTATGAAGGCGACGCGACCAAGTCGATCTTCACCGCGCCGCGCACGCAGCTCCGCTTCATCGACCGCCTCGGACGTCACGAGTTTCGCATCGAGCGCTCGCTCGACATCGGCGGCTCGCAGCAGCGCGCGATCGCGGCGGCGATCAAGCAGCCGAACCTCACCGAAGTCCCGACGTTCGCGGCCCCGACAGCGCAGCCGGCACCTGTGCCGATCGCGCAGGTCGTTCCGAATCCTCCCGCGCCGACGGAGCTGACGACGGACGCGTTGAAAACCGCCGTCGCCGAATTTAAAAAGAGCGGCAAGAGTGCAAAGCCGATCTACGCGACGACCGGCGAATATCTGACCGGCGAAGGCATCGACTTTGCGCCGGTGCTCCTCTACATCCCGCAAGGGTCCGCGCCTGCAACAGGCGCGACGTTCTTCGGCGTCGTCGAAGACGCGAGCGGCAAGAACGTCGCCGCCTTCGAAGAGCCGGCGAAGCCGGTCGCGACGAAGGACGACTTCTTCCTCGACAAGTCGCTCACGCTTCCTCCCGGAAAATATCGCGGCTACTTCGGCGTCTCCGACGCCGGCAAGGTCTCGCTCGTCGCGGCCGACATGGAGCTGACCGGACTCGCGAAGGACGCGACGTCGTCGTCGCAGCTCATCCTCGCCAACAATATTTATCCGCTCAGCGCCGCGCAGGCGCCGACCGATCCGTATGCGTTCGGCGGACTGAAAGTCGTGCCGAAGGGCGACCGCACGTTCCGTCCCACGGATGACCTCTGGTACTTCGTCGAGCTGCGCAATCCCGGCATCGCCGAAGGCGAGACGGAACCGAAGGTGCAGGTGAAGCTCGACGTCGAAGGCACCGACGCGACGGGTAAGAAAACGAAGATGACGGCGCCGCCGTCGGAAGTCGCGGCGACACCGGTGAAGGGCGTGCCGAATCACTTCGCGATCGGCAGCGCGATTCCGCTGCAGACGTTCAAGCCCGGCGACTACACGTTCACCGTCAAGGTCATCGACACGGTGAAGAAGAGCTCGTACTCCCTCAAGGAGACGTTCAAAGTAGTCCAGTAACGTACAATCGTCCGATGCCCTTTGCCAACGTCCAGGAAGCCGCCGAGATCTACCGCCGCGGAGAGTTCGTCATCATCGTCGATGACGAAGACCGCGAGAACGAGGGAGATCTCTGCATAGCCGCGGAGAAGGTCACGCCCGCGGCGATCAACTTCATGGCCAAGAACGGCCGCGGACTGATTTGCCTCGCGTTGACCGAGGAGCGTTGCAACGAGCTGGATCTGCCGCTGATGGTCGAGAACAACACGACCAACTTCGGCACGGCGTTCACGGTCTCGATCGAAGCGCGCGGACGCGTGACCACCGGCATCTCCGCGGCCGATCGTTCGGAGACGGTGCGCGTGGCGATCGATGCGAAGACGCGTCCGCACGATCTCGCGCGTCCCGGTCACGTGTTCCCCCTGCGCGCGCGCAAAGGCGGCGTGCTCAAACGGGCAGGGCAGACCGAGGCGTCGGTCGACCTCGCGGAAATCGCGGGCATGAATCCGGCCGCGGTGATCTGCGAGATCATGAATGAAGACGGCACGATGGCGCGGCTCCCGGACCTCCGCGAGTTCGCGATTCAGCATGGCCTCAAGATCATCTCCGTTGCCGACATCATCAAATATCGGATGCAGACGGAGCGGCACGTCCACTGCCTCGCGTCGCCGACGCTGCCGACCGATTACGGCGACTTCCGCGTGTACGCGTACAAGAGCGACATCACCGGCGAAGAGCATGTCGCGCTGGTGAAAGGCGAGATCAGGGAAGACGACGACGTGCTGGTGCGCGTCCACTCGTCGTGCCTCACCGGCGACGTCTTTCATTCGACGCGCTGCGACTGCGGCGATCAGCTCGACCGCGCGTTCGCGCTCATCGAGAAGGAAGGCAAAGGCGTCGTCCTTTACCTCTTGCAGGAAGGGCGCGGCATCGGACTCGTGAACAAGCTGCGCGCGTACGAGCTGCAGGACCAGGGCGCCGACACGATCGAGGCGAACGCGAAGCTCGGCTTCGCCCCCGACATCCGCGACTACGGCACCGGCTCGCAAATTCTCCGCGACCTCGGCGTTCGCAAGATTCGCCTGATGACGAACAACCCCGCGAAGTTCGTCGCCATCGAAGGCTTTGGCCTCGAGATCGTCGAGCGCGTGCCGCTCGAGATCGCGCCGTCGCAGACGACGCGAAAGTATCTCGAAGCGAAGAAGAAGAAGCTGGGCCACATTCTCGAACTGGTCTGAAGTTTATCCCGCGCGCAGATGCGGGATCTCTCGTCATACCGGTACGATCAATCCGAACAAAGCGAGCCGCGCGGTGCCACCGAAGATCCCGCGTCTTCGCGCGGGATAAACTGAGGGTATGATCCGCGCCGCATGTCCCACACCGGTCCGATTTTAGAAGGCCGCGGCGACTCCGACTACGAGCGATACGTCCGCGTCCCCGAGCTGCTCGACCTGCAGAAACCGATCGACAAACTGTCGAATCCGGAAGAGCGCCTCTTCCAGGTCACGCATCAAACCGCGGAGCTCTGGCTGCATCACATCGACTACGAAGTGAATCGCGCGGCGGCGGCGATCGATGCGGATGAGATCGAGCTCGCCGCCGATCTGTTGAACCGCTGCCGGTTGATCGTCGATCTGCTTCGCGAACAGATCCTCATCCTCGAGACGATGGCGCCGGTCGACTATCACCAGATCCGCACGACATCCCTGGGACGCGGAAGCGGTCAGGAGTCGCCGGGATTCAATCGCCTGCTCGATGTCGGCAAGCGGATCTGGCCGCGCTTTCGCGAGGCGATCGCGCGCAGATCGATCAGCGTGATCGAGATCGAGCGCGAGCCGCGCAAACACTACGCGGCGTTCCGGTTGCTGCAGGCGATGATGGACTACGACGAGTCCTTCATCAAATGGCGCTTCTCGCACATGCGCCTCGCGTTCCGGATCATCGGCGACAGGGTCCTTTCGTTGAAAGGCGTTCCTGCCGCGCAGCTCGACGCGGGCACGCGCGAGCCGCAGTTCCCGGAGTTGTGGTCCGCGATCAGCGAGCTGACGATGGAGCACAAGCCGAGTTACTGATGACGCCGTCGCCTGAATCCGGTCGCACAGTCTGGTCCGTATCACGCATGGTTTCCTTTCTCGATGACCGTGTGTCGAACGTTCGAGGGGGACGTTGTGCGCACGGTCAGGCCGCCATAAAAAATGTGTTTTTGGGAGTGACGTTTCTTGGCTAAAACTTTCGGTTTCAGGTATTACCAATTGGGTTGACGGTGAACAGGTCGATCTGTATATTCGCTCACCATTGCCTGGCGCAGGCCGGGAAGCAGCCTGACAGCGCCCCCTGCAGAAGTCTGCGATCACCTATCAGGGAGTTCGGAATCAAATGAAAAAGAAGCTGTGCCTTTTGATGGCACTTTCTCTTTCCCTATTAACTCTGGGCGGATGCCGGAAGGTCCAAGCCCGGATGGAGATCCGCGACGCCAACGACGCGTACACGCGCGAAGAATGGGCGACGGCTCTCCAGCACTACCGCAAGGCGGAAGAGCTGGACAACAGCTTCCCCGAGCTCGATCGCATGATCGGCTACTCCCTGATCGGTTTGTACGTTCCGGAAGACAAGTCGGCGGCGAACGTGAAGAACGCCGACGCGGCGGTCGTCAAACTGCGGCAGTACCTCGCGAAACAACCCGAGGATCGCATCGCGCGCGAGGCGCTCATCAATCTCTATCTCAACGCCGACCGCATCACCGATGCGATCGGTTACTTCCAGGAGTGGATCAAGACCCACCCCAACGATCTCGAAGCCGTGCGCTCGGTCGCGACGCTCTATGCGAAGCAGGGTGACTTCAACCAGTCGCTGAACTGGTACGCGAAGATCACGATGCTCGACGCCAAGAATCCCGAGGCGTTCTACACCTACGGCGTCGTTTGCTACGAGAAAGTCGCCAAGAATCCGCCCGCCGACATCGGCGAGCGGCTGGCCATCATCGAAAAAGGCAAGGTCGCGCTGCAACGCGCGATTCAACTCAAGGCGGACTACTTCGAGGCGATGGTCTATTACAGTCTGCTGTTCCGTCAGCAGGCTCCGCTCGAGACCGATCCGGTGAAACAGCAGCAGCTCGTCGCCGAAGCGAACCGCATTCGCGACGAGGCCATCGCGATCGTCCGCAAGAAGAAAGCCGAGGCCACCGCGGCCGCAGGCAAACAGGGTTAAGTACCCAAGCGAGAGACGAACATGTTCGAATCTACAGTCGTCGAATCGAAAAAACAGAAAGTCGGAATTCAAAAGTATCTGACTCTTCCGGTGTCGCTGGGGCTGCACGTCGTCGTCGTCGCCGGATTGATTTTCGGCGCGGTCTGGAACGTCGAGTTCCCGACGAACTCTCCCGCGCAGGTCGCGCAGTACTCCGTCGCGGCCGCGCCTCCGCCTCCGCCTCCTCCACCGCCGCCGCCCAAAGCTGCGTCGGTGAAGCCGGTCGAAGTGAAGCCGGTCGAAATCCCGAGAGATCTCCAGAACCTCGCACCCACAGTCGTCCCTGATGCAGTGAAGCCGGTCGAGACGGCATCGACCGAAGCAGGTGTTGAAGGTGGTGTCGAAGGCGGCGTCGAAGGCGGCGTCGTCGGTGGTGTGGTCGGCGGAGTCGTCGGCGGCATCGTGACCGATACCGCGCCGCCACCGGTGCAGACCGCACCGTTGCGCGTCGGCGGCGACGTCAAGGCGCCGGTCGTCATCAACCGCGTCGAGCCGCACTATCCGGAAGTCGCGCGCAAGGCGCGCATCTCCGGCATCGTGATCGTCGAGTGTGTCATCGACAAGAACGGCAACGTGCGCGACGTGAAAGTACTCAAGCCGCTGCCGTTCGGTCTCGATCAGGCCGCGGCCGAAGCCGTGGAGAAGTGGAAATTCAAACCGGGCACGCTCAACGGACAGCCGGTCGACGTCATCTTCAACCTCACCGTCAACTTCAAACTGAACTAAAAATTTCGATCCGGCACCTCGTCGAGGTGCCGGACGCGTAACGGAGGGAACTGCTTTATGGATATGAGTCTCAGCTCGCTCTGGGTTTCGATGTCGCCCATCGCCAAGGGCATCGTCATCATCATGGCTATCATGTCGATCTACTCCCTGTGGGTCATGATCGAGCGCTTCATCGTCTTCCAGAAAGCGAAGACCCAGTCGCTCAAGCTGCTCGGCGCGCTCACGAACCTGCTCACTCGCAGCGAGTACGGTCAGGCCATCGAGGTGACCAAGAAGTACAAGAACTCGCACCTGGCCAAGGTCATCGCCGCCGGCCTGCTGGAGTTCGAGGCCTCGCGCCGCGACAAGCGCACCGCCGACACGGAAGTCGCCGTGGAAGCCGCGCGCCAGGGCATGGACCGCACCGCCATGATCACCGTCGCCGAGCTGAAAGAGAACCTCGGCGTGCTCGCCACCATCGGCGCGACCGCGCCGTTCGTCGGCCTGCTCGGCACCGTCATCGGCATCATCCACGCCTTCGAGAAGATGGCCACCTCGGGCGGTGGTATCGCGTCGGTTTCGGCCGGTATCGCCGAGGCCCTCATCACTACCGCGTTCGGACTCGGCGTTGCCATTCCCGCGGTGTGGGCCTACAACTACTTCCAGAACCGCATCGATCGCTTCACCGTCGAGATGTCGAATTCCGGCTCGGAGATGGCGATCTACTTCCTGAAGGAAACTGGCGGAAATGAAAAATCGGTGGCATAGCTCGGTCGGCAAGTTTCAGAAGACCAATCTGAACGCCGACATCAACGTCACGCCGCTGGTCGACGTCTGTCTGGTGCTGCTGATCATCTTCATGGTCGTCACTCCCATGCTGCAAAAGGGTGTAGCCGTGAATCTTCCGGTCACTACGCAACCGGAGAAGACTCCGGATACGGAAAAGCAGCTGCAGATTTCCGTGAAGGCGGACGGCTCGGTCTATCTGGGACCGAACGTCATCCGGAAGGACGAAGTGGAGTCGTCGCTCAAGGAGATTTATCAGCATACGCCCGATCGCGAGATCGCGGTGAAGGGCGACAAGCTGGTGAAGTACGGCGACGTGCTCGACGTGTTGAAGGCCTGCCGCGAGGTCGGTTTCAATGACGTCGGTCTGATCGCGCAACCGAAGGACTCCGTTTCTGCCGGAGGAGCTACTTAACATGCAAGTCGGCGGCAGCGGTAACGTAAAGTCGGACATCAACGTCACGCCTCTCGTGGACGTTGTGCTCGTGCTTCTGATCATCTTCATGGTTCTCACGCCGGTCGTGCAGATGGGCTATCTGGTCAAGGTCCCGCCCAAAGCACCCGCGAACCTCCCTCCGTCCGCGGTGCAGGACCAGATCGTTCTCCGGCTCGGCCAAAACAACCGCGTTCTGATCAACAAGGAAGAGATGGGCATCGACCAGTTCCCGAACCGGATCCGCGAGATCATGCGCGGGAACCCGGCCAAGATGGTGTTTTTCTCCGGCGCGCGCGACGTCGACTACGACAGCACGTTGAAGTTCCTCGACCTCGCCCGTCAATCCGGCGCGAAGAACATCGGTATCATCGTCGAGGACCCGACGGCCTCAGCGACGATTCCGCAATAGCGCATATTTCAGTTTGAAAGTGAGCGGCGGGCTTTCAGCCCGCCGTTTTGTTTTTGTCCGGCCGCGAACGATGCCACTCGCAACGTTCCTGTGGAGCGGCGGCCGCCCTCGGCCGCCGGATTCTCGCGAGAGTCGGCGCCCGAGGGCGGGCGCCGCTCCACAAGTCGCCGCGCGTCGGTTTCATTCAGCGCGGGACAGCCGGAGATCCCGCGTCTACGCGCGGGATAAATTGGAAAGATCCGGCAACACGAACACCCGCCGCGCCAGATCCGAATACAGCACCTCGCTCGTGTAGTACCGCTCCAGAATCGACGGCTTCCACGTCAGCAGATCCGCGTTGTCGCGCGCGAACGACGCCCAATCATCGTGCGACGCGAGCGCCATCCGCTCGCGGATCAGCACGAGGTACGCCCAGGTGATGGTCTCGTGATAGAGCTGCGGCGATCCGTTGTGCGACGCGAAGCGGCGAAGGTTGTCGACGAAGCGGCGCAGCGCGTCCGCCGGCGACGCCTCCTCGCGCAGATACTCCCACGCCACCTGCACGTGCTGCGGGTGATGGAACTCGGAGGCGGGGAGGGTGAGGTCCTCGAAACGCGTGACGAGCTCATTCATCGCTGCTTCTTCTCCACGAGCTTGTGCGCGTCCGCGCTGGTGAGATCGAGTCCGTAGACCTTCTTCAGCTCTCCGATCTTGCGGATCGATTCCTTCCCGAACGGCGCCTTCCCTTCGAAGGTGTGCAACACGATTCCTTCGAGAAGGTCACCCAGAGAGATGTCGTGATACTCGGCCAGTCCCTTGAGCACCTTCATGAGCCGCTTTTCGATGCGGACGCCGATCTGCTGGCGCTCGATTGTTTTTGTTGCCATGGGACCATGGTAACAAGTTACCAAGGTCCAAAGCAACCAGGACCGCTCTGAGCGTTGTGTTGCTCGTCATCCTGAGCCGCGTAGACGGCGAAGGATCTCTAAATTGCAGGCTCTTCGCATTTCGAGATCCTTCGTTGCGCTTCGCCGACTCAGGATGACGATTTGTATAGAGGGCCGCTGGAGCGCATTCTTCGATATTGAAGCGCCAGTCCGATCACGACCAGCGTGGCGTACACGATGAAGAAGCACCAGTTCGCAGGACCGGAGTGCCCGACCGACTCGATGTGGAATCGCGACTCGATCCACGACCAGAGCGGCATCAGCAGAAACGTCACGACGAACGTAACAGGCAGCGCGACGAGCGCGATCGCGACGACGCGCGCGACGATGCGGATCACGACTTGCGCCGGAATCGGCGGAACACGATCGCGTCGAGCGAGAACTTCCCGCCGCCCGTGAGGAGCAGCGAGAGGCAGATCGCGAACAGCGCCAGCGGCAGCTCGATCCCGTGCAGCGCAACGAAGATCTTGATTGATCCGGGGGGAACCTCGTACAACGCATCGGGAAGCTGCACGATGAATGCGGCCACGAACATCGTCGCGGCGAGGAGGAAGGCATCGAGACGGGTGAGAAGTCCGACGATCAGCAGGACCGCGCCGAGGAACTCGGACCAGGCGGCGAGGTGCCCGAGGATCGAGGGGATGTGATAGTTGGCGGCGATGTCGGCGGCGAACGCGCCGGCGCCCTTGCCGCTGATCTTCGACCAGCCGTGGGGAATGAAGATCAGTCCGGCGGCGAGCCGCAGGACCAGCGCCGCGATGTCAGGGGCGAACTTCCTCATGCGACCTCCGGGCTCGGCGCGGTCCGTCGAAAGGCGATCGCCCTCGATGGCTATCTCGGTCCGCTCTTGTTGTTCGTTTGTTTCTATGTTGCCACATTGTTCCTGTTCCGGTGGCTTGCGTTTCAGCTCGCGGGTCTCATCGCCGTCACCGTCGCGACCACGCTGACCATCACGATCTGGGATCGCCGACAGTGGCCCCTCGGCTTGTTCATCCCGCCGCGCGCTGCCGCGCGCGAATTCGCGATCGGAATCGCGTGGGGCGTTCTTCTCATCGTTGGCGGCGCACTGCTGATCACACTCTCGACTGAGGTACGGCACGCGCCGGGGCGTGGATTTCCGTGGCGCGAGCTCATCACGCTCTTCATTCCCGCGGTGCTGCATGAAGAGATGCTCTTCCGCGGCTATCCATTTCAGAAACTGCTGCGCGGGAATCGTCCGTTCGCGTACATCTTCGTCGCGCTGATCTTCGCCCTGCTGCACGCCGGCAACCGCGGCGTCACGCTCCTCGCCCTCACGAACGTCTTCCTCGGCGGCATCCTCCTCGGCCTCGCCTACGAGCGTTACGGACATCTCTGGTTTCCGATCGGCCTCCACCTCGCGTGGAATTTGACGAGCGGACCGATTCTCGGAGACGAAGTGAGCGGCTTCACCGGCGAGGCGAGCGTGTTCATCGAGCGCGGCGGCGGCGCGTGGTGGATGACGGGCGGGCGGTTCGGGATGGAAGGGAGCGTCTGGATGACGGCGGTCGAGATCGTTGCGATTGTGGTGCTTTGGAAGATGAATGCAGAATGCCGAATGCAGAATCGAGAATGAAGAAATCGGGGTAGGCGAAATTCTGAATTCTCAATTCTGCATTCTGCATTCTGCATTCTGCAGTCATCTGTTTTCGAAGGAGCTTCATCACTTGAAAGACATTCTCATCGTCAACGGCGCACGCACGCCGATGGCCGAATACAACGGACACTTCTCCGACATCAGCGCGATCGATCTCGGCGTCATCGCCGCGAAGGAAGCGCTCACGCGCAGCGGCTTCGCTCCTGAGGACATGGACCACGTCATCGTCGGCAATGCGCTGCAGACTTCCGGCGACGCGATCTACGGCGCGCGCCATGTCGGATTGAAAGCGGGAGTTCCGAAACACGTTCCCGCGCTCACCCTCAATCGGCTCTGCGGCTCCGGCATCCAGTCCGTCATCAGCGCGGCCGAGCAGATCGAGCTCGGCGAGGCGACGAGCGTGCTCGCCGGCGGCATGGAGAACATGACCCAGGCGCCGCACGTGATTCGCGGCGCGCGCAAAGGATTGAAGTTCGGCCAGTCGTCTATGGAAGACTCGCTGATGGTCGCGCTCCTCGACACCTACGCCGGCCTCTACATGGCGCAGACGTCCGACAATCTCGCGCGCAAGCACAACATCTCGCGCGAAGCGCAGGACGAGTACGCGCTGCGCAGCCAGAAGTGCGCGACCGAAGCCGCGAATGCGGGACGGCTGCAGGAAGAGATCGTGCCGGTTCCGGTCGGACGCAAAGGCGAGACGATCACGAGCGACGATCACCTCCGCCCTGACACGACGATCGAAGGACTCGCCAAGCTCAAGCCTGCATTCGCGAAAGACGGCTTCGTCACGGCCGGCAACGCATCGGGAATCGTCGATGGAGCAGCGATGCTCGTCGTCACGACTGCAGACAAAGCGAAAGAGAAAAACGCGCAGCCCCTCGGACGCATCGTCTCGTGGGGCATCGCCGGCTGCGATCCGGAGATCATGGGCATCGGTCCCGTGCCCGCGACGCAGATCGCGCTCAAGCGCGCCGGGATGAAGCTCGACGACATCGATCTCATCGAGATCAACGAAGCGTTCGCCGGACAGATCCTCGCCGTCGCCAAAGAGCTCGACATCGACAAGGAAAAGCTGAACGTCAACGGCGGCGCGATCGCGCTCGGACATCCGCTCGGCGCGTCCGGCACGCGGCTCCTGCTCACTGTTTTGTACGAGTTGCGTCGCCGGCAAAAGCGTTACGGTCTCGCTTCAGCCTGCATCGGCGGGGGGCAGGGGATTGCCATGATCGTCGAGCGTGTTTAGATTCGCGCTCGTGAGAACTCTTCTGGTCGGCTTGCTTCTTTGGACCGCCGCGGCTGCGCCGCCGCTTTTGAAAGCGGCGCCGAAGGCGCCGCAGTCCAAAGTCACGCTCGACGTCAAAGACGCCGACGTGCGCGACGTCCTGCAGTCGCTGAAAGCGCAGTGTGCGGTCAAAAATATGATCATCGACAAAGAAGTCCCCGCATCATCCGCGACCTTCTATCTGCGCGACGTTCCGTGCGAGACGGCGTTCACAGTCGTCTTCCACACGTTCAGCCTCGCCGCTGCGCCGATCGAGAACTCCGTTCTGAGAGTGAGCCCGTCGCGATGACGAAGCGCACGATCTTCCGGATCGCAGTGCTCGTCCTCCTCGTCGCCGCGTTCGTCGCGATCTGGTTCTCGCCGCTGCGCGCGCAGCTCACGCGCGACCACATCCGCGTCTTCGTCGAGCATCTGCGCGGACTCTGGTATGGACCGATCGCATTCATCCTCGCGTTCGCCGTCGGCTGCGTCTTCGCGATTCCCGCGTCGCTCTTCGTCGTCGCCGCCGGCTTCATCTGGGGGTGGGTCTTCGGCACGATCTACTCGATCATCGGCGCCACGCTCGGCGCCGTCGCATCCTTCTACGTCGGCCGCTTCCTCGGCACGGGCGTCCTCGATCGCTTCGGCAGAGTCGGACGCATGGTCGCGAAACAGGTCGACCACGCCGGATTCAAATCGCTCCTCATCCTGCGCAACATCCCCGGCATCCCGTTCGCCGTCCTCAACTACGGCGCCGGCGTCGCGGGTGTGCGCATGCGCGACTTCCTCCCGTCGACGCTCATCGGCATCACGCCGTCTCTTCTCGTCTTCACCTACTGCGCCGACGCCGTCTTCAACGGCTCGATGAGCGAGGGAGAAGTGGTGACGCGACTGCTAATCGTGTGCGGGTTGATGTTGACGATCATGTTGTTGCCGATGCTGGTGAAGCGGCTCACGAAGCGGTCCGCCACTGCATCCGATCTTGTGCAGTAACCCGCACAACCCCCTGTGCTACACTGACTGACCCGCGCGTTGTCCAGCGCGTGATTGCGCCATGATCGAAATCCAGATCCACCCGAGCGACATCCGCCGGCGCGTGAGGTACTTCTTCCTCGACCGCCGTCGTGTCGTCACCGGAATCGTCGTGCTTTCGATCGTGCTCGCGGGCCTGATCGGCTCGATGGCCGCGGCGCCGACCGTCATCCGCCGCGTGTACAAGGTGAATTTTCTCAAGGAGCAGCGCGAGGAGCGCGACATTCAGCGCGAGCGATTGCGCGAGAACGTCGTGCAGATGTCGAGTCTCGAGCGAAGCCTCGAAGATCAGCGCATCCGCGTCGAGAAGTTGATGACGGTCTACGGCCTCGACCGTTCCCTCGGACAGGGCGGTTTCTCGACTCCGATGCGCGGGCACGTCGCCGACGAGCCGCTCGATGACGGGCGCCGACGCGAGATCTCACTGCAGACCGCGATGCGCCGTCTGCAGCAGCAGCTCGACGTCGTCGCGCGCTACGAAGCCGAGAACGCCGACATCGTCCGCCACACGCCGTCGATCCTTCCGCTGCCCGCCGATCAGTTCGTGCTCACATCGCCGTTCGGCAATCGCGTCTCGCCGTTCACGCGCGCGGCCGACTTTCACAAAGGACTCGATCTCTCCGCGCCGACCGGCACTTCGATTTACGCCACCGCCGACGGCGTCGTCACCTTCGCCGGCCGCGTCCCCCTCGGCACGAGCGTGAACTGGTGGCGCTTCGGCAACGTCGTCACGATCAAACACTCCGATCGCTTCATCACCATCTACGGCCACTGCGACACCGTGAAGGTGCGCACCGGCCAGGAAGTGCGGCAGGGCGACACGATCGCCACCGTCGGCTCGACGGGCTGGAGCACGAACTCGCATCTGCACTACGAAGTGCGCACCGATCTCGAGCTCGCCGATCGCTTCGATCCGATCGATCCGCGCATCTACATCCTCAACTATCAATGGAGCAACGAGGCGCTGCTGCTCATGCGCGCGCGTGCCATCAAGGAGTACCGCAACTTCGATCCGCTACCGACAGCGTTTACCGGCTCTGGGAAGAGGAGGTCGTGAATGAGTACAGCCGGCGAGGCCAATTTTCCGACGATGATCATCCCGCGCGGGACGGAGATCCGTGTGAACACGCACGGACAGCTGTCCATCAAAACGCCGGGAAACCTGGTGATCCAGAACTCCGGCGTCTATTCAGAGATTGAATCGACGAACGGATCGATCCGCATCGAAGAAAACGTGACGGTCGAAGCGGTAAGCATCCGCGCGGGGCAGGCCTGCTTCATCCAGGGCACGCTGACCGCGTGGAAAGTGCACGCGAAGAAGATCACGCTCGAAGATCGCGCGCGCGCGTTCATCATGCTGCAGGAGTCCGAGCACCTCGAGCTCGCGAAGTCGGCGCGTCTCGTCGGCAACTTCGCGAACGAGAAAGAGCTCTTCTTCATGATGGGCAAGTTCAGCCCGCAGCTGAAAGAGCTCCCCGGCGCCGTCGACATGAGCGGCGGCAGCCAGCCGCGCGAGATCTCCGAGAACGTGCGTCCCACGACGCTGAAAGTTCCGGCGGTGACGAATCCCGGAACGCCGACGGAAGAGCAGCATCTGCTCGCGGCGCAGGTCGCGCTCGAGAAAGAGATCATGCGCGCCGACCTCTCCGGGCCCGAGTCGGAGGCGCTGCGCGAAGTGCTCTTCGGACTGCGCGAGCGCAACGTCCAGCGCGTCGGCCTGACGTGGCGCGATGCATTCGCCGAGGTGCGCAACCCGAGCGAGAACGTGCGCAACGCGTACGATCATCTCGAGAAGTATTTCGGGAAAGTCTCGTAGGGGTTGTGCGGTCGCGCAGTTGCGCGGCAGAACCCACCGCGAGACCGCGTAACCGCGAAACCCTAACTCTGCGCCCACCATGGGAGAGGCGGCTCGCGACGGCGCGGCCGCCTAAATCCGCCGAACAAAAACACGAGCAGGATTCCTGACACGAAGCCGCCGATGTGCGCGAAGTAGGCGACGCCGCCGGCGTTCTGCGCGTCGGGCACGCCGAGCGATCCGATTCCGCTGAAAAACTGCAGCACGAACCAGAGGCCGAGGATGAACACGGCCGGCAGCTCGCGAACCGTGATGAAGAAGATGATCGGGATCAGCGTGAGCACGCGCGCATGCGGCCAGAGCAGCAGATACGCGCCGAGGACGCCGGCGATCGCGCCGGACGCGCCGATCGCGGGGAGTTGCGATGCGGGACTGAAGACCGCATGCGCGAACGTCGCGCCGAAGCCGCAGAGGAAATAGAAGAGCAGATAGCGGAAGTGGCCGAGGCGGTCTTCGACGTTGTCGCCGAAGATCCAGAGGTAGAGCATGTTCGATGCGATGTGCAGGAAGCCGCCGTGCAGGAACATCGAGATCACGATCGAGTAAACATCGGCGGTCCAGTAACCGGGAACCCAGAAGCGCTTCGGGATGAATGCGACGCGCATGATCTCGTTGTCGAGATACGGACCGAGGCGCAGCTCCCACAGGAAGCCGAGAATGTTCGCGGCGATGAGCAAGTAGTTGACGATCGGAAACGTGCGGCGGGGATTGTCGTCGCGCAGCGGAATCATGAGCGAAAGCGCTCCGCGGCCGCGGCGGGATCGATGATCTCGACGAACGTGCCGGTGCCGAGCTCGAGTCCGGCGAGGGTCGTCATGCGCGGAAACAGATCGATGTAAAAGTGCGGCGTGTTCACGAACATCCAGTTGTAGGCATCGCTGAGACTGCGCATCGCCCGCGAGGCATCACGCAGCAACGTTGCCAGCTCGTCGAGCTCCGCATCGTGCAGCTCGCCGATCGACGCGGCGTGTCGCTTCGGCACGATCCACTGCTGATAGGCCATCGACGACGCATGCGGCGCGAACCACGTGAACGCGCGCGTCTCGCGGATGACGTTCGGCTGCGCCTCGCACAGCGGACATGCGTTCGCAAACGCCGCGCGCTCATGCTCGATGCGTGGCGGCACGAACGGCAACGGGATGAGCTGCGAATGCACGTGCGCGATCGATGATCCCGCGCGCGCTCCTTCGTTCTTGAACAGCGCGACGTACGCCGCGTCGGCGTGCGCGCGATGGCGCTGCGCGTACACGTGCACAATCTCGGGATTGTCGAACTGCGCGTCATGCCGCGGCGACTCGATGATGACTTCCGCGCCTGCGATCGGCGGGTACTTGTTCGGCACGACCCGCACGCGCCACGGATTGCCGACGCGCAAAATCTCCGGCGGCGTGTCTTCTTCGTGTCCCGCGCAGAACGGACAGCGCGCGTCGTCCTCTTCATCGCCGAACGCGTGCGGACGCGCGGCGCGCTCCGGCGCGAACAAAATCGGATCGCCGGTCAACGGATTGCGCCGCACCGACGTCACTGCGAGCGCTCCATCTTGTTGGCGATGGCAATACGCTGCGCGACGCCGAGGAGTGCGAAGATGATGATCGCCAGCGACATCCACTCGACGATGCGCAATCCGCCGAACGCGATCGCCGACCAATCGTTGTCGTACAGGATGGTCGACACCGCGGGATAGACGATCAGTCCGAGAACGAACTCGCCGCGGCCGACGCTCCCGTAGTCGCGCTCGCGCCACGTCGCCTCCAGCTGCGTGCCGATGTAGCCGTTGAGCGTGACCGCGATCATCGCGGCAAGCGCGATCTCGACGCGCACCTCGTTCCCGAGGAGCCAGCCGCTGAGCAGCACCGTGTCGCTCACGCGATCGGCGAAATGATCGAGAAAATCGCCGTAGCGCGACGTCTTCTGCTGCACGCGCGCGACCATTCCGTCGAACGCGTCCGCGAATCCGCCGATCGACACCAGCACGATCGCGAGCAGAAAGAATCGTCGATACAGCAAATACGCCGCGCCGATATTGATCGCCAGCGCGAGCAGCGTGATTGCGTTGGGCGAGAGCGGACAGTGCCGCGCGAGCGGCTCGAACCAGCGATGGAGCCGATCACGCCACGGATTCATTTCGACGACAAGGAATCCATTTCCTGAAATTTGTTCTCGAAGGACGTGACCTTCCACTCGCCGTCGCGCTTCTTCAGCTGCACGGTCTGCCGCAGCTTCGCGTACATCGCGGGTCGCAGCGCGGACTCGACGCCGGGCGGATTGAAGAGCACCGTCTGAATCGCGTGCAGCGTGACGGTTCCGTCGCTCGCTTTGTCTTCCGACTCGACGTTGTAGCGCGAAGGGAACAGCGTCTGGAACATCGCCGGTCCCGCGCCGATCCGCTCCTGCGTTCCCATCGTTGCGACCTGCTGCTCCGAAAGACCATCGCTCATGCGCGCGGCAGCAGCGTAATTGCGCTTGAGAATCTCGTCAGCGAACTGCTGATAGCGCTTTGCCGGTCCATGCGATCCGAACTGGCGATAGGCGAGGAACGCGCCGCCCATGATTAGGACCACGACCGCGGCACGCTTCATGGGGAGGATTGTAGTCTCGCCGCGGTTACGCGGTTACGCGGTTTTGCGGCTTTGAGCTGTTGCCGAGCAACTGCGCGACCGAGCAACCGCGCAACCGCGACTAGTAGATCACTACTTCATCACCGACGTTCGCGATCGCGTAGAGGCGCGCGATGTCTTCGTTGCTCAGTCGCACGCAGCCGTGCGACACGCTGCGGCCGAGCTGCGAGACGGCTTGCGTGCCGTGCAGCGCGTAGCCGTCGCCGAGGTTGAGGCGGTAGTCGCCGAGAACGTCGGGGAACTCGCGCTGGTGCGTGCCGACCGGAGGGATCACGATCGCGCCGCCGCGCACGATCAACTCTCCGCCCGGCAGCGGCGAGCCATTCGACATCACGTCGTGGTCGCTGACGTACAAGTCGCCGAGTCGCTGGCCGCGCGAGAGATGCACGACGTCGAGTCCGTTCTCGCGTGCCTGCTCGATGAAGTGCCAGTCCGGCGGCACCCACATCGGATGCTCTTCTTTCGATTGAATGCGAAAGCGTCCGACCGGCGTGCGGAAGATGATCGTCTCGCTGCCGCTGCGCAGCGTCGTTCCTTTGCCCGTCGAACAGACGGCGTCGAACACGAGCTGTCCGTTTCGACGCGCGTAGACGTGGTTCTCTTTCGTCGACACGGTGATGACGAGATTCGTGTCGCGCAGATCTTCGATCTGTTTCTCGGCCGACGTGACCTCCGATTGCAGCGCGGTGACCTGCGTCGAGCGCTTCGACATCGTCTCCTGCATCTGCTGCACTTGCCGTTTCACTTCGCCTTCGATCGCCTCGTCGACGGCTTCGTAGCGCCGCAGCTTGCGCGCGTCGGCGAGCGTGATCGCCTGCGTCGCCGCCGCGTATCCGAGGATCCCGAGGGCCAGCACCAAGAGCGCCCACGATCCCAGCAGTCCGATCCACCTTCGCATTTCTGTCCTCCGGTTGCGCCGTTACGCGGTCACGCGGTTGCGCAGCGAGGATCTGCTGCGTAACCGCGCGACTGCGCAACCGAGCGACCGTTTCAATAGATGTACACCGGGGTTCCTTTGTGAATGCGCTCCCAGATCGCGGCGAGCGCTTCCTCCGAGACCATGTACGAGCCCGGCTTCGGCCCGTGCAGCGGACTCGCTTGCGACGGCGGCGTGTGAATCACGTAGCCGTTCGGTAAAAACAGCACGTACTTTCCGAGACCGTCCGCGATCGTCGGACGCGCGGGATCGAGCCACTCCGGCACGCGCCACGCGTAGTCGACGATCTTCGCTTCGACGGGGAACGCGCCTTTCAGCGGGATGAACGTCCACGTGTGTCCGTTCGCGTTGATCGTCTTCGACTCGCCGATCGCGACGTCGTCTTCGCGCAGGATCGTGCCGCCGTAGTAGAAGCGCAGGCGATGCGAACGCGAGTCGATCGAAAGGTAAAAGTCTTCCGACTTCAGACTCGCGACGAACTTCATCCGCCCTTCGAGCTCATGCTGCAGATCGTTGCGCGTGAGAGCGAGCTTCGCGAGCTCGTCTTTCATCCGCGCCGTATCCGCCGGCGTCCGCGCCTCCTCGGCGAGCACTCCCGCGAACTTCGTCGACACGCGCTCGCGGTCGTAGCGCGCGTACAGAAATCCTGCAATGCCGAGGAGAAGTACGAGCAGGTTCAGCCAGAGCGGGGGACGAGGAAACGACCGCCTCTCCGGCGCTCCGGGCCTAACGGAAACGCGCCGCATCTGGGTGGTTTCTATCGCGAGCGGCGTGCCAAGATTTTCAGGAATATGGTGTTATATTCGATTCATGTCCACCGCACCCGTTCTCGCGCCTCCGGACAGGTCGCTAGACCCCGATCAGCGCGTGATTCTGCAGGACATCGACTGGTGGCAGTTCGAAACCTTCCTCGCAATCCGCGGCGATCGTGCCGGAGTACGGGTGACCTACCTGGAGGGACAACTCGAGATCATGAGTCCATCGCGAAGCCACGAGTTTTACAAGACGTTGATCGGTCGCCTTCTCGAAACCTATGCGGAGGAGAACGGGATATTTTTCAATGGTTACGGTTCCCTCACCATGCGCAACGCTCCCAAGTTGCGGGGAATCGAGCCGGACGAGTGTTACGTCGTCGGAGCGGAGAAGGAAAATCCTGATCTCGCGGTGGAAGTGATTTGGACACGCGGAGGACTCGATAAGCTCGACGTCTATCGCGGTCTCGGAGTGAGAGAGGTTTGGATCTGGAAAAAGGAAAAGCTAAAGGCGTACGAGCTGCGCGGTGATGCGTACGTCGAAATCTCGAAGAGCGTCGTGATGCCCGGGCTCACGCCTTCCTTCATCGAAGGCTTCCTCGACTACGAAGACCAAACCGAAGCCGTGCGGAAATTCCGAAGGGCGGTGGCTACGCCATCGCCCTCCTGAAAGCAACCACTCGCAGCAGCGGGTAGTGTCCTAATTTGACCGGCTCAGTTCGTTGCGGCATCGAGGGTGCTCCTGATCCATTCGGAAACGTTCTTACCGCTCGCCTTCGCCGCCTTCTCGACTCGTCGGAGCAAGTCAGGATTGAACCGCACCGGAACGATGTGCGCCTTCGCGTGACCCTTCGCCAACTTCGGACGGCCCGGTTTCTTAGGCTTCGGTTGACTCACTGTTCTCTGAACTCCTGCACGATAGCGGCTCGCACCGCCTGCCGTGCTGATTCGATTGGATGGCTGTGCAACACCGTGACGTGTCGCCGTGGCGCTGCGGGATCGTCGGTATCGTGCGCCCATGCGTAGACGCGGCTGGCCGTTGGATGTCCGTGCAGATCGAATACCTCCACGACTCCCTCCCAAACCGTTTTCCCTTTGAACACCTCTTTGACCGGCACGCTCTCGACATGCGCCGCGTCCGCGCCGTGAAGGCGTCGGATCACGTCCCTCAGTTCATCGAGGTAGGTCATGCGAGCGCGATCTCCACTAACTGACGCACCGTCCACGGCGACGATACAACCTCGGCAGCCATCGCGGGAGTGCAGCGAATCGTTTCGTGGCGCTTCACGAGTTGTAATACGCGAAGTGCAGCGCAACCGCCGCTTCAAAGTTCTCCAGTTTCTTGCTGAAGGCATGCGTGAGCCGGGTCAGTCGGCGCATGTGCTGGCGCGTCGTGGCGTTCAGGCGCTCAACGTAACTGGTATTTGCCGCCTTCATGTCGGGATCGCCCTGCACGGCGCGCTTCTCTACAGTCAGGATGCGCGCGGCGCTGTAGCGGCGCTCCGGCGTTTTCGACTGATCTTCCGTGTACGTCTTAATGACCTGCGCGTAATCGACGTCGGCACCGAACGCCAACTCCACGGCTTCAACGTACGCCTTGAGACCATCAGAGGAAAGCTGCACGCGATTGCTCATGCGCGAGGCAAGGTCCGCGACGAACGCGTTTGCCGTCTCGCTATCGCGCTTTCCGACCTTGAACGCCGGAACGAGTTTGGTTTCGGAATCGATCGCGCAGAACGTCCACGCATCGCCCATGGAAGGATCATCAGACGGCGCAACGTGGCGCTGTTTCTTACCGATGTATCCCCAAATCTCATCCATCTGCAAATGCGTGCAGGGAAGATCGCGCATGATCGCGTCCAGAATCTTCGCGCATCCCTCTCCGACCTTCACACCGAGACGCATGATGGTGTCACGGTGGACTCCGGTCATACGCTCGATGGAGCGGATGCTTGATCCCTCGGCGAGTGAGCCGATGATGACGGTTTGCTTCTCGACGTTGAGGACGTTTGCCATATGAGTAAGTGTATTACAACAATCTATGTTTGTCCAGAGTTTTTGTGCTACAGTTAACAACAGCGAATCATACGAACAGCACCACAACCCTCAACGCTAGTAGGACAGCCGCGACATGAACGGTCAGAACTCCGACAAGAAGGCTCCAGTCAGCGCTAATAGGATGCCGCCGACTGTCGAAACTCCAGCCAGCGATACGAACCCCAAGACTCCCGAGGATAAGATACGCGATGCCCTCAGCAAATTTGAAGAACTTAGCGCCAAACTTCAACAGCAAGGCCTCGAAATTCAGCGACGTAGCTTTAACTGGACGCGTGGGGTAGTGGTAGTCACCGCCGTCTACACTTTTTTCGCTGCGCTTCAATGGTGGACGATGCGCTCCCAACTCGCCGAAATGCACGGCACGAGCGTACAAACTGACAAATTGATTACCGCCGCTAACGCCATCTCTGACCATCAGAAGCAGATGGTTGCCGACAATAAAACGAACCTCGCCCAAAACAAGGCGGCGATCGAGAACACGCTGAAGGAAAACCGCGAGGAACTTGCGAAGCTGCTGGGCGAAAACCAGAATGTGCTGAAAACCAATCTTGCGCAAGGTAGGGCCGCGCTTGACGCGAGTATCAACGCCTCTCGTTTGGATCAACGTGCGTGGCTTGGTGTCGATAATATTAAGGGAGAATTGGTTGTAGGTTCGCCGTATAAGGCAGACGTATCGATTAGAAATACAGGCAAGACTCCAGCACTGCACGTTCATGCTGATTTTAAACTGGAAGTCACCCGCCCCACCGAGAAGCCTTCTTTTAAATACGATGACATCGTTGTTGGCGTGCTTGACAGTCGCGGCGTCATCGCGCCTACGGTTCCGTATCACCTCAGTACATTTCCGATTCAGGACAAAGCGCACCGCCCGCTCGCCATGACCCAAAGCTACATAGACGAGATTGCCAACGGTTCCGCGTTGGTATGGGTGCACGGGCGTGTAGAGTACAAGGATGTTTTCCGCCATCCGCACTGGCTGACGTTCTGCTATCTCCTGTCGCCGCAATTTAAGACATTTGACGTCTGTAATGAGCACAACGACACAGACGAAACACAGTTGAAATACCGATAGCCTGTCACGCCGCCGCAAGGGTAATTCCTCCCTCGACTTGTCCAGGATCGACAGTTGCGCGGGCAGCGACGGAGTAGCCTACAACTTCATGCGCTTCAACGTCGCTACCGTGAACTCGCTCAGTAACTCCGACGCATCGACTCTGAGCGCCCTCGCCAGCTTGAGGAGAACGGTCAGCGTCGGCACGTTCTCCCCGCGCTCGACGAAGCCGACGTAATCCGCCGTCAGATTCGCCGCTTCCGCGAGCCGTTCCTGACTCAGGTCGCGCTCGTTCCGAAGTCGGCGCAACGTGTCGCCGAACCGCTGCCCTTCCGGGCTCCGTTCCTTCCGACGTGACATCACCCTTTACCCTAACCATAGATCGGTGTAACCTCCATCCCACTATAGTTAGGTGGGAGGCTTCGATGGACAGATGTCAGCGCATCCGTTCGCTCTTTCTCGACCCGGCAGAGTCGTACACTCTCGGCGAGGTTGCGCGCCTGACGGACACGCCAGTCCGCGCGCTGCGGCGGGAGGTAGCGGGCGGTGACCGCGACGCGGAAAGGGTGCGCGGCCGATGGCGCTTCCTGTGGCGTCAGGCCGTTTACGTGGCGATGGAGCGATGGACGCTTGCGGAGATAGCGGACGCGCTTGGTGCGGACGCTGCGCGAGTCCTGCCGCCCCTGCTGGCCCTTCGCGCCGTCACCGTCCGGCTGCCGGAGTTCATCATTCTGGCGCTGGAGACGGTTGCTGGAGAGCAGCGGATGACGCTGGACGCCGCGCTGCACGGCGAGCTGATTGACTTCGCCGGAACGATGGCCGAACGGATGGACAAGGTTGCGCCGGGATACCGGGAGGCGTACTTTTTCCCGGGCCGTCCAAATTAGGACACTACCCAGCAGCGCCATGGCTGTGCAGCACTGGCAGCGACAGCGCGAGGGCGATGACGGCAAACCGCCGCATATCGGCTGCAAAGCCCACGTGGATCGGCACCGAACGCGCAAACACAAACGGTTAGGAATATGTTGCGACAGGCTCGGCTTTGACTGAGATCGTTAGGAGATCTTGCAGAAATGGCGACTGAAACCAAATCCATTCAACAGCTCACCGACGGCGACTTCGACAGCGTCATCAACGCCGGGAAGCCCGTGTTCGTCGACTTCTGGGCGCCGTGGTGCGGCCCGTGCCGGCTGATCGGCCCGGTCGTCGAAGAGCTCGCGCCGAACTACGACGGCAAGGCCGTCATCGGCAAGATGAATGTCGACGACAACCCCGTCATCGCACAGCGTTTCGGCGTGACCTCGATCCCGACGCTGATGATGTTTAAGGACGGCAAGCTCGTCGACCGCATGGTCGGAGCGGCGCCGAAAAACGCGCTGCAGAACTTCATCGACCGCAACCTCTAAGCAACCCTTTCGCGGGTTGCGCGGCGCGTCCGCGCGCGCGACCCGCGTCTCTCCCACCCGATCCCACGTCGTGAGCTCGCGAGCCCACCGGTTTGCATCGCGAACCCCGTTGTCGCGTCGTCCGCAACCGCCGCGCCACTCGCTTGTGCCGCTCGTATGCAGTGATGGCGATTACCCGGGATGACAAAGATCGATGGCATCGCGGCCCGTGGACGCGCTGTTCACAAGCGCGTGAGGTGGCGCCTAAGGTCGTCGCTGCACAATCCCTTCAGACTCCCGTCAATCGTCGTGACGCATGTTTGCTCCATATTGACGGATGGGAGTAGGCCGACCTACATTCGCTCGCAGAGAGGTCTTCAATGCAAAGGTCGAATGTCATCGCGGCCGCGTTCGCGCTGCTACTCGCAGTCAAAGGTTTCGCGCAGGCGACGGATCACACGATCCTCATCGACTGGAATCCGCAGATCAGCACCGAAGGCTGCAGATACTTCGAGGGAACGAGAAACATCGCGTTTATGGACACCGCGGGCTCGAACTGGAGCTACTTGAAGGTGCGGATTCCGCTGAGAAGGGCGAGCTGATTTTCAGAACCGAGCCGCGGAAGTTCGCGTTCGTGCTCGTGCCGGCGATGTCGCAGAAGCTCATTCTTCACCCGAAGCCGGGCGACACGGATCTCTCGCCGTTCCAGATCGTTTCGAGCCAGCCCGGAGGGAAGCCGCGCTTCCGATTCCGCGGCGCCGTGACTTCGAATACCGCGAGTCCGGAAGCGGACGTCTGGCTGCGCGTCGCCGATCCTCCAGACACCGCGCTCTATGTACCGCAGGCGCAGCGCGTGCCGGACGACAATCGCGACCGGTACGCTCGAGCCGAATCACCAGTTGCTGGTCATCGCGTCGGATGAAGCCGCGGGCGACGCCTTTGGACCCGATGCAGGACTCACCATCTCGGAGGTGGATGCCCGGACGTCGTCGTGGGTATTCTGCGACACAATCGACCACGCCTTGAGCGGAAACAATGCGAGCGACGTGAGTCTGTGGGCCAAGAAAACGGCAGCTCACGAGATTGCTCACCAATGGAGGACGAACGGCCTGTGGAATCTGTTCGATCACTGCCCAACTACGACGAAGGTCTGGGATGATCCAAAGATCTATTGCCTGCTCGCTGCATATGCCGATCCGGGCGCCGGTACTTTCTCCCAGCGCATGAACGGAATCGCTCGTTTCCACTTCCTGACTTTGCCGGGCGGCGGAATCCACTCGGAATATCTCGAAATTCGCAAGCGGCGCGACCCGTTCGAGCCGTAAAAGGAGGGATGATGAGATCGATGCTTGCAGCCGCGGTGGTGATCCTCTCAGCCGTCCTGGCGCCGACGGGCCAGGCAGCGACGCCGGTCGAGGCCAGGCTGACGCTTCCATACGATCACGTTCTTCCGGGTATCCCGTTCGACATCGTCGTCACGTATACCAATGTTTCGGATCGGCCGGTCACGATCAGCGGGGCCGAGGCCACCCTGGTGGTGACCTTCCCTGGCGGTGAAACGAAGGTGATGCACAACCCGGATCCGGAGGCGCACGATCAGTGGACCCTCCAGTCACTTCTGCCGTCCCGTCTCCAGCCAGGCCAGTCGATGCAGCAGGCGGCGAGTTGGGACCACGGTATTCCGAGTTGGTTCATCTATCCGTCATTCTCTGGTCCCGGAGCCTATGGCATCGCCCTCGAGTTGCGCGTCGGCGATGAGTTTTTTGACCCGATCTGCGCCGTCCGCACGCCAACGGTCGCGATCACCGTTATGGAGCCTGTCGGGATCGACGCGGAAATCTGGAAGCGTATGCAGACCATATCGGATGGCAAGTGGTCAGACATCTCGTTCCAGGCGACCAAGCCGGGCATGGCGCTCGCCGATGAGATCCGCCAGTTCCATCCGGAATCGGGGTATTACCCATATGTCCTTGCGCTTCGTGCGCTCCACCGTGGCGACAGGAATTCTATCCCCGCTCTGCTTGAGGCGGCCGACAGGTTCGAAACCTCTCCCGCATATCCGTACCTGCTGAAGGCCGCCGCGGATTCTGGGCGCTACGAGGCATGGACAGCAGAGCGGCGTGGAGACGAGACCGAGGCAGTGAAGTACTTCAAGTTCGCGCAGAGCTACTACCGTGACGCGCTCGCCACCAAGAGCATTGCGGTTCGCGCCGAAGCGGAACTGGGCTTGCGGCACACCGTCGAGGGATTGGATCGAATGGCCAAGAAGGCTCGCTGACGATTGGTCGATGCCAGTGACACAGCACCGCTGGTATGTCTGCATCGCCGTGATCGCGCTCTCGCTCGCGAGCACCCGAAGCATCCGCGCCTGCCAATGTCTACCACCCCCGGCTCGCCAGACGTTTCTCAGTGCCGAGATCCTGTTCACAGGCCATGTCACCAATCGCGAGGTGACGGTCACGGATGGTTATCCTTACCCCCATCCTGTCTCGACGGTCGAGGTAACGCAGTGGTTCACCAAACCGCTCGGGCGATCGATCGTCGTTCACGTACAGACTTCCTGCGGTGATTTGTTTGCGGAACGAGACTATTTAGTCCAGGCCAGATGCGAGCACGGACAAATCCTGTTAGAGGGCTGCCTTTCCCCGGAGTTGTCTGACAGGTTCGGCGAGACACGTCTTCGGCAGATACGCCGTCACGCGTGGCACTGGCGCCTGATTCGTCCGTTGTGGCGCTTGTGGGCTCGCTGGTGGCACGGATACAGATTCGACACGAGCGTATGCGCAGAAGCAGCGGCTGCGCGTTCTCAATGACGCGTCAACGCCGCGCGCGCCGTCTCGCGACCTTCTGATGCTGCTCGTAACGCCTTCGCGCCGCCGCGATCTCCTCCGCGTCCGGCTGCAGCTCGAACAGATCGAGCGGCGAGATCGTCTCGTCATCGGTAATTGCGATACACGCGGCGGTGTAGGCGCGGATCATGCCCGCGGTCGGCTCGACTTCCTTCATCGTTTCGAGACGTGGAAGATTCATTCCGCGCTTCTACGCGAGTCGGGACGCTATGAGGAGTGCCGCATCGCTCTTGCCGCAGCAACGGAAGCGGCGATGCACGTTCGGGATGTGGAGTTGGCAGATGCGTCGATTCTATTGTCACGGGCGTTGCTGGCCATCGAGCGCGATATTTGGTGTCCTGACGACGCAAGAGCACTCTTGGATGTCGTAGAGCCGATCTATGTTCGTCGCGATTGAGTGGATGGCTTCGCGCGCGGAGTACGCGTGGATTACTACTTTATCGGAGCGGCGATCCCCGTTCCGTTGAGGTCTGTCATGAGGTATTCGTTCGAACTCCTGAGAGCGACATCGCTGCCTGGCACGATGCGCTCAGTAATTTGTTGTGGGCACGCATCGAAAATGGAGACGCCGCCAGCGATATCGATGAATGCCTGGCGGCTCTCGAAGTGGATGACCGGCGTCGAAACGCAACCGCTCTCCTCGCGCGTGATTACTGGCTGCGTGGAAAGCTCCTTGCGCTGAGGACCGAACATGATCCGGCACTCGATGCGTTCGCTGACGCGACGGCGAAGTATCAGCTCTTAAACAACGACGATGCGCTCGTTCGTGTGGGAATCGACGCGGTGGCATCAACGGTCGCGCTCGAACGATACAAGGCCGCGATCTCCATATGTCGATCTCTAGCCGAATACTCGACCCGGTTGGATCGGAATGAGCCGACGCGCAGGCGCGGGCTCACTGCTGAAGTCATGACGTACTTGCGCGAGCTCGCCCAGCAATATGCGCTGACCGAGGACGTGGTATTCGACGTTCGCCGATACATCTTTCGGATCACGTATCAGCGTCCGTTCCCCTTCCGGGCGCCGATCTCACCGCTGACCGTGTAACATCGCCCGCGAGAGTGGACCGCCTGTTCAAGGGGGTCTCACATGCGAAGGCTCTTTTCCGGCGCCTTGCTGCTCATTGCTCTTGGCTCCACACCCGCACTCGCGCGTTCAAACGATCCGGGCGACCGCCATGACGGCTTCTTCGATCGCATTGCGCGGATTATCAGGAGCGTTTTCACGCTACAACCTGACGATGACGGGATGCGACCACCGCTTCCGTGAAATTGCCCCGGCGCCGACACGCCGGGATTTATCACTCAAGAATCAGAAGAACGACGTCCAGCGCAGTGCTGCGACTATGCGTACGAGTCGGCGAAGCGACGAATCACCACTGGATGATCCCGTGGAATGCTCGCGCTCGGCGTCGCGCTGAGCCGCGCGCGCAAGTGAGGCTCCGTGTATCATTTTGGGAAGCATCGACATCCCAAAAAGCCGGAGCCTCCATTGTCATTCATCCGAATCTTCGTCTCTTCGCCCGGCGACTGCGAGCCGGAGCGCAACGTCCTCGATGAAGTGATCGCGCGCATCAACGAAACCGAGGGGAATCTGACCGGGCGTCAGCTCAAGCTGTTCAAGTGGGAGGACAACGTCATCCCGCGCCTCGGGCTCGCGCCGCAGGACGTCGTCGACGACCAGACGCCTCTCTGCGACATCTACCTCGGCATCATGTCGTCCCGCTTCGGCGGCGGCGGCAAGCGCGCGTCGGGTACGGAGAAGGAGTTCCGCAACGCGCTCGAGAACGTGAACGCGAAGACGCAGGCGTGGATGCTGTTCTATTTCAACGATGATCCTCCGCAGCCGAAGTCCGTCGCGGCCTCGAAAGAGCTGACGCGCGTGTTCAAGTTTCGCGAGGAAGTCGAGAAGCTCGGCATCATCGGAACGTATTCGGGAGTCCGCGGCAGCGAGAAGGGATTCTTTGAACGGGTGGAGCAGCATTTACGACAATTGCTCCAGCGGCCGGAGCTCTCGACCGCGAGACTCTCACCAACGTCCCTTCGTCCGAGCCGCCGCGAGCTGGTGATGTCGAAACGGCATCTGCGCTGCGGCGTCACGAAACATCCGCCGCTCGCCGATTACCAATTCACGAATGACCGGCAAGTCACGTTCAGCGGCTACTACGTCGATCTCGCGCGCGACGTCGCCGCGCGCACCGGACTGCAAGTGGACTTCGTTCCGATTCAATGGCAGGAGTTCACCAGCGACATCTTCGCGAAGCCGGTCGCGGATCCGCGCGCGATCGATCTCGTGCTGTCGGTGTTCGAGACTTCCGAGCGCCGCGACTACGCGGACTTCACGTGCAACTTCCACAGCATCGACCTCTGCGCCGTCGTGGCGGACGACAGCAAGATCCAGACGCTCGACGATCTGCGCGGCATGCAACTGCGTTGGGCGGTCGCGGAAGGGGAGGCCGGTTGGGAGTACGCCGTGCGCGAGCTCCGCATCGAGTCGTTCAATACGATCGTGGTGCAGAATCCGGACATCGGAACTGCGCTCAGCATCGTGAGTGCGGCGGCCGGCGATGTCGCGGTCGTCGATCGAGTGACTGCCTACCGCTACATCCGGATGCATCCGCAGGCGAAGATCCGTCTGCTCAAAGAGAGCGTATTGAAGTTCAAGAACGGCATCATGGTGCCGCGTCAGGATCCCGACTTCGAGGCCTGGGTGCGCGACGAATTCTCGACGTCGCGCAGGTCGCCGCAGATCGCAGAGTTGGAGAGTCAGATGATCACCGACTGCGGCGGCGCCGTGACGAAATATGCCTGATGCCGTTGTACTGGGGATCGGGCATGCCACGCGCGATGACATCATCATCGCTCCCTCCGGAGAGATCGACGCGTTTCTGCGAACGCATGCGCCGGACGTCCACGTGCGGCTCGCGATCTCTTCCGAGGAACGCGAGGCGTACCGGCGATTCGCGGCGGAGCGAGGGCAGCAGCGATGGACGCCGGGAGGAACGGTTTCGAACACGCTCTGCGCGGCAGCATCGGCGCGCGTTGTGGGTGCCGCTGCCCGCAGCGGCACCGCGACCGCCGAGGGCAGCGGTCGCCACAATGCCGCACTGCGTCCCGGTCCGATCCGCTGGCACGGCCACGCCGAATTCGACGACGCGATTCTCAGCGACGCCGGACTCGCGCATCTGCGCGCGTGGGGAGTCGCCCTCGAGCCGGTGTGGCGAAAGGGATTCACGCGCGAGGCCTACTGCCTGATCGAAGAGACGACCGGCGACGTGCGGCAGATCGCGATCTACGAACACAATGCGCAACTGCAGGGCGATCGCGATTTGCAGCCGTGCGATCTGTTGGTCATGACGCTGTGCGATGCCTTGGCCGCGGACGATGCGCTGCTCGATTTCATTCATCGCTGCGATCAGCTGGCACTGTTGATTGCAGATTGGCGATCGCCCGCGCGTCTCGAGCAGTTTGCAAATCTGCGATTCCTGATCGGTCAGCGGCGTGACTTCGTGGAGCTGGCATTGCAGGACGAGAGCTCGCTGCGCTTCGCATCCGTCGTCGCGAACGTCGAATGCATCGGCACCGACGGCTCGCGCCCCGTGGTCTGGAAAGAGCGCGGGGCACGCGACGCGATTCATTTGCCGCTCGAGAGTGCTCCATCGGCAGTGCACGTCCTCGGCGCCGGCGACGCGTACGCCGGCGCGTTTCTCGCCTGCCGCATCGACGGTGCGAGCGTCGACGATGCGCATGCCATGGCGCAGGCGCAGGCGCGCGCGGCGATGCAGTCGCCGTCGTCGCACGTCCCGCGCAGCGACGACCTGAATGAGATTTTTCCCGCGCACATCGAGCGGCGCAGTTCCAGCACGACCGAGGCGTCGTTCGCGACGCGATTGCACCTCAGTCCGGGGCTCGTGATCACGAGCTGCGGACAAACGGGAATCGATCAACTCGCGCTGCAGACCGCGCGCACGTTCGGTGTGACGGCGTTCGCAATCATGCCGGAGGGAAAGCGCACCGAGTGCAGCGAGCTCGGAGAAGGCGGACCCGATCGTCTCGACGGCGCAACGATTCTCGAGCTGGCGACGCCGAGCTACCGGTTCTGCACATGGGCGAACGTGTTCGCGAGCGACGGAACGCTGCTGCTCGACTACGCGCAATCCGAGGGGTCGGAGGAGACGAGGAAAGCGGCGAGGTGGCTGGGGCGGCCGGTACTCGAGTTGCGCGGCGTTCCTGCCGACGACGTTGCCGCGCGCGTCGTCGAATGGCTCGACCGTCACGCGGTGCGCGTTCTCAATTGCGCCGGCACGCGCATGACCCGTCTTGGCGACACCGCGCTCGCCGAAGCGCGCGTCATGTTGCAGCGCGCGTTGCTCGCGGCTGCCGCGGCGATCGCGCGTCGCGATTGCGCGATGCACGCTGTGGATCTCGCTGCGTCCGCGGAACGAACGCCGGTGATCGTCGCCGCGCCGAACAGCGCGGTGATGCGCTCGCTGTTGCGCGCGTTCTTCGATGACGGCGGCATTGCCGCCGGTCCGTTCAAGTCCGGCGAGCTGACGTGGAACATCACGTCGCATGCGCTGCAAGTCGTCTTCGCGCGATCGCGCGATCTGCCGGCGATGTTGCGGCGCGGATGGGCCGGCTACGCGATCTTCGGCGAGGACGTGCGACTCGAGGACGGCGACCAGATCGAAGCACTCTTTCCGCTGGGCGTCGATCCCTGTCGCCTCGTCGAAATCGGCGATGGTGAATCACGCAGCACGTGTGCGTCCGCGTGGCCGAGTGTCGCGCGAGACGTGATGGATCCGGCAATCGATGTGGTGCCGGTCACCGGCTGCGTCGAAGCGTGGCTGCGCACCGGCGCGATCGACTGCGCGATCGACACGTATCAGACCGGCCGCGCCGTCGAAGAGAACGGTCTGCGCGTCGCGCGGCAACTGAAGACGGTGCACGCGTGGATGCATCGCCGTGCCGCGTCCGCGCCGGTCCACCCGCTCATTGCAGCATTTGCGCGCTGGCTGCACGCGGCGTAGCGTCGTCCGCGTACTCCTCATATCGCTGGATGGCGATCGCCACGAGCAGGTCGAGCTCGTCGCTCCGCGGATAATCGAGCAGCGCCTTGCCGTGAAAGTCGGGCACGCGAATGTTCGCCGCGGAGTCGCTCCACTTCACGTTCACGTCCGCGTAAAAGCGATCGATGGCGATGCCGATCGCGCGCACGACTTCGGCATCCACGAGCTCGAAGCGAAAGCGGTCGGCGAGACTGACGCGCTGCAGCCCGCCGAGATGGCGTCCGATCGCGTCGCGCAGCGAAAGCGCGGGCATGTTCGGCAGCGCAGCGAACAGCGCGTCGTGCATGATCGCCAGCTGACAGCAGTAGCGCTGCGCCATCAGATCGGAATGGAAATCGGTGACGGCGGTGATGCGCGGCCGGTTGACGGCGAGCGCCGCGGCGACGATGTAGCGCGCCCACGTCCGCAGCAGCGGCAGCTCCGCGTCGACCGAGCGAATGATCAGCGTTCGCGATGCGTCGAAACCGGTCGGCACGGTGAAGCGGTCGTAGTCGACGATCTCGATCGTGCGCGCGACGTCGGCGAGCGCGCCATCGAGCGCATCACAGATCTCGCGCACCAGCGGCTCGTTCCCCAACGGCGACGGCGTGCGCAGGAGATAGATGAAAAGATATCGGAGGTGGGAGGAGAGATACTTCGCCGATCCGGTCAGCTCGAACCCGAACGGCGCAATCGCCTCGCTGCCGACGCGTTGCGCCGCGGCGGCAACCGCCCGGCGCCACTCGCGAATCGGAAATCGCGCATGCCCGCTCATCGATTTCGCGCTGTTATACCGTGATCCGCGTGAGAATCGCCGTTTCCGGCACGCACGCCTCGGGGAAGACCACGCTGATCGAAGACTTCCTCGCCGCTCACGCGGACTATGCGTTCGAGCCCGAGCCGTACGAATGGCTCGATCAAATGAGCGACCCGCCGGCAGCGGACGACTTCTATCGCCAACTCGAGATTTGCGTGGAGCGGCTCAGTACACACGAGCGCGGAGCGCGCGTGATCGCGGAGCGCAGTCCCGTCGATTTTCTCGCGTACCTCCGCGCACTCGACGCTCGAGACCTGATCGAGCCCGCGTTGGAGCTCGTCGCCACCGGCATGCGCCACGTCGACCTGCTCGTCGTCCTTCCTCTCAATGACACCGATCGCATCGATGTACCGGAGTCCGAGGATCCGGCACTGCGCGAAGCGATGAATGACCAGCTGCTCGAGATCATCGGCGGGTACGAGCTCGGTTGCGCGATCATCGAGATCGCGGGACCGAGGGATGTGCGTCTTGCAGTACTCGAGCGCGCGGTTGCAACACGGTAAGTCGGAGTTGGGCTGACCGGGTGAAGTTTCGGATAGAATCACCCGAGCGATGGAAGAGAGACGACCGACCGCCGACTTCGTGGTTGAAAAACCAGGTGGAGCCATACAGCTCGTCGTCGAGGCGAACAACACCATTGCTCCATCGCCGGAATGGGCAGGAAGATTCTTGCGCAACTTGCTCGTGCATGCGCAGATACCGCCTGCTCCATTCTTCCTGCTAGCCCTTCGGGATCACCTATATCTGTGGCGTCATCCAAGCGGTGAGGCTGGGCCGCCCGAGTTTGAAGGAGACACTGCGGTTGCTCTTCGGCCATATCTTCTCCGTCTCCATGGTTCTCTTGACACTCTCAGCGAGCGCAGTTTCGAAGCGCTGATCTACGCTTGGCTGAGTGACGTCGTTGCAGGAATGCCGGAAGCCGAACAACCTGCATGGCTTCGGGACTCGGGGCTTATTGAATCAATTCGTGATGGTGTCATCAGGTCCCAAGCTGCGTGATTGTCTACGCGGAAACTAACTTCCTCCTTGAGGTGGCATACCTTCAGGAGCGCCGCCAGAGTTGTGAAACGATCCTCGCGCTGGCAAGACGCCGTTCAGTGGCTCTCGTGATTCCGGCATTTTCCGTCGCAGAAGCACGTAGCACTTGGGACATCCGCCTTTCGGAAAGAAATATTCTGTTGCGAGATCAGCTTCAGCCGCTCATACGGCAGCTCTCTCGTTCACAACAGTTCGAAGCACTCCCTGAGACGTCGAAAGATCTCCTCGCCGCAATAGTCGCAAGCGGCGAAGAAGCGCGCGGCCGCCTTGAGCAGGCAATTGCTGTTATCGAAGAACATGGCACAATTGAGCCACTATCTACCGAAGTTCTCATAGCTGCCGTAGAACTCGAGCGTCGATGTTCCCTTTCGCCGCCTGATTCCATTGTGCTGGCAAGTGTGATAGCGCACGCGAAGTCAACACCAGTCGGGCCGAAATGCTTTGTAAGCCAAGATCGAAAGGGTTTCGCCAATCCCGCAATCTACGATGAACTCGCTCACTATCAGTGCAAGGTCCTTGTCAATTTTGAGGATGCGGTAGGTTACATTGAAAGCGTCTTACGATCGGCCGGCTAACTCCTGCGTGCGGCCGAGCCTGCTCGTCAACATACAAGAATGAGCGGCGGCACGCCGGCCGCAGTTTGCGACTCGTCGGATTCGACTCATTCGCTGCGGCCGCCGTGCCGCGTCGGCTTCGGCACGTAGGCCCTGGCCGTGCAGCTTAGGCTCAAGCCGTTGGGCGACCTCTAAGGAATCCAAGGCACGCGGAAGATCGCTTTCCAATCGTACTGGAACGTAATATCCGTAGACATGCTCGTGGCATCGAACAGCAACCGATATCGTTTTAGAAGCTCTTCGAAAAAGCTGATCGCCTTGTCAACGTCGGCAAAGGTTGGGAGATCCTCCGGCTTCTTTTCTTCGTGATGAGCGATCGAGGAGTCTGCCAGCGCAACGATCTTCGAAGTTAACTGCTGCATCGCGTCAAGTTCGCGCTGAATATCGTCAGGACTCGGCTGCTCCTTCCCGGGTCCAACCAGCATCTCGTATTCCGCCTTCACGTGATCCGTCATGATTCCCAATTCCCGAAGCTGCTGCGAAAAGACGTCGTCGTCTCTATACAACTTACGGTATCGCTGACGCGACACGAGAGATGCATTGCCCTTCACGAGCTTCAGGAAACGGAAGAACGAAATAGCGCGGGTGTCGCTGTCGGTTAAGCGGCGTACCGACATTGCGACGCCGGACACAAACATTTCTCTCATCCAGCGATAGAATTCACTGGAGCGATGTAATTTTGGATTAGCCCGAATGATCGCCTGGGTCTCGTCCCAGATGCGGTAATCCATTCTCAGTCGCAGCACTTGCCCGGATAGTGTCTTCAGCCACTTTTGCGCGGTCTCGTGATCTGCCGCATCGTTCGTTGACATGCCGTTATTTTATGGCTCATGAGGCAGATCTGACGTGGTCCCTTCTTGTCGTACCACCTTTCTGCCAGGCCACTTTTGCGCGAATTCCTATTCATCGAGTGCACGCGCCGCTTTCACGCAAGAACATGACAGTGCGAGCGGAAGCCTCCACCGTTCCGTCACTTCCACTTTCGATTTGCCCTGTACCCTACGGTGCATGCCTCGGATCCTTGTCCTCTCCCTTCTGCTTGCCGCGACCACACTCCACGCCCAATCGAATGACATCGAGCTGCGTGCGCAGCCGCTGCCGAGCGGCGCGGCCATCGTGGAGTTTCAGCGGATTCCCGGGACGACGGCCGCGGCGACGTTCGCGCGATTTCGCGGCGACGTGATGAGCACGGTCGAGCGGCATCCGCACGAACAAACGGCGACGCCGGTGATCCGCTACGAATACGTGCAGGCGATCTTCGGCGCGGCGATCGATGTGCCGCGCGAGTCGCTCGATGCGATTCGCCGCCTTCCGTACGTGAAAGCGGTGGTTCCCGATCGCGTGGTCACCGCGTATGCGGCCGGCGATGCGAAACCCACGGCCGCGGCGATCGACGCCGCCGCTCGCGTGAATGCGAGCTCGCTCGCGACGCGCGGCGACGGAATCCGCATCGGCGTGATCGACACCGGCATCGACTACACGCATCCCGCCCTCGGCGGCGCATTCGGCCCGGGACACAAGGTCGCGGGCGGATGGGACTTCGCGAATAACGACGGCGATCCGAAAGACGACGCCGGTCACGGCACGCACGTCGCCGGCATCATCGCGGCCGACTCGCCCGAGATCGCCGGCGTCGCGCCGGGAGCAACGCTGTACGCGTACAAAGTCTTGAGCGCGCAGGGAAGCGGATTGCAGTCGAACGTCATCGCGGCGATCGAGCGCAGCATCGATCCGAATCAGGACGGCAATCCTTCCGATCACCTCGACGTGATCAATCTCAGCCTCGGCGGTCCCGGCACCGCCGACGATCTCGTGTCGCATGCCGTCGACAACGCAACGGCCGCGGGCGTGATCGTCGTGGTGGCGGCGGGCAACGCGGGCCGGCCGGACTCGATCGGCAGCCCGGGCACGGCGCGCACCGCGATCACCGTCGGCGCGGTGACGTCGTTCGGAACGGTCGCGACGTTCAGCTCGCGCGGTCCGTCGCCCGCGCTCCTCGGATTCAAGCCGGACGTGATGGCGCCCGGCGTCGCGATTCAATCGACCTACCTCAGCGGTCTCATTGTCGCGATGGACGGAACATCGATGGCAGCTCCGCACGTCACCGGAGCGGCGGCGCTGCTGCGCAAACTGCATCCGGCATGGACGCCGGCGGAGATCAAGAGCGCGCTCGTGACGACGGCGATGGCTGTCGACGACGCGGCGCTTGCGCGCGCAGCGGGACGCATCGATGTCGCACGCGCGGACACGGCGACGACGTTCGTCGACGGCGCCGGCATCAGCTTCGGACTCGCCAGCGGGAAGGGCGGCACGTTCGAGGCGACGCGCAGCGTCACGCTCACGAATCGCGCGGCGGACGCGCGCACGTTCGACGTCGTCGCGACGAATGTTCCGGCGGGAGCAACGTTCACCGCCACGCCGGCAACGCTGCAGCTCGCGGCGGGTGAGTCGAAGTCGGTCGATTTGCGGCTCGTCATCAACAACAGCACCGTTGCGTTTCCGGCGGCGTCCTTCATCGACGGAAACATTGAGTTTCGCGGCGCCGCGCCGTTCGCGCTGCCGTGGTTCGTCGCGCGCGCCGCGCGCGTGACGATCTCCTACGATCAGCCCGCGGTGAGCGCGCTCGCGCTTTCGGAGAGCACGGCGAAGGTCGTGTTCCTCTACGACGAGGGGAAGGCCGAGCTCTTCACGCAGCCGGACACGCGGTGGGATTTTCTGATGCTGGCGTATGACACGAGCGCGGTGCCGTACGCGGCGCGCATTGCATTCGCGGAAAATCGCACCGCATCCGGCGACAGCGAAGTGGCGCTGCATCGCGCCGACACATCGGCGGAAGTCGTCCTCGACGCGCGCGACCAATTCGGCACCGCATTCGATCAATTGCCGGCGCAGATCAATCACATCCGCACGCTTCGCTTCGTCTACGCGAAGCTGCCGGCGGTCGCCGTCACGCTTCAAATTCCTGCCACCGTTCCGAAGCTGTTTTTCTCTCCGGTCTCGCCGACGTTTACGTTCCATTTGTTCGACGCGTACTTCGATGTGACGCACGGCCGCGCGTACAACGTGCAGTATCCGCCGCTCGCCGGCGTCGCGCAGTCGGCGACGATGAGCGCGGGACCGGCGACGTACAAACATGTGCGCGTTCGCTTCCCGCAACCGAAGCAGGGACCGAACGCCGTGTTCGCATGCCTCACGACCGGGGTGCGAACGCCGTCCATCGTCACGGAGAGCCTGAGCGATTGTTCGCCGGTCGAGCTCGGGCCGCAGATGATCCTCGATTACTTCACGACGATGGAGTCGGGCGTCGGAACGTCGGGCATCGACTTCGACATGGGAAGTACGGCGATCGGAAAGCTGCGCGGCATCGACGGCGCGATCGTTTCCGTGCCGTGGGTGTATGCGTCGCCCGCCGCCTATCGCATCTCGGACGGCGAAGAGCTCACGCTCGGTACCTCACCGCTCTACGCATTCTCGTTCTTCGGCACCGCGCCGAATCGCTACATCGGACTGGTCCCGGGGTTCGTCGGGCCGCTCGGCGAGTGGTATCGCTACGTCACGCAGGACACGCCGTGGGTCAGCTACAACGCCGCGAACGCGCAAGTCGCCGCCGGCACATACACGAATCTCACGACCTGCGATGAAGGTCCATGCGATCCCGGTCCCGCGCCGCAGACGGGCGGCCGCTACGTGGCCGCGCGCGACGACATGAACATCGCCGGACAGCCGTCGCGCGGCGAGGTGGAGGTGCGCTTCGGCAGCGATCCGAACGACCTCGACGCGCCCACGCTCACCGCGCTGCGCGTGTTGAACGCGCAGGGGCGACTCGCCGAGAAGCTGGAGAAGAACAGCAACGCGTCACTCTTCTTCGCCGCGGGCGACTACTTCTATCCGCCCGCCGACCAGCGCAGCAAGCTCGGCTCGACGCGCGAGTTGAAACGCGAGGCGACCAAGGTGTTCTATCGCGCACACGGATCCGCCACTTGGACCCCGCTGACCGCCGTCCATCAAGGCTCCGACCTCGGCGACGTCGCGCAGTTACGCCGCTTCCCCGCGGGCGAGATGTATCGCACCGATCTCGCAGCGGTCACCCGCGCGGGCGCGGATTCCGTCGACTTGCGGATCGAGATCGAAGACATCGCCGGCAATCGGACGACGTGGACGCAGTCGCCGGCGATCATCCTCTCCGGCGACGCGGGGCAGCCGCCGCCGCCCACGGGGAAGCGCCGCTCCGCGCGGCATTGAGCCATTGACCATCGGAACGCCGGCGTCTCGCTTCCATTGGTGCTCCATTCGCTAATTCGACGATACAGAAGTTCCGTCGTCCTGATGAGGATGTGGTGACCGCTGCCCTCAGCGGTCACAGCGCCGCCTCACGGCGGCGCCAGCGGCGCGTAGCGCCGCCGCGACCGCTGAGGGCAGCGGTCGCCACAAAGCTCTTGGAAATTTTCACAGCCTCTGAGGATGTGAAAAAATCACCGTCATCCTGAGCCGCGAAGACGGCGAAGGATCTCGAAATTCCAAAAGCCAAGATCCGACGATCTCCGCGAGTACGTTAACGATGAAGGATGAATGACATTTCGGATCCTTCATCGATCATCTTTCATCGATCATCCTTCATCGTTCACTGCTCTTGCGATGTGTTTGAATACGCACATCTCCGCACATTTCGAGATCCTTCGGCGTCTTCGCGCCTCGGTGATCGCGCTCATTTCGGCGGCTGGAGGAGGGTGGGCGGCTTCAGGTTGGCGAGTCCGGGCTGCTTCTGCAAAAACGAAGTGGCCTGCGCGACGTCGGCGGGTGTCGCAGACGACCAATACTTGAACGCGCAGTTCTCCGCGGACCAGGTGTTCGTCGTAACGATGTACGGAACCGCCTGCACGCCCGATGGAACGGGGATGCACGTGCAGGCGATGTTCTCCTTGCTGTTCGGGTCGTTCGGGTTCGTGGATGGTTTGCAGCTGACGCCGAGGCACCAGGCCCACGTTTGATTGGCCGCGGTAGAGTCGCATACCTGATAGGCAGTGGTCGGGTGGTAGCGCGATTGAAGATACGTCGCCGTCGCGTCCTTGCAGGACGCCGCTTGCGATCCCGCCCATAAGGTCGCCGAGTAGCGCGTGTCCTCGACGCACCAGCAGGTGTAATTGCCGTCCGATTGCAGCGCGCACTTCGCCTCGGTGCAATTGGCGAACGGCGCCGGCGGACAGTACGCGAGCTGCGGCGGCTTGGTGGCGCACGCAAACGAGAGGACGACGAGGAGGGGAGCGACTCGACGGAGCATCGGGCCCACCTTTCTGCTTACGGAAAGAATAGTACAGGTCAGGCGCGCGCCCGTTTTCGTGACTTCGATCGCGCGCCCTTCGCGCCCCACGCGTGCGCCCATTCGCCGATCGCGTCGAGCGCGGCGGCGAGCGCGCGTCCTTTTTTCGTGAGCGCGTATTCGACCCGCACCGGCGTCTCCGGCACGACCGTGCGGCTGACGATGCCGTTCTGCTCGAGCTCCTGCAGCCGCTCGCTGAGCATGCGGTCGGTGATGTCGGGGATCGCGTCCCGGAGCGTGGCGAAGCGGCAGGAGGAGCGGAGGAGGAGGTAGACGATCGCGCCGGTCCAGCGCTTGCCGATCAGCTCGATCGCCTGGTGGAACTGCGCGCAGAGCTCGGGGGCTTTCGCTTCCATAGTTTTTCCAACGTAGCGCTTTCCAGAATAGCCGTAAGGCGCTGGGAATTCCAATGCGGCTGACTGGCTTATAGTCGCTAACTAAAGTATAGTCACTACGAAATAGGAGGTCACATGGCACAAGGATTACTGGTTCTGCGGCTCATCTTCGGCATCGTCATGGCCGCGCACGGCGCGCAGAAGCTCTTCGGCTGGTTCGGCGGATACGGTCTCAACGGCACCGGCGGCTACTTCGAGTCCCTCGGCTTCCGCCCCGGCCGCTTCTTCGCCTTCGCCGCCGGCGCGAGCGAATTCGCGGGCGGCCTGCTCGTTGCGATCGGCCTCTTCGGCCCGATCGGTCCGGCGCTCGTCCTCGCGACGATGATCGTCGCCGCGATCACCGTCCATTGGAAAGGCGGCCTCTTCGCGAACTCCAACGGCATCGAGCTGCCGCTGCTCTACGCCGCCGCGGCGATCGCGATCGGCCTCACCGGCCCCGGCGCGCTTTCGCTCGACGCGCTGCTGCGCATCGACACTTCGCTTGCGTTGAACGCCGCGATCCTCACCGCAGCCGCTCTCGGCGGCTTCGCGAACCTCGCGCTGCGCCGGCACGAGCCCGTCACCGCATAACCGATTCGTAACGGGAAGAAGACATCGCGCGACTATGATGTCGCGCGATGTCGAAGCGAGTCCTTCTCTCCCTTCTTCTCATCGTCACCGCCTTCGCCCACGCGGCGACCGTCGATCCGTCGCTGTTCCAGGATCTGCGCTGGCGTTTGATCGGTCCGTTTCGCGGCGGACGCGTGCTCGCGGTCACCGGCGTTCCGAACGAGCCGGAGCATTTCTACTTCGGCAGTGTGAACGGCGGCGTGTGGGAGACGCGCGACGCCGGACGAACGTGGCAGCCGATCTTCGACAGTCAGCCGATCGGTTCCATCGGCGCGATCGCGGTGGCGCCTTCGAATCCGAAAGTGATCTACGTCGGCAGCGGCGAATCGGACATGCGCTCGGACATCGCGCAGGGCAACGGGATGTATCGCTCGACCGACGGCGGCAAAACGTGGTCGCACATCGGCCTCGCCGACTCGCAGCAGATCGCGCGCATCCGCGTGCATCCCTCCGATCCGAATCTCGTCTACGTCTGCGCCCTCGGACACCCCTACGGTTCGAACACCGAGCGCGGCGTGTTTCGCTCGCGCGATGGCGGCGCGACGTGGACGCGCATCCTCAGCCGCTTCGACGCCGGCGCGATCGATCTCGCGTTCGAGCCGGGCAATCCGAACGTGGTGTACGCCGCGCTGTGGGAAACGCGCCGCCCGCCGTGGAGTGTCTATCCGCCATCGAACGGACCGGACGGCGGCTTGTTCAAGTCGACGGACGGCGGCGACCACTGGACGGAGATTCGCGGCAACGGGTTTCCGGAGAATACAGGCCGCATCGGCCTCGCCGTCGCGCAGTCGAATCCGCAACGCGTGTACGCGATCGTCGATGCGAAAGAAGGCGGGATGTATCGCTCCGACGACGCGGGCGCGCATTGGACGCGCACGTCGAGCGACACGCGCGTTTGGAGCCGCGGCTGGTATTTCGGCGAGATCACCGTCGAGCCGGAGAACGCCGACGTCGTCTACTCGTGCAACGTGAATCTCTTTCGCTCGGACGACGGCGGCAAAGTGTTCGTGCCGGTGAAAGGCGCGCCGGGAGGCGACGACTATCACACGCTCTGGATCGATCCGCAGTTTCCCGCGCGCCGCATCCTCGGCGTAGACCAGGGCGCGGTCGTGTCCGTCAACGGCGGCCTAACGTGGACCAGCTGGTACAACCAGCCGACCGCGCAGCTCTATCACGTCAGCACCGACACGAGCTTCCCGTACAAGGTCTACGGCGCGCAGCAGGACTCCGGCGCGGTGAGTCTGCCGAGCCGCACGAACACGATCGACGGCATCACGATGATGAACTTCCGCGAGACGACCGCGGGAGGGGAGAGCGACAACATCGCGCCCGATCCGAAAGACGATCACATCATCTACGGCGGCCGCGTCGATCGTCTCGACCTGCGCACGCAGCAGACGCGCTCGGTCGATCCGACACTCGCGCATTTCGAAGGCAACGAGCGCCGCACGTGGACGCTGCCTCTCGTCTTTTCCGTGCGCGATCCGCGCGTGCTCTATTTCGCGAACCAGCGTTTGTATCGCACCGAGGATGGCGGGAATCGGTGGACGATCATCAGTCCCGATCTCACGCGCGAGGATCCCGGCGTTCCGCCGAATCTCGACGCGGCGACGGCGGCGCTGCATCAGCAGACCGGTCCGCGACGCGGCGTGATCTACGCGATCGCGCCGTCGCGCGTCGCCGATCACGACCTCTGGGCCGGCACGGATGACGGTTTGATCTGGCGCACGCACGACGAAGGCGCGCACTGGCAGAACGTCACGCCGGCGGCGCTGACGCCGTGGTCGAAGATCGGCATCATCGACGCGTCGCACTTCGACGCGGAGACCGCGTACGCCGCGGTCGACCGCCATCGCCTCGACGATTTTCACCCGTACATCTACCGCACGCACGACGGCGGCAAGTCGTGGAAGCTGATCGTGAACGGCATTCCTGCGAATCACGCGGTGAATGTCGTCCGCGAGGACAGCGCGGTGAAAGGCTTGCTGTACGCCGGAACGGAGCGCGGGATTTTCGTCTCGTTCGATGACGGCGAAGCGTGGCAGCCGCTGCAGATGAATCTGCCGGTGACGTCGGTGCGCGACATCGACGTGCACGGCAACGATCTCGTGATCGCGACGCATGGGCGCGGCTTCTGGATCATGGACGACGTCACGCCGCTGCGGCAGCGCGTTGGTCAACGTCCGTACCTTTTCACGCCGGCGGCCGTAGTGAGACTCCGTTTCGCGGGATTCACCGGCACGCCGATGCCGAAGGACGAGCCTCTCGCGTCGAATCCGCCGGCCGGCGCGTACATCGACTATGTGCTCGACGCGGCGACGCCGGTCACGCTCGAAATCTTCGACGCGCAGAACGCGCTCGTGCGCCGTTACAGCAGCGCCGACGCGCCGCCGGAGATCGATCCCGCGAAGCTGCGCACCGCGCCGGAGTGGTTTCCGATGCCGGTAATGCTGCCGGCGACGCCGGGGATGCATCGCTTCGTCTGGCCGATCCGTCTCGCCGGAACCCGCGGCGTGTGGAGCCCCGGCATCTGGGCGCCGCCGGGCGACTATCGCGTCGTCCTCACGGTCGGCGATCGCAAGCTCGAACAGCCGCTGCGCATCGATCCCGATCCGCGCGTGAAAGTGCCGATGTCCGCGTATGCCGAACAGTTCGCGCTCGCGAAGCAGATCGACGTGTTGCGCTTCGCTCTCGACGCGGCGGTCACCGAGTCCGAGTCGCTGTACAAGAAGACGACCGGCGAGCCGATGCGGAAACGGATCGAAGAAGTCGCCGGTCTCAGTGCCACGTTCGGATCGACGAGCATGCCGAACGCACCGCCGCCGAAAAACCTCCGCTTCTATCTCGCCGCGATCGAGAACGTGCTCGACGCGGTCGACGGAGCGGATGCAGCACCGAGCCCCGACGCGCGCGAAGGCTTCGCGAAACTGAAGCCGGAAGTCGAGCGCGCACTGAATGCATGGAAGGAGATTGCTGGCAAATGAACGAGCTCGAACGATTCATCGACGTGTGGGACCGTGAGGCCGCGAAGACCGTGAAACTGCTGCAGACGATTCCGAAGGACCAATACGACTATCGCCCCGACCCCGAGGGACGGTCGATCGGAGAGATGGCCTGGCACCTCGCGGAAGGGGAGGCGTACGGCTCGTTCTTCGCTGCCAAAGGCGCGTACGCGATGGACGAGCGCCCGCCGGGAATGCAACGTCCGAAGTCTGTCGAAGCGCTTGCGCCGGAGTACGAGCGCGTGCATCGCGAAGCGCGCGAGCGTTTGAGCGGATACACGGCCGAAGATCTCGACCGCCCGATCAAAACGTTCGGCGGAGACGTGCCGATGCGCGATCACCTGTGGGACTTCATCGTGCTCCACGGCGCGCATCACCGCGGCCAGCTCACGATGATGATTCGCCAGTCGGGCGGAAAACCGGCCGGCATGTTCGGACCGACGCGCGAAGAGTTCCCGTTGCCGAAGCCGAAGGCGTAGCACTTGCCGCCGTCGACTTTGTGGGTGCCGCTGCCCTCAGCGGCACCGCCGGCTTTGCCGGCCGGCGGCGCTTCGCACCGCGCGACCGCTGAGGGCAGCGGTCGCCACATGCTAAACTTTCCTTGATCCGCTTCGTCATGCATCGGGCCCTGGTTCTCGCGATAGCTGTCGTTCTCCTCGCCGCGCCGCTGTGCGCGCAGGAGAAGCCGCTGCATCATTTCCTCCCGATCGAGGACAAATCGCACGTCTCGCTCGCCTACGTCTGGCTCGACATCGCCGAAGAGGCGACGGCGCGCGAGGTGGATGCGAACGGCGCGCGGCCGACGATCGTCTCGCGCACGCTCGCGATCTGGGCGACGGCGATGTTCGATGCGTGGGCCGCATACGACGCGAAAGCGGTGGGATCGCGGCTCGGCGGCAAACTGCGCCGCCCCGAAAACGAGCGGACGCTGGAGAACAAGAAGAAGGCGATCAGCTACGCGTCGTACAAGTCGCTGCTGTTCGTCTATCCCGAAGCGAAGGCGTATCTCGACGGCGAGATGAAGAAGATGGGATACGACCCGGCGAACGAGTCGGTCGATCCCGCGACGCCGGAAGGCATCGGCAATCTCGCGGCGCAGGCGGTGATCGACTACCGCCGGCACGACGGCGCAAATCAGCTCGGCGACGAAGCGGGCGGCAACGGCAAGCCGTACGCGGACTACACGTACTACGTGCCGGTGAATCCGCCCGACAAGATCATCGATCCCGATCGCTGGCAGCCGATCACGTTCAAACTGAAAGACGGCCGCCAGATCACGCCGGGATTTCTCACCCCGTTTTGGTATCGCGTGAAGCCGTTCGTGATGGAGAGCAGCTCGCAGTTCCGCCCGCCGCCTCCGCCGAAGACGACGACCGACGCCGACGCGCTGAAGAAAGAAGCGGCGCAGGTCCTGACGTACAACAACTCGCTGACGCATGAACAAAAAGCAATCGTCGAGTTCATGCGCGACGGCCCGCGCTCGACGGGACAGAGCGGGCACTGGCTGCGCTTCTCGCAGGACGTCTCGCGCCGCGACAATCACGATCTCGACACCGACGTGAAGATGTACTTCGCCGTCGCGAACGTCGCGTTCGACGCGTTCATCTCCTGCTGGGAGACGAAGCGCTACTACGACTCGTCGCGGCCGTGGACGCTCGTCCACTATTTCTTCAAAGGCCAGACGGTCAAGGGCTGGGCGGGCGTGAAGGGCGGCGTGCGCGACATGCCGGCCGAGGAGTGGCATCCGTATTCACCGGAGTCATTCGTCACGCCGCCGTTCCCCGGCTACACGAGCGGACATGCGACCGTCAGCGGCGCGTGCTCGAAGACCCTCGAGCTCTTCACCGGCACGGACAAGTACGGCTACTGCGAGAAGCGCAAACACTGTGAGCTGACCGAGGACAATCCGGGTGAAGAGATGACGCTCGATTTGCCGACGTGGACCGCGACCGCCGACATGGCCGCCCTCTCGCGCGCGATGGGCGGCTATCACATCCCCGTCGACAACAACGTCGGATTGAAAGTCGGACGCGAGATCGCGGTGTGGAGCTGGCCGAAGTACCAGGCATATTTCGACGGCACCGCGAAAGTGCGCGATTAGGCGAAGCGGCGAGGAGGCCCGGCGGCGTCCTCGCCGCTGTCGTCAAAACGACTCGTCACCCCCATCCGCAAAGCCCGCCGCTCCACTTGAAATCGCGCGAAACAGTGGACGTGTTAACGTAGATTCGTGACCCCGTAGCTCAGCACGGATAGAGCAGGAGTTTCCTAAACTCTTGGTCGGAGGTTCGAATCCTCTCGGGGTCACCAATGATTCTCAATCCGGCAAATCGGGCAGAGCGAACACGAACACGGTTCCTCCCTGCCGGAAGTACTTCCAATCATCCGGCACGTTGGTCCGCTTGTTCTGCACGTACGACGGGCTCTCCTCCTGTTTTGCGTCTTTGGGCTGCGCGGCGTTCGGCAGGCTCTGTCCGGCGACGCCTCCTGCCGAGATGGCGATGTATTGCTTCCCTTTGACCGAGTAGGTCATGGGTGCGGCGTTGACGCCGGAGCCGGTCTGAAAACGCCACAGCATTGCGCCGGTTTTGGCGTCGAGCGCGTTGAAGTAGCCGTCCGATTCGCCTGCGAAGACCAAGCCTCCCGCGGTGGACAGGGTGCCGCCGATGGGATGCGGATCGGTCGGGTGACGCCACACGACCTTGTCGGTGTTGACGTCGATGGCCACGAAGGCGCCGACCGGCTGAGGGAACGGCGGCGGCGGAATGATGGCGAATCCTCCTACGTCCAGCTTCGAGATTTTCGAGCCGAGGTAGGCCAGCTGGGCGACGCGGCGGCACTCCTGACCTTCCGGCGTCGGCGGCTTGGTCTTCCATTCCTGCAAGGTAGTCGGCACGCGGCAGAACACGACTTCCTTGTCGATGGCCGACACATACACGTAGTTGAGCTTCGGGTTGAACGAGAGCGGGCTCCACTCCGATCCGCCGCTGAGCCCCGGCGACACGAGCACGCCGTCCAGCGTCGGCGGCGCCCACATGTTCTTGTGCGTCACGAATGGCGGGACGTTCTTCGGCACCGGCTGCGTTTTGGCCGTGGCCTGTTTGGGATCCTGCGGCACTTCGAGGTTCATCATGTCGATGAGCGGCTTGCCGGTCTTGCGGTCGAGGATGTAGAACCAGCCGGTCTTCCCCGCGGCGCCGACGGCTTCCACCGGCCGGCCGCTGATCGTGGATGTGAAGAGCACGGGCGGCGAAGCCTGATCGTAGTCCCAGATGTCGTGGCGCACCTGCTGGAACGCCCAGCGCAGCTTGCCGGTATCGGTATCGAGCGCCACCACGGAACAGCTGTGGAGGTTGTCGCCGGCGCGCAGCTCGCCGAGGAAGTCGGGATTCGGATTGCCGGTGCCGAAGATCACCTGCCGGTTGGCGACATCGATCGTGGGATTCATCCACACGCCCACGCCGCCGATCTCGTAAGGAAACTTGCCGCCGGTTTTCTTATTCGGCCAGCTGTCGCCGCCCGGCTCGCCCGGTGCGGGGATGGTGTACCACTGCCACAGCAGCTTGCCGGTGTTGGCGTCGAAGGCGTGAAAGCGTCCGCGCGTGCGGTATTCGCTGCCGGCCGCGCCGAAGAAGATCTTGTCGTCCCATACGATCGGCGCCGCGGTCCAGCTGTAGCCTGCTTTCAGCTCGAGCACCTGGACCTGCCCCGGCGTCTTCAGAATGTTGTCGGTAAACGTCTTCACGCCGGTGCCGTCGGCGGCATTGAGCGCGATCAGCCGCCCGTCGAGCGTGCCCATGTAGATCCGGTTCTTGTAGAAGGCCAGGCCGCGGCTGTTCTGACCGCAGCAAAGCTTGAGCTGTTGATCGATGCCGGGAGCGATCGTGCCGAGGATGCCGGTGTCGACCTTGATTTTCGGATCGAACGCCCACTTCAGCGCGCCGCTCTCCGCGTCCATCGCATAAATGATGTCGTTTCCGGTCGAGACGTACATCACTCCAGCGACGACGATCGGCGTGTTCTCGAACGACATGTTCGGATTGGCGATGCCGGTCTGGAACGCCCACACGGGACGGATCTGTTTGACGTTGGCGGCGTTGATCTGGTCGAGACTCGAGAAGCGTTGGCTGTCGTACGTGCCGCTGTACATCGGCCAGTCAGCGCCGGTGCCCTGCGCCAGCGCGGCTACGGAAAGCATGGACCAGAGGATCTGAAGGACGACGGACCATCGACGCATACAGTTCTCCTTTCGCTCCTGACTAAGGAGAGTCGGGAGCGCCGTAGTTCCCTACCACTGGGGTGGATAAGGGGGTGAGTCAGGTCGTCATTGACATGCTCCGACCTCGATATCGAGATCGCGGACCTCAGTGTCGAGATGCTCCGACCTCGATATCGAGATCGCGGACCTCGGTGTCGAGATGGTCCGACCTCGATGTCGAGATCGCGGACCTCAGTGTCGAGATGCTGCGACCTCGATATCGAGATCGCGGACCTCGGTGTCGAGATGCTTGGACCTCGATATCGAGGTCGCGGACCTCAGTGTCGAGATGCTCCGACCTCGATGTCGAGATCGCGGACCTCAGTGTCGAGATGCTCCGACCTCGATATCGAGGTCGCGGACCTCAGTGTCGAGATGCTCCGACCTCGATATCGAGATCGCGGACCTCGGTGTCGAGATGCTCCGACCTCGATATCGAGGTCGCGGACCTCGGTGTCGAGATGCTCCGACCTCGATATCGAGATCGCGGAACCTCAGTGTCGAGATGCTCCGACCTCGATATCGAGATCGCGGACCTCGGTGTCGAGATGCTTGGACCTCGATATCGAGATCGCGGATCTCGGTGTCGAGATGCTCCGACCTCGATATCGAGATCGCGGACCTCGGTGTCGAGATCGTCCGACCTCGATATCGAGATCGCGGACCTCGGTGTCGAGATGCTTCGACCTCGATATCGAGATCGCGGACCTCGGTGTCGAGATGCTCCGACCTCGATATCGAGATCGCGGATCTCGGTGTCGAGATGCTCGACCTCGATATCGAGATCGCGGACCTCGGTGTCGAGATGCTCGACCTCGATATCGAGGTTGCAGACCTCAGTGTCGAGATGCTCCGACTTCGCAGCTGGGGTTGCGGACTTCCTCATTGACTGACTCGACCCTGAGGTCGAGGTAGTCGATACACCGATCGGTTGAGTAACTACTTGATTCGTTGTCACTTAACTGCATTGCGGTATCTCAGTAGAGTGAATTTGTTGCCCTTCGCCCCGCTTGCGGGGAGAAGGTGGCCGAAGGCCGGATGAGGGGCCTGTGATTCCTAAGTTCAGGCCATTGTCTCCAGAGAGATGATCGCGGTTGCGCGGTAGTTGGATGCTGCGTCCGGTGCGGCCGCGCGCCAGCGGCGGCGGTCGATCTCGAACTGGAGGCGGTACGTCCCCGCGCCGAGGGGCGTGTTCGGGACGATCAGCGCGCAGGTCTCGTCACCGTTGGAGAGGACGCTCGCCTGGACCGGCGTCCAGACCACGGGGCTGGGGGAGGGAAGGGGCGGGAGCAGCGGCTCGCCGTGAGCGTCGAGAATGAGGAGGTCGCCGGGGTTTGGGACGCCCAGTTCCCGCGGCCAGCGCGCGGTGTCATGGCCGCGCTTGGCGATGAAAGTCTTCGTCCGGCCTTCGACGTCGAACACTTCTGCGCTGATGCGGCCGCGGATGACCACCGCCCGGAGAATCCGTCGGGCGCGGACGAGCTGTTTCGGCGGGCGCGGCGCGATGAAGCGGTCGCCCTCGAAGCGGAATCCGGCGAAGAACGCCTGTACCTCCGCCGGGAAATCGTGCACGTGCGGCGGCCACGGAGTGCCGGCCGTTCGCTTCGAGATCGCGACCGTGACATCGCGGCTGAACGGCAGCGGCTCATCGCTTTCCAGCAGCAGGAGCGAAGTGGCGCCGGCCTCCTCCCAGCGGGTCAGCGCAAGGATGCGCGGATCGTCGCGAAGCGGGAGGCCGAGGGAAGTGGTCCAGGTCTCGAAGAGCCGCTGCCGCGTTTCGAGATCGGAGCGCTCGGTCATCACCAGGGGGATCTGCGCACCGGTGCGCGTGATCAGATCGGCGACCATCGCGGACGCCGTTCCGACGTCGCCGGGCCGGAGGACGCCCACCACGCCGTCGAAGCTCTCGATGTGCGACGGGAAGTCGTCGTAGCGGCTGGTGTGGGCGTGGAAGCGCCAGGCATCGAGTCCGCTGACGACGAGGCGCGTGAACCGGCCGCCGCCGCGGGAGACCAGCGCCAGGCGCCCTTCGCGAATCGCGCCGAACGCGCCTTCGACACTGCGCTCGCCAGCCGTGGCGCGAATGCGATCGTCGAACGCGATCACTGCGAGCGTCACCGGACCGGGTGCGGCGCCGAGGGCGATCGGCGGAGCGAGATCGCGAGTCGTTGCGCCGTCGCGCTCGATCAGCCGGAGCGTTCCCGCCGACGAGAGTAGAGCCTCGACGCATTGCGAACCGGAGAATGCCACCGCCACGCCGGCCTCGCCGCCGTCGGGATCGACGGTCGCCTCGACCTGCACGTGGCGCCAGCCGGTCTCGCCGAAGACGGCGTACTGCGCGGCCGCCGGCTGCGGATCGGCCGCGACGCGCATCGCGCCTTCATCCGAGCGCCATACCGCGGGAGAGCCGCTCGCAGCCGATCTCGTGAACGCCGTCGCGTCGGCCGGCTCGAACGCGACGCGATCGACGAACGGCGCATCCTTCTGGCGCAGGCTCACGCGTAGTTCCTGATCCGCTTCCCATCGCGGCGTCGCGTCCGCGGGCGCGCCCGGATCGTACGGCTCGTGCACGAGCACTTGCGACGGATGCAGACCGTCGCCCGGGTTCGCACAGCCGCCGGGCCGCCGCATCATCGCTTCATAACGAACCACCAGCGGCTCGATCGACGGCGCGGTCCGTTCCGTGGTGTGGAAGACCACGGTATCGAGCACGATCGGACGGCGCGGTCCGACCGGCGGCGCGGTGCCGCGATGCGCGACGACCCAATCCGGCGCCGTCTGCGAGAGCCGCTCGTATCCCATGACGCCGCCGACCTTCTCCACGGCGAGCACCCATTCGAGAATCTGATTCGCTTCTTCCGCGGCCGACGGCGTGCGATTCACCGGTACGACGATGTTGAAGCGCTCCGTGAACGCGACCACGAGCGGCTCGCGGCGATAGAGCCGCACCGCGCCCGGTCCCGGGTAGCGCGACTCCACGTACGGCTCGATCTCGTCGCCGACGCGCGCCACGGCGTTCAGTCCGGGCAATCCCTTCGTGCGGAAGTACGCCTTCTGCTCGACGGTGGTGTCCTGCGCACCGCTCCGCTCGTGTTCCAGGCCGATGCGCACGCGCACCGTGACTTCGTAGTCGCGGTTCGGCAGCCACGCCAGCACGCCTCCGCCGTGTACGCGGTCGTCGGCGTTTGCGCAGCGGTACACGCGCAGCGCGTCGTCGAGCTCCTCGCGCACCGTGCGGTAGCGCACGCGCAGCAGCTCGACGTCTCCCTCGGTCGGCTCGACGTCCCCGGTCTTGCGAATCAGCAGCGACGTCATGCCTTCGGCGAGGCGAATGCGGATCACCGGAGGTCCGCCGGCGCTGAGCTCGAGCTCCTGGGACGCGAGCAATTTCAGTCCGTCGAAGGCATCGACGACGAGGATGTTCTTCGAGTGCGCGGGATCCCAGTACGCGAAGATCTCGCAGACCGCGACGCGCTCGTCGAATGACGCGACGGCGATCGGGCCGGCGGGACGCGGAGGCACATGCACCCACGCGGGAAAACTCCCGGTGGGCGCGTTTTGCGGAGGCGCGACGACGGGCGGCAACCCGCCTTGCCAGTGGAACGTGCTGCTGCTGTCGGTGAAGCGCTGGAATGCGGGCGCGCGCATGCCGTACGCAATCGCATCGAAGTCCACCTCGTGCCAAACCGTGGGTCGCCGCGGCGGATGGCAGCACGGCCAGCCGGGGAACGTCGTCGATGCGACGTCGTCGCCTTCCGGACTGTACACGCTGAGCGAGTACGCCGTGTCCGCGTTGATCAGCAGCCGCCGCGTGTCCGTGCGTCCCTCGCGAATCACGTCGACGTCCCACTCGAACCGGACCGAGGACGTGAACACCGCCGTCAGGTCGTCGGCCGAATCGATGTGCGTCGATTCCGGCGTGATCAGGTCCGCCCACACTCCCGCGCCTGCGCCGAACCGTTTGCGGCGGCGGATCCCGATCTCCACCAGCTCATAGCGCAACTCGATGTCGCCTGATTTCTGTGTGCCGGCGCCGGCCGGCGTCTGGGGAACGATCGCGACCGGCGCGTCGAGCGAAGGCTTGAAGTCGAGCGCGATCCGCGAGTCCGTGGCAACCGCCTCCAGCGCATCGAATCCATTCGCGCCCACGATCGCCGGGCCGGTGGCTCGCAGCTGATCGAGATCGTGGACCGCCTTTTCGTCCAGCGTCGATCCGACGAGAGGCGTTACGCCGATGGTCAGCGGGCCGCGCGTCGCCGGCGGCAGCGCGCTCGCGCCGACGAGCGGCGGCGAGGCGACTTTCAGTTTTGCAACGTCCGGCGCGCCCGAGGTTTTCTCGAACCGGATCGTGACATCGGGCAACCACCACGGCGTCCCGATGCGGAACATGAAGCTGAATCGCCAGTAGCTCGGCGTCGTGTCGAGCTTGTCCAGCTCGATCTCGATCGATGCGCCGAAATTGATGAAGTGGAAGATGCGGATGCGCACGCCCGCTTCGATCCGCACCAGCAGTCCGGTGTCGTGGGTCTCGCTATGCCACGGCTGCCACGCCAGGGTGAGAACCGCGTACAGCTTGAGCTTCCCGACTTTGAAATCGATGCTGCCCTTCGCCCCCACCACGCCCGCGATGACGTGCGGGCCCTCGGGCATGTCGACGTGATGGACACAGGCCGCGGCCCACAGCTCGGCGTGCCATCCGGTGAGCCACTTGAAGCGGAAGCTGAGCCACGTGGCGGGATCGGCGTACTGCCCGAGGGCGATCACGTCGATGTTGCGGGCGAGGAAGAGCGTCCCGCTCAACGTCAGGCGCTTCAGCGCCTGCTCCAGATTTTCGACCCCGAGGACGTTGTCGAGCCCGAGGTTGATCCCGATCTCCGCCGCCCACGAGCCGCTCTTGAAGTCGATCTCCAGCACGCCGTAGGCGATCGGCTTCTTGCTCTTTCCGAGATAGCACTCCATCGCCCCGAACATCCCCGCTTCCTCCGGGCTGCTGTGGACGAAGAAGAAGATGTCGAGCGAGACGAACTTGGTGCCGGCGAGGTGGAAGCGCGCACCTGCGCCGAGCGCGAAGGAATCGTCGTGGCGCTCCCATTTCGTGAGCTTGCGGTTGAGCGGCAGCGTGATCGCGTCGCCGTCCGACTTGTACCAGCGGAAGAGGCGCAGCGGGTTCGGATTGCCGTCCGGCGGCGGGAGGCGGGGGCGCATGTTGCCGGCCACCAGCACGCGCAGGTTCGTCATCTGGGCGGAGCCCAGCGGGATGGCCGTTCCGATGTAGAGGCTGAAGAGCCAATAGGTGAAATTCTCCGCACCGCTGGCCTTGCCGTAGTAGAACTGCACGCCGAAGTCGAGCTTCTTTTTCATCAGCTCGAAGCGCGCGTTGAGGCCGAACGCGAACTCGTCGATGTGGGTCCCTTCGATGAAGTGCTCGGAGATCATTCCCGTGCCTTCGAGCTCGACGCGCTTCGTGCGGATGCTGAGACTGATGCCGTCCAGCAGGATGTCGCTGGCGGTGTCGTCCTGATCGCCGAGCAGGAACTGCAGGCGGTGCAGGTGAACCCCTCCGCCGCGCTGCTGCGACTCTTCACTCGCCAGCGGAGCGGGACCGGCGGGCTCGCCCGCCGGCGGCGCGTCCTCGTTCTTGCGCGCCGAGCCGATGCCGAAGTCGATCCCGGCGGAGAGCATCAGGTAGTTCGCGCCGTTCGTGGCGGTGATGACGCCGACCTCTTCGACCTGGAGCCGGAACGTCCCGAGCGCCACGACGTCGATGCCGTCGGGGTCATAGAGCGCACCCAGCGCGAGCCCGCCGAGGTACCAGCCGAAGTCGTGCAGGATCGAGGGCTGATCGGGGAAGCCCTTGTCGCGGAAGGCGAACTTCTTCTCCGCGCCCACTTCCTTGATCTCGAAGTCGGCGAGCAGGATCAAGCGATTGGCCCAGCCGACGTCGCCGAGCGGGATCACGATCGACGGCCGCTCTCCGACGCGTCGCGGGTCGGGCTCGAAGAGCGAGTAGCCGATCTTCAGGCCGATGAGGCGGACCTCGCGGTTGAGGATCCGGAACAGGCGCACCCGGTTCTCGATCGGGATGATCGCCGTCGCGATCAGCACGCCGTCGTCGTTGTAGTCGATGCCGAAGGCCCAGTTGTTTTGCGGACTGCTTCCGGCGACGAGTACCGCTTCGATCTCGCCGAGGGCCTGCGGCTCGCCGGTGGTCTGGACCACGAAGCGGAAGATCTTGAGGTGCCAGCTGCGGATGGGGATGTCGACCGGCGCGGTCTGCAGCGCGTACTCTTCGCCGGCCGGCGCCTGGAGATCGAGCACGACGCGCCGCAGGCCGAGCCGGAAGTGCACCGGGATCGGCAGCGGCGACATGAACGCGGGGAAGGCCATGTCTTCGATGACCGGCTCGATCTCGTTCTGCTCCGGCAGGGCGATCGGATCGAGGGGAGAAGGCCGCGTCGTGGAGATGCGCTTGAGCACCTCGGCCACCGGTTCGGCCTTGCGATCGAGCTCGATCGCGCGGAAGGTGTAGAGCCCGGTGATGACGCCGGAGAACTGCACGGCGTCGAGATCGTGGCGCGTCCACTCGACCGGAAGCTCCGCCTGGTGCTGCAGCCGCGGCGACGGGATCAGCTGCAGATCGTGCAGCGCCTCGCATGGAAGATCGAGGAACGCGCACGGCCCGATCGTGATCGGCATCTGCGTGTCGACCGAGAAGTCGAAGCCGGCGGTCATTCGCACGTTGACGCGGACGAAGATCGACGATGGATCGAAGTCTCTGAGCGTGATCTGCAGCGAGTCGGGATCGGTCGCGTCGAACGGCGCGGCGGTGGTGGTGACGTCGGGAAGATCATCGACGTCGGCTTGTTCCTTCGTGCGCTGCGGACGGATGAATCCCGGCGGCAGCCGGATCTCGACGGGAATTCCCTGGATCGCGACGTCGACGCCATCCTCGGCGTTCTGCGTGACGGAGACCTGCGCCGGCACACCGCGCGTCTCCTGCAGGAAGAAGGCGACGTCCGGCATCTTGGCGATAACCAGCGGCATCGGCAGCGTCGTCGCGGGTGCGCCGACGTGCAGCTCCGCGGTCAGGCCGACCGCTCCGTTCGCCGCACCCGAGCGCACAGCCTTGAAGAAGAGGACGTCCTGCAGGTACTGCATCAATCCGAGATAGGCGCTCGTGTCTCCGAATGCATCGCCGGTGAACGGCTGAACTTCTTCGCTGGGCCATTTCGCCGCGGCGGCCGCGAGCTGTTCCGGCAGGCTCAATGCCCGATCGATCGCGAGCAGATCGAAGAAGCGGATCACGGCGTCACCCCGGCCTGCACCCGCCACGGTCCACCGGGAGGAGAGAGGATGACGTCGCGCGTGGCGGCGCAGGCCCAGAGGCGCACCTGCTCGTCCTCGGGCGTGTTCACCGTGACGATGCGCCACGGTCCGTCGCGCACGACGTCGGCGTCGGCGAGCGACTTCACTTGCGGTGCGAGGAGCGTTCCGTCGGGAAGGCGGAGGCGAACGCGGTCGCTCGCGGTGCCGCCCGCCGACGCGACGCGAAGGATCTCCGCTTCCGCGCGCGGTGCCGCGGAAAGCACCGGATGCATGAACACGAGAAGGTCCGTGACTTCGCTTCCGCCGCCGACGCGCAAGACGACGCGCGACGGACCGCGCTCGATGCGCACGGGCGCGGCCACCGCGCTCGTTGCCGGAATGCGCACGATGACGCGCAGCGTCAGCCCGTCGGCCGAGAGATGTCCCGCGGCATCGGCGAGTCGCAGGCGATAGACCCATCGCCCGCCGCGGTTGGGAAGCGTTTCGTCGAAGGCTGCGAGCGCGATCGGCGCGGGCGCTGCGCCGCGGAAGAGGCGCGCGCGATAGGGGTGGACCGAGGCGAGGTAGACGACGAATCGATCCTCGAGCGCGGGCACGCTTCCGCCGGAGAGCGCGGCGACGATCGCCGCGCGATCGGCGGCATTCAGAACGACGACTTCCTGCTCGGCGTCGCCCGGCTCCGGCGGATCGACGACGCGCGCGATCACGCGCGGGCCGTCGGCGCGATACGCGCGGAACACTTCGTCGTCCCCGACCCGCTCGGGTCGCACGAGCGTCGCCGGCGGCAGCGGCGCGTGCGATGCGAGATCGAGCGCGAACGTCATCGGCCGCGGGCCCGGCTCGGGCGTGACGATCACCGGCACCGGCGCGAGCGACGGTGCCTCGACGATCGCCGGCCGCCCGTACCACCTTCCCTCGCAGCGGACGCCGGCGATCGGACTCTCGTTGCCGGGCCGCATCGAAGCCGGGGCCATCGGATCGGCGACATACGTCTCGGCGTCCGCGGAGCTCACGCCGACATGGATGACGTCGGCCGGCTGTTCGGCCGAGAGCGTCAGGAGATCGAAGAAGGTTGCGATGTAGACGGTGCGTGCGTCGATCGGCTGAATCTCGACGCGATCTCCCCAGAACGCGGCGCGGGTCTGTTCCGGCGTGAGGCGGATCGGCATCTCGATCGGGCCGGCGTGCGGCGCGACGTACGCTCCGCCGGCATCGCGCTCGAGGGCGCGCAGCGAGAGGACGGTGGATGGTCCCGCGCCGTGTGTGAGTACGCGGAACTGCGCGCCGGCCTCGATGATCGTGCCCCGTGCGGCATCGGCGATGAATGCGCGGTCGCCGCTGATCGCTGCATCGAAGCGATCGTCGCCCTGCGGCACGACGCCGAGGATCGTTGCGCGCACGCGGCCAGGCGAGCGGCGGTTCGTGTAAACCCGGAACTCGCGCGCAAACGGATCCTGCTGTCGCTGCTCTTCGTGCCAGCCCCACGTCAGCACGATCGCGTTGTCGTGCGCGCCGAGGATCGCTCGCTCGGCATTCGTGAGATCCGGTGCGTCACGAATGAGAACACGAGCCTGCACGCCCGTGAGCGCGGGCTCGCTCATTTGATCCGCAGACGTGAGGTCCGGCGCGGCCGGCAGCGGGGGAGGGATGTGTTTCTCCAGCCGCAACGCCGTGGTCTCGGTCCACGTCGCGCTCGGACGGCCGATCGGATCGACGGCGCGCACGCGATAGCGGTGAAACGTTCCCGGCGGCGGCGCGGGACGCGGAAGGTCCGTCGCGTCGCTGCCGTCGTCGTTGAAGTCGAAGACATCGCGCCAGAAGAGATCGACCGATCCCGCCGCGGACGTGCGCACCTCGGGGAACACCGCCATGAGATCGACGCCCGGATGAATCGGAGGGGTCTCCGTTCCGTACGACCGATCGCCCGCCGTGTAGTTCTCCTTGTCATCGTCCACCGGCAGCCAATCGCCCGGCGGCGTCGCGATCTGCCGATGCTCGATCTGAAAGAGCGCGGCATCGAGCGGCGGCGCGGCGTCGATGTCCGGCGGCCATCCGATGATTCCCGGCCGCGGCGCCGGCTGCCAACGGATCTCGAAGCCCAGTGCATGCGCCGGCGGTGTGGGCGCGCTCGGCTGATCCCCGGTCTGCACCGTCTGCGGCTGTTGCAGGTTGTCGATGCCGGCGAAAAGCGGTGGCGCGGGCAGCGGCGCATCGACGAAGTCGATCGGCCCCGTGAGCGCGGACAGCAGCACGTCCTCCGTCGCCGGCATCGCTGCCCCGGTCGGAATGCGGATCGATTCGAGAAATCCTTTTCCGGCGAGGAGCAGCTGATGGATCGGCGTCGGGAAGAGCAGTTGCGCGCGCGGTCCCGGCGGAAGCGGGTCGGCGGCGCCCGGCGAAATCCACGGCGCGCCAAACGCGTACTTCAGATCGTGTCCCGGCTCGACGTCCAGCTCGAGAGCGGAGACTCCTTCCGGAAAATCGATGACCGCGCTCCAGTCGTTCAGCGACGGCACCTGCCACCACGGCTCATTGCGCGGCGCGAGACGCACGCCGCGACGTGTGACGCGCAGCAGGGCGCCGTCGTCGCTCGCCAGCTCGACGACGCGCGGCTGCGGGAAGCGCAGCCGGACCGCGCCGAGGTACACCTCCGACGCGAGGGCGGTGCGCGACGGCACGGTGTGAAATCCGAAGACGCGATGAAAGACGTCGGTGGTCGGGAAGCCGCCGGTCACTCGGTACTCGTAGGTCTGTCCGGCAACGAGCTCGGGATCGTCGTCGAACCACGCGAATCCGAGGATGCGGCGCCAGCGGGGATGGATCAGCGCGGCGCGGATCGGATCGAGCGTGCAGAGCTCCTGCGGATCGGCGTCGGGCGCATCGCGCATCAGCAACGCGAGGTCGATCGGCCGCGGCGGACCGTCCGCGTTCACGAGCGCGCGCAGCTGTTCGTTCAGAGACTCGAGCTCGGCGGGGTCCAGCGACTCGCCCGGCAGCAGGCGCGACTTCGCTTCCGCGAATTCGTCGCTCGCGCCGGCGAGCGACGGCATCAGCTCGCGGATCGGCAGCTGCAGCTTCTTGACGACGGGCGCGTCGTCCCAGCCTTTCGCATCCTCGGGCAGCACGCAGACCTGCAACGTCTTCAGTCCGAGCGTGTACAGCACGACCTTGTCGATCTCCGGGGCGGAGAGGTCGTGCCTCGCCAGCGCGGAGATCACCGCGCCGCCGGCGACGGTTTTGCCGTCGCGCAACGCGATGGCGAACGACGCCGACGCTTCGACGATGAGGCGCACGAATGACTGCGGCGCGTTCAGCTCCAGCGTGATTACTTCGCACGCCGGATTCGCGGCGCTCGAGAACGCGAATGCACCGAGCGGGCGGATCCACTGCCCCTGGCGGAGCGTGAGCTCGCCGTGGCGGATCCGCAGCTCGCGCCGCGCGCGCAGCCGTTCCACATCGGCCGAGGGAACGGCGACGCAGTCGAAATCGCCGCGCCCCTTCTCGAACTTGCGCCGTTGGATCGTCCAGCCCTGCGGCGAATAGAGCCACGCGCGCGGTCCAGCCCAGAGGACGTGAATCCCTTTCCGCTCGGAGGAGACTTCCGCGATGGCGTGGACGAACAATCAGAGATCCTCGTAGAGCCGATGCGGATCGACGAAACTGGTCGGGTCGGCCAGGGAGTTCCAGAGGTTGTCGCGCGCGTCCTCGAGAACCTGCTCGCCCATGAATCCGGCCAGTTTCAGGACCGTCTTGAAGACGTCCATGTCCCCGGCGGCAAGAGTGATGTCGTGGATCTCGAACTGCGCTTTGAGGTTGACCGAATCGAGAGGCACGAACCGGTTGCCGAGCCACGGCGAGCGGAGGAGCGCGTCCGCGCCGCCCACCGGATCGGCGAAGAGCACGGCGCCCATGGCCGGAGGAATGCCCGCGTGCTCCGCCCACAGCGCGGTGCGCATCGCCCGCGCGGGGTTGTCCGGCGCGGCGGCGAGGCGCTCGGGAATGGCGAACGCATTGATCTCGCCGTCCCAGAAGAAGCCGCGCCGATTGAGATTGGCCGAGCCGATGGAAACGAAAATGTCATCAATCATCATGCATTTCGCGTGGACGTAGATCGACCCGAGGCGCGCGTGCGTCACGGGCGCGTTCTCCTTGTGCGCGCGCGGCGTCGCGAACCAGTGCGTGGCGTCGTTCGGAGCGTTGGCGCGCATGACGTCGACCTCCATCACCTGCTGGCCGTCCACCTCGATGCGCCTCGTGTCGTAGAGGAACATGACCTCGCCGTCGATCCACAGCCAGAACGGCGACTTCGGGACTCGGACCGCGGGCGCCAGGCGGAAGGTCGTCGTAGCCGGGTCGATCGCGTGGACGAGGCGCGTGCGGCCGACGCCTGCGACCAGCGTTGCCTTGTCGAGCCGCGGCCGGCGATGCGGAACTCCGACCATCATCCTCGATCCCCACGCGTCGCGCAGCTGGGCGATGAGGCGCCGCCACCGCGCCTCTCCCCACGGCTGATCGGCGACCGCGGGCATCAGAATCACCAGCCGCTCGCAATGCGACGCCGCGTTCAGCAGCGCGGCGTGATACGACCCCTCGGACAGGTTCGGAGGATCGGTCGTACCGTCGTAGACGAAGTACTGCTCCTCGATGTAGATGCAGCGCCGTGCCTGCCGGATCGCGGCGAGCAGCGTGTCGTACGTCGAGCGCTCGCCCTGCGGTGAGAACGGAAGCCCGGTCGAGTTGCCGTCGGGATTCGGGCCGGGGTAGGTGCGGCCGACGCGCGCGATGTGCCGCTCCGGCCGCGCGCGAACCTCCGCCGGCTCCGGCGCAGGGATTGCGGTCCGCGTCGTGTTTGCGCGCACGCGGTCGAAGTCCCAGCGCTCGTTGAAGGAGTCCCATGCGTCGCGCACGATCGGGCCGGTCAGGCGGCAGTGGATGTCGTGATAAAGCTCCGGCCGTCCGTGGCCCGGCGCGTCGAGCCGGTTCCTGTTGATGTCGATGCCGCCGAGGAACACGGAGTATTCCGTGACGCCGGGCGCGGACTCGAACTTCACGCACTGCTGTTTGTTGTGCCAGACGCCGACGTGATCGGTGACGTCGTCGAGGATGAAGTTGCGGACGAAGCCCGGCAGGAACTCGATCGTCGGCAGGGGCAGAGGGTTGTCGCGTACGCGGACGGGATTGCGCGCGTGGATGGCGATCGGATCGCCGGTGACGAGAGCATTCGTCGGGGCGAGCAGCTCGCCCGATGGCTCGAGGAAGTCGAGGATCTCGGGGATGCGTGCCGAGAGGAGGGCGAGCAAGGGGCTCGTGATCAACAACGGCGCGAAGAGCGAAAGGATGAAGCCCGTTCCGTCGTTGCTGAACTTCTTGGTATAGCCGAGAAAGAACGCGACGAACGACGGCGCCACCAACAGGAGGGCGATGAGCTTGATGATGTTGGTTTGAAAGTGGTCGAAGTTCTCCTCGTCCTGCAGGAACTTCGTCGCCAGCATCCGCACGTCGCCCTGGCCGGCGATGATGGCCTCGGCGATCTGCACGAGGTCGCGGCCGTCCTGTTCGTCGAGGGTGAAATGGTTGAAGGCCCAGCCGGCGAACTGTGCGCCGTGTCCGGGATGTCCGGCGCGGTCGAGGTCCTGCACCAGCCGGCGGAAGGCCGGGATGCCGTCGATGAGCGGCTCGAAGTGCGAGCCGGTGCGATAGCGCTCGATCAGGCGCGGCGTGGACGGCGCCGGATACCACGCGTCGAGGTCGGTGATCTGGAGATGCAGGGTGGCGCGCGTGCTCGATGGGGGAATCGCCACGTATCCGTCTTCGAACGACGCGGCGTCGAGCTCGAGGATCGACTGTACCGGGATGGCGTCATCGCCGAAGAACGCGCGGACCTCGAACTGCCGTCCGGCCGGCGGGGCGAAGAGCGAGTCGAAGCTGCCGAGATGCTGGGCGGCGACGATCGCCTCGAGATCGAATTCGCCCGGCTGCAGCGTGCGCTCCCAGGTCGGATCGGCGTCGCCGGAAAGGCGGATCTGAAAGGTCACCGGGCGTAGCTCAGACGTTGTCGGATTGCGATGGTCCAGGCGGCCCGCGTGATCGACGACGATGATCCGTCGCTCATTCGCGAACGGTGTGAGCATCGTGTGCCAGGCCTCGGACGAGCCGACGATCTGGTCGATGATCGCGATCCAACCCGACGGCGCGCGGGTGACGCCATCCGGAAACACCGCTCCGATGAACGCCGTGCCGGGACTGGTGACGTTGCCCAGCTCGGAACTGATCGCGACCAGATCGTCGTCGGGCGGAAGGGCGAAAGGAACCCCGAGGTAGAACGTCGGAACGCCGCCCAGCGCCGCAAACAGCGCCCGCGCATCGCCACCGAACGGAAGCGGCGACAGCTCGAGCAGAGTGGTGATGGAGCTGGTTCCCAGCGGTGGCACATCGATGCGCCGCACGGCGGACGTGGCCGGCGCGAAGATGGTCAGCTGCGTCGCCGCTGGCTGCAATGCGGACAGGATCACCGTGGACGTGGGATGCCGGGCGACCCCGGGCCGGAAGACCGGGTCCCCTGCGGCCCGCACGGGATCAGGAAGCACGACTAACACCTCCCCGACCACGTTCGCACCGCCCGCGAGGATGGGAAAGACGCCCGCCATATAGTCCTTCCTGTCATCCTATCCGTTTTTCCATGAATCCGGCAGGAACTGAAAGCGATCACGATCCGGGGTGCAAACCGGAAGGCGCCGGGGATCAAAACGGCGGACGAGAGGACTACCGTAGCCGGAGGCGTGAGCCTCCCAGCCTCCGAGCTTTCATGGCGATGCGATTCAACGTCCGCACTTCGTCGTGATGCGGGCCGTGAACTTCACCGACCGTCGCGTCGCGCCTGCCGATGCGCGCCTGGTCCTGATCGATGTACTGCTGCGAGAGCTCGAAGGTGATCTCGCCTTTGCGCGGTTGATTGAGCGCATTCGTGTCGAGCGGACACGACGCAGATCCGCAACTCGCGTGGAGTTGCGATGCGTAGAGAAGAACAAAGAGAGCGATGGCGGACAGCCAGCGGCTCATGGTTACCGGCTCCCTCCAGGCGCGCGGTGCTGGGTGCCAGGTGCCGAGTGCTGAGTCTCATCACGCAGCACCCAGCACTCAGCACTTTTTTTGTACGCAGCACTTTTTTGTCTAGCGTTGGCGATGAGCGGCAGCGCGTTCTGCGCGATGAACAGCATCGCCACGAGGACCGCGAAGGAGGCGTTGCGGCGAGACATGAAAAGGGCGGACGTTTCCGTCCGCCCATTCACTATAGATCAGTACAGATCGTTCTTTCCGGCGAGGTCGTCGGCTTCGAGCGTGCGGTTGTTGAAGTTGCACGCGCTGACGGAGGGATACATCGTCGCGCCGACGACGGTGGTATGGCCGAGGCCGATCACGTGGCCGACTTCGTGAGTCATGATGCCGTCGATGTCGTACTCACCGCTGCAGCCGTCGCTCTCTCTCGATGACGTGTAGTCGTACCTCGTGTTCGTGTAGATGTCGGCGTCATCGATGTAGGTGGCGCTGCCTTCGGTGTGGTAGTAGCCGGTGAGCGTCGCGGCGAGGCAGGAGCCGGTGCAGATGTGGCCGTTGTTGTTGAGCGTGATCGTCGCCGGCGCGGTGCCGCGCACGGCGGGAGAGCTCGTGGTCGAGGAGCTGATGATGCCCCAGGCCTTGATCGCGCCGACGACCGCGGTCACGCCGCCGTCGCTGTCAGTGATCGTGCTGTTGCCGGCGGTGTAGACGCGCACCGTCACCGGCGTCGTCTTCCAGACGCGGCGCGGCGAGAGAAGTGTGTAGGCGAAGGCCGGCGACGCCATTGCGGCGACGACGACGGTGGTGATTGCGAAAGCGAAAAGCGATTTCTTTTTCATCATTCTCCTCAATAGAGATCATCCCGCGCGGCGATGTCGTCCGCGGCGAGCGAGCGCGGTGCGGTGTTGCACGCGCTGATGGACGGATACATCGTGGCGCCGGCGACGTTGGAGTGTCCGATGCCGATCACGTGGCCCACTTCGTGGGTCATGATGCTGTCGATGTCGTACTCGCCGCTGCATCCCGCTTCGCGCGAAGAGTAGAGCGGCTGGCTGGTGTTCGTGTAGACGTCGGCGTCGTAGATGCGGTCGTCACCGGTCTGTGAGACGTAGTAGCCGGTGAGCGTCGCGGCGAGGCAGCTTCCGGTGCAGAGACCGCCGCCGTTGCTGTTCAGCATGATCGTTGCCGGCGCGGTGCCGCGGACGGCGGCCGAGCTGGTGGTCGAGGAGCTGATGATGCCCCATGCGCGGATCGCGTTGACCACGGCGGTGACGCCGCCGTCGCCGTCGGTGATCGTGCTGTTGCCGACGTTGTACACGCGCACGGTGACGGGTGTCGTCGGCCAGCGGCGGCGCGGCGAGAGCAGCACGTAGCCGAAGGCGGGCGAAGTGATCGCCGTGACGATGAGGGTGACGAATGCGAGAGCGAAGATGTTTCGCGTCTTCATGACTCGTTCTCCTCGCTAACTACTGGCGCGCACGCTCCGTGCGTTCGACTTCGAGGCCGGCGCGCGCCGCGTCCACCATTGCCGCGAATTCATCGATCGTGAGGGCGGGTCCCTCGATCGCGTTGCTCTTGGCGCCGTGATCGGGGTGCCCGAGGCGGTCGTCGCCCTGCTTCACAGGATCTTCGACGAGGAGCTGCACGCCGTCGCGATCGCGCACGAGATACTTGCCCTGATTGAACGCGTGAATGCGGAAGTCGCTGCCGTCATCCCAGCGGGAGAGCATCAGCACGACGTCTTCGCCGCGGCGCAGCATCGGGAAGCCGATCGCTTCCTGCGTGTAGTCGCCGACGGTGCCGCCGGCCTCGCGCACGACGAGCGTGTCGGGCCCGGTCGTCTCGCCGAAATAGCGACTCACGCGGACCATCGCGTACGTGAAGATGACTTCGTGCGCGTCATCCCACTGGCTCCACGTCTTTTCGACGTTGCCGCGGACGACGTATGTGGACTCACGAGCTACCTGGTCGAAGGGAAGGGTGATGAACTGGGATGCCGAGAGCGGAACTGCGAGAACCAGCAAAAGCCCCATGACGATGAGAGATCGACGATGCATCAAAGCCTCCTCCAATTAAGTTGTGACGAAACAGGAACCGCTCTGTTCAAAGGGCGGACCAACGGAAAAATGTCTAAGCGTAGAGAGGAGAGTGAGTTCCGCGCGGGTCCGAAAATGAGCCCGCGAGCGAGATTTGACCCGCGGTTTGCCCACTTTGTGACCCGTTCGTCGTGCTACGACCGCACTGTGCGATTTCGTAAACGGCAGCAGCGAGGCGGCTTAGCCAATTTTCTACAAGTGGCAGATCGTTTGCGCTTCGGCGAAGCCGATTTCTATGACCAGCGACACGCTGCTCCCTCTCCGCGCCGAAGAACGCGAGCTGCTCAGCGGGCATGTGGTCGTGATCGACGATCGCGCGTCGGTGCTCTTCGCTCCCCTCGGCGTCGTTGGCGAAGGCGACTACGTGCGCTTCGCGCTGCACTACTACGCGCGTGCATTGTTCGAGCTCGTGCGCGTCTCGCAGTCGGCGCGCGATCTGCCGGCGCTGATCGATGCGATCACGTCGACGGGACTCGATCATGGCGCGGACGTCTTCGCGCTCGCCGGCTTGTCGGGATCGCTCAGCCGCATCCTCGACGACCCGCAGGCGAGCGAAGCCGATTGTGTGCTTTTCAGCACCGCGCATCGCGAGTTTCATCTGCGCGGCGACTTCTCGCGGCTCGACAGCCGCACGCTCGTCCGCTCGGTGATCGCCGTGATCCAGGCCGTGCTCGAGCGCGTCTCGGTGGAGATGGCCGACCTGTTGACGAACGCGCTCGCGAACATGAACGCGTCCTACGGCGTCACGCATCGCTATTCCGACGCGCACAGCCTCGACCAGGTGCCGTCGAACGCGTTTCACGCGGCGGCGTTTGTTTAGGGCTGCGCCGGTTGCGGCTGCGCTGATGGCGGTGGGCGGCTGCGCCGATGGCGGATAGCAGATGGCAGATGGCAGATGGCGGCTGCGCTGATGGCGGATGGCGGCTGCGTTGATGGCGGATGGCGGATGCGTTGATGGCAGATGGCTGCTGCGCAGATGGCAGATGGCAGATGGCGGTGGGCGGCTGCGCTGATGGCGGATGGCGGATGGCAGATGGCAGTGTTGCCAAGCTTTTTCCGGCCATCGGCCATCTGCCATCCGCCATCGGTAACATGGCTCGCTGCATGCGCCGTCTCGCGATCCTCATTCTCCTCGCGTACCCCGCGTCCGCCGCGACGGTCACGGAAAGAGTCGTCACGCGCGCGAACCCGAAAGAGACGTACACGCTCGTGCTTCCGAACGGCTACGACGCGTCGAGGAAATATCCGCTGCTGTTGATCTTCGATCCGCGCGGGCAGGCCACGTCTGCTGCGAACGTTTTCAAAGAGGGCGCGGATGAATTCGGATGGATTCTCATCAGCTCGAACGGCACGCGCAGCGACGAGTCCTGGGAGCCGAATGAGCGCGCGATCAACGCGCTGTGGCCGGAGATCTCGCGCTATCCGGTCGATCGCAATCGCGTCTACGCGACCGGCTACTCCGGCACGGCGATGGCGGCGTGGCAGCTCGGCATCCAGCTGAAAGGTCTCGCCGGCGTGATCGCGGTCTGCGGGCGTCTCGTCGACGAAGCGCCGCCGAAGGACTTCAACTTCGCGAACTACGGCTTCTCCGGCGTGCGCGACTTCAACAATCGCGAGATGCGCGCCGTCGACGATCTCCTCGAGCAGCTCGGCAAGCCGCATCGCTTTCAATCGTTCGACGGCGGTCATGACTGGCCGCCGCCCGCGCTCGCGCGCGATGCGTTTGGATGGTTCGAGCTGATCGCGATGAAGGAGAAGCGGCGTCCGGTCGATGAGACGCTCGTCGCGAAGCTGTACGCGCGCGATCTCGCGTCGGCGAAAACGCCGCGCGACTATCGCGCGATCGTCGAGACGTACGACGGCCTGCGCGATGTCGCCGAGCCGCGCGCGATGCTTCAGAAGCTCGAACGCGATCCGGCGGTGCAGCGCGCGAAGCAGGAAGAAGAAAAGTGGGACGCGTTCGAGGCGGAGTATTTCCGCGATCACATCGCGCGCATCCCGCAGATCTTCGCGATGCTGCGGCAGCGCGACGTGGCGCACGCGCCGGCGAGTCTCATGCGCGAGTTCCAGATCGAGGAGATGAAGAAACGCGCGGCGAAGCCGGGAGCCGAAGGCGCGGCGGCGCGGCGGATTCTCGAAGCGGTGTACGGACAGATGGCGTTCTACGTCGCGCGGCAGTTCATCGAGCGCGGCGAGAAGGATTGGGCAGCGGCGGTGCAGAAAGTGGCGAGGGAGATCTTTCCGGATCGCTGATTGGCCCTTTGTTCGCAAGTTATTGCGACCGATGATGGCCTGGATCCTCGCTGCAACCATTCTCTCTGCTGATATCGAAGGACTGCCCGCGGAAGCGCCGCGCGAAGGAACCGTGATTACCGTCGATCTCTCGACGAATCAGGCTTATCTGTTCCGCGACGGAGAGCTGATTCGCAAGTCCGCCGCCGCCACCGGATCGGAAAAAATTCTAAAGCAGGGGCGCCGCGTCTGGTGGTTCCGCACGCCGCGCGGGCGCTACAGCGTGCTCGCAAAGATCGCTGATCCGGTGTGGCACAAGCCGGACTGGGCGTTCGTCGAGGAAGGGAAGAAAGTCCCGCCCGAAGACTCGCCGCTGCGCCAGGAAAAAGGGAAGCTCGGCAAATACGCTCTCGACCTCGGTGAGCGCGTCATGATCCACGGCACAAACGAGCCGTGGACGATCGGAAAGAAAGTCACGCACGGCTGCATCCGCCTCCCGCACGACATGCTGTCTCTCTTATGGAAAGAAACGGATGTCGGCACGACGGTCGTGATTTACGAGAGTCAGATTTTGGATCGGGCGATGTCGTCGAGCGGGTTGAACGACCTGGAGATGAGGTAACTCACTTCCCCTTCAACTTCGCCCGCTCCCGATCCTCACGGTCGCGCTTCAGCACCGACACGATCAAGTACATCGCAGCGATCGCGGCCGCGACGTAACCCAGCACGGCGATTCCCGGCAGTCCGAAGAAGCGGAACGACGTCGGGACGCGCATCATCATCGCCGACGAGATCAGGAGTGCCGCGATGACGACTCCGACGGTGATGCGGTTCGCGATTTTGTGAATGCCGGACAGAAACTCCTCGGCCTGCGAGAGCTTGATTCCGAACGTGAGGCGGCCCGCGGCGGTCATGTCGATGATCTCGCGCGCGCGGTGCGGCAGATCGAGCACGAGCTGATTGAGATCGAGAAGCGCGGGATAGAGATTGCGCGGGTTGAATTTCTGCGCGAGCTTCGCGCCCAACAAATCCTCGGCGTAGCCGCGGATCACGCGCTGCGGGTCGTAGTCGGGATCGAGCTTCTTCGTGATGGCGTCGAGATGCAGGAGCGTCTTCGCCAGCATCGTCAGCTCCGGCGGCACGATGAGCTCGTTGTTGTTGGCGATCGCGATCACGTTGAACATCAGCTGTCCGGTGTTGATGCTGCGCGGACTCGAGTCGTGCACCGCGGCGACGATCGTGGAGATGTCGCGATTGAATTTCACCGCGTCGAACCGCTCGCGCGTCTGCGACATCCGCACGCACGACTCCGCCACCTCCGTGCCGCGATTCGATGAGATCGCGAGCAGCAGTTTGATCACCTCGTCCTGAAACTCCTGGCTGATGCGCGCGACCATGCCGAAGTCGAGCAACACGATCTCCGGCTTGCCGTCGCTCTCGCGAACGAACACGTTGCCGGGATGCGGATCGCAGTGCCAGATACCGTCGACGCAAATCTGCTTGAGATACGCGCGCGTCAGTGTCTCGGCGAGCGCGGCGTAGTTGTTCTCGATCAGCGCCAGCGGCGTGAGCTTCGAGACTTTGCGTCCCTTCACCAGCTCCGTCGTGAGCACGCGCGCCGAGGTGAAGTCGTGGATGACGTCCGGAATGTAGAGCTGCGGAAACGACGCGAGGTTCACGCGCAGCGTCTCCGTGTTGCGCGCCTCCTGCAGGTAATTGAGCTCGCTGTACATCGCGAGCTTGGCCTGCTCGATCGACGCGACGAGATTCATCTTGCGGCCGATGTCGGTGTGACGCTCGAGATCGCGCGCGATGTCGGTGAACGCCTCCAGGTCCTTGTGCACCTGCTCGGCGACGTTCGGCCGCTGCACTTTCACGACGACTTCGCGTCCGTCGCGGAGCATCGCGCGGTGCACTTGTCCGAGGGACGCGGCGGCGAGGGGAGTGGACTCGAATTCCGAGAACGCTTTCGAGATGCGTACGCCGAGCTCTTCTTCGACGATGTGCTCGACGTCGGCGAACGAGAACGGCGGCATGTCGTCCTGCAGTTTTTCGAGCGCGTCGATGTACTCCTGCGGCACGATGTCGGGACGCGTGGAAAGGAGCTGCCCGAATTTGACGTACGTCGGCCCCATCTTCTGCAGCGCCTGCGCGAACGCCTCCGCGCGCGCCTTCACGTCCGATTCGATCGCCTCGCTTTCCACGCTCGGCGCGAACAGATCCTCGGCCGACAGGTTCAGGCGAAAGTCTTTGCGGCCGTACTTGGTGAAGAGCACGAACAGATCGCGATACGCGCCGATGTTGCGAGGTTTGAGCATCAGAGGCGAACTGTGCAAGCCTCCCGCCCACCATCCGGTTACGCGGTTGCGCAGTCACGCAGTTACGCGGGCGGGCGGGGTCCGCGCAACTGCGTGACCGAGCGACCGCGCAACCCTCCCGCCCACCCAGGCTCATGGGCTCATGGGCGCACAGGCGCATCGTCACGAAGCCAACTGTGAGCCCAGGAGCCTATGAGCCTCTGAGCCTTACATGCTACGATTTGGCGATTCTTCATCAGTCCTCACGAGGAGCACGAATCGTAATGGCCAACTACCGCACTCTCTTTACCTCGGAGTCTGTCACCGAGGGGCATCCTGACAAGATCGCGGACCAGATCTCGGACGCGATTCTCGACGCCGTTCTGGCCGAAGATCCGGTCGGCCGCGTCGCCTGCGAGACGCTCGTCACGACAGGCCTCGCGATGATCTCCGGCGAGATCACCACAAAGACCTACGTCGACTTCCCGTCGATCGTGCGCAACACGATCCGCGAGATCGGCTACACGCGCGCGAAGTACGGCTTCGACAGCGAGACGTGCGCGGTCATCTCCTCGATCGATCCGCAGTCGCCCGACATCGCGCAGGGCGTCGACACCGGCGGTGCGGGCGATCAGGGACTGATGTTCGGCTTCGCGGTCCGCGAGACGCCGGAGCTGATGCCGCTGCCGATCCAGCTCGCGCACCGTCTCGTGCGCCGCCTCACCGAAGTGCGCAAAGCGGGCGACGTCGATTTCCTCCGTCCCGACGGCAAGTCGCAGGTCACGATCGAGTACGAAGGGAAGCGCCCCGTGCGCGCCAGCGCGATCGTCATTTCCACGCAGCACTCGCCGAACGTCAGCAACCGCGACCTGCGCGACGCGATCATCGAGAAGGTGATCACGAAGGTCGTGCCGGGCGAGCTGATCGACGACCGCACGGTGTTCCACATCAATCCGACCGGACGCTTCGTCATCGGCGGACCGCAGGGCGACACCGGACTCACCGGACGCAAGATCATCGTCGACACGTACGGCGGACGCGGACGCCACGGCGGCGGCGCGTTCTCCGGAAAAGATCCCACGAAAGTCGATCGCTCGGCGTGCTACATGGCGCGTTACATCGCCAAGAACATCGTCGCCTCGGGCATCGCCGATGAAGTGGAAGTGCAGCTGGCGTACGCGATCGGCGTCGCCGATCCGGTGTCGATCTACGTCGACACGTTCGGCACGGGAAAGATCGATCAGTCGAAGCTGGTCGACCTCGTGCGCGAACATTTCCAGATGACGCCGCGCGGCATCATGGAGTCGCTGCAGCTGCGCCGCCCCATCTTCAAGAAAACCGCCGCATACGGGCACTTCGGACGCACCGAGCCGGAGTTCTCGTGGGAGCGGACCGACAAGGCGGAAGCGCTGCGCGCCGCCGCGGGAGTGGACGCAGTCGCCGCGGTTTGATTCGCAATTCCGATTCTCAGTGGAGCGGCGGGCTTTTAGCCCGCCGTTTTATTTTCGGCGGGCTGAAGCCCGCCGCTCCACCAATTTTGGTACCCTCATCACAGCATCCGGTCGCAGGCAACCCATCATATCGAGAGCCATTGTCCATAACCTTAGGGAGGATCCCGTGATCTCTTGGCGTTTCCGTCTACTTCTCTGCTCTCTCTTCATCCTCATCGCGGCGGCCGCGTTCGCGCAGCCCTACAGCGCGTACCTGGTCCGGAGCGGGGGCCACGGCTACGTGGAAGTGCCGCACAGCAGCGACTTCAACTTCACGACCGGCTTCACATTCGAGGCGTGGGTCTCCGGCTCGGACGGTGGCGCATGCTCGGGCATCGCCGGCAAAAACTATACGCAAGCGTGGTGGATCGGCGTTTGCGGCACGACGTTCCGCTCGTACATCAAGGGGACTTCGAGCCTGTTCGACGGCGGTAAGGTGCCGGCCAACGAGTTCGTTCACATCGCCGTCACGTACGACGGCGCGGTTCGCAAACACTATGTCGACGGCGAGCTCGTCGCGTCGCGTGCGGAGACCGGGCCGATGACCACCAGCACGTCGCCATTGCGGCTGAACAGCGACGCGGCCTATGCGTTCAGCTATGCGACGACGCTGGATGAGGCGAGAATCTGGAACGTCGCCCGTACGCAGGCGCAGCTCCGCGACGGGATCAATAAGACGATCAACGCGCCGGAGCCGGGACTCGTCGCGGTCTATCACCTCGACGGCAGTGCCGTCGATTCGATCGCCGGCCACAGCGGAACGACGAATGGAACCGCCGCGTATCTGACCGCCCCGGTCGCGCTCACTTGCGGCTCGACCACGTCGTCGGCACTCTGCCTCACGTCGAGCCGCTTTCAAGTGACGTCGAAATGGTGGCTGGTTGGCACCGATACGCGCGGCAACGGCACCGTTGTTCCGGGCTCCAGCTCCGGCTCCGGCCTGTTCTGGTTCTTCGGCGCCGACAACTGGGAACTGCTCGTGAAAGTGCTCGACGGCTGCGGCGTGAACAGCCGCAAGTGGGTCTTCTCCGCAGGAACCACCGACCAGCACTACTCGCTCATCGTCACCGACGTGAGAAGCGGCGTGACGAAACGCTACTTCAATTACTCCGGCCAGGCCGCACCCGCGATCACGGACACCGACGCGTTCGCCACGTGTCCGTAGGTTAAGAAAGTGAAGGGCGTCCGCTTCGGACGCCCTTCCCCGGCCACTCCACCAACTTGCGGTAACGGCGAAGCTGCGCCAATATCGTTCCATGGCCAAGCCGTTCCGAATGAAAACCGTCGGCGTCCGCAAGGTCGATTCGCCGGACGTGTGGGAGGCTGTCCGGCAATTGACCGAGACCGCGGAACGAATTCGCGGAAGCCGGGCGCTCGTGCCTCGTGGTGTCCATCGTTTTACGACGTTTGAGGAGGCGAACGAGTGGATGATGGAGAAGATCGCGAGTACTCACGCCAGCCGCGGCCGGAAGACCTCACGAAAATCTGCGCGGCGTTGAATCGGGAAGGCGCGCGCTACATTCTGATTGGCGGCTTCGCCGTCATCGCGCGCGGACTGGAACGGCCGACGAAGGACATCGATTTTCTGATCGATCCGTCAACGGACAACGTGGAGCGGATCAAGCGCGCACTCGCGGTCCTGCCGGATAACGCCGTTCGGGAAATTCACGCGGACGAGATCGAGCGATACGACGTCATTCGCGTGGCGGACGAAGTCGTGGTCGATCTCATGGCAAAGGCCTGCGGCGTGACGTGGCAGGATGCCGACGCCGATTCGGAGGTGCTGGAGCTCGATGGAGTCGAGATTCCGATCGCCGGAATCGAGACCTTGATCAGGACGAAACAGACCATCCGCCCCCACGACGCAGCAGATCGCGAGTTCCTGGAGCGGCTGCGCCGGCGATAGCAATGCTCACTCGAACATCGGCATCGCCGCGTTCTCCGGACTCTCCAGGTCCGCGATGAGCGCAGCGATGCCCAATTCGCCTTTCCACAACGAATGTGCGCGCGGTGCTGCGTTTTCAACAGTTTCATGAACCGCCGCCGATGCCAGTGTGAGAAATGCGGGCTAACCATGGGCTAACCAAGGGCTAACCAAGAGATTCCGGATTGGTGATCTCCACCAGGGGCTCGCCGCGTTCGATCAACGCACATGCCGTAACGAATGTCTGCTGCAAGACTTGCTTGAGGTAGGCATTTGAAGTGTTTCCGCACCGAACCCACAGAATTTGCGGCGGTGGTCCGACTCGTTGTTGAAGCAGGACAAAATCTTCGTCTTTCGTCAGGACGACAACGTTTGATTCGCGTGCAGCGTTGAAAATCTCGAGATCTTTCCTATGCACCATTTGTAAATGGCGCAGGCTGAATGCTTCAACTCCGAATGCGTTCTTCAGCCACGGCGCCAGCGCGGGTGACAACTGGGCGTCGACCCAGATGATCACGCGACCAGCACCGGATGATCGAGCCGGCGCGAGGCAAAGCGAAGCGCAGCCTGCAGGTCTTCGGCTTCGAGATCAGGCATTTCTTCCAGAATCTGTTCAGCCGTCAGTCCTGCTGCGAACAGATCGAGCACGTCGCTGACGCGAATGCGCATTCCGCGAATGCAAGGACGTCCTCCGCATTGCTCGGGATCGACGGTGATTCTTTCAACAATCATGGTCACGAAAAAAGTATAGCAATGCTTACTCGAACATCGGCATCGCCGCGTTCTCCGGACTCTCCAGGTCCGCGATCAACGCAGCGATGCCCAATTCGCCTTTCCACAACGAATGCGCGCGCGGCGCCGTCGTGTGCGCGACGCCGGCGGCGTGATTGGCGAGTTGGCGGGCGCGGGAGAGCCATTCGCGATTGCCGGTGTGTTTGTACAAATTGAGCAGCGCGTACGCGCGGCCGGCGGTGCCGCAGCAGAGATCGCCGAGGGCGACGGGTTCTTCCCAGGCGTTCCATGCGGCGAGCTCGGCGAAGGAGAGGAATCGTTCGTCGCGCAGTGCGTCGTAGGCGGCGGTCCAGGTGAAGACGTGTCCCGCGGCGCCGTTGCACCAGCCGGGCATCATGTCGTGCGCGCCGCCGCCTAGCTGGCGCGGCCACCACGCGCCGCGTCCGCGCGCGATGCGCAGCTCGGCGAGTTGTTCGAGCCGCGATGCGACACTCGACGGCAGCGGCGTCTTCGATGCGAGCGACCAGCGCAGCGTGGCATAGAGGTAGCCGCTCCATCCGTGCGCGACGCCGAGGTACGTGTCGCGCGGCTGCTCGCGCAGCGGGGGAAGAGCGTCGAGTTTTCCCCAGAGGTCGCGCAGGACGGCGTCGCCGAGGGATTGCACTTCGTCGGTGATGTCGCGGAGGAGCGCGCAGGCCAGCAGAGCTCCGCTGCGGCCTAACGTGAGATCGAGGTTGTCGCAGGGGCGTTGCGACGCGTCGATGAAGGCGAGCGTGGCGTTGCGCTGCGTGGTGCGGTCATTACGCGCGAACGCGAGCAGCGCGGACGTCGCGTGCAGGCCGGGCGGACAGTGATACGGCGAGATCTCGCCGACCATCTTGCGCGGCGCGTCTTTCTCGTCGTACCAGCCGTCATCGTTGCCGAGCTGCGTGAGCGCGCGCGAGCGCCACACTTCGGCGAGCGCGAGCAGCTTCGGATCGTCGCGCACGATCGCGATGCGCAGGAGCCCGAGCGCGGCGCCCGCCGCGCCGTAGTTGATCGACGCGTGCGGCGTCGGATAGCCGTTCGCGAACGTTTCTCCGCCGCGCGAGAGCATCGCGATCTCTTCGTCAACAAGTTGACGAGCCGCGTCGCTCAGCGCATCGTCGCTCGGCTTCGCCGCGCGTAGCGCGTCTGCAAGAGCGCGCATCGTCGGAAAGCGCTTCTCCGGATCTTTCTCCAGCGCGCGAAACAAAATCGCCTCGACTTCCGGCCACGGCGCAATCCCGCGCGCCGCGAACGGAATCGGCGCCTCGGTCTCGGCCTGCCGCATCATCTCTTCGCGCTCGAGCCGGAAGTCGACGTAGTGCATGCCGGTGATCAGCTGATACATCAGCGCCGCCGCCGCGTACTGCTCGCCTTTGAACGACGCGGGGCGGTGATGTCCGTCGCGCACGCCGGCGAGGTATTCGGGCTCGTAAAACGCGTACATTCCGCCGCGGCTGACGCGATGCGTCGAGTGTCCCTCGATCTGCGAGAGGCCGAAGTCGATGAGCCGCACGCTGCGATCGGCGGCGACCATGATGTTGCGCGGATGGACGTCGCCGTGCACGACGCCGCGCTCGTGCAACTCCGCGTACGCGTTGGCGATCGCCGTGATGAGCGCGAGCATCGACGCGCGGTCGTGGCGTCCGAACGACGACGCGACGCCGGAGTCGCTTCCTTCGCACCACTCCGTCACGAGGTACGCGCGCTCTTCGTGCTTGCCGCTGTCGACGATCCGCGGCGCGACGCTGCCGTCGAGCCAGCGCAGCACTTCTTCCTCGTTCGCAAAGGACAAAGGAATGCGTGCGATCTTCATCGCGCCTTCGGCTCCGTCGCGCCGCACGCGATAAATCTCGCTCTCTTCCATCAGGTGCACGCAGCGGACGATCGTCCATCCCGCCGCGGCCGCGCCGTTCTCGATGAGCGGACGCAGCTCGCTCTCTTCTTTCGCATCGGCGGGAACCAGGACGTGACTGCGCAGGAATCCGTCGAGGTGCGGCAGCAGCTCGTCGAGCCACTGCGCCGGATCCTTCGACAGCTCCTGGCTGTTCCTGATCACCGCGTCGACGATCGTCGTCGGCTGCCGGAAAAGTTTCAGCAGCGACGCCGTCTCGCCGTCGACGATCTGCGACGGCACGCGCCCGTGCATCCGCGAGACGGTGTAGTCGCCTTCGTCGTATTCGAACTTCGCGCGCACTTCCGGCGCGAGGTCGGTGACCGGGACGAGGATGACGTCGCTGCGCAGGACGAGCGGATCGGCGACGTTCATGCGACCGATCTCCACAGCGTTTCGTCAGGCGTCCAGGTGTCGACGTCGACGCCGTGCCGCCGCACGCGCTCGATTGCAAATCTCCATGGCTCGACGACCGGACGCGTCGCGCCTTTCGCAAACACGAGCGCGGCGCCGAGCGTGCGCGCGAGCCAGAGACGCCAGCTTTCGCGTTCGAGCCAGCTCAACGCGCGCTCGGAGTCGGGCGGGTCGACGCCCCACGAAAGCAATCCGTCGGTTTCGAGTGGTGCGGGCCTCTGGCACGCCTCGGTTCCAGGGCGCGCCGGAGGCGCGCACCACTCCGCCGTGAACGGCACGCCATGCGCGGGACATCCGCGCAGCTCGCTCATCAGCGCACGCCCAGCGACGTCGAGATCATCCTGCGTTCCGAAGTAGGCGATGAGTTTGTCGGGACGCAGCAGTCCCGCCGCGTCGTGTCCGATTTTCATCTGCGATCCGGGGATGTCGGCGAGCACGCGAACGAGCGCGTGAAACGCGTCGGCAATCTGTCCGGGATGCGGACTCACGTATAGCTTCCACGTGACGCTGTCGTTTGCGGGACGGCGAACGAGCGCCTGCCATGAGATCCAAACGCTTTCGGGACTCGCCGGCGTGCGGATCCAATTGCGCTCGAGCAGCGATGCGGTCGGTCCCTCGCTTGCGCCGATGCTGCGCAGCACCGCGTCGCGATCGGGAAAGCGCGACTCCCATACACGCGTGCGCGGCATGCGGTGGTAGAGATAGAGCGCGTTGGTGATCGCCGCCGCGTCGCGCGTCGACAAGTCTTCGGCGTGCTGCAGCGCTTCGCGCGAGAGTCTGCCGATGCGGCCGCGATCGATCGCGTCCGGCAGTTCCGACGCGACGATGCGAAACGCGTCCGCGCCGCTGCAGAACGCGCCGCCGATCTCGATCTCGAGAATGCCGTCGAGGATGAGATCGATGATGTCCTCGCGATACGGCGCGTCGCTCATCAGCGATGCGTCGAGTCGCGACGGCTCATCGAGCGATGCGAAGAGCTGCGCGGTTTGGCGTCCGACGGACTTCAGGCTCGCCGATCCGCCCACGCGCGGCACGAGCAGCCCGTAGAAGTCATCGTCTTTCTGCAGCTCGCGAAATGCGTTCTGCTGCTCGGGCGCCAGCTCATCGAAGCGCTTCAGGTCGAGCGCGCGGCTCGACCTGAAGCGGGAGGATGTCCAGGTTTGCATCATTTCTTCTTGAGATTCGCCCTCGCTGTCTTGAGACGGTCGAGCTCCGCGTTGATTTCTTTCTCGCGGGCTTCGATCTCCTCGACCGACTGCGGCCCGAGTTTCTTCTCCGCCTCTTCGAGCGCCGCGAGCTGCGCGGTGAGCGCCGTGCGGATCTGATTGATCCCTTCCTGCGTCAGTCCGCCGCCGCGCTTCCACGGATCACCAAACGATCCGCCGCACGGAGTCTGCACCGTGCCGCCGCAGTGCGGCGTCCACGGATCGATCGTCAGGACCTTGCACTGCGGTCCGATCGGCGAGACGCCGCAGAGGCTGAATGCGCGATGCGTGCAGTCGCTGCAGAACTGCGGCGAGGTGCCGCAGATGCTGAACTGCTGCGTCGTGCAGTCCGTGCAGAAGGTGCCGCCCGCGCATTGCGTGCCGGCCGCGCATTGAATCGAGCCGCCCGCGCACGGCGATGTCCCGCAGATGCTGAACTGTTGCGTCGTGCAGTCCGTGCACGGTCCCGGGGACGTCCCGCAAAGACTGAACTGCTGCGTCGTGCAATCCGTGCACGGCTGCGGTGACGTTCCGCAAATGCTGAACTGCTGGGTCGTGCAGTCGGTGCAGCCGGGACCGGCCGCGCGCGCCGCGCCGAACTGTGCGCCGGGAGTCGTGCCGCAGATGCTGTACGGCACGGTGGTGCAGTCCGTACACCAATGGGTCATGTAACACCCGCCCCCCGGACCGATCTCCATCGGCCCAAATTCTTTGGGGACGACGGTGACGCCGAGGTCCTTTACCTTGGGCATAGATCCTCCTTTTCGTTGGTGAGGCTGAAAGGGGCCTCACGGAAGGAGAGACATTATTGCAGCAATCAGGATCAAAGTGGAGGGGCGGTTATCACGCGCCCGCCCGCCGGGCGCGGGAGCGGGCACGGGCGCGGGAGCGGGAACCAGTGGAGCGGCGGCCGCCCTCGGCCGCCGAATCGTTCGCGGGAATCGGCGCTGGATTCACGCCAGCGTCACCGTTCTACACAACGGCTCTCGCAATTCGTCCCGCCTCTCCAACCCGCAGACGATCCGAACGGCCCGCGAAATACCTGGCGTTGATCTCATTCGCGCCCAGATCCTCCACGGCACTGAATCCGATGTTGCTCAACAAGCGATGCAGATCTCGAGGAGTGAAGAACGTCTTCCACGGCTCGCCGATGGCGGCGACGCGGCTGGCCATGCGGTCGAAGACCAATCGGCCGATGAAGTTCAGCGAACTGCGAGGGATGCCGTAGTCGAAGACGATCTCTGTTCCGGTTGGGAGCGCGGCGATGTATCGCAAGGTCGTCTCGATTGCCGGAAGTTCCAGATACGGAATCACGCCGAGCCAGGCGAATACCGCGGCCTTCTGCGGCTCGAAGGCGCTCGAGGCGAGTGCTTCACCAAGCGAGCGAACGGATAAATCGGCAGGGATCAGGGAGACATGGTTCGGCAGCGCGATGCCCGCCGCCGCCAGCCGTCGTTTCTTTTCCGCCTGCGTCGCGGGGTGATCGATCTCGATCACGCGAGTGTCGGGATACGGATTCCGATACGCAAACGTGTCAAAGCCCGCTCCGATGAGGACGTACTGCGAGACGCCGTGGTCGATCGCCGTTCGCAGCGTGTCTTCCGCGAACCGGCTCCTGACGGCCAGGAACGCCCGCAGCGGCGTTGCAATGGGAGAGCGATCGTATGCATGCGGCGCAGCGCGGATGCGAGCAGCGACATCCGGCTGCAGCACGTCGAACGCCAGCGGATCACGAAAAACAACTGGATGGTCGAGCAGTTGATGGACCGCTCGACGCTCGGCTACGCGTTCAGCCGTGCGGCTGGCCTGATTTCGTTCCACGGCTAGATCACTACTCGATACCGAGGAGAGCGGGCGTCCCGCCCGCCTCCCGGGGGCGGGCGGGACGCCCGCTCTCCTCCGTAGGCTACTAGATCGGTGGCAGCGCCGCTCGCAATCGAAGGATGTCCTCGATGATCGCGCGCGCGGCGTCGGGACGCAGTTGCGTCGTGCGATCGGAAAGGGCGGCGGGCGGGTTGTCGTGCACTTCCATGAAGAAACCGTCCGCGCCTGCGGCTGCAGCGGCGCGCGCGAGCGGACGCGCGAACTGCGGGGTGCCGCCGGTCTGCTTTCCTTCGCCGCCCGGCTTCTGCATGGAATGCGTGATGTCGTAGACGACCGGCGCGCCGAACTCGCGCACGATCGGAAACGCGCGCATGTCGACGACGAGGTTCTGATATCCGAACGAGCTTCCGCGCTCGGTGATGAACACCTTCTCGTTTCCGACTTCCTTCCCCTTGTCGAGGATGTTCTTCGCCTCCTCGGGCGACAGGAACTGTCCCTTCTTCACGCCGACCGCTTTTCCCGTGCGCGCGGCCGCCGCGACGAGATCCGTCTGCCGGCAGAGGAACGCCGGAATCTGCAACACGTCGAGCACTTCCGCCGCGGGCGCGGCCTGCCACGGCTCGTGAATGTCGGAGAGCAGCGGCAGTCCCGTCTCTTCCTTCACCGCGCGCAGCAGCTCCAACCCTTTCTCAAGTCCCGGCCCTCGAAATGATTCGATCGACGTCCGATTCGCTTTGTCGAACGACGACTTGAACACGAGCTGGATCTTCAATTCATCGCGCATCTTCGCGAGCGTGCGCGCCATCATCAGGACATGCTCGCGCGACTCGATCACGCACGGGCCGGCGATGAAAAGGGGAGGGTTGTCGCCGCCGAAACGGATGTCGGGGGTGATCTCGATGGTGCGGGTGGTCCATTGTTCTACTGGCTTCGCCATGCGAGGGGCATGTTATCCGATCACCCGCGACCGAACTTCCGTCCACAGTTTCAGCGCCAGCTCTTTCCGATCGCTCGCCGTGACCGTGCCGCCGAACTCGATCGATGCGTCGATGCGCGGCATCCGCAGCAATCCGAGGAGCTGCGATTTCACGTCAATGTCGCCCCACCACGCGACACCTTCCTGCTCGTAACGGATCACCGCGAAATGCACCGGCCGTCCGCTGCGCGCCGCGCCTTCGAGGAGCGCGGATTTGAACGGCAGCACGTCATGTCCGTCGCTGCTCGTCGACTCGGGGAAGAGGGCGACGCCGCGGCCCGCGCGCAGCACGTTCTCCATCTCGTCGCCCACGCGGAGCGGGTCGCGGCGCGATTTGCGATCGATGAAGATCGTGCCGCCGCTGCCGACGATCGCGCGCATGACCGGCACGCGGTCGAGCTCCGACATCGCCACGAAGACAACGTCGAGGGACTGCAAGATCACCACGACGTCGAGGTAGCTGATGTGATTCGAGACGAGCACGAACGCGCCGGACGGCGGCGTGCCGCGGATCGTGGTGCGCATGCCGAGGCAGCGCGCCATCGCGCGCGACCACCAGCGGATCACGCGCGTCCGCCAGCGGATGCTTCCGCGCGTCAGCAGGACACCGATTTGCAGAACCACGAACAGCGTGGCAGTCGAGACTGTCATCGCGAAGACGCGCGCGGCTGCGCGGATGTTTCTCCTCAAGTACATGTTTGTCCCTACGCTTAGAATACGGATGGGGCTTTTCCCATGACATTGTCTCGTGGGACACGGCTTGGGCCATACGAAGTCACTGCTTTGCTCGGCAGCGGGGGCATGGCCGACGTGTATCGCGCGCGCGACACGCGCCTCGGGCGCGACGTCGCGATCAAGATTCTGCCGGACGACATCTCCGCGGATCCGGAATCGCTGGCGCGCTTTCAGCGCGAGGCGCGGACGGCCTCGCGGCTGAACCATCCGCATCTCGTCACGATTTACGACATCGGCGCCGAACAGATCGGCGATCGCCGTCTGCATTACATCGCGATGGAGCTGATCCGCGGCGAGACGCTGCGGTATCACTTGCAGCACGAGCCGCGCGAGGTGTTGCTGCGCTACATCGCCGACGTCGCGGACGCGTTGGCAAAGGCGCACGACGCGGGGATCGTTCATCGCGATCTCAAGCCGGAGAACGTCATGGTGTCGGACGACAATCACGCCAAGGTCGTCGACTTCGGCCTGGCGAAACACGCGGCCGGTTTTCGCAGCGACGAGCGCATCGCCGTGAATCTCACCGAAGAAGGACTCTGCGTCGGGACGCCCGGCTACATGGCGCCCGAACAGGCACTCGGTCTGCGCGATCTCGACGGCCGCGTCGACATCTTCGCCCTCGGCTGCATCCTGTACGAGGCGATCGCGAAGGAGAATCCATTCGAGGGCGAGACGGCGATCGATACGCTGCATCGTATTCTCCATCACGATCCGCCGCCGCTGGCGGACGTCGCGATCGAGGCGATCGTGCGGCGCTGCATCGCCAAGGATCGCGCCGGTCGTTACACGTCGATGCGTGAAGTCGCGACGGACCTGCGAAACGCGATCGCCGCTCCGGCCATTCGCACGGGTGGACTCAGAAAGTCACCGATTGCATCGATCGCCGTGCTGCCGTTCCACAACCGGAGCGGCAGCGAGGAGATGCAATTTCTCAGCGACGGGATCCCGGAAGACGTCGTGCGCAGCCTCGGGCGAATTCCGACGCTGCGCGTCATCGCCAGCTCGTCGGCGTCGCGTTTCCGCGACACGACCGATCCGCGTCAGGCGGCGAAGGAGCTGCACGTCGAGGCCGTGCTCGTCGGCAGCGTGCGAACGATCGGCGGCACGGCGGTGCTGGACGCGGAGCTCGTAAAAGCGTCGGACGGCACGGCGTTGTGGGGGAAGAAGTACACGCGGCAGATGACGGATCTCGTCGCGCTCGAAGAAGCGATCGCGCGCGACGTCTGCGACGAATTGCGACTCGAGCTCTCCCCGCCGACGGAGCGTGATCCGCGCCCCGAGGCGTACGAAGCGTATCTGCGCGGGAAGCGCGAGGTCGCCAAAGAGACGGCGCCGGCGCTCAAGAAAGGCGTCGCGTATTTCTATCAGGCGATGGAGCTCGATCCCGAGTATGCGCTGCCTTATGCGGCGGTCGCGCTGGTGTACGGACGACAGGCGATGCTGGGCATCGCGCCGACGCGCGACTCCGTGATGCAGCAGATCGCTCTGGCCCGTAAAGCACTCGCATTGGACGAGCAATTGCCCGAAGCGCATCACAATCTGGCCGTCGCCGCGCTCCTGATGGGCGACATGGCGCAGTGCACGCGTGAGCTCGACCGCACGTTGGAGCTCAATCCGAATCATGCGCAGGCGTATGTCGACCGTTCGGTGGCGCTCGTCGGCGCCATGCGATTCGAAGAAGCCGAAGCGGCGCACAGAAAGGCGCGCGAGCTCGATCCGCTGTCCTCGCGCGTGATGTCCGCGTACGCCGGCCGCCTGTTCCTCATCGGACAATGGGACCGCTGCGTCGCGATCCTGCGCACCGCGGCGGAACAGTTTCCCGAGACCGGGCATGTTCGCGCCTACCTCGCATTTTCCTACTCATTTCTCGGACGGCACCGCGAAGCAATCGAATTGATCGACCACACGGCGCTGGAGACGAATCCGAATATTTTCGTTTGGAAGGGAATCATCCTTGCCCGCGCGGGCCGGGTTGCTGAAGCGCGAGCGATCGCCGATGAGGTCGACGAGATCGCTCGAACGCAATTTCTGCTGACCTACCACCGCGCCATCCTCCATCTCGAGTTAGGCGACGACGACGCCGCGTTCGCGTTGCTCGAGGAAGGAATGCGCAGCGGCGAGTGGTACTGCAACTTCGCCCGCCATGATCGGACGCTCGAACGCCTTCGCTCCGATCCGCGCTTCGACGCGCTGCTGGAGAAGTACCGGCCGCCGGCGCTCGCACTGGTCTGACGAAACGGACCTCGTCGCGCCGGCCGGTCAACTCCGCTGAGCATTCGCGCGTTCACTTACAATGAACGCCGGCCTTCCCATGACGCTCAAATACGGAACGCGGCTCGGGCCGTACGAGGTCACGGCCTTGCTCGGCAGCGGCGGAATGGCCGAGGTTTATCGCGCACGGGATGTGCGCCTCGGCCGCGAAGTCGCGATCAAGATCCTGCCGGAGGAGTTGTCCTCCGACGAGGAGTCTCTCTCGCGATTCACGCGCGAAGCGCAGACGGCTTCGGCGCTGAATCATCCGCATCTCGTCACCATCTACGACATCGGCGAAGTCGATGTCGGCGCTCAGCGGCTGCATTACATCGCGATGGAACTGATTCGCGGCGAGACGCTGCGCCACCATTTCGCGCACGCGTCGCGCGAAGTCCTGCTGCGCTACATCGCCGGCGTCGCCGACGGTCTTGCCAAGGCGCATGACGCCGGCGTGGTACATCGCGATCTCAAGCCGGAAAATGTCATGGTCTCGGACGATGACTTCGCGAAAGTCGTCGACTTCGGACTCGCTAAACATGTGATGGGCTTCGCGAGCGAGCGAAGCGCCGAGCGTCTCACCGCCGAGGGCTTCTGCGTCGGCACGCTCGGCTACATGGCGCCGGAGCAGGTTCGCGGGCAACGCGACATCGATGGCCGCGCCGACATCTTCGCCCTCGGCTGCATGCTGTATGAGGCGATCGTGAAAGAGAACCCGTTCGACGGCGACACGCCGGTCGATACGATGCATCGCGTTCTCCATCACGAGCCATCGCCCTTGCCCGATCCGGTTCTCGATCCGATCGTGCGCCGTTGTCTCGCCAAGGACGCCGCGCATCGCTACAGCTCGATGCGCGAAGTCGCCGCCGAGCTGCGGAAGGCGATGACCGCGCCGCCGTCCTCTACGGACTCGCTCCCGCGGATTCACAGCGCGCGGAGGCCGGCGATCGCCTCGATCGCGGTGCTGCCGTTTCACAACCGCAGCGGGAGCGAGGAGATGCGTTTTCTCAGCGACGGAATTCCCGAAGACATCGTGCGCGACCTCGGGCGCGTCGCCGGCTTGCGCGTCATCGCCAACTCGTCGGTGTCGCGCTTCCGCGAGACGACGGATCCGCGGCAGGCCGCGCGCGAGCTGCAAGTCGAGGCGGTGCTGGTCGGCGGACTGCGCATGATCGGGGACAAGGTGGTGATCGACGCGGAGCTCGTCAAAGCCGCGGACGGCAGCGCGCTTTGGGGAAAGAAGTACACGCGCGAGCTGACGGATGTGATCGAGCTGCAGCAGGAGATCTCCCGCGATCTCTGCAACGAGGTACGGCTCGAGCTCGCGCCGCAGCGCAACCGCGCGCCGCTGCCGGAAGCGCACGATGTTTACCTGCGCGGAAAACGCGAGATCGCGAAGGAGACGCCGCCGGCGCTCAAGAAGGGAATCGAGCAGTATCACCGGGCGATCGAGCTCGATCCCGAGTACGCGCTGCCGTATGCCGCGTTAGGCCAGATTTATGGACGCATGGCGCTGCTCGGAATCGCACCGACGCGCGATTGCCGGCGGCAGCAGGCGGCGCTCGGGAACAAGGCGTCGTCGCTCGACGAGTTTCTGCCGGAGGCGCATTTCGACCTTGCCGTCGCGGCATTGCTGGCGGGAGACATGCCGGAATTCGAGCGCCGCATCGCGCGCGTGCTGGATCTGAATCCGAATTTCGCGCAGGCGTACGCCGAGAGGTCGCTCGCACTGGTATCCGCGCAGCGATACGCCGAAGGTGAAGCCGCGTATCAGAAGGCGCGCGAGCTCGATCCGCTGTCGCCGCGCGTGATGACGGCGTACGGCGGGCGACTCGGCGTGATGCGGCAGTGGAACGAATGCCTCACCGTTCTGCACAATGCCGCCGAACAGTTTCCCGACTACGAGCACACGTATGCCTATCTCGGACTCGTGTACTCGCAGATCGGCCGGCCGCAGGAGGCCATCGCGACCATCGAGCGCGCGCCCGCGGAGACGAGTCCGCATATTTTGATCTGGAAGGCGATCGTCCTGGCGCGCGTGGGCCGCATCGCGGAGGCGCAGGAAATCGCCGACCGCATGGATGAGCTGGCGAAGACGCGGTTCGTGCTGACGTACTGGCGCGCGCAACTGCGCGGCGAGCTCGGCGACCGCGACGCTGCATTCGCGCTGATCGAACAAGGGCTTCGCGACGAAGACTGCTTCTACATTTTCCTGCCCTCCGATCCCGGGATGGATTGTCTGCGCTCCGATTCGCGGTTCGCCGCGATGCTCCAATTACGCGAGGACGCATTTCGCAGGACGGCGTCTGCGCCAGCTCTATCCGATCGTTCGCGGTGACGGTGCCGGCAAATTCGATTGTCGCCGATGAATGCTCCCGCGCGTCAGCACGACGCCGGTTTGCAGGATGACGAACAGCACCGCGGTCGACACGACCATGGCGAGGACGCGCGCGGTGGCGCGGATGTTACGAAAAGTCGCATTTCTCCTTACATCTATTTTGGTGCCTCCGCGTACAATGTGCGCGGGTCCTTCTCATGACATTGTCACGCGGTACACGGCTGGGGCCGTACGAGGTCACCGCTTTGCTCGGCAGCGGCGGGATGGCCGAGGTCTATCGGGCGCGCGACACGCGCCTCGGACGCGACGTCGCGATCAAGATTCTTCCGGACGACATCTCCGAGGACGCGGAATCGCTGGCACGGTTCAAACGCGAGGCGCGGACGGCGTCGCGGCTGAATCATCCGCACGTCGTCACGATCTACGACATCGGCTCCGAGGCGGTCGGCGATCGCTGCCTGCAGTACATTGCGATGGAGCTGATCCAGGGCGAGACGCTGCGGCATCACTTGAATCACGACTCGCGCGAGGTGTTGCTTCGATATCTCGCGGACATTGCAGACGGTCTGGCGAAAGCGCACGACGCAGGAATCGTGCACCGCGATCTCAAGCCGGAGAACATCGTGGTGTCGGAGGACAAGCGGGCGAAAGTCGTCGACTTCGGGCTGGCGAAACGCGCGGCCGGTTTCCGCGGCGACGAGCGCAGCGCTGCGAATCTCACCGAGGAAGGGCTGTGTATCGGCACGCCGGGCTACATGGCGCCCGAACAGGCGCGCGGGCTGCGCGACCTCGACGGCCGCGTCGACATTTTCGCCCTCGGCTGCATCCTGTACGAGGTCATCGCCAAGGAGAATCCGTTCGACGGCGTAACGGCGATCGATACGCTGCACCGCATCCTTCATCACGATCCGCCACGGTTGCCGGAGCCGGAGATCGACGTGATCGTCCGCCGCTGCATCGCGAAGAATCGCGACGATCGCTATGCGTCGATGCGCGAAGTCGCGGCGGCGTTGCGAAGCGCCAGCACTCCGCCCATTCGCTCGAGCGGAATCAGGAGGCCTTTGATCACGTCGATTGCCGTGCTGCCGTTCCACAACAAGAGCGGCAGCGAGGAGATGCAATTTCTCAGCGACGGGATTCCGGAAGACATCGTGCGCGACTTCGGCCGGATCGAGGGCCTGCGCGTGATCGCAAGCTCCTCGGCGTCGCGCTTTCGCAACACCGCTGATCCCCAGGACGCGGCGCGAGTGCTCAACGTCGAGGCCGTGCTGGTGGGCAGCGTGCGCGCCATCAATGGAGTGGTGTTGTTGGACGCGGAACTGGTCAAGGCTTCCGACGGCACTGCGTTATGGGGAAAGAAGTACCGGCACGATCTGACCGATCTCATCGCGCTCGAAGAAGCGATTGCGCGCGATCTCTGCGAGGAAGTACGGCTCAAGGTCGTTCCGCCGGCGAGCCGCGCGCCCGACCCTGAAGCGCACGCCGAGTATCTGCGCGGACATCGCGAAGCGACGAAAGAAACGGCGGCCGGGCTGGCGAAAGGGATCGAGTATTTTCATCGCGCCATCGAGATCGACCCCGAATACGCGCTGCCTTATGCCGCGCTCGCGCACCTGTACGGACGCGAGGCCCGGCTCGGACTCGCTCCGACACGCGACTGCATCCAGCCGCTCGTTGCGCTCGCGGAAAAGGCGTTGTCGCTCGACGAGTCGCTTCCGGAAGCGCACTGGAATCTCGCCGTGGCCGCGGCGCTGACGGGCGACGATGAGGAGTACGAGCGGCGCGTCGCGCGCGTTCTGCAGTTGAATCCGAGTTTTGCACCGGCGTACATCGAGCAGTCGACCCGCCTGACGCATGCGAAGCGATTCGTCGAGGCCGAGGCCGCGCACCGGCAGGCGCGCCAGCTCGATCCGCTCTCGCCGCGAGTCATGACGGCCTACGCCGCGTACCTCATCATCATGGGGCAATCGGAGCGCGCACTCGAATTGCTCCACAATGCGAAGGCCCAATTTCCTGAATCGGACAATGTCTGGGCGTACGTTGCCTTGGCGTCCATGCATGCGGGACGCATCGACGAAGCGATGAGTTTGATCGATCGCATCCGGGCGGACGTGAATCCGAATTTCGAGTTGTGGCGAGGCGCCATTCTGGCGCGTGCCGGCCGCATCGCCGAGGCGCGCGCAATCGCCGATCGCGCCGACGAACTGGCCGGCACGCGTTACGTTCTAACGTACTTCCGCATGCGCCTGCGCGCCCAGCTCGGCGATTTCGATCAGGCGTTTGCGTTGATCGAGAAGGGAATCCGCGAAGGGGAATGGTGGTATTCCTGGCTCGCAATCGATGTTGGTCTGGAAGCGCTACGCGGCGATCCGCGGTTCCCGGAGATGCTCCGGAAACGAGCCGAGGCGACCCGCATCACACGCCCGTCGCCTCTCCGGGCATCTTCCGGCGGCACTTTGCTGCGCTGATGCGCAACGCCAGCGCTTCCATCGGGACGCCGGCAACTGTCCTCCACTCTAGTTTTCCGATGCGTGGGGCGTACGAAGGATCATTGGACGTCTCCGCCGGCAGTCAGGCAATCCTTCAGCCGCGTCCACCGCTGTAGTTCCTTTGCGTTCTTCACCGCGCGGTGGACCGCTTCTTTTTGGCCCACGAGAACGACGTACCGCGACGCGCGCGTGACGGCGGTGTAGAGCAGGCTGCGCTGGAGCATCATCGCGTGCGACGTCAGCAGCGGGATCACGACCGCCGGAAACTCGCTGCCCTGTGCCTTGTGGATGGTCGTCGCGTACGCGAGCTGGAGCTGATCGATGTCGGTGCCGTAATACTCGACGAGCACGCGGTCGAATTCCATGATCACGGTGTCGCCGTCCGCGCTGACCTCGCGCACGATTCCAACGTCGCCGTTGAACACTTCTTTGTCGTAGTTGTTGACGGTTTGCATGAGCTTGTCGCCGCTCGCGAACGTCCGCCCGGGCACGGCTCGCGCGGGATTGAGCGTCCGCTGAAGGACGGCATTCAACTCATCGACGCCGGCCGGGCCCTTACGCATCGGTGCCAGCACCTGCACGTCGCGCAGCGGATGAAGGCCAAAGCGATTCGGAAGCCGGTTCGCCACGATGTCCACGACGCGGTCGCGCGCCTCTTCCGCGCTCCGGGCGCCGAAGAAAAAGAAATCACTTCCTTCCTCATTCGATAAATCGGGATCGTTTCCCGCGTTGATGCGATGCGCGTTGGCGATGATGCTGCTGCCGCTGCCCTGGCGGTAGACCGTCTTCAGGGACGCGACCGGCATCGCACCCGACGCAATGATGTCGTGCAATACCTGCCCCGGTCCGATCGACGGCAGTTGGTCGGCGTCGCCGACGATGAGCAATGACGTTCCCGGCTCTATCGCGTCGAGCAGCGCTTCGAACAGAGGCACGTCGCACATCGATGCCTCGTCGACCACGATCAGGTCACAGCCGAGCGGCCGGTCCTTGCCGCGCGCGAATCCCTCGTGGCCGGGACTCCACTCGAGCAGCCGGTGCAGCGTCTTCGCGGAATGACCGGTCTGCTGGGAGAGCCTCTTCGCGGCGCGTCCGGTCGGTGCAGCGAGCGCGACGTCCAGCTCCCGCTTCGCCGCGATCTGCAGGATCGCGTTTACGACCGTGGTTTTGCCGACGCCCGGTCCGCCGGTGATGACGCAGACGGGATTCGTCAGGGAGAGCCGGACCGCGCCGCGCTTCTCGTCCGGCAGTACGAAGTCGGATTCGACGTCGTCGATGAGCGCGTCGAGCTCGCTCTCGTCGAAGAGCGCATCGGCGAAAGCGAGCTCTTTGAGCCGCCTGGCAATGCGAGTCTCGGCTTCGTACAGGCGGCGTGTGAAGACGATGCCGGAATCCGCGATCAGGACACGTTCGCGGAGCAGCTCGTCGAGCAGGCCCGACGCGAGCGCTGTCTCGCACTCGAGGAGCGTTGCCGTTTTCGACAACAGCTCTTCGCGCGGCAGTCCGCAGTGACCGGAGTTTCGCGCGTCGCGAAGCACGTGCAGCAATCCGGCGTGGATGCGATACGGAGAATCGCGCGCGATGCCGACCGAGCCGGCGATTCCGTCGGCGATGCGAAAGCCGATGCCGCTGATCTCCTGTGCGAGCTGGTATGGGTTCTGGCGGACGATCGTCAGTGCGGCGGGGCCGAATACTCGTTGGATCCGCACCGCGCGTCCCGTCCCGATGCCATGCTCCGCCAGCAGCGCCGCGAGCCGCCACACATCGCGCTTCTCGCTCCATCCCTTTCTGATCGTCTCCACCTTCGCGCGTCCGATGCCGGGAACCTCGAGCAGTTTCTCGGGAGCGTCGTCGAGCACGGCGACGAGCTGTTTCCCGAACTTCGCCGTGAGACGTTTCGCGAGCGCCGGCCCGATTCCCGGCACGCGTCGCGATGCGAGATACCGCGTCATCGCCTCCGCGGTCACCGGCAGCAGCGGCGCGACGCGGTCGGCTTTGAATTGCAGGCCGTAGCGAGGATCGACGACGCGCGCGCCTTCTGCCTCGACTTCATCGCCTGGCTCGAGAGGTGGAGACACAGCGACCAGCGTGACGAGCGCGCCGTGTCCGTCGCGCAACTCCGCGACGCAAAACCCCGTCACGGCGCTGTAATGCCGGATGCGCTCGATGATTCCGGTGAGGCGCTCCGGCATGACGGCGACTTCTTACACCTCGACTTCGTTCGTTGGCTGCGCCTGCACCATCGTCGTCTTGTTCGCATTCTTGTACCCGCGCGCTGCCGCGATGAACGCGCGGAACAGCGGGTGCGGCGCGGTCGGACGCGAGCGGTATTCGGGGTGGAACTGGCAGCCGACGAACCAGGGGTGTCCCTGGAGCTCGATGATCTCGACAAATTTTCCGTCGGGGGAGATGCCGGTGACGTGGAAGCCGCGCTCTTCGAGGCGCTTCACGTATTCGGGGTTTACTTCGTAGCGGTGGCGGTGGCGTTCTTCGATCGAGTCGACGCCGTACGCGTCGCGCACGAGCGATCCGTCTTTCATGTCGCACGGGTATTTGCCGAGGCGCATCGTGCCGCCGAGGGCGTCGACGCCGATGAGATCGCGCAGCTTGAAGATGACTTTGTACGGCGCTTCGTCGTCGAACTCGGTCGAGTTCGCGCCGACCATGCCGCAGACGTTGCGCGCGAACTCGATCGTCGCGCACTGCATGCCGAGGCAGATGCCGAAGAAGGGGATGCGCTTCTCGCGCGCGAAGCGGATGGCGCGCAGTTTTCCTTCGACTCCGCGCGAGCCGAAGCCGGGACCGACCAGGATTCCGTCGACGTTGCCGAGATCGCCGTGATAGCCCTCTTCCTCGAGCGACTCCGAGTCGATGTAGACGATGCGTACCTTCACGCCGTTGGCGATGCCGCCGTGCGTGAGCGCCTCGTTCAGCGACTTGTAGGAGTCGCCGAAGTCAACATATTTACCAACGAAGCCGATGCGCACCTCGTCTTCCGGATGGCGCATCTTGCGCACGATCTCTTCCCACTTCGTCAGCGAGCCGATCTCCTCGTGCGGGAGATGGAGTTTGTCCAGGAGGATCTCCGCGAGGCCTTCGCGCGAGAACGCGAGCGGCACCTGGTAGATGTAGTCGACGTCGTACGCGGGGATGACGGATTCCTCTTCGACGTTGCAGAAGAGGCCGATCTTCTTCTTCATCTCGTCGGGGATCGTGCGCTCGGAGCGGCAGAGGAGGATGTCGGGCTGAATGCCGATCTGGCGCAGCGTCTGGACAGAGTGCTGCGTCGGCTTGGTCTTCAGCTCGTCGCTCGCTTTGATGTAGGGGATGAGCGTGACGTGGACGTTGAGCGCGTTGCCGCGTCCCGCTTCGAGGCGGAACTGGCGGATGGCTTCGAGGAAGGGGAGCGACTCGATGTCGCCGACCGTTCCGCCGATCTCGACGATCACGACGTCGACGCCTTCGGAGACGTCGCGGATGCACTTCTTGATCTCGTCGGTGATGTGCGGAATCACCTGCACGGTCTTGCCGAGGTAATCGCCGCGGCGCTCCTTCTCGATCACCTTGAGATAGATGCGTCCGGTCGTGTAGTTGTTCTTGCGCGACGCGCGCATCGAGGTAAAGCGTTCGTAATGGCCGAGGTCGAGATCCGTCTCGGCGCCGTCATCGGTGACGAACACCTCGCCATGCTGGAACGGCGACATCGTTCCGGGATCGACGTTGATGTAGGGATCGAACTTCTGGATGGTGATGCGGAAGCCGCGCGCCTCGAGCAGCGCACCGATCGATGCCGCCGCGATGCCCTTGCCGAGGCCGGATACGACGCCGCCGGTGATGAAGATGTATTTGGTGCTCATAGTTTCGCGCCTCCGTTCAATCGATGAAGGCAGAAGGCAGAAGGCAGAAGGCAGAAGTAAGAAACGCTCGTGCCAAACGAGCCGTTCTCAGCTCTGCCTTCTGCCTTCTGCCTTCTGCCTTGGGGTTGTTTTTCAGGGGGAGAGAGTTTAGGTACGTCGAGTGTGTTTCATTCAGTGTGAGCCATCGGCTCACGCCCGTCCCTCGCAATCACGCATGCAGTCTCGCAAGTTCTTCCTCGACGCGCGCCACATCCTCGGGGCGATCGACGCCCAGGTGCGGCTTGGTTGTTTGTAGCACGGCAATTTTAAAGCCGTGTTGCACTGCCCGCAACTGTTCTAACGATTCGGCGCGTTCCAGCGAGGAGGGCGGGAGAGCAACGAAGCGCTCGAGCACGGAACGGCGATAGGCGTAAACGCCGATGTGGTGCAGCGCGGTTTCTTTCGTTGCGATCGGCGCGCGCGAGAAGTAAATCGCGTTGCCGACCGAGTCGACGATGACTTTCACGACGTCGCGCGCCTGGAATTCGTCATCGGTTTCGAAGGGACAGGCCAGCGTTCCCATTCCGGAGATCGAATTCGAAAGGCGATCGATCAGAGCGTCGACCGAGGTCATGTCGATCAGCGGCTCATCGCCCTGCACGCTGAGGATGATGTCGAACGGCTGCTTCTCGATCGACTCGATGAGCGGCAGCGCCGCCGCGCAACGATCGGTTCCGCTCGCGAAGTCGCCGTCCGGCTTCACGACCTTTCCGCCGAACGCGGCGACGTGCTCGAAGATGCGATCGTCGTCGGTGGCGACGTACACCGCGTCCGCGCGCTGCGACTGCGCCGCGCGGTCGTACACGCGCTGGATGAGCGAGACGCCGGCGATGAGCGCGAGCGGTTTGCCGGGGAAACGCGTCGACGCGTAACGCGCCGGAATTACAATCACCGCCCGCATGTCGGTCTCGAATTCTAACGCGACACCCTTCGGGCACCTTCTCCACGCGCCGAGGAGAGCGGGCGTCCCGCCCGCGCCCGGGAGGCGGGCAGGATGCCCGCTCTCCTCGGCTTGCGGGGAGAAGGGCGCGGGCAATCGACCAACGTGCCGAGTTGCCCGATGAGGAGGGTGCGGATCAGCGCATCCGACCGCGATTTGATGCGGCGGCTGACGATCGTACTCGCGTTCATCGTCGTCTTCACCGCCGCGTTCGCGAAGCTCAATCACGTCTACTCGCAGAAATTTCTCGCGACGACCGGTGTGGCGCAGTGGATCTTCGCGGAGCACCCGCTCAGTTCCGGCGAGCCGGTCGCGTTCTTCGCCGCGCGCGACTTCACGTTGCCGGCGAAGCGCTACTACACCCGCCTCAAGATCGCCGCGGATCCCGAATATCAGTTGTTCGTCAACGGACGCGAGATCGCGGGGCGGCGGGTGGGCGATCAGCCTGACCTCGATCTCTACGACATCTCCAGTCTCGTGCAGACGGGACGCAATCGCGTCGTCGTCGCCGTGCGCGCGCCGCAGGGCGTCGGCGGACTGCTGGTCTCGATCGACATCGCGCCCGAAATTCAAAACTGGGTCGTGAGCGATCGCGACTGGTCCATCTACAGGCGGTGGAGTCCGGACTTGCTCCTGCGCGACGTGCCGGAGTTACACGCACAGTCGCCGATGATCATCGGCGCGCCACCGATCGGACGGTGGAACTACCTCACGCTCGTGCCGCGAACCCTCGAGCCGCTGCCGTCGAAGCTGATCGAGCCGCGCCAGTCATTCCCGAGACTCGCGCTCGTCCCCACGATTCGCACGCGGGAAGGCGTCGCCGTCGCCATCACCGACCGCGCGCGCGCAACCGTCTTCGACTTCGGCTTCACCAGCGGCCGCGTCCGCGTCACGCGCAACAGCGACCACGGCGTCAGCCGCGTCCTGCGCCTCCGCTTCGCCAACATCCCCGACGAGCTGGGCCTGATCGAGTACAACCTCCGCCCGCTCGTCTTCGCGCCCGGCGAGCGCACCGTCACGACCACCGAGGCGCACAGCTTCCGCTACGTGATGGTGTTCGGGCAGGGGGTGGGGGCGGAGGTGGTTCAGTTTATCCCGCGCGCAGACGCGGGATCTCCGGTTGTACCGCGATGAGCAGCACGATCGACGCGGATCGAGCGAGCACCGTGTTCGGTGCTCGGATGCTCGCCTGTCAGTTTATCCCGCGCGCAGACGCGGGATCTCCGGATCCACCGCGATGAGCAGCACGATCGACGCGAATCGAGCGAGCGCGGTGCTGCGTTCTCGCTTGTCGGAATGTTTTGCGCGGTGTACCCGGAGATCCCGCGTCTGCGCGCGGGATAAACTGAAGATCAATAAATCACGTTCCGCACAAAGTAATCCGACTGCGAGATCGTGCGGTTCACGAGCGCCTCGGCGTCGCCGCGCGACATCTGGAAGCGTCCCGCGGAGCCGCCCACGCCGGTCTTCATGAACAGCTCGACGCTGTCGATGCGTGCGTCTTCGATGCGGACCATGAGCAGCGCCGTTGCGGAGATGGCGTTGAAGACGCGGTCTTCGGTGTCGACGGTCAACTCCGCGCGGATGCTGTGCGCGCCGGTCGAGGTGATCTTGCGCTCGAAGATGCTCATGTTGTCGTAGGCGCGCTCGAATTTGTCGATGACGGCGGCCGAGACGCCGCCGGAGCTGCTCGCGGTGGGCGAGGGGGTGGAAGCCTGCTGTTGCTGCGCGGCTTTCTGCTGTTGCGGCGTGCGGAGTTTGATTCCGCCGAGGGAGGGCTGCCGCGGTGCGGTGCTCGTGGTCGGGGGAAGGTTCGTGTTGAGGTCGACGATGCCGCCGCTGGTGATGCCGAGTTTCGTCAACTGCTCGGACTTCGGCACGTCGATGAAATTCGGATCGACCTGCAGCGACTGTCCGTTCTCCAGGAGGATCAGCGCCTTGCCGTTGACGATCGTCCACTTCTGTTTCGCGTTGTAGTGCGTGCCGTCTTTCATCACGACGACGTACGTGGCGAATGCGTTTGCGGCGAAGAGCGTCACGAACGCGAACAGGGCGAGTGCTTTCTTCATGGCTGAGGTCTCCGGAATCAGCAGTCGAATCACTGGTTATAGACAAGCAGCGGTGTACCGCCGCTCGTCTATGAGCACGGCGAAGCTGAGCTTCGCCTTTGGTTATACTAACCGACCCGCGCAAACGCCGTGCGGGCATCAGATAGTTCCAGGAGTTCCCAGATGCTGGTCGTGATGGAGGCCGCGGCGCGGCCGGAGCAGATCGAAGCAGTCGTTCGCCACATCGAGCGAATGGGCTTTCGCGCGCACCCGATCCCGGGCGCGTTCCGCACGGCCATCGGCGTCACCGGACACGGCGGCAAAGCCGATCCGACGATCATCGAGAACTTTCCCGGCGTCAAAGAAGTCATCCCGGTCTCGCACGCCTACAAGCTGGTGAGTCGCGAGGCGAAGCCGGACGACACGATCGTGACGGTCGGCGGCGTCGACGTCGGCGGAAACGGCATCGTGGTGATCGGCGGTCCGTGCGCGGTGGAGTCGCTCGATCAGACGCGCATCGTGGCCGAGCGCATCAAGGAAGCGGGCGGACAGTTGATGCGCGGCGGCGCGTACAAGCCGCGCACGTCGCCGTATTCGTTTCAGGGACTCGGCGAAGAAGCGCTGGAGATTCTTGCGCGCGTGCGTGAGGAGTTCGATCTGCCGGTCGTCACGGAGGCGATCGATCACGAGTCGCTCCAACTCGTCGAAAAGTATGCGGACTGCATTCAGATCGGCGCACGCAACATGCAGAACTTCTCGCTGCTCAAGAGCGCGGGACGCGCGCGCAAGCCGGTGCTGCTGAAGCGCGGCATGGCCGCGACGCTCGAAGAGCTCCTGCTGTCGGCCGAGTACATCATGGCCGAGGGCAACTATGAGGTGATGTTGTGCGAGCGCGGCGTGCGCACGTTTGCCGATCACACGCGCAACACGCTCGACCTCTCGATCGTCCCGGCGATCAAACGCACCAGCCATCTGCCGATCCTCGTCGACCCGAGTCACGGGACCGGCAAGCGCAACAAAGTCCTGCCGATGTCGCGCGCGGCGATCGCCTGCGGCGCGGATGGACTCATCATCGAAGTCCATCACAAGCCGGAAGAAGCGCTGTCCGACGGACCGCAGGCACTGTTGCCGGAGGCGTTCGCGCAGCTGATTCGCGAAGTCGACGCGATCGCGCAGGTCCTCGGTCGCTCGCTGCAGCCCGCGCTCGCGGCAAGCTAGTGCCGCTTCAACATTGAAAAACTGAGTGTCATCCTGAGCTGCGAAGACAGCGAAGGATCCCCCGCTTGCGGGAGCGAGCAGCGTCGTTTCGCGGGGGATTCCTCGCCGTCTTCGCGGCTCGGAATGACACAGTGTTTCAATGTTGACGAAGCACTAGTGGAGGACAGGCAATCCTGCCTGTCCCGCCTCTCCGCGAATGATCGTCAAAAGGACAGACAGGATTGTCTGTCCTCCACTTTCCGGTAGGGATTTTCCGTCCCCGGTCACTCCTAAATACAACTGAGCATGAAGGCCTCCACGGTCGTCACGCGTGGAGCGGCGCTCGCGGGACCGCTCGCCGTGCTGGCGATCCCGAAGTGTCCGCTCTGTCTTCTGCCGCTGCTCGCGGCAGCGGGGATCGCGCTGCCTTCCGCTCCGCTGCTCGACGCGCTTGCGATCGCGTTCGTCATCGTCGTCGCGTTCACCCTGAAGCCGCGCGCGCTTGCAATCGGCGCGGGCGCGATCATCGCCGTCGGACGCCTCGCGTCCATTCCGTTGCTCACCTGGATCGGCGTCGCGTTGATGCTCGTCATCACCGCGATGCGAGTCATCCGCCATCGACGTTGCGAAAGGAGCAGTCATGCCTGAAGGTCCGGACACCAATGAACGCGCAGTGAGTCTCCTCAAACGCGCACCCGATCTCCGCGCGATCGACACCGCCGCGGCGATCGCGCCGAAGGCGCTCGAAGCGCTCGGTCCGCAAAAAGATTTCGCGCCGAACGCGCCGTTCTCGCTCTTCGTTCCCGCGCACCAGGAGCTTGCGGTGCAAGAAGCGGCGAACCTGATGGAGATCGCGAACAAGGATGGCCTCGACGCCGTGCTGCAGCACGCGGAAATGCTCGCCGACACGACGAGCACCGAGCTCGCGCAGTGGGCGCTGATGATCTTCATCACGCATCACCCCGAGGGACAGAAGCTGCCGATCCCGTCGCTCGAAGAGCGCATTCCTGAATCAGTGAAACCTTCCTCCCCGACGCCCGCCGCTCCGGCCGCGCTCGAAGCCCTCGGCGCGAGCGGCAGTGAGGCCGCGCTCGACTGGTATCGCGAGGACGCGCAGACGAACGCGCATCACGAGCGATGGCACGTCGTCTATCCGTGGGCGGGCGTTCCGAATCCGGCGAACCCGAGCCAGCGCACGCTGAAGGACCGGCAGGGCGAGTTGTTCATGTACATGCACGAGCAGATGCTCGCGCGCTACGACTGCGAGCGTTTGTGCGCCGGGCTCTCCGCGCCGACGGCGCGACTCGACAACTTCAACGATCCGATCCCCGAGGGATACAAGCCGCTCTTGCGCGGCTACGACAATCGCGAGCCGAACGCGGACTTCGCCGACTCGGGTGCGCCCGTTCCCGAACTGCCGACGTGGCTGTCGAATCTCTTCGGCGACTCGGGAAAGAAAAACGCGACGCTGAAAAAGCCGAACGGCACGACCGTCGCGGCGAACGCCGATCTCCTCGGCGACTCGATCGAGGCGAACATCGGATCCGTGAACGACAGTCGCTACGGCAACGCGCACAACATGGGACACGTGCTCATCGCGTTCATCCCCGACCCCAACAGCCAGGACCAGTTCGGCGGCGTGATGCGCGATCCTCGCGTGGCGATCCGCGATCCGATCTTCTATCGCTGGCACCGGCAGATCGACGAGATCAATTACCAGTGGCAGGAGAAACAGGACCCGCAGAATTTCGCCGACGCGCCGAAGGTCACGATCCGCGACGCGGTCAGCGGAACGGCGGGTGACGGCGCGAGTCCCGACATCGCGGTCGTGCAGGCCAGCAAGGTGACGGGCGATCCGCAGCAGTTCGCCGACACGAGCTTCGGCGGCGCGAAGTGGGACACGGTCGCCGCTGATAGCGCGATCGCGACGAAGACGCTCAAGACGACGATGAAGCAGCGCACGATCGGAGGCTCGACCGTGCAGTACCTCGATCACGAGGACTACTTCTATTTCATCCGCGTCAACAACGACACGAACGCCGAGCTCACCGTCACGCTGCGCATCTTCCTCGTTCCCGTCGAGTGGGCGGACCAGCGCAGACAGTGGATCGAGCTCGACAAGTTCCAGCAGAAACTGAAGGCGGGACGCAACGTCGTCGCGCGCTCGAGCAAGCTGTCGGTCGTCGCGAAGAAGCCGGCGACGCGTCCCGGCGATCCGGTTCCGCCGCGTGAGCCGGGCGCCGATCCGAACTACTGCGACTGCGGATGGCCGTACACGCTGTTGCTTCCGCGCGGTACACGCGCGGGGAAAGACTTCCGTTTGCTGGTTGTTGCGACCGACTGGAGCATCGACAAAGTCGAAGTCGAAGGAAAGTGCGGCTCGATGAGCTTCTGCGGCAAGAAGAACGTTCCGTATCCGGACAAGCGGCCGATGGGCTATCCCTTCGATCGCCACTGGCCGGCCGCGATCGCGAAGACGATTCTGGCGCAGAAGAACATGGCCGCGCGCGACATCAAGATTCAGTGGACATAATGGCGCTCGATGTCCGACCTGCAGAAACGCGTCGAGGACGCGCTGCGCGAGACTCCCGAGGAGGAGGAAGCTTCTCTCTTCTCGGAGTATCGCGACTCTTCGTCCGATCTGACGGAGAAGCTGATGCGCGCGGCGCGCGTGGGCGGGGCGGAGGCAGCGCTCGACGAATTCGAAAAACTGCGGCCGGCGGAGAACATCCGCCGGCTGCAGCGCGCGCTGATGGAGTTCATCGTTCACGATCCGTCGGCGGCGGAAGCGGGGCTGCGCATTCCGTCGCTCGAAGAACGCGCTCCATGGAAGGTCGCCCATGACGTTGATCCTCGATCGACGCAATGACCTCGGCGGCGCGCCCGGCATTCACGCGCTGATCGGCGGCGTCAGTTTCTATCGCCATCTGAAAGACGGCGATCCTGCTGCGCAGCCCGCCGATCCGATGTTCGACCTCAAACAGCTCACGTCGACCGCGATGAGCGCGTATCTCTTCTACAAGTGGCTGCTCGCCGCCGATGCAGCGAAGCGACTGCCGCTGCCGCTCGCGACGGTGCATCTGTTGTTGTCGCCGTCGGCCGACGAGCTCGCGAAAGAAGCGGAGCTCGCGAAGGCGGAGCGTTGCTCGCGCAAGAACTTCGTCACGAATCTGAAGGAGTGGCGCTCGTTCGCGAACGATGCGGACGCGATGACCGTTCTGTATTTCGCGGGTCACGGCGTGCAGCGGCGGCAGAACGACTCGGTGCTGCTGCTCGACGACTTTGGCGATCCCGACGCCGGCGGATCGCTCGTTAATACGGCAGAAGTCGCGCAGATCATCGCGGGCATGGCGCCGCCGAGCGACCTCGCAAAAAAAATCGCCAACCGGCAGCTCTACTTCCTCGACGCCTGCCGCATGCCGGACAAGGAATTCCAGAAGCGCGACTGGATGAACACCGGCGACCTCTGGAACATCGACAAGAACAGCCGCGACGATCGCTCGCAGCTCATCTTCTATGCCGCGATTCCCGGATCGAGCGCGTTCGCTGTACGCGGCGGGCAGACACTGTTCAGCGCTGCGCTGACGGACTGCCTCGATCGCGTCGCTGCCGTGCCGTCCGAGGATGACGATGCGCGATGGCGCGTCACAACGGCGTCGCTCAAGGCATCGATTCAGTCGGCGGTGGACGCTGTGAACCTGCAACACTCCGGCGAGCAGCAATGCCTGCCGATCACCGTCGGCAGCGACATCGTCATCGCGTACTTTGACGAGTCGCCGCCGGTCGACTGCGAAGTGCGCATCGATCCCGACACCGCGGCGAAGCTGTGCAGCTTCAGCGTGACGGCACCGGGCGCGCCGCCCGCGTATCAAATCGACAAGGTCACGCCGAATCCGCTCGGCTTCAATGTGAAAGGCGGCTTCTACACGTACGACGTGCAGCCGGCCGACGCGACGCTGAAGCCGTTCAAAGGCGGGACGATCGTGAAGCCGCGGCTCCCGCGATTCCAGATGAAGGTGAAGGTGGGCGGATGACCTGGCTCACGTTCCGCGGTCCGTTCGGCAGCAAGCGCTTCGAGAACGCGAGCGTGCCGGTGCTGATCCACACGCCGGAGCTGAAGCTCGTGAAGACGATGATGTCGTCGGAAGGCGCGTCGCTCGATCCCGGCACGTACGTCGTGACCGCCCGATTGCCGGCCGGACAGGAGATCGTACGCGTCTTCGAAGCGCGCGCTGATGTTCCGAATTGTTCGGTCGACTTGCGCGGCGAGGACGAGCAGACGCCGCCGGTCGAAGCCGCGGAAGTGCCGGCGTACGTCGCGCAGCAGCGCGCGCCGAATCCAGTCGTGGCGAAACGCGTTCGCCGCCGCTCCTACATTCGCAAGCCCGATCCGAACGAATTCGCGTTGTCGTCGCCGATGCCGAACGACGTCTGGATCGCACCGCAGCCGGCAGGTGTGCTGCGCTGCTTCGCCGGCAATCCGCTGCGCAAGACGCTCAAAGAAATCGCGCTGCCGATCGCGTCGACGCAAAAGTCGAATGACATCGTCGAGTACGTGATCGCGCCCGCCGCGGAAACGCGCTGGGTGCAGTGCGTGCAGCCGTCGCGCGCGCCGGTCAACATCGCGCTGCCGGTGTCGCGACATCACGGATGTATCCTCACGATGCGCCGCGAAGCCGATCGCTTCTGGATCGACATCCACCTCGAAAACGCCGACGCCACGCTGCTCCTCGGCTATCAGCAAAATCGCGCCGCGCGCGAAGAAGCCGTCAGCGCCGAGCGCATGCTCGAGCAGAAGCTCGACGACCCGATCGCTGCGATCGCTGCCGCGTACTCGCTGCTGCGCAGCGGCGAGCTCGATCGACTGCACAACTGGTCGAAGCACCTGATGGATTGGATGCCGTGGATTCCCGACGGCGCCGCGATCCGCGGCGAACACCTCGCGCGCCTCGGCCAGCACAAAGAAGCGATCGACGCATTCCTCGCCATCCCCGACCGCGGCGTTCCAATGTTCTGCGACGGCTTGACCTTCGTCATCGATCGCCTGCGGCTGTACTCGCTGTCCGGCGATGCCCCTCCGAGTGCGAAAGACGCGCACACCCAACTCGCCGAATTCGCGACGTGGGTCGACTTCACCAAAGTCGTCACGACCTACACCGGCATCAATCCCGCGAAGCCGGAACCAACCGTGTTCAAGGGGACGCTGCCCCCGGGGACGGACTGCGCGAAGGCATTCGAGTGATTGTCGCGTAGGTAGAATGGCGATATGCAAATCACATCCGGCAGAGTCGTCGATGGCCGAGTCGAGTTGGAAGCGGAGCTACCGGAAGGAACCGAAGTCACGGTTCTGGCTCGAGACTCGGAGGAAACATTCGAAGTCGACGCGGAGCTGGAAGCCGTACTGCTGGAATCGATCGCTCAGGGACAACGCGGTGAGCGCATCTCTGCAGAGGAACTGTTTCGCGAAATGCGAAGCCGTGAATGATCGAGCCACTCACCCTGCGAAAACGTTCGAGCAACCGGTGTGGCGCAGGCTTTTCAGCCTGCGCCCGGGTGGCAGGCTGGAAAGCCTGCCCCACACCGATGACCATCGCATAGACTTCCGCGCCGATGCGCCGCACCAAGATTCTCGCGACCCTCGGGCCGGCGAGCAGCAGCGAGGAAATGATCGAGCGCCTGCTCACGACCGGCGTCGATGCCTTTCGCCTCAACTTCTCGCACGGCAAGCATGAAGAGCACGCGCGGCTGGTGCGCACGATCCGCGAAGTCGCGACGGAGCTCGGCCGCTACATTCCGATCGTCGGCGACATTCAGGGACCGAAATTGCGCATCGACGACGTCGACGGCGTGATCAACCTCGAAAACGGACAGGCGTTCGTCATCGGCACCGAGCCGATCCTCGGCAATCAGCGCGAGGTCTCGACGTCGTTCACGCCGCTGCCCCAGGAAGTGCGCATCGGCCAGCGCATCCTCATCAACGACGGTCTCGTCGAGCTGATCGTCACCGCCGTCGATTCGACACACGTCACGACCCGGGTGCTGCATGGCGGACCGATCTCATCGAAAAAGGGGATGAACTTTCCCGACTCGGAGCTGTCGATCCCCGCGATCACCGACAAAGACAAAGTCGACGTGAAGTTCGCGGTCGAGCAGGGACTCGACTACATCGCCGCATCGTTCATTCGCCGCCGCAGCGACATCCTCGATCTGCGCGCGCTCCTGCACGCGCACGGCGGCGACGAGATGCACGTGATCGCGAAGCTGGAGAAGCCACAGGCGATCGACAACCTCGACGACATCCTCGAGGTCAGCGACGGCGTGATGGTCGCGCGCGGCGACCTCGGCGTGGAGCTGCCGCCCGAAGCCGTGCCGATCATCCAGAAGCAAGTGCTCGTGCGCGCGAGCCGGTGGGGGAGGTTTGCCATCACCGCGACGCAGATGCTCGAGTCGATGACGGTGAGCTCGCGGCCGACGCGCGCGGAAGCGTCCGACGTCGCGAACGCGATCTTCGACGGATCGGATGCGGTGATGCTGTCGGCAGAAACGGCGTCAGGCAAGCATCCGATCGAAGCCGTGCAGATGATGGCGCGCATCGTCTTCGCCGCCGAGGCGAATCGACTGCGCGGAACGTACGACTGGGAACGCGAGCCCTTCCGCAAAATCTCCGAGGCCGACGAATTCACCGACGCGCTCGCCGGCGCGGCAAACTACGCGGCCGAACAGCTCGACGCGAAATACATCGTCGTCTTCACGCAAACCGGCTTCGCCGCGCGCCTCATGTCGAAGTTCCGTCCGAAGGTTCCGATCATCGCGCTCACGCCGTCGAGCTGGGTCGCGCGACGGATGAACCTGCTGTGGGGCGTGCAGTCGTTCGTGCTTTTGCAGACGGGCGACTATCACGAACAGATCGTCGATCGCGTCGACGAGTTCCTGCTCGCGAAAGACATCGTGCGTCCCGGCGATCGCCTCGTCATCCTGATGGGCTCGCCGATTTATCAGCGCGCGAAGACGAATTTGTTGCGCGTCCATCGCGTTCGCGTCTGAGCCTCCCGTGCAATAGCCTGACACCGTTCAGTTACGGCTGAACCGTCCGTACCCGAACAGGTGTACGATTCCGGACAGCAAATCCAGCGGGAGGAGGGCGGGGTGCGTTTTTTGTAGGCCCGAGTTGCATGGAATCCAGCGGAGGAGGCTTATGCGTCGGTTTCGAGCTACTGCCCTAGCAGCCGCCCTTGCGGGTCTCATATCCGTTACCATCGCCGCGCCTGCCCAGCCCGCGGCACCACTGCCTGCGGTCCTGCAAGTCCTCGGCACCGTCACCAACGCCGCGCATCCGGTCGGCAACGCCCTCATCATCGCCCTCAACCTTCAGGACTTCGTCTCCACACAAACGTACTCCGCATCCGACGGCAGCTTCTCGATGCCGGCGCTGCGCGCCGGCATCTACAAGATCATCGCTGTCAAGCAGGGCTTCATCCCGGCGATCGCGACGATCATTCCGACCAGCCCGAAGCACCGCGTTGCGCTGAAGCTCGAAGCGGACAAGGGAAAGAAAAACGCGAACCAGGAAATCTGGGAGCTGCGCGGCTCGCTGCCGGCCGACGTGCTGCGCGAGATCGACCAGGTCATGCAGCCGGTGCAGACGTCGTCCTACGAGATCCCGCGCATCCGCGGCGAGTTGTTCTCGCTCACCGGCGTGAGCAATCAAACCGCGAACCCCGCGTTCGCGCAGACCTCGGTCGGCGTGCAGGGACGTCTCAACGAGACGCTGCAGGTCGGCATCCGCGGCAACATGCAGCGCTTCGAAGATCCGAACGACGAAGTGCGATTCGGAACGCCGATCGCCGAGTCGAGCGACATGTCGGTCGAAGTGCGCTCGTCCCCGAGGAACGCCTATCGCGTCGCGTCGACGCGCAGCTCGTGGAGATACAACGACGGTCCCGACGGCGCGCGCGAAGCGGACATCAGCGCGCACAACTTCGAGTGGCGGCACGGCGACTCGCGCGTGCAGGTCCGCTACTTCGAGCAGGAAAATCTCTTCCGCGACACTCCGGTCGGATCGAATCTGATCGAAGTCTCCGGCGACATTCCGTTGATGCAGACGCGCAAGAGCGACCTCGGCGTCGCGGTGCGCGTCACCCAGGAAACGGTCCCGAGCGCCGCGCAGATCCTGCGCACCGCCGACATCACCGCGAACGGAACGTACACGCTCGTGCCCGCGCTGTTGGTGCACTACGGGCTGTCGAGCCGCATCGGTGTCGACGGACAGGAATTCGCACCGCGCACCGGCGCGGAGTGGAAGCTGACCGAGAAGACGTCGATCATCGGCTCGGCGATGCTGAAAGTGCTCGACCGCGATCCGGCGGCGCTCAATCTGCCGTCTCTCGTGTTCTTGTCCGAGGATGCGCGCGTGCTGCCGAAATATACGTACACGTTCGGCATCGTGTCCGGCAAGGACGATGGCAACCGCCTGACCGCGATTGCGACGATCACGGCCATCGATGCGCCGCTGCGCGTCGTCTTCTCGGATGCGTACGATCAGTTCTGGGACGGCCTCTACGTCGAGACCGGCGACATCCGCCGCGATCTGCGCGTCGCCTATCGCCACGAATTCGGCAACCGTTTCGCGGTCGATGTCTCCACGACCGCGGGCACGGCGACGCGGAACGATCCGACACAGCGCAATCGCGAAAAGACGTACGTCGTCGGCGATCTGCAGTCGACGTTCAATCCGACGCGCACCACGCTCGCGGTCTCGTATCGCGAGATCGAGCAGCCGCGCGAAAACGGCGTGGAGAGCTACCACACCGAGCGCATCAACGTGCGCATGGCGCAGTCGCTCTACCTCCCGATCGACATCAAGCTGCTCCTTGGCCTCGAGCTCGCGCGCGCCGACAACTCGCCGTACCTCATCGACACGCTCACCCCCGAGGGAACGTCGAAGAAGTACATCGGCGGGCTGGCGCTGAACTTCTGAAGAAGCCGACGCGCGAAGATCTCGCGGCCGCCGCGGGAAAAACGATTCGGGACGTGATCGCGCCCGATCTCGACGTCCTCTTCTGGGGCATCAATCCCGGCTTGTATACGGCTGCGGTCGGACATCATTTCGGTCGTCCGGGAAATCGCTTCTGGCCGGTGCTGCATCGCGCGGGATTCACGCCTCGATTGTTCGCGCCGTCCGAGCAGCGCCAGCTGATCGCACTCGGATACGGCATCACCAACATCGTGGCGCGTGCGACGACTGCCGCGGACGAGCTGACGCGCGACGAGCTCGTGGAAGGCGCGCGCATGCTCACGCGCAAGGTGATGAAGTTTCGTCCGCGCTATCTCGCGATCGTCGGCATTGGCGCATATCGCACTGCGTTCGATCGTCCGCGTGCGAAGCTCGGATTGCAGGGCGAAACAATCGATGCGACGAAAATCTGGGTGCTGCCGAATCCGAGCGGCCTCAATGCGAACTACCGGCCGACGGAGCTCGTGGAGTTGTTCGCCGAGTTGCGCAGCGCGGTGGAGAGGAGATCGTGATGGAGCCGGCGCTGCTTGGGCACCTGTAACGCGATTAAGATGCCGTCATGACGCTGCAAGGCAATGCGCTTTCCGTATCTCTCACCGTCAAGGATCTCGAACAGAGCCTTCACTGGTATCACGACGTCATCGGCTTCACGGTCAACGAGAAGCATGAGCGCGAAGGAAAGCTGGTCGCCGTCTCGCTGCAAGCCGGCAATGCGCGGTTGCTCATCAACCAGGACAACGGCGCAAAGGGCTGGGATCGCGCGAAAGGCGAGGGATTCTCGATGATGATCACGACGGATCAGAAGATCGACGACATCGCGAAGGGGATCGTCGACGCCGGCGGCACTCTCTCGACCGAGCCCGCCGACATGCCGTGGGGCGCGCGGATGTTCCGCGTGCGCGATCCGGACGGATTTCTTCTCACGATTGCTTCCGAGCGCGCGCCACGCGCGCAAGCGTGACGCCGCCGAGGATGAACAGCATGCCGGTGACCATCGGGATCGTGATGCGCTCGTGCAGCACGAGCGCGCCGGCGATCGCGGCGACGGCCGGCTGGATGTAAGCAAACAGAGTGAGCCGGCCGGGCGGGATGACGCGCAGTGCATAGGTGTACGCGCTGAACGCGATGATGGAGCCGAAGAGTGTGAGGTAGGCGAGTGCGATCGCGCTCCGCGCGGTGATGTGCGGCAACGGTTCCGTGATGACCGCGGCGATCAGCGTGATCACGCCTCCGGTGAGCATCTGCATTGCCGGTGCAATCGCCGGTGCGACGCCGGACGGCTGGTACTTCGCGCGGAGCGTGCCGAGGTTCCAGGCGATCGTGTAGAACTGCATCGCCAGCGTGCCGATGAGGAGGCCCGTGCCGGTCGACGGCTTGGCGATCGCCGGCGCGACGACGGCGATGACGCCGCAGAAGCCGGCGACCAGTCCCGCGATGCGCATCGACGTCAAAGGCTCACTGCGAATGAGAAAGCGCTCGAGCAGCGCCATCCACAGCGGCAGCATCGCCGCGAGCAGCGCCGCGAGTCCGCTGGTGATGTGATGTTCCGCGAATGCGACGGATGCCGTCGCGAACGTGAAGAGCAGAATGCCGGTGAGCGCCTCGTGTCCCCACTGCGACGCGCGGCGCGGCAGCGGATTTCCGCGCGCGAGCGCGATCCCGAGGAGGATCGTACCGGCGATCGTGAAACGGAGACCGGTGAGATAGAGCGTCGGAATCGTCTCGATCGCGACGCGGATCGCGAGAAACGTCGTTCCCCAGATGATGCCCATCGCGGCGAAGCAGAGATTCGCCAGCGCGCGTTCGCTCACGCGCGGCACTGTACGCGACGCATGAATCGGAATCGATTACGTGCGAGGTAATGAATGTATCTGTGGAGCGGCGGCCGCTTCGGCCGCCGACCCCTCGCGAGAAATCCGGCGGCCGAGAGCGGCCGCCGCTCCACAGGCACGCGCCCGGCCCGTTCATGTTTCGTTCATCCGCGCTTCTCCAGAATGCGCGACCATTAAGGAGGAAGACAACATGAAGTCTTCAAGAATCATCATTCTCTCGCTCGCGGTTCTCCTCATCGTCTCGTCCGTATTCGCGGCCACGACCAAAGCCCCGGCGGCTGCGAAGTCGCATGGCAAGAGCGTTCACGGCACCGTTGCCAAGCTCGACGAAGGCGCCAAGACGTTCGACGTGAACGCAGGGAAGAAGTCCACCATGGTGCAGTGGAACGATGCCACGAAGGTCACCGGCGGCACGCTGAAGGACGGCGAGACCGTCACCGTGAAGTACATGGTCCACGACGGCAAGAACGTCGCGACGTCGGTCATGATCGCGGCGGCGAAGAAGAAGTAACCGCGGCCGGAAGGCGGACGCGGAACAGCGCTCCGCCTTCCTCCGCATCCAGGACCTCGACCGTTCCCGCATGAGCGCGCACGACCTGATCGACGATCGCCAGTCCGAGGCCGGAGCCTTCGGGATGCCTGCGCCGGGCGTCCGCCAGCCGGACGAATCGCTCGAAGATCCGCGCGCGCTCCGCCGCGGGGATGCCGGGTCCGCGATCGGCCACGCTGATCTCGCAAGCCTTCTCCAGGTTTCGGCTGGCCACGCGGACCCGGCTTCCGCCCGGCGAATAGCGGACCGCGTTGACGACGAGATTGGCGATCGCGCGGGTGATGCCCGCGCGCTCGCCGATCATGCGGCAGCCGCTGCGCTCCTCGCGATCGATGGCGATGCCGCGCTCGCGAGCCAGTGCGGAGGCGGAAGTCACGGCGTCATCGACGGCGTCGTCGACGTCGAATTCCTCGTGATGCCGGACGGCCGCGGCGTCACCGCGCGCAAGCTCGAGCAGGTCATCGACTTCCCGCGCCAGTCCCGATGCGGCGCGGGCGATCGTCTCCTGCGCTTCGCGCGCCTCGTCGGCCGCAAGATGGCCGCGCGCGAGCTCCTGCGCTTCTGCGGCGATGACTGCCGCCGGCGTCTTCAGCTCGTGCGCAACGTCGGAAACGAGCCGCCGCTGCGCTTCGAATGAAAGCTGCAGCCGCTCCAGCAGCGCATTGATCACCGCCGCGAGGCGCTGAAACTCGTCGCCGGCCGCGGGAACGGTGACGTGTTGCGAGAGATCGCGCGCGGTGATGCGCTCCGTGAATGACGTGATCTCCTCGACCGGATGCAGCGCGCGGCGCATCGCGATCGTGAGCACGAGCGCCGACGCGAGAAAGCCTGCGATCACGAGAATCGCCAGCACGCCGTCGACGACGTCGAGCGTGTGCGACATCGTTTCGATCGAGCGGAAAATGACCAGCGTGGTGCCGGTCGCATTCTGCGCGAGATGCGCGACGCGGAAGCGGCAGATGCGGCGCTGCCCCGTGAACGGCTCGCGCGCGGTGAACGGCCGCTCGTCGTGACGCGCGAACGCGCGGAGGTCGGGGAGGCGCGCGTGCCGCGCGAGATCGCCCGTGGCCCCGATGATGCCGCGATCGTTGAACAGCACGGCCGCGTGATGCTCGAGTCGATAGACGAACGTGTTCGACTCCATCCCCGCGCGCAGCGCTTCGTGCGACAGCTCCGCGACGCCGCGCAGCTCGAGATCCGAGCCGATGGCGACAGACAGCGTTTCCACCTCGTCGTCGAGATCGCCGATGAGAATCGTGCGCAAGATCGTGCGCGCGGCGACCGCGGAAAGCGCGAGCACGACGAACGTCACGACCGCACCCGTCGCGGCGATGCGCGCGCCCGCTTTGCGAAAGCGAATCACGCCTTGCTCCGCATGCGATAGCCGAGCCCTCGCACGGTCTCGATCACCTCCGGGTCGATCTTGCGTCGCAGGCGCGCCATCAATACGTCGATCGTATTGCTCATCGGCTCCTCGCGCTCGCCCCAAGCCTGCTCCATCAAGTCCTCGCGCGACACGACCGCATCGGGCGCGCGCAGCAGCGTCTCCAGCAGACGAAACTCGCGCGCGGTGAGCGCGATCGGCACGCCGCTCTTCGTCGCAGTCCGCTTGAACGGATCGAGCTGCAGCGTGCCGGCGACGAGGAGCTGCTGCGGGCGCCGCTCGTTGCGCCGCAACAGCGCCATCACGCGCGCCGCGAGCACGTCGACGTCGAACGGCTTGCCGACGTAATCGTCCGCGCCGTCGCCGAGCCCTTCAATCGTCGAGCGCGGATCATCGAGTGCCGTCAGCATCACGATGCCGTTCGCGAATCCCCGCGCACGCGCGTCACGGCAAAGCTGCACGCCGTCACCGTCCGGCAATCGACGATCGAGCACGAGCACATCGTAAGGATGCAGCGACAGCAACTCGTCCGCGGCCTCGATCGAATCCGCCTCATCGCAGGCGAGATTCAACCGCGTCAGCGTCCGCCGCACGATCTGCCGCAGGCGCTCGTCGTCTTCGACGATCAGGGCACGCATGGGACTACGTTAACGCAGGTTGACTTTGTTGCCCTCTCTTCGCTCGGCTGGATTGCCGGGTGAGGTAGGGGTCGCCTTCTCAACGTCACTCCTCAATTGGTGCCGGACGAAAGCGGACTTCGTGACAGCGGAAACACGTCTTGTGACGGGGAAGCGTTCTTCCTCGCTCAGTTGGACGTGATCGAACGTGTGATCGCATTTACCTGTCGCAGAGCGTTCCTCGCAGGTGAGGACGCGGAGGATTTCGGCTCGTTCGTCAAGCTGAAGCTGATCGAGAACGACTACGCAACGTTGCGAAAATTCGAACAGCGATGCACCTTCGCGGCATACATTTCAATCGTGGTGCAACGGCTGTTGCTCGACTACCGTGTGCACCTTTGGGGCAGGTGGCATGCTTCGGCCGAGGCAAAACGTCTGGGCGAACAGGCGATCGCCGTGGAGTCGATGCTCGTTCGCGACGGGATGACGATGGCCGAAGCGCTGCCGATCCTCCGGTGCAGGTGGCCCCAGCTCACGGAGAAGAGCATTGATGAGATCTTCGCACGTTTACCCAGGCGTTCGTCGAGGCCGCGCACAGTCGACCTGGAGACGGCGTGCGATGTCGCAGACACGACCGCGGTGAACGGAGCATCATTCGAGAAGACACACTTGGAATTGGCCGGGACGATTGCCATGATCGTACGGGAAGCCATGCGGTCCTACAGCGATGACGATCGGCTCCTCATTCGTCTTCGATTCGAGACAGGTATGAGCATTGCGGAAATCTCTCGAGTGTTGGCGGTCGACCAGAAACCCCTCTACAGGCATCTTCAGCGGCTATTGAGAGATCTTCGATTGCGTCTTCGCCGGCGCGGTGTCGATGCGGATGATGTAGAGGAGATCATCGGCAGCGGCGGCGTCGGCTTCGATTTCGGCTTCGATTCGGGAACTCCGCCGGCAGGTCCGTCTCATCATGAAAAGGGCGAGAATACAGGAGAGGACGAGGCAGAATGATGGTCGGGCTCGATCCTCGCGTCTGCCCGCCGGCGGAGATTCTGGGCGCATATCTCGAAGGAAAAGTCGACGCCCCGACCCGCGCTGCAGTGCAGCGGCACGCCTCCGCTTGTCCGCATTGTGTCTTCGTCATTGGAGAGGTGAGCCGGTATCTTGCGAACAACGACGACGCCGGCGGTGAGGAAGAGACCGAGGAGCCGGCCCGCCGGCGGTTATGGGGCGCTGCGGTCGCAGCTGCCATCGGGTTCGTGTGTCTTTTGGTGGGGTCATGGTTCATCGCGAAGTCGCGCGATCCGCTCCACGATCTGCGGGTTGCCGCCGCAGCTGCGCCGAGTCGTTCGATGCAGGGCCGCTTGGACGGATTTGCGTACTCTCCATACCGGGCACCTCGATCCGATGCCGCTTCCGACGACACGGCGTTACGGCTGCGAGCAGAGCATCTGACCGGTCTCGAGGGAGAAAACGCCAGCGCGTGGCATGCTCGGGGAATTGCAGCGCTCGTGTTGCGGAAAAACATCGCCGCCGTTGTGACGCTCCAGAAGGCAGTCGCGTTGGCCCCGCAGCAGGCGGGATACTGGAGCGATCTGTCCGCCGCGCATCTCGCGGCCGCGGAGAAAGGAGATCGGGCGCAAGTCCGGGCTGCAGTGCAAGCCGCGGAGCGCGCTGTCGCTCTCGATCCCTTGCTTCCCGCCGCACAGTTCAATCGTGCCGTCGCTTTGCAATCCCTCGGCCGCAATACCGAAGCTGCTCAGGCATATGAACGGTATCTGATGCTCGATCCGGCGTCTCCTTGGAGCGCCGAAGCTCGCATGCGCCGCTATCTCCTGCCGCGGTAACGAAGATTTCTTGAGAAATCCCTGAGCACGTCCGTCTTCCGACCAGAACGAGATCTGAACGCGCCCCGATCTCGTTCGAATAGGAAGGAGGACGTCATGACCAAGAAGGCTCTAGTCGTCGGTATCGACAAGTATGAGCCCCCAACGCGCCCCCTGAAAGCAGCTGTTGCCGAAGCGAACAACTGGGCGGATCTTTTGAGAACGAAGTACGGCTTCACTGACATCAGGATGAGGCCGGACTCCTCGGCGACAAAGGCGGTAATCCTGGATGATCTCGAAAACTGGCTTTTAAGTGGTGCGATGACAGGCGACCAGCTCGTGTTTGTGTTCTGTGGCCACGGTACCGTTGTTCCAATCGGTGGACGAATGGCGGACGAGGCCTTGCTGATGTTTCATTCCCCAAACGGCAATCGAATCGCGGCGGCGCTTACCGATTCCGAGGTATCTGCGGTAGTAAAGAGAGTAAAGCCGCCACCGGATGCCTTAATCACAATTATCCTCGAATGTTGCTTTGCTGGTGGGTTTGATCCCGACACTGTGGCGGCGGATTTCGACGTCGGTCCACCGGATGCTGACATCGACGCTCAACCTCTTTTCGAAGCGCTCATTGACGACACCGAACTCTCGACCATTCTGACGATACATCGCTTCAGTTCGCTGTGGGATAAAGGCATTGAAGTGGCGACCGTCGATCTGCTCGTCGTCGCCGCCTGCGAAGAGGGCAGATTCGCTCAGCAATTGCCGGTTGTGAGCGGGTTTCCTCCCCATCTGCTTTTTAGTAGCCGCGCTATTCCTGCACTGCGGCAAAACTTCAAGCGAACATACTTGCTGCTGCTGAAAGCAATCAACCCTTTGGCTTCGGACCAGCGCGCCACACTCCTCGGCAACGTACCGCGGCGTCCGCACCCGTTTCTTACATAAAGAAAGGAAAACACTCATGCGCACTCTCACCGTCCGTATTGCCGGCACTGCCTGCTTTGCCCAACCACCAGAAGACAAACTGCCTAATGTCGCAAGGCGGCTCATTCTGCCATTCGACAATCTTCCCGACGTTCCGGAAATCAAGAGGCATATTCCTTATGTCGAATTCCCGATTGCCGGTATGTATCCGACGAGTCGTTCCGAACTAGGCGTCAAATACCAACATCCCCCCGGAGCCGGACAAATCGATTACGCTCGTTATGACCTTTCACATCACGTCATCAAGATCGAGAACGTCGTGACGAGCGACGTCGAGATTCAGAATTCTTTCGAAGAGCATGTACCGAAAATGACGACAGTTCACCCTGGTCTCGACCCTCTGCCGGTGGATGAATGCTTTGGGGAATATCCTGATGACGCCATGTTTTCGGCTTTCTTCGACATCACAGGAGGCTCTCTCTATTCTGGTTCGCTGTATGAATTCATCACTGTTTATAAGCGACGGAGCGGTACGATTACATCAAGTCTGCAGACCCCCGAAGATGTGTTCCTGCTGCTACAGATCGATTCCGACGACGTGATCCTGACGTTCAAGAAACGCGATGTGCGGGATGTACAGGTCCAACTCGGCTCCGACCAAAATCTCATCACAATCGGGAATCAGCCTCTTGCAGATATTTTTACGACCGGGTCCGGTGACGATGTCGAACATCACTTCCACCTCTATTACAACCTCGCAAGGGAGGGAACGGTCGGTAGCGACCCGCCGCTCCCGAGGATCGACGCCGATCCTGTCAATTCCTGTCCCGTCACCGGCTGGCCGTGAGTCGCGCAATCTGGCCTGCTAAGCTCTTCGACAAAGAATGAGCCTGTCGGGAAAGCGCCGGCCGTCGCGTTTGGCGGCGTGGATGGTCGTAATCGCGTGTTGTACCGCCGGCGCAGCGCTCATGCTGCGCCGGCCGATCCGTCATTGGCGGCTGAACGTTGCCTTCAAGCAAGCGATTCTCCTCGCGAATGCGAACCACTCACTGGGTGTTCCGTTGGCGTGCGATGGCGACCGGTTCGCGTCCGCAACAGTCGGAATTCTGCCCGCTCCACGGACTCTGTTGGAGGCGGCTGAGAAACTGGCAAACATTGATTCCGATGACGCGATCCGTTCGGCGCATGCGTTCGGTGTAGCGAATCTGATCACCGGCCGGCCTGAAGACGCGGTCAGACGTTTCGAGTCGATTCCACAGAATCGACGCGATGCTTCGGTGTGGACAAATCTCGCTGTCGCGGAAGTGATGGTCGGTACTGCGCTGAGTGCACGCGAGCATCTCCTCGCTGCGCTCGCCGCCGCCGATCATGCCCGAGTACTCGACACAGATGCCTCGTCGCCGCTTTTTCTCCGCGCCCGCGCGTTGGAGCTTCTCGGACTGCGACGAGCAGCGTCGGCAGCGTGGCGGCATTATCTTCTCCGCGACTCGTCCTCGTCGTGGGCGGCCCTTGCGCGCGCACATGCAGCGACGCTCGATAAAACGACTGACGACAGTACCGCCTGGCAAAAGGCGACTGCACACTTCGAGAAGCTATCCGACGAAGAACTGGCCCGGCTTACCCGCACCTATCCGCAACAGGCGCGAACTTATGCAGAGAGTATCTACCTCTCCGCCTGGGCGGATTTCGTCGAAGCCGGAAATCTTGGCGCCGCGTCGGCCATGTTGTCTCGCATCGCCGTCATTGCCGAAGCGTTACGTCTTCGCAGCGGTGAACAGTTCTTGACCGATGTTTTGCGATCCATCGACTACGCTGCCGCCGCGCCCGATGCGAATCGGTTGCACGTCCATGCGAGGGCGTTTCTGCGCTATCGAAGCGGAAGGTACGCCAGTCGCGATCAGAATGCCGGACAAGCACTTCCAGCTTATGAGGCGGCAACGCAGCTCTTCGCCTCCGTGGACAATCCAATGGCGGCGATGAGCGAGTGCTACACCGCCATCGCGCTGATCGACGAAAACCGGGCACCGGAAGCACGGAGGCGTCTGATAGCTTTGATCACAGCGGAGCGCGCGGCTCGATCGCATCATGACGCACTTGTCGCGTTTGCTCTGTATCACGTTGCGCTTTGTGACGCAGCAGACGGGAGTTGGAGCGAAGCGCTTACTGCCGCGGGTGATTCGCTATCGATGTTCAACCGTCTCGGCGAGTTCGGTTTCGCCGGGACCGTCGAGGCACTCATCAGCCAGTCCTATGACTTCCTGGGACAACGCTATCTTGCATTGAGTCGCGGCACGCACGCGCTGACGCTGCTCGCTCGGTCGGGCGACTCCAGACGCATGCGCATCACCGTCGGCGGGTTGTCTCGTTCGGCGTTGCGACACGGTGAATGGGAATTGGCGCGGGTGCTCATCGGTACCGAACGGACGACCTTCAGCGGTTCCATCCCGCGCGACGACTGCGACATGTTCCTGCGCCTCGCTGCCTCGGAATATCACCTCGGTCACACCAGGGAGTGGCGGAGCGCGCTCGCCGAGGCGCACAAGGAAGCCTTGAAAGTATCTGATCCGGCGATTCGTCGGAAGCTCATCGCCGATACCGATGCCGTTTCCGGCTCGCTGATTCGACGCCAGGATCCGCGCCGAGCACTCTCCTCTCTTTCCGCGGCCATCGAGTTTCAGGAGGGTGCCAAGCGCGCTCTCTTATTACCCGAGCTCTATCTGCAGCGGGGCCGCGTCAGTCGAGATCTTGGCCGACTAGACGATGCTCAACGGGATTTCGAACGCGGCATGGAGCGCCTTGAGCAGCAGAGAGTCCATACTCCGGACGCCGATCTTCGCGCAGGCATCTTCGACGACGCCGGCGAGTTGTTTACCGACGCCGTGTCGCTGGCGCTGGCCCGCCACGACGCTGCCGGTGTCTTCGGATACGTCGAGCGCGGACGTGCCCGTGCCATCCTCGAGGAAATCTTTGCGAAAGAGGGCAAGGGATCGCTTTCGCGTCCGATCTCCATCGACGCGCTCAGAGAGTCTTTGCCGGCCGGCTCGCTCCTCGTCGAATACCAGATTCTGGAGGATGCGATTGCCATCGTTACCATCGACCATGCATACGCGATCCTGACGCGAGTGCCGATCCGTCGCGAAGTCCTGGAACGCGAAGTTCAGTCCTTCATCGATGCTCTGACCGAGCACCGCGACAGAGCGATCGTCGATGCATCTTCTCGAACGTTGTACGAGTGGTTGTTGAAGCCTCTCCAGAAGCAGCTTTCGCGATCGCGCTCGCTCATCGTGGTACCCGACGCAAAATTGCAGCAATTACCCTTTGCAGCCTTGATGAATGGAAGTACTGGTCGGTATCTCATCGAAGATTACGTTCTGCTCACCACTCCAAGTGCGTCGGTTTATGCCGGCGTGCATCGCTCAGGACCGTGTCCCACGACACGGTCTCCTTCCGGCGCGGCTCTTTTTGCAAACCCGCTGCTCGCAGGCGGGCCATTCGAGAATCTGTCGTTGCTCCCGGCTTCGGAACAAGAGGTGAATCGCATCGCGCGCATGTACAGCCGGCAGATCGTCGTGACCGGTTTGCACGCGACGGTATCCCAATTCATCTCGATCGCCGACGCCTATGATGTTGTCCACTTCGCCGGTCACGCGGTGACTCGGCCCAGTGAACCGTGGCACTCGGCGTTGCTGTTTGCACCTGAAGATGGTGGAGGCGGTCTTCTGACCGTCCAGAAGATAGCCCAGTTATCGTTCCGGCACATGCGCGTGGTCGTGCTTGCATCTTGCAGCACGCTTCGAGGTCACACTGCGGGCGTTGAAGGCGTTCCGAGTGTCGCACGCGCGTTTCTCGTAGCGGGAGTACCGTCTGTCGTGGGTACACTCTGGGATGTTGACGACAACGAGATCGGTCCTCTCATGGCAATGCTTCATGACCGGCTCGTGAACGGTGCTGCACCCGCGGACGCACTTCGGGCCGCGCAAATCGGGGCCCTGCGGAGTGACGTTTTGGAATTCCGTCATCCCGCGTATTGGGCCGCGTTCCAGCTTCTCGATTCACTTGGCTGTACCTCTGACGAGTCCGCGAGAAATACGAAGCTCTAGAAGGGATCCTCTTCGAGGAATAGCACAATTCCCAGCGCGATCGCGAGAGCGGAATTGTCGTCCCGGAGGTGCTAAAGCGCGATTGTATAATCGAAATGGTTCACTCAATCCGTCCATAGGGAGAAGACGCTCATGGCGAACGATCAACAAAAGCTGGCAATGACCCAGCCTTCCACCACCACTCCCGATCCGTTTGCCATCGCCTATCTGCAGCTCTGCGAAGTCTCGTACTTCGATTTTGCGGAAATTGCGGCGGGGGTCGCTGCGCTGCGGCCGCTCGATGCAACCGGCTCGTGGCAGTGTGTCTGGGGACCGGCGGAGAACCACGACAACGCGAACCTCGTGTTCGTTGCGGCGTACACCATGGCCGCCGGACTGCCGCCGACGTTCGCCGCCGTCGTCACGCGCGGCACGGACACCGATGTGAATGACGCGTGGGGCAGCGTCGAAAATATCTGGGAGGACTTTGACATCGCGCATCAGGTTCCGCTCCCTTGGGCGCCGGACAATCCCGCCCGAATCGCCGGCGGCACGGTCGACGGATTGAAAGCCATCGAGAGCTGCGCCATCGGCGGCCAAACGCTCGTGCAGTTTCTCGGCAGCTATCTCTCTGCTCCGGCGAACGACAATCCGGTCCTCGTCGTCACCGGCCACAGTCTCGGCGGCTGTCTCTCCTCGGTCATCGCGCCGTGGCTTCAGAACGTGCTCGCGAGTCAGTGTCCCAACCTGCACGTCGTGCCCGCCACGTTCGCCGGGCCGAGTGCCGGCAATGCCGCGTTCGCGAGCTACTTCGATTCGAGCTTCGGCTACTCGATGCGCTACGTCAATTCGCTGGATATCGTGCCGAATTGCTGGGCGAGCATCAAAGACGACGATGACGTCTATGCGGCGTCCGGCATCAAAGTGCCGGACCTGATCTATGCCGCCGTCGTCGGATTCACGGACATCATGAAAGCGACTCACGTCAGCTATGCCCAGCCGGCGACCGGCTTCATTCCGTTGACGGGAGTCCCTTCCGGCAGCACCAATTGGTATTCCGAGGCGGGATATCAGCATCCCGCCGTGAACTACATGAGACTCCTCGGCGGTACATCCGTGTCGGCGCCGCCGGCGCCGGAGACGGCGGCAGCAAAGCATCCGACGCCGAAGTCGCGGCTGCGATCGCGGTTGGGCTCGATCGAGAGTTTCGTGAAAGAGAAGATCTGACGCGGGTTACTGCTGTTCGCCCGTCGCAAATCCCGGCCGGATCTCCTCCACCAGCTTCGAGAAGCGGAACGACAATCCCTTCGTCACCACGATCTGCTTGAGGTAATTCAGCGACGTGATCGCCGCGGGGATGCCGGAGATCGTCGCGGGGATGGACGCGAGTCTTCCAGCGAGTTGGATCGTTTTGTCCATTCGCGTGTATTCGCGGTTGCGGAGGTCGGCGCCCATTTCGCTTTGGTAGGCGAGGGTCAATAGATAAATGTCCGCGATCAGTTCGCGGAAGCGCATCTCGCTGCCCCAGGCAAAGCAGTTTCCCTCGCGCACGTTGTCGAGGAACTCCTGCGGCGTCTCGCCCTTCGCGACGGTGTGCACCTTCGCGACGTGTTTCAACGTGTGCGCGTCGGAGCCGCCGACCATCGAGATGTGCTGGCCGTGCGTTTCCTTCACGTGCTGCACGAGCTGCTGCACCATCTTGTTGTGATACGACGCCATCGCGCCGTTCAGCACTTCGAAGACCTTGAACATGTCCAGCAGCTCGGCGATGTAGCGCGCCGGCACGTTCTTCATCCGATAGTTCTGAAAGAGATGGTTGATGCCGAACAGCAGCCGCTCCGATTTCATGTACGGAATCAGCTCGCGGATGTCCGGCCGCAGCCGCTGGATCTCGCGATGCTGCGCCTCGTTCAGTCCCCACACGCCGATGTGGATGCGCTGGCTCGTCTCCGGGAAATAGGTCTCGACTTCTTCTCCGATGAAGAAGTCCTTCATGTCCGGCCACTTATTGAGGAGATACAGCGCGCCGTCGATGGAGTCGTGATCGGTGAGCGTGACGAACGACATGCCGCGCTCTTTCGCGATCCGATACACGTCCTCGGGTGCGTTGTAGCAGTCGCGCGTGTTCGCGCGCTTGAAGTACTTGAAGATCGAGAAGCGGCTGTGGCAATGCAGATCCGCCCGCTTCAGCGCCGGGTCTGATAGAAAAGGCTCGCTCGCACTCGACATTCGATCGTTGTCCGACGGCTTCTGCTGCCAGGAACGTGCCGTCGCGCTCGCAGTGTAGCAGCACTTGTTCACCTCGCTTTGAGCGCGATCGCGGCGCGCAATTCGCTTCACGCGATTTCTTGTTGTGTGAAGCGACTACAATTGCGGCGCGCGCGGACGGCGCCGGCTAAGCAATGGCCCAATCGAATCGCGGGAAACCGCAGTTGCCCAACAACTCCCAGGACTGGATGGACCTCGACGTTCCGAGCCGGCTGCCGATCATCCCCCTCGTCTCGTCGGTGCTCTTTCCCGGCGGCGTGCTCTCGCTGCAGGTCGGCATCGACCGCAACGTGCGCCTGCTCAAGAGTCTCCCCGACGATCAGAACCTGATCGCCGCGTTCTGTCAGAAGACCGGCGACAAGGAGAATCCGCGCGCCGAGGATCTCTCGCAGATCGGCGTGCTCGCGGCGATCGTGCAGCGCCTGCCGCTCTCGTCCGATCGCTATCAACTCTTCCTGCAGGGCCGCCAGCGCGTCGAGCTCGTGCAGATGCTGCAGAACGAGCCGTACTTCGAGGCGCAACTGCGGGAGGTCGCGCCGCGCCCGATTCCGAAGGGCGTGAAGACGGACTCGCTGATGAACAAGGCGATGACGCTCTTCGAGAAGCTCGTCGAGAGCGACTCCAAGTATTCGAACGAGCTGCTGAACATCCTGCGCATGAACGTCAGCGAAGGTCCCGACACCTTCGCCGATCTGCTCTCGTCCTTCGTCAACTTCCCGCTCGAAGAAAAACAGTTGCTGCTCGAGACGGTGAATCCGATCGAGCGCATCGAGCTGCTCATCGACTGGATCAATCGCGACCTCGGACGCGCGACCGTCGATCGCGAATTGCAGCGTCAGATTCAGACCTCGATCGATCGCCGCGATCGCGAGAACTATCTGCGCGAGCAGCTGCGCATCATTCAGGACGAGCTCGGAGAAACGAACGCCGCGGAGCGCGAGGCGGACACGTACCGCGATCGCATCGAGACGCTGCCGATCATCGAGGATCACAAGACGACGCTGCGCCGCGAAGTGACGCGCATGGGGCAGCTCTCGCAGTCATCATCGGACTACGCGGTGCTGAAGGGACATCTCGACACGGTGCTGCAGGTGCCGTGGACGCAGCACACCGAAGATCGACTCGACTTGCAGAAAGCGGAAGAGATTCTCGACGCGCGGCATCACGGACTCGACAAAGTGAAGGAGCGCGTCCTCGAGTTTCTCGCCGTGCTCAAACTGAAGGGCGATCTCAAGGGACCGATCCTCTGCTTCACCGGTCCTCCCGGCGTCGGCAAGACTTCCCTCGGCGCAGCGATCGCCGACGCGCTCGGACGGAAGTTCGTGCGCATGGCCGTCGGCGGCGTCACCGATGAATCGGAGATTCGCGGACATCGTAAGACCTACATCGGCGCGATGCCGGGGAAACTGATCAGCAGCTACATGCAGATCGGCGTGAACAACCCGCTGATCATGATCGACGAGATCGACAAGATCGGAAAAGACTTCCGCGGCGATCCGTCGTCGGCGCTCCTCGAAGTGCTCGATCCGAAACAGAACCACGCGTTCGTCGATCGCTATCTCGAGATCCCGTTCGATCTCTCGCACACGCTCTTCATCTGCACCGCGAACGTGCTCGACATGATTCCGAGTCCGCTGCGCGATCGCATGGAAGTCATTCGCCTCTCCGGCTACACGGAAAACGAAAAGCTCGCGATCGCGGTGAAGCATCTGATCCCCGAGCTCCTCGAGAATCACGGCCTCACCGCCGATCAGGTGAAGATCGACGAAGACGCGATCCTGCTCATCATTCGCGATTACACCGCCGAAGCAGGCGTGCGCAATCTCGAGCGCAACCTCGCGACGGTGCTGCGCAAGATCGCGCGCAAAGTCGCGAGCGGCGACGAGGAGACGAAGACGTACGAAGTGAAGACGGACGACATCGAGGCGTACCTCGGCCTCGTGAAGTTCGAGCACGAATTCGCGGAACGGCATCCGGAGATCGGCGTATCGACCGGACTCGCCTGGACGCAGTTCGGCGGCGAGATCATGTTCATCGAGGCCACGCGCATGCCCGGCACGGGACGCACGACCGTCACCGGCCAGCTCGGCGACGTGATGCGCGAGTCCGTACAGGCCGCGTACTCGTATGTCCGCTCGAAGGCGCACGAGATCGACATCCCCGAGAAGAAGTTCAGCGAGCACGACATCCACATCCACTTCCCCGCCGGGGCGATCCCGAAGGACGGTCCGTCCGCCGGCGTCGCCATCGCGACCTGCATCGCCTCGGTGATGGGAGAGCGTCCCGTGCGCCACGACATCGCCATGACGGGAGAAATTACCTTACGCGGCAAAGTGCTTTCCGTCGGCGGGATCAAAGAGAAAGTGATGGCCGCGCACCGCGCGAACATCAAGACCGTGCTGCTGCCCGAGGGCAATCGCAAGGACATCTCCGAAGTGCCGGAGGAGACGAAGGCGGCGCTGAAGTTCGTCTTCGTGCAGCGCGTCGAAGACGTCTGGAAGGAAGCGCTCATCCCGCTCTACATCATCAAGGACCACGACCGGAAGTACGACGAGCGCGAGTACCGCGCGGAGCAGCGCGAGAAGACGGATCGCGCGACTGAGCGGGCCGAAGGGCGATGAAGCTCGTGATCGTGAGAGGTCGTGAGAAAAACCGTCATCCTGAGTCGGCGAAGCGCGACGAAGGATCTCAAAATGCGAAACGTTTGCGTATTTTGAGATCCTTCGCTGCGCTCAGGATGACGGCTGGTTTCGAGGGATACGAGATCGGATGAAGCGCGGCTGTCTTGAAAACATAGTGTTCGGCGCCGTGCTTCTGATCGTGTTCGGCACGAGCACGTACTTCTGGTTCACGTTCTTCGTCAAAGGCCGCTCGCTTCCGACGCCGAACCTCATCGGCCGGTCGATCGCTGACGCGCGCGCGGTCACGCGCGATCTCGGCGTCGAGCTGGAAGTCGATGACGCCCATCGCCGCAACTCCGACAAAGTGCCGCTCGGCAACGTCGTCTGGCAGAACCGCACGCCCGGCGCGACGAGCCTCATCAAGCGCGGCTCGACGATTCGCGTCGAGCTGAGCGCGGGACCGCTCGTGCTGCGCGTGCCCGACTTCGCCGGCATGACCGCCGGCACCGCGATGCTGCGCCTCGGACAACAGAACATGAAGCTGAACACCGTCTCGTACGTCGGCGCCGACGTGAAAGGCGTGCTCGAAGCCGATCCGCCGAAAGGAACCGTCGTCGCGCCGCAGACCGCGGTCGCGCTGCTCGTCGGCGTGCCGCCGCCACCCCCGCAGTACGTGATGCCCGATCTCATCGACCGAAGACTCGACGCCGTCCGTCCCGCGCTCGAAGCGCGCGGCCTCACCGTATCGACCGTGAAATACGAGGCCTATCCCGGCATCGCCGACGGCATCATCATCCGCCAATATCCGCTGCGCGGCTCCCCGGTGAGCGGCCGCGACGGAATCTCCGTCGTCGTGTCGCGGCAGGAGGAGACGAGTATCATCGAGTCGCCGGCGGCGGGACCGGCGCCGGGAGGACCGGGGTGAGGGTAGGGTGACAGGTACAGATGCTCCGTCATCTCGTGCGCGCTTCGAGGGGAAGGGTTGCGCGCACGGTCCAGGAATGCAGAAGGCAGAACGCAGAATGCAGAATTTAGAAACACACCCGGATTGGCCGGCGGGCGGGCATCTCAATTCTGCGTTCTGCGTTCTGCGCTCTGCATTCTTGGTCTGTGCTCGCAAATCCATCTTCATTTCTGCCTTCTGCCTTCTACCTTCTGCCTTCTCATCCCCATGATCCGCATCGCCCCATCACTCCTCTCCGCGGATTTCGCGCGCCTCGCCGACGAGCTCGACACCGTCGCGTCCGCCGACCTGTTGCACCTCGACGTCATGGACGGCCACTTCGTGCCGAACCTGACGATCGGTCCGGCGATCGTGAAGGCGTTGCGCGCGCGCACGAAGCTGCCGTTCGACTGTCATCTGATGATCAGCGATCCGCAGAGATACATCGATCGCTTTCTCGACGCCGGCGCGGACATGATCTCGATTCACATCGAGGCCGAGCCGCATCTGCAGCGCGCGCTGCAAATGATTCGTGACGGCGGCGCGCTGGCCGGAATCGCCATCAATCCCGCGACGCCGGCGGAATCGTTGTCGACCGCGATCGAGTTTTGCGACTACGTTCTGGCGATGACGGTCAACCCCGGATTCGGCGGACAAAGATTCATAGAACCTGTTGTGCCCAAGATTCGTCATATCTCCAGACTCATCCGCGAGAGGGGACTCCGTGTGGAGATCGAGGTGGACGGCGGCGTCGACGCGAAGACCGCGCCCCACGTCGTCGCTGCCGGGGCGACGATTCTCGTGGCGGGTTCGGCAGTTTTCGGGGAAACCAACCGGGCGGATGCAATCGAACGGATACGGAGCGCTGTTCACACGGTGAGCGCCTAAGCCATTTGAGGCAAAAGGGAAAAGGTAAAAGGTAAAAGGTGAAAGTAGCTTCGCTGAATTCAACGACTACACCCGTCATCCTGAGTCGGCGAAGCGCGACGAAGGATCTCAAAATACGAAGAGCCTGCAATTTCGAGATCCTTCGCCGTCTACGCGGCTCAGGATGACGGATTGATCATCACGTTTACCTTTTACCTTTGAACTTTTGCCTGAATCCGGAGGACACTTGAACTTACGAAAACTCACGATCGCGATCGGTTTGGTGCTGATCGCGGCCTGCCATCACGGACCGCGGCAGTTTCGCGTCACGGTCGATCCCGAACTGCTGCGGCTCTCGCCGGACCAGGTCTGGGCGCGCGCGGAAGATTTCTACGCGCATCACAAGTGGCAGCGGGCGCGCACGTACTACACCTACCTTTACGAGAACCACCCCAACGAAGTCCTCGGCCGCCGCAGCCTGCTGCGCGTCGCCGACACGTACTACGAGCAGGGTGATGCGGTGAACCTCGTCGAGGCGCAGTACAAGTATCGCGATTTCGTGAACCGTTATCCGACCAGCGAGCAGGCCGACTACGCGATGCTGCGCATGGCCATGTGCTCGTACAAGCAGATGGAGCGGCCCGACCGCGACCAGGGAAAGACGAAGGAAGCGCTCGAGAAGTTCACCGACATGCTGCGCACGTATCCGAACAGCGCGCTCAAGGACGAGGCGACCGCGCGGCGTCAGGACGTGCTCGACCGCCTCGCGAAGCACGAGCACCTCGTCGCGCGCTTCTACATCAAGCGCCACAGCTGGAACGCGGCCGTGCAGCGCCTCAACTTCCTGATCGACACCTATCCGAACTACGGCGATCGCGCCGGCGTGTTCTACGACCTCGGCACCGCGCTGCATTCCCTCGGGCGCAAAGGCGAAGCGAAACTCTACTTCGAGCGCGTCGTCACCGAGTTCCCGCAGAGCGACTACGCGGACCGGGCGAAGCGACGTCTCGGCGACAGCAATAAAGCATGAAGAAGCCGTTGTGGGCCGCCGCCGCGCTCCTTTTCGCCGCCGCCTGCGCGTCGACGGCGCAAGATGACGCCGTCGCGCCGGTTCCGCAGCCGCCGGTCGAAGACCCGCGCGTCGGCCAGCTCCAGACATCAGTCACGGAGCTGCTCGAGCGCATCGATGTGTTGAACGATCGCATCGCGCGCCTCGAAGAAGCCGGCGTGGTGCGCGCCTCTGGCGCGCCGCCGTCCCCCGAAAGCGCGCCAGAGGCGCGCACCACTCCGGCGACCACACCACAAGTCTCGCGTCCGTCCGCGCCGCTCGTCGCAGCTCCGCCGCAGGGCGCATTGGCGAGCGCCAAAATCGCCGACGATTATCGCAAGGCGATCATGTCCTACGGCCGCGGCGCCTACGCCGAAGCGCGCCAGGGATTCCAGGGCGTCCTCGACGCCGATCCCGCCGGCGACCTCGCCGACAACGCCCTCTTCTGGATCGGCGAAACCTACTTCGCCGCCCGCGACTACACCAACGCGCTGCGCTACTACGCCCGCGTCACGACCGACTTCGCCGACCAGAACAAAGCCCCCGACGCCCTCTACAAAACCGCCCTCGTCCACGAGAAAACCAGCGACCTCGCCCTCGCGCGCAAGACGCTGCAGCAAGTGATCGAGCGCTACCCGTATTCGACATCGGCCTCGATGGCGAAGCAGGAATTGCAGCGGATCAGGTTCTGAGGGCCTCCCGGCCTCTCAGCCTCCAGGCCTCCTAGGGAAGCTCTGACCACATCTGATGCACGTCATCCTGAGCCGCATAGACGGCGAAGGATCTCGAAATTACAAGCGTTTCGCATTTTGAGATCCTTCGCCGCGCTTCGCCGGCTCAGGATGACGACTTGTGCAGAGGTTTCCCCTGGGCGGCCAGGAGGCCAGGAGGCTCGGAGGCTACAATACCCCCCGCATGGCCGAAGAGACTGAAAGTGGAGCGAGTCTGCTGGCGCGGCGCGAGTATGCGCGCGCGGTTCCGCTGCTGAAGAGAGAGCACGAGAAGTATCCGTCGAATCCGCGCATTCGCTTGCAGTACGCGGACGCGCTCGCGGGCGCGGGGATGACCGCGGAGGCGGTCGAGCAGTACGAAGCAACCGCGAAGTACTACGAAGACAACGGGCTCACCGTGCAGGCGATCGCCGTTCGCAAGAAGGGCGAGAAGGCGGGCGAGCATCTGAAGAAAGACGAAAGCGCGGCAGGGGTGAGCGAGCCGCTGTTCGGGGCGCGTCCGCTTCCGCAGAGTCCTCTCTTCGAGATGTTGAATGATGATGAGCGCACCGCGATCGTGAAGGAGATGGAAGTCGAATCGCACGACGAGGGGAGCGTCATCATCAGCGAAGGCGATCCCGGATCGTCGATGTATCTCATCGCGTCCGGCGAGGTGAAGGTCTACACGCGCCTCGCCAACAAGAGCGCTCCCGTCTTTCTCGCGCGCCTCGGCGAAGGGGATTTTTTCGGAGAAGTCAGCGTGTTGACCGGGAAGCCTCGCACGGCGACGATCACCGCATCGCAGCGCACGGAGCTGCTGCGGCTCGACAAGGAAAAGCTGGACGGCGTCCTGTCGAAATATCCCGGCATCCGCAAAGTGCTCGAAGACTTCTATCAGAAGCGCGCCATGCACACCGTCGAGGCGATGATCGAAAGCCTGAAAAAGAAATCATGAGTGTTCTGGCAATCCGAAAATACGGCGACGATGTACTGCGTCTTCCCGCGACGCCGGTCGATGCGATCGACGAGTCGCTGCAGAAACTGATCGACGACATGATCGATACGATGTACGCCGCGCCGGGTGTGGGCCTCGCCGCGAACCAAGTCGGCGTCGCGAAGCGGCTGATGGTGATCGATCTCTCCGTCGGCAAGCGTCCCGGTGAGTGCCACGTCTTCATCAATCCCGAGATCATCGAGTCGGAAGGGGAGATCACCGAGGAAGAGGGGTGCCTGTCGATTCCCGACTTCGTCGAGATCGTGACGCGTCCGGAGCGCGTGAAACTGCGCTACACCGATCGCAACGGCACGACGCGCGAGATGTGGGGCGACGGCCTGATGGCGCGCGCGATGTGCCACGAGATCGATCACCTCAACGGCACGCTCTTCGTCGATCACCTGCGCGGCTTCAAAAAGGATCGCATCCTGAAGAAAATCGCCAAGCTGTCGAAGTCGGGGATGTGGTTCTGATTTCTCGGAGAGCGGGCGTCCCGCCCGCACCGATCGGGCATCCTGCCCGATCGGTTTCGTAGAGCGCGCCGGGCGAGAGACGCCCGCGCTCCTCGGGTACAATCCGCCGCGATGAGAACGAGCGCAATCGTGACGGAGATTCAGCCGCTCGCACCGAGCGTGCTGCAGATCACCGTCTCCTTCAACGACGACTTTTCGTTTCAGCCCGGCCAGTGGGTGAACTTCCGCTTTCCGGAAGGCGTGTCGCGCGCGTACACGATCGCGTCCGCGCCCGAGCGCCCCGAGGCCGTGCAGTTGTGCGTGCGCATCGGAGCGGGAAAGGGCGGCGAGGCCTTGCGCAAGTTGGAAGCCGGCGCGGAAGTCTCCGTCGACGGACCGTACGGCGATTTCCTTCTGCCGGACGACGACGATCGCGGCGTCGTCTTCCTCGCCGGCGACGTCGGCATCGCGCCGATTCGCAGCATTGTGCTGCACATGCTCGCCGTGAAAGACCCGCGCACGATTCACGTTCTGTACGAGCCCGACCAACGCCAGATTCTCTACGCCGGCGACTTCGATCCGCTCGCACGCGCCGGCCAGATCGTGCACGAGAGCGGCCCGATCGAGATCCTCGTCGAACGCAATCGCGCCACGATCAAATCATCGATCGTCATGGCCGCCGGATTCGATCCGTTCCTCGACCGCGCGCGCAAAGCGCTCGAAGGCATTCAGGCGGATGCGACCGCGATGATCAGCGAGACGTTCGGGCCGCAGCCTTGAGGCTCGCCCGATGGCGAGTGCGGGGATGGCGGCTTCGCTGTTGGCGTGACTCACTTGGTTGTGGATGAGGGCTCGAACCCGCGACCTCCGGGCGTGACAGGGGCGGAGGGCTAACGCCCCGGATCAGTTTCTCTCGGGAGCGCGTCTCCTGCAGCGTGAACGTGCCGTCGCCGTTGTCGTACGCACCAAGGCCGTCGGGAGAGCCGACCAGGCGATACGGCGTGCCGTCCGGTTTCAGGTTCACCGAGTCGCCGACGGTGAGCAGCGACATCGTCAGTACGCCGTCCGCGACCGGCACGACGTACGACGCCGCGGAGTTCGACGGCGCCTGGATGGCGAGTGAAGCGCAAGAAGGAGAACTAGCACGGTCGATGATTAGCGGCGGCGGTGGCGCATGTCGCCACCGCCGCCGTTGGTCCGCAGTTTCAGCGCGCGAACGGATTGGTGAGAGAACGAATCGTGATGCCGAAGTAGACGTTGGGCGCCCACGTCTTCTCTGTGAGATCGCTGTTCTCGAGAATGGCTCCCGTCTTTTCGTAATACTCATTCTCTTCGTACTTGCCTTTCAGCCGCTGCTGCTGGTGCAGCATCAGACCGGCGGAGATGGCGAAGTTGTGGTTATAGGTGTAGGAATACCCGAATGTCGCGGAGATCGTCTGGAGGTCGTAGCCGATTCCGAACACCGGCGCGTGGAACCAGTCCTTTCCGGCGTCTTTTCCGCGCATGAAGGTGAACGTAAGCGTCGGCACAAAGTCGAACGCCTCGCGGTCGCGGTTGCGTCGGATCTGATACGTGTTGCCGCCGAGGGCAGCGGATGTGTAGCTCGCGTCGCGATTGGGCGCGAGGAGGATCCCGTAGCCCGCGAGCCAGTCACCGCGCCGGCCGGTGGTGTACGTCCGCACCCAGGTCGTGTTGTTGTCCTGCCGGACAATGGTGACGGTGAGCATCTCGTTGCGGCCGACCGAGACCGGGCCGAGGACCTGCTCGATCGAGTTGAGGTAGGTGTCGATTCCCGTGCAGGCGTCCCGGAGAACGCGCAGCGGAGCGGTGATCGCGGCCCACGCGGTCTCGTTGGCGACGCCGGCGACCGCACCCTGGGCGGTCGTCAGCAACGCGGCGCACCGTTGGTCGGCATAGGTGACCACGTTGGCGCATCCGGCCGTGTGTCCCCACGCGCGGATGTCGATAATGGCGGCCTTCTGTTCCGCAGGGGTGCTCGCGTTTGTGAATCTGGTCGTGGCGAGCGCCAGTAGGCGAGCGCACGCCTGCGCGATGTTGAGGGTGCAGGCCGGTGTCAGTCCGCTGGCTCTCGTGGTGTCGGTGCTGATCCGTGCAGCGAGGGTTGCTCCGTCCTCGTTTGCGACGCCCGTATCAAGGTCAGTCTGAAGTTGGGCGCAGGTGGGCGGGAGAGGCGCAGCTGCAAGGGGGCCACCCGGAAGTGCAGCCGGCGCCGGCGTCGCGGGCGGCGTCACCGCTACCTTCGCCGCTGCGATCGAAATCGGCGCCTCGATCACCGGCGAGATCACGGAAGTCACGTTGTACTGCTTGCCCGGAATCACGTTGATGATTCGGATTGTGTAGTCGCCGGGCGCCACCGGCAGCGCGATGGTCCCGGTGTCTTTGAGATCGATCGTCAGTTCGTTCTGCGCGAACGCAGCGGATGCGGCGAGGGCCAGGGAAAACGCGAGCACGACTTGTTTCATCGGGAACTTCTCCTCTTGCTGTGGGAGAGACGGAGAAGGTGTTTTCCCTAGCGGGACACGAAAAAGTACGTGCCCCCTTCGTCCCCACCTCGGCCACCACCGTGAGCTTCGGGTTCTGCTCGCGGCCCGCGCGCGGGCGGGGAGTCGGTCACGCGCTCGCGGATGCGCGCGACGAGCGACTGCACGCCCGCGACGTCATCGCCGGGATCGCCGAGGACATCGAGGAGGGCCGGCGGTGAAGAGCGAGTGTTTCCGTCGGCGGATTTGAGCACCGGGGCGTCGCCGCCGGAGCTGATGACGATGCGCACTTTTTTTGCTTACGCACGTCCGCGTTGGCCGTTTCTGGTAATTCGATTCGCCGAGACGACCGTGTGGAACTTTCCGTACCTTGCGAGCGTGAGCGGGTGGATGCGTTGATGGAGAAGGAACGCGGTGGCGAAAAGCGCGAGCGCGACTACGCCGAAGATCGGGTAAGCCACGAAAACGGACGCGCCATGGCGGGTGGCGTCGTCGGCGTGACGGTTCGGCTCGATTAATGTCGTTCTCGCCTCCGTCTGCGGCGTGATGACCACGGTCTTGTCCGCGAGCGACACGACGGGCGTCGCGCCCGCGTGACCGACAGCCGCGTCAACGCGGGTCGCGTTACCCCGCCGGATTCGTGAGCGAACGGATGTAATTCCGTCGTAAACGTTCGGTCCGTAGGTCATCTCCGGCGCGGACATCTCGAGATCGCGCCAGTTGCGCACGCCTCCAGCTAAGCTAAGCGGGGTGCCCGCTGCGTCAACCGTCATTACTTCAACCTCGAGGAGTAAGCGAAGGATCTCCGTGGGGCCGCTTGGAAAGCGGCCCACACGCCCGTATTACGACGGCGGTACGACCGAGGCCGCGAGTGCCGATTCGTGCAGATCTGCCGCCCCTCCTCTCCCGGCGTTCGCATCACCGTCATCCGGACCGGCGCCAATCGTTAGGTTCATGGCGGCATGCACCGCGGCCTCCACATCGAGGAACGTTCCCACCGGCTTGCCGGGATCGCTGATCACGGGGGTTCCGGTGCCATTGAGGATGGACCGGATCTGTTGATGTGTGAGGGCTGAATTCACTTGCAGCATGAGCGCCGCTGCGGCGGCGACTTTTGGCGTTGCACCGGAGGTGCCGCCGAAGCCGGCTACGTAGGCATTGTCGGCACTCGAGCCGCAAGTCAGGTCGTGGGAAGGATCACCGGGCGCGGCCACAGTGACTTGCGGTCCCCAGTTGCTGAACGAGGCCCGCACGTTGTTGACCGGATGGAAGGCGGTCGCGCCGACCAGGATTGAGCCCGTCGGCGGAAAGGGATTCCCGGTGTCATCGAGACCCGCATCCCGATCGCCGTTGCCGGCAGCGACGCAGACCACGACCCCTGCGGCGATGGCCGCGACGATGGCCGCGCTTACGGACGGCACCTGCTCATAGTTGCCGAACAGGCCGGTCTGCACCTCCAGGATGATCACCTTGCGCTTGCCGCCGCTGTTGGTCGCGGTGACGTGGTCGATCGCGCGAGCCCAGGAGTTACCTGGGAGCGCCACACCGGGGCCCGAGTCCGCCTGGATCGGCCAGATCGAGGCGCCAAACGCAATACCAGCCATGCCGAGCGAATTCACTGCCGCAGCCGCCAGTCCGGTGACCCCCGTACCGTGGGAGATCGATCCTCCTGTGGTTACGTTCGTTCCGCCGTCGAAGGAATTGAAGGCCTGAGACAGGTCGAGTTGCGGCGCCAACTCCTGATGTGTGATGCGATATCCCCAGTCGATGTCGGCGAGAACTATGCCAGTGCCGGAGGACAGCGACCAGGCTCGGTTGGCCTTCGTCCGGAACGCGTACCACTGGCGCTCCGGAACCGCCAACTGATCGTTCGTTCCCACCAACGGTTCACTGAGCGGAAGCGCGGCGGGAGGAATGGCTTTGGGCACCGGAACGGCGCGCTCGATCTCCGGCAACTCGCGGAGCTCCGCCGCGATCTGCCCCAAGTCGGCCTCCGCCGGGAAGCTTAGCTGGAAGAAGTTGGCCCGATCGAGACTGGCCGGGCCCTCTGCTTCCGCCGTCGCAGGACTCGCAGGCTGCGCGGCGATGGCAGCCAGCCGGTCGGATGGGATGCCGAAGCTCGACTCGACCGCCTGCACCCCATGCCGCTGCAACACCGACTGCACTCTCGTAGGAACGCCGCCTGGTGGCGCGATGCCGGCGATCTGCGGCAGCATTTCTGCGGCCCCTCCCGCGCGGAATTGCACTTCGATGAGTCCCGGCTCGAAAGCCGTTGCCGCGGCGCTCGGTGCCGTGGGCTGGGGAAAGCGTGCGTCATTTACCGGGGTAGGTTCGAATACGATGTCTGTGTCTTCGTTCTCGGCCATGAAATTTCTCCTCAGAAGCCTTCCCGTTGGCTCGTCTTTGAATTGTTAGAGGGCCACCAATCACGTTCTTCCCGGCTCAATGTCTCTCTCAACGCGCTCAGCGGCATTTTCCGCGGTCGCCGGATTTTCGTTGCCGTCTCGGTAAATAGGGAACGGCTACACCTCCGGGTGTGCGCCGTTCGCGTTGAACGGAACGCAGCGCCTTTGCGCGCGCTCCTCGCGTCACGCTCGCCGCTGTTCCGACGACGGGCCGGCCCATTTTCGGCCAGATGGTCCACGCTTTTTTTTGTGGAACACTCGCTCCGAAACGTGAAACATCGCATGCTTCCGCGGCGGTTTCTGCGTAGGTTTTCGCGTCCCAGAATCGCGATCTTGTAAGAGCGGCGGCTCATCAAGTGCGTATTTGGGCGGGGCCGACGGGACTCGAACCCGCGACCTCCGGCGTGACAGGCCGGCGTTCTATCGAACTGAACTACGCCTCCCGAGGTCGGCAAACAGCGGGACGGTAGCCGCGCCCCGGAACGACAGCAGACGCTGAAGTCGTTCGCTGAGGTTTCGAGCGCGTGCATCCATCTCCGTCAGCGAATGTGCTGAAAACGACGTTGTGATTTGCCTTGATGTAAGCGAATGCGCTGAAATTCTCAGCACACTTGCTGAGTTTTCAATGCAAACGCTTAAATTTTAAGCGCGTTATCTTAAATCGCGAGTGCGATCCCCGATGATTTCAGCATGCATGCTGAATATCAAGCTGTGACTCTGATATTTTCAGCGCATCTGCTGAAATCTCGAGCGCATTTGCTGGAAACGTCAGCATACTTGCTTAGTTTTCAGTTGATACTTCTGATTATTCAGCGCTCTTGCTGAAGTTGCAAGAGCGATCTGTCATGATGCTAGCGCGCATGCTGAAACGGAAAGAAATATCCTGACTTTTTCAGCGAGTTTGCTTAAATTGTCAGCATGCTTACTGAGGAGCGTGACCGTTGCTCAGCGCATGATTTGATCAGAAGGGGAGCCATCCGCCATCAGCGCAGCCGCAGTCCGCCATCAGCGAAGCCGCAAACAGCGCAGCGCTTGCGCGTCAGCGCAGCCAGCCCGGCATGATCCCTCTCCTCCGCGCTTCCTCGCGGAACTCGTCGAACGCGCGCTGTGCGCGCGTCACTTCGAGCTCGGCGCGCGGGATCGCGTCGAGGGTGTTGGTGAGCTGGATGGAGTCGTAGGTGAAGCTGCTCGGTTTGTAGCCGAGGGCGGTGAGTTGGAGGATTTTTCGGCGGAGCTCTTCGGCGCGGGTTTGGAGCAACTCCAGCTCTTCTTTCGCGCGGCAGATGGCTTCTTCGTGGGCGCGCGCTTCGCGGCGCCACGCCCATTCGTCTTCTTCGGAACCTTTCTGCTGCGCGGCGGTCGGTGGCGGCGGCAGCGGCTCGGGGCGTTGTTGCTGCGGTGCGACGGTGCCGGAGTGGTTTGCTTCCAGCTCGGCGAGGAGGCGTTTGCGATCCTCTTCCGACACTTTGAACTTCGTCTTCGCGACTTCCGCAGTTTGCGCGTTCGCGCTCGCGTCTTCGATGCGATCGATCTCGATCGCGGGGAGCGAGTAGAGCGTGCCTTTCGCGCGGAAGGTGACGACGCCGTTCTCCTCCTTGACCGGTCCGTCGGCGATGATGCGATCGCCCGACCGCAAGACCAGCGTGGACGAGACCAGGAGGAACAGGATCGGCAAGAGGTTCATGGCATCTAGGGTAAACCCAATTGCGCTACGCTAGAATCCAACCCTTTGACGGTTACGCGGTTGCTCGGTCGCGCGGTTGCGCGAGCCAAGTCCGCCGCGTAACCGCGCGACTGCGTGACCGCGCAACCGAAACATGGGAAGTAGCATCCACATCCATTGGGTCCTGATCGCCGTCGTTTGCGGCGTGCTTTACCTGATTTTCGATGCGCTGCGGTCGTTTGCGCTGCAGCTCAGTCCCGTCCGTCTGCGCCAGCTCGATCTCGAAGACTCGCACACGGACGTGCCGCTGCAGGTCTCGCTCGTCGTCGGTGTTTCGGCGACGATGATGATCTTCGACGAGATCGGCGTCGGCTCCGCGGTGCTGCGCTCGATCCTGATCTGGGGGCTCGCGGTCCTGCTCTGGAAGTTCGCGCTTGCGCTCGTGCCGGAAGACACGGGCGCATTGATTTTGCGCGCGCTCGTTCCGTTCTCGCGCGGCAGCTACTACCTCTTCTCACCGGTCCTCTTTCCGCTGCGCAAGATGCTGGAGCGGCGCGAGCGCGCCGAACAGGCCGAGGATGAAGAAGAGGACGTGACCCAGGAAGAAGTGCAGGCCTACATCGACGTCGGCGAGGAATCGGGAGTGCTCGAGCCCGCGCAGGGAAAATTGCTGCAGTCGATCGTCGACTTCGGGGACCGGCTCGCGCACGAGATCATGACGCCGCGCATCGACGTGCTCACGTTCGACGCGCGCAAGCCGATCGACGAGCTGGCGAAGCAGTTCAGCGAGTCGAAGTACTCGCGCATCCCGATTTACGAGACGAGCATCGATCAGATCACCGGGATCGTGCACATCAAGGAGCTGTTCGACGCGATCCTGAAAAACGAGAAGCGCACCGTGCAGGAGCTCGCGCGTCCGCCGTACTTCGTGCTGGAGACGAAGAAAGTCTCGGAGATGCTGCGCGAGTTTCAGAGCGAGCATCTGCAGATCGCGGTGGTCGTCGACGAATACGGCGGCACGGCCGGGATCATCACGACCGAGGACATCATCGAAGAGATCGTCGGCGAGATTGCCGACGAGCACGAGGACGAAGAAGCGACGGTCGCCGACCTCGGCGACAGCACATATCTCGTCAGCGGCAGTTTGCACGTCGAAGACCTCGAAGAAGAGCTCGACGCCAATCTCTCCGGCGACGACTACGAAACCGTCGCCGGTTTGATCTTCACGACGCTCGGTCACGTGCCGAAGGCCGGCGAGTACGTGAACAAGAACAGCTTTCGCTTCATCGTCGAGCGCGCCGACCGCCGTAAGATTTATCGGGTGCGCGTGACGAAGGATCCCGACTGGCAGGCGGAAGGCGAGGACGAGGAGGAGAGGGAATGAAGGCAGAACGCAGAAGGCAGAGGGCAGAAGTTAGAAGCGAGTGTGCAAACACGATCCTTCTTCGTTCTGCCTTCTGCGTTCTGCCTTCTGCCTTCATCTGCTGACCATGTCCAATCCTCGTTTCGGCATCGCCGCTCTCGTCGGCCGTCCCAACGCCGGCAAGTCGACGCTCCTCAACCGCATCCTCGGACATAAGGTCTCCATCGTTTCCGCGAAGCCGCAGACGACGCGCAATCGCATCGTCGGAATCCTCAACGATCCGCGCGGGCAGATCGCGCTGCTCGACACGCCGGGGATTCATCGTCCGCTGCACAAGCTGAACGTGCGGATGATGGATCACGTGCGCTCGGCGTTGTCCGAGGCGGACGTGATCGCGCTGATCGTCGACGCGTCGGAGCCGTTCGGAAAGGGCGATCAGTTCGTGATCGATCTTTTGCGCGAGGAGAAAGAGCGCGGAGTGCGCGCCCCCGGCGCGCCTTCTGAAAGAGCGCCGGAGGCGCTCACCACTCCACAAAATTGGTTCGTCATCCTCAACAAGATCGATCTGTTGAAGAAACACAAACTGCTGCCGCTGATCGAGCAGTACAACGCCTTCGGCATCTTCGACGAGATCGTTCCGATCTCCGCGGCGAAAGGCGAAGCCGTCGACGAGCTGATCGCGCTGCTCTTCCAGGCGGTCGCTCCCGGCGAGGCGGCTTATCCGAAAGAGGACTACACGACGCAGCCGGAGCGCTTTTTCGCCGCCGAGATCGTGCGCGAGAAAGTGCTGCAGCACACCTCGGAAGAGTTGCCGTACACGACGGCGGTCGCCGTCGAACGCTACGAAGAAGACGAAGAGAAAAACCTGATCAAGATCTACGCGACGATCGTCGTCGAGCGCGACTCGCAGAAGCCGATCGTGATCGGCAGGCAGGGCGCGATGATCAAGCGCATCGGCACCGAGGCGCGCGTCGAGCTGGAGTCGATCCTCGGCGCGAAAGTCTTTCTGGATTTACATGTGGCCGTGCACGAGCGCTGGCGCGAAGACGAGCGTTTTCTCGGCGAGCTGGAATGGCCCCTCGGCTGATCTGAAATCGTTTACCATACGCGCCCAGAGCCGTCTTTTTTTCATCACAACATCATCGAGGAGGTCGTATGTCCGCTTTCTCACGCGTTGTTCGATCGATTCTCCTGTTCTCTCTCTTCCTCGCACTTCCACTGCTCGCACAACAGACGGGCGCTCTTCATGGACGCGTCACCGCCACCGACGGATCGGCGCTGCCCGGCGTCACCGTCGAAGCGAGCGCGAACGTCCTGCCGACGCCACGCACGACGCTCACCGACAGCAACGGTGAATACCGCATGCCGCAGCTCATTCCCGGCAACTACAAGCTGACGTTCACGCTCGCGGGGATGCAGACGGTGTCGCGGAATGTGTCGGTGCAGCTCGGCCAGGACATCGACATCGACGCAGCCCTCGGCATGGCCGGTGTCGAGGAGACGATCACCGTCACCGCGGCCGCATCGCTCGTCGACAAGGAGTCGACGGAGCTGCAGAGCGGCCTCGGCGAGCAGCAGATCCGCGAGCTCCCGGTGGCGCAGGACTACAAGGACCTGCAGAAGCTCATCCCCGGCGTTCAGGTCACGAACGACGACTTCCGCGGACCGAGCGCCGGTGCGAGCGGCCAGGACAACGTCTACAAGTTCGACGGCGTCAACGTCACGATGCCGCTGTTCGGCATCCTCAACGCCGAGCCGGCAACGCACGACATCGCGCAGGTCACCGTGGTGAAGGGCGGCGCGAAAGCGGTCGACTTCAACCGCGCCGGCGGCTTCCTCATCGACTCCGTGAGCAAGTCGGGCACGAACAAGTTCAGCGGCGAAGTCAGTTACCAGCTGATGAACAACGGCTTCATCGCGGACCAGGCCGGCAGCACGAACTCCCGCTACCTCGAGGATCGTGACTGGACCACGGTCAGCCTCGGCGGTCCGATCATCGGCGATCAGCTGTTCTTCTATGGCTCGTACTACCGCCCGACGAGGGAGCGTTCGAACCAGGCGAATCTCTACGGCGATCTCCCGAAGTACGAGAGCACGCGCAACGAGGAGTTCGGAAAGCTGACGTGGACGCCGGCGCAGTCGTGGCTGATCAACGGCAGCTACCGCTACTCCAACCGCAAGGACACCTCGGGCGACGACTTCGGCACACGCAACGCCGGCACCACCGGCAACGGCAGCGTCACGAAGTTCCAGGTCGGCACGCTCGAGATCTCGGACGTGATCAATACGCGCAGCTACGCCACGGCGAAGTTCACCGACTATCGGAATCCCGGGATTCAGACGGCCGACCACAGCGTGAACGGCGTCACCATTTCGACGGCGCTCGGCACGCATCTCGACATCAACAATCTCGACACACTCGGCCGTTTCACGGTGCCGGCTCC